>Ga0209577_10000006_pt1 | contig 189642 bp, 188 predicted proteins | sample GraSoiAngelo_109_FD_185874 | JGI IMG/M metagenome (GOLD analysis project Ga0209577, IMG submission 185874) | Grasslands soil microbial communities from the Angelo Coastal Reserve, California, USA - 14_0903_12_20cm (SPAdes) (version 2) | ecosystem: Environmental > Terrestrial > Soil >... | reverse complement strand
GCCCCAGGCCCACGCCAGACATGCACGGCGCGCTGCCCGATCCCAGCACCTGGGTCCCGGGCGGGCTGGCCGCCACGCGCTGGTCGAGCTCGTAACCGTGGATGCCCATCACCCGCGCCCCGGGCGTGAACCCCGTCCCGGCGAACAGCCAGGGGGGCGATAGCCCGGGGGCAGGCGACCAGGCGTAGAGCCGATAGGTGGCCTTCAGGCGATTCGGCACCCGTGCGGTAATGCAGCCGACGTAGGCGCTCCCGGTCAGCGGAGCCCCGTTATGGGGAAAGGCGCCCGTCGGCGGCGCCCGTACCGGATCCAGCGCCGCGCGCTCCTTGTAGGCGACGATCACGTGCCCCGGCTCGCCGGTCTCGCTCGAGGACGGGGTGGCCGGCGCGTAGCGCACCCGCCAGGCGAGCGTGTCCGAGCTGAGGAAGGCCAGGTTGATACCCCGGTCGCGCGCCCGCTCGAAAGCGCGCTCGGCGCGCTGGGACCAGTACTCGGAGTGACCGATGTCCATCAGCGCGCGGGCACCGAGCGCGAGCCGGGGTGAGCGGTCAAGACCGGTCCCGGTTATATAGGAGATCGGATAGCCGTAGCGTTCCAGGAACCGCACGGTGGGGGCATCGACCCTGAAGTACTGCCCTGCCCCGTCGACGCTGTCATAGGGGCGGTCGTAGGAGACCTCGACGCCCTGGGTACCGCCGGTCACCCCCACCCGGTGACCGCCCGGATACAGGCTGTCGCCTCCCCAGTAGTTGTAGGCCTCCCAGCTGGCGGTGGAGATCTGGGCCAGCATCGGTGTGGGGCGCTCGGGTTCGAGCACGAACAGGCAGTAGCGCTCGCCCCGGCGGTCATCGGCGATCTTGACCAGGTAGACGCCGCTGGGCAGCGAGCGGGGAAGCGTCAACGAAAGAGTGGGGTGCCAGCGGCACTCGGTCAGCCCGGTGCGCTGGTCGTGCGCGCACGGCGGCTGGCGCGAGACCGCCAGCGGCGCGGTGGTGAGGATCTCGCGCCCGCCCGCCCCGCCATACCAGCCCATGCGAAAGATGCGCATGGTCACGGTGCGGGCCCGGGGGGCGCGCACGTAGATGCGCTGCACGCTGCCAGGCAGGGCGTCTTGCGCCGAGACGTAGGCGTCGATGTGCCCGCGCGAGTGCCCGCCGGGCAGGCGCCAGGCGTCGGTGCCGCGGTGTCCGTTCTCCTGCGCCACCGAGGGAGCCGACCCGTGGGTCGGCACCAGCCATCTCAGCGCGCGCGACGCCTGCCCTTCCCCGCCGCCGGCCGATCCCGACGGACCTCCTCCGCATCCCCCGAGCGGCGCCCCCAGGGCCACCGCGACGAGCAGCGCCCGCGAGGCGCGGCGGCCGGCGCTCACGCCTGCGCGCCGACAGTGCAGCGGGGGCCGCGGTCAAACAGTCGGCCGACGCTGAAGTCGGCGACCACCCGCATCGGCCCCGGCCGATCCGAGCGGACCAGGGTCCAATCTCCCCCGGCGCGCTCAACACAGCCCGCGCCCTGGGCGATGCGCCAATAGGGGGTGAAGTGCACGCGCACCCATACCCAGCCGGCGTGGCGCACGCTGAGGCGAAAGTCCTCCGCACCGAGCTCGGTCAGCCGGCCGGGTCCCGTCGCGAGCGGCCGGCTGTCCACGAACTCATACACCCGCCAGTGGGCGCTGTGCCACACCGGGCGCAGGAAAGGAAGTCCAGCGCGGATCAGCTGGCCCTCGGCTCGGCTGGACGGGTCCAGGCGCACGTCGGGCAGGGCCACGTAGCGCACGCCCGCCGCCAGCAGCCAGGCCCGGTAGGAGCCGGGCGAAAGGGAGTGGTCGTAGAACAGGGCGTCGTACTTGGTGTCCAGCTGGCGCTCCCAGCCCCGGGCCAGGGCAAAGCGCGGGCCCAGGACCTCCGCGTCCCAATGGGTCAGCGTGAACGGGACCTCCAGGCGCGCCACCGGGTCGCGGTGGCGATCCAGGAAGCCGATCAGGGGTCGGTAGTAGGAGGAGCTGACCGAGTCGTCGGAGACGCCCTTAACCACTTCGCGCACCGGTCCGTTCCACTGCCAGACGGCAAGCGCCGCCGCCACCGCCACGATCGGAGCGAAGGCCAGGCGCCCGGGCAGCCGCGAGACCAGCGCGCGCGCCGGCCCGTCGAGCTCGGCCGCCGGCAGGCGCGCGGTGGCGCACAGCAGCAGGGGTCCACAGAACATCACCCCCAGCCGGGCGACGTTTCCTCCCATCGGCGTGCTAAACGCGTCGCAGGCGATCACCGCCAGCGCATACAGCGCGGCACCCACCCACAGCGTGCGCTCGCGGCGAGGCACCAGGGCGATGGCCAGGAGGGGAAGGATCAGCGCCGCGCGAAACGCCCCACCTGAGAATGGCTGGTGGCCCCCTTCGGGGAAGGCCACGGCCAGGGCGCCAACCAGCGCCAGCCCGGGCAGCACCACCAGGGAGCCGGCGCTCCAGCGCCGCGTCGAAAGCGCGTAGGCCGCCCCGGCCAGGACCAGGAACACCCCCGCCACCGGGCTGGCGGCGGCGCACAGGACGGCCAGCCCGACCGCCAGCCAGCGGCGCTGGCGCTGGAGGGCAAGCAGCGCGCCAAGCCCCAGCGCCACCCCGAGGCCAAAGGTCAGGCGCCCGATCAACAGGTCGGTGACGGTGGCCGCCGCGAACCACAGGACCCCCCACCGGGCCCGGGCGCCGAAGTGGCCCCGGGCCAGACGGTCGAACAGCACCGCCGAGGCCACGGCTCCCAGCGCTCCGACGACGCGCAGCCCAAGCAGCGCCGCGAGCGGCGGGAACAGCAGGCTGTAGCCGGGTAGGTGGTGGCCGGCGTACCAGTTGTTGTCCCACACGCCGAAGCCGTCGCGGACGAACAGGCCGACCCGGTAGGCCTGGGCGGCCAGGTCGGGGGTCCGCAGCTGGATGAGCAGCCAGGCGCCCGCCAGCGCGGCGGCGAGCAGCGGGGCGAGCATCGACGAGCGCCGCAGGCCCGGTGTGGTTGTCCCAGCGATCGGTCGCATGCGTTGCCCGTCCGCCTGGCGCCGCGCGTCGCGGGCGGTTAGGGTGCTCGACGCCGGCCTCGCCCTGGGCGGTGCGACAGCGCGCGCACACCCGGCGGACGGTGGTCTAGGTTACCCGCCCCCACGGGTGCGAGTTACACGCTCCCGGCGGGCACGAAAAGCGAGAAGGGAGTGGTTGGCGTGGATCCGCAGGTCCTGAAGAGCATCTCCTTCTTTTCCGATTTGTCGGATGAGGATCTGAAGGTCCTGGCCGCCCGGGCGGCGGAGGCCTCGGTGGGCGAGGATCGGGAGATCGTCCGCGAGGGCGACTACTCCTACGACTTCTTCATCATCCAGGAGGGCAAGGCCTCGGTCCGCCAGGACGGCAAGGAGATCGCCGAGCTGGGGCCGGGCGAGGTCTTCGGCGAGGCCGGTGTGATGGAACGATCGCTTCGCAACGCCACCGTCGTCTCCAAGACGCCGATGCGCCTGGTCACCTTCACCCACTGGGACCTCGACCACCTGCGGCGCCAGATACCGCAGGTCATCGAGCGACTCGAGAAGGCGTTCTCCGAGCACCAGTCCGACGGGTCCGCGCCGGGCTAGGGTCCACCCCGGACACTCGGCGGGCGCTCGGTCGGGCCGGGTGTGGGTAGGCTGACCGCAGCGATGGAGCGCGAGACCGCTTCCGCCTCCCCAGACCGGGCTGTCGCGCCGACGCTGCACCTCTCGATGGTGGTGCCGGGCACGCTGCTCGACCGCGCCGGCGAGCAGCTCGGTCGCGTCGACGACCTGATCGTCCGTCTCGACGACCGCGGGTATCCCCCGATCAGCGGGCTGCGGGTGCGCCTCGCCGAACGCGAGCTGTTCGTCCCCGCCGACCACATCGCCGCGCTGGAGTTCGGGCAGGTGCGCCTCGCCGGGGAGCACCTGCACATGCGGCGCTTCGAGCGGCGCCCCGGCGAGGTGCTCCTGCGCAAGGACGTGCTCGACCGCCAGCTGATCAACGTCGACGGCGCCCGCCTGGTACGGGCCAACGACATCGAGCTCGCCCAGGTGGACGGCGTATGGCGGGTGATCGGAGTCGACACCACCCTCAAGGGCGCCCTGCGGCGCCTGCTGCCGCGCCGGTTTGGCGCCCGCATCACAACCGAGCAGTTCCTGGACTGGGCCAGCGTCGAGCCGTTCGTCGGCCACGTTCCCACCCTGCGCCTCCGGGTCCCCCACCCCAAGCTGGCCACGCTGCACCCGGCGCAGATCGCCGACCTGGTGGAGGCGGCCTCCCATTCCGAGGGCGAGGAGATCATTGAGGCGGTGGGGTCAGACCGCGAGCTCGAGGCCGACGTGTTTGAGGAGCTGGACCCCCAGCACCAGGTCGAGTTCCTGCACGAGCGCTCCGACGCCGAGGCGGCGCAGGTGCTCGCCACCATGGAGCCCGACGACGCCGCCGACCTGCTCGACGATCTCGACGACGAGCGGCGCCAAGCGGTGCTCGAGCTCTTGCCCCATGTCCAGCGGCGCAAGCTGCGCGTGCTGCTGGGCCACGATCCGGCGACCGCGGGCGGCCTGATGAGCCCGGACTTCCTGGCCCTGTCCGCGGAAACCACCGTGGGCGCCGCCCTGGACCGGGTGCGCGCCGCGCAGTGCCCGGACGAGGCCCTGGGGGCGGTCTTCGCGCTCGACGGCGAGGGGCATCTGTCCGGAACGGCCTCCCTGCCGGCGCTCCTGCGCGAGCCATCCGAGAAGCGACTGGTCGACGTCGCCCAACCGGTCGCCGCCCAGCTCGACGTCGAGGCCGACTTCGAGGAGGTGGCTCGGGTGATGGCCGACTTCAACCTGATGGTGGCGCCGGTGGTCGACGAAGCGGGCCGCCCGGTGGGCGTGGTCACCGTCGATGACGTCCTCGAGGTGATGCTCCCTACCGGCTGGCGCCGGCGGTTCGGGCTGCTGGGCAGCGAGTGAGGGCGCCCGCGCCAGACCGGCGCGAGTCCCTAGACTGGCCGGCGATGCACGCCCAGCCCGTGGAGCTCTCCGGAGATGTCGGTCCGAGTACGGGCCGACGAGCACAGTGCCCCGCAGCCGCGCGGCCGCGCGCTGCGGGCTGGGCTGGGGCGCCTGCGCCAGGTACTGGCGCTTCGCGGTCGACCTAGACCGCGGCTCCGGCTCCTCGCGCTGCTGGGCTTTCTCGGCCCCGGGCTGATCGCGGCCAACGCCGGCAACGACGCCGGGGGGATCGCGACCTACGCGTCCGACGGCGCCCGGTACGGCTACGGGCTGCTGTGGGTGATGATTCCCATCACCGTCTCCCTGGTCGTCGTCCAGGAGATGGCCGCTCGCATGGGCGCGGTCACCGGTAAGGGGCTGGCCGAGCTCATCCGCGAGCAGTTCGGCGTGCGCTGGTCGGCGGTGGCCTCTGTCGCTTTCCTGCTGACCAGCATCGGGATCTGCACCTCGGACTTCGTCGGTACCGGGGCGGCGCTGGGGTTGGCCGGCGTGCCGGCGCAGGTTTCGGTGCCCTTGGCCGCCATCGCCATCTGGGCGCTGGTGGTGCGCGGCTCCTACAAGGTCGCCGAACGCATCTTCCTGGCCATGACGATCCCGTTCCTCGCCTACCCGGTGGCGGCGATCCTGGCCCATCCCCATTGGGGCGAGGTCGCCCGCCAGTCGGTCGCTCCCAGCATCCACCTGAGCTCGACCTACATCCTGCTGTTCATCGCCACCGCAGGGACCACGATCACCCCCTACATGCAGCTCTACCTCCAGTCCGCGGTGGTGGAGCGGGGGATCGGACCCGAGCGGTTGGGCGCCGAGCGAGCCGAGGTGATCAGCGGCTCGCTGTTCGCCAACCTGATCGCCGCCTTCATCATCATCGCCACCGGCGCCACCCTGTTTTTGCACGGGCGCCACGACGTGGGCACCGCCGCCGACGCCGCGCGCGCGCTGAAGCCCTTCGCCGGTCAGTACGCCGAGCTGTTGTTCGGCATCGGCCTGCTCGGAGCCAGCCTCCTGGCCGCCGCCGTGCTGCCAGTTACCGGCGCCTATGTGATCGCCGAAGCACTCGGGTACGAGAAGGGCCTGTCCCGCGATCCGCGCGAGGCCCCGGTGTTCGTGGGCGCCATCACGGTCATCATCGCCGTCTCGGCGCTGGTGGCGATGATCCCCGGCATCCCGGTCATCGGCCTGTTGGTCGGCGTCCAGATCGTCAACGGAGCCCTGCTTCCCATCGTCCTGGTGTTCATCTGGCGCCTGGCCCGGAACCGCGAGTTGCTGGGCGAGCATCGCAACCGGCGCGGTTTCGATCTGCTCGCCGCGGGCACCGTGCTGTGGACCTCAACGCTGTCGCTCGCGCTGCTGGTCATCACCATCCTCCAGTTCGCTTGAGCCCCGAGCCCGCCGACGGCGGCAGCGACCAGCCTCAGGCCGGGGTCGTCTCGGCGGCGCGCTCGACCTGCCGCGTGCGGCGGGTGTCGCGGACGACCTCGCGGAAGCTGCGGTAGCGAAAGATGCTCACCAGCGCCACGAACCCGAGCGCCAGCGTGAGCCCGGTGGTCGCAATCTGCTGGCCGACCGAGAACACGGCCACGCTGTCGGTGTGTCCGGTCGAGGAGAACGCCACCAGCAGCAGCGCCTGCTGGACCCCCACCCCCCCGGGGGTGAAGGGAACGATGGAGGCGATCGCCTGAGCGGCGAGCACGAGCAGGGCGCCCCGCAAAGAGCCGCCGATGTGAAAGGCCTCCAGCAGGTACCAATAGGAGCCGATGCGCAACAGCCAGCCCAGCGACTGGGGCAGGATCATGCCCACGAAGTAGCGCCGGGGCTGGCGCAGGATCGCCAGCCCCTGGCGGACCTTGAGCCAGAAGGCGCGCACCCGCGCCGACAGGAGGGCAAAGCCGAGGACGACCAGCTCGCCCAGCAGGGTCAGGGCGAACAGCGTAGCCCCGGGGTGGCGGGAGAAGAACGCCAGGTCAAACGACGACAGCGAGGCGAAGTCCTTGGGTTTGGGGAAGGGCAGCGTCGCCTGGGTGAGGGCGTAGACCGTGGCGCCGGTGTAGATCAGGCCGTCGTAGATGGCGCCCACGCACAGCGCCGAGGTCACGGTGGAGAAGCTCGAGTTGGGTATCGAGTTGCGGGTCAACACCAGCTGGACGATGCTTCCGCTGCCGGCGGGCACGATCCCGTTGAGGCCGAAGGCGGCGACGTAGGCGCCCCACACCCGCCGCCACTGGAAGGTCTCCTCGGGATAGGCGGCACGCAGGGCATTGAACGTCGCGCGCGACCGGGCGACGAGAAAGCCCGAGAACAGCGCCAGCGAGATCAGCAGCGAGATCCAATGCAGATGAAGCAGGTCGACGAAGAACTGCCCGGCCGCGTCCAGGAAGGTGGTGACCGTGTCACCGATCGAGGCCAGGAAAGCCGCCACGCGGGCAAAGAATGACGCCTCGTGGCCCCCTCGCCGTCCCGTGCGCCATGATGTCCTTCTTGCGCCAAGCCCTGCTCGTCTGCTGCCTGCTGGCCTGGGCGGCCGTCGTGCCCGGCCCGGCATCGGCCCGTCCCGCCCCCCCACCGGCCGCGATCACGCTGTCGGCGGGCTGGCAGTTTCACCCCGATCCCGCCGACCGCGGCGGCGCGCTCGGCCTGCCCGCCGGGGGCGGGGACGGGTGGTCCGCGGTCACCGTTCCCCACGTCTTTGACCCCCGGCCCCTGCCCCAGCTGTTCTCCGGCACGGTGGGCTGGTACCGCACGTCGGTGCGCCCGCCGCCGACGCCCTCGGGGTACGGGTGGGCGCTGCGATTTGAGCAGGTGCGCCGCAGCGCCCAGGTGTGGCTGAACGGGCGCCTGCTCGCCGCCCACAACGACCCCTACACGCCGTTTGACGTCCCCCTGGCCGGACTGCGCGCGGGAGCGGCCAACGAGGTGGTGGTGCGCGTGGACAACCGCAAGGGCGCCGAGCCCCGCGAGGGCTGGTGGAACTGGGGCGGGATCACCCGGCCGGTCCAGCTCCTACCCCAGCCCCCGGTGACCGTCACCGACCCGGCGCTGCTCTCTCGCGTCGACTGCGGCGCCCCCGGTCCATGCCGCTCGGCGGCATTCGTCTTCGACGCGTGGGTGCAAAACCACAGCCCGACCGTGCAGCAGCCCGAGGTCCGGGTCAGCGCGCACGCGCCGGAGTCGGGCGACGTGGCCGCGGTCACCCGCCGCGGCCCGCGGCTCGCTCCCGGGGCCCAGGAGCGGGTGCGTTTCGCCGTTCCCGTCCCTGGCGCGCCGCAGCTGTGGGAGCCCGGTCACCCGCGCCTGTACCGCGCCCAGGTCAGCCCCCTGCTCGGCGGAGCCGAGGTCCAGCGCCAGACGCTCTCGGCCGGGCTGCACGCCGTGGCCGTCCACGACGGGCGCCTGTACCTCAACGGGCGCGCCATCGACGTACGCGGGGCCTCGATCGAGGAGGACGTGCTCGGGCACGGCCCGGCGCTGACCGACTCCGACATGGACACGATCGTGGCCGACCTGCGCGCGGTCCACGCCAACATCACCCGGGCCCAGTACCCGCTCGACCCGCGACTGCTCGACCGGCTCGACCGCGCAGGCATCATGGTCTGGAGCCAGGCTCCGATCTATCACCGCGACGAGCTGCTGGTGTACGAGGCCCAGCGGACCGCCGCGCTGGCCACCCTTGGTCAGACCATCCTCCAGGCCCGGCCGCACGCCTCCGTTATTGCCGACTCGGTCGCCAACGAGCTCTCGCCCGACCCCGACCACGTTCCGAGCACCCGCGCCTACATGGAGGCGGGCGCACGCGAGGCGCGCGATCTCGATCCGAGCGTCCCGGTGGCGCTGGACCTACTCAGCTATCCCGGCTATCCGCCCGAGCACACCTACGCGAGCTTCGATCTGCTCGGGATCAACAACTACTTCGGGTGGTATCCGGGCCACCGCGACCACTCGACCGCCCGGCTGGAGGACCTGGCCCCCTACCTGCGCCTGATGCACCGGCGCTATCCCCAGCAGGCGATGGTGATGACCGAGTTCGGCGCCGAGGCCAACGTCGACGGCCCGGCCTCCCAGAAGCAGACCTACGCCTTCCAGCAGCAGTACCTTCGCCGCACGCTGCAGGCGGTGGCCTCGCTGCCGTTCATGAACGGGGCGATCTACTGGACGCTGCGCGAGTTCGCGGTCAAACCCAACTGGGATGGTGGCGCCCACCGGCGCGACATCCCCCTGGACTCGATCCATCACAAGGGACTGATCGCCTACGACGGCACCCGCAAGCCGGCGTTCGCCACCGCCGCGGCGCTATTCGCCGCCACGCCCCTATTCCGCCCGCTGTCCGGACCCCGGGCCTCACCGCTGGGACCGATCGGCGACGTGTTGCTGCTGGCCCTCACCCTGGCCACCGTGCTGGCGCTCGCCGCGCTGAGCGTTTGGTCGTTCGTGGGCATCCGCGCGGCGGCCGGGCGGCGGCCCCCGCCCCCGCCGCCCATCCGCGTGCGCCGCGGCGACCGCGCCGCGCCGGACACCGTGGGGGTCTGAGCGCCGGTGCCCCGTCGGCCCGACCTGCCGTCGTTCACCCGCGCCGTCACGGCGACGTCCCTGCTGGTGGCCGGCTTCGGGCTGAGCGGATGCCACACCCACCCCGCTCGACCCATCGACCCCCGGGCGCTGGCCGGCACTCGCCACTTCCAGCTCTACACCGTCTACTGGGCGGGCCGCAAGTTCGAGGGCTTTCAGCTCACGGCGGCCGACCGGCCCGCCGACTACGAGCCCGCGCTTGGCATGCGCGTCTACTACGGCGACTGCATCCACCACCAGGGCATAACCAGCGGAGGCTGCACGCTGCCCCTCGAGGTCAACACCGTTCTCTATAGGCCACACTCCAACGACGGCCTGGGCGACCAGCGGGCCGCGACCATCCGGGGCGTCCCGGCGGTGGTGTACGAACACGGCAAGTCGATCGAGCTCTACACCGGCTGCTTGACCATCGACGTGTTCGCCGACAACCCCGGACGGGCGCTGCGCGCCGCCAAGGCGGTGCGTCCGCTCAACCCGAGCCCAGCCGCTGGGCCCGAGCTGCCGCCCCCGCTCTACCCGCCCGGAGACTCGAGATTCAAGGGCGGGCCCTGCGGCCTGTGACCTCTAGCGTGCGCCGCGCGCAAGTGCGCCGCGCGCAGGCGCGCGGGGCGATCGTCGCGGGCGCGCTCGTACTGGCGCTCCTGGCGACCGCCCCCGGTGGATCCGCGAGCGGGGCGAGCGCCCCTCGCGGCGGAGGCCCCGGCGCGAGCGCCGGCGCCCGCCGGGTGGTGCTGGCGTTCGTCCCTCCGCCCCGCTATGAGACTCCCGATCCGCACAACCCCACGTTGCTCGAGCTCATGAGCCGCGATAGGCGCCTGCCCGCACTAGGCCTGCTCGGACCCAACCAGGGCAACTTCTCCGAGCAGCAGGCGCTGCTTGACATGACCCAGGGCACCCGCGTGTCGCGCAGCACCTATCGACCCAAGGACCCGCCGGGGCTGGTCGTCGTGCCCTCGGGGGCGGGCGCCAGGGTGCCTACCTGGCGCCAGGTCGCGGCCCGGGGCGACAGCGCGCCCCAGACGATCGAGCCCGGCCTGCTCGCGGCGTCGATCCCGGGCGGAGCCGCCTACGTTCCCATCGGTACCACGCTGCAGGATGACGCCGTGGTGGCAGCCGACCGCGGCGGGCGGATCGCCCGCGTTCTCACCGGAACGGAGGCGACGCTGCCCCAGCGGGTTGGTCGCGCGCTCAGCGAGCGGCGCTTCGTCGTCGTCGACCTCCCCCGCGCCCCGGCCGGGTTGGCCTTCCTTGACCGCCTGCTGGCCGCGCGCGCTCCGGGCGAGGTTGTGCTCGTGGTCAAGCAGCCGCCCTACACCACCCCGCATCAGCAGACCAGCCCGCAGATGCTGGCCGCCGCCGCCGCCGGGCTGCCCGGGCGCTCCGGCAAGCTGACGTCGGACTCGACCCGTCGGGTGGGGATCGTGGCGGGAATCGACGTTTCGGCCACCGTGCTCCGCGAGCTCGGGCTGGCGATCCCCTCGGCGATGAAGGGATCGCCGTGGCGGGTCAGCGGGAGACGCAGCGTGTCCGAGCTCCAATCGCTTGACGCGCGCCTGCGCGTGATCAGCGGGCGGCGGCTGCTGGCCGTTCAGGTGTTCCTGCTCGTGTGGCTGGCGGTCGCTCTGCTGTTCGGGCTGATCTGGGACGCGGCTGGCCGGATAACGGCGCTGCGGCTCGGTGGATTGGCGGTGTTGTGGGCGGCCACGACCGTGCTCGTCGCCGGGCCGCTGCGGCCCGGTCGCCTGGTTGAGATGGCGATCGTCATCGGGGGCGCGTTCGTGCTCGCGCTGGCCACCGACCGCCTGGCGCCCTGGCCGCGGGGACCGGTGCTGCCGGCGGCGGCGATGCTCGTCGCCTACACGATCGATCTGGCGCGGGGGTCGCCGCTGATCGTCGACTCGCTGCTGGGCCCGAACCCCTTGTTTGGATCGCGCTACTACGGCCTGGGCAACGAGGCGGCGTCGGGCCTATCGATCGTCCTGCTCGCCGGCGTCGCCGCTGCGCTGCCGGTACGGCCCGCCACCCGACGCGACTTCGCCGTGTTCATCGCCGCCGGCCTACTGCTGACCCTGCTCGCCTCGCTGGGCCCGTTGGGCGGAAACGTCGGCGCGGTGTTTACGATCGGCGGAGCGACGGCGGCGGGGGCGGTGGTGATGCTGCCGGGCGGTCCGCGCTTGCGGGCGGGGATCTTGGCCGTCGGCGTGCCCGTCGCGCTCCTGGCCGCGGTCGCGCTGGTGGATCTGGGGACCGGCGCCGGGGGACACTTCACCAGGTCGGTGCTTCACGCCAACGGGCTCGACGAGGTCCTCACCACCCTCGCCCGCCGGCTGGAACTGGCCTGGGAGGTCCTGCGCCACGGCCTATATCCCCTGGACACCGTGATCTGCGCGCTCGCCTTCGCCTACGCCCTGCGCCACCGGCGCCGAGCGCTGGCGTCGGTCAGGAACGCGCCGGCGTGGCAGGCTTGCTTCTGGGGCGGCGCGGTGGGATCGGTGGCCGGATCGATCACCAACGACTCCGGGCCCCTGCTGCTCGTGGTCGGCACCTTTGCCCTCATGTGGGTCGCCGCCTACCTGCGGGGCCGGCCGCCCTCACCGCCGACGGGTGTCTCGGCGTCCGCCTCCTCCCCCGCCACGGCCTCTCCCCCGGCGCCGGCGCCGTCCGCGGCCTCGAGCGCTTCTTAGCTTGCTCTTGTGCGGTTGCCCGACCCTAGTGCCTGGAGCCCTATGAGCCCCCTGTGCCCGGGAAGAGGTTGAGCGTGCGCGTGCTGGTCGTCGACGACGAGCCCGCTGTCCGCACGGCGTTGCAGCGGGCGTTGCGCCTGGAGCGCTACGAGGTCGACGCCGTCGAGGACGGCGAGCAGGCGCTACGCGCGCTGGACCAGGCGCGTTTCGACGCCGTGATCCTGGACATCGGCCTGCCCCGGATCGACGGCCTGCGGGTCTGCTCGCACATGCGCGGCGAGGGGGACCGCACGCCGGTGCTGATGCTCACCGCCCGCGAGACCGTCGATGACCGGGTGGCCGGCCTGGACGCCGGCGCCGACGACTATCTGGTCAAGCCGTTTGCCCTGCGCGAACTGCTCGCCCGCCTGCGGGCGGTCACCCGCCGCGCCGGCGACGGCGTCGGCGACGGGCAGCTTCGCTTCGCCGATCTCGTGCTCGATCCGGGCGCGCACGAAGTGCTCCGCGGGGACCGCTCGATCACGCTCTCGCGCACCGAGTTCTCGTTGCTCGAGCTGTTCATGCGCAACCCGCGCCAAGTGCTCACGCGCTCGGTGATCTTCGAACGGGTGTGGGGCTATGACTTCGGCGAAACGTCCAACTCGCTCGCCGTCTACATGGGTTACCTGCGGCGCAAGACCGAGGCCGGCGGTGAGCCTCGGCTCCTGCACACGGTGCGCGGCGTGGGCTACATCCTGCGCGACTGATGGCCCCTGGGCGCCACTGATGTCGCTTCGCCGGCGGATCACGATCGCCGCCGCGGCGGCCGTCGCCGTTGCGATCGTGCTCGCGTCGATCTTGAGCTATTTCGCCGTGCGCAGCCAGCTGCGGGGCCAGGTCGATACCGGGCTGCGTCGCCAGGCCAGCTTCGTGGCCAGCGAGGCCGCGCGCCGCGGCGACGAGCCGTTCGGGGGCGAGCGTTTTCGCCACCGCCGACGCGGCTCGGCGCCGGGGGGGGACAGGGGCCTGGGCAGCGGGCCCCGCCTCCCGCGGCCCGTCCTCGGGGGTCCCACCGGCTACGCCCAGTTCGTCATGACCAACGGCCGGCTCGTGCGACCCCGGGGCGAGACGATCGCCTTGCCCGTCGATCCCAAGGTGCAGGCCCTGGCGCGCGGAAGCGGCAAGACGTTTCTGCGCGACGCCCACGTGGCCGGAAGCCATGTGCGCATCGTCTCGGCCGCGATCCCCGGGCACGGAGCGGTGGAGATCGCCCGCCCCCTCAACGAGGTGGACCACGTGCTGGGTCGGATGCGTCTGATCCTGCTCGTGCTGGGGACGGTGGGAGTGGGGTTGGCCGCCGCCTTGGGATGGTTCGTGGCCCGCACCACGCTGATCCCGGTCCGGCGGCTCACCGAGGCCACCGAGCACGTCGACGCCACCCAGGACCTGGGGCGGCGAATCGAGGTGAGCGGCCGCGACGAACTCAGTCGCCTGGCGGTGAGCTTCAACTCGATGCTGGAGACCCTGCAGCGCTCTACCGAGGCGCTGAATCGTTCGGCGCAGGCCCAGCGCCAGCTGGTGGCCGACGCCTCGCACGAGCTGCGCACCCCGCTGACCAGCCTGCGCACCAACTTCGAGGTGCTCGAGCGAGCCGACACGATGAGCGAGAGCGAGCGGCGCAATCTGCTCGACGACGTGCACCGCCAGATCGAGGAGCTCACCGAGCTCATGTCGGACGTGATCGAGCTCGCCCGGGGCGACGCCCCCGCGCACCCGACGAGGTCGGTACGGCTGGACGAGCTGGTCAGCGAGTCCGTCGAGCGCGCCCGGCGCCATGCCCATGGCGTGCAGCTGCGCCTTCAGAGCGAGCCGAGCGTAGTGGAGGGAGTGCCCGAGCGCCTGGCCCGGGCGGTCAACAACCTGCTCGACAACGCGATCAAATTCAGCCCGGCCGGTGGCGAGGTAGAGGTCACCGTGCGCGACGGCGAGGTGGCGATCCGCGATCACGGGCCGGGCATCCCCGAGGAGGATCTCGGCCACGTCTTTGATCGTTTCTACCGGGCGCCGGAGGCGCGGGGCCGACCGGGCTCGGGCCTGGGGCTGGCGATCGTGCGTCAGGTCGCCGAGACCCACGGTGGTTGCGTGCGCGCCGAGCGCCCGCCGGGCACCGGAGCCCGCCTAGTGCTCACGCTTCCCGCCGACCACGATTGACGCCGTGTTGAGCTCATGAAAAGTGGGAATCTTCTCAACGAGGACGATCGTCGATAGTAGGGAGGCCATGACGCCCTTCGGCATGTCCACGGATGGTGGTCAGGAGCAGGGGCCGGCCGGCCTGGGTCAAGGAATTGGCGAAAAGCGCGACACCATTCGCGTGTTCCTATGCGACGACGTGCCGGAGTTCCGCGCGCTCATGCGCTTCGCGCTCGAGGAGGATCCCGTGCTACACGTCGTGGGCGAGGCGGGCGACGGCGAGACCGCGATCGAAGGGGTGGTGTCCACGGCCGCCGACGTGATCCTGCTCGACCTGGCGATGCCCGACCGCGACGGCCTGGAGACCATTCCCCGTCTGCGCGAAGCGGCGCCGAGCTGCTCGATCATCGTGCTCTCCGGCTTCAGTGAGGCGCGCATGGGCACCCAGGTGCGCGACGCCGGGGCCAACGGCTATGTCGAGAAAGGCGAGTCGTTCGCCGGCATTCGCCGGGCCGTGCGCCGGGCGACCGCGGCCCCCGACGGCGGCTGAGCCCGGCCGGACCGCCGACGGGCTCGCCCGTACGATGGGCGGCGTGAGCGCCCCCGGCCGTGCGGCCACCGCAGAGGACGGACGCTGGCCGCCGCTGGAACTGATCGTGGTCGTGGTCGGCGCCGCCAGCCTGGGAGCCGAGATCGCCGCCGCGCGGCTGCTGGCCCCCTGGTTCGGCGCCTCGACGATCGTGTGGGCGAACACGATCGGGACCGTGCTCGTGGCCCTGTCGCTCGGCTACTGGCTCGGCGGGCGGGCCGCCGACCGCCGCCCCGACCGGCGCTCGCTGTGCGCGGTCGTGCTCGCCGCCGGGGTGCTGTTGGCGCTGGTGCCAGTGGTGTCCCAGCCGCTGCTCAGCGTGTCGGTGAAGGCGTTCTCCTCGCTCTCGGCGGGGGCCTTCCTGGGCTCGCTGGCCGGCGTGCTGGTCCTCGTCGCCGTGCCGGTCGCGCTGCTCGGGTGCGCCGCTCCGTGGGCGCTTCGCATCGCCCTGCGCGATCCCCGCGAAAGCGGACGGGTCGCCGGTCGCCTGTACGCGCTCTCCACGGCCGGCTCGCTGGTGGGCGTGTTCGCCGCCGCGCTCGGGCTGGTCCCGTTCGTGGGCACCCGCCGCACGTTCGAGCTCTTCGCCCTATGCCTGGCCCTGGTCGCCGCACCGGCGCTGCGCTGGCGCTGGCGCGCCCTGCTGGCCGTCCCGGTGGTGCTGGTGGCGCTTCCCACTGGGACGATCAAGGCGAGCGCCAATGGCGCCCGGGTGATCTATGAGACCGAGACCCCCTATCAGTACGCCCGCGTCCTGCAGGCCCCCGACGGGGTCCGCACGCTCGAGCTCGACGAGGGCCTGGCCGTTCACTCCGAGCTGCCCGCCCAGGGGTGGCTGACCGGCAACTACTGGGACGGGATGATGCTCGACCCGCTGCTCTTGCGCGGGCGCGCGCCGATGGCCGTGGCCGTGCTCGGCAATGCGGGGGGCACGTCGGTACGCCAGCTGGGCCACTTCTTTCCCCGGACGCGTATCGACGCGGTGGAGCTCGACGGACGCCTGAGCGACATCGGCCGCCGCTACTTCGACATGGTCGCGCCGCACCTGCGCGTGATCACCGCCGACGCCCGGCCCTATCTGCGCTCGACCTCCCGCCGCTACGACGCGATCCTGATCGACGCCTACCGCCAGCCCTACATCCCCTTCTACCTGACCACCCGCGAGTTCTTCGCCCTGGTCGCCCGGCGGCTGACGCCCGGCGGCGTGGTGGTGGTCAACGTCGGACATCCCTCGACGTCGCACGCGCTGGAACGGGCGCTGGCGGCGACGATGCGCGCGGACTTCGCCGTCGTCACCAGCGACCCGGTCGAGCCCGAGAACACGCTCCTGCTCGCGGGCGATCGAGCGAGCGCCGGTCACCCCGCGCTGCCCACCGACTTGCCCCCCGAGCTGACCGGGCCGGCGCAGACGGCGCGGGCCCGGCTGCGCCCGGCCCCGCGCGGGGGGCCGGTGTGGACCGATGACCGCGCGCCGGTGGAATGGCTGATCGACCGCTCGATAGTCAACTACGCCGCACGCGGGCAGTGACCTGGCCCGCGGCGACGCTCAGCCCGCGACCGCCGCCAGCACCGACGCCGGCGTCATCGCCCGCCCCACGTGGATGCGGGGCATGGTCAGGGGGGCCAGCGAGGACTCGCGGGTGCCACCCTGGGTGGTGACGGCGAGGACGAAGCCCGCCCGCCGCACCGACGCGATGACGTTGGCGTCGACCGCTCCGTAGGGGTAGGCGAAGTAGTCGACCGGGTGGCCGAGGACGCGCTCGAGATCGCGACGCGAGCCGGCCACCTGCGAGGTGAGCGCGGCGCCGGATAGCGCGGGCAGGCTGACGTGGGTGCGGGTGTGGGCGCCGATGTCCATGCCCGCGCCGTCGAGCTGGCGTACCTGGCCGGCGGTGAGGAACCCGGGCTCGTGGAAGCGGCCGGTGATGATGTAGAAGGTGGCAACCATGTGGTGGCGACGGAGCACAGGCAGGATTTCCTTGAGCCCGTCGACGTACCCGTCGTCCACGCTGATCAGCACCGGTTTGGGGGGCAGCGGACGGCCCTCGAACAGCGCCGCGTAGAGCTGGCCCTGGCCGATCGCGTGGTAGCCGCGGCGATCCAGCGCCGCGACCTCGGCGGCGAACACGGTGGGCTCGACCGTCAGGTCGGGCGTCGACTTGGTCAGCTCGGTGGCGTAGACATGGACGCGGTGATAGGTGAGGATCGGAACGCGGACGCTGCGGGGCCGCGGATTGGGGGGAAGCGCTAGCGCGGGGACCCGGCGCGGCGCCGGGCGCGAATGGGGGCCGGCAGCGGCGGTCCCGGAGCCCGACCCGCCGCCCGCCCCCGATGAGCTCGAGCTCGATCCGCAGGCGCCGAGTGCCGACGCCGCCAGAGCGCTCGCGGCGAGCGCGATCGCTACGCGAGCCCGGGCGCTCACCCGGAAGGGTCCGCCCGCACCGATGTCGATCATGGCCGGGGCTCGTGCTCGGGTCGGCGCCCGGGCTCCTGCTCGGCGAGCTCGTCCTCGTCGGTCTCGTCCCGCTCGAGCTCGTCGTCTTCGGGGAGCCGGCGCCGGCCCAGCCCGATGAGGAGGGCGGCGACAATGATCAGCCCGACCGGGGCGCCGAAGGCCAGGACCGGCGATACGCCCGACGAGCCGCCGCGGCCGGAGCTCACCTTGGGTGCCTTGACCGGATGCCCGTTGGCGGCCGACAGCCGCTCGATCGCCGACAGCGCGGTCTGGCCCAGGCCGTCGGCGCCGGGCCCCGCGGTGCTCACGTGCAGCCCGGCGACGGCGGAGGCGCTCGGGATATTGGCCGTCCCGATCCCGGCCGGCATCACCACCAGCGTGGGCTGCTTGCGGTTGAAGGAGATCTCCGAGGCCAGGAAGCTGGCGTAGGGCTGGGGCTTTCCGAACATGTCGGGCACACCGCCGAGATCGGTCGGGCCGGCGACGATCGCCACCTTGATGGGAAACCCCGCGCGCTGAGCCTGGGCGGTGATATCGGTGAGCGCCTTGCTCATCGACTGGGATACCTGGGGGCTGTAGGGGGTGAAGACGTTCTGCACCAGGAGCGTGTCCGAGGCGGGATCGGCGTCGGCGGCGGCGGAGGCGGGCAGCACGGCGACGGCGGCGCACGCCGCCCCGAGCGCCACGAAGCGAATTGCCCACGAAGCGGCCAGGGTATTCGGTCCGCGGCGCGCGCCCGCGCGCGGCCCGCCGGCCCAGCGCGGACGGCCGGACCCGGCGGCCTCACCGTCCGGGCGGGAAGCGGTAGACCGGGTGGGGCGGCACGAAGCCGCCGACCTCGAGCACGATCTGGGCGTGGGGCGACAACGCCACGCGCCGGGGGTCGCCGGCGTGGCGGTGGCCGTCAACGTAGGCGCGGACCCCCCCGGGTCCGGCGGCAAAGCCCGCCAGCCGGGCTAGGGACAGCGGCTGGCCCCACACCGCGAACAGGTCCCCGAGGACCGGGCGCCCGCCGCCGCCAGAGACCTCGATCACGCCGGTCGGCTCAGAGCTGCGCAGCGGGTAGGAGCAACGCCCACCCAGGACGCGCGCTCCATCGCGCCGCAGGGGCGGTGCCACACCGATGCCCGCCGGGATGGCCACCACCCGACCGTGGGCGAACAGCTCCACATGGGCGGCGAAGCGAGTCCGAGACAGCGGGCCGCAGCGCAGGTCGGCGCCGCCGAGGGCCCGGATCGGGCGCCCGGCGCGGGCGGCCGCGCCCAGCGGCGGGGGACGGAAGGCGGGCCCCCGACCGATGGAGCGGGGCTGGTAGCTGGGGGGCAGCCTCACGGTGCCCCTCGGCGCCGGTTGGCCGGACCCCGGAGAGCCGTGCCCGCAGCCGCCGCCGGCGGCGACCAGCGTCCACGCCAGCGCGGGGACGCCCGCAGCCGCGCGCGCCCGGGCCGGCGGTCTGGTCATCCGGGCGAGGACGATCGCCTCGCCCCCGGCTCGTCATTCATCGAGCCGAGCATAGAATCCCGTCCGTGAGACCGGGATCGCGACTCCGTATCGGCGCGCTCCTGATCGCGGGCACGCTGTCGGTGCACGAGCTGCGCTTCGTGCTCGCGCCCGGCGGCGGCGCCGACGGACTGGAGCGGCACGGGTACCTATCGCTGGCCGTGCCGGCCGCCGCGGCGGTGGTGGCGCTCGCGCTGGGCGGGATGGTCCTGCGCCTGGCGGGAAGGCCTACGCGCGATCGCGGCGCAGACCAGGTCGCCCTGTGGCGCCTGGCGCTGGCCGCCGCCGCCGTGCTGCTGGTCCTGTTCGTGGGCCAGGAGACGATCGAGTCCGCGTTGGGGGGGCAGGGGCCGAGCGGTGTCGGGGTCATCGACGGAGCCGGTGGCTGGGTGGCGATTCCGCTCAGCGTGCTGCTCGGCGGGTGCGTCGCGCTGGCCGCGCGGGCGGGTCGGCGGCCGCTCGTTCCCGTCCGGGTAGCCGGTGGCCTGGCGGTGGCGCCCCGAGCGGAGAGCCCGGTGCGCCGCCCCGTCGATCCGTTCCTGCCCTGCCTGACCGCCCTGGCCCGGCACCTCGCCGGCCGCGGCCCGCCGTCTCCCTCCGTGAGCTGATCGCCGCCGGGGTCGCCTCGGCGGTCCCGTTGCCATCGATCTGACGGAGGTTTCGATCTCATGCTTTCGCACCTGCGCAACAGCGTGCTCTGCCTCGGGGCGGTCGCCCTGCTGGGCGCCTCGGCGGCCTTCTCCGGCTGTAGCTCGAGCACCAGCACCAGCGGCCCGGTCACGCTGACCGTGGTCAACAGCCAGCCCCAGGGCGGGGTAAAGACGATCCGCTACACGCAGGGCCAGACCGCCGACATCACGGTCAAGTCAACCACCGCCGAGGAGATCCACATCCACGGCTATGACCTGCACCAGGGCGTCCCCGCCAACGGGACCGTCCACTTCCGCTTTACGGCGAACACGCAGGGGACGTTCATCATCGAGCTGGAGAAGGACTCGCGGCAGATCGCCTTCCTCCAGGTGTTTCCCAAATGACTCCGGCCATGGGCCGGCGGGCGGTCGCGCCTGCCGGCCGCCGGCTCCGGCCGGCGCTCGCCCTCGGCGGCGCGCTAGCGCTCGCCGGGGCGCTGTTTCCGGCTAGCGCCGGTGCCCACGGCATCTCGGGAAAGGCAGACCTGCCGATCCCCAGCTGGCTGTTTGCCTGGGGGGCGGCGCTGGTGCTGGTGGTCTCGTTCGTCGCGCTGGGCGCCTTGTGGCGCAAGCCGCTGCTCGACCGCCTCCCCGAGCGGGTGCTCCTGGGTTATCCGCGCTGGCTGGAGATCCCCTGCGGGGCGGTGGGGATCGCGATCTTCGTGCTGTTCGTCTACGCCGGCTTCGCCGGAAATCAGGACCCCAACCGCAACTTCGACCCGACCTTCTTCTTCGTCATCTTCTGGGTGGGGCTGCCGTTCGCCAGCGTCCTGTTCGGCGACGTCTTTCGTGCCTTCAATCCCTGGCGCGCGGCCGGGCGGGCGGCGGGCTGGCTCGTGGGAGCGGTCCGCTCGCGTCCCGTGGCGCATCGACCCTATCCGGAGTGGCTGGGGCGCTGGCCGGCGGTGGCGGGCATCCTCTCCTACGCCTGGGTGGAGCTGGTCTACACCGGTCGCACCAAGGCCCAGGCGCTGGCGATCATCGGCCTGATCTACGCCGGGCTGATGCTGGCGGCGATCGCCACCTGGGGCTCGCAGGTGTGGACCGAGCGCGGGGACGGCTTCTCGGTCTACTTCGGCCTGTTCGCACGCCTGTCGCCGCTGCACTGGCAGGACGGCGAGCTGCGCCGGCGGGCGATCGGGGTCGGCGTGACCCATCTCGACCTGGTCCCCGGGACGGTCCCGATGCTGGCCGCCATGATCGGCTCCACGAGCTTCGACGGTCTGGGGCAGACGTCGGTGTGGACCAACGTCGAGCCCCACATCCAAGACTTGTTCTCCAACCTCGGCCTGGGCCAGAACGCCGCGCTGGAGCTGGCCTACAGCGTGGGCCTGGTGGTGATGGTGGGGCTGATCGGCGGTCTTTACCGGCTCGGCATCGAGGGCATGCGCACGGTCGACCACCAGCACGGGACGGACGAGCTGGCCACCCGCTTCGTGCACTCGCTGGTGCCGATCGCCCTGGCCTATCTGGTGGCGCACTACTTCTCGCTCTTGCTCTTTCAGGGTCAGGCGATGGGCTACCTGGTCTCCGATCCGCTGGGCAAGGGGTCCAACCTGTTCGGCACCGCGCACGCCCGGGTAGACCTCAACCTGATCAGCACCACCTGGATCTGGTACGTGCAGGTAGCCGCCCTGGTAGTGGGGCACGCGGCGGGGCTGACGTTCGCCCACGACCGGGCCCTGGTCATCTACGACCGGGTCCGCGCGGCGACCCGCTCGCAGTACTGGATGCTGGCGGTGATGGTCGGGTTCACTAGCTTGGGGCTGTGGCTGCTATCAGCGCGATCGTGACCGTCATGGCGCACCTGGGCCACTGGTACTTCCAGCTGGCGTTCGTGGCGCCGGTGATCGCCGTGGTCGCCTGGCTGGCGATCCTCAGCTGGCGCGACCGCCGCGCCGAGCGCCGAGAGCAGGGTCGCTCCTAGCGGCGCCCACGAAACCGGGCAGCGGAGCTGCCCCTATCGCTCATCGCGCCGTCAGCGGGCGGCGGGCAGGGTCCACAGGCGCACGTGGGCCTGGCGCCCGCGCACGGGGTACTCGTCGACGAACTCCAGGTCCGCGGGCGGGTCGGACAGCGCCCCGCGGGTAGCGTCGGTGACCAGCAGCTGGGTGTCGGCGTTCTTGGTCAGGCCCTCCACGCGGGAGGCGGTGTTGACGGTGTCGCCCATCGCCGTGTACTCGAGCCGGTTCTCCGAGCCGACGTTGCCCGACATCACCTGGCCGCTGTTGAGCCCGATGCCCATGCGGAACTGGTGGTCAAGGCCCTGCTCGGCCAGCCAGGCGTTAAACCGCGGCAGGGCCTCCCCGATCATGTCGCGGGCGGCGCCCAGCGCGCGGTCGGCGTGGTCGGACTGCTCCAGCGGCGCCCCGAACAGGGCCATGATCCCGTCGCCCATGTAGCTCACCAGGGTGCCGCCGTGGGCGAGGATCGCCGCGCCCATCTCGGACATGTAGACGTTGACGATCTCGACCAGCCGCTGGGGATCCTGGGCTTCGGAGAAGGTGGTGAAGCCGCGCAGGTCGCAGAACAGCGCGGTGCACTCGCGGCGCACGCCGCCCAGGCGCAGATCCTCGTCGGTCCGCTCGATCACCTGGTCGACGACCTCGGCGGGGACGAAGCGGGAGAACAGCTCGCGCACTCGCCTTCGTTCCCGGCGCTCGGCGTAGAACTCGGCCACCGCCGAGCCGGCGCCGCCGACGAGCGCGGCCAGCGCCGGATAGCTGGCGGTCACGATCCGGCCGGCGTCGAAGCTCAGCTGGGCGCCGACCGCGATCGCGGCCAGGGTGGCGAGCAGGGCCAGCACGGTCAGACCGAGCGAGCCCCGGAGGCTGACCAGCGGGCTTATCAGCCCAGCGAGCACGATGACCGCCACGTCGACCCATCCGGGCACCGATCGCAGCGGGAAATGGTGCAGGACGGTGTGGATGGCGGTCGCCTGCAGCTCGGGCCCGGGCATCGGGGTGGTCGTGACCGGCGTCTGGACGATGTCCTGGGCGATCGGGGTGGTGATGCCGAGCACCACCACGCGCCCCCGGAAGGCGTCGGGGGCGAACCGGCCCGCCAGCACGTCGGCGAACGAGTAGGTGGGCACCGTGCCTGGCGGCCCCAGGTAGTCGACCCAGGCCTTGTTGTTCGGGAAACCGTGCTGGCTGACGCGACGGCCGGTGGCCAGCTCGGCCGCCCGCACCGCCAGCGTGGGGAGCTCGACCGGCGCGTAGAAGTAGCGGCGGATCTTGCCGTCGGAGTCGGTGGGTATGCCGATCGCGGCGAGCTTGGCGCCGAGCTGGGCCACCGGGGGGTGGCCGTCGAACACCGGGTTGGGCCCGTTGTCGGTCTCCTGGGTGGCCAAGGCCATCGGGCGCGCGCTTGAGATCGCCTGCTCCAGCGCCTGGTCGTCGCGCGGGTCGGTTCGGCCGACGAACTGCAGGTCCGAGGCGATCACGCGCGCGCCGGCGGCGTGGATCCGCGCGATGACCTGGGCGTCGAGCCGGCGGGGGAGCGGCGGGCGACCGTAGCGCGTCACGGTCGCGTTATCGATCCCCACCAGCGCGACATCGTGGGGCCGGCCGGGGTCGGGCCGGATCTGAAAGCGGGCGTCGATCGTGTTTAGCTCGAGCGACCCCAGGGCGCCCACGGCCCAGGTGACGAGGCCCGCCGCCAGTGCCACCGCCGCGACCGCCAGCGCGGCGCGCCGGCGGCCGGACTGGCGCCGGGCGCCGCGGCGGTTTCGCCGCGGGCCGCCGTCCGGCGGGCGCTCAGCCGCGTCGGGGGGCAAGGAGGGTCAGCGGCTTGCTGGCCGAGGGGTCCGCCACCCCGACCACGACCGCGATCGCGTAGACCCCGCGCACGCGTCGGTGCCGGCGCAGGTAGGCCAGACCCGGGGCCGAGACGTCGACCTCCACCCGCCGGGCCCGTCCGAAGGCCAGCCGCAGGTCAGAGCGTCCGAGCTCCGGCGCGGCGACCGGCCCGGTGAGCAGGACGGCGCCCCGGCAACCGGCGCGGCGCAGACAGCGCATCCGCAGCAGGACCGTGCGCTGGGAGGTGACCCGGGCCCGCTGGCGAGGGATGACCACGGTGACCTTGGGCTTGTAGTTGCCCCCGCCCGCGCCAAAGCCACCCGCCTGGCGACAGAACGTCCCGCAGCCGGGGCGACGCCGCTTGGAGCGGGCCTCGCGCCCGGCGGGGGCCCCGGCGGACGCCTCTCGCGCGGCGGGGGCGGCCCGCGAGCGGGCCCGGCGCCGCGGCGCGAGCAGCGTCAGCGGCTCGCTCGTGGAGATCGGGCCCTTGACCAGATCCGCCGTGGCGAAGACCCGCCGCGCCCGTCCCCGAGCGCGGACGTAGGCCGCCCCGGCTGAGGACAGCGCCACCTCTACGCGTCTGGCCTTGCCCCGCTTAAGCCGCAGGTCCGAGCGTCCGAGATCGCCGGGCGGGTCGGAGCCGGAGAGCAGGATCGCCCCGCGGCAGCCGCCGGGCTTCACGCAGCGCATGCGCAGGAACACGGTCCCGGAGGAGGTGATCCGGGCCGTCTGGCGGGGGATGATCACGTTGGGCGGAGGAGCCGGGCCCGGGCCGGCGCCGAAGCCGCCGGCTTGGCGGCAGAAGCTGCCACAGCCCGGGCGGCGGTGCTTGCGGTCGATCCGGGCGCGCGGCGCCTGGCCGCTTCGGGCGGCGGTCGCTCGGGGACTAGCGGCCGAGGCGGCGGGCGCCGGGCCGGCGACGGGAGCCAACCCCAGGGTGGCCCCGGCCAGGGCGGTGGCCACCGCGCTCCGGGCAGCGATCTGACGGACGGTCCCCACCAGCGGGACGGTAGAGGATCGCGCGGTCCGCGGGGCGCTTGCCCGCGGGCCCCGGCGGGGCGCGGGCCGACCACGAATGGCTCTGGCCGGGCGCGGGTACCAGGCCGTTGGTTTATGGCAACCCAAAAGCAGCGACAGGCCGCGCGGCGGAACGTCAAGAAGGCCCAGTCCGGCGCCCGCCGCAAGAAGACCATCACCAAGCTGTCGAGCAAGACCCGCACCGCGCTCGGGCGCGAGGGCGCCAAGGCGGCGGCCCGCAAGCGGGGCGCGTCGCGGGGCACCGGCAGCGGCGCCGGAGCGATGACGGTGACCGAGCTGCGCCGCGAGGCCGCCCGGCTCGGCATCGCGGGCCGCTCCAAGATGGGCAAGGCCCAGCTCATCCGCGCGGTGGGCCAGAAGCGGCGCTCGCGCTCGTCCTGAGCCTGGGCCGCCGGAGCGCCCTGGAATGTCGGTGAAGGTGCCCGGCGGCGACGTGGTCACCGATGAGCCAGGGCGCCGGGTGGCGATCCTGGCCGGGACCGATGCGCTCGCCGTCACCCACTCGATCTACACGCGCGGGGAGAGCGGCCCCGAGGCCCACGTTCACCACCAGCACGTGGACTCGTTCTTCGTGCTCGACGGCGAGCTGGTGTTCGAGCTCGGATCCGACCTCGAGCGAGTCGTGGCGCGGGCCGGCACGTTCGTCCTGGTTCCGCCCGAGGTGGTGCACACGTTTCGAAACGAGGGCCCGGAGGTGGCGCGGTTTCTCAACCTCCACGCACCGAGCAAGAACTTTCACCGCCAGCTGCGGGGCGAGGACGTGGACTTCGACACCTCCGACCCCCCGAGCGGCGGCGGCCGGCCGGCGTCCGAGGCGGTGATCGTGGGGACGCTCGAGACCTGAGGAGCCCGCCGGCCGGTCTCGGCGGGGGGCGCCGCCGGTGTCTAGAGGATGACCGGGACCGTCCCGCCGTCGGCCGACCACGCGGCGCCGGCCACCGTGCTCGCCTGCTCCGAGCACAGGAAGACGATCACCGCGGCGATCTCCGCCGGCTCGGCGAAACGCCCCAGGGGAATCTTGGCCCGCTGGTCGTCGAGCACCTGCTCGCGGGCGATCCCCCGCGCCCGCGCGCCCTGGTCGGCCAGGCCCCCCTCCTGCATCCACAGCTCGGTGGCCACGGCGCCCGGTGCCACGGCGTTGACCAGCACGCCGCGGGCGGCGTAGGCGTCGGCGAAGGCGCGCGACAGCGACAGCTGGGCCGCCTTGGTCACCGAGTAGGCCACGTTGGTCAGCGACGGGCGCTTGCCCGCCGAGGAGCACACGTTCACCACCCTCCCCCACTCCCGCTCGGCCATCCCCTCGCACGCCTCGCGCATCAGGCGCATGGGCGCCATCACGTGCAGCTCCCACTGGGCCTGCCACTCGGCGTCAGTGAGCTCCCCCAACGAGCGCGCCGCGCTCGTGCCCGCGTTGTTGACTAGCACGTCCAGCCCGCCCAGCTGCTCGCGGGCGCACGCCACCACCTCTGCGGCGGCCTCCGGCTGGGTGACGTCGATCGCCATCCAATCGGCCGACCCCGCCGGCGCCGAATCACAGCGCTTGGCCGCCGACCGCAGGTCGCCTTCGCCGCGGGCCACCAGGAGCACATGCGCCCCTTCGGCGCACAGGCGCTCGGCCGTGGCCAGGCCGATGCCCCGGCTGGCGCCGGTCACGACGCAGCGACGTTCGGTGAGCCCGAGGTCCACGGCGGGCATGATGTCGCGTTGACGCCAGCGAAGGAGGCCCATTGAAGTCGCACACCGTTCACCGCACCTTCACCACCCCCGAGCGCCGGGAGTTCGTGCGCATCACCGAGGAGGTCCAGACGGCCGTCGACGAGTCGGGCGTGACCGAGGGGATGGTGCTGGTCTCGGCCATGCACATCACCGCCGGCGTGTGGGTCAACGACGACGAGCCCGGGCTCCAGGAGGACACGCTCGAATGGCTCGACAAGCTGGCGCCTCCCAGTTGGAAGGATCCCGACGGCGACGTGGCCCGCGCGCTCCTGCCCAACCCGGGTGACTACCGCCACCACCGCGGCGGAGAGGACAACGGCGACGCCCACCTGAAGAACCTGCTCGTCCACCACCAGGTCGTCCTGCCCATCACCGAGGGGCGCCTGGACCTGGGGCCCTGGCAGCAGGTCTTCTACTGCGAGTTCGACGGCCGGCGGGCCAAGCGCATGGTGATCAAGGTCCTGGGCGACTAGCTCAGCGGCGGGCCGGATCGGGGGCGGGCTGGGGGGTTATGAACGCCACCGGCACGGTCGATCCTGCGGTGGCCTGAAGCGTGGCGATGCGCCGGGCCGGCTGGACCGCGGGACGGGCCTCTCCCAGGCGCTCGCCGAGCACGGACGCGAGCCGATCGAGGTCAGAGACGACGAACACAACCCCCCAGAAGCGCGCCGGATCGCGCTCCTCGGGGGCGGGCATGCTCACCGCCCCCACCCGGACCTCGGCGCCGGGGGGAGGCTGGACCAGCTCCAGGATCACCTCGCCCAGGCGCAGGAAGCCCTGGCGCATCGGTTGCTCCGGGGTACCCGCCTCACGCACGCGGCGTAGCGGTACGCCGGCGTCGTCAAACGCGGCGGCGGTCCGGTCGAGGCTCGGGGTGACCACCACCACGTGATCGATGGACAGGGCGCCGTTGGGATGCTCGGCCGCCGGCGCCGGCGGATCTCCGTAGGCGACCGTGGTGGGCAGACCGTCGAGGTCGTTGGTGCGGATGTCCCGAAGCGACCAGCCCACGATGCCCGGACCCGACTCGCTCCCGGCCAGGCGCGCGGTCACCGAGCCGATCGGGAAGCCGTCCCCCTGCACCGCGAAGCCCAGCGCCTCCCACAACTCGGCGTCGTCGCCGAGGGTTAGCTCGGAGATCCGCGGGCTGCGCGCCGCGTCAGAAGCGGGATATCGCCTGGCCACTGCGCGCCGGAGATTAGACCTGCGCGAAGCCGACCGCGCACGACGCCCGGGGCTCGTGGCTCACCCGGCGGTCAAAAAGGTGCGCGCCACTCGAGCATTCCGGGTAATAGAAAGCCGCGGTCCGCATCGCCATGGGCTACGAGGGGCAGCCAGCGGGCGGCCGGATAGGAGGGTGTCATGCACGCACGAGTGAGCCGGTTCGTCGGGCTTCCGCCCGAGCGAATCGACCGCACGCTCGAGCAGTTCGAGGAGGACGAGCTACCCAAGCTCGAAAACCAGGACGGCTTCCGTGGCGTCCTGGTGTTGGTCAACCGCGCGGACGGCATGGCCAACGCCATCACGTTCTGGGACAGCGAGTCCAACCTGCGGGCGAGTGAGCAGGCGGGAGCCGACGCACGCGCCGCCGCGGTCAAGACGGCGGAGCCGTCGCGCGAGCCGAGAGTCGATCGCTTCCAGGTTGTCCTGCACAAGGAGGTGGAGGCGGAAACCTCCGCCTAGGACCGTGTCGCCGCTGGCCGGCGTCGGCGGACGCGTGCAGTCGCCGGCCAGCGGCTATCGCGACGCCGGCTCGCCCTCAAGTTCCAGGACCGCCAGGAACGCTTCCTGGGGCACCTCGATGCGCCCGACCTGCTTCATGCGCCGCTTGCCTTCCTTCTGCTGTTCGAGCAGCTTGCGCTTGCGGGTGATGTCGCCGCCGTAGCACTTGGCGGTCACGTCCTTGCGATAGGCCTTGACCGTCTCGCGGGCGATGATGTGCGAGCCGATCGCCGCCTGGATGGGCACGTCGTACTGCTGGCGCGGGATCCGCGACCGCAGCTTCTCGGCGAGCATGCGGCCCATCGCGTAGGCCTTCTCCCGGTGGACGATCATCGACAGGGCGTCGACCGGATCGCCGCCCAGCAACACGTCGAGCTTGACCAGGTCAGAGGCGCGCATCCCGATCAGCTCGTAGTCGAGCGAGGCATAGCCGCGGGTGCGCGACTTGAGCTGATCAAAGAAGTCGAGCACGATCTCCGCCAGCGGCAGGTCGTAGCCGATCTGCACGCGCTCGGGGGACAGATAGTGCATGCCGGAGTGCTCGCCCCGGCGCTCCTGGCAGAGCTCCATTACCGCACCGATGTGCTCCTTCGGGCACAGCACCGAAGCCCGCACGAAGGGCTCGCGCACTTCGGCGATGCGGGCGGGATCGGGAAAGTCGGAGGGGTTGTGGACCTCGAGTTCGCCTCCGTCGGTTAGCGTGACCTCAAAGCCGACCGAGGGCATGGTGGCCAGCAGCGCGAGGTCGTACTCACGCTCCAGGCGCTCGCGCACGATGTCCATGTGCAGCAGGCCGAGGAAGCCGCAGCGGAATCCGAAGCCCAGCGCGTCGGAGGTCTCCGGCTCCCAGAACAGCGCGGCGTCGTTGAGCGTGAGCCTTTCCAGCGCTTCGCGAAGCTCTGGGAACTGCTCGGAGTCGATCGGGAAGAGCCCGCAGAACACCATCGGCTTGACCTCGCGATAGCCGGGCAGGGGCTCGGAGGCCGGGTTGGCGCGCGTGGTCAGGGTGTCACCCACCCGTAGGCGGGTCACGTCCTTGATGCCGGTGATGAGGTAGCCCACCTCCCCGGGGCCCAGCGCGCCGGCGGGCGTCATCTGCGGCGTGAAGAAGCCGATGTCGTCGATGTCGGCCTCGGTGCCCGCAGCCATCGCCCGGATCTGCTGTCCCTTGGCGAAGCTGCCGTCGACGACGCGGATGTAGGCGACCACACCGCGGTACTGGTCGAACTCGGAGTCGAAGATCAGCGCCCGGGGCGGCGCCTGCGGGTCGCCGCCGGGGGGCGGCACCCGCGCCACGAGCTGGTCGAGCACCTCGCAGACGCCCTCCCCGGTCTTGCCCGAGATGCGCAGGATCTCCTGCGGCGCCTCGCCGAGCAGCTCGGCGACCTCGCGGCCGACGCGCTCGGGCTCGGCCCCCGGGAGGTCGATCTTGTTCAGGCAGGGGATCAGCTCCAGGCCCGACTCCACCGCCAGGTAGGTGTTGGCCACCGTCTGGGCCTCGACGCCCTGGGAGGCGTCGACCACCAGCAGCGCGCCTTCGCAGGCGGCCAGCGAGCGCGAGACCTCGTAGCTGAAGTCGACGTGTCCGGGGGTGTCGATCAGATGCAGCTGGTAGGTCTCGCCGCCCTGGGCGGTGTAGAGCACGCGCACGGCCTGGGCCTTGATGGTGATGCCGCGCTCGCGCTCGAGGTCCATGGTGTCCAGCACCTGGGCGCGCATCGAGCGCCTATCGACCGTCCGGGTGAGCTCGAGGATGCGATCGGCCAGGGTCGACTTGCCGTGGTCGATGTGGGCGATGATGCAGAAGTTGCGGACGCGGGCCTGGTCCATGGCGACTCCAAGCCTAGGCGCCCTCCCGTTCAGACCGGTGTCCTTGGCGTCGTTCGGACCGGGGGCCTTGGCGTTTGCCCGCGGGCGAGCGGGGGCGTATCGTGCTCTGGCGTGCGGGGGGAGACGGGGCCGGGTGGAGGTGCGCGCTCACGGGCGGGGGGCGCGGGGCTGGCGGCCGCGCTGGCCGCGACGGCGGTGCTGGCGGCGGGGCCGGCGAGCCCGGCGTCGGGGGCAAAGGCTCGGACTCCGCCGCTGCGGTTCTTCCGGGTGGCCCGAGCCGCTATCGGAATAGCGGTCAGCTTCCATGGCGACGGCGGGCCAGGATGCGCGTCCACCGGTCGCTGCGGGTTCTCAGGCACCGAGCAGTTCACGCTGAAGGGACCGCCATTCTCGCTATCGGGTGTGGGCGGGGGCCTGGCCTTCGTTGCGAATGACCTGGTGTTCATAGAGCTGGTCGGCGGAACCACGGCGTCTACGGTGGCGCAGGTCGGAGTAGCCCAGCCGTGCACGGACCGGGCGGCGAGTTCGGCCACGTTGATCGGCCTACCGGCCGGCGCGCATCGCGTCCGGCTGAGTGTCGGCCTGCCCGCGAGCTTGGGCGCACGCGAACTGCAGACGCTAGCCCCGGGTCTCGCCGGAGATCCGTTCGCCAGCCACTGTGCGGGACCGAGGTTCACCGACCTTCTGCTGGCCAAGGCGTTTCCCTTGGCGAGCTACCGGCGACGGCACTTTCGGGGGGCAAGGACGCGACTGCATTTGGACGGCCGCCGGACGTTTCACGAGGCGGGGTTTGCCGGAACGGTCTCCACCTCGGCCCACCTGACGCTGCGCAAGGTGAAAAACGAGAAGCAGGTCACCGCCAGCGGGTGACCGTGGGCCGCCGGCTGGTGAGCGGATCGGTGGCATAACCGCAGGTCGGGTCCGTGGGAGCTGCCATAATTGTTGGTTATGCTCTCCGTTCCCCGCATCCGGGTCCTGCAAGCCGTCGCACGCGAGGGGTCGTTCTCCGGGGCGGCGGCCGCCCTGGCCTACACCCAGCCCGCGATCTCCCAGCAGATCGCGGCGCTGGAGAGCGAGGTGGGGCTGTCCCTCGTCGACCGTTCGCGCCGGCCCGTGGGGCTGACCCAGGCGGGCGAAGTACTGCTCGCCCACGCCGAGGCGGTCTTCGCCCGTCTGGACGCCGCCGAGGAGGACCTGGCGGCGCTGGCCGGGCTGCGCGCCGGGCGGCTGCGGCTGGGGACGTTCCCCACCGCGGGGGCGACGGTCATGCCCCAGGCGGTCGCGCGCTTTCGCCACGCCCATCCCGGCGTCGAGCTCAGCCTGATCGAGGCCGAGCCCGAGGAGATGCTCCCCCAGCTGCGCTCGGGGGCGCTTGACGTCGCTCTGCTGGTGGAGTTCGGCGAGCCCTCGGGCCCGCCGCGAGGGGCGCCCCAGGGCGCCGAGGCCGAGCTCCAGCGCGTCGCCCTGCTCGACGATCGCATGCACGCCGTCGTGCCCGCCCAGCACCCCCTGGCCGAGCGGGCTTCGATCCGCCTGCGCGAGTTGCGCGCCGAGCGCTGGATCCAGACCAGCCCGGGTAGCGACGCCGCCCGCCACGTCCAGGCGGCGTGCCAGCGCGCCGGCTTTGAGCCCGACGTCTACTTCGAGACCGACGACTACCTGCTCATCCAGGGCCTGGTCGCCGCCGGGGCGGGGGTGGCCCTGATTCCCTCGCTGGCGCTCGGAAGCCCCACCGCCGGGGTGGCGGCGCTAGAGCTGGCTCCCCGCCCACCGGTCCGGCGGGTGCTCGCCGCCACCGCCGCCGGGCCCGGACGGGCCCCGGCCGCCGAGGCGATGGTCGAGATCCTGCGCGCCACCGCCTCCGACTACGTGGCCCAGAGCGACCAGGATGCAACCGTCGGGCGAGGACGCTCCTAGATCAGGCGGGGGCTCGCCCGAGGCGGCGCAACACGAGCGCGCGGATCTGAAGCGCCTCGGGCATGCGGATCAGCAACACGGTCCCGGCGTAGACGAGCAGCGCGGCCAGGGCCGCCACCCCCACCGAGATGATCTGGGCCACCAGCGTCGCGCCCAGGACCTCGTCCAGCGAGCGCCAGACGCCCCAGGCCACGCCGCCCATGAGCGCGGCGGCCAGGACAATCTGGACGACGGCGACGAGCGTGCGCCGCCCCTGCAGGCCTCGGCCCAGCAGACGGCGCAGGTACAGCACCTGGGCGGCGGTCATCGCCGCGTTGGAGACGACCGTACCGATCACTGGTCCCGCCAAGCCGACCGGCTTGTACAGGGCAAACCCGATCGCGGCGTCCACGACGATGCTGCCCGACGCCAGCGCGGTGGGGATCCACGGCCGCTGCAGAGAGAAGAACGTGCGGGTCAGCAGCAGGTTGGCCCCCGCGAAGGGAAGGCTGAACGAGAACCAGAACAGTGCCAGGGAGACCTGGTCGGTCGAGTGCCCGTGGAAGGAGCCGTGCTGGTAGATGAGGCGCACGATGGGCGTGGCCAGCGCAAGCGTGAACGCCGCCGCGGGCACGAGCAGCAGGAAGATCTGGCGCACGCCGTTTGACATCGTCGCCCCCAGGCCGAGGTAGTCCCGGCGCGCCGCCAGGCGGCTGAGGGCGGGGAACAGCACGGTGGCCAGCGCCACGCTGAACATCCCCTGGGGGAGCATGTAGATGCGAAACGCGGCGTCGATGGCGCGCGGCGCCTGGTCGGACACCAGCGTCCCCTGGGTCGAGTTGATGAGCAGGTCGAAATTGATCACCCCCAGCCCCAGCGTCACCGGAAGCATCAGGCCGAGTACCCGGCGCACGCGCTCGTCGCGCCAGTCGAAGGCGATACGCAGACGAAAGTCGATGCGCCCGAGCACCGGTACCGCCATGGCGAACTGCACCACGGTGGCGACCAGCACCCCGATGGCATAGGCGTAGAGCTGGTCCGAGCCGCCGAACAGCGGCCGCAGGGCCACCAGCAGGACGATGATGACCACGTTCCACACCAGCGGCGCGATCGCCGGGATCGAGAAGTGGTCATAGGCGTTGAGGATCCCGACCACCAAGCCGTTGAGACCGAGCAGCACCACGATCGGGAACAGGACCCGCGACAGGCCGACCGTGAGATGGTCGAGCGCGCCGTTGAAGTGGGTGCCGGTGAACAGCGGCATGATCCAGCCAGCGGTGAGGATGAACAGCGCGGCGAGCGCGCCCAGCGCGGCGAGGATGAGCAGGAACAGCGTGGAGGCCAGCCGGAACGCGTCGCGGCGCCGGCCGTGCTCGAGCAGCTCGGTGAACACGGGCACGAAGGCGGCCTGAAGGGCGGCATCGGCGAACAGGCTGCGCACCAGGTTGGGCACCTGGAAGGCGAGCGTGAAGGCCGAGAAGGCGCCGCTGGTGGCGAAGTAGCTGGAGGCGACGATCTCGCGCACCAGGCCGGCGATGCGCGACAGCCCGGTGGCCACCGAGAAGATCGCGGTGTTGCGCGCGATTCGCCTGCCCTCGGCCCGCCGCACCCTCCCGGCGTGGGCGCGTTGGGCGGCGGCCTCGGCCTGCAGGCCCTCAAAGGGCTCCTCGGAGACCCCGGTGACCGCCGAGGCCAGGCGCCAATCGTCGTCCTCCTGCCGGGCCTGACCGCGCGGTGGGTCGGACGGTCGTTCGCGGCCGGGGCTGTCCACCGGGGGCTATAGTACGGGCCGCTTCGGCCGCGGCGATCGCGCTTCTGCCCGCGGCCGTGGCCCAGACGCATGGCCAACATCCACTCGCAGATCAAGCGGATCCAGCGCTCCGAGCGCGAGCGGCAGGAGAACCTGCGCTACAAGTCGCGGGTCAAGACCTACTTTCACCGCCTCGAGCGAGCGGCGGCCAGTGGCGATCGGGCGGCCGCCGACGCCGAGTTCACCGAGCTTCAGCGCACGATCGACAAGGCGGTCAAGCGCGGAGCCCTTCACCGCAACACCGGCGCGCGCAAGAAGTCCAGGGCCGAGCGCGTGCGCACAGGCGCCTCCTCCGGCTGAGCCCGTACTGACGCGGCGCCGCCCGGCGCATCGCGCCTAGGCGCAGACCGCCTCGACCGCCAGCAACGCGGCGGTGTCCTCCTCGAGCGTTCCCCCGCCGCGCGAGTCGACCTCGAGCTGGGCGATCGCCTCGAGCGCCGCCCGCAGGTGGTCGGGGTCGCTGCCCCCGACATCGGAGACGAAGCGCTCGGCCGCCTTGGGCGGCATGCGCAGGCTCCGGCGCACGGTCGCCGGCGGCTCGCCGGCGGCCAGCCGGATGGCTACCTCCAGGGCCAGGCGCAGGCGCTGGGTGGCCCAGTAGAGCAGCGACGGGAGGCGCTCGCCCTGGGCGCGCAGGGCGAGCAACAGGGCGACGGCGCGGGCGCGGTCGCGAGCGACCAGCGCATCGGCCAGCGTCCACACCCGGCGCTCGGCCGACTTGGCCGCGCGCTCCTCGAGGTCCTCGGCCGACGGGCTCGCCCCGGGCCCGAGCTCGAGCGACAGCTTCTCCAGCTCGCGCAGCAGCCGCTGCTGGCGCTCGCCCACCTGGGCCACGAGCAGGCGCGCGGCGCGGGCGCCCAGCGAGAGGTCGAGCGAGCCCGCCTGCTTGGCTACCCAGCCCGCCAGCTCCCAGGGCTTTACCCCGCTCTCGTGGCTGACCTCGCCGCCGGCCGCCTGCACCGCCTGGTGAAGCGCGTCGGGCGCCTTGGTACGTCCCTCCTCGCGGGCGAAGAAGGCGACCGTCGTCCCGTCGGGCAGGCTGGCCAGGGCCGGTGCCAGGTGCGCCTTGACGTCGCGCTCCTTGAGGCGCTCGGCCCCGTCGACGATCACGAAGCGGCGACCCAGCGCCAGGGTCATGGCCGACAGGGCCGCGGCGACGGCCTCGGCCTCGGCGTCCTCGCCTTCCAGCACCTCGACGCCGCCGGATCCGCTCAGCTCCTGGGCCAGCGCACGCAGGCGGGCTCGGCGCTCACCGATGCGACCGTGATCGTCGCCGCAGATCAGGTAGGCGGGCTTGAAGCTCGGCACCGAGCCGAGTCTAGGCCCGGGCGCCGACGACCCGGCTTCAGGAGAGCTGGCGGCCGTAGAGCCAGCCGCCGGCGGCCTCGGTGCCCGAGGCGCCGGCGCTCGCCGCCGGGGCGCCCGCCGCCGGGGCGCCCGCCGCCGGGGCGCCCGCCGCCGGGACGGCGCTCGCCGAACCTCCAGCCGCGGCGCGCGCTTGCCACCCGGGCGCCGGAACCGGCGCCTTGATCCGAGCGCGCGGGCCCGAGGCCACCGACTCGATGAGCCCGCCGGCGAGGATCGCCGCGGCGGCCAGCAGGCCCAGCCACGCGCCGGGCTCCAGGTGCAGCAGCGGGGTGCCCGCAAGGGTGGGGCCCGGGCGTACCACCATTCGAAAGACGATCAGGGCGCAGGCCACGGTGCCGGCGTGGGTGATCCACCGGTTTACTCCCTGGGCCTGGTCGAGGAGGCTGAGCACGCTCAGGCAGACCGCGACCACGGCCCAGATCAGCAGCACGACCTGGATCACCTTGAAGGCCTGCCAGGCGCTCAGCTTGAAGTTGGTGTGGGCGACGATCTGAACGCCCTGGTGGATGAGGCCGCCGAACTGACCGAACCGCCCCGCCAGTGCGTCGGCCTGGTCGATTGCGGCGCCCGGGATGCGAAACGAGTACCAGGGCTGGAACAGGTCGACGGCCAGGCCGATGCCGCCCGCGAGGGAGAGCAGATAACCGGGGTGTGAGCGTCTGGCAGGCACGATGCGGCGCGCTCGTCCTGTGAGCGAGGGTCGGCCGCGCGGACGCCGTCGCCAAGCGCCCCGTGGCGCGGTGGACGGATGGAGGAGGAGCGCCTCGGGGCCTAGTCATCTCGTCCTGCGGTGTTCCTTGCGCTCCCCGATGACCAATCCCCCGTGGGGCGGACACAAGCGCGCCAGGGGGATGCCGCAATGGGCGTCCTAGGGCTGGCTTGAGCCTTGGTCGCGCGCCAGCGCCGCACCAACCGCCTGCTGCGGCGAGTCGGCGAGCATGATCCCGCTGTCGGGCGCGCCGGCGCGGGCCAGCTCCCAGGTGCCCAGGCCGATGACCGGGCGGCCGATCTTCAGCCCGAGCGCGATCTCCGAGAGCGTGCCGTAGGCGCCGCCCACGGCGATCAGCGCGTCGGCGGCGCGCACCACGAGGCCGTTGCGAAGCTCCCCCATGCCGGTGGGGATGGCGAAGGTGAGAAAGCGGTTGGCGGCGGCGCGGTCGCTCCCGGGCAGGATCCCCACCGTCAGCCCGCCCGCCGCAGTCGCCCCCCGGCAGGCGGCCTCCATGACCCCTCCGTGCCCGCCGCACACCACCACCGCGCCGGCTTCGGCGAGTCGGCGGCCGACCTCCTCGGCCATGTTCGCCTCCTGGTCGGTGGCGGGATCCGGTCCGATCACCGCCACGTACGGTGCCGTGGCCGTCGGGCGGGGGCTGGCAGCGGTCACACGCGGACCCGGGCCGCCCGGCTCACCGGACGACGAAGTTGACGAGGCGCCGGGGAACGACGACCTCCTTGACGATCTCGTGCCCGTCGAGGTGGGCCTGGACGTTGGGGGCGTTGCGGCACAGCTCCTTGAGCTCCTCCTCGGAGGCGTCGGCGGCGGCCTGGACCCGGTCGCGAACCTTGCCGTTTATCTGGCATACGAGCTCGAACGTCGGCCGCTCGAGCAGCGCCGGCTCGGCCTCGGGCCAGGGCTCCTCCCACACCCGGCGGCCGGTGAGGCGCTCGTAGCCGTCGGCGGCGGCGTGCGGGGCAAAGGAGAACAGCAGCGAGTTGGCCGTGGCCAGCGCCGCGCGCAGCGTCTGTGGATCGACCCTCTCGCGTAGGCGCGAGCACTCGTTGGTGAGCTCCATGATCGCGGCGATCGCCGTGTTGAAGGCGAAGCGACCGCGTATGTCGCCGGTGACCTTCTCGATCGCCCAGTGGGCCTTGCGCAGCAGCTCCAGGTCATCGCCTTCGGCCCCGGCGGGTGCGTCCAGGACGGGGGCGGAGGCGTCGGGGGGTGATCCGGCGAGATCGGCGGCCTCGGCCGACAGGCGCCAGAGCCGGCCCAGGAAGCGATACACGCCCTCCACGCCCTCGTCGGACCAGTCGGCATCTTGGTCGGGCGGGCCGACGAACAGGATGTAGGCGCGGGCGGTGTCGGCCCCGTAGCGCTTGACGATCGCCGCCGGCGAGACGACGTTGCCCTTGGACTTGGACATCTTGGCGCCGTCCTTGGTGACCATGCCCTGGGTGAACAGCGCCTGGAAGGGCTCCTGGAAGCCCAGGTGGCCGAGGTCGGCCAGCGCCTTGCAGAAGAAGCGCGCGTACATGAGGTGCAAGATCGCGTGCTCGACCCCGCCGATGTACTGATCGACCGGCATCCACTCGGCCAGCACGGCGGGGTCCCAGGCGGCCTGGTCGTTGCTGGCGTCGCAGTAGCGCAGGAAGTACCAGGACGAGTCGACGAAGGTGTCCATGGTGTCGGTCTCGCGCCGGGCCGGGCCGCCGCAGTTGGGGCAGGTGGTGGCCACCCAGTCTTCGGCGGCGTCCAGCGGGGAGCGCCCACGGGGGGCGTAGTCGGCGATGTCGGGCAGCTCGACCGGGAGCTGGTCGGTGGGGACGGGCACCGTGCCGCAGCGCGCGCAGTAGACGATCGGGATCGGGCACCCCCAGTAGCGCTGGCGGGAGACCAGCCAGTCGCGCAGCCGGTAGCTGACCGAGGCGTGGCCCTTGCCCTCGGCATCCAGCCACCCGACGATCCGCGCGAGCGCATCGCGGCTGTGGAGGCCCTGCAATTCGGAATGAGGATGGGAGTCGACCATCGCTCCGTCGCCGGCGTAGGGCAGGTCGTCGGGGGAGGTGGAGCCCTCGGGCCCGGCTACCACGCGGCGCACGGGCAGCCCGTGGGCCTGGGCGAAGGCGAAGTCGCGCTCGTCGTGGGCGGGCACCGCCATGATCGCCCCGGTGCCGTACTCCATCAGCACGTAGTCGGCCACGAACACCGGGAGCTGCTCGCCGTTGACCGGATTGGTGACCGTGCGGCCGACCGCGACGCCGGTCTTGGGGCGCTCCAGGGCGCCGCGCTCCTCGCTGGACTCGCCAGCCGCGCGGTTGACGTAGTCGCGCACGGCCTCCTCGTGCTCGGTGCCCCGGGCCAGACGCAGGGCGTCGGGATGCTCGGGGGCCAGGACGAAGAACGTCGCCCCAAACAGCGTGTCCGGGCGGGTGGTGAACACGGGGTAGTCGATGCCGAGCTCCTGGCAGCGGAAGACGACCTCGGCGCCCTCCGAGCGCCCGATCCAGTTGCGCTGCATGGTCTTGACGTGCTCGGGCCAGTCGATGCCGCCGAGGTCGTCGAGCAGCCGGTCGGCGTAGTCGGTGATGCGGAAGAACCACTGCTCGAGCTGGCGCACCTCGACCTCGGCGCCGCAGCGCTCGCAGTGTCCGTCGATCACCTGCTCGTTGGCCAGGACGGTGGCGTCGTTGGGACACCACTTGACCGCGGCCTCCTTGCGGTAAGCCAACCCGGCTTCGAACAGGGCGAGGAAGATCCACTGGGTCCAGCGGTAGTAGCGCGGCTCGTGGGTGCCGAACTCGCGCGACCAGTCGATCGAGATGCCCCAGGATCGGAACTGGCGCTGAAATGACTTGATCGAAGAGGCGGTCGAGGCGCGGGGGTGCTCGCCGGTCTTGATCGCGTGGTTCTCGGCGGGCAGCCCAAAGGCGTCATAGCCCATGGGATGCAGCACGCGGTGTCCGGTCCGGCGGTGAAAGTGGGCGATGGCGTCGCCGACCGCGTAGGTCTTGAGGTGACCGATGTGGGGCTCCCCGCTCGGGTAGGGCAGCATCTCGAGCACATATGACTTGGCTCGGCGGTCACCGCCGGGGTCGTTGGGCACTTCCCAGGTGCGCTCGGCGGCCCACACCTGCTGCCAGCGGGGCTCGATCCGGGATGGGTCGTAGCGTTGCTCGGCCATGGGGTGCGGCTGAGGTTAGCGCCGCCATTGCGCCAACTCTCCCGGGCGAAGCCCCTCTGGGCGAAGCCCATTTCATAGTCTTGGACGCCGATGGCCCGCGGGATGCTTTCCATCAGGGGCCTGCGACGCGGCAAGTGGATCGCGGCGGTGGTGTGGCTGGTGATCGCGGGCGCCGCGGGCTCGGTGAGCGGCAAGTTCGAGTCGGTGCAGAAGAACGAGCCGAGCGACTACCTGCCGGGCAAGGCGGAGTCGAGCAAGGCCGACGCGGTGGTCAAGCGCCTGGAGGGCGGGCACCTGCTGGCCGACACGATCGTGGTCTATCGGCGCGGCGGGGGCCTGACGGCGACCGATCGGGCCAAGGTGGCTCGCGATCGGGCGACGATCGACGCCCACCCGCCGACGGCGGTGCTGCCCTCTCGTGCGCCGATCGCCTCCCCGGACCGGACGACAGCGCTGCTCGACATCCCAGTGCAGCCCAGGGGCAAGGGCGACCTGCTCAAGAGCGCGGTCGGGAGGATCCGCGACGTGGTCCACGGCGGGATCCCGGGTGGCCTGCAGGTGAAGGTGACGGGGCCGGGGGGCAGCTCCTACGACGCGGTCAAGGTCTTCTCGAACATCAACGGGACGCTGCTGTACGTGACCGTGGCCCTGGTCTTCGTGCTGCTTATCCTGATCTACCGGTCGCCGATCTTTTGGGCAATCCCGCTGGTGTCGGTGGGCCTGGCCGAGAACGCGTCGCGGGCCCTGGGGTATGCGCTGGCCAAGGCGGGCATCACCATCAACGGGCAGACGGCGGGGATCCTGCTGGTGCTCGTGTTCGGCGCGGGGACCGACTATGCCCTGCTGCTGGTGGCTCGCTACCGGGAGGAGCTACGCCGGCACGAGGACCGCCACGAGGCCCTCGGGGTGGCGCTGCGGCGGGCCGGGCCGGTGATCCTGGCCTCGGGGAGCACGGTGATCTTGGGGATGCTGTGCCTGCTGATGGCCGACGTCAACGGGTCACGAGGACTGGCGCCGGTGGCCGCGATGGGGATCGCGCTGGCGCTCGTGTCGTCCCTGACCTTGCTCCCGGCGCTGCTGGCGATCTGCGGGCGGCGGGCGTTCTGGCCCTTCATCCCCCGGTTCGGGACCGAGGGGGCGTCGGAGACGCGGGGCATGTGGCGGGGGATCGCCGAGCGGGTCGACGCCCGGCACCGGCCGATTGCGCTGGGGGCGGTGGTGCTCCTCGCCGTGCTGTGCGTCGGCGCCGTCGACCTCAACAGCAACCTGACCCAGGCGCATGGCTTTCGGGGGGCGGTCGAGTCCCGGCAGGGACAGGATCTGATCGCCAAGGCGTTCCCGGCCGGGGCGAGCACCCCGCTGGATATCGTGGTGCGCGACCCGGCTCGGGTGAAGGCGGTGCGGGCGGCGCTGGCGCGGGCGCCGGGCGTCGCCCGCGGCCCGCATGCGCTGGGCCCGGTGGTGGCGGGGCCGCCGGGGTCGATCTTCCGGCTCACACTCAACGCCGATCCCTACAGCCAGGCGGCGTTCGACGACGTCGTGCGGTTGCGCAAGGTGGCGCGGGCGGCGGGCGGCTCGGGGGCGCTGATCGGCGGGGCGACCGCGGAGACACGGGACTTCAAGGTCTTCGCCGCTCGCGACAACCGGCTGATCATGCCCGCGATCATCGTGGTGGTGTTCCTGGTCCTGGCGCTGCTGCTGCAGGCGATCACCGCGCCGCTGCTATTGATCGCCACCGTGCTGCTGTCCTATGGGGCGGCGCTGGGCACCGGGGTGTTCCTGTTTGACAACGTGTTCGGGTTCCAGGGCGAGGACGCGGCCTTTCCGTTGTTCACCTACGTCTTCCTGGTCGCCCTAGGGGTGGACTACAACATCTTCCTGATGGCGCGCGCCCGGGAGGAGGCGCTGCGCGTGGGCACGCGGCAGGGGATGCTCCGGGCGCTGGCGGTGACCGGGGCGGTGATCACCTCGGCGGGCATCGTGCTGGCCGGGACGTTCTCGGCGCTGGCCTCGCTGCCGCTGGTGGGGCTGACCGAGCTCGGGTTCGTGATCGCCTTCGGGGTGCTGCTCGACACCTTCCTCGTGCGGACGATCCTGGTGCCGGCGCTGGTGCTCGAGTTCGACTGGCGCGTGTGGTGGCCATCGCGTTTGGCGCGGCGGCGCCCGGGCGAGCCGGCGGGAGAGGCCGGACCGGATGGCGGCCCCGGCGGGGCGGCGGAGCCCGAGCCGGCGGCGGCGCGACGGTAACCGCGGGACGATGAGCGAAGAGGGGCCGGACCCCGAGTCGTTCGCGATCGAGCGGGCCGAGGTGCGTCCCGGCCTCGAGCTGGCCTATGTGCGCGAGGGGGTGGGCGGCTATCCGCTGCTGCTCGTGCACGGGTGGCCGGAGACGATGCGGATCTGGTGGCGCAACGTGCGGCCGCTGGCCGAGGCGGGCTTCGAGGTGGTGGTCCCCGACCTGCGCGGGTTTGGCCAGTCGGGGTTGGCGCCCGACGGGCACTACGACATGGCGGCCAGCGCCCGCGATTTGTACGCGCTGGTGCACGACGTGCTGGGACACGAGCGCTGCGCCGCGTGCGGGGGCGACTACGGCGGGGTGGTGATCCAGGATCTGGGGCTTCGCTTCGAAGGGTTCGTGGTGCGCCAGGTGCTGTTCAACACGGTGCTGCCGATCCTGCCGGAGGAGTACGCGGCGGCCGGGATCGAGGCGCAGCCGCCGCGGCGCTCGCGGATGGCGAGCGACTACTTCATGCGCCAGGGCCGGGACGCGGACGGGCTGGCGGCGGAGCTCGACACGGCGCAGAAGCGGCGGCGCTACGTGGCCGGGATGTACGGGCATCGGTTCTGGGCGGCGCCCGGTGCGTTCTCCGAGGAGGACGTGGACTTCATGACCGAGCCCTTCGCCGACGCCGAGAAGCTGCGGGCGTCATTCGGGCTCTACGAGTCGGCGCTCGGGTCGCGTGAGCTGTCCGAGGCGCCGCGGTTCTTCGAGCGAAACCCGGTCCCCACCCTGGCCCTCTACGGACCCGAGGACCATGTGATCTACCCCGATTTTGCCGAGCGCTGCGAGGTCGTGTTCAGCGAGCTGGTCGGCCCCTTCGTGGTTCCCCGGGCGGGGCACTTCCTGCAGTGGGAGCGCGCCGACCTGCTCAACCGGACGCTGGCGTATTTCTTGCGTGACCCGAGCCGGTAGCGCTCTACCCTCGGGCCGATGGAAGGGTCGATGGAGCCTGGAGAGCACCCGATGGCGGGCGACCGGGCGCCCGGCGAGGACGCCGCGGCGCCGAGCCCGATCGCGGTCGCGTCGGCGCGCGTGGCGGCGATCGTCGAGGCCGCCGAGCGGGCGGCGGACGAGCTGCGCGAGGAGACCGAGCGGCGGGCGAACGAGCGGATCGCCGAGGCCGACCGGGCGGCGGCCAACCGGGTGCAGGCGGCCGAGGCCGAGGCGTCGGACATCGTGGCCGCCGCCCACCATCAGGCCGAGGCGATGACCGCCGCGGCGCAGGCCGAGGTCCAGTCCATCCACGAGGCGGCGGCGCGGCGAGAGCGGGAGTCCCAGGAGAAGTCTCACCGCTTGGTGGCCGAGGCGCGGGACACCGCGCAGCGGGAGACCGCGCGGATCCACGCCGAGGCGGAGCGGGCTTTGTCCGAGGCGGAGGCCAAGGCCCAGGAGATGCGCGAGGAGTCGCGCCGGGAGGCACGGGAGATCGTGAGCGAGGCCCACGAGGCGGCGCGCGGCGTGCTGCGCGAGGGCAACGAGCTGAGTTCGAACCTGCGCGACCTCGGGAGCTCGCTGCGATCCAACGCCGAGCGGCTGCTGCGCGATGTGCGCCTCGCCCACGGGATGCTGACCGCCGAGCTCGATCAGGCCGCCCCGGCCGGAGGCGCTGCGGGAGCGCGAGCGCGCCCGGGCGAGGGCGGCGAGGTATCGGCGCGGCGGGCGGGTGACGCCACCGGCCGCGACGCTCGTCAGCCGCCCTCGGGCGGGGGTGGCGCCGGGCGCCGGCGAGATGTCGAGCCACCCCCCGAGGGCGACTTCGACATCCCCGAGTTCATACCGCGGTCATAGCCTTCTTCCCCCGGATTCCGGGGCGATTCCGTCCGGGATACGAACTAGTGTTCGGGGCGGGATGGAGCTCTCGACGAACCAGAAGGGGGCGATCGCGGAGGCACAGGTCATGGCCGAAGCCGTTCGGCTCGGCTTCGAGGTGGCGCGGCCGCTTGTTGAGGGGCGACGTTACGACCTCGTGATCGACACGGGCCAAAGGCTGTGGCGAGTGCAGTGCAAATGGGCGCCGCGGCGGGGTGACGTGCTCGTGGTCCGTAGCCGCACTTCTAGGTACACGCCCAACGGATACGTACGAACGACCTATACCGCGGCCGAGATCGATGCTGTGGCGGTCTATTCGCCGGATACGGAGCGCTGTTACCTCCTTCCCATCGCGATGCTGGACGGAAAGGGCCACACCCATCTGCGGCTAGCCCCCGCGCGTAACAACCAGTCCGTCGGACTATTATGGGCCGCCGATTATGACTTCGGGGCTATAGCTCAGTTGGGAGAGCGCCTGACCGGCAGTCAGGAGGTCGAGGGTTCGAGTCCCTCTAGCTCCATGAATGGAAGTGCCGACCCCTACGGGCGGTTTCGCCCGTAGGTGTCGTGGGACTGCACCCACTCTTCGGCTACGATCGCCGACCCGAGCGACAGCTCGCCGCACAGCACCGTCGCCGCCACGATCTCGGCGAACTTGTGCACCTTGTCGCGGCCGTAGCAGTCGAGTAGCTCGAGGCACTCGCGCTGGGTGGCCAGACCCGTGCCGCCACCGTAGGTGGCGACGATCAGCGACGGGATCGTCACCGAGTAGTAGTAGTCGCCACCGGGTCGCAGCTCGGCGTAGACGAGCGCCGAGGAGGACTCGGCCACGTTGGCGGCGTCCTGGCCGGTGGCGATGAACATCGCCGTGATGCCGTTGGCCGAGTGGGCGCCGTTGTTGTTGACGCCGGACATGAAGCCACCGAGGTTTGACACCTGGCGAGCCTGGAACATCAGCTCGGTGTTGGAGCGCATCACGCGCCGGACGACCTCGTCGGGAATCGTGGCCTCGGCGATCACCCGCTTGCCCCGCGTCTGGAGCATGTTGACCTGGGAGGCCTTCTTGTCGGTGGCGAAGTTCGATTCCAGGAAGTAGTGCTCGATCTCCGGGTAGTGCTCGACGATCCAGCGACAGGCGGCCTGGGTGGCCTTGCCGGTCAGGTTCTGCCCCGCCGCATCGCCGGTCGTGTAGTTGAAGCGCGTGAACAGGATCCGCCCCGCCGAGTAGCGCTCGATGTCCAGCAGCCGTCCGGTCCGGGTGGTCGCCTCCGCGGCCGCCTTGATCGCGTCGAAGTTCTCGTCCAACCAATCGCGGAACGCCCGGGCCTCGCGGGCGCTGGCAAACAGGAACGCCGGCGCCCGCTGCATGCGGTCGTCCATCACGGTGGTGGTCACCCCACCCGACTCGTGGATCAGCCGCATGCCGCGGTTGTAGCTGGCCACCAGCGTCCCCTCGGCGGTCGCCAGCGGCACGTAGAACTCCCCCTGCGCGTGCTCGCCGTTGACCAGCAGGGGCCCGGCCACTCCGATCGGGACCTGGGCTACGCCGATGAACTGCTCGATATTGCCGGCGGCGATCGCCGGATCGAACGAGTAGCTCGAGACATGTTCCAGGTTGGCATCGGTCTTCTCTAGGAGGAACTCCTGCCGGGCGCGCGCGGCGTCCGGGGTGTGATCGTTCTCGCCGTCGCGCGGGACGGGAACTCGCTCGGCAGCGGTCGTGGTCGACATCGGCTCTCCTCCGGTGGCGTCGGGTCTTACGACAATCTGCCCCCTGCCCGCGCGCCCCAATCGCCGCCGGGCCCTGCTTTATGCCGCCGAGCCGCGTGGCGGAGACGCCTTTGGGACACCAACGCCCGCGGGTATCAAAGCGGGTATCCTCCGGGCGCGATGGGGGCAGGGGTGCCGCTATCCGACCGCCTCAGCGAGCGCCTACCGCGCTACGTGTGGCTGCTCGCCGCCCTCGCCCTCGCCGCCGCCTGCTTCGCCGCAGCCGCCTCGGTGGCAAACGCAAATGTCGTGTGGCTGTGCCACCCGAGCATGGCGTCTGATCCGTGCCACGGCGATCAGACCACCCGCTATTTCCAGCCCGACGGCAGCTCGACCGTCGCCACGCCCGACGTGCCGGCCGATCCCCCCATCGACTGCTTCTACGTCTACCCCACCGTCAGCAATCAGCCCACCCTCAACGCCACCCAGACGCCCGATCCCGAGGTCCGCTCGATCGCCCTGTACCAGGCCCAGCGCTTCTCGACCCAGTGCCGAATGTACGTGCCGCTGTACCGGGAGGTCACCGCGGCGGGAGTGACGGTCGCGAGCCAGACGCACGACACCGCCCCGTACGACACCGCCTTCACCGACGTCGAGGAGGCCTGGCAGCACTACCTCCAAAACGACAACCACGGTCGCGGGGTGGTCCTCATCGGCCACTCCCAGGGAAGCCGCATGCTGCGGGCGCTGATCCGCCGCGACATCGATCCCAACCCCGCCGTCCGCCACCACCTGATCTCGGCAATCATCCCGGGTGCCAACGCCAACGCCAACGACTTCGCCAACCTCTCCCCGTGCACCTCGGCCGGTCAGATCGGCTGCGTGATCGCCTACTCGACGTTCAACGACACGCCGCCCAACAACACGCGCTTCGGCCGCACCGACACCGACCCCGTGGGCAACGCTCTCGGCCTACCGGGCGGTCCCGTGATCTGCACCAACCCGGCCGAGCTCTCGGGAGCCGGGCAGAACCTCCAGTTGCTGCTTCCCAGCCAGCCCTTCGCGCCCGGGGTCATCTTCCTGCTCCTGCTCAAGCTCTACGGCGGTCCACCGCCCTCCGCCGACACACCCTGGCTCCAGCCGACCGACCACTACACCGGCACCTGCGAGACGTCCAACGGCGCCAACGTCCTGATGATCTCGCCGGTGGCCAACGCCCGCACCCTCAACCCATCGCCCGACGCCACTTGGGGCGTGCACCTAGTGGACATCAACATCGCCCTCGGCAACCTCACGGCGATCGTCGGCACCCAGGGCCAGGCCTGGCTCACCGCTCATCCGGGCGCCCGGCCCAAGGGCCGAGCGCTCCGCTAGTCCCTTTAGGTTCAGCAGCTGGCGGCGCATCATCACCAGGTCGCCGGCGGCCAGCAGCTGGCGTAGAGCCGGCCGCATCGGTGACCGCGGCAGCTGCGCGAGCAGCTTGACCACCAGCCGCGAGCGCTCCGGCCCGCGCGGCGCTACGCGGTAGGTCACCGCAAACCGGCCGAACACCAGACCCGAGTGGCGCAGCGTGATCGACCGTCCCGGCTCGTGCTCGGCCAGCCGGAAGATCGTCATGAAGCGCTGGCCGTCCTCCAGGTCCTCCAGCCCCGGGGTCAGAGCCCGGGGACTGCGCCGCCCCAGGTTGTCGATCCAGTCATAGCTGTAGGGCGCCACCCGCAGCTGGCACAGCCAGCGAAACACCAGCTCGGCCCGAGCGTCCACGTCCACCGCCCGGAACGCCACGAAGTCGGCTTCCGGGAGATACCGATCACAGGGGAAGGGCTCGGCCCGCTCGCCCGCGGTCGAGCCCCAGGTCCAGACCGGACCGGGCACCCCTCTCACACCACCCAGGCCAACCGGCCCGCTCAGGCGCCGGTGGCGGCGAACGCCCGCACCGGCACCTCGCCCCAGAGCGACTCGAGCCGGTAGTAGTCCCGCGTCTCCGGGGTGAATACGTGCACGACCACATCGAGGTAATCCATCAGGATCCAGCGCGCCTGGGCCAGGCCCTCGACTCGCGCCGGGAGGATCCCGCGGTCCTTCAGCCCCCTGTGGATCGCGTCGTGGATCGCCTTGGTCTGCCGGTCGGTGCCGCCCGAACAGATGACGAAGAAATCGGTGTAGTCGAGCACCCCACGTACGTCGAGCTCGACCACGTCGACCGCCTTCTTCTCTGCCGCCAGCTCGGCGATCGCCTGGGCCAGCTCCTCCGGCGCCGCCATCGCGATCGCGCCCCCGGCGCTCCCCGGCTCCGTCATGCGCCGCCCGCCTCGCCGGCCACTCGCTCGCGCGCGCGGTAGAGCCCCTCGGCGGCCACGTAGTCGGCCACCGCCTCGGGGACCAGGTAGCGGATCGGCAGTCCCTCGGCCACCCGGCGCCTGACCTCGCGGGAGGAGATGTCCACGCGCGGCATATCGAGGAAGCTCACCCGCCGAGCCCCCCCGAGCCCGGCCAGAGCCGCCTCGACGCGTTCGCGGCGATCTCCGCGCTCGGCCACCGCCAGACGGGCGACCTCCAGGATCTCCTCTGGCCGCTGCCACCCCGGAAGGGCCTCGGCCATGTCGCCTCCGACGATGAGGTAGAGCTCGTCCTGGGGCGCCTGCGCATCGATCGCTTGCAGCGTAGCGAGCGTGTACGACGGCCCCGGCCGCACCACCTCCAGATCGCTGACCTCGAAGCGATCGTCGCCCCGCACGGCCAGACGGACCATGTGCAGGCGCCGCTCGGCGCCCGGATCCTCGGACACCGCCTTGTGCGGCGGGGCGCCGGCCGGCACGAAGCGCACTTCGTCGAGCCCCAGCGCCGCGTGAGCCTCCTGGGCGAGTAGCAGGTGCCCGAGATGGGGCGGGTTGAACGTCCCGCCCAGAATCCCGATCCGGCCCATTAGAGCCAGGCCTCCCGTCCGGCGGCGGTCAGGGACGGACCTGTCCGTCGCCTTCGACCAGGTACTTGAACGTGCACAGCTCGCGCAGCCCGATCGGCCCCCTCGCGTGCAGCTTCTGGGTGGAGTTCCCGATCTCGGCTCCCATCCCGAACTCGCCCCCGTCGGTGAAGCGCGTGGAGGCGTTGACGTACACGCAGGCGGCGTCGACCCCGAGCTGGAAGGCCCGGGCCGCGCCCGTGTCCCGGGTGACGATGGCCTCCGAGTGGCCGCTGCCGTAGCGGTTTACGTGCTCGATCGCCTCCCCCACCGTGTCGACGACCTTGACCGCCAGCGTCAGATCCAGGAACTCCGTGGCCCAGTCGGCGTCCTCGGCCTGGCGCAGCGACCCGTCCAGCTCCGCGGCGTGCTCGCGCGTGCGCTCGTCGACGCGAAGCTCCACGCCGGCGTCGGCCAGCGCCCGCAGCGTTGGGCCGAGCAGCTCGGATGCCACCGCCGAGTGCACCAGCAGCGTCTCGGCCGAGTTGCACACCCCCGGGCGCTGCAGCTTGGCGTTGAGCACGATCGCTCGGGCCGCGTCGACGTCGGCGCTGGCGTCGACGTAGACGTGGCAGTTGCCCGAGGCGGCGTAGATCACGGGCACCGTGGCCACCGCCTCGAGTGCGTCCTTGAGCCCCTCGCCGCCCCGGGGGATGATCAGGTCGACGACTCCGTTCTGGGTGGCCAACTCGGCCAGCTCCTCGCGCTCCCCGCCCCCGAGCAGCCCGATCGCCCCCTCGGGCACGCCGGCGGCGGTGGCCGCCTCGGCGGCCAGCCCGGCCAGCACGGCGTTCGAATGGGCCGCCGAAGACGAGCCCCGCAGCACGATCCCGTTGCCCGACTTCAGGCACAGCGCCGCGGCGTCGATCGTCACATTCGGTCGGGCCTCGTAGACCACGGCGATGACCCCCAGGGGCACGCGTACCTTGCGCACGTCGAGCCCGTTCGGGCGCCGGAAGCCGTCGATGACCTCGCCCACCGGATCCGGCAGTGCGGCGATGTCGCGGACCCCGTCGGCAGTCGCGGCCACGCGCCCTTCATCGAGCGACAGCCGGTCCAGCAGGGCCGAGCTGAGCCCGGCCCGGCGCCCGGCCTCCAGATCGCGCTCGTTGGCCTCGAGGATCTCGGGGATGCTCGACAGCAGCGCCGTGGCGATGCCCTCGAGCGCCGCGTCTTTGGTGGCCGAATCGAGCTGGGCCAGACCCCGCGCGGCCTGCCTGGCCGCCGCGCAGATCCCGCTCACCGAGTGCGAGGTAACCGTGGCCATGCGCCTAAGGGTAGGCGACCGCGACGCCCACTCCGGCGAGCGGCGGCGTACACGCAGCCGGCTCGCCGACCGTGCGCTCACACCAGCACCAGGTAGTCGCGGTGCACCGCCTCCGCGGTGGCCCGCGGCAGGATCTCGCGCACCTGGGCGGACTTCAGCCCCTTGACCCGGCGAAGCTCGGCGGCCGAGTAGTTGCAGATCCCCTTGCCGATCTGGCCCCCCCGGCCCGTACCGCCGTCGGTCTCGACGATGTCAACCGCGTCCCCCGCCCCGAACTCTCCGCTGACGTCGACGATGCCCACCGGGAGCAGGCTCGTGCCCTGCTCGCGCAGCGCCCGGACCGCACCGCGGTCGATCAGCAGCTGGCCGTGGCTGGGCTTGGCGTACCTCAGCCACAGCTTGAAGCTCGAGTAGCGCGACTCGCGTGGTTCAAAGCGCGTGCCGGCCCGTCCCCCCTGCAGCGTGGTCCGCAGCGGACCGGGCTCCAACCCGTTGCACACCACGGTGGCGATCCCGGCCGCGGTGGCCATGTCGGCCGCCACCACCTTGGAGCGCATCCCGCCCGAGCCCAGCGGCGAGGTCGCGTGTCCGATCTCCAGCTCGGCCAGGCCCTCGAAGTCGTGCACCTCCTCGATCAGGCGCGCCCCAGGATCGGTATGCGGGTCGGCCGTGTGAAGCCCGGTGGTGTCGGTGAGCAGCACCAGCAGGTCGGCCGAGACCAGGATCGCCACCTGGGCGGCGAGGAAGTCGTTGTCGCCGAAGGAGATCTCGTCGGTCGCGGTCGTGTCGTTCTCGTTGATGACCGGGACCACCCCCCAGTCGAGCAGCTTGCGCAGCGTGCGACGCGCGTTGAGGTAGTGAGTCCGCGCGCTCATGTCGAAGAACGTGAGCAGCACCTGGGCACTGGCCACGTCGCGCTCGCGCAGGAGCTCGTCATAGATCCGGTAGAGCTTGCCCTGGCCGGCGGCGCTGGCCGCCTGCAGCTCATCGATCGCCCGCGGGCGCACCGCCAGGTCGAGCACGCGCATGCCGCGCGCGATCGCCCCGCTGGTGACCACCACCAGCTCGTCGTCCTCCCGACGGCGCTCGGCCACCACGTCGGCTACGCGCGCCAGGACCTCGTCGCGCACGTGGCCCGACTCGTCGGCGACGATGCTCGAGCCCAGCTTGATGACGATCGTGCTCACGTCGCCACCTTAGGACCCGACGCCCGGATCGAGCTCGAAGACCACACCGGCGATCTCCACATCATCGCCGGGCCGAAATCCCTCGCGCTGCAGCGCGTCGATCACCCCGATCCGCCGCAGGCGCTCCTCCAGGTGGGCGAGCGCCTCCTCGTTGTTCAGGTCATAGCGGGCGGCCAGGCGCTCGACGCGACGCCCGTCGACTCGAAACGCGCCTTCGGCGACCCGGCGGACCTCGAAGCCGGGGCCGGCGGCGGGGCGAAACACCCGATGCTCGGCCAGCATCTCCCCCTGCCCCCCTCCCCTGCCGGTCCCCGCGCCGGCCGGCTCGCCGCCGCCGGCCGCCGCGGCCTGCTCCGCCGGCACCTGCCGCATGAGCTCGGCGCCCAGGTCATCTAAACCCTGCCCGGTGGCCGCCGAGGTCACGATCACCGGCATGCCCTCCCCCAGGCGCCCGCGCCACGCCAGCGCCGCGGCCGCGGCCGCCTCCGCGGACACCAGGTCGGCCTTGGACAGCGCGATCACCCGCGGCAGCCGCGCCAGGCGCTCGTCGTGGAGCTCGAGCTCGAGCTCTACCCCCGCATGGTTGGACGCCGGATCCGAGCCGTCCAGCGGAGCCAGGTCGAGCACGTGCACCAGCAGCCGGGTGCGCTCGACGTGGGCCAGGAACTCGTGCCCCAGCCCGGCGCCGGCGCTCGCTCCCTCGATCAGGCCCGGGATGTCGGCCACCACCAGCTGGCGCCCATCGCGCTCGAGCGTGCCGAGCACCGGCTCCACCGTGGTGAACGGGTAGCCGGCCACCTTCGGCTCCGCCCGCGTCAGTCGCGCCAGCAGGGAGGACTTTCCCGCGTTGGGCAGTCCCACCAAACCCACGTCGGCGAGCAGCTTGAGCCGCAGCTCCAGCCACCCCTCGTCGCCCGGCAGGCCCCGCTCGGCAAAGCGCGGCGCCTGCCTCGTCGCGCTGGCGAACTGCTTGTTGCCCCGCCCTCCGGGCCCGCCTCGGACCACCAACGCCCGCTGTCCGGCCAAGACCAGATCGAACTCGGTCCCGTCCTCGGCGCGTACCTGCGTCCCCGGCGGCACGCCCACCACCAAGTCCTCGCCGTCGGCCCCGTGGCGCTGGGCGCCCTGGCCGTGACGTCCCCGCCCCGCCCGATAGTGGGCGCGACGCTTGAACGACTGCAGGTCCCGCAGCGAGGGATCGCACGCCAGCACCACGTCGCCTCCCCGCCCCCCGTCCCCGCCGTCGGGCCCACCACGAGGCACGTGCGCCTCGCGACGAAAGCTCAGGCAGCCGTCGCCGCCGCCGCCACCGGCGACAAATATCCGGGCCTGGTCGTAGAGCATGAATCGATGCTGGCACACCGCGGGAATAGGATCCGGCGATGCCCAGCGACGTCCCGGCGGACGCACCGGTCTTTCTGATCACGGGCGCCTCCTCGGGGATCGGCGCCGCCACCGCCCACGCCGCCGCCGGGGCCGGCTATCGCTTGGTGCTCGCGGCGCGCTCGGCCGAGCGCCTGGAGCAGCTGGCTCGAGAGCTGGGCGGCGACCAACGCGCCCGCGCGGTGCCCTGCGACGTGACCGAGTGGGACGACCAGCAGACCGCCGTCTCCGCGGCGCTCGATGGGTTCGGCCGCCTCGACGCGGTGCTCGCCAATGCCGGCTTCGGCGGCGAGCGCGGCTTCCTGGCGAGCACACCGGAGCATTGGCGCGACATGGTCCTGACCAACGTCTACGGGCCGGCGCTCACCGCCCGGGCGGCGATTCCCGCCCTGCGCCAATCGCGCGGCCATCTGCTGTTGACCAGCTCGGCCGCCGGACGCCGCGCGCTGCCCGGATCGCTGTACTCGGCGACCAAGCACGCGGTGACCGCCATGGGCGAGGCCCTGCGCCAGGATCTCAATGGCACCGGCGTGCGGGTGACCGTGATCGAGCCGGGCATGGTCGACACCCCGTTCTTCGACCAGCGCCCCCAGAACGCCCTGCAGCCCGACGACGTGGCCCGGGCGGTCATGTTCGCCGTCTCCCAGCCCCCGCACGTCGACGTTAACGAGATCCTGGTGCGTCCCACCGCCCAGCCGTTCTGATCGTCGACAGGCAGGTAAGGGCCGCCTCCGGCGGCCGAGTTCGCGTTGGGTGCTGCTCAGGCGGCGTCGAGCGGATCGAGTCGAACCCGAGCCAGGTCGACACGCTCACCGCGGAACGGCACGCCCTCGCCAACGAGCAGCCGTCGTTGGCGCTGGCCCTTTGCCAGCGAGCCGTCGGCCCGCACCACTCGATGCCACGGGACGAGCGCGCCGTGCTCATGGAGCACGCTGCCGGCGAAGCGGGGCGAGCCCGGGCTGATGTCGCCGTAGGTGCGCACATAGCCCGGCGGGATGGCCATCACCCGCTCCAGCACCGCCTGCTCGCGTGGCGATCTACCGTCCGAAGCCCGCTTCAAGCGCCGCATCCTGGGATCAAACCCGCAGGTACTCGTCGACGTTCACCGCACCGAGGCGCAAGCCGCCATATCGAGCTAGCGCCGGCGCATCGCCCTCGCCACCGCCCTTCTAGGACGGGGGCTTGCCGACCGGCGTTTTTTCCTGCGCCCAGTGCACGATCGCTCCCGATCCGACGACCACCTCGCCGTCGTCGAGCACGAGGATCGGCACTGCGCGCTGTCCGCTGAGCTGCTCGATCACGGCCCGGTCGCGGGCGCGCGACGGCCAGGTCCAGAACTTCAGGCTTCCGCCCTTGACCTTCCTCCAGTCGTAGGCATGGCCGGAGTCATCGAGAGCCTTGGCCGCCCTGCCACAGGGGTGGGCGATTGGCGCCGGCAGGTCGCCCAGCGCCTTGCCGACGGTGCAGGTGTAGAGGACCACGGCGAGAGCGTACTCGCCCTCCGGCTCGGGACATGACGAGCCTAGGGGCCAACTACCACCTGGTGGCGCTGCCCTCCCTGCGACCAGGAGACGGTGTAGGCGCTGGGCCCCACCGAGGCGTGCAGACGCAGATCTGAGACGCCGCGCCCCGCGTTGCCGGCGACCACCCGCACCTTGCGACCGTCGAAGAGGACGATGTTGAAGAACGTCGCCTTCTCCTCATCGCTGGCGTTGAAGGCCACCGCCCCACCGCGGGTCATCGCCCGGTCGGAGGTCCGAAAGGTAACCGCATAGGCGGCGTGGTAGGCCGACAGCACCGCGTCGCGGCCCCGGGTCAGGTCGGCCAGGTGAAGCGAATGGCGATAGCGCCCGTGCGTCCGGTCGGTGACGAACTCAGACCAGACAACGTAGGTCCCCGCCACGCCGAAGACCCCCACGTTCGCCCGGTCTCCATGGCGCGTGCCGCGCGCGCCGGGAGCAAACGCGACACCAAGGAGGTAGGCCCGGCTCCGACGCAACGAGCAGGCGTAGTAGGCAGTTCTCTGACCGTGCCTGATGCGCATGACCCGCACCGCTGCCGTCCGGCGCACGGTCTGACCCGAGCGCCGGCAGCTGGCATGTCCCCGTCGCAGCGGCCGCCGCGACGGGCTGGAGACCGGCGTGAGGACCGTCCCAGGCTCCGAGGGCCCCGCGCTAGGCGGTCCGGGCGCCAGCGCTCTTAGGACGCCGGAGGACGCCGCAGCCGGATCGGTGCCGTCCCCGGCCGCCGCCAACAGCAGTGCCGCGGCCACCGAAACCACCGTCGCGAACACCAACGCGACCCGCGCGGCCCACGCCTGCCCGGCCACCCGCGGCCGGGCGGGCATCAGTCGGGTGCGGGATCCACCGAAACGACGCGCCCGCGCCGTCCGGCGGTGAAGCGAACCGTCCCGGGCGAGCGGGCGTAGAGCGTGTCGTCCTTGCCCATCCCCACGCCGTCGCCCGCCTTGAAGCGGCTTCCGCGCTGGCGGACGATGATCTCGCCGCCGCGCACGAGCTGCCCGGCGAAGATCTTCACCCCTAGCCGCTGAGCCGCCGAGTCGCGACCGTTGCGGCTCGAGCCGAGCCCCTTCTTATGCGCCATCGCCGTCCTCCTTGGAAGTCTTGCTCGCCGGGCGCCGGGGCGCGCTTCGGCCACCGGCGCCCTTGGGCTTGTCGACCTGGCTCTTGGGCTTGGCCGGGGTCCGGGGCTTGGTGGCCCCGCCCTTGGTGGCCGCCTTGGGTTTGGCGGCGCCCGCGGCCTTCGCCGCGCCTTCGGCCTTCGCCGCGCCTTCGGCCTTCGCCGCGCCCTCGGGCTTGGCCGCGCCCTCGGGCTGGGCCGAGCGTCGTTGGCGACCGGCGCCGAGCTTGATGTCGGTTACCTCTAGGCGCGTGAGCTCTTGACGGTGCCCGGTGCGCCGTCGGTAGCCGCGCTTGGGCTTGAACTTGAACACGCGAAGCTTGGTCCCCCGCTCGTGTGCGAGCACCTTGGCCTGCACGCTCACCCGTGCCAGCGCCGCCGGCTCGAACACGGTCTCGTCCGAGCGGAACAGCACCGGCTCCAGGGCAACCGTGGCACCCTCGCCGTCGGGCAAGCGCTCGACGAGCAGGGTCTGGCCCTTCTCGACGCGGTACTGCTTGCCTCCGGTCTTGACGATTGCGTACATGGGAAAGTCGGCGCCCGGGCGTCAGTTGAACGTTAGTCCGAGGACGTTTTCGCCTTGGCAGCCGAACGGCGCCGCCCGCCTCTGCGGCCGCGGCGCCGAGGCTTGGATTCTAGGCGATCTGACCCCTCCGAGCCCTCGGAGCCAGCGTCGGCCGAGCCCGTCTCCTTCGAGGAGTCGGGTTCATCCGAGGGTGCCTTCTTTTTCTTTTGTCCCCCCGTGCGCGCCTTGGTCTGACCCTTGTCGTCCTTGGCGCGGCCAGCTCGGGGCAGGCGCACGCGCGGCCGGGCGTCCACCGCGGCCCGAGCCTCCTCGGGCGTGACCGGCTCGAGCAGCGATGCCTTGGCCGCCGTGCGCCCGGCCTCGTCGATGCGCACCATGCGCTTCCGGCCGACCAGCGGGCCGCCTCCGGAGACGGAGATGATGTAGCCGTCGATTTTGGCCACCGCGTCGTCGACGTCGTACATGTGCGGCTCGACGATGTCCACGAGCACCTCCTCTCCCTCGCGGAAGGGCAAGGCCCGCTCCTCCACTTCCTCGCGAGTTCCCTCCAGCGTGACCGCGAAGTGAGCCAGGCCCAGGCCCTCAGAGCCCTCGAAGTGAAAGTACTTGCCCGTCTCGGTCTCCAGCTCGTGCAGCACCCGCGAGCCGTTGCCGGTGAACTGCGCGCTGACCCGGGGGTTCATCTGCACCAGGAAGGCGTCGACCTTCGGCCGCGAGACGGCCAGATCGCGCAGACGGCGCTCGAACTCCAGCGCGAGCGTCTCCTCGGAGAGGATCACGCCCTCGCCCTCACAGGTGGGGCAGGGGCGACTGATGATCTCACGCACCCCCTCGGTGACGTTCTGGCGGGTCATCTCCACCAGCCCCAGCTTTGAGATCTCGGCGGTGAACGTCTTGGTGCGATCCTCGTCCAGGGCCTGGCGCAGAACCTTGAGGACGGCGTCGCGGTTGCGCGCGCGGGCCATGTCGATGAAGTCGATGACGATGATCCCGCCGATGTCGCGCAGGCGTAGCTGGTTGACCACCTCCTCGGCCGACTCCAGGTTGGTCTTGGTGATCGTGTCCTCCAGGCGCGCTCCCCTGCCCCGGCCGATGAACGAACCCGAGTTGACGTCGATCACGGTCAGCGCCTCGGCGTAGTCGATCATCAGGTAGCCCCCGCTGGGGAGATCCACCCGACGCGACATCAGGCCGTCGATTACCCGGTCGACCCCGTAGGCCTCGAGCAGGGGACGCTTGCCCCGGTACAGCTCGACGCGGTCGACCAGCTCGGGGGCGGTGCGAGAGAAGAACGACACCAGTCGGTGGTGTTGCTTCTCGTCGTCGACCACCGCCCGCTCGAAGTCCGAGGAGAACACGTCGCGCACCACGCGGACCGAGAGGTCGGCCTCCTGGAAGACCAGCGCCGGCGCGGGCGTCTTCTTCACGCGGACGCCCAGCACCTCGTGGAGCTTGAACAGGTACTGCAGCTCGCGTTCGAAGTCGGCGCGCTTGGCCCCGCTCGCCGCGGTGCGGATAATCGCGCCGCCCCCGCCCAGGTCCAGGCCGGCGGCCTCGCGGCGCAGGCGCGCTCGCTCGGAGTCGTCCAGGCGGCGGGAGACCCCGACGCCCTCGCCGGTGGGGGCATAGACCATGTAGCGGCCAGCAATGGTCAGCTCCATGGACAGGCGCGCTCCCTTGGTCTTGAGCGGGTCCTTGACCACCTGCACGACGACCTCCTGGCCGGGCTTGAGCAGGTCCGAGATCTTGGGACCCGTGCCCGAGCCCCGGCCGCGGCGGGGGGCGTCGACTCCCGGCATGACGATCTCATCGACGTGCAGGAAGCCGTTGCGGTCGAGGCCGATGTCCACGAAGGCGGCCTCTAGCCCGGGCAGAACGTTGTCCACCCGGCCCTTGTAGATGTTGCCTACGATCGAGCGGGCACCTCGACGTTCGAGGTACAGCTCGGCGATGCGGTAGCCCTTACCGGGCCCGATGGCCTGTTGGCCGGCCGGTTGGCTGCCCTTCTTGGGCGCCTCGAGCAGCGCGACGCGGGTCTCCCCCCGGTCGACGCTGACCAGCACTTGCTTTTTCACTGTGATTAGTCCTTTTCATTAAGAGAAGCGTCTAGAAGCGGAGCACGCGGTGCTTCAGTGTCGAGGCGATGCGCGCCTGCGCGTAGACCGACTGCAGCAGGCCGATGGCCAGCAGCGTGGTCAGGACTGAAGAGCCGCCATAGCTGAGCAGGGGCAGCGTGACTCCGGTGATAGGCATGATCCCCACGGTCATGCCGACATTGACGAACACCTGGAACATGAGCATGGCGACGACTCCCCCGGCGACTAGCGCGCCGAACAGGTTCTTGGCCATGGTCAGGATGCGTAAGGATCGCCATATGAGCAGGGCATAGAGGGAGAGGATCAGCGCCGCCCCCACGAACCCGTACTGCTCGCCCACCACGGCGAAGATGAAGTCGGTGTGGTGTTCGGGCAGGAAGTTCAGCTTAGTCTGGGTTGCCTGCTTTCCCCGGCCGGTCTTCTGGCCGGCGCCGACGGCGATCTTCGACTGGATCTGCTGATAACCCTGCTTTGACGGGTTCTCGCTGGGGTTTAAGAACGCCGTCAGGCGATCCACCTGATAGGGCTTGAGCACGGTCACGCCGACGGCGGGCGCCGCGACCAAGACCAGCGTGAGCGATACCGCACCGAGCGTCAACAGTGCGGCAAAGTGCCGCCAGCCCGTGCCCGCGATGTACAGCGTCGCGAGCGCGATGACGACGTAAACCATCCCCGATCCGAGGTCGGGTTGGACGATCACCAGCGCGGCGGGAATCAGCGCGAGCAGCATCACCCGAGCGGTGGTCTCCCGCTCGCTGAGTCGCCGCCTGCGATCCACCACGATGGCCGACAGGACGCAGACCAGTAGGACCTTGCCCAGCTCGGAGGCCTGAAAGGAGAAGAAGGGAAGCGAGATCGCTCGCGTGGACCCGCGCGTGGCGTGGCCGGCGGCGAGCACGAGCAGGACGGCGCCGATCAGCAGCGTGTAGAGCCCGTACTTGAGCTCGCGCAGGCGCGTGTAGTCCATGCGCGCCAGCAGCACCATCAGCCCCAGGCCGACCAGGAAATAGGCGCCCTGGCGCTCGACGTAGTAGTGGGGCTGTCCGGGGATGTCGTCGCGGGTGGCGCCGTTGAGCACCACCAGCGAGCACGCCGCCAGGGCCAGCGTGGTGAGCGTCAACAGCGGGTCCAGCCACAGCAGCGGCGGCGGGGCCGGCGGGGCATCCTCGTCGGGTGCGTGGATCGGGTTGGTGGACAGCCGCGGCTCGTCCGGAGCGGCGGAGCGGCGGCGTCGGGTGGGGGGAATCGCGGTGCTCACGCGGTGGTCGCTAACGGGTCTGTGAATGGCCGGAAACGAGCTGCTTTTGCACGTGGAACCACTGCGACAGGATCAGCCGGGCCGCCGGGGCGGCGGCCTCGGCCCCAAACCCACCCTGCTCGATGGTCACCGCCACCAGGATCGGTCGGGCGCCGTCGGTGGCGTAGCACACATACCACGACTGGTCGTCCTGGTTTGTGTGCTGGGCGGTGCCCGTCTTGCCGTACACCGGGATCGGGAAGCCCGAGAAGACGTCGGCCGAGGTACCGCCCGACTCGCTGGTCGCCATGTGCAGCCCGTCCATGATCGCCTGGCGGTTGGCCTGTGAGTAGTGGACCCGGCGCGCCGGCGGCGGATCGATGCGCTGGACCAGCCGGCCGGCCTGGTCGTCGACCTCCAGGCCCAGGTGGGGCCGGACCACCCGCCCGCCGTTGACGATCCCGGAGTAGGCCACCGCCATTTGAAGCGGCGTGGCCTCCACGTCGCCCTGGCCCACGGCGAGGTTGACGTTGTCGCCCACCGACCAGGGTCGCTTGTCGGAGATGCCGCAGGTGGAGACGTGCCGGCGGCGCTCGCACTGGCGCTCCTTCTCATCCACCCGCGCACGCCACGCCGGGTCGGGGATCAGCCCCCCGAACTCGCCCGGGAGATCGATTCCGGTGCCGTGGCCGAGACCCAGCCGGCGCGCCCAGGTCTGGATCGGATGGCTGGCCACCGGGTTGGCGTACTCGCCCAACCGGTAGAAGAACACGTCCGAGGAGACCTTGATCGCCTCGCGCAGCGACACCGTGCCGTAGTCGGCCTTGCCCGCGCTGCAGAACTGCTGCGCGCCGATGGTGATGCAGCCCGGGCTGGCGATCGGGGTATCGGGCGTGATCAGCCCACTCTGCAGCGCGGCCATGGCCGTGATCGGCTTGAACGTCGAGCCCGTCGGATACAGGCCGGCGATGGCGCGGTCATAGAGCGGCTTGTTGGGCTGGTCGTTGAGTTGACGGAACACCTTCCGGGGCACGGGCTTGGCGAACACGTTGGGGTCAAAGGTGGGCGCCGAGCCCAGGGCCAGGACGTCGCCGTTGCGCGGGTCGAGGGCCACGAAGGCCCCGCCGGGGGGACCATGGCCGTTGCCCGAGGCCAGCCCCATCCCCTGGGCCAGGGCGTCCTGGCCGGCGCGTTGGAGCCCGAGGTCGAGGCTCAGGCGCAGCGAGTTGCCCTCCGCTGGCGCCACCGTGCCCACCTGCCCCTGCAGGTGCCCCAGGCTGTTGACCTGCACGCGCTGGTCGCCGTCCCGTCCGCGCAGGTAGCGGTCATAGGTCCACTCGATCCCACTCTGGCCGACGATCGAGCCCTGCTGGATGCCCTTGAAGCGGGGTTGCCTGAGCTCGGCCGGGTTGATCTCCCCCACCGTGCCCACCAGCTGGGCGCCGACCTGGTGCTGGGGATACTCGCGCAGGTAGATCTGGTTGGTCTGCACTCCCGGGAAGTCGTCCTGGTGCTCTTTGATGTAGTCGAGCACCGCCTGCCCGGCGTCGAGCTTGACCGTCACCGGGGCGTAGGGCAGCTGCAGGTGCTTGCGGTCATAGGCGTGGGCGATGCGGGCGGGGGACATCCGCAGCACCCGCCCCAGGCGGCGGTAGACCCGGGTGCGGGCGGTCGGGTCGCCGGGGAGCTCCTGGGGCTGAAGCTGGACGGCGGTCGCCGGCCGGCTGCTGATCAGCGGCCGGCCGTTTCGGTCCACCACGTCGCCACGGGGAGCCGGGATCACCTCGTCGCGGATGCGGTTGGTGTTGGCCTGCTGGAGGTACTGGGCGCCCGAGAGCACCTGCAGGTACCAGAGGCGAAAGAAGATGATGCCGAACAGGACGAGCGCCAGGCCGCCCAGGAACGCGACGCGCACCGCGATCTGAGGACTGACCGGCATCCGCCGCTCGGTGACCGGGTCCATCATGCGGATCGCCCGATCATGCGCGGGTGAGCGGACTGAGCCCGCCGGTGGTGTAGGCGCGGCGCCGGCGCCGCCGCGGATCGTCGGGGAGCGCGGGCTCCAGCCAGCGCCGCACCACCGCATAGACGGGCAGGGCGATCACCGTATTGACCAGGATGGTGGTCAGGATCTGGCGCACGAGCAGGAAGCTCACCGGCGCGTCGACGCCGAGCAGGAACTGCACCACCGAGTAGCCGCCGGTGGCCACGGCGGTGGCCAGGGCGCCGACCAGCACCGGCGTAAGCGACGCCTGGGGGTCGCGAAGCTCGCGCAGGCGCCCGGCCCAGTAACCCACCACCAGGTAGACCAGCGAGGACACCCCCAGGGTCTGCACCAGCGCCAGGTCGAGGAACAGCCCGATGGCAAACCCGGTCACGGCGCCGGATACCGAGCCGGCCAGCAGCCCGATCGACATGACCACCAGCGGGGACAGGTCGGCGCTCACGCCGAAGATCGACACCTGCGAGACGGCGGCGATCTCCACGATCGACGCCACCACGGCCAGGATGGCGACGCGCGCGATCAGGCCGGGGCTAATCATCGGGCGCCCCCGGCGCCGCGGCGCAGGATCTGGACGTAGTCGAACGTGCGCAGCTGGGCGAACGGCGCCACGTGCACGCTCTTGAGGATGTCCTGGTCGTCGACGTGGGTGACCTGGCCGATCGGGATGCCGGGCGGAAAGACCGAGTCCAGGCGGCTGGACGTGGTCCCGGCGGTGACCACCGTCTGGCCGTTGCGGACCTGGTCGGCGCGTCGAACGTACTGGAGCAACAGGTCGTCGGGGTTGCCCACCGCCGGCTGCACTACGCCGACCGTACCGGTCTCGTTGACCTTGGAGGAGACTCCGCTGGCCTGGTCGGTTATCAGGGTTATGACGGCGGAGTCCGAGGCGACGGTGGTCACCTTGCCCACCAGCCCGTCGCCGTCGATCACCGGGTCGTTGCGACGCACGCCGTCGGCGCTGCCGTGGTCGACGGTCACGGTCGAGTACCACAGGGTCGGAGAGCGGCCGATCACGGTGGCCGCGACCGGCTGGTACTGGGAGAGCTTCAGCCGGCTGTCCAGGCGCAGCAGCCCGCGGAGCTGGGCGGCTTGGCGGGCCGCGGCGACGTACTGGATCTCCTGGGCGCGCACCTGGTCGAGCTGCTTGCGCAGCTTGTCGCGCTGGCCCCTGGCCTTGAACGCGTCGTCGAACCAGCCGAACAAGTCGCGTACCGGCTTCAGCGCGCGGCTCGCGCCGTCCTGGATGGGCGAGACCACCTCCATGAAGCCGCGCTGGACGGCGTGCAGGCCGCCGCCGGCGGCCTCGCCGAAGTAGGCGGTGAGCAGGATTAGGGAGAGGGCGACGAGCAGTCCGAGGACCGCCCGGCGCCTCCGCACCGTCTTGTCGTACACGAAAGGCCTTCGCTAAGCATTGTTGTTCAGACTACGCGCCGTCCGGCGGCTAGTAACGGCGGCGCCGGTTGCGGGAGTTCTTGCTGGTGCGGTGGATGACCTCGAACTCCTCGAGCGACCTCCCCGACCCCACGGCCACGCAGGTCAACGGCGACTCCGCCAGGTGCGCGGGCATCTGGGTCTCGTCGCGCAGGCGGTCATCGAGCCCCTGCAGGAGCGAGCCGCCGCCGGCGAGCATGATCCCCCGGTCCATGATGTCCGAGGCCAGCTCGGGCGGGGTGCGGTCCAGCGTTTCCTTGACCGCGTCGATGATCGCGCCCAGCGGCTCCTCGATCGCCTGGCGGATCTCCTCGCTGGTGAGCACCACCGTCTTGGGCAGGCCGGAGACCATGTCCCGGCCTCGGATCTCGGCCTGGAGCTCCTCGGACATGCGGTACGCCGACCCGATCTCGAGCTTGAGCTCCTCGGCGGTCTGCTGGCCGATGAGCAGCTTGTACTCGCGCTTGGCGTAGCTGATGATCGCCTCGTCGATTTCGTCCCCGCCGATCCGGATCGACTGCGAGACCACGATCCCGCCGAGGGAGATGACCGCCACCTCCGAGGTGCCGCCGCCGACGTCCACCACCATCGAGCCGGTCGGCTCGCCCACCGGCAGACCGGCGCCGATGGCCGCGGCCATCGGCTCCTCGATCAGGTAGGCGGCCCGGGCGCCCGCCGACAGGCAGGCCTCCTCGACGGCGCGTTTCTCCACGCCGGTGACCCCGGAGGGCACGCACACCACCACCCGAGGATGGGCCCAGCGGTTCTGATGCACCTTCTGGATGAAGTGGCGCAGCATCTCCTCGGTGACGTCGAAATCGGCGATCACCCCGTCCTTGAGGGGACGGATGGCCGAAATCGTGCCCGGGGTGCGGCCGAGCATGCGCTTGGCCTCGATCCCTACGGCATGGACCTCGCCGGTGCGCGCGTCGATCGCCACCACGCTGGGCTCCGAGAGCACGATGCCCCGCCCGCGCACGTAGACGAGCGTGTTGGCGGTGCCCAGATCGACCGCCATGTCGCGGCCACCGAAGCCTGTCAGGTAGCTGAAGAAGCCCATCTGGAGAGGGACCCGGTCGGCGTCAAATCGAAGGAGGCCTCCCCAGCGGAGACGCCAGCGGTCGAGCCGCGCGCAGTGTAGCGGACAGGCCCCCGCCCTCGGGCCAGCGTTCGTGCACCAGATGGTGCAAAAAAACCTGCAAACTGAGGCGATCTGCCGCACCGCGCCACCTCACGTCGAGCCCCCCAGGAGGCCCGGCCAGAGGTCGAGCAGGGCGGCGGCCGGGAGGCCGACGACGTTGAGGTAATCGCCGTCGATCCGGCGCACCAGCGCGGCGCCCCGGCCCTGGATCGCGTAGGCGCCCGCGCGCTCTCGCCACTCCTCGCCGGCCAGGTACCACTCGAGCAGGACGTCGTCGAGCGTGCGGAAGGACACCCGCGTGCTCTCGCTGGCCACGGCGACGGCCGGCGCGGCCAGGCCGGGCGTCCCGACCAGGGCAATGGCGCTCACCACCCGGTGGCTGCGCCCCGAGAGCGCCTCGAGGGTCCCGCGCGCCTCCTCGCGGTCGGCCGGCTTGCCGTACAGGCGCGTTCCCAGGGTCACCACCGTGTCCACGCCGAGCACGGCGCGACCAGGGACGGCGCTGGCGGCGGCCAGCGCCTTGCGCCGCGCGTTCTCGGTCGCCGCCACCACCGCCGGGCCCTCGGCGATCTCGCCGATCTCGACCGGACGGACCTCGAAGGGGATCCCCAGCTGCTCGAGAATCGCCCGGCGCTGCGGCGAACGCGAGGCGAGCACCAGCGGAAGAGCGGGGCGGGTGCGGTCGGTTCCGGGCCGGGCCGTCAGCGCTTACAGCTCGGGAAAGAAGAGCCCGATCTCGCGCTCGGCCGAACCGGCGGAATCCGACCCATGGACCATGTTCTGGCCGGTCTCGATGGCCAAGTCGCCCCGGATCGAGCCCGGGACGGCCTCGAGCGGGTTGGTGGCGCCGATCACCTGGCGGGCCGCGGCGACCGCCTCGTGCCCCTCCACGACTAGCGCCACCAGCGGACCCGAGGTGATGAAGTCCACGAGCTCGCCGAAAAACGGACGCTCGGCGTGCTCGGCGTAGTGGCGCTCGGCCAGCGTGCGCTCCATGGTCATGTGGCGCATGGCGACGATGCGCAACCCCTTGCGCTCGAACCGGTCGAGGATCTCGCCGGTGAGCTGGCGGGCAAACGCGTCCGGTTTGACCAGGATCAGGGTGCGCTGCACGTCCGGCCGGGCGGGGTCAGGTTTCCTGCGGGGTGTCCCTGACCCGGGCGGGCCGGGTGACCGGGGATGGGCCGGCGCCCTTACCCGAGGGCGGCGCGGCGTCGCCCCCGCCGGTGTCGGCGCCCGCCGGGGCCGCCCGCTGGCGCCGAGTGGCCTGGGCTCCGCCCGACTCAGCCTGCGCCGCGTTGCGCGCCGCCGCCGGTCGCGGGGCAGAGCCGGCCTCCCCCTTTGACCCGGAGGATACGAGCGCGGCGGACTCGCTGGTCTCGCGCCGGCGGCGGCGCCGGGGCGGGACCGCGCCGGGGACCTGCGTCTCGCAGTACGGACACACGGTCCAGGACTGATCCAGCGGCCGGCCGCAGTTGACGCACGGGTCCTTGAGCCGGTGCAGACAGCTGGGACAAATCAAGAAGTCGCGCTCGACCTCGTAGTCGCAGTGGGGGCACAGGCTGTAGTTGAGCTCGTGCAGACGGGCCTCAGCCGCCTGCATCTCGAGCTCGCGCTCGCGCACGTCCTCGAGGTACTCCGGCGGGCGCACGATCATGTACACGACGGTGCCCACGAAGGGAAATAGCGACGCGGCGGTCGAACAGCCGATCAGCATGGGGTCGGCGATCCGCCGGCGAGCGTCGGAGTAGGTCCAGTAGACCAGCGCCAACCAGACGACGACCAGAAACAGGATCAGCAGGTTGATGGCGAGGTTCACGCCGCTGCTGTTGATCCCGAAATAGGCGATCGGGAGCATCGGTGGCCGCGAGTGTAAAGGACCTGGTGGCGGGCCACTTCAGGCGCGCGCCCGGCCGGCGAACCGGCGGCCTCGCCGGCCCCGCCCCACGCCGGTCACAGGAATAGGCGCCCGAACGCGTATCCGATCCCGAAGAAGACCAGGATCACCAGGGCGACGATGATCGCCACCGCGGCGATCATCGACACCACCGACGGACCCTCGTCACCCATGCTCAACGCCTCCTGCCCGCGCGGGCCCGATGCAGGTCGGCGGCCAGGTAGATCGAGCCGGTGGCCAGCACGACACCGCCGCGCTCGGCCGCCCAGTTCTGCGCCCGAGCCAGCGCCCGCGCCGGGCGGGGCTCGATCAGCAGCTCGGGGGGCTCACCGCGCCCCTCGGCCGGGGGGCCCTCGACGCCGGCCAGCTGGCCGGCCAGCGACTGCAGCGTGGCCGGGGAGAGGGCCCGCGGGCTCGAGGCCGCCGTGAACACGACCTGCTGGCAGCAGGGCAGCAGCAGCGCGAGCATCGCGGCGGCGTCCTTGTCGTCGAGGATCGCCACCACCGCAGACAGGGGCCGGGTGTCGATCAGCTCCGGGAGAGACTCGACCAGGGCGGCCATGCCGGCCGGATTGTGGGCTCCGTCGAGCAGCGTCGGGGGGTCGGCGTCGATCTGCTCCAGGCGGCCGGGGATCGCCACCCAGGAGGCGGCATCCTTGACCGCCGGCTCGCGCAGGGGTGCGCCGCGCGCCTCGAGCAGGGCCTGGGCGGCGGCGCGGGCCAGCGCGAAGTTGCGGCGCTGAAAGCGACCCACCGCTCGGCGCGGGACCTCACCGGGCCCGTCGGCGGTGACCACCCGCGCCCCCTGTCGCTCGGCGGTTTCTTGTGCCACGGCCAGGGCGTCGGGAGCGAGGTCGGGGCCCACGACCAGCACCCCGCCCTCGCCCACCACGGCGAGCTTCTCCCGGGCGATGTCGAGGATCGTGGGTCCCAGCCAGCGCGTGTGCTCGAGCCCGACGTTGGTCAACACCTGTACCCGCGAGGGGATCACGTTGGTCGCGTCATAGCGACCGCCGAGCCCGGCCTCGATGACGGCGACGTCGACCTGCTGGCGCGCGAGCTCGTCCAGCGCCGCCGCGGTAAGGGCCTCGAACTGCGTGACGTGATCGTCGGGAGCCAACGTGCGATCCACCAGCGTGGCGGCGTGGGCCGAGCGCCCCACGGCGGCGGCGAACACGTCCTCGTCGAGGTCGCGCTCGGCCACCCGGACCCGCTCGGCGAAGGAGACCAGGTGGGGCGAGAGGTAGGCCCCGGCGCGCAGACCGTGGGCGTGCAGGATCGCGGCGATCATGCGAGCGGTCGAGGACTTTCCGTTGGTGCCCACCACGTGGATCGAGTCGAAGCGCTCCTGTGGGCTGCCGAGCGCGGTCGTCAGCCGGCGCATTCGATCCAGCCCGAAGCGCATGCCGAACAGCTCGAGCGAGAGCAGGTAGCGCTCGGCCTGGCGGGGCGAGAAGGGCTTGGCTCCGGTGCGGGAACCCTCGGTGGGGGCGCTCACTCGGCCTCCCCGCTCACAGCGCCTCGAGCTCTGCCCGCAGCGCGGTCAGCTTGGAGCGCTCGGCGTCCACCACCGCCGCCGGCGCCTTGGAGACGAAGCCGTCGTTGGCCAGCTTGGCCTCGGAGCGGGCGACCTCGCTCTCCAGCTTGGCCCGGCGCTCGCCGGTTCGGCGCTCGGCGGCCTCGAGGTCAACGCCATCGGCGGCCAGCACGGCCACCGCGCCGCCCGGCACCGGCACCGTGGCCAGGGGCTCGCCGGCCGGGCGCTCGCGCTCCTCGTCCGCCGCTGTGCCCGGGTGAAGATCGACGCGGGCCATACGCTCGACCAAGGGCCCGGTGTGCTCGTATCCGGTCGCTTCGAGGCGCCCCTTGATCCACTGTCCCGGACGGGCGCCGACCCGGTCGCGCCAGCCGCGCAGCGCCTGCACGGCGTCGATCACGGCACCCAGCGCCGCCTCGGCGGCGGGGTCATGCCGGGATTGGTCCACCGCGGGCCAGCGCGCCCCCGCCAGCAGCTCGACGGGCCCGGCGTCGGCGGCGGGCAGATAGGACCACACCTCCTCGGTGACGAAGGGGATCACCGGGTGGGCAACCGCCAGGGTCTCCCGCAGGACGTAGAGCAGCGTGGCCGAGGCGGCGCGCCGCGTCGCCGCGTCGGCGGCTTCGGCCAGGCGGGGCTTGACCAGCTCCAGGTACCAGTCGCATAGCTCGCCGTAGACGAAGTCATAGAGGCCGAGTGCGGCGTGGGAGAAGTCGAAGGACTCCAGGCGCTGGGCGGTGGCCGACTTGACTCGCTGCAGGCGCGAAAGGATCCAGCGATCCTCGATGGTGGCCGGGTCGGGCTCGGCCCCCACGTCCAGATCGGCGCTCAACAGGACATAGCGCGAGGCGTTGAACAGCTTGTTGGCCAGCTGCTGGCCCTGTTGGATCTTCTCGGCCGAGTAGCGCACGTCCTGGGTCGAGGACATGGCCAACAGGCCGAAGCGCACGGCGTCGGCGCCGTGGCGCTCGATCTCCTCGGACGGGTCGATGCCGGTGCCCAGCGACTTGCTCATGCGACGACCATCCGGGGCCTGGATCACCGAATGCACGTAGACGTCGGCGAACGGCACGTCGTCGGTGAAGCGAAGCCCCATCATCGCCATGCGCGCCACCCACAGGAACAGGATGTCGCGCGCGGTCACCATCACGTCGGTGGGATAGAAGGCGCTCAGCTCGGGGGTCTGCTCGGGCCACCCCAGGGTGGCGAATGGCCACAGCGCCGAGGAGAACCAGGTATCGAGCACGTCGGGATCGCGCTCCCACCCTTCGCCCTCGGGGGAGCTGGCGCCCACGTAGGTCTCCGCGCCCCGGTACCAGACCGGCAGCTGGTGGCCCCACCACAGCTGACGCGAGATGCACCAGGGCCGGATCTCGGCGAGCCACTGCAGGTAGCGCCGGGCCTGGCTGTCGGGGTGGATCTCGATCCGCCCATCCCGGAGGGGCGCGGCGGCCAGCTCGGCCAGCTCGTCCATGCGCAGGAACCACTGCAGTGAGATCAGCGGCTCGATGCGCTCTCCCGAGCGGTGGGAGTAGGGGACCTCGTGGAGGTAGGGCTCCGCGGCGCGGATCGCGCCCTGCTCGTGCAGGGCCTGCACCACCGCGCGCTGGGCCTCCTCGACGGTCAGGCCGGCGAAGCGCTCGCCCGCCTCTGGCCGGAGGCGGCCGTCCTCGCCGATGACGGTTATCTCGGTCAGGCCGTGCCGGCGGCCGATCTCGAAGTCATTGGGGTCGTGACCGGGGGTGACCTTCAGGGCGCCGCTTCCGAAGTCGGGCTTGACGTAGTCGTCGCCGATGATCGGCAGCTCGCGCCCGACCAGCGGCAGGATCGCGGCCTTGCCGATCAGGTGCGCGTAGCGCTCATCGGCTGGATGTACCGCCACCGCCGTGTCGGCGAGCATGGTCTCCGGTCGCACGGTGACCACCACCAACTCGCCCGGTCCGTCGGCCAGCGGATAGGCGACCGAGAACAGGGTGTCGGTGACCTCCCGGTCCTCCACCTCGAGGTCTGAGATCGCAGACCGGCTCCCCGGGTCCCAATTGACCATGTAGTTGTCGCGGTAGATGAGCCCCTGCTCATACAGCCGCACGAACACCTCGATCACCGCCCGGACGTAGCGGTCGTCGAGCGTGAAGCGCTCGTCCTCGTAGTCGCAGGAGGCCCCCAGCCGCTGGTACTGGGCGATGATCTGCCCGCCGTAGCGCTCCCGCCACCGCCACACGCGGCGCACGAACTCTTCCCGGCCCAGCTGCTCGCGCGAGCTCCCCTCCTCGGCCAGCGCGCGCTCGACCTGGGTCTGGGTGGCGATGCCGGCGTGGTCGGTGCCCAGGATCCATTTGGTCCGCCGTCCGCGCATGCGCTGATAGCGCACCAGCGCGTCCTGGATCGCGCCGTTGAGCGCGTGCCCCATGTGCAGGGCGCCGGTCACGTTCGGGGGTGGGATCGCGATCGAGAAGTTCTCCTCCGCCGAGCCCCTGGGCTCGGGGTGAAACAGCCCCGACTCAAGCCACCGGCGCACGATCCGAGGCTCGACCTCGGCGGGCTCGAAGCGGGTCCGCGAGCGCAGGTCCTCGGTGATCTCGGCCATCCGCGCCATCGCGCCAAGTCTATGGCGACCCGACGCCGATCCGCGCGATGTGGGAGGTGCTAGCGCTTGCCCCGCAGGCGGTTTGCGAACGGCACCAGCTCGCGACCGGCGGCGGCCAGGTCGAGCTTCTTGACCAGGCGGCGAAGCTCGGCCCGCTCACGCACGCTGAGGTTGGCCATCTGGCCTCGCGTGGCGAGCAGCAGCTCGCCCAGGCGCTTGCGCTCGCGTCCGCTCAGCGCGTTCCACCGGCGGCCGAGGACCACCCCGGCGTCCAGCAGCACCGCCCAGGGCAGCGCGCGCAGCTTGCCGATCGGGATGCGGGCCATGGCGGCGCAGCATACGACGCCCGCGGTCCCGCAGGGAGGAGGGCTCTGTCGCCGTCGCCGCCGAGCCGGCTAGGCCGACTCTTCGCGCAGCTCGGCCTCCTGCTCCTCCTCGGGAGCCGCCTCGGTGACCAGGGTCGGGCGCAGGCCCTTCTCGATCGTCTCCTTGGTCACCACGCACTTCTTGACGTCGCGGCGGGAGGGGAGCTCGAACTGCACGTCGAGGAGTACCTCTTCGATGATCGAGCGCAGCCCCCGTGCGCCGGTCTCGCGCTCGAGGCCCCTGTCGGCGATCGACACCAGGGCGTCGTCGGAGAAGACGAGGTCGATCCCGTCGAAGGAGAAGAACTGCGCGAATTGCTTGACCAGGGCGTTGCGGGGCTCGGTCAGGATGCGCACCAGGTCATCGCGGGTGAGCTGGTGCACCGCCGACATCACGGGCAGGCGGCCGACGAACTCGGGGATCAGGCCGTAGGTGATCAGGTCCTCGGGCAGGCAGCGGCCGAACAGCTCGCCCGGGTCGCGTTCGGCCTTGGTCTCGATCGAGGCGCCGAAGCCCACCCCCTGATGGCCGATGCGCCGTTCGATGACCTTCTCCAGGTGGGCGAAGGCGCCGCCGCAGATGAACAGCACGTTGGTGGTGTCGATGGTGAGGAACTCCTGGTGGGGGTGCTTGCGCCCCCCCTGGGGCGGCACCGAGGCCGACGTACCCTCGAGGATCTTCAGCAGTGCCTGCTGGACCCCTTCGCCCGAGACGTCGCGGGTGATCGACGGGTTGTCGGCCTTGCGGGCGATCTTGTCCACCTCGTCGATGTAGATGATCCCCGTCTCGGCCTTCTTGACGTCGTAGTCGGCGGCCTGGATCAGCTTGAGCAGGATGTTCTCGACGTCCTCGCCCACGTAGCCGGCCTCGGTGAGCGCGGTGGCGTCGGCGATGGCGAACGGGACGTTGAGGATGCGCGCCAGCGTCTGGGCGAGCAGGGTCTTGCCGCAGCCGGTGGGCCCCAGGAGCAGGATGTTGGACTTCTGCAGCTCGATGTCGCCGTCATCGGACTGCATCATCTGGACGCGCTTGTAGTGGTTGTAGACGGCGACCGAGAGCGTGCGCTTGGACTCCTCCTGACCGACCACGTACTCGTCGAGGACCTCGTAGATCTCGCGCGGCTTGGGCAGGTTCTCCAGATCGAACGCCGCGGGCGCGGTCAGCTCCTCGTCGATGATCTCGTTACAGAGGTCGATGCACTCGTCGCAGATGTAGACGCCGGGACCGGCGATCAGCTTCTTGACCTGGCGCTGGGACTTGCCGCAGAAGCTGCAGAGCAGCTGTTCGTTGGAGTCGGTTGGGCGGGCCATGCTCTCTCTCCCCGGGCCGCGGCTCCCCGAGCTAGTGCTCGGAGATCACGCGATCGATGATCCCGTAATCCTTCGCCTCGTCGGAGCTCATGAAGTAGTCGCGCTCGGTGTCCTTGCGCACCTGTTCGAGGTCCTTGCTGGTGTGGTGGGCGATGATCTCGTCGAGGCGCCGGCGCACGTCGATGATCTCCTTGGCGTGGATCTCGATATCGGTCGCCTGTCCCTGAAAGCTTGACGAGACCTGGTGGATGAGGATCTTGGCGTTGGGCAGCGCCATGCGCTTGGTTTCGGCGCCGCCGGCGAGTAGCAGCGCGCCCATGGACATCGCGATGCCGACGCAGATCGTCTGCACGTCGGGCTTGATGAACTGCATCGTGTCGTAGACGGCCAGGCCGGCATAGACCGAGCCGCCGGGCGAGTTGATGTAGACCGAGATGTCCTTGTCCGGATCGTCGGACTCCAGGTGCAGCAGCTGGGCCACGATCAGGTTGGCGATCTGGTCGTCGATCGGCGTGCCCAGGAAGATGATGCGCTCGTTGAGCAGCCGCGAGTAGATGTCAAATGCCCGCTCGCCGCGCGACGTCTGCTCGACAACCATCGGGACAAGTGGGCTCATGGTCCTCGCTTTGTTTCGCCTGCCCGGCCCGATTCCTGCCTCACACCGGGCTCGGCAACTCAACGGTCGCTGCCGGGCGAGTCTACCAACCGCTCTGGGGCCACCCGCCGGCTTGTGGACGGCCGTCCGGGCCCCGGTTTACGGGCCTCTGGTCAGCCCTGTTCGGGAGTCCAGAGCTTGCCCGGCTCGGCGCCACCCGACGGTTTTGATTTGCCGCCGCCGACCGCGGGCTGGGCGCCCGCCTCGGTGCCCGCCTTGCCCGGGGTCCACAGCTTCTCGCGCGCGCGAGCCTGCTCGACCGGGATCGGCCGGGCGTGCTCGGCGATCAGGTCGACCGCCTGCTGGGCGGCGAGGTCCTGGCGCACCGCGTCCAGTCGCCCGGCGCGCCCGAGCATCTGCACGAGCTCGTCACTCGACTTGCCCTCGCGCTCGGCGGTGGGGCGCAGAGCATCGTGGAGAGCCGCATCGTCGGGGTGGACCTGCTCGGCCTCGATCACGGCGGCGATCACCGCCTCGCGGCGCAGGGCCTGCTCGGCGTCGGGCCGGGCCTCGGAGAGGATCTGCTCCTCGCTCTTTCCGGCGATGTTCAGATAGGCCTCCTTGGAGATGCCCTGGTGCGAGAGCGTGTGGAGCATGCGCTCCCACAGCTCCTCGGCACGGGCTTGCACCAGGTGGGCGGGGATCTCGATCTTCGCCTGGGCCACCGCGGCGTCCAGCGCCGCCTCGCGGAACTCCTGCTCGGCCCGGCGCTCATCGGCGGCGCGCAGGCGAGCCTCGATATCGGCGCGCAGCTCCTCCAGGCTGTCCAGCCCGGCGGCGTCAACCGCGAAGTCCTCGTCGAGCTCGGGGAGGTGCTTTTCCTTGACCTCCTTGACGTCGACTTCAAAGCGCGCCTCGCGCCCGGCGAGCTCGGTGGCCCGGTAATCCTCGGGGAAGGTGAGGGTGACCGTGCGGTGCTCCCCGGCGCGGGCCCCGGTCAGCTGCTCCTCGAACCCGGGCACCAGGCGTCCCGAGCCCAACTCGAGCAGCTCGTCGCGCCCCTCGCCGCCGGCGAACGGCTCGCCGTCGACGCTGCCCGCATAGTCGATCACCACGAAGTCGCCGGCGTCCGCGGCCCGCTCGGCGGTCTCCAGCCGGGCCAGGCGCTCGCGCAGCGCCTGGAGCTCGTGCTCGACGTCCTCGGGGTCGGCCGTCGGCTCGCGTCGCGGCGCCTCCACCCCGCGGTACTCGCCCAGCCCAGCCTTGGGCAGCACGCCGATCTCGATGGAGAAGGTCAGCGACTCTCCCTCGCCGGGCAGGCTGTCGAGGTCGAGCTCGGGATCACCCACCGGCTCGATGCCCGAGGCGTCGATCGCCGCCACGTACCAGCGCCCGAGACTGTCGCGGACCGTCTGGTCGAGCACCGCGTCGCGGCCGATCCGGCGAATGACCACCGGGGCGGGGACCTTGCCCTTGCGAAAGCCCGGGATACGCAGATCGCGCCCCAGAGCCCGGGCCTTCTGCTCGAGGCGGCGCTGGACCTCGGTGGCCGGGACCTCCGCCTGCACGCGCACGCGCGACTCGGGAAGCTCGGTGACGGTGGCCGTGATCTCGCCTGCCATCAAGGCGGCAACGATAGCTTCCCGCCGTGGCCTCCCCCGAGAACGGCAGGCGGCGCGGTCCCCGCGCGTGGCGCGTACAAGCCTGGTGGTACACCGGGCCGGCCGGGCACCTGGTCGCCGGCGCGCTGGACGTGGCCGCGCTGCTGATCAGGCTGCTGTGGGCGCGGGTGCGCGGCCGGAGGGTCGAATGGTTCTGAGGGAGACGACGGCGGTTGAGAACGGGGCCCGAAGGGGCCCCTGTCTATTCCCTGAGCGCGAACAGGGGCCAGGGGAAGGGGATGCCCTTGAGCTCGTGCTCGCCCCGCGCCTCGAAGCTCAGACCCGAGCCCAGGGCCGAGCCGGTGGTGGTGCCCGAGGCCAGCACCTCGCACGGGCCAGCGAGGTTGGCGATGCGCGAGGCGAGGTGGACCGCCATCCCGCCGATGTCGTCGCCGATGATCTCGCACTCGCCGGTGTGCAGACCCACGCGGATCTCGAGTCCGGACTCGCGCACCGAGTCGACGATCGCGCTCGCGCAGTGCAGGGCCCGGGTGGGAGGTCCCTCGAACGTGGCCAGGAAGCTGTCGCCGATCGTCTTTACCTCGCGGCCCCCGTAGCGGTCGAGCTCGCGGCGCACGCTGGCGTCGTGGGCGGCGAGCAGCTCGCGCCAGCGGCCGTCGCCGAGCTGCGCGGCCTGCTTGGTCGCGTCGACGATGTCGGTGAAGACGACGGTCAGCAGCGCGCGTGCCGGGCCCGCCCCGCGGCGACCACCGGTGATGAACTCCTCGATCTCCTCCAGGATCGGCTCGGTGTCGCCGGCGGTCATCAAGTCGTCGACGCCTTCGAGCTCCACGTAGTGGGCGCCCGGGATCTGCTCGGCGGCAAAGCGCGAGTGCCGCACGTCGATGAACGCGTCGTCGCGGCGGTGCATGACCAGGGTGGGAACGTCGATGCGGGGCAGCAGCTCGCGCACGTCCTGGTCCTGGGAGGCACGGACGAACTGAAGCATCGACCCCGGGCTCACCGACAGGCGCTCGAGGCGCCCGAACCAGTCCAGGAAGCGGGCGTCCTGAGCCCGGCTGGGGGCCAGCCGCTGGCCCTGGGCGCCGGTCCCCCACTGCGCCGCCGTCTCGGTGAAGAGGGCGTCGCGCTCCTCCGGGGTGTGGGTCCAGTCGTAGTCGGGCGCCGCCGTATTGCGCATGATCGGGGCGTAGAAGATCAGGCCCCCCACCTGCTTGGGCCGGTCGATGGCCACCTGGACGGCGAGCGGCGCGCCCCCGGCGAGGGCGAACAGGATCGCCCGCTGCGAGCCGGCGGCATTGAGCACAGCGCACACGTCGGCGCACTCCTCGGCGAGCCCGGGGGGCTCGGCGGTGCGGTCAGACATCCCCACCCCGCGCCGGTCGAACATGATCACCCGGGCGAACGAGCCGACCCGCTCAAAGAAGCGCGCGACGGAAGGGTCCTCCCAGATGTGCTCGACGTGCCAGATCCAGCCGGGCACGATCAGGGCGTCGGTCTCGCCCTCGCCGTAAACCTGGTAGGCGAGGTTCAGATCCCCGCTGCGCGCGTACTGGGTCTGGGGCGGGAACGCGTGGGGGCGCAGGCGCTGATGCGCCGGCGCCCCCTCTCCGAAGGCGGGCCGTAGCGCCGGCCCTGCGCCCGTCTGGGGAGGCGAGCTGCTCACCCGCCGCCGGCCTCGCCGTAGCGCTCGGCGACCTTGCCCCAGTCGACCACGTTCCACCACGCCTTCAGGTACTCGGGGCGCCGGTTCTGGTAGGTGAGGTAGTAGGCGTGCTCCCATACGTCGTTGCCCAGCAGGGGGATCGCGCCCTCCATCAGCGGGTTGTCCTGGTTGGGCGTGGAGGTGACCTCGAGCTTGCCGTCGCGGGTCACCAGCCAGGCCCAGCCCGAGCCGAAGCGATTGACGCCCGCCTGCTCGAACTGCTCCTTGAACGCGTCGAGCGAGCCGAACTCGTTGCCGATCGCGCCGGCCAGGTCGCCGTCGGGGTCGCCCCCGCCGTCCGGGCTCATCGACTCCCAGAACAGGCTGTGGTTGAGGTGACCGCCGCCGTTGTTGCGCACGACCTGGCGCTTGTCTTCGGGCAGCGAGTCGAGCTTGGTGACGACGTCCTCGGCCGGGGCGTCGGCCAGGTCGGTCCCCTCGAGCGCGCCGTTGGCCTTGTCCACGTAGGCCTGATGGTGCTTGTCGTGGTGAAGCCGCATCGTCTGCTCGTCGATGTGGGGCTCCAGCGCGGCATAGTCGTAGGGAAGCGGCGGGACTTCGAAGGGCATCGGGGCTCCTTTGTCGGTTCGCGAACAGGGCCTGCGGCGACGATAGCGCCGAGGGCGCGCGGGCACCTGCCCGCCGGCCGGGTTTCGGCCAGCTTGTGACATGCCAGCTACAGCTAGCCGCCAGCGGCGGTGCAGCTCACCGCCGTCGCTCCTTCCTCACCCTCGAGCTAGCGCGGTGACGCGAACGGAAGGGCGGTGATGCGCTCCTCTGTCCCCAGCCCCCGGACGAGCAGGTCGTAGATGTCGTGCTGGGGTGGGCGACCGTCCGGGCGCTACCGGCGCGAAGCCCGAGCTGGGCAGTTCTATTGAGGGTGAGCGACCGGACTCGAACCGGCGACCGCCTGGACCACAACCAGGAGCTCTACCAACTGAGCTACGCCCACCAGGCTATACGGCGGAATGTAGCGCGCGGCCGCCCGCCCGACCTGCGGGGCCGCGCGCCCGACCGTTGTCCTGATAGCCCTAGACCGCGACCGGGGGTACCGGCACGACCGGCGGTACCTCGGTATCCGGCTCGCGCTTGAGTCGCAGGCTCTCGGAACCCTCATCCCATTCGGCGCGCCACCCGTGACCCCGCTCCTCGTGGTGCTTGGGGTCAGATGCGCCGTGCTCGAAGCGACGGCCGGACCGGTCCATGGGCTGGGCGGCGCCGTCCGTAGCCCGAGGCTCCGTCAGCACACCCGCCTGGCTGCCCATCTCTCTCCTCCAGTGACCCTCACCGAACTACGCCGGACCGGCCGAGGGATCCAAACCGGTCGGGCAACGCCAAGCCTATCGCGGCCTCGCCCTCGGCGCCAGCTCAGCCTCGGGTTGAGGGTCCCACGCCGCGGGTAGCCCGAGACATGAGACGCGCGGCTCGCGCAGTACGACATGCCGCGCGGGAAAGGAAGCCAATGAGCATCATCGACAAGATCACTGGCCGCACCAAGAAGGCGGCGGGAGACCTCGCCGACGACCCGTCGCTGCGCCGCGAAGGCCGACGGGAGGAGGCAAAGGGCGAGGCCAAGGAGGAGCTCGGCGGCGCTCAGGAGAAGGTCGAGCGCAAGGCCGAGGAGGTCGCCAACCTCGAGCGCAAGACCTGAGCCGCCGACCGGCCTGAAAACGGGCAGATTCGCAGCGCGAGAGCCGCCCGGCAAGGCGGCTCTCGCCGTTTATTGGAGGTTTGGGCGAGGCTTAACGCTTCTGGCACCCAGGCACTGATTGGCGAGGCTCACTTAGCGGTAATAGCTCCCTAGAGGGCTATGGATCTGACCCCGCCCACCAGCCGGATAATCCGGGTCCTGGAGGCCGACCCCGGCCTCGCCGATGGGCTCGACGACGAGGAGCTGCGCGTACTGCTACCTACTGCGGTGGCCCGGGTGCAGATCGTCGAGCCAGGCGAGTGGGCTCCGCCCGAGGATCCCCAGCCTCACCGCGACCACATCGGCCTGCTCGTCGTTCGGGGGCTGGTGACTCGCACGCTCTCGGTCGACGGTCGCGACTTCACCGAGCTGCTCGGCGACGGTGACCTGCTGCGGCCGTGGCAGGAGTCCGAGTCGTGGCCCTCGGTTCGCACCGAGCGCCGCTGGCACATGCTGACCCGCAGCGAGCTCGGCGTGCTGGACGGCCGCTTCGCCATGGCCATCGGAGGATCACCTCGCGTGCAGGCGGCGATCGTCGCGCGGGCCGTGGCGCGCTCGCGCGCGCTCGCCTTCTACCTCGCGGTGTCGCACATCCGCCGCGTCGAACAGCGCCTGCTGGTGATGCTGTGGCACTTCGCCGAGCGGTGGGGGCGCGTGGGCCCCCAAGGGGTGGTGCTCGGCGTGCGCCTGACCCACGAGACGCTCGGGCGGGTGGTTGGAGCGCGCAGGCCGACCGTGACCACCGCCTTGACCCAGCTGATGGAGCAGGGCCTGGTGTCGCGTACGCCCGACCGCCGGCTGATCCTTCACGGCGATCCGCCCAGAGGCCTGCACGGCGTCGCGCTGACCCAGGCCGCCAGCTCCTGATTCGGCCTGGCGAGGCGGGGACGCAGCCCCCGGCGCCCGCTGCCCTTGGCTAAGCGCTCGCCGGTCCGTAAAGTGGGGGCCGAGTTGGGAGGGAGGTCGCCGCGGAAAGGACTCTCCGTGACCCCCTGGGAAGACAAAGCCAACGACGGAGCCGGTCGCTCGGCGGTAGCGGAGGAGGTCACCCCGCCGGGTGAGCTCGCGCCCCACACGCGCGAGGCCCAAGAGCTCGAGCGCCTGCTGGGCTGGACGGGATCTCGCCTGGAGGACGCCGAAGGCCGGCTGCTCGGCACGATCGAGGCGGTCTTCGTGGATCGCCAGAGCGGCAGCGGGCAGTGGCTGCTCCTGGCCCGGCACCGCCTGCTCGTGCCGATCGCCGGCGCGCGCGCGAGCAGCGGCCGGGTGTCGATCCCCTACCCGCGCTCACAGGTGCAATCTGGGCCGCGCACGGTGACCATGAACTTGCTCACCGCTCGCATCGAGCGCGCGCTATGCGAGCACTATCAGCTCCCTCCCACGCGCGGCGCTCGCTTGTCGACCTGGGAGCGCCGCGCCACCAGCTCGCGCGCGTACCTCGTGACCGGCCGAGCCAATTGGCTCAACACCGTGCGCTGGGAGCCTGGGCCACGCCTGCTCGGCGTCGAGCGTCGCGCGGGCGGCGACCGGCGCATGGCGCCGAGCGCGCCGGCGGGCTGACGCCGCGGCGGGCACTGACCGTAGGCTTGCGCCATGAGAGCGCTCGTGGGCGTCGCCGGCGCCGTGGTCGTCCTGCTGATGCTGGCCGAGTTCTTCGTAACCTTCCTGGTACCGCGCCGGGTCAAGCGGGGCCCACGGATCGCCCGGCGGCTCCTGCTCGTGGCGTGGCAGCCGTGGCGGGCTGGCGGCCGTCGGCTGCCGCCCCGCGCCGCTGACACGGCGCTCGGGCTGTTCGGCCCCTTCGGGCTGATACTGATACTCGGGGCGTGGGCGCTCGGGCTGATCGTCGGCTTCGCCGGACTGCACTGGTCCAACGACACCCACTTCACCCGCGCGGCCTCAGGCGTGGCCAACGATCTCTACATGAGCGCCGGATCGTTCTTCAGCGCCTCGACCGGACTGAACCCCACCGGCGCATTCGCGCGCGTGCTGAACATCCTCGAGGCGGCGACCGGCTTCGCCGTGTTCTTCGTGGTGATCGGCTACCTCCCGGCCCTGTTCCAAGCCTTCTCGCGGCGGGAGGTGGCGGTGTCGCGACTCGATCCGCGCGCCGGCTCGCCTCCGTGCGGCGCGGCGATGGCGGTGTACGCCGCCGAACGCGGGGGTTGGGCAGACCTCGACGGCTATCTGCGCGAGTGGGAAACGTGGTCGGCGGAGCTCATGGAGACCCACCTCTCCTATCCGCTACTCGGCTACTTCCGCTCCCAACACGTCAACCAGAGCTGGCTGGCAGCGCTGACCGCAGTGCTGGACGCCAGCGCGATCATGCTCAGCGTCGCCGAGGAGGAGCGGTGGGAAGGAGCCGAGCTGGCCTTTGCCATCGGGCGCCACGCGATCGCCGATCTGAGCTACGCCTTCCGCGCGACCGGCGGGCCGGCGGGCGACGACCGCCTGCCCGAGGCCGACTTCGAACGCCTGCGCCAGGTGCTCGCCGAGGCCGGCCTGCCCTTACGTCCGCCGGGCGAGACTCGCGAACGGCTTGCCGAGGCGAGGCGACGCTACGAGCCCCAGGCCGCCGGCATCGCGCGGTCGCTCGAGCTACCCCTGCCGGCCTGGCTGCCCGCCGGCCCGGCCGCTGCCAACTGGGAGGCCATCAGCGGCCACGCCGGCCCGCAGACGAGCTGAGCAATCGCCCGAGGACGCCGGCCGCGCGCACAAGGGCAGGCGGCTATGCGTAGTGGGTCTCCTCGGCCTGGTCGCCGTCGGCGACCGGTTCCCGACACGTTGGGCAGTACCAGGCGACCTCGAGCGGGGTTCCGCATAGATCGTGGCGGGGGACGTCGGAGTCGGTGTGGCGGGCGCCCCACGCCGACAGCAGGCGCAGCGCACCGGCGAGCTCGTGTCCGGCGGCGCCGAGCTGGTAGGTGAACCGCGGCGGTCGCTCGGAGTAGGGCTCGGCGACCACGATCCCGCGTTCCTGAAGCGCGCGCAAGCGCTGGCTGAGCACGTTCGGAGCGATCCCCTCGAGGCGCTCCTGGAGTTCGCCGAAGCGCAGCGGAGCCTCCAGCAGGGCGGCGATCACGAGCAGCGTCCACCGGTCCCCGACCGCATCCAGGGCCTCGCTCAGACCGCCCCGCGGTTCAGCGCTCATAGGCCCAAGCCTAGCCCCTGCTAATTTGTGCCTTGCAACTTAATATTTACAAGGAATAGAGGGAGCGGTGGACATGGGAGCGCTGGAAGAGGTTCAGGACGCGGTCGTAGCGGCCGCCGAGAAGGTGGGCCCATCGGTGGTGGGCCTGCGCGGCCGGCGGGCGCGCGGATCGGGAGTGGTCATCGCCCCGGGCAAGGTTCTCACCACCGCCCACGCGCTCGGGGGCGAGCGCACCGGCGTGCGGCTCGCCGACGGCCGTCGCGAGCAGGGCGAGGTGGTGGCGTCGGACCCCGCGCGCGACCTGGCGGTGGTCGCGGTCGACACGGGCGACGCCCCGGCCGTCGAGCTGGCCGACCGGGCCCCCGGCGCCCCGGGCGAGCCGGTGCTTGCGCTGGCGCGGCCGGCCGGGCGCGGCCTGCGGGTCACGCTGGGGTTCGTGAGCGCCGCAGATCGCCGGTTCCGCGGGCCGCGCGGCCGGCGCCTGGAGGCGATCGAGCACACCGCCCCGCTCCCACCGGGCTCCTCGGGCGGAGCACTCGTGGACCGGGCGGGCCGACTGCTAGGCCTCAACGCGGTGCGCCTGGAGGGTGGCTTGATCCTGGCCCTGGCCACCAGCCCGGTCCGCGACGCGATCGAGCGACTGGTGGCCGGCCAGGCGCCGGCCCGGCGCGAGCTGGGCATCGCGATCGCTCCTCCGCGGGTGGCTCGGCGCCTGCAGAGCGCCCTGGGTCTTCCCGAGCGCGACGGGGTGCTGGTGCGCGGCGTGGCCGCCGAGGGCCCGGCCGCGCGCGCCGGCTTGCAGCGCGGCGACCTGATCGTGGGAGTCGGCGGGCGCGAAGTCGATGATCTCGACGTGCTCTACTCGGCGCTCGAGCAGGACAAGCCCGAGCTAGCGCTGGCGATCGTGCGCGGGGGCGAGGACCTAGAGCTGCAAGTGGAACTCGACGTCAAGGAGGCGGCATGACCGCTGAGCCCACCATGGTCGAGCGTCCAGATGAGCTGGTCGAGCGCGAGCAGGCCGCCCTCGACGCGTACTCCCGGGCGGTGGTGGGAGTCGCCGAGCAGCTCTCGCCGTCGGTCGCCAACCTGCGCGTCCTGAGGCGCACCCGTCGGGGCCGGATCCCCGCCGGGGCGGGCAGCGGCGTAGTCCTCACCCCCGACGGGTTCATTCTCACCTCGGCGCACGTGGTCGCCGGTTCCGGGCGCCAGGGACGGGCCGCCTTCGTGGACGGCAGCGAGTACGGCTTCGAGGTTGTGGGCCGCGACCCGTTCTCCGATCTGGCCGTGCTGCGCGCCGAGGCCGAGCGCCTGTCCCCCGCCGAGCTGGGAAGCGCCGAGGAGCTGCGCGTCGGTCAGCTGGTGGTGGCCATCGGCAACCCGCACGGGTTCTCGGGATCGGTCACCGCGGGGGTGGTGTCGGCCCTGGGACGCTCGCTGCCCGCGCGCGCTGGGGCGGCCGTACGCACCATCGACAACGTGATCCAGACCGATGCCGCGCTCAACCCGGGCAACTCCGGCGGGGCGCTAGCGGACAGCGCCGGGCGGGTGGTCGGCGTGAACACAGCGGTGGCGGGCATCGGGCTCGGCCTGGCCGTTCCGATCAACGAGGCCACGCGTCGGGTGATCGCCGATCTGATGACCCGCGGTCGGGTACGGCGGTCCTATCTGGGGGTAGCCGGTGGCCCCCGTCCACTGCCGCCCGGGGCCAGCCGCCGTAGAGAGCAGCGCACCGGAGTCGAGGTCGTCGAGGTGATCGCCGGCAGCCCGGCCGCCGCCGCAGGGCTGAGGCCCGAGGACCTGATCGTCGAGCTCGATGGCCAGACGGTCGCGCGGGTGGAGGATCTACAGCGCCTGATGGTGGGCGAGCTGATCGGCCACCCGGTGCCCCTCGTGGTGCTGCGCGGTGGGCGCGAGATCGCGCTCACGCTGGTGCCCGCCGAGCTGGTGGCCGACGAGGGCTGACGGCAGCGGACCGGGCGGGATCGACCGGAGGAGTACGGTCGGTGGCGATGGCTCCCCCTCCCGCGGATTCGCATGCGGCTGACGCAGCTCCTCTGGGCTCGGGGGCGAGGGCCGACGCGGGGGCGGTGACCAGGGGCCAGCGCCCGGTTCGCAAGCGCCTGGTGCTGGTTGCCTGCATCCTCGGCTCGGGAGTGGCCCTGGTGGATGGCACCGTGGTCAACGTGGCCCTGCCGACGATCCAGCGCAGCCTGGGCGGGGGGCTGGCCGCCCAGCAGTGGATGGTCAACGCCTACCTGCTCACGTTGGGCTCGCTGATCCTGATCGGCGGCTCGCTGGGCGACCTGTTCGGGGAGCGGCGGGTGTTCGCGATCGGCGTGGGGGCGTTCGGCGTGACATCGGCGCTATGCGCCCTGGCGCCCACCGTCGGTGTCCTGATCGCCGCGCGCGCGTTGCAGGGGGTGGCCGGGGCGCTTCTCACCCCGAGCGCCCTGGCGGTGATCATCGCCACGTTCCACGAGCAGGAGCGCGGGCGGGCGATCGGCTCATGGACCGCGTGGAGCGGGATCGCCACGGTTATCGGTCCCCTCGGGGGCGGCGCGCTCCTGAACGTCGCCTCGTGGCGCTGGATCTTCCTGATCAACATTCCCCTCGTCGCGCTGTGCCTGGCCCTGATCCTGATATCCGTGCCCCGGCGTCCGCCCGGTGGCTCGCGACCACCGATCGACTGGCTGGGCGCCGCGCTGGCGGCGTTCGGGCTGGGCGGCCCGGTGTTCGCGTTCATCGAGCAGCCCCGCCTGGGATGGAGCAGCCCGGCGGTGGTGGGACCGCTGATCGCGGGCGTGGCCCTGTTGGTGGCGTTCGTCGTCCGCGAACGGCGGGCCCGGGCGCCGATGCTGCCCCTCGAACTCTTCGCCCGCCGCAACTTCACCGTGGGCAACGTGGAGACGCTCGCGATGTACTCCGGACTGGCGATCCTCCTGTTCTTCCTGGTCCTGTTCCTGCAGCAGGTCGCGGGCTACACGCCGCTTCAGAGCGGTCTGGCCACACTGCCGATCACGGCGGTGATGCTTTTGTTCTCGCGGCGCTTCGGCGCCCTGGCCGACCGCCACGGTCCCCGGCTGTTCATGGGCGCCGGCCCAGTGGTCGCCGCAGCGGGAATGCTCCTGCTGCTGCGGGTAGACGCCCGCGCCGACTACGCCGGGCAGATTCTCCCGGCGCTGTTGGTGTTCTCCGTCGGGCTGGCGATGACGGTGGCCCCGCTCACCGCTGCCGTGCTGGCCGACGTTCCGGAAGACCACGCCGGCATCGGCTCGGCGATCAACAACGCGATCGCCCGGGTCGCCGGTCTGCTCGGGACCTCGGCGCTGGGCGCCGTAGTCGCCGCGCAGTTCGCGGCGGGCATTCACCAGCGGCTGCCGGCATCCTCGCTCGACGCGCCCGGCCGCCAGGCGGTGACCACCGCCACGCGTCTGTCGCTGGGGCGGCCCGCCGTGTCGAACCTGCCCTCGGGCGAGCGGCGGCGGATCGACGCTGCGGCGGTTTCGGCCTCGGTCCACACGTTTCGGGTGGGTATGGGCGTAGCCGCGTCGCTCGTCGGGCTGGCCGGGCTGATGGCCGCCGCCGGCATCCGCAACCCGCGCCGCCGGGTCCGGGCCGAGCTCTGTGAGGGCGGCGCCCTGGTGGGCGCGAGCCCCGACGCCGCCGGCTGTCCCGAGCCCGCCCAACCGGCGGTGGCCGTCGGGCGCGCGTAGCTCGGCCTCAGCGATCGCCGTCGGCCGGCGTCGGCGCTCCCTCGTCGCCCAGCGGCGCGCGACGCAGATCGCCCGCCACGAGCCCGCGGACCGGCTCGCCACTGGCGCCGCCCAGCAGATCGTTGATCATCGCCTGGGCGCGAGCGACGATGTCGAGCAGCACCTGCTGGGCGCGCTCCACCTGGCCCGCCTCGAGCGCGTATTTGGCCACCACCGCCTCCTGGAGGATCGTGTCGTTGAGCTCCAACGCCTGACGTCGGCGGTGAATACCCAGGGCCACCAGGTTGGCCACCGCGCAGAGGAATTCGACCTCGCTCCCGTCGAACTCGCGCGGATGCACGCTGTGGGCGCCAAGGACGCCGTACGGGCGCAGACCCGCCCCCATGATCCGCACCGCGACGCTCGCCACCACGCCGTGCTCGAGCAGCTCAGGGCTCGGGGCAAAGCGAGTCTCGGTTGAAAGGTCACCGACGACGACCGGCTCCGAGGCCGACAGCGTGAACGCGGCGTAGCCGCCGGGCATGGCGTCGATCATGGACCCCAGCGTCCCTTCGCGCCAACCGATCCCCGCCCGGAGCCGAAGCGTTTCGCCGGCGCGATCCAGCTCGAGGACCGAGACGTGCCGCACGCCCAGGGTTTGGGCGATCACGGCCACCGCCTCGTCCATGAGTCTGGGTAGATCGGCTCCTACCAGCGCGTCGTGGCCTAGGTCCGCCAGCGTCACCTGGACCCGCGCCGAGGCGGGGCCGACCGCTTCGCTCCCTGGCCCAGGAGATGGCGACATGGCGCCGTGACGGTACCGCGTCTAGGGCTCCGCACCGGCCCACGGGGTAGGTTCGGGTTGGTGCCCGATCCCAACGCCGAACGCCTCGCGCGCAACGAAGCCCTGTTTCGCAAGCTCAACCAGGCCCAGCCCGCCGAGCCTGAAGGCAGCAACGACTTCTACTGCGAATGCGGCGACCTGCTGTGCACGGCGCGCGTCGGCCTGACGCTTGATGAATACCTGGCCGTGCGAAGCGATCGTCGGCGCTTTCTCATCGTTCCGGGACACCAGGTGGACGAGGTCGAACAGGTCGTCGAGCGCCATGACGGCTACTGGGTGGTCGAGAAGCGCCCCGACCTCGACGAGGTAGGAGCCTGAGCACTCGTCGGCTGGTGGGCAGGCTCCGGCCCGAGGGGTAGTGGTGGCTCAGCGGCCCGCCGGGCGCGAGGCGGCCGCGAACAAAAGCGACAGCGCGGTGCCCAGTAGCTCATCGGGGACGGCATCGGGATCGGCGAGCTTTTGGCGCGCGATCCCGTCGGCCATGGCGTCCACGGCGATCGCCAGCTGCTCGGCGGGCAGCGTGAGCTCGAGGCCGAAGTCGCGCGCCGCATCGGCGATCAGTCGGGTGAGCATTGCCCGGACCTCGGCAAAGCGCTCGGCGACCTTGGGGCGCACCGCAGGATCGCGCACCGCGTAGGCCCAGAACTCCATCAACAGGAGCACCGTCCGCGGTTCGCGCTCGACGAAGCCCATCCAGTAGTGCGCGCCGCCGCGAGCCCGCTCGTCGACGGTCCCGCGGTGGCCGACCGCCTCTTCGAGCTCTCGCGCGCGCGCGTGTAGCTCAGCCTCGACGATGGCCAGGAACAGGTCTTCCTTGCCTTCGAAGTTCGAGTACAGCGCGCCGGTCGAGAACCCCGCCTCCTCGGCGATCTCGTCGACGGAAGCCCCGTGGTAGCCGCGCTGGGCAAAGACACGCGCCGCGGCTTCGAGCAGGCGCTCGCGCGTCTCGGCCCGGCGCTGCCCTCGAGTGGGACGGGCGGCCATCGCGGCCAGTTTAGAACGCTTGCCGAACGGACGCTATTTCGATAACGTTCGCTATCCAGGGCAGCGGGGAGTAGCACCCGCCCAATCCAGCCTCCAGGAGACCCTCGATGGCAGCCACCGTCAGTCCCACGCAAACCCCGCCTTCCCCGCCCCGTGCGGCAGACGCAGCGACCCCCGATCGAGCCGGCGCGCCCGCGATCGCTGGGCAGATCTCCTACACCGACCTCTATGCCCGCTGGGAACGCGGCAACTGGCGGGCGAGCGAGATCGACTTCAGCGAGGATCGCCGTCAATGGCGCGAGGAGTTCAGCGACTTCGAGCGCCGCGCCGCGCTGTGGAACTACGCCCTGTTCTTCTGGGGCGAGGACGCCGTCGCCGACAACCTCTCCCCCTATATCGACGCCGCTCCGCTGGAGGAGCAGAAGTACTTCCTCACCACCCAGCAGGTCGACGAGGCGCGCCACGCCGTCTTCTTCAAGCGCTTCATGCACGAGGTCTGCGACATCGGCGACGGCAGCGTCGCGGGCGGGCTCCAGGCGATCCGCCCCGAGCTGACGCCCGGCTTCCGTCGCATCTTCGGGCGCCTGGACACAATGGCCGACGAGCTACGCCACGATCGTTCGGTCCCCAAGCTGGCGGCGGCGGTGACCCTGTACCACATCGTCATCGAGGCCTCGCTGGCGCAGCCGGGCCAGCACTTCATCACCAGCTACTTGGAGCGACGCAATCTCCTGCCTGGATTTCGCCAGGGGATGGAGAACGTCGCCGCCGACGAGCAGCGACACATCGGCTTCGGCGTCAAGCTGCTCTCGGACCTCGTCGAGCGAGAGCCGGGCTGCCGAAAGGCGGTCGCCGATCTCCTGCGCGAGGTGCTGCCATGGACCTCCACGGTGCTCAAGCCGCCCGGCTGGGACGAGCGCTATGTGACCGTGTTTGGCTTCACCTACGACGAGCTCGGCGTGGAGGGCGTCACGTCGCTACAGACCAAGCTGCGCAGCGCCGGTCTGGCGATCGAGAGCCTGCCCGGCCCACCGCCCCTGCCCCTGGGCCTGACCCCGCTCGAGCGGCCGCCGGCTGGCCAAGGCCGGCTACATCGGAGAGGACGACGAGCCGATCGCCCGAGACGCCGAATCGGTCGCCCTTCTGTTTGACACCGTGCGACGCTCGGTCAACCCGCAGCGCCGTCTGCGCCGTCCCGTGACCGTGCAGTGGAGGTTCACCGACGCGGACATCGCGCCCTGGCACCTGCGCATCGACGACGAGACGGCCACCGCCGACGAGGGCCTGGCCGCCTCGGCCGACCTGACGCTGCGGTGCCGGTTCGAGGACTGGGTCAAGATCATGTTCAATCGACTGGACCCCGGGCGGGCCTTCGTCACCGGCCGGCTGCGCCCGCGGGGCAGCCTGCGCGTGCTGGCCCAGATGCCCCGCCTGTTCGCCCGCTAGGCCGCCGCGCTCTGCAGACCCGCTTGAGCCGCGGGCGGCGGACTGCTCTCATGTAGTTAGAGGGCGAGATGAGAGACCTGAAAATGACCGAGCGCCGCGCCGCCTCCCGCGCGCGCGTCGACTTGCAGGTCACGCTGTCTCGAGGTCAAGGGCGTCCGGTCCACGGCCACACGCTCGATGTCAGCACCGGGGGCAGTCGCGTCATGACCGATCGCCCCCTGCACGTGGATGAGCTGCTCGCCTTTGAGCTGCTCGCCATCGAGCTGTCGGGCGAGCAGGCCGCGGTGGTGGCCGGCCAGGCCCGCGTACTGCGAATGCAGCGGGATACCGTCTACGCACTGCGGTTCGAGCGCCTGGCCGAGGAGGACGCGATCCGCCTGCGAGGACTCCTGGACGCCTCGAGATCACTCGCCAGCGCCAGCTCGACGCCAGCACCACCCAACTCCTAGACAACGCATCCCGCCCGTCGCCCCGCAGGCGGGGGCCTGGGGGCGGGAGATGCTCGAGGCAGGCTCAGGGTGGCGGCGCCGCCTGCCGATCTAGACGGCACTGCATGGCTCCGAATCCGTGGACAGATCCAGATCCCAAACCCGGCGACTTCGACGCCGAGCTAGCGACGATCGACCCCCGTCACGTCGAGGTGCACGAGGGGAACCCGGACGCGAAGCTGCGGATCCTGATCAGCGTCGAGGGGGAGGACGCCAAGCGCCTCGAGCGGATCGCAGGGGCCCGGGGCAAGAAGCCCGGCGACGTCGTCGCCGACCTGCTGCGCGACGCCGAACAGGTCGGCTAGACCTGTCCTCGCGTTCGTCGCTGCCGCAGTAGCCCCAAGCGGGAGGTCCGCGCTCATACGACGGCCGCGGCGTCCTCCCTCGCGTGATGGAAAGGTGGGAGACCGGCACGGAGCGGCTGCCTGTCGGTCCCCGAAGAAGCGGAAGGGATCACCTCGTTAGCGGTTGCTGGATTCCTGACCAGCGATCGAGAGCCAGAAGTGCTCTTGGCGCGTTGATGCGACCGAGCCCTATCCGTGCCGCCGGTGCTTGCGCCTGTGGCGCTTGATGCGGTGGGCTTGGCCCCGGCGGCAGTTCTTGATCGTGTCGCCCGAATTCGCGAAGACGGTCGCGGGTGACGGCCGAGATCTCGTTGCTCCCTGACGGCGCCGCCGCCGGGCGCCATGCGACCAGAATGCGACCAAAATTTCCTGGAGAGGTGCGGCGAGGCACGGCGACGTGCGGAACCGCACAAATCGCCCCCTTCGCCGATTTCCGCCGGATTTGCGGCGGTCTTGTGCGAGAGCGGCGAGGCCGCGAGCGCCCCCGGCAGGACTCGAACCTGCAACCCCCGGCTTAGAAGGCCGGCGCTCTATCCAGTTGAGCTACGGGGGCTCGGCTCCCCATGATGGAGCAAACCGCGGCAGACCCGATCACAATGGGACGGTGGGAGCAGGGGAGCAGCGACCCATCGCGTCGGCCGGCGATCGACCCAAGCGGACGGCAAAGCGGTGGCGCCGGGGTGCCCTAGGCGTCGTGCTCGGCGTCCTGCCGGCCCTGGCTGGCTTCGCGGCGCCGGTATCAAGCGCCGGAGCGGCGCAGGGCGCCGGCCTTCCGGCGGTGCAAAGCGGCCCCTACGGCCTGCTCGCATCCAACGCCAACTTCATCCCCGGCAAGACGCCGGCGCAGCGGACCGCCGACTACCGGCGTCTGTACGACGCCGGCGTGCGCGCGATCCGCCTGGACATCAACTGGGGGCAGGTCGAGCCGGTGGGAGCCCACGGCCAATACGACTTCTCCGAGCGCGACCAGGAGGTCCAGAACATCCGGGCCGCGGGCCTGAAGGTGATCGGAATCCTCGGCTACGGGCACCCCGATTACTCGAGCGTGGGCGGGGCGGTGGGTCAGACGCCGCTGTCGGGGGGCATCCCGCCCTTCGCGGTGGGCTCCGCCTATCTGTGGCCGCCCGACAAGCCCGACGGCTTCGCCAACTACGCCGAGGCCACCGCGCGCCACTTCGCCGGCGACGCGATCGCCTGGGAGGTGTGGAACGAGGAGAACGAGGGCTGGCGCTTTTGGCCGCCCCACGAGAACCCCGCCGCCTATGACCAGCTGCTGTGTGCGACCTATCCCAGGGTCAAGGCGGCGGACCCCTCGGCCACGGTGCTGTTCGGCGGGGTCTTCTTTCCCGCCGCGGCCGACCTGCCGGGCACCTCGGGCCCCGACTTCGTCCAGCAGGCCTACCAGGCCAACCCGGGCGTCCGCGGCTGCTTTGACGCCATGGCCTACCACCCCTACCCGTATCCGTTCACCGCGCCCGACCTCGACGTCCCCATCCGCGGCTCGGTGTACTCGGCGGCCGACGCGATGCGGGCGGTGCTGCAAGCCAACGACGACGGCGCAAAGCCGCTGTGGATCACCGAGGTCGGCTGGCCCACACATTCGACTACCTATGGCGTGACCGAGGAAAAGCAAGCCCAGTACCTGGCCCGCACCGCCGCCGTGACGTTCGCCCAGGGGCTGCCGGTGCTCACCTGGTACACCTACGGCGACGACACCGACCCCACCGGCGGGGCAAACCAGGAGGCGTGGTTCGGGCTGTTTAGAGCCGACGATTCGCCCAAGCCCGCCTCCCGGGCGCTGGGCACGTTCTCGGCCGTGTTCGCCGACACCCACTTCTCGGCCGACCTCTCGCGGTCGCTCGGTCTGCCCCCCGGGCAGCAGAACGTCGGCGGCCGCGGCTTTGCCCTTCAGTACAGCCGGCCCGGAGCGCGGGTGACCGCCCTATGGCTGGCCGACGAGTCGGCGGCCGAGGCCCAGGGACACATGCCTGCGGGAGGGAGCTTCAGCCCCGGCTCGCTGCCCGTCTCGCTGCCGGTCGCCTCGCCCACCGTCACGGTCTATGGCTATCTGGGCGACCAGCGCGAGGTCGGGGCACACGAAGGGCGCGTGCAGCTGCAGATCGGCCCCGGGCCGGTCTACGTTCAGGACGGGGCGCCGCCCTCGAGCGGCCCGCTCGCCGCGGCGGGCGCCGGCGCTTCGACGGGCCCGTGCCGGGGCGCCTGCGCGGCCAAGGCGATCGCGCTGCTGGCGACCCGGCTGCGCTGCGGTCGCCGGCCCTCCGTCGTCATCCGCCTACGCCGACGGCCGGGCGTGCACGTGCGCTCGGTGACCGTCTACGTAAACGGACGGCGCACGCGGCAGCTCCGCGCCACCAGGCGCGGCCACGCCCAGCCCTTGCCGTCGCGCTTGACGGTGCCCGTGCCCAGCGGCGGCAGCGTGCGCGTGCGGGTCGTGGTCCGCGGCCGGCGTCGCGGCCGCACCCTGACGCTGACCACCCGCCGGGCATACCGCCCCTGCGCCCGGCCGCTCCCCGGTCACCGAAAACGCGCTCCGCGGCGCGCGAGACGCCACCGCGTTGCGCACAAGCGGCCGCCGCGGCGGCCGCGCTGAAGGTCAGGACAGGGCGCGGGCGGCGTCCTCGAGCCGGTCGTCGCCCCAGTAGAGATCCTCGCCCACCGCCACCGTCGGTATCCCGGTCACCCCTAGCTGGTGGGCGCGCTCGGTGGCCGCGCGCAGCTCGTCCTTGACCTCCTCGCGCTCGAGCGCCTCTCGCAGCGCTTGACGATCGAGGCCACAGCCTTCGGCGGCGTCCGCCACCACGTCGAAGTCGTCGAGCGCGGTCCCCTCGGCAAACGCGGTGCGAAACAGCGCGCGGGCCAGCCGCCGTTCGTCTCCGCTGGCGCGAGCGAACACGAGCGCCCTAAGCGGCAGCAGCGAGTAGGACTCGGCCGGCCACCCCGGCGGCCAGCGCACGGGCGGCAAGCCCCGCTCCCGCGCGCGCCGCTCAACGGCCGCCATTCCGGGCTCGCGCGTCTCCGGGCGTAGCGACCACGGGACCTTGCCCGTCCAGCGGTTGAGGAAGCCGAAGGAGATCGGGGTGAATTCCGGCCGCACCGGCAGCACGTCGTCGACCCGCTCGGCGGCGAGATAGGCATAGGGCGAGCTCAGGTCGTAGAGGAACAGCGGAGGATCGATGGCCATAGGCCAATGTTGTCAACCGTGCGGGCGACCGGCGTCGTGGACGGGGTTCGCAGCGGCGATCGCATCGGCGGTCCGGCCGTGCCCCTGCGAAAAGGCGACCGGCCCGCTCAGTGGAGCGGGCCGGTCGCCAAACAGGAGGAAGGAACTCAACACATATATCGGCAGTTCGGGGCGGGCCTTGAGCGGACAGCTCACCCCGAGACGGGCGGCGCTGGCCACGTGGGCGGGCGTGGATCAGCCGAAGGCCGACAGCTCGCGCGAGAAGGCGTAGGCGCCTTGATCCACTCCGCTGCAGTCGGGCCGGGCGGGCCCGCCCGCGGCCCCCGCGCAGCGCTTGTCCCGCGTGACCGACCACATCGACAGCTGGCCCACACCATGATCGCGCGCGAAGGCCACCACGCGACGGGCGTCGCTCAGCGTGAACACCTCGTCGGAGACGTCGTTTACGCCGATCATCGGCGTCACCCCCAGGCGAGCCCACGTCGCCGCCCCGCCCCCGCCCAGTAGCGCGCCGACCTGCCCGTGCACCGATGTCGCGGCCTGCTCGACGTAGGCCGCCATGCGTCCCGCCGGCGAGGGCGCGGGCCCGTCACCGAAGTCCATGGCCAGCACGTTTAGGTGGTCGATGCGCACGCCGGCGGCGTTGGCCGCCCGCAGTGCCGCCAGTCCCGGCGCGGTCAGACCCTGGGGCGCGGTGGGCAGGGTCAGCGACAGGTCCAGGCGAGCGCCCTTCGAACCCGCCCGATCCTGCACCGACTTCACCGCCTGCCAGCGTCTGGCCATCGCGGCCGCGTCCGAGAGCGTCTCGCCCTCCAGGTCGAAGTCGACCTTGCTCAGGCGGTAGCGGTCCACCACCGATTGGTAGGCCCGGGCCAGGTCAGGTGCCGAGGAGCAGTTGCCGGCCAGCTCGGGCCCCTGTCGCCCGCCGAACGACACCCGCACGTCGCCGCCCTGGTGGCGCAGCGCGGCGATCTGGGCCGACGGATAGGCGGAGTCGAGCGCTCGTCCTCCACCCCACGCGGCATTGCAGCCTCCAGAGGCCACGATGAACCCCAGCGTGAAGCTCTTGACCGAGGTCTGGCGCGCCGCGGCGGCGAAGTCGAACGGGGTGTCCGCACCGAGGCCGACGTCGACATAGGGAGAGAAGCGCGCCGAGCCGCCCCCGCCCGGCGGTAGCGAGCTGCTGCCGCAACCCGCCGCCAGCGCGGTCGCCGCGCTGGCCAGCGCCGCGCCGAGCAGGGCCCGGGCCCAGGATCGAGAAGGACCAGGGCTCACCAGGAAGGCGGCACCCAACCACCCAGCCGGCGCTCGAGTTCGAGCGCGACGGCGATCGTCTGGTGGTCGCGACCCCGTCCGGCGACCACCTGGACGCCGAGGGGCAGGCCGCGCTGGCCCAGCCCGAGGGGGACCTGGGTGACCGGCAGCCCGATCAGATTGAACACGGCGGCGTTGGCGATCACCCACGGCCGTCCGACGGTGGCCCCGTGGCGGGGCGCCACGCGAGGGAACGGCGGGTGAAGCAGGACGCCGTCGCCGATCCGAGCGGCGACCTCACGGGCCAGGGCGACGGCCGCCGCCAGCGCGCGTCGCGTCCGTCGCACCATGCGCCCGGCGGGGCGCTCGACGGCGAGCAGCAGGAGCAGCGCCGCGGTGTGGGGACTCTTGCGGCTAAGCGCCCGTCGCCAGGAGAACTCGGCTCCGGCCTGGTCGAGGATGTCGCGCGCGCCGGTCTCAGACCACGCCGCCGCGGCGGCCAGGTAGAGCTCAAGCGCGCGCCGCATGTCCTTCATCGGCTCCCGGCGCACGCGGGCGCCGGCGGCCTCCAGCTCGCCGGCGGCGCGGTCGCGCGCGTCGCGCAGCTCCCGTCGAGCCGGGATCCGCGAGGTGGCCTCGAACAGGACCACCTCGAGCCCGTCGACCGAGATCGTGTCGGGATCTCCCAGCACGACCGACGTGACCGCGGGATCCACGCCGTCGGGGCCGGCGACGATCTTCAGAACCGGCATTAGATCCTCGGCCCGGCGTACAAGTGGGCCGGTGCCCAGCAGCCGGTTGGCCTCCCCGGTGGCAGTCGGGAACATGCCGGTGTTGGGGACCATGCCCGGGGAGGGCTTGTGGCCAAAGACCCCGTTGAAGAACGCCGGCAGCCGGATCGAGCCGCCAAAGTCGGTGCCCAGCCCGATCGGCGAGCCGCCCGAGGCCACGGCCACGCCCTCGCCGCCCGAGGAGCCGCCGGCGGTACGGGTCGGGTCGTAAATGTTGGAGGTCCGGCCGTACACCCGGTTGGATGACTCGATCCACAGGGTGAGCTCGGACGTGTTGGTCACGCCGAGGAGGATCGCGCCGGCGTCGAGCAGGCGCTGGGCGCTGGGCGCGGTCTCCGTGCAGCGGTAGTCGCGCCGAGACGCCAGCCCCGAGCAGTTGGGCATGCCCCGCACCGCAATCGACTCCTTGATCGTGCACGGAATGCCGACCAGGGGCGGAAGCTCCTCGGCGGACGCCGCGCCGGCGATCTCCTCGTCGGCGGCGGCCGCTTCCTCGCGCGCCTCGGCGAAGCGCTCCAGCGCCAGCGGCCGCGAGCGCGCCTGGGCACGTCGGAGCACCTCGATGTGGGCGTCGACGACCTCGCTGGCGCTCGTCTCGCCGGCGCGAATGGCGGCGGCGAGCGCGAGCGCCGAGGGCTCGGTAAGCGATCCGGGCGGAGCGGCAACCGCCATGAGCCGCCAGCCTACCGCCGCGTCAACCCGCGCAGGCTCCCGCCCGCCCTCGTGCACCGGTTCCCCGCCCGCCCCGATCAAGCACCCTGGCGTCGCTCCCACATGCCGTAGCGACCGAATGAGCCAAAGCCCAGGCGCGCGTACACGGGCTCGCCCGCCTTGGTGGCCTCGAGCGTGGCCGTCTCGCATCCGTGCTCGGACGCCTTGCGCAGGGCGTGGCGCATGAGCTCGGCCGCCAAGCCGGATCGCTGGGCCTCGGGGACGGTGGCGACGAACCAGAAGTAGCAGTCGCCGTCGAGCTCGCGCGCGAGCAGGCCGGCGGCGACCTCGCCTTCCCGGCGCGCGGCGTAAAGCCGGGTCGCCGGGTCGTCCATGGCCGAGAACACGGCCGCCATCGACCACGGCTCGAGCACTCCATAGGCACGATCGTTGCAACGGGCGATCAGCTCCCAGGTCGGGCTTTCGTGCAGATCGAGCTCGATCCGCGGCTCGACGTCGATCTCGTCGATCGCGGCCGCCATCAGCATGGGCTGGGAGTCGAGCCTGTGGCCCGCCGCCTCCAGGCCGCGCGCGGTCTCCTCATCGCCCGGGGGGACCCACACCGTCCAGGCGTTGACGCCGGCCGCCTCGTAATCGGCGGCCAGGCGCGGCAGAGCCGCCAGCAGCGCCCCGCCGTCGCGGTAGACGACCGGGTTGAAGATCGAGAACCACGGGCGCACCGGCACGAGCGTCGCCTGACAGCCGTCGAGCTCGAACAGCCGGGAGTCCGGGGCCCCGCCCGCCATCGCGGCAAAGAAGCCGCGCTGGCTTGCGAGCTGGCGAGCGCGCAGCGTCGGCTCGTCGAAATGTTGGGAAGGGGTCCGACTAGACGCGGTCACGGAGCGCCAAGCCTACGGCCCAGCGTCGGACCGCCCAGATTTGAACTGGCGACTTATGTCACCTGAAGTCGGGGCGGCCGGATTCGAACCGGCGGACCTCCGCCACCCAAAGGCGGCGCTCTACCAGGCTGAGCTACGCCCCGTCGCGCAAAAGCCTAGGCGACTCCAACCACTCTCGCCGCAAGCAGTCGATCCATGCTTGCAGGCGTGCGCGGAGGTAGGTGTCGTTCGCGTAGAGCGGGCCGCCCCGCCCACCACCCCGACCGACCGTTAGCCTCCCGCCGCCATGGCCGACGTCGAGCCCCTGCGTGCGCTGCGCTACGACCTGCGCGTGGTGGGCTCGCTGGCGGAGGTGATCGCGCCGCCCTACGACGTCATCGACCCCGCCCAGCGCGAGCGCCTGGCGGCGCGCTCGCCGTTCAACGTGGTGGCGATCGACCTGCCTCAGGGACGCGACCCCTACGAGACCGCGGCCGAGCAGCTCCAGGAGTGGCGCCTGACCGGCGCCGTGGTCAAGGACCCAGAGCCGGCGCTGTGGGCGCTGCGCCAGGACTACACCGGCCCCGGCGGCGACCCGCTCACCCGCCAGGGCATCCTCTGCCGCGTGCGCGTGCAGGACTACGGGCCGGGGCGCATCCGTCCCCACGAGCGCACTCACCCGGGCCCCAAGGAGGACCGCCTGCGCCTCACGCGCGCCACGCGCGCGAACCTCTCCCCCATCTTCTCCCTGTACTCCGACCCGGACCTGGCGGCGTGGCGAGCGATCGAGCCCGCGCTCTCCCAGGCGCCCGAGGGCGAGGCAGTCGAGGATGACGGCACCCAGGACCGACTGTGGCGGATCGCCGACCCCGACGCGATCGCCGCGGTGCAGACGGCGCTCGCCGACGCCGAGCTGCTGATCGCCGACGGCCATCATCGCTACGAGACCGCGCGCGCCTACGCCGAGGAGGTCGGCGGCGAAGGACCCCACCGCTACGTGCTCATGTGCCTGGTGGCGATGCAGGACCCGGGCCTGACCATCTTCCCCACCCACCGCCTTGTCCGGGGCCTGGACTCCGGCCGCCAGGAGGCGCTGGCCGAGGCGATCCGGCGGGACTTCGATATCAGCGAGGTCGAGCAGGACCAGCTCGCCCCGCCCCCGGGCCCGGGCCCACTCCAGCTCGGCTACATCGACGCCCACTTCCGTCGCTGCTATCGCCTGCGCCTGCGCGACCAGTCGATCGCCGACCGCGCCCTGCACGAGCACTCCGGGCCCTACCGCCAGCTCGACGCCGGCGTGCTCGAGGCGCTGCTGCTCAAGGGCGCGCTTGGCCTCAGCGACGAGGACATCGCCCACCTGGAGGGCTTCGGCTACGCGCGCGACACCGACGAGGCGCTCGAGCTCATCCGCCGGCGCGAATACGACGCCGCCTTCGTGCTTCGCCCCACCCCGGTGGCCCAGGTCCAGGCCGTCGCCGAGTCCGGGGAGAGCATGCCCCCCAAGTCCACCTACTTCTTCCCCAAGCTGCCCACCGGCCTGCTGTTCAACCCGCTCGAGTAGCGGCGTCCATCGGCGCCCCGACCGGGACGCCCGCGGCCCGCGGGCGTCCTTCGCCCTCCTTTATTGACTCTGCGTTACCGCCCGTGGGATCCGCAACTGCGGGGGGTAGCATTGGTTCTGGACATCGAGACATCGGCGACCCAAAAGGGGGCCCAGTGAGGGCAAGCGCCCGGCGCATCAGCAACTACAAGCACGCGATCGCGGTCCGCGAGCACACGGTGATGTCCGACGAGCCGCGGGAGAACGGCGGAGACGACGAGGCGCCCAGCCCGCAGGAGCTGCTGGCCGTCAGCCTCGCCTCCTGCACCGCGATCACGATGGAGATGTACGCAGACCGCAAGGGCTGGCAGCTGGGCGACGTCGAGGTCGAGTGCGAGTACAGCCCTGCCGAGCGCGGGTGCCCGACCCGCTTCGAGCTCGTCCTGCACCTGCCCGCCGACATGTCCGAAGAGCAGGTGGAGAAGCTGAGCGTGATCGCCGCCAAGTGCCCCGTCCACCGCACGCTCGACGGCGAGGTCATGTTCACCGAGCGCGTCGAGCGCGTGCAGCTCGCCGCCTGAGCGCCCGCCCTCCCCACCCTCCGGGACAGCAGGCCTCAGCCGACCCCGGCCTGCCCGCCACCGCCGGGGCGCTGGCCGACCGGCTGACCGGTGTCCTGCTCGACGCCCAGACGGCCGCTGCCCTCGACGTCCACGGCCGGGTAAACGCCGCCGTGCTCGTGCCGCTCTACGTCCGCGACGACGAGGTGCACGGCGTGTTCACCAAGCGCCGCGGCGACCTGCGCCGCCACGCGGGAGAGATCTCCTTCCCCGGCGGGCGCCAGGACCATCCCGAGGAGAACCTGGCCCAAACCGCCCTGCGCGAGGCGCAGGAAGAGATCGGGCTGGCGCCCGCGGGTGTCCAGCTGGTAGGCGCCCTGCAGCCGATCCCCACCATCGCGACCAGCTACGCCGTCTATCCCTTCGTCGGGTTGATCGAACCGGGCAATACGTGGACCCCGTCGGCGGGCGAGGTCGAGGCGGTGCTGGAGTTCTCACTGGGCGACCTGCGCGCCGGCTATGACCGCCGGCGTCTCGTGCGCCGGGGCATCCCGATCCGGACCGACACCTTCGTGGTGGGCGAGCACCTGATCTGGGGCGCCACCGCGCGCATCCTCTCCGACCTGCTCGAGCGCCTGGGCCCGCCGTTGGTGGTGCCGTAAGGGGCTGGCGCTTCTCGCGGTCCGGTCGCGGCCCGGTTCGGGGACGGCCCAACCCGGGCGGGGGCCCTCGTACTTAAGGACCGCGCCGCGCGGACCGATAGGCCAGATAGGACTGGCCGGCCGCGAGAGAGAGCTCGGTGTCAGACGCCAACGGCGAATCGCTCCCTGGTCCGGCGGGCTTGCCCGCCGGGGACTTCACCACCCTGCTTGACGTGGGCCGCGCGATCGCCTCGGCGAGCTCGCGCGAGGCGGTATTCGACGCCGTGCGCCTGGCGGCCGCGGCGTTGCTGACGAGCGAACGCTGCGTGGTGCTCGCACCCACGAGCGAGGACCGGGGGCGGTTTCAGCCAGTGGACGGAGCGGCGCAGGCCTTCAGCTCCCCCGTGGTGGAGCGGGCGATCGCCGCCGGCCACCCGATCGTGCACGGCGGCGATGGCGCCCCCCGGGGTGCGGTCGCCCCCGAGCGCGCCGACGACGCCGCCTCGACCGCGGGGAACCCCGTGCTGTGCGTGCCGATCGGGGTCCGCGGCCGCCCCGCCGCCTGCCTGTACGTGACGCGCCCGGGCGCCGAGGGCGACTTCGCCGATGCCGAGCAGCAGCGCGTGGCCTTCATCGCGGCGCTGGCCGGCGCCGCGCTGGAACACGCCGAGGCGGTCGAGCGGGCCCGCTCGCTCTCTCGTTCGCTCGAGCGCCGCGTGGTCGAGCGGACCGCCGAGCTGACCGCCTCCAAGGAGGAGATGCGCCTGGCCCTGTCCCTGCTTAGCGCCACGCTCGAGTCCACCGCCGACGGCATCCTCGTCGTCGACGCCGAGGGCAAGATCGTCAGCTACAACCAAAAGTTCGCCGAGATGTGGCAGATCCCCCGCGAGGTCCTCGACTCCCGCGACGACGACCGAGCGATCGACTCCGTCCTCGAGCAGCTCGAGCACCCCGAGCTGTTCGTGGCCAAGGTACGCGAGCTCTACCGCGATCCCGAGGCCCAGAGCTATGACCTGCTCGAGTTCAAGGACGGACGCATCTTCGAGCGCTACTCCCAGCCCCAGCTGCTAGGGGCCAAGAGCGTCGGTCGGGTGTGGAGCTTCCGCGACGTGACCGCGCAGAAGCGCTTCGAGGGCGACCTCGAGCGGCTCGCCAACCACGACGGCCTCACCGGGCTGATGAACCGGCGCCGCTTCGAGGAGGAGCTCTCGCGGATGGTGGCCTACACCCGGCGCTATGAGAGCACGGCGGCGGTCCTGGTGCTCGACCTGGACAACTTCAAGTACGTCAACGACACGTTCGGCCACCGCGCGGGCGACGAGCTGATCCGCAGCGTGGCCGACCGGCTGGCCACTCGCCTGCGCGAGACCGACGTCCTGGCCCGGCTGGGAGGCGACGAGTTCGCCGTGGTGCTGCCCCAGACCGGCCACGGCCAGGCCGAGCGAGTTGCCGGCGACCTGCTCGAGGCGATCCGTCATCTGGAGACCGAGATCCAAACCCACCGCGTCTCGATCACCGGATCGATCGGCGTCGCGCTGCTCGAGCATCAGGACGCCGACGCCGGCCAGCTCCTGGCCGACGCCGACCTGGCGATGTACGAGGCCAAGCGCGCCGGCCGCGACCGCGTCTCGATCTACAGCGCCGCCCGCGCCAAGGAGGCGCGCACGGAGGCCCGCTTCACCTGGGTCGAGCGCATCCACCGCGCACTGCGCGACGACCAGCTGATCCTTCACTGTCAGCCGATCGTCGACCTCGCCACCGGCCTGGTGTCCCGATACGAGCTGCTCGTGCGCATGGTCGGAGACGACGGCAAGCTGTCCCCGCCCCACGCGTTCTTGCCCACCGCCGAGCGGCTGGGTCTGATCCAGACCATCGACCGCTGGGTGGTGGGGCGGGCGATCGAGCTGATCGCCACCGAGGCGCGCCACGGCCGTCAGCTGCGCCTCGAGGTGAACCTGTCGGGCATGTCGATCGGCGACAGCGAGCTCACCGAGACGATCGACCGCCAGCTCACGGCGACCGGAATCGATCCGGCCAGTCTCATCTTCGAGGTCACCGAGACCGCGGCGATCGAGAACATGACCCAGGCGCGCGAGTTCGCCCAGACCTTGGCCACTCTGGGCTGCCAATTCGCGCTCGACGACTTCGGGGCCGGCTTCGGCTCGTTCTACTACCTCAAGCACCTCCCGCTCGACTACGTCAAGATCGACGGGGACTTCATCGTCGACCTGCGCCACAACCAGACCGACCAGTTCGTGGTCAAGGCGATCGTGGACATCGCCAAGGGGCTGGGCAAGGAGACGATCGCCGAGTTCGTCGGCGACGCTCCCACCCTGGCCCTGGTGCGCGAGTACGGCGTCGACTATGCCCAGGGCCACCACATCGGACAGCCCCGGCCGATCGAGGAGGTCATGGCCGCGCGCGCGGCCAGCTCCGCCGCCGCTCCCGAGCTTCGCGCCTAGCCTAGGCCTAGGCGGCCGGCTCCGTGCCCACCGGAGCGGCCGCGAGGGCTACCGCCGCACGCGGGAGGAGTCGTCGGGGATCTGCTTGACCGTGTAGGTCAGCGTGTAGCACCCCGCCAGGTTGGCGTCCGGACACGTCGAGGTGGGGTCGGCGGCGTGCGTCTGTCCGTTGGAGACGTGTTGGCCGAGGGAGGCTTGGGCGCTTGGGTAGCTGTCCAGGATCAGGCCGGGGACATCGTTGTCGTCGGCGAGCTCGTGGTTGGTCGGGCAGTCGCGTTCCGGGTTGGACGGGTCGACGTCGTTGAGGTCGCATTCGCGACCCAACGCGAGCAGGCGCCACCCCTGGCCGGGAGGCACATACAGGTCGACCGGACGGGGCGCGCGGTCGCCTCGGAGCAGGTCTCCGTCGTTGGGCAGGAACTCGCCGTTGCCAGGCGCCCACGAGAGCCACTCGCCGTTGACGTCCAGGTACAGATTCCAGTCCCCCGGCGGGGCGCTTAGCTGGTTGGGCCGGGTGGACTCCAAGGCGCACCCCGGGAACGGCACGAGACCGGCCGAGCAGCCCGGATCCATCGCCCGGGTGACCAGCAGGCTGTCGAACTTGATACGCAGATGGGTGGGAACGGAGGTGGCGGGCACCACGTTCCACCCCACGAAGATCGAGTACCCCATCACCTGGCGCTGGGCCCGAGGCGAGTCGAGGTGGAAGGTCACGTCGATCCCGTCCCCGCTGGGCGTCAGCGTCGGCGGGGGCGCGTTGTCCGTGGAATCGCCTTGGCGCACGGCGCGGTAGGTGAGCTGGGCGCCGGGCGTGGGCTGGGCCGGGGCGGCGAGGTGAAACGAGTAGTCGCCCGAGACGTCCTGCCAGTCGGGCTCGGTCTCCAGGCACAGGCGGTAGTCGGGCCCGTACTGCACCGGCCTCACCCCTGGGGTGGCGGGGGGCGGGAACTTATGGGCGCAGTCGGCCTCGATGCCGGCCTTGGTCTTATCGGTGGAGACGAATAGCTCGGCCTCTCGCTCGGCCTCCGGGCTGTTCGGGCTCTGCGCGCGCTCGTCCCATAGCGCCCGGTAGGGATGAAATTCGGTGGATTCCCCGCTGGCGATGCACTGGTTGGGATCGCTGGGCTGGGGTCCGCTGGGCGGGTTGAAGGTGCCCGGCAGCAGCGGGCACGGCTGGCCCACCTGGGGCAGGATGTAATCCGGGGTGAAGACGTTGGTCGGTGTGCCCCAGTGCCCGCAGTCCCACACCCACGAGCCGTACTCCATGACGTGATCGCCCGGCTCGGGCCAGGCGAACTTGGGGATCGTCAAGTCCTCCCACTCGGTGTGCAGACGGTTGGTCTCTTCGCCGTTGCCCAGGTGGTTGGCGCTCGAGAGCAGGTACCCATAGCCGGCATCGGGCAACACGTTGACGTTGAAGTCATAGGCGTCGTGCCCGGTGGGCAGGTCGCCGCCCGAGACGTGGGCCGCCTGGTAGCGCGGATTGCCCGAGCTCACGGTGCCGGCGATCCAGCGCGGGGCCGGCGGAGGCTGGTCGGCGGCGGTGTTGTAGACGTAGGTCCACTCCGGGCTGCGCTTGGTCAGCAGCTGCGCCGCGCTGCGTTGACAGCCGTCGACCAGCGGCTGGGTCTGAGAGTTGGGCGCCGGCGGCGGGTCGGCGCGCGCAGGCGCGGCGGCGATCACGCCGCCAATCAGCGCTCCCGCCAGAGCGATGCGAACCGGCCTCTCCCGCACGGCCCGGCCACCATAGGACCCCAGACCGATCGGCGCAAGACGCAACCGTCTACATCTCCATCGAGCGTCAGCTGACCCGGGCCGCTTCCCACGTGCGCAGATATCCCTCGGCGGACCGGAACAGCAGCCCGGTCGCGTCCTTCCCCCCGTCCTGCCCCGGGCCGGCCACAGAACGCCCCGGCCGGCCCGAGAGAAGGCCAGCGCCTACACGCTCTTCTCGATCGGCATGTTGACCATGTTGCCCCACTCGGTCCACGAGCCGTCGTAGTTCTTGACGTCGTCCTTGCCCAGCAGCTCGTGCAGCACGAACCACGTGTGCGCCGAACGCTCGCCGATGCGGCAGTAGGCGATCACGTTCTCGCCGTTGAGCACGCCCTTGGACTTATAGAGCTCGCGCAGCTCGTCGGCTGACTTGAACGTCCCGTCCTCGCGCACCGCCTGGGCCCAGGGCACCGACGCCGCGCCGGGGATGTGCCCGGCCCGCTGGGCCCCCTCCTGCTCGTAGCCCGCCATCGCGATCAGCTCGCCGGAGTACTCCTGTGGCGAGCGCACGTCGACCAGCCGCGTATCGGTGCTCAGCGCCGACATCACCTCGTCGCGCATGGCCCGGATGGCGGGGTCCCCCGGCTGGGCGGTGAAGCTGGCCCCGGGGTGCGAAGGCGACTCCGTGGTCGTGGGCCTACCCTCGGAGATCCACTTCTCGCGGGGGCCGTTCATCAGCAGCGCCTTGTCGTGGCCGTAGTAGCGCAGGTACCAGTACGTGTAGGCGGCAAACCAGTTGTTGCGGTCGCCGTAGAGCACGATCGTGTGGTCGTTTGAGACCCCGCGGCCGCCGAACAGCGCGCCGAAGTCCTCGGGCCCGAGGAAGTCGCGCTTGACCTGGTCCTGCAGGTCCTGCTTCCAGTCGAACCCGATCGCCCCGGGGATGTGGGCCTCGGCATACAGCGCCGGGTTCTCGTCGACCTCGACGATCCGAACCGAGTCGTCGTCCAGGTGCTCCTGCACCCAGTCGGTCTCTACCAGCACGTCCTTCGCATAATCGGCCACGCCGCTTCCTCCGTAATCCTGATCAGCTTTTCTGAGATTTAGGGGGAGCATAGCTCCCCGGTAGAGCCGGCCGCCCCTCGCCGAGCAGCCCCGCGACCGCCGCCAGCGCCCCGCTTCTCCAGGCCGCGCGATCGCCGGGGTCGGCGTCCACGATCGCCCACGGCAGGCCGGTCACCGCGCCCGCCTCGCGCACCCGCCGGGCCCCCGCCGCGAGCACCTCGGCGGGCACCCTGCCCGCCGCCTCGTAGAGGAATCCCCGCACCGTCGTGTCGATCGTGGTGCGCAGCATCATCTCCAGGCGCTCGGCGTGCAGCGCCGAGACCGCCGCCGGCGATCCCCGCGCCGTGCCCAGCAGCCACGCCACCAGCGTCACGTGCTCGAGCGCTCCGCGCAGCGAGCCGATGACGTCGGGATCGGCGAGCACCGCTTCGGCCCCCACCGCCTCGATCTCATCCACGCGTGCCCGCGCGCGCGTGGTGACCCGCGCCGAGTGGCCCCGTTCGCGCAGGACGCCGGCCAGCCACCGCCCCCGGCACCCGCCGGCGACGATCAGCGCCCGGGCCATCGGCGACGCCGACGCGTCACTGCGGACGGTCGGCCTCGATCTCGGCGCGGAACTCCTCCTCGCCGATCTCGGGCTCGCCCCGCTGGCGCCGGCGCTCGTTGCGGGCGGCCAGCAGCTGCCTGAGGTCCTCGTCGTCCAGCGCCCGCTGCTCGGGCGAGCGCTGCTCCTGCTGATAGGCGGCCCGTAGGCGGGCCTGCTCGCGCATGCCCGCGGCGATGTCGCCCTCGAGGTCGTCCAGCGTGCGCTCGCCCTCACCGCGCGCGCGGCGGCGCTCGTTCTGGGCGTCGAGCATCTGTTGGACGTCCTCGGCTTCGAGCTCGGCCTCGGCCTCGAGCGAGCGCGTGGGCTTCCAGTCGAGCACCTCGGCGCCCGTGCCGGGGTAGTAGCGCCCGATGAGCACCAGGGCGATGATCAGGGCGCCCAGTCCACCGGCCACGATCCACGCGAAGGCATCCACGGCCGCGATGGTACGCCCTGCACGCAGCGCCGGCGCAAAGCCCAGGGCGCCCACTAGCATCGTGCCATGCCCGAGGCGCTGATCGTCGACGCTCTGCGCACCCCCATCGGCCGCTACGGCGGCGTCCTGGCCGACGTGCGCCCCGACGACCTGGCCGCGCTGGTGGTCGAGCGCGCGGTGGCGCACAACGGGATCGACCCCGAGGCGATCGACGACGTGGTGATGGGAAACGCCAACGGGGCCGGCGAGGAGAACCGCAACGTGGCCCGCATGGCCGCCCTGCTCGCCGGCCTGCCGGTGCGCACCCCGGGGGTGACGGTCAACCGCCTGTGCGCCTCGGGCCTGGAGGCGGTCAACCACGCCGCCCGCGCCGTGCGCACGGGCGAGGGCGACATCCTGCTGGCCGGGGGCGTCGAGTCGATGACCCGGGCGCCGTTCGTCTACCTCAAGCCCGAGCGTGCCTTCGGGCGCGGGCCGGTCGAGGTGGCCGACACCACCATCGGCTGGCGCTTTATCAACCCGCGCATCGCCGAGCGCTACTCCACCGAGGGGATGGGCGAGACGGCGGAGAACGTGGCCGAGCGCTACGGCGTGGCGCGCGAAGACCAGGACGCCTTCGGACTGAGATCCCACCAGCGGGCGGTCGCCGCCTGGGAGGCGGGGACCTTCGAGCGCGAGGTGGTCTCCGTCGAGGTGCCCCAGCGCCGCGCCGACCCGGTGGTGGTCGACCGCGACGAGGGACCGCGGGCCGACACCACGCCTGAGAAGCTGGCCAGGCTGCGCCCGGTGTTTCGCGACGGCGGCACGATCACCGCCGGCAACTCCTCGCAGATCAACGACGGCGCCGCCTGCGTCGTCGTCTGCTCGGAGGCCGGCGCACAGCGCATCGGGGCAGAGCCCCTGGCCCGGGTGGTGGCCACCGGCGCCGCCGGAGTCGACCCCGCGCTCATGGGCGTGGGGCCGATCCCCGCCACCCGCGCCGCGCTGGCGCGCGCCGGGCTGACCATCGACGACATCGACCTGGTCGAGCTAAACGAGGCGTTCGCCTCCCAGGTGCTCGCCTGCCAGCGCGAGCTCGGGATCGACCCGGACAAGCTCAACGTAAACGGCGGCGCGATCGCCATCGGCCACCCGCTCGGCGCCTCGGGGGCGCGCCTGCTCGGCACGCTGGCCCACGAGCTGCGCGCCCGGGGGGCCCGCTACGGGCTGGCCACGCTGTGCATCGGCGTGGGCCAGGGCCTGGCCACCATCATCGAGGCGGTTTGATTCGCCGCTCCTCCCGCGGCTCGAGCACCGGCGACAGCTGCTCGCGCCCACTGATGCCGAGCTTTTGGTTCGAATGATCGTCGAGGCCCTGTGACCGACCCGCTCGACGTGCTTCGCTCCCGGGCGCGCTTTCCCAGCGTCGCTCCGGGCGACTCGCACTACGAGAGCTTCTACATCAAGGCCGCCCACCCCGACGGCGGCCAGGCGGTGTGGATCCGACACACCGTCTGGAAGGCCCCCGAACGCACGCCGCTGGGCTCGCTGTGGGTCACGCTCTTCGATCGCGACGCCGTCGCCCCGCTGGCGCTGAAGGCCACCTACGGCGCCGACCGGCTGGCCAGCGGCGACGGCTCCTACATCCGCCTCGCCGACGCGACGCTGACGCCGGGCCGGGCCGACGGCCGGGCCGAGGCGGCCGAGCACGAGGCCGCGTGGCAGCTGAGCTTCGAGGCCACCGAGGAGCCGTTTGCCTACCTGGCGCGGCCGTGGATGTACGAGCGACCGATCCCGCGCACCAAGGCGATCTCGCTCTACCCGCTGGCGCGCCTCTCGGGTCGCGTCAGCATCGACCAGCGCACGCTCGAGCTCGACCGCTGGCCGGGCATGATCGGGCACAACTGGGGCTCCGAGCACCCGCACCGCGGGATCTGGGTCCAGGGCACCAATTTCGCCGAGGCCCCCGAGGCGTGCCTGGACGCGATCTTCGGGCGCATAAAGCTGGGGCCGGCGATCACGCCCTGGCTCGGCAACGGCTGTCTGTTGCTCGACGGCCGCCGGCACCGTCTCGGCGGCCTGCGACCGGGCGCGAGCCGGGTAGACGAAGCCCCGACCCGCGCCCGCTTCGTCCTGCGCGGAGCCGACGTCACCGTTGAGGGCGAGGTCGGCTCGGAGGCCCGGAACTTCGTGGGCTGGACCTACGCCAACCCGGCCGGCGGCTCGCACCCCACGCTTCACTGCTCGATCGCCGACATGCGGCTAGCCGTCACCGCGAGGGGCGCCCCCGAGCGCTCCCTGACCGTCCGAGGGGGCGCCGCCTATGAGCTGCAGCTGCCCGAGACCGACCACGGGATCCCGATCCAGCCCTATCCGGACCCGTGAATCGCCGCCATATTCAATGGTAGGCTCGTACCATGCGTACTACCATCGACGGGGCGGGGCGCATCGTGGTGCCCAAGCAGCTGCGCGACGAGCTCGGCTTCGGGCCCGGCCAGGAACTCGACCTGAGCGCGGTCGACGGAAAGCTCGAGGTCGAGCTGCCCGCCACCGAGATGCGCCTGGAGGAAAGGGATGGCGACCTGGTCGCGGTCACCGACCGTCACATGCCGGCGCTCACCGCCGCGCAGGTGCGCCAGACGCTCGAGCGCATCCGCCGATGACGTGCGACAGCAGCGCGCTGGTGGCCGCGTTTGCCCCGTGGCATGAGCGACACGACAAGGCACGCCACGTGCTGCGGGAGGTCAGCGACCTGGTGGCGCACGCCGAGCTCGAGGCCTACTCGGTGCTGACGCGCCTGCCGACACCGTTCCGCGCCGCGCCGGGGATCGTTGCCGCCTATCTCCGGCAGAGGCACCCCGGCGCGCGGCTCGTGCTGCCCGGCGCCCGGCGCCGGAGCCTCGTCGAACGCCTCTCCGAGCTTTCGATCTCGGGGGGTGGCGTCTATGACGCGCTGGTCGCCGCAACCGCGGCCCACCACGGCGAGGCGCTCGTCAGCTGCGACCGCCGGGCCGGCCTGGTGTACGAACGGCTCGATGTCGCCGTGGAGCTCCTCTAGCGCCGGCCGCAGCCAAGCCGCTCGGAGATCCTGGGACGCCGGCTGCTTGCCGCCATTCGGGCCGCGCCGGAGCGCCGCCTACGCCGGCGCCTCGGCGACCTGCATCCCAATGTGTCGGCGCGAGTCCTGCCGGCGGATCAGCACGAACGCGAGCAACAGACCGAGCAGCGCGAATCCGGCTCCGGTCATGAACGCCCAGTGAAAGCCCTCGGTGAGGGCGTGCTTGAGCGTGCCCCGAGCGCCGTGCGCAGCCGCCATGACGTCGGCGGTGCGCGAGTTGGCGATCGTGGCCAGGACGGCCAGCCCAAGCGCGCCGCCGATCTGCTGCGCGGTATTGATCAGCCCGCTGGCCAGGCCCGCCTCGCGCTCTGCCACGCCGCTGACCGCGGCGATCGTGACCGGCACGAACGAGAACCCGAGCCCGGCGCCCGCGACCAGCATGGGGCCGAGCAGGTCGCCGGCGTAGGACCCGTGGGTCGAGACCTGCGCGAACCACACCAGGCCGGCGGCGACCAGCGCCATGCCCGCCATCAGCACCGGCTTGAAGCCCAGGCGGGTCACCAGCTGCGAGGCGATTCCGGCCGAGAGCACGATCGTCCCCGCCAGCGGCAGGTAGGAGACGCCGGCCTTCAGCGGTCCGTAGCCGAGCACCTGCTGCATGTAGAGCGAGATGAAGAAGAACATCGAGAACAGCGAGGCTCCGATGAGCAGCCCGCTGGCGTCGGCCCCGGTCACGGTGCGCTGGCGAAAGATGCGGAACGGCACCAGCGGCGCGGCCGCCCGCAGCTCGATGGCCACGAAGGCGCCCAGCAGCCCTGCGGCCACGGCGATCAGGCCGACCGTCTGCAGCGAGCCCCAGCCCGCGTTGTGGGCATCCACCAGGGCGTAGACGAGCACCGACAGGCCTACGGTCACCGACGCCGCGCCGGCGAGGTCGAAGTGGCGGCGGTCCGCCTCGGAGCGGCTCTCGTCGATCAGGCGCGGCACGAGCAGAGCGGCGATCAGGGCGATCGGGGTGTTGACGAACAGGACCCACTCCCAGCCCAGCCCCTGGGTGAGGATGCCCCCCAGCAGCACCCCGGCGGCGCCGCCCGAGCCGGCCACCGCCCCCCACACGCCGAGCGCCTTGTTGCGCTCGGCGCCCTCGGTGAACGTGGTGGTCACGATCGACAGGGCAGCCGGCGAGAGGATCGCCGCCCCCACCCCCTGGACGGCGCGCGCCGCGATCAACCACGCCTCGCTCTGGGCCAGTCCGCCGGCCAGCGAAGCGAACGCGAACACGATCAGGCCGGTCATGAACACCCGGCGCCGGCCGAGCAGGTCGGCCATCCGCCCGCCCAGCAAGAGGAACCCTCCAAACGTCAGCACGTAGGCGTTGACCACCCACGACAGCGAGCTCTGGTCGAAGTGCAGGGCCCGGCCGATCGACGGCATGGCCACGTTGACGATCGAGGCATCCAGCACGACGACGAACTGGGCCGTGCAGAGCAGCGCCAGCGCCAGCCAGCGGCGACGGTGAGAGGACTCGACGCGCGACCCGCCGGGGACCGAGCGAGACGCAGAGGGGACGGCAGTCATTTGGGCTTGCTCCTGTTGGTGAGGGTGGCTACAATCCGGAAGCGGAGTTCCGCTTCGGCACTATACGGAACTCCAACTCCGTTTGTCAAATCGATCTATGGCCGCTCCGGACACCGCCACCAAGCCGCTTCGCGCCGATGCTCGGCGCAATCGCCAGCGCGTGCTCGACGCCGCCGCGCGGTGCTTTGCCAAGGACGGGATGCAGGCACAGATGGACGACATCGCCGGCTGCGCCAAGGTCGGCGTGGGCACCGTCTATCGCCACTTCCCCACCAAGGAGGCGCTGGTCCGGGCGCTGGCCGACGACTACTTCGCTCGCCAGGACGAGCTGGCGCGCGCCGCGCTCGAAGTGCGAGACCCGTGGGAGGCGTTCAGCGGCTACATCCGCGGGGGGGCCAACCTCTTGGCCGAGAACCGCGCGCTCGCCGAGACCGCGGCGGAGCGGCCCGACCTGATGCAGGCAGCGGCGTTCGCGGCCAGCACCGAGCGCGGGTTCTTCGAGACGCTGGAGACGCTGATCGAGCGCGCCCAGAGCGCCGGGGTCCTGCGCCCCGACTTCCAGCTCGAGGACATCCCCAGCATCATGTGCTCGCTGGGCTCCCTGCAGATCAGCCGCGGCCAGTACGCCAACTGGCGCCGCATCCTCGAGATGCTGCTCGACGGGCTAAGGGCGGGCGCCCGCAACGAGCTGCCGCCGCCCGGCGCGAGCCTTCCCCACCCCTAGCTCCGCCGCCGGGGCCCGACGCTAGAAGTTGCCGCCCCCCGGACCGCCGGGTCCACCGCCCCCGCCGCCGGCTCCACCGCCGCCGCCGGGTCCACCGCCCCCGCCGCCGGGACCTCCTGGACCGCCGCCAGGACCGCGCGGGAGCAGACCGGCGCACTTGCGCGCGGCCGCCTGGAACTTGGGGTCGTTGCGGTTGATCTGGTTGGACCGGAAGGGCGGGCCGGTGGGGCTGGGGTTGGGGATCTGGGGATAGCCGTTCTTGCGCACACAGTCGACGAAACGCTGGATCTGAGCCCGAAAGGCCGGGTTGCGAAAGCGCCCGCCCTGTCCGAAGCGAAAGCCGCACTTCTGAGCAGCGGCGCGGAACTTGGGATCGGAGAAGAACTGGCGGAAGCGTCCGCCCCCGCCTCCCCCGCCGCCCCCACCGAAGAGGCCGCCCTGGCCACGCCCGCCCTGGCCAGGCGGTCGGTTGGGCGGAGCGGGCAGGGTGATGCCCTGCTTCTTCAGGCACGCCGCCAGCTGTGCCCGCCGGGCGGCGAAGTCGCCCTGGCGCCCGGTCGTGCCGTTGGCCGCGTTGGAGCTCGTGTTCGAGCTGCTCTTGTTCCCCGAGCCGCCGCAGCCGGCGATCCCGAGGACCGCCACCGCCGCGAGGGTGCAGAAGAGGGCGCCCGGTGGGCGGCCCGGTCGGAGGGACATCTGGTCTCCTTTCGCTGAACGCAAAGCTCTGAACATTCGGCTACCGGCGGAGGTCATCGCCCGCCGCCGCCCTCGCCGCCGCCGCCCGCGCCGCCGCCACCACCGGCACCGCCGCCGCCGGCGCCGCCACCGCCCCCTGCGCCCCCGCCTCCGCCGAAGAGGATGCCGAGGCCGCCCCCACCCCCAGCGCCACCGCCGCCGGCTCCGCCACCGCCGCCCGTGCCGGTGGTGCGGTTGATGCGGATGCTCTGGGCCCGGATCGAGCCGTCGGAGGCCTTTGACCCCTGGATGATCACCACGTCCCCGGGGCGAACCTGGTGCACGTTGGAGGTGATGGCTCGGGTCACCTGCGCGCCCGGCGCCGCCGTGACCTTGATCGTGTTGCCCTGAGCGTCGGTGAGGTACAGCGTCTGGCCGTCGATCGTCGAGACCTGGCCGAAGGTGGCGCCACCACCACCACCACCGCCGCCGCCGAACCCGCCGCCGCCGCGGAAGCCGCCACCCGCGCCGCCGCCACCCAGCCCGGCGCCCGCGCCGGCCGCCGCGGCTCGCGCCTGACGCCCAGCTGCTCCACCGGAGCCCGAGCTCTGACCCTTCTCGACCTCGACGCCGACCAGGAACCCCACGCCGCCGAGCAGCAGGCCGAATAGCGCCACGGTCAGCGGGTTGAGCAGGCGCCGGCGCTGGCGTCGGGGCAGCTCCTCGTCGGGGTCGAAGGGGTCGTCCTCATGCCAATCCTCTTCGCCCTCCGGCCAGTCCTCTTCGGCCGGCTCATGGGGAGCGCCCGACGCGTAGTGCTCGGCGGTGCTGGTCTCGTCGTCGGCGATCGTCATCTCGTCCTCCTCTGCGCCGGGCGGGTCGACCGGCGGCGGGCCCGGGGGTGGGGTTGGCGCGCCGTGATGCGGGTTCTCACTCAAAGCGAAGCGCCTCGATCGGTTGCAGTCCCGCCGCGCGGCTGGCGGGGTAGGTGCCAAAGAACAGGCCGGCGGCGACCGCCGCGCCGAAGGCAAGGAAGATCGAGTACAGCGCGACCACGGGGTGTACTCCAGCGATCGTGAACTGGCTTCCGATCACGCCTACCAGGACCCCGAGCACGCCTCCGAAGAGCGACACCAGCACGGCCTCGATCAGAAACTGGGACAGGATGTCGCTGTGGCGGGCGCCGATCGCCTTGCGGATCCCGATCTCGCGCGTGCGTTCGGTCACGCTCACCAGCATGATGTTCATCACGCCGATCCCCCCCACCAGCAGCGAGATCGCCGCCACCTCGCCCAGCAGCGTGGTGAACACGTCGCTGGTGGTGCTCGAGGTCTGCAGAATCGCGCCCTGGTTGATGACCCGAAAGTCGGTGTTGCGCCCGTTGGTGATCCGGTGGCGCTGATCGAGGATGGCCGTGACCTCGTTGGAAGCGGCGTCGAGGCTCTGGCGCGACCGCGCCTGCACGATGATCTGGTTGAGGTTGCCGTAGCCGGTGAGCGTGTCCTGGACGGCGCTGAGCGGCGCCACCGCGAAGTCGTCCTGGTCCAGCGCGCCGTTTGACCCCTTGGAGTTGGTGACGCCGATCACCTGGAAGCTCGCCCCGTTGATCTGAACCGTCTGGCCAACCGGGTTGGACGCGCCGAACAGGTTGGTGACCACCGTGGGGCCGAGCACCACTACGCGGCGGTGGGCGGTCAGGTCGTCCTGGCCGAAGAACGACCCGGCAGCCATGGTGTAGTTGCGGGCGCCCGAGTAGGAGGGGGTCGAGCCCTGGAACTGGCCCGGCTGGTAGCTGACGCCGTTATAGATCGCGGTCACACTGGCGTTGACCACCGGCGAGACGGTCAGCACGTCGGGGGCGTTGACCGGATCGGAGAGCGCCTGGGCGTCTCCCTGGGTGAGCGGCATGAGCTGGGAGGTGTTGGTGCGCGAGCCGCCGAACCCGCCCACGCGCAGGACGAGCAGGACATTGGTGCCGAGCGCCTCGATGCGCTTCTGGATCGCCCGCGAAGAGCCGTTGCCCACGGCGATGAGGATGATCACCGAGCCGACGCCGATCGTCATGCCCAGGATGGTCAGGCTCGAGCGCAGCTTGTTGGCGAGCAGCCCGCTGAGCGCGATCCGCAGCGACTCGAGTCCGATCACCGCAGGCCCTCCCGGGACGGCGGGCCGGTGACCGGCGCTACGCGCTCGTCGGTGGTGACGAGCCCGTCGCTGAGCGTCACGATCCGCTTGGCGCGGCCGGCGACATCGGCCTCGTGCGTGATCAGCACCACCGTGCGCCCGCTCGCGTTCAGGCGGCCGAAGACGCGCAGGATCTCGGCGGTGGAGGCGTTGTCGAGGTTGCCGGTCGGCTCGTCGGCGAGGACCAGCGCCGGGTTGGTGACGATCGCCCGGGCCACGGCGGCCCGCTGCTGCTGGCCGCCCGAGAGCTCGCTGGGCTGGTGGCGGGCGCGGTCCCCGAGCCCCACCGCCTGCAGGGCCCGCAGCGCCCGCGCCCGCCGGTCGGCGCGCCCCAGGCCGGCGTAGGCGAGCGGGAGCTCGACGTTGGACAGCGCGGTGGCCCGGGGCACGAGGTTGTAGGTCTGAAAGACGAAGCCGATCTTGCGGTTGCGCACGTCGGCCAGCTCGTCGGGCTCGAACTGGCGCACGTCGATCCCGTCCAGCCGATAGGCGCCCGTGGTGGGCAGGTCCAGGCAGCCGAGGATGTTCATCAGCGTGGACTTGCCGCTGCCCGAGCTGCCCATGATCGCCACGTAGTCCCCGCGCTCGATGCGCAGCGTGATCCCCCGCAGGGCGGGGACCCGAATCTGGCCCAGCTGGTAGGTCTTGGTCACCTCGCGCACGTCGATGACGAAGCGCCGCCGGCCCGGGCCGGCGGAGCGGGGACGACCGGGTGCGCCGGCGTGCGACCGCCCGTCGGGTCCGTGCGGCCGGCCCACCTCGACGGCGCGGCGGACGAGCGGCCGGGTGGCGGGGGCGCCCTCCGGGGAAGGACGCGGCCGAGCGCGCCGGGCGCCGATCCTCATCGTCCCGGCCCGCCGCCGCCGAAGCCGCCGCCGCCGAAGCCCCCGCCGCCCCCGCCGAAGCCGCCGCCGCCGCGGAAGCCCCCGCTGCCGCCGGCGCCCGCCCCGCCGGGTCCTGCCCCACCGGCGGCACCGCCGAAGCCGGCCCCGCCCGCGCCGGTACCGGCGAGGCTCGTGGTCCTGACCACGACCTGTTCCCCGGGCGATAGCCCGCTCAATATCTCAACCGTGTTGTCGCCGCGCAGGCCGGTCACCACCGGCTGGGTGACCTTGCGGCCCGAGCGCAACACGGTCACGGTCTCGGTTCCGCCCGAGCGAGACAGCGCCGCCGGCGTGATCGACACCGCGCCGTCGACCTGGGAGACGATGACCTGGGCCGAGGCGGTCATGCCGGGCTTCAGTCCCTTGGCCGACTGGTCGAGCTGGAGCGTGACGTTGTAGGAGACCACGCCGCTGTTGGTGGTGGCCACCGGCTCTATCGAGATCACGTGCGCCGCCAGCTTGGTGTTGGGGAGGGCGTCGATCGAGATCGTGGCGGCCTGGTTTAGCTCGACCTTCGCCGCGTCGGTCTCGCTGAAGGGCACCTTGACCTGCAGGCCGTGCAGACCGGTCAGGACGATGAACGGGCTGGAGGACCCCGAGCCTCCGCTCGAGCTGGTGCTCGACGTACTCGCGCCGGCCCCGCCGGCCGCGCCGGCCGCGCCCGCCCCCCCGGCCGAGGACGAGCCGCCCGCCGAGCTCGACGCGCCCGTGGTGGCGGCGCTGCCCCCCGCCGACCCGCCGCCGACGAACTCTCCGCGCCGTTCGTTGATCTGGGCCACGGCGCCATCGGCCGGCGAGACCAGCCGGGTCTCGGCGAGGGTCTGCTGGGCGCTGCGCAGCTGGGCGGTGGCGATGTCCACGGCGGCGAAGGCGGCGGCCAGGTCGCCGGGGTGGGGGCCCTGGGCCTTGACCGCGTTGGCGGCCAGCGTCGCGCCCAGCGCGTGCTGGGCGGTCCTGAGCTGGTTGGCGGCCTGGCCGGTGGCCTGGGCGTCCTTGGCCTGACCGTTGCGCTGCCCCTGTTGGGCGGTGACCAGGGCAGTGCGGGCGGTGGCCACCGCCTGCTGGTCCTTGACGCCGCCGGTCGCCTCGTTGTTGCGGGCGCCGCTCACGGCGGCCTGATCGGGCACCAGCTTGGCCTGGTCGGAGTTGACCCTGCTCTGGTCGCTGGTGACCGCCGAGCGGTCCAGGCTCAGCTTGGCCTGATCGGTGGACAGCCGGGTCTGGTCCTGCTGGAGCTGGAAGGCGTCGGCGGAGCAGGTGGCGCTGGTCGAACCGCCGCCTCCCCCGCCCCCGCTCGAGGTGGTGCAGCCGTCGGAGAACTGCTTTTGCTGGTCGGCGGCGACCTGGCTCTGATCGGCGTTGACCTGGTTTTGGTCGGCGGTCTGGGCGCTCTGGTCAGCGGCGAGCTGGTTCTGGTCGGCGGCGAGCTGGTTCTGGTCGAAGCGCTGCTGGTTTACCGCCGAGTTGACCAGGCTGCGCAGGCTGGTGACGTCCCGGCTCTGGGCTTGGCGGGCCAGCGTGAACGCCCTCTGGGCCTGGCCCACCGACGCCCCCAGTGCGTTGGCGTCGGCGGTGGCCACCGCTCGGGCGGCATCGAGCGAGCGCTGCGCGCTCAGGACCTCGCCTTCGCTCTGACTGGCGAGCGCCCGCGCCTGATCAACCTCCTGGGGCGTGAGCAGGACGCGCGCCTTGGTGACGTTGGCCTGGGACTGGGCGAGACTCCCCTGGGCCTGGCTTACGCCGATCTGCGCGTCGCGCGCGTCGACCTGAGCGAGAACGTCTCCGCGCCGGACCCGCTGGCCCGGGCGCACCAGCACGCGGTCCAGGCGCCCGCCCGACTTGAAATTGAGGTTGACCTGGCGCGGCGACTGGAGCGCACCGGTGCCCGAGACCGTCTGCTGGACGACCCCGCGCTCGGCGGTGAACACGCGCTGCTGGGTCGCGGGGCCGGCGGGGGGTCCGACCAGCAGGGTCCCGACCCCGACGGCGATCACCGCCAGGCCGGCGAGCACCCCGTTGAGCCACGGACGCGGCAGGCGAGAGGCGACCGTCGGTGCCGGGGCGGTGATCGTCGACATCAGGATGCGTTCCTTGCGATTCTCCGGCGAGTAGACCGAGTGGCGGTAAGACCTGGGTAAGACGCTGCCCCCAGCCGGTCGCCCCCCGGTCCGCGCACCTGTCTCCGGACCCCGTCGTGCAGAGCCAGAACCGTACTCTGGGCCCCGGCCTACCGCTATCGCCCGCGCGGGCTCGGCCCTGCCACCACACGGGCCCCGCTAGCGTAGGCCGCTTCCCGACCCCGCTGGAGCCGACGAGGAGACATGGACTTCGAGCTGACCGACGAGCAGAAGCTGATCCGCGAGACCGCCCGCGAGTTCACCAATCGCGAGATCGTCGACCGTTCGCGCGAGAACGCGCGCAACCACCACTTCGACCTCGAGCTGGTCGCCAAGCTCGCCGAGCAGGGATACCTGGGGGCAATCGTCCCGCGCGAGTACGGAGGTGCGGGCCTCGACTACGTCACCTACGGACTGATCGTGGAGGAGATCGGCCGCGGCGACTCGGCGATGCGCACCGTCGTCTCGGTGCAGACCTCGCTCGTATGCTCGGCGATCCTGCGCTGGGGTACCGAGGAGCAGAAGCGCCACTACCTGCCGAAGCTGTGCTCGGGCGAGTGGCTGGGGTGCTTTGGCCTGACCGAGCCCGACACCGGATCGGACGCCGCCAACCAGAAGACCCGCGCCCGGCGGACCGACGACGGCTGGGTGATCCACGGCTCGAAGATGTGGATCTCGATGGGCGACCACGCGCGCGTGGCGCTGATCTTCGCCCAGACCGACCCCGAGCTCGCCCACCGCGGCGTCGCCTGCTTCTTGGTCGACACCGACCAGCCGGGCTTTGAGCCCACCGAGATCCACGGCAAGATGGGCCTGCACGCCTCGGACACCGCGGCCATCACGCTCGACGACGTGCAGGTAGCCGAGGACGGGGTCCTCGGGGAGGTCGGCGACGGTTTCAAGGTGGCCATGTCGGCGCTCGATTCGGGGCGCTACAGCGTCGCCGCCGGGTGCGTGGGCATATGCCAGGGCTGCGTGGACGAGTCGGTGCGCTACTCCACCGAGCGCGAGCAGTTCGGCCGTCCCATCGCCAGCTTCCAGCTGGTCCAGGCGATGATCGCCGACATGGTGGTCAAGGCCGACGCGGCCCGGATGCTGGTGTGGCGAGCTGGCTTTCTCAAGGACGCTGGGCGGCCCAACACCACCGAGACCTCGATCGCCAAGCTGTTTGCCACCGAGGCGGCGGTGGAGTGCGCCAACACGGCGATCCAGGTGCACGGCGGGGCCGGCTACGTCGACGACCATCCCGTCGAGCGCTACTTCCGCGACGTGCGCGTCACCACCCTGTACGAGGGCACCTCGCAGATCCAGCAGCTGATCATCGGGCGGGCGGCCACCGGGATCAACGCCCTCGTCCCGTCGTGAGCGACGCCGGCGGCGCCGGCGGGCGGGCGGGGGACGCGGGCGAACCGCCGGCGGACCCGATCGCGGTGCTCGGCGCGGGGACGATGGGCGCCGGGATCGCCCAGCTCGCCTGCCTGGCGGGCGCGCGCACGCTGCTGCACGACCCGGTGGCCGAGGCGCTCGACCGGGGCCTGCAGGCGGTACCCAGGAACCTGCGCCGGGGCGCCGAGCGCGGGCGCTGGAGCGAGCCAGAGGCCGAGGCGGCGGCGGCGCGCCTGGAGCCCGCGCCAAGCCTGGAGGACCTCGCCCCCGCCGAGTTGGTGATCGAGGCCGCGCCCGAGTCGCTCGAGCTAAAGCGCGAGCTGTTCGGACGCCTGTCGGAGCTGGTGGGCCCCGAGTGCGTGCTGGCCACCAACACCAGCTCGCTTCCGGTGACCGCGATCGCCTCGGCGACGAAGCGACCCGAGCGAGTGGTCGGGATGCACTTCTTCAACCCCGCCCCGCTGATGCGCCTGCTCGAGGTGGTGGCCGGCGCGGACTCCTCCCGCGCCGCCCTCGACCGCGCCCGAGCGGTCGGCGAGGCGATGGGCAAGCACGTGATCGAGGCGACCGACGGCCCCGGCTTCCTGGTCAACCGCTGCAACCGTCCCTTCGGGCTCGAGGCCCTGCGCCTGCTGGCCGAGGGGATCGCCGACGTGCCGACCATCGATCGCATCTGCCGGATGGGCGGCGGCTTTCGCATGGGCCCCTTCGAGCTCATGGACCTGGTGGGCGTCGACGTGGGACTGGAGGTATCGAAGAGCTTCTACGAGCTGAGCTTCGGCGAGCCGCGCTGGCGCCCGTCGTTGATCACCCAGCGCATGGTCGACGCCGGCCGTCACGGACGCAAGACGGGACGGGGCTACTACGACTACGGCGACGGTCCCCACCGCCCCGACGACCCCGAGCCTCCCGCCGTCGGCGGGGGCGACGGGATCGTCGTCATCGTCGGCGCGGGCACGCTGGTGGAGGAGCTGCTGGCCGCCGCGGGCGCCGCTGGCTGGGACGCGCGGGGGCTGGAAGACGCGGGGTCCGGACCTGTCGAGCTGGTGGTGGACTGCACCCTGGGCGGATACGAGGAGGGCTTTCCCGAAGGACCCGAAGTGTTGCTGTGCGACCACGCGTCGCTGGCCTCGATCGCTGGGCCCGAGAGCCAGGCCGTCGGCTTTCACACGCTGCCGCCGCTGGACGAGTCCCGGCTGGTGGAGCTCACCCGGCGGTCGCATTCGGCGCCCGAGGCGGCGGCCGCCGCGGAACGCTTCTTCGCCTCGCTGGGCAAGCACGTGGAGTGGGTGGGCGACGCGCCCGGGCTGGTGCTCGGGCGGATCGTCTGCCAGGTGATAAACGAGTCCGCGTTCGCCCTGGGCGAAGGCGTCGGGAGCGCCGCCGACATCGACGCCGGCATGGTGCTGGGCCTCAACCACCCGCGCGGGCCGCTGGCCTGGGCGGACCAGATCGACATCGCCCATGTGCTCAACGTGCTTCAGGGCCTTCACCTCGAGTACGAGGAGGAGCGCTACCGCACGGCCCCGGCCCTGTCACGCCTGCTGCACGAAGGGCGGATGGGCCGCCTCGACGGCGCCGGCTTCCACGACTACGGGTCGGCCGGCTGACATCCGGGCGACCGCGGTCGTGGCGATCTCACGTTCCCGGCGCCGCGACCGTTTGACCCCGGTGAGCACGGCGGCCGTCAGCCTCCCCCCCTTTCAGCGCTTCCTCGACGCCCACCGCGCCGAGGTGTGGCGCTTCTTGGTCGCCTCGGTGGGGCCCTCCGAGGCGGATGACTGCTTTCAGGAGACGTTCATCGCCGCGCTGCGCGCCTACCCCCGGCTGCCGGCCGACTCCAACCTGCGCGCCTGGGTGCTGACGATCGCCCATCACAAGGCGGTGGACGCCCACCGCGCCCGGCGCCGGCGCCCGCTGCCCAGCGAGGCGGTCGAGGGGTCTCCCGACGCCGGCCACGCAACCGCGCGGTCAAACCCCGGACCGCCCCACGCCGCGGCGCCCGCCGAGCTTCCCGACGGCGAGCTGTGGGGCGCGGTGCGCGAGCTTCCGCCCCGCCAGCGCGCCGCCGTCCTGTTGCGATACCTCGGCGACCTATCGCACGCCGAGGCGGCGGCGGCGATCGGCTGCTCGGAGGAGGCGGCCCGACGCTCTTTGCACGAAGCACTCAAACGACTGAGGGAGGTATGGAGACCATGACTTCCGACTTGCGCGACCTCGAGCGCGCGCTGCGACGCGGCCCCACCCAGGGCGCCGGCGATGACCGCCGGGCGGCCTCCGAGCTGGCCCAGCGCGCGGTGCGCGAGGGCGCCGCCGACATCGCCTACGCGATGATCGACTCGCCGCTGGGGGCGCTGCTGCTGGCGGGCACCCGCCGAGGATTGGTCAAGCTCGCCTACACCCCCCAGGGCCCGGACCCCGTGCTCCAGGCGCTGGCTCGGCGGGTGTCGCCCCGGCTGATCGAGGCGCCGGGTTCGCTCGACGAGCCGCGGCGCCAACTCGAGCAGTACTTCAGCGGCGAGCGGCACGAGTTCGAGCTGGCGCTCGATCGCCGCCTGATGAGCCCCTTCGCCCGTCGGGTGCTGTCGGTGACCGCCGCGATCCCCTACGGCTCGGCGAGCACCTACCTGGACGTGGCCCGGCGCGCCGGCAGCCCACGCGGCTATCGCGCCGCCGGAAACGCGCTGGGGGCCAACCCGATCCCGATCGTCATCCCCTGCCACCGCGTGCTGCACCGCACCGGAGGCCTCGGCGGCTACGGGGGCGGCCTCGAGCGCAAGCGCTGGCTGCTTGAGCTCGAGCGCGGCGAGTGACGGGCTCCCGGAACCTCAGTGGGGCTGGGGAAACTGCGAGCGCATCATCGCGTCCCACAGCCGGTCCGGCGCGAGCGCCCGCTGGGCGAGCAGCAGGCGGGCCGAGATCGTGATCACGTAGCGTGGCCGCGGCCGGCGTGAGGTGATCGCCTTCTCGATCGCGCCCGCCACCGCCCCCGGGCCCGCCCCCAGCTTGCTCATCGGCCCGCTCTCATAGACCTTCTTGGTCGCCTGGGCAACGGCGGCGTTGAACTCGGCGTAGGGCGAGCCGTCGCCCGCCTGCCCGCCCGGGTCCGAGCCGGCCTCCTCAAGCGCCCCCACCGCGGCGTCGCCGAAGCTGGTGTGGATCAGCCCGGGCTCGATCAGCACCACCGCGATGCCAAAGCCCTTGAGCTCGAAGCGCATGGCGTCGCTCAGCGCCTCGAGCGCGTACTTGGTGGCGTGGTAGATGCCGCCGCCGGGGAACACCAGGCGCCCGCCCATCGAGGAGACGTTGACGATCCGCCCGCGCCGCTCGCGCCGCATACCGGGCAGCACCAGCTGGGCCAGCCGCAGGGCGCCGAACACGTTGGTCTCGAACTGCCGGCGCACGAGGTCCAGCGGAACGCTCTCCACCGCGCCGCTCTGGCTGTAGCCGGCGTTGTTGACCAGGGCGAAGATCGGACCGTGCTCGGCCTCGATCGCGCCGACCGCGGCCCGCATGGACTGCTCGTCGGTTACGTCGAGGGCGAGCGTGCGCGCCCCCGCCTCCTGAAGGTCGGCGATCGTCTCGGGCCGCCGCGCCGTGGCGTACACCGTGTGCCCGGAGCCGGCGAGCCGCTCCGCGGTGGCCCGGCCGATCCCCGACGAGCAGCCGGTGATGAGGATCGCGTCAGAGGTGGCGGCGGAGGCCTTCTCGTGCATGGGGGCACCCTCGCCGATCGGACGTCGGCGCGCAACCCGCCGCCACCGAGAATTCCTTGCCGAGCTCCGGGCGCCGGGCGCCGGGCGCCGGGCGCCGGGCCTCACGGCCACCGGCGGTCCAGGTGGCTGGCGGTGGCGGCCCGGATGGGTTAGCGTCGCCGAGCTGACTCGGATCCGCGATTGCGGCCCGTGGGGTCCGGGCAGGACACGCGGAGGGAGAAAACCATGCCCCAGCAGCACATGGACCGGCTCAACGCCGTGGATGCGGCCTTCGTGCACCAGGAAGACCCCTGCAAGCACATGCACATCGGCGGGGTGGCGGTGTTCGATGGCCCACCTCCGCGTCACGACGAGTTCGTCGCGCACATCGAGTCGCGGCTCCCGCTCGTGCCCCGCTATCGCCAGAAGCTCGCCGCCCCGCCGCTCGGGCTCGGTCGCCAGCGCTGGATCGACGACCCGACCTTCAACCTCCAGTACCACGTCCGGCACACCGCGCTGCCCCGACCCGGTGACGAGGACCGTCTGCGCCGGCTCACCGGCCGGGTCTTCTCCCAGGCGCTGGATCGGACCAAGCCGCTGTGGGAGATGTGGCTGGTCGAGGGCCTCGCCGGCGGCCGCTTCGCACTGCTGTCTAAGTCCCATCACGCCCTGGTCGACGGGATCTCCGGGGTGGACCTGACCACGGTCCTGTTCGACGCGAGCAAGACGCCGCGCGAGGTCGAGGACGATGGCTGGCAACCGCGGCCCGAGCCCACGCCGGCCGAGCTCTCCGTCGCCGCGCTGGGCGACTGGGCTCGAGGCCTGGGCACCCTCCCGGTGCGGCTGGCCGGCGCCCTGGCCCGTCCGGAGAAGGCGCTGGCCGACGCGCGCGACGTGCTCGAAGGCATCGCCGAGATCGCCGTGCAGGGGGTGGCCCAGCCCGCCCCCGACACGCCTTTGAACATCGAGATCGGCCCCCACCGCAGCGTGATGTTCGAGTCCGCCTCGCTGGCCGAGCTCAAGGAGATCAAGGACGCCCTGGGGGGGACGGTCAACGACGTCGTGCTCGCGGTGGTGGCCGGGGCGCTCGGCCGCTTCTTTCACAGCCGCGGTCTGCGCACCGAGGGGCTGGAGCTGCGCGCCTGCGTGCCGATCTCGATCCGGGGGCGCGAGGACACGGGGACCCTCGGCAACCGCCTCACCCAGGTGACCACGCCGCTGCCGATCTATGTCGCCGACCCCGTCCAGCGCCTGCGTCGGGTGCGCCGCTCGATGGGCGACGTCAAGGAGTCCAAGCAGGCCCTGGGCGCGCGCACGATCTCCGAGCTGCAGGACTTTGCTCCCCCGACGATCCTCGCCCAGGCCTCGCGCCTGAACTTCTCCTCGCGCTTTTACAACGTGCTGGTCACCAACGTGCCGGGGCCCCAGATGCCGCTGTATGTGCTCGGTCGCGAGCTACGCGCGATCTATCCGGTGGCGTTCCTGGCCGGCGACCGCGCCCTGGCCATCGCCGCGATGTCCTACAACGGCAGGGTCGACTTCGGGCTGATCGCCGACTTGGACGCGGTGCCCGATCTGGACGTGCTCGCCCGAGCGCACCGAGACTCCCTGGCCGAGCTGGTGACCGCCGCCCGCGAGGCCGCGACCCCCACCACCAAGGCCACCGGCCGGTCCTCGGCCAAGCGCCGAGCGCCCGCTGCGGGGCGAAACGGCCGCTCGGCGACGCTCGAATCCGGCCGGGTGTGAGCCCCGCCCCCTCCGGCGGGGAGTCGGCGGCGGTCGCCGCACCGCCGGGGGTAAAGCCGGGCAAGCGCCTGCGGCCCCGGCTCCACTACGAGCTCTTGACCTGCGGCTGGCGCGGGCACGAGCTGGTGGGAACCGACGCCGCCGAGCTCCGTCCCCAGGATCGCCTGTATGCCCTGGAGGCCGGCGGGACGCGCTGGCACCGCTGCCTGCGCTGTGACAGCTGGCTTCCCATCGTCCCGCCCGGGCATCCGCGCCGGCGCCATCCCCCCGAACGCTCGGAGATCGAGCTGCCGCTACGGGGGCGCCCGCTGCGCGACAAGATCGTCCTGCGGCTGATCGCCATCGACCGGGCCTTTCACTTCCTGGTGCTGGGCGCCGTGGCGATCGCGCTGTGGGTGTTCGCCGCCCACGAGCACGAGCTGCGCGACACCTTCTACAAGGTGCTGTCCGACCTCCAGGGACCGGTGGCCGCCTCCACCCAGCACCCGGTGGGGTGGGCGGGAAAGATCCACGACCTGCTCTCCGCCCGGGTGGGCACGCTCCACGCCGTGGCCCTGGCCGCCGCCGGCTACGCGGCGCTCGAGGGCGTCGAGGCGGTCGGCCTGTGGTTCGCCAGGCGCTGGGCCGAGTACCTGACCTTCCTGGCCACCACCGGGCTGCTGCCGCTCGAGGTCTACGAGCTCGCCCACCGCTTCTCGGTGCTGAAGATCATCGGCCTGATCATCAACCTCGCCGTAGTCGTCTACCTGCTGCGGGCCAAGCGGCTGTTCGGCTTGCGCGGGGGCGGGGCGGCCGAGCGGACCGAGCGCGAGCGCGATCTGGGCTGGGCGGCGGTGGAGCGAAACTCGGCCGTCCCGGCGCTGGTGGAGGCGCCTCGGGCGCGCGGCTCGCTAGCGTAGGCCCGCGATGCAGGCGGTCACCTTCCAGGGTCCGGGACAGGTCGCGCTCGAGGAGCGCCCCGAGCCCGAGCTGCTGGCGCCCGACGACGCCGTCGTGCGGGTCAAGGCCACCGGGGTGTGCGGGTCTGACCTGCACATCTACCACGGCCGCGTGGTGATCGAGGAGGGCTTCACGCTCGGACACGAGTACGTCGGCGAGGTGGTGGCGGCCGGCGACGCGGTCACCAGCGTGGCGGTCGGCGATCGCGTCCTCGGATGCTTTCAGTGCGCCTGCGGGGCGTGCTTCTTCTGCCGCCGCGGCGAGTACCACAAGTGCGACGAGTCGCGGACCTTCGGCCACGGGGCCACGCTCGGGAACCTGGCCGGCACACAGGCCGAGCTCGCGCTGGTGCCCCGCGCCAACCTGACCCTGCGCCGGGTGCCCGCCGGCCTCTCCGACGAGGCGGCGCTGTTCGCGGGCGACGTGATGGGCACCGGCTATCACGCGGCGGTGAGCGCTCCCGTCCGGCCCGGCGACACCGTGGCGGTGCTGGGGCTGGGCCCGGTCGGGCTGTGCGCGGTGCAGGCCGCCCGCGTGGCGGGGGCCGCCGAGGTGGTCGCGGTCGACTCGGTGGCCGAGCGCCTGGCGATGGCCGAGCAGTTCGGCGCCCGGCCGGTGCACCTCACCGACCAGGACCCGCGGGCGGAAGTCAAGTCCGCCACCGAGGGCCGCGGCGTCGATGTCGCCGTCGACGCTGTCGGAGACCCCCGGGCGCTCGAGCTAGCGATCCGGCTCGCGCGCAAGTCCGGGACGGTGTCGGTGGTCGGCGTCTACGCCGAGCGGTGCGAGGTGCACATGGGGCTGGCCTGGATCAAGGCCCTGACCGTGCGCACCGGGCACGCCAACGTGATCGCCCACCTGGACCCCGTGCTGGCACTCATGGCCGCCGGGCGGCTGGACCCCGCGCCCCTGGTCACCCACCACCTGCCGCTGGCCGAGGCCCCCCAGGCCTACGCGCTCTACGATCGGCGCGAGGCGCTGAAGATCGTGCTGGAGCCGTGACCGCCGCCACCACCCTGCCCGACGCGGTGCTGCCCGAGGTGCGCGAGTTCCTCGCCGCCGAGCACCTGCTGCTGATCGACGGAGAGCGCGTCGCCGCCGCCGACGGACGCACCTTCGAGACCCTTGACCCGGCCACCGGTGGGCGCCTGGCCGAGGTCGCCCACGCTGGTTCCGAGGACGTCGACCGCGCCGCTCGCGCGGCGCGCGCCGCGTTCGCCGAGGACTCGGACTGGCGGCGGATGTCGGCCGCCGACCGCGGGCGTCGCCTGGAGCGGCTCGCCGCCCTGGTCGAGGATCACGCCGAGGAGCTCGCCCAGCTCGAGACGTTGGACAACGGCAAGCCGGTGAAGTACGCCCGCGCGGTCGATGTCGCCTCGGCCGCCTCCCATCTGCGCTACTTCGCCGGGTGGCCCACCAAGGTCCAGGGCAACGTGATCCCGGTCGAGACGCCCCACACGCTCTGCTACACGCTGAGCGAGCCGGTCGGCGTCTGCGGGCAGATCATCCCCTGGAACTACCCGCTGCTGATGGCGGCGTGGAAGGTCGCGCCGGCCCTGGCCGCCGGCTGCACCTCGGTGCTCAAGCCGGCCGAGCAGACCCCGCTCAGCGCGCTGCGCCTGGGGGAGCTGGCGCTCGAGGCGGGCATTCCGGCCGGGGTGCTCAACGTCATCACCGGCGACGGCGAGACCGGCGCCGCGCTGGTCGAGCACCCCGAGGTGGACAAGATCGCCTTCACCGGCTCGACCGCGGTGGGGCGCGAGATCGGGGCCAAGGCCGGTCGCGCGCTCAAGCGCCTTACGCTCGAGCTGGGCGGCAAGTCGCCCAACATCATCCTCCCCGACGCCGACCTCGAGGCGGCGATCAAGGGCTCCTTTCAGGCCATCTACTTCAACGCCGGGCAGGCGTGCAACGCGGGCTCACGCCTGTTCGTGCCGCACCAGCGCTTCGACGAGGTCGTCTCGGCGCTGGCCGAGCAGGCGGCCCAGACCACGCCCGGGCCCGGGCTGGAGAAGGGGACCTTCGTCGGCCCCCTGGTCTCGGCCGAGCAGCACGAGCGCGTCGCCGGCTACATCGACCGCGGGCGGGACGAGGGCGCCGAGCTGGTGGCCGGCGGGGGTACCGACCTGGGCGACGGCGGCTTCTTCGTAGAACCAACGCTGTTTACGGCCACCTCCGACGACCTCCAAATAGCTCGCGAGGAGATCTTCGGGCCCGTGCTCGTCGCCCTGCCCTACGAGTCCCTGGAGGAGGTTGCCGAGCGCGCCAACGACACCGACTACGGCCTGGCCGCCGGCGTGTGGACCCGCGACGTGGCCAACGCGCACCGGCTCGCCTCGCTGCTGCGCGCCGGCTCGGTGTACGTGAACACCTGGAGCCCGAGCGACCCCGGCGCCCCGTTCGGGGGCTTCAAGGCCTCGGGCATCGGGCGCGAGCACGGCCACGATGGCCTGCGGGCCTACCTGGAGACCAAGACGGTCTGGGTTTCGCTGCGCTGAGCGCGCCCCGCAGGGCGCGCCCATCCCGCGGCGCGTGAGGGCGATTCACTGGCTGGCCGTCGAGGGTGGGTAGTCACAAACCTCTCAGGTCGTTCGTTGTTGAGGTGATGGCACGTCGGAGGAGGCGATTTGGTGCCAGAGAGGGGGCATTGCTCGCGGCAGCGGCGCTCTTGCTCTGCGCTGCCCCCAACGCCGGTGCGACCACCTCGTTCATGTGGACGGGCGGCTCAGGCACCAACTGGAGCACGGCGGCCAACTGGGGCGGTACGGCTCCCGCAGCGGCCGATGGCACTGTCGACCTCACCTTCCCCGGCACGGCGTGCACGCCCGCCTGCGCAACCACAACCGACGACATCGCCAACCTCACGGTTGGCACACTGACGCTTGCCAACAAAGTCGTCGCCTCTTCGGGCGGGCCCCCGCCACCTCCCCAGTCGCCGAGCAGCTACTCGGTCACGGGCAGCCAGGCGCTCACGCTCACCGGCGGCATCGACGTCGTTACCAGCAGCACCGGCTCGGGCACCGGGGTGAGCTCCTCGCCGATGGACGTCTCTGTCCCCATCGTCCTCGGCGCCGACAACTCGTGGTCGCTGGGAGCCGACTCGTCGCTGGGAATGCCCGACGCGATCACCGGCGCCCACGCCCTCAACGTCGCGCTCGCGGGGTCTTTCGGGATGCAGTCGGTCGAGGTTGGGCCCCTGACGATCACCGGCTCGGGTGGCGCGGCAGGCGTGTTCTTCGGAGCGCCAGGGGTCGACGGCGATCTCAACGGCACGAGCGGCCAACCCGTTAATCTGAGCCATGTCTTCCTGGAGGAACGGGGCACTACCGGCCCGCTGACGTTCAGCGACGGATACCTGCTCGTCGGTATTCCTGGGTTCGGGGGCCAGCTGCACACAACCGGCGCGCTGACGCTTAGCGGTGCGACCAGCGTCGAGTTCGACGAGCCGCCGCCGGGCGCCAGCTCGCCGGAGATCACGACCGCCGGCGCCGCCAACCTCGGCTCGGCCACGCTGAGAATCGCCGAGTCCTGCCCGTCGCCGGGCACGGTCTTCACGCTCGTCCAGGCGCAGGGCGGCATCTCGGGAGTGTTTACCGATCTGACCGGCGCCCCGATCACCAACGGCGAGACGATCCAGCCCGCCGCCGGCTCGTGTGGAAGCTCGAGTTCGCCGTTGCCGCTTCGCATCGACTACGCGGCCAACGCCGTGACCGCGACCGTGCTGTCCTCCGCCGCGTCCAGCCAGCAGAGTTCGAGTTCTGCCTCCCAGCAACCGCTCGCCAACCCAAGTGTCCCCAATCCATACCCCGGCCCTGGGCCGACCTCGCCGCCGGCCCCGCTGACGGCCGGCGTGGACGCCGGGAGGACGGCGCGCGAACTGCTGGATGGAATGGTCCTCTTCTCGCGCAGACAGCGGCACGCCCACAGCAGCGGCTTGCTCACCTCTCGCGGAGCGGCCCTGTCGTTTACCGGCCTTGAATCAGGCGTGCTCCAGGTCCACCTCGTCGACCGCTCGCCCGCTCCAGCGCACACTGGGCGTGCCGTCGCCGCCGCAACCACCATCGCGCGCGGCGCACAGCGCGTCGGCGCCTCGGGTAGGGCCGCGGTGACGCTGCGGGCCACACCGAGAGGGAAGCTTCTCCTCCGCCGAGCTCGTCGCCAGCGCCGAAGCGTCAAGCTGTTGCTGGCGGCACGACTGGTGCCCGCGAGCGGAACGCCGATTAGCCGCACACTCGCGGTCAGACTGCGCCCCTGACGGGAAACGAGCGGCGCACTTGATCCGGCCCGTGCCCGGGGCGACGCCACGGCCGTAGCTCTACGGCGTGATCGCCGCGCTCGAGCCTCACGCCGACGAGCTCCGGCTCAAGGGCTCCGGCCGAGGCTAAGGAGCGCGGCTACTCGGCGGCCGAGGGCTCGGCGCTGCGCGCGGCCACCGGCTCCCACTGCGCCTCGGCGAGGTCTCCCTGGGGCATGCCCTCGGGGGTGGGCACCTCGGGGGTGTCGCGCAGATACCACTCGGCGTCCAGGGCGGCCACACAGCCCGAGCCGGCGGCGGTGACCGCCTGGCGGTAGGTGCGGTCGACCAGGTCGCCGGCGGCGAACACGCCCGGGCGGTTGGTCCGGGTGGACTTGCCCTCGGTGAGCACGTAGCCGTCCTCGTCGCTGTGCACCTGATCCCGCACGATCTCCGACTGGGGCACGTGGCCGATGGCCACGAAGGCGCCGTCGGCCGCCAGCTCGCGCTGCTCGCCGCTGTCCACGTGGCGCAGGTGGGCGGTGGCCAGGGCATCGCCCTCGCCCGCCGCGAGCTCCTCGACCACATAGGGGGTCAGGAACTCGATGTTGTCCTCCTCGCGCGCGCGCTCGAGCATGATCTTCGAGGCCCGGAACTCCTCGCGGCGATGCACCACGGTGACCTTGGCGGCGAACTTGGACAGGAAGATCGCCTCCTCCATCGCCGAGTCCCCGCCTCCGACGACGATCACGTGCTTGTCCTTGAAGAATGCGGCGTCGCAGGTGGCGCAGTAGGACACGCCGCGGCCAGCGAGCTCCTCCTCACCGCGAATCTCCAGCTTGCGGTGCTCGGCCCCCATGGCCAGGATCACGGTGCGCGCCCGGTGCTCGTCGGAGCCCACCCACACGCGGTGCACCCCGCCGGGCTCGGAGGCCAGCTTCACCTTGGTGACCTGGTCGGTCAGATAACGCGCGCCGAAGCGCTCGGCCTGGTCGCGCAGCTGCTGCATCATCTCCGGGCCCTGAACGCCGTCGGGGTAGCCGGGGTAGTTCTCGACGTCGGTGGTCTGCTGCAGCAACCCGCCCCACATGAACCCCTCGATCACCAGCGGCGAGAGGTTGGCGCGCGCGGTATACAGCGCGGCGGTGTAGCCCGCCGGCCCACTGCCCACGATGATCACGTTCTCGACCTCTGGCATCGGCCCTCGTTTCTTACCCGGCGTCAGCTCTCTGCTTCTTACTTTACTTTTTATAGTATAGAGCCTCGGCGCGGGCGGTGCCGCCCCCGCCGGGACGGGGCGCCCGCGGCGGGGCACCGCCGACGTGCGCCCCAGCGCTCACGCCGGCGCCGGCCGGCGGTGGGCCTCGGTCCGCGCGCGGGCCACCTCCCCCACCCATTCGCGCACCGTGCGCCGCAGCTGGAAGTAGGCGACGAGCCCCGGCACGCTCGGCAGCCAGAAGGCGAACAGGCGGTACATGAGCACGGCCACCAGGGCCAGGCTGCCGCTGACCCCGAAGGCCGCGAAGGCGCCGATCATCCCCCCGTCGACGGCGCCGATGCCGCCGGGGACGGGCAGCAGGTTGGCGAGCAGGCCGACGAAGTAGGCCTGGATGAGCACGGCCACCGGCGGCGGCTCGCCAAACGCCCGAAAGCACGCGTACAGCACGCCGATGTTGAACGCCCACCAGCCCACCGTCCCCAACAGCGCCCAATCCGGGTGCCGCAGCTTGTAGAGGGCAAAGCGCACGCCGCCCGAAAGCGAGGCCGGACCGGTGGCCAGGCGCCGCAGCAAGCCCGCCAGGCGCTGGTTCTTGGGGGTGAAGCGGCCCAGGCGCCGCTCCAGGTCCTCGGGCACCAGCCCGATGGCCAGGAACACGACGATCACGGCGATGCCGAGGATCGCCGGCACGACCGTGACGGCGAACGGGTTAGGGCCGTGGAACAGGTGGGTGCGCAGCCCCAGCCCGCACACGACCATGGCCACCATGTAGACGAGGTACATGATGACCAGGAACGCGATCATCCGCTCGGCCACCTCGCGCCGGTCCATCCCCGAGCGCCGCAGCGCCCACGCGGTCAGCACCACCCCGCCCGCGCCGCCGGCGGCGAACAGCCGCGTCGCCGCCAGGCTGGCCATCGTGATCTTGTAGCTGTCGCGGTAGCTGATCGGCGACCCCGGGGGTACGTGGATCCCCTGAAAGATCGCGATGTAGCTGGCCATCGAGACCACCTGCATCGCCGCGGCCACCCCCAGCCACCAGGCATTGCCCTCGGCCAGGCGGTCCCACGTGCCCTTGACCCCGCTGAGCTGGGGTAGGACGAAGTACAGGAAGGCGGCGACCGAGACGATGAAGATCCCCCCGGCGATGAGCCGGTTGCGCGTGACGTGCACACGCGGCATGTCCTCTTCCTCGACCGCGTCGAAGCGCTCGCGCAGCGAGCGCCGCTCGTGCAGGATGCGCTCGCACTCCTCCTGGCTCACCTGCCCCGGAGCGGCGCCCGGCGCGTGCGTAGCCGGCGCCTCGGCCTCGACCGCGGGCTCGGGGCCGTCGGGCATCTCGTTGGGGGCGGCCCCCGCCTGACTGCCCGAGCGGATCGGTCGCTCGCTCGTCATGTTTGTGCGTGGGCCAGCGCCTCGAGCCGCTGGATCGCGCGCCCCGCCGCCGAGAGCGCGGGCGCCGCGCGGTGACCGTGGCGGTAGATCAGCTCACACAGGACCACGCCGCCGATCAGGTCGATCAGGTAGTGCTCGCCCAGATAGACGAGGGCGAACCCCAGCGCCGCGGTATAGGTCCACCCCACCGCGCCCGGTAGCGACCCGGCCTCGGAGAGCAGGTGAGCCGCCATTACGGATGTCGCAAAGTGCAACGAGGGCATCGCCGCCAGCGGGTTGCCTCCGAGCACACTGTAAAGGGGGCCCCAGCGGTCCCGCCAGAACTGCTCCCCGTACTCGGCCATCATGCGCCGCACCGCGGGCTCGTGCGCCTTGCCCCTCCCGTCCGCGGCGTCCTCGCCGTCGGTCGCCCACCACGGGGGCGCGGTGGGGGCCAGGTGGTAGGCGATCGAGCCGAGGTCGAAGACCGCGTACATCATCACCGCGCCGCGCTCGAACAGCTGCGGCCGGCGCAGGAGCAGGTAGAGCACCGTGGCGTGGGGCACCATGAACCACATCCAGTGCGTCCACACCAGCGGTTTGTCAAAGGGCCGGATCTGGCGAGGGCGCCCGAGCGCCCGCTGCAGGCGCAGGGTCGGCGTCTCGCCCAGCCCCAGGAGGCGATCGAGCACCAGCGGGTAGTCGACGTGCACGCGGGCGGCCTGGGCGGCGGGATCGTCATGCGGGGTCTTGTACGCGTAGGCGTAGGCCCACATCTGAAGCGCGCATATGCCCACGTCGCGCGCCCGCGAGCGCCGCGCCGCGACGGCCAGCGCGATCGGCGACAGGCCGGCGATCAGGGGGATGGCCGACGGCGCCAAGCGCACACGCCGGCGCACGATCGGGGCCGTAACCCCCACGGCCACGACCGCCCACGCGCTCGCTCGGATGGCGCTCGACAGCCGCAAGGCGCGGCCGAGTATAGGCGCGGGTCGGGACCCCGCCGGGGCCTTGGGCCCCTGCTCAGCGCGCCCGGGCGGCGGCCGCCTCGCGCACCAGCGCGTCGATCAGGCGGCTCTTCTCATCGGCCTCGGGGTGCCACTGCACGCCGAGCACGAACTGGCGATCGGGGGCCTCGAGCGCCTCGGGCAGATCGTCGAGCACCGACCATCCGGTGATGCGCAGGTCACGCCCCAGCGATTCGATGCCCTGGTGGTGGTGGGACTTGGTCGAATGCAGCTCCTCGCCGGCGGCGCGCGCGGCCAGCGACCCGGGCTCCAGGCGCACGTCGTGATCGGCGCCCTCGAACGTCCCCGGCTCGCGGCGGTGCTCGTGGTGGCCGTAGTGCTCGGGGAGGTCCTGCAGCAGGGTTCCACCCTGGGCGACGTTGATCAGCTGCATCCCTCGGCAGATCCCGAGCACGGGCAGGTCGCGCTCGATCGCCGCCCGGGTGAGGGCGACCTCGAACGCGTCGCGCTCGGGCACCGTGCCCTTGGTCTCCGGGTGAGGCTCCTCGCCGTAGGCCCCGGGGTCGATGTCGGCGCCGCCGGCGAGGACCAGCGCGTCGAGCAGCTCGAGCGCCTCGTCGGGATCCTCGGCCAGCGCCGCGTCGGGGGGCAGCATGACCGCCATCCCGCCCGCCCGCTGGATGGCGGCGATGTAGCTGCGAGGCAGCAGCATGGCCTGCTGGTCCCAGTAGCTCCACCGCGCGCGCTCGAGCCCGGTGCCGATGCCGATCCGCGGCCGACCCATGCGCCCTACGGTATCGGCGTCCCCGGATTCCGCGGCCGGGGTCATAGGATGGACCCCGTCCGATCCCACCAGGAGCAATCGTGAGCGATTCCGCCAACGGCGCAGACGACCCGGGGCCCGAGCTGGCCCAGGAGTACGAGACCGTCAACCTCTGGCGCCAGGAGGGCGCCGCCACGATCGAGCTCAACCGCCCCCAGCGGCTCAACGCGTGGAACCGTCAGTTCGGCCTCGACCTGCTCGCCGCCGTCCAGACGGTGGCCGAGGACGACTCGGTGCGCGCGGTCGTCGTGCGCGGCGCGGGCCGTGGGTTCTCCTCCGGCGCCGACCTCAAGGACCAGGCCGGGGCCACCGACACCACCCCCGGGGGTCACCTCGACGTCCGCAGTGTGCTGGACGAGGTCTACCACCCGATCATCACCACCATCCGCCGGATGCCCAAGCCGGCGCTGGCCGCCGTGCGCGGCCCGGCGGTGGGCATCGGCTGCTCGCTGGCGCTGACCTGCGACCTGATCGTGGCCGCCGAGTCCGCCTACTTCATGCTCGGCTTCGTCAACATCGGCCTGGTGCCCGACGGCGGCTCCTCGGTGCTGGTGCCCACCCGCGTGGGGATGGCCCGAGCGACCGAGATGGCGCTGCTCGGCGAGCGCGTGCCGGCCGCTCAGGCGCTTCAGTGGGGGCTGATCAACCGCGTGGTGGCCGACCAGGACTTCGACGCCGAGGTCGGGGCGCTGGGCGCGCGCCTGGCGGCCGGGCCCACCCGCTCCTACGCCGGCACCAAGCGCCAGCTCAACGCGTGGCTCTACGGACGCATGGACGATCAGCTCGAGCTCGAGGCCAACATCCAGCAGGAGATGGCGGCCAGCGGCGACTTCCTGGAGGGCGTCACCGCCTTCGTCGAGAAGCGCGACGCTCGCTTTCAGGGCGCCTGACCCCAGCCCCGGCGTGGGCCTCGCGCCGGCGCGGTCTGAATAGAATCGGCGCGCCTTGGCCCGCGCCACGTCGCCTTCGCACCGCCGCACCCTGCGCTGCCTGCTGGTCGTGGCGCTCGCGCTCGGCGCCCTCGCGCTGCTGGCGGCGCCCGCCCTGGGGGGCACCTTCACCCCCCAGACCGGCGGCTCGCCCAACGCCAATCGCATCGACTCGCTGTATCGGGTCGCACTGTGGATCGCCTTGGTGATCTTCTTCGCCGTCGAGGGGGCGCTGGTCTATTCCCTGGTCCGCTTCCGGGCCCGCCGGGGCGCCATGGCCGCCCAGATCCGCGGCCACGCCCGGCTGGAGATGGGCTGGACGGTGGGGGCGGCGGTGATCCTGGTGGCGCTGGCCGTGCTCACCTTCGCCAAGCTCGACTCGATCCGCACCCCGCCCAACTCGGGTCCGGGCGAAGCCCAGCTGGCGGGCCGGCCCGCGCTCTACGCCACGCTGGACCGCCGCCTGCCGCCCAACGGCAAATCGCTGAACATCCAGGTCAACGGCCAGCAGTACCTGTGGCGCTTTACCTATCCCGGGGGCGGTCCTACCGGCTTCGGCGGGCCCTACAGCTACCAGGAGATGGTGGTGCCCACCGACACCACGGTGACCCTCGACGTGGTCTCCCAGGACGTGGCGCACTCGTGGTGGATCCCGGCGCTGGGGGGCAAGGTCGACGCCGTGCCCGGCTACGTCAACCACACCTGGTTCAAGATCCACAAGCCGGGGCTCTACGCCGGTGAGTGCGCCGAGATGTGCGGGCGCCGCCACGCCGACATGATCGCCGTCGTGCGCGCCGTGGATCCCGACCGCTTCGAGGCCTGGCTGGCCCAGCGCCAGGCCGACATCCAAGCCGCCAACAAGGCCGCCGAGTCCGCCCGCGCCCGCATCGCGCGCCAGGGCGGCCTCGCCGGATCGCCCTAGCCCCGAGACCCAGACCGCCCGAGAGAGAGGAAATGGCCACCGCCGAGCACGCCATCCCCCGGCCCCAGATCGTCGCCCGCGGCGTCCAGGCGCCCGCCCGCGGATGGACCAGCTGGATCACCACCACCGACCACAAGCGGATCGGGATTCTGTACATGGTCACCACCTTCGCGTTCTTCCTCCTCGGCGGGGTGGAAGCGCTGCTGATGCGCCTGCAGCTGACCTCGCCCCACAACACGCTGGTCACGCCGCAGTCGTTCAACCAACTGTTCACGCTGCACGGCTCGACGATGATCTTCCTCTTCGTCGTGCCGATGATGGCCGGGATCGGCAACTACCTGCTCCCGCTGATGATCGGGGCGCGCGACATGGCCTTCCCCCGGCTGAACGCCCTGTCCTACTGGCTGCTGCTGGCCGGGGGGATCGTCTTCTACAGCTCGCTGTTCTTCAGCGCGCCCGAGGCGGGCTGGACCTCATACGCCCCGCTGTCGAGCTCGGCCTACATTCCCAACAACGGCGTCGACGCCTGGATCTATCTCATCCACCTCACCGGGCTGTCCTCGATCCTGGGGGCGATCAACTTCTACGCCACGATCGCCAACATGCGCGCGCCGGGCATGGGCTGGGGCCGCCTGCCGCTGTTCGTGTGGGGGCTGCTCACCTACTCGGTGCTGATCATCGTCGCCATGCCGGTGATCGCCGGGGCGGTGACGCTGCTGCTCACCGACCGCCACTTCGGCACCCACTTCTATGACCCGTCCAACGGCGGCTCGCCGCTGTTATGGCAGCACCTGTTCTGGTTCTTCGGCCACCCCGAGGTCTACATCATGGTGCTGCCCGCGTTCGGGATCATCTCCGAGATCCTGCCCGTGTTCGCGCGCAAACCGATCTTCGGTTACAAGGCGATCGCCGCCTCGACGGTCATGATCGCCTTCCTGGGGCTGCTCACGTGGGCCCACCACATGTTCGCCACGCCGACCCCGATCGTGGTGTTCATCTTCGTGATGCTCTCCAGCTACGTGATCGCCGTCCCCACCGGGGTCAAGGTGCTCAACTGGCTCGCCACCCTGTGGCGGGGCACGGTCGAGTTCAAGACCCCCCTGCTGTTTGCGGTGGCGATGATCTCGCTGTTCGTGATCGGCGGGATCTCGGGCGTCTTCTTGGCCATCTTCCCCGTCGACTGGCAGGTCGAGGACACCTACTTCGTCGTCGCCCACCTGCACTACGTGCTGGTGGGCGGCTCGGTGATGGGGATCTTCGCCGGTATCTACTACTGGTTTCCCAAGTTCACCGGGCGCATGCTCGCCGAGGGCCTGGGCAAGCTCTCCTGCGCACTGATGTGGCTGGGCATCAACCTGACGTTCTTGATCCAGCACTCGCTGGGCCTGGACGGGATGCCCCGCCGGGTCTACGAGTACCCGGACATCGCCCACTTCCAGCTCTACAACATCATCTCCACCGTGGGGTCGTTCACCCTCGCCCTCGGGGTGCTGGTGACGGTGGTCAACGTCGCCCGCTCGTTGCGCCATGGCGTGGTCGCCGGGCCCGACCCCTGGCGGGGCAACACGCTGGAGTGGTTCGTCCCCTCGCCCCCGCCGGCCAACAACTTCGATGTCATCCCCCGGGTGCGCTCGGTCGAGCCGATGAAGGACATCCGCCGCCAGATCGAGCGCCAGTCGCCGGTGGCCGACCAGGCGCCGGCGCCCACCCCGACTCCGGCCGTGCCCGCCTAGCTACCCTGACCCGCCCCATGTCGCCCGCCCCCGTAAGCCCCGCCCAGAGCCCCGCCGCCCCGCTGGCCCTGGGTGCCGTGGCCCCCGCCCCCGCCGGGCCCCTGGCCGCCGGGCGCCAGCTGCTCGCCGACTACCTGGAGCTCACCAAGCCCAAGGTCCAGAGCCTGCTGCTGCTCACCACCGCCGCCACCATGTACGTGGCCGGCGACCCCGCGGTGGCCACCGTCGCCCTCACCTGCCTGGGGGGCTATCTGTCCGCCGGCGGGGCGGGCGCCATCAACCACTACTTCGACCGCGACATCGACGCCCAGATGGCGCGCACCGCCTCGCGCCCGGTGCCCTCCGGGCGCGTGGCCCCCGGGGCGGCGCTGGCCTTCGGCGTGCTGCTCGGCGCCGCCGCCTTTGCCGAGCTGGCGCTGGCGGTCAACCTGCTGGCCGCCGGCCTGGCCCTGGCCGGGTTCGTCGGCTACGTCGGCGTCTACACGGTGTGGCTAAAGCGCCGCACGCCCCAGAACATCGTCATCGGCGGCGCCGCGGGCGCCGTGCCGCCGCTGGTGGGGTGGGCGGCGACCACCGGGCACCTGAGCGGGACCGCGCTGTACCTGTTCGCGATCGTCTTCTTCTGGACCCCGCCCCACTTCTGGGCGCTGAGCCTGCTCATGCGGGGCGAATACGAGCGCGTCGGCGTGCCGATGCTGCCCGTGGTCCGCGGCGAGCGCGAGACGCGCCGCCAGATCCTGCTCTACTCGATCCTGCTCTACGCGGTCTCCCAGCTGCCGTTCTGCGCCGGCGGCTTTGGGGCCATCTACCTCGGCGCCTCGCTGCTGTTGGGGCTGACCTTCATCGCCGGGGCCTGGCGCCTGGTGCGCCGCGCCGACCGTCGCGCGGCGCTGTCCCTGTACCTGTTCTCCCTGGCCTACCTGGCGCTGCTGTTCTTGGCGATGGTGGCCGACGCCCACCTGTCGTGAGCCCGAGCGAGGAGATCCGATGACCCGACGCCTCGCCCGCCGCAACATCCGCACCGGCCTGATCCTGGGCACGATCTGCCTGTTCACCTTCGGCCTGACCTTCCTGGCCGCCTATCTGTACGTCGCCGCATGAGCCCCCGCGGGCCCGAGCCGCCCCCCGTCGGGGAGGAGATCCACCTCCCCGGCCCCTCGCTGCTTCCGGTGGGCCTGGCCGTGGGGATCACCCTGACGATCATCGGGCTGACGCTGACGCCGATCTTCACCGTCGCCGGCGCCGTGCTCACCGTGGTGCTCGTCGTGCGCTGGATCCGGGAGACCCGGCGCGAGATCGGCGAGCTGCCGATCGATCCGCACTAGGGCTGGAAGTTCCGCAGCCGACCTGAGCGCGACCTTCCCCGCAGAGCTCAGGCGCTGGCCGCGCCGGCGGGCATGTCCGAGGTCGCGCCCTCTCCGGTCCAGCAGCGCACGATGTCGCGCATCGCCAGCACGCCGCAGATGTCGCCCCGGTCGACCACGACCAGGTGGCGGAAGTTGCCTTGCACCATCGCCGCCGCCGCCTCCTCCAGCGACCACTCGGGCGAGGCCACCACCAGGGAGGAGGTCAGGTGCTGGCCCACCCGCTCGGTGTCGGGATCCTGGCCGGCGCCGATCGACTCCAGCACGTCGCGCTCGGTGATGATCGCGGGACCGGCCCCGTCGGGGTCCATGATCACCGCGGCGCCCACGCGCCGCTCGGCCATCAGGCGCGCGGCGTCCCGCAGGGTGTGATCGGGACCAACGGACAGGACCGTCTTGCTCATCCCTTCGCGCACGCGCATTCACGGGCCTCCTCGATCGATCTTGCAACTATTGGCGCAATGTACGCCGCCGCCTCGGCCAGCGCAAGGGGCGCGCCGGCTTCGCCCGGCGGCGTCGCAGCGTCCGTGCGCCATCTTGACGGCCGCCCGCCGCTCGCGCCGCCCGCCCGATTGACAGAGTGTCCGAAAGGTGGCATCCGTTCCGCTTCCCTACCCTCCACCGATGCCCTCCGCCTCCCCCTCCCCCGATCGCGAGCGCGACCAGCCCGGCCAGCGGCCCGCTACCCGCCGCCACCGCGCGCTGCTGTTCACCGACGCGGCCGCGATCGTGCGCGCCGAGTACGCCTCGGACCTGTCCCTCGACGACGTCGCCCGGCGCATCGCCTCCTCGCGCCGCCAGCTCCAGCGCGCCTTCGCCGAGGCCGGCCAGACCACGTTTCGCGGCCATCTGACCGCGGTGCGCATGGAGCGCGCGGCCGAGCTGCTCGCCTCGCTGCCGCTGCCGGTGCGCGAGGTGGCCGCCCGCGTCGGCTATCGCCAGCCGGCCCAGTTCGCCAAGGCGTTTCGCCGCCACCACCGCCAGGGGCCGTCCGAGTATCGACGCGCGGCGCGACGGCCCGCGGCGGCCCTGGCCACCGCCGATGGGGGCATGTCCCATGAGCCCGCCGCCACACCAGAGCGCCAACCGCCCGGGCGCACCGAGGAGGAGGAGCCCGCCCCTCCCCCCTCTCCGCCCGGGTCCGAGGCGCTGACCGGCTGCGGGTCCTCCGGCGGCTCACCGGCGAGCTGAGGGCGACGCCGGTTTCCTGAGACCGGGCACCCAGCCACTCAAATAGGATCCGCTCCCTTCATGGAGCGCTCGGGAGCCGCCATGCGTAACCGGCCCGTGCTCGTGGCCTTCGTCCTGGGGGCGGTCGCCGCCGCGATCGGCATCGCCCTGGGGCTGACCATTCACTGGTTCCCCGCCCAGGCCTCCACCCAGGCCAAGAAGATCGACACGCTCTACGACGTGCTGGTGGTGGCCTCGGTGCCGATCTTCGTGCTGGTCACCACGGTGGTGCTGTTCTCGGTCTGGCGCTTTCGCATGCGGCCGGGCGAGGAGGAGCGCGACGGTCCGCCGATCCACGGCAACACCAAGCTCGAGGTCCTGTGGACGGCGTTTCCCGCCGCACTGCTGATCTCGCTGTGCAGCTACGCCTACGTGGTCCTGCGCGACGTCGAGAAGAAGCCCTCGGGCGGGGCGACGGAGATGAACGTCGACGTCACCGGTCAGCAGTTCGAGTGGAAGTTCTCCTACCCGGCCTCCACCACCGGCGGCGCCCCGGTGCAGGCCACCCAGCTGTACCTGCCCCAGGGCCAGCCGGTCCGCTTCAACGTGCGCAGCCTGGACGTGATCCACGCCTTCTACGTGCCCGCCTTTCGCCTTCAGATCGATGCCGTCCCGGGCCAGACGACAAACCTGCGCGCCACGCCCAGCCGCCTGGGCACCTACGTCTTCGCGTGCGCCGAGCTGTGCGGGCTGGGGCACCCCGCCATGCGCACCAGCGTCCACGTGGTCAGCCCGGCCGCCTTTCGCGCCTGGCTGCGCTCCCAGCAGCAGCCAGCCGGCGGGCAGGGCCCGCCCCCGGGCGGGCCGGGCGCACCACCCGGCCCGGGCGCCCCCGCCCCGGCCGCGGCGGGCACCGGCGCCCCGGCCGCCGCCCGGCGGGCCGGGCGCTCAGACGCCAGACGGCGAGCGGACGCGGGCGCCCGCGGCGCGGATACCCTTGCGGGGGCGGGACGCCCCGCCGGATCCTAGGAAGGAGGAGCAGCACCCACGATGGCCGCCAAGCTACGGGCACCAGGGTTCTACCGGGCCGGCACGTTCACCCTGGGCGGGGTCCTCTTCTCCCTCGCGCTCACCTACCTGGTGCGCATGTCCTACGGGCACGGGCGCTTTCACCACTTCATCGCGCCCAACGCGATCCTCACGGTCTCGCTGATCGCCGCGCCGCTGGCGTTCCTGGTCGGCCTGGGGGCCTTTGACTACTGGTTTTACTGGGCGGCGGGCAAGCCCACCCGACCCGAGGACCACTCCAGCCACGGCGCCCACAGCTGGCGCGACTACTTCCGGGTCAACACCGACCACAAGGTGATCGGGATCCAGTACACGGTCACCTCGTTCTTCTTTTTGCTCGTGGGCGGGCTGATGGCGATGCTGATGCGCGCCGAGCTGGCCCAGCCCGGGTCGCAGTTCGTGGACTCCAACACGTTTAACGGCCTGTTCTCGGTCCACGCCTCGCTGCTGATCTTCCTGTTCATCATCCCGGTGTTCGCCGGCCTGGCCAACTTCGTGCTGCCGTTGATGATCGGCGCGCCCGACATGGCCTTCCCGCGACTGAACGCCCTGTCCTACTGGCTGCTGCCGATCGCCGGCTTGATGATGATCGCCAGCTTCTTCGCCCCCGGCGGTTCGTTCGCCTCGGGGTGGACGGCCTATGCCCCGCTCTCGGACACCGCCCCCATCGGACAGGTGTTCTTCACCTTGGCGGTGCAGTTCGCGGGGGCGTCGTCGATCGCCACGGCCCTGAACTTCCTGGTGACCATCATCACCATGCGCGCCCCGGGGATGAGCTTCTTCCGCATGCCCCTGCTGGTGTGGGCGAACTTCGCCACCTCGCTGCTGGTGGTCATCGCCACGCCGTTCATCGCCTCCTCGCAGTTCTTCATCCTGCTCGACCGGGGCCTGGGCTTTAACTTCTTCAACGCGGGACGCGGGGGCGACGTGCTCATGTACCAGCACGTCTTCTGGTTCTACTCGCACCCGGCGGTCTACATCATGATGCTGCCCGGGTTCGGGATCGTCTCCGAGATCATCGCGGTCAAGTCGCGAAAACCGATCTTCGGCTACCGGATGATGGCCTTCTCGCTGGTGGCCATCGTCGTGCTGGGGTTCACCGTGTGGGCCCACCACATGTTCGTCTCGGGCATGCAGGCGTGGATCCGGATCCCGATGATGATCACCACGGCGATCATCGCCGTGCCCACCGGGATCAAGATCTTCTCCTGGCTGGCCACGCTATGGAAAGGGGTGCTTCACCTCGACACGCCGATGCTGTTCGCGCTCGGCTTCCTGACCATGTTCACGCTGGGCGGGATCAGCGGCGTGATGCTGGCCATGGTGCCCCTGGACATCCACGTCTCGGACACCTACTTCATCGTGGCCCATATCCACTACGTGCTGTTCGGCGGATCGCTGTTTACGATCTTCGCCGGGGTCTACTACTGGTTCCCCAAGATGACCGGGCGAATGTTCGATGAGCGCCTGGGGCGGATGCACTTCTGGCTGACGTTCATCTTCTTCAACCTCACCTTCGCCCCCATGCACATCATCGGGCTCCAGGGCATGCCCCGGCGGGTGGCCGACTACTCCAGCCAGTACGCGGGCTGGAACCTGGTCATCTCGCTGTCGAGCTTCGTCCTCGGGGCCTCGATCCTGATCTTCGTCTACAACATCGTCTCCAGCTGGCGAGGGGGGCCGCGCGCCCCCGCCAACCCGTGGCGGGGCATGACGCTCGAGTGGCAGGTCTCCTCGCCGCCGCCGATCTTCAACTTCGACGCTGTGCCCACCGTCGTCGGCGGCCCCTACGAGTACGGGGTGCCCGGGGCGGTGCACGGCATCTTCAAGGGCGGCGCCGAGGTCAAGCCGGCGCCCGCCGGGACCGTGGCCAGACCGGCGCGCGAATGAGCGCCGACGCACGAGAGAGCGGCTCGGAGCGACTCGTGCTCGTCGTCGCCAACGAGACGATCGGCGGTCAGGCGCTGCTCGACGCCGTGCACCGGCACGCCCAGGATGGCGCGCGCTTCGTCGTCTGCGTGCCCCGCAGCGGACCCAAGCACGGCAACATCATCTACGACGACACCGTCTTTCAGGCGGCCCAGGTGCGCGTCGATCTGGCCCGCTCGTTCCTGCGCAACGAGGGCATCGAGGCGGTCGGCGAGGTCGGCGACCCCGACCCCTACGCCGCCACCATCGACGCCGTGCACGAGTACTCGCCCGACGAGATCATCATCTCTACCCATCCAGAGACCCGGTCGGGATGGCTCAGGCGCTCGCTGGTCGAGCGCATCGAGCAGGCCACCGGTCTCCCGGTCGAGCACGTGCTCGTCGACCTGGACAAGGAGAGCCTGCCGTTCACCGTGACGCTGGTGGTGGCCAACCGCACCGCCTCGGACGCGGCGCTCATCCGCCGGCTCAAGGAGAAGGCCTCCGACGAGCACCACCTGTTCATCGTCGTCATCCCCCAGGAGGGCGGACAGGGCGCCGCGGCGGCGGCCGCTCGCGGGCGCCTGGATCAGGTGCTTCAGCTGCTGCGCGACGAGGGGCTTCTATGCGCCGGGATGATCGGCGACCCCGACCCCTATACGGCGACCATGAACGCGCTGCACTTCTTCCGCATCGGCGAGGTCGTCATCTCCACCTTCGACGAGCACCGATCGGGGTGGTTGCGCACCCACCTGGTCGAGCGCGTGCGCAACGCCACCGAGGCGCCGGTCGAGCACGTCGTGTCCGAGCGCCGCCGCGACGCCACCCCCGCCGAGCCGGCCGCGAGCGCGTAGGGGTTAGTCATGGAAGCCGCCAGTGCCTCCGTCACCACCGCCGATCACGAGCACCACGGTCCGCCGCCGGCCAACCGCAGCTCCCGGGTCGAGGCCCAGACCCTGGGGATGCTGCTTTTCATCATCTCGGAGATCATGGTCTTCGGGGCGTTCTTCACCGCCTACTTCTTCATTCGGGTGGTCAAGGGCGACCACTGGTTCCCGTTCCACGGCGACGTGCTGCCGGTGGCGGTCGCCGGGGTCAACACGGCGATCCTGCTCTCGTCGTCGCTGACCATGCACTGGGCACAGACGTCGATCAAGCACGACAACCGCTTTGGCCTGAAGGCGGGGATCCTCAGCACGTTCCTGCTCGGCCTGACCTTCCTGTTCGTGCAGGTAAACGAGTACGTGCATGTGGGCTTCTCGCCCCGCGACCACGCCCAGGGGACGATCTTCTACGGGCTCACCGGACTGCACGGCGCCCACGTGTTCATCGGGCTGACGCTGCTGGCGATGGTGACCGTGCGCTCCTTCCGAGGTCACTACTCCTCCAAGGAGCACCGGGGGGTCGAGGTGCCGGGGATCTACTGGCACTTCGTCGACGCGATGTGGATCATCGTCTACTCGTCGGTCTACGTCCTCTAGGGCAATGACCCCGCGGAGGCGCGGGAGCGACCCCCTGGGGCCGGACGGCTGGGTCACGCGCGTGCTCAAGCCGCTGCGCTCCGAGCCCGACGCGTTTCGCTTCCTGATCTACGTGGTGGTGGTCGCCGCGGTGGTGGTCGGGCTCGTGCTGGTCGTGCGGGCGGTTGTGTGAGGCGCGGCGGGTTCTGCGTTCGCCGGGCGGTGGCGGGCGCAGACCCAGCGAGGGCGGCCCGGAGGCCGCCCTCGTGGTTTCGGTTTTGGACTTCTAGCTCAGCCGGCGATTGCGGCTATCTGCCATCCGGTGCCGCTGAATGAACCCGTTACGTATTCGTCGGTCCCAAAATTGTCGTAGTAACCGACGATCTGGCTGCAGAAGTTCGTCGCACCGACACTCGCAGCGCAGTTCACCGCACCTGGGCTGCTGCCCGCGGTCTGGATGACCGGTGTCACATTCACCGCTCGCTGGGAGACATTGACATCGCTTCCCAGCCGGTTGAACCGTAGAAGGTAGCAATGTGTCGCCGGACACCCGCTGACGCCACCAGGCGCCTGGGCGAGGATGCTGAACTCGCTTCCCGACGCGGCTGTGCAGTTGCTGTTGGTATCGCACGTCGCTCCACCTATTAGCGGTCGGGCATTGTTCAGCCCGACCAGCCCCGTCACCGGGTTGGTCAGCGCCGACTGAATCGCCGAAAACGCCCCAGGGATTGCGGACGCCGCCTGAACCAACGCGGCCAGGCTCGCCTTCGTGTTGTTGAGATCGGCAGTGGTGGCGCCAAGAGCAGCAGAGACGGCGTTGATCGCCGAGCTGAGCTGTCGCCCGGTGCGCTTGATGTTGTTCTGAGCGCCCTGAAGCTGTCTGCTCAGGGTTCGAAACGACTTCTTGGTGGCGAACTTGCTGCCAGCGGCATCCGCCACCGCCGGTGCCCCGGCCAGTGAAATTGAGACAGCGGCTATGAGGACCGCCATCGAAGGCTTACGCACTTCTCCTTCTCCTCTCCGGGAGACGCTGTCTCCCGTATCGACGTACCTCCCCCGTCCCGCCCACAGGCGGTCCCGAGTCGGGCTAGTGCGAGACTAACCGCCCCATCCCTACCAGTCACCGCGGATATCCGTCCATCTTGCGAGGATTTCTGCGTACCCAGTTTTGGGCTGGGCCTGCGCTTCCCGGACGAGCTCGCTTTCGGATCTAGTCCGTCCGCCGGCTCGGCCGGCGAACGCCCGTGCCTACTTGACCACCAGGGTGCCCACCATGCCGGCCTGACGGTGACTGTCGACCTGGCAGTAGAACGTGTAGCTGCCGGGCTTGAGCGTGGCGTGGAACTGGGCCACCCCGCTGGCGATGATCGGCGAGGCCGCGCTCGCCGGTGCCCCGTTGCCCTCGAGCGCGATGTTGTGTTGGATCCCGGACTTGTTGGCCATCTTGATCGTCACCGAACCGGGCTTGGCGGTCGCCTTGTTGGTCAGGTAGGCCAGCTGACCGGACGGATCGGCGTCGATCTCCAGGCTCCCACCGGCCTCGACCGCCGGCGTCCCCGCGCCGGGGGCCTGGACCGCGGTGGCCAGCAGGCCGGTGTCCTGGCCGGGCTTGGCCGCCGAAGCCGCCACGTAGGCGGCGACGTCGGTGGCGCTCTGGCCGGTGACCAGGCGGGCCGGCATCAGCGTCCCGCGAGCCGGGTTGTAGATCTGGTCGTGGACGATCCCTCGGATCGTGTCGCGCCCGAAGCCGTCCTGGAGGTCGCGCTGGAAGGCGGCGTCGAGGTTGGGGCCCACGTTGCCCTTCGTGCTCGCCCGGGCCAGCGTGTGGCAGGAGCCGCACTTGGAGACGAACAGCTTCTTGCCGTTGATCAGGTTGGCGTCGCTGTGCTTTACCTGACAGCCGGCCAGGGCCGCCAGGCCAACTGCCGTGGTCCCCACCAGGGCCAGCTGCGCGACTCTCGGGCGCGCGAGCAGCAGGACGCGAACCGGGGAGGAACGGGGGGCCATGGGCGCGGGAACTCTATCCGAGCGTTCTGGCGCTCAGCCGCCCGCTCCGGGCGCCAACTCGTGCTCGGGCGGGGGCGCTAGCTCGTCCAGCCTACCCTGTGCCGCGGCGATCACCGAGCCCGCGACGCCCTCCCACGAATAGCGGGCGCGACAGACCTCGACCAGCGCCTCGCGCGTCCTCGCGCGCAGCTCCTCGGGAGCGGTCAGCCACGCCACCAGCCGCTCGGCCAGCGCCCGGACGACCTCGCCCTGCAGCCCGAACGAAAGCCAGCCGGCGACCTCGGGCGGTACCGCCTCGGCCAGCGCCCGGGTGACCTCGGCGAGCCCGGAGTGGTCGGCGCTGATCGGGAAGGCCGCGCAGGCGGCCCCCTCCACCGTCACCATCCCAAACGCCTCGGGGAACGTGCTCGGCACCACCTGGGCCTCGCACGCCGGCAGCAGGTCGGCGAGCTCGGCGTGCTCGAGGCGTCCGGTCAGCACGACCTGCTCGCCCAGGCGGGCCGCCGCGGCCAGGTAGCGCTCGCGCTCCTCGCCCTGAAGGCCCTCCAGGAAGTCGAGAACCATGTGCAAGGGCGCAGCCGGGCCGCCTTCCAGCGCGCGTCCCTGCTGGGCGATCTCGGCCACCTGGTCCAGATCGCCGGCGATCAGCGCGGCCAATAGGCGTTCGAAGCCCTCGCGGTAGGCACCGAAGCCGACCACCACCAGGCGCGCGCGGGGGACGCGATCGAGCACCAGCGGCCAGGCCATGAGAAGGACGTCGACCCCCTTGGAGACGATCAGCTTCCCCACGAAGGAGACGAGCACGTCGTCCTCGGGATCCAAGCGAGAGAGCGCCATGCCCGCGGCGATCTTGTCGCGGGCAAACGCGTCGGCGGGTCCCCCGACGGGGGCAACGGTGCCGGCCAGCAGCCGCTCGGTCAGCTGCCCGAGCCCGGCCGCCGCCGCGGCCGGCTCGCGGGGAACGAACTGGTTGACGTCCACGCCGGGCGGTCCCAGCCGCGTGCGCGCCGGCAGGTCGGGGTCCTCCATGGCCTCCCACAGGCTCTCGGCGGTGTGGCGGGAGCCGACCAGGATCGCGCTGGCCCCCGCCAGGCCTTCGCGGGCGGCGGGCATGAAGCGCTCGCGGTGGGGCTTGACCGTGTACTCGAGCGCGCTGCCGTGGACCTTGACCGCGTAGGGCACGCCGGTGTCGGCCAGGCCCCGGGCGAGGATCACGGGCCCCATCACCAGGTGGTTGGCCAGCGCCACATCCGGGTGCGCCCCCGCGGCGACCGCGGCCACCGCGGTGACATTTCGGGCCACGTAGTGGTCGACCTCCTCGTCGGTGCACTCGCCAAACGGCTTGGCCTCAAAGCCCTCGTAGCGGTCAGCCACGTAGGTGGGCAGCAGCGTCCCGATGTCGGGCCGGTAGGCGACGCAGCGCGCCGGCGACCGGCGCTCCTGCAGTCGCAACTCGCCGTCCTCCCAGGTGCCGATGGCGTCGACGAACTCGAAGCGCTCCATGTGTCGGTCCTGGCTGACGACGTGCACCTCGTGGCCCAGGCCGACGAGCGCCTCGGCGAGCTTGGCGTTGTAGACGTTGGAGCCCGTGCCGCCCAGCAGGTAGCCGTGGAAGATCAGGATTCGCACGGCCGGCAGCCTACGCGTTTTGGGCCCGCGGCCGGGGGTTTGGCGTCTCGGGCCTCCGCTAGAGTGCGCGCGTGCCAATCCATCAGCGCTACCGCCTGCGCTCCCCGTCGGGGCGCGAGGCCGTGCTCGAGGCCGAGCCCGACCGCGTATACGTCGATCGCCAGACCGGGGAGGAGATGGAGGTCACCGGCATGGTCCTGCCGCTGGCGCCCTCGCCCTCCCAGCTGCCATGGGCGGTGGAGAACCTGCGCTCCTGCTCCTGGTGCGGTCAGCTGGCACAAAAGGACCTCAACGACTGCCCCCATTGCGGCCGCCGCATGGCCGCCTTCGTGGCGTGAGGCCGCCCGGCCGCATCCTGCCCGCCGTCGCCACCCTGGGCGTGTTCGGCCTGGGCGTCGGCCTGGGCGCCTGCGGCGGATCGAAGGTCTCAGACGCGGTTCCCAAGACCGTGCCCGAACTGACCGCGCCGCCCAACAGCGCCTCGGCCCCCGCGTCCACCACCGGCACGACCTCGACCACTAGCACGAGCACCACGGGGACCGACACCACGTCGACCGACACGAGCGGAACCGGTGGCACCAGCGCCGGCGGGACGGACACCGGATCCGGCGCCGGGTCGGGTTCGGGCGGTGCATCCTCCGGCGGCTCGGGCGCCGGCACCGGCGGCTCGGGCAGCGGCGGCGGCAGCGGCGGCAGCTCGTCGGGCGCGGGCTCCGGCGGAGCGGCCGCTCCCTAGTCAGTCGGGCCGCGGCGCGACGCCGCGCCCCTAGGGCGTGGAGATCAGCGTGGCCGTGAAGGTCAGGCGCGCCGTCTTGTACAGGCAGAAGTACTGGGTGTTCTGACCCACGCGCTGCTGGGCGGTCTGCTGCGTCGTGTTGTTGCACTGCTTCTTCTGCCGGCTCGCCCGCCAGGACGTCGAGTTGGAGAAGCCGATGGCCAGCGCCGGCGCCCAGGTGGGCACCGTCAGGGCCACCACCCAGCCCTTCTTTACCGGGATCGTCGTGTCGAGCGGGAACTGCGTCGTCTGACCGAAATAGGACTGGAGCTGGACCACGGGACTCACGGCCATCACCTGGTAGAAGAGCTTCTTGCGCGGGCGCAGGATCGTGATCTGGGCCGAGGCGGGGCCGCCCTCGTTGGTGTTGAAGAACGTGGTCTGCTTCTTGTTGGGCTTGCCCAGGGTGATCGACCAGGCCACGATCCGCCCGTCGCGGGGGATCGTGTCCGGGCCCCGGGAGGTGCTCGTCTTGGCCTGATAGCCGCTCGTTCGGCTCACGGCCAGGCACGGGCTGGAGGGGCAGGCGGGGGTAGCCGAGCTCGAGGAGAAGCCGATCTCGCTGATCCGGGCGCTCGCCGAGGGCGCCAGCGCCAGCGCCAGCGCCGGCACGCATAGTGCGGTTATCGCTCGTCTCATCATCGTCATTCAACACGAGCGACCGGTCGGGGTCGCGGCCGGCGGTGGCGTTTCGGGAGAAAGTTGCACGTGCAATAGACTCCGCGGCCGGGATGCCGGCGATCGAGGCAACCAAGCTCGAGCGCGAGTTCAAGGGCGGTCTCAGGGCGGTGGACGGCATCGACCTGGCGGTCGCGCCGGGCGAGGTCTACGCCTTCCTGGGCCCAAACGGGGCGGGCAAGACCACCACGGTGCGCATGCTCGTCACCCTGCTGCGCCCCACCGGGGGCGAGGCTCGGGTGGCCGGCTTCGACGTCGCCCGCCAGCCCGCCGAGGTGCGGCGGCGGATCGGGGTGGCCCTTCAAGAGGCCGCGCTGGACCTGCTCATGACCGGGCGCGAGCTGATCGAGCTGCAGGCCACCCTGCACGGCATCGACCCCCGGTCGGTGCGCTCGCGGGGCGACGAGCTGCTCGAGCGGGTCGGGCTGACCGAGGCCCGCGATCGCCGGGTGGGCACCTATTCCGGGGGGATGCGCCGGCGCCTGGATCTGGCCATGGCGCTGATCCACGAGCCCCAGGTGCTGTTCCTGGACGAGCCCACCACCGGCCTGGATCCGGTTTCGCGCCTGACCCTGTGGGACGAGGTGCGGCGGCTCAAGGGCGAGGGCACCACCGTGTTTTTGACCACCCAGTACCTCGAGGAGGCCGACCAACTCGCCGACCGGCTGTCGATCATCAGCGCCGGCAAGCTGGTGGCCGAGGGCACCCCCGGCGAGCTCAAGGCCCAGGTCGGCCGGCCGCACCTGGACATCACACTCTCCGACGGCGCCGACCCGGGCGACGCTAACCGGGTGCTGGAGCGCTTCGGCGAGCTCCAGCCGCCCGGGCCGGACTGCCACTTCTCGCTGCGGGTGGGCCACGGCGCCGCCGACATCGCTCCGGTGGTGCGGGCCCTGGACGAGGCCGGCCTGCGGGTCGCCTCGCTACAGGTGATCGAACCCTCGCTCGACGACGTCTTCGTGGCCAAGACGGGGCGCCACCTGGAAGGCGCCTCCGAGCAACGGGAAGCGGCCGCTGACGCGGCCGGGTCCGATGGCGACCGCTGAGGCCGCGGTCCCCCGGGTCGCCGTCGGCCGCGCGGCGCCCGGCCTGGCCATCACGGTGCTGGCGCTGGGCCGGCGGGCGCTGCGCAACTCGTTGCGCCGGCCCCAGTTCCTGGCCCCGCTGATCGTCTTTCCCTCGCTGATGCTGGCGGTCAACGTCGGCGGGCTCAGCCGCACCACCAGCCTGCCCGGCTTTCCGCACGTGCACGGGTTCCTGGACTTCCAGCTCGCCGCCGCGCTGGTCCAGTCGCTGATGCTGGGCGGCGTGAGCGCCGGCATCGCCACCGCGCTGGAGATCGAGGGCGGCTTCTTTGATCGCCTGATCGCCGCCCCGATCCCGCGGGTGGCGATCGTGCTCGGGCGCCTGCTGGCGACCGGCGCGCTGGCCGCGGGCCAGGTGGCCTACTTCCTCGCCCTGGGCCTGACCTTCGGCGGCCACATCGAGGGGGGCATCGCCGGCGTGGTCCTGGTGCTGGCGATCGGCGTGGTGGCGGGAGTCGGCTTCGGGGGGATCGGGGTGATGCTCGCGCTGCGGGCGCGCAACGCCTCCACCGTCCAGGGGATCTTCCCCATCGTGTTCGTGGTGCTGTTCATCTCGGATGCCTTCTTTCCCCAGAACCTCCTGTCCTCCCCCGCCGACGCGGTGGCGGCCTACAACCCGCTCAGCTACGTCGCCGACGGGATGCGCAATCCGATCATCGCCTCGATCTCGGCCACCAAGGTGATCGACGGGCTGATCGCCGCCGCCGGTATCGCCGTGGTGGCGATGGCGCTGTCGGTGTGGGCGTTGCGGGGAAGGCTGCGCGAGGAATGACCGCCTCCCTGCGCGCGATGGGCGCCCTGGTGCGGCGCGCGCTAAACGAGATCCTGCGGGTCCCGGGGGGCGCGATCCCCGGCGTGCTGGCCCCCACCATCTTCATGCTCGGCCTGTCGGCCGTGTTCGGCAAGGCCTCGCACCTGCCCGGCTTTACGGCGTCTGACTTTCGCACCTTCATCGTGCCCGTCGGCTTCCTCCAGGGGGCCAGCTTCACCGGCGCCGCCACCGGGGTCAACCTGGCCCGCGACATCGAGCAGGGGTGGTTTGACCGCCTGCTGCTCTCCCCCACCCCGCGGCCGGTACTGCTCGCCGGCCTGGTCGGGTCGGCTTCGCTGCGGGCGCTGATGCCCGCCAGCTTCCTGCTCGTGGTGGCGCTGATCGTCGGGGTCCACTGGCCCGGCGTGCTCGGGCTGGTGGTGGCGGGCGCGCTGGTGATGGGCCTGGCGTGCGTGATGGCCCTGTGGGCGGTAATGCTCGCGCTGCGCTTTCGCACCCAGCAGGCGGCGCCGCTGATGCAGATCGGCGGCTTCATCGCCGTGCTGTTCACCACCGCCTATGCCCCCCAGGCGCTGCTCACCGGCTGGCTGCGCGACGTGGCTCGGATCAACCCGGTCACCCACGTCCTAGACGGCGTGCGCCAGGGCTTCGTCGCCCAGGTCACCTGGGGAAAGACCTGGCCCGCCTTCGTCGCCGTGGCCGGGCTGATGCTCGTGCTGGGAGCGCTCGCGGTGCGCGGCCTGCGCCGCGTCGGGGTCTAGCTGCGGTGCGCGCTCTGCGCCGCCTTACGCGTGTTAGCGTGCGCATTTGGCCCTCGGTGAGTGCGCACGGCAGCCTCTGAAGGAGGAGGTCGAGCAGCAAGCCGGGGCACACGATGTAAGAGGAGGACGTTTATGCCTAGGTGGACCGGCCGTGCGGTGATGGCACTGGCCATAGTGGGCGCGGCGACGGCCGCCGGCTGCGGGACGAAGACGATCAAGCCCGAGGCGGCCGAGAACTACGTGCGCACCCAGGAGAAGGACGCGCTGGGCGGTGAGCCGAAGTCGGTCAAGTGCCCGAACGACGTCGAAGCCAAGGTGGGAGGCACCATGACCTGCAATGTGACGTTCGCCAACGACAATGAGGGTAAGGCGACCCTTCACATTACGGGCATTCAGGGAGACACAGTCCTCTTTGCCCCCCTCACCAAGGCCGACATTGAGGGAGACACCGGGGGCGGCACGAGCACGACCGGCACCGAGACGACCGGGACGGACACCACCGGCACGGACACCACCGGCACCGACACCACCGGCACCGAGACGACCGGCACCGACACCACCGGCGGCTCGGGTGGCGGCACGCCCTAGTACGGCGGGCGACCGCAGCGAGATTTGGGGCGCGCCGGAAGACCGGCGCGCCCCATTCGTCCGGCTATTGCCCCTCGAACGTAGCGTGCCCGGGGCCGCGCTCCAGGAACGAGCGCACCGCGCCGCGCAGGTCCTCGGTGTCGAACAGCGCCCCGGCCAGGTCGGGCACGACTTCGTCGGCTGCCCGGGGACCGCCGCGCTCGGCGGCCGCCACGATCGCCTTGGTGGCGGCGTGGGCGCGCGTGGGTCCGCGCGCCAGTCCCTGGGCGAAGCCCAGCGCGCTCTGGGCAAAGCCGTCGTCGGGCATGACCCGGTTGACCACGCCCCAGGCGTGCAGCGTGTGCGCGTCGTAGAGCTCGCCGGTCATGACCAGCTCCCGGGCCCGCGCCGAGCCGGCTCGCGCCGCCAGGCGCTGGGTACCCCCCATCGCCGGGGTTAGCCCCACCACCGTCTCCACCAGCCCAAAGCGCGCCGACTCGGCCGCCAGCAGCAGGTCGCACGCGAGCGAGAGCTCAAACGCGGCGGTCAGGCACAGCGCGTGGGCGGCGAACACGGTGGGGAACTCGAGCGCCTCGACGCGGTGGATCAGGTCGAGCAGCGAGCGCCACAGCTCGGCGCCCGCTTCGCCCGACAGGCCGTCGAACAGGTGCACGTCCACGCCAGCGGAGACCGCCCGCCCCTCGGCGCGCACCAAGACGCCGCGCGGCGGCTCCCCCTCCAGCTCGGCGACCGCGCCCGCCAGGCCGTCCATCATCGCCCGGTCGAACAGGTTCAGCGGCGGCGCATCGAGGGTGAGCACGGCCAGGCCGCCGTCGCGCTCCAGGCGCACCGGGTCGACCGTCATGCGCCGTTCATCCGCGCAGCTCGTCGGCCGCCGCCGCGATCTCGGTCTCGTCGCCGGGCCCCGGCACCCAGGGCAGGCGCAACGGGTCGCCCTCATAGCGCGGAATCACGTGGATGTGAAAGTGAAAGATCGTCTGCCACGCCGCCCGGCCGAGCGAGTTGAGCAGGTTCACCCCGTCGGCTCCGAGCCGGTCGACCGCCCGCCCGGCCAGCCGCTGGGCGGCCACGGCGCAGGCGCACAGATCCTCGGCGGAGACCTCGTGCAGGTCGCGCGCGTGCGCGCGGGGGACCACCAGCGCGTGGCCCCGGGTGGCCGGATTGATGTCCATGAAGCTGACCGTGCGCTCGTCGGAGTCGACGATCTGGGCCGACAGCTCCCCGGCCACGATCTTGCAGAACAGGCAGTCCTCCGCCACGGCGAAGAAGACTATTGGCCCCTGTCGGGCCCCGTCTCCTGGGCGTCCGCCCGCTCGGCCCTGCGCGCGCGAAGGTAGGCCACGGCCCCAGCGCGGTCGGTGATCTCGCCGGCGTACTGGGCTTCGGCCAGCTCGTCGAGCAGCTCGCCGATCGCCGGTCCGGGGGCGAGCGAGAGCTCGCGCGCCAGCTCGTCGCCCCGGAGCACGGGGGCGGGCGGCCCCTGCGCGCGCCAGCGCAGGGCGGCCCCCAGGACCTCGCGCGTGAGCTCGGTGTGCGCCGCGATCGCCGGCTGGGCGTTGGCGCCGCGGGTGGCCAGCCGGTCGGCGAGCGAGAGCAGCGTGACGTCGACCTCCACCGGGTCGCAGGCGCGCAGGTAGCGGTGCAGGACCCGCAGGGAGAGCGGGCGCTCGTGCACCAGGAAGCCGAGCCGGAGGTGGTGGCGGGTCAGATCGGCCACGTGGCGGCGCAAGCGCTCCGAGGAGCGCAGCCGGCCCAGCACCTCCTCGGCCATGCGGGCGCCGACCTCGTCGTGACCGAGAAACGTCACCCGCCCCTCGGGGGTCACCGCGCGGGTGGTGGGCTTGGCCGCGTCGTGCAGCAGCGCACCGAGGCGCAGCGCCTCGCCGCGCGAGAGCGAGTCGGCCAGCGGCTCGTCGAGCAGCGCCGCCACCGCGCCGCCGTGCTGGGGACCCACGGCGGCCGCCGGGTCGCGCTGCAGCTCGATCACGCCGCCGAGCACGGCGAGCGTGTGGTCGTGCACGTCGAGGTGGTGAAAGCGGGTCTGCTCGACTCCGTGCAGGGCCGACAGCTCGGGCAGGACCACGTCGGTGGCCCCCACCTCCTCCATCAGGCGCAGGCCGGCGAGCGCCGCCTCGGCGACCACGATCCGCCGCAGCTCAAAAAACAGCCGCTCGCCCGCCACCCGCTGGAGCCCCGGCGCCCGCTCGCGCGCCGCCCGCACGCTCGCGGCCTCGGCGTCAAAGCCCAGCTCGCACGCCACCCGCGCCAGCCGCAGCACGCGGAGCGGGTCGTCGACGAACGCCTGCGGGCTGACCATCCGCACCCGGCGGCGGCGCAGATCCTCGGCGCCCCCGGTGGGGTCCACCAGCTCCCCGCCGGCGAGCGGCTCGCCCAGCGCGTTGATGGTGAAGTCGCGTCGGCGCAGATCGGCCTCGACGCTGCCGCCGTGCAACGGGGTGATGTCGACCTGCCAACCCTCTCCCACCACCCGCCAGGCGCCGTGGGCCTCTGAGAGCTCGAACGCGGCGGCCGACGCCGCCCGCCCCAGGCGCCGGGCGGCCGCGCCCAGGTCGCCCGCCAGCACCAGGTCGAGGTCGTCGGTGGGCCGGCCCAGGAGCCGGTCGCGCACCGTCCCGCCCACCACCCACGCCCCGGTGCCCTCGAGCGCCGCTCGAGCGACTTCCCGCGCCTGGGCGGCGCTTCCGCGCAGCTCGGGTCCCGGGGCGCTCAGGCCGGCTCCCCGTCGCGGTGGTAGGCGCGCGGTACGCGGGGCAGCAGTCCACAGGTGACCTCGTAGTTGATCGTCGCCAGCCGGCGGGCCACCTCCTCGGCGGTGATCTGCTCGCCTCCGTCGGGGCCGATGAGCACGGCCTCCTCGCCGGGGTGAACGCTCGGCTCGGGCCCCAGGTCGACGATGACGTTGTCCATGCTCACCGTCCCCACCTGGGGGTAGCGCCGCCCTCCGATCAGGGCGTCGGCGTTGTTGGTCAGCGCCCGGCGCCAGCCGTCGCCGTAGCCGATCGGCAGCACGCCGAGCGTCGTGTCGCGCTCGGCGATGAACCGCCGTCCATAGCCGGCGCTCTGCCCCGCGACGCAGGGCTTGACGTCGGCCACCCAGCTGCGCAGCTCGAGTGCCGGCTCGAGGGCCCGCGCCGCCGGGTCGGCGTTGAGGGGATCCAGCCCATAGACGGCGATGCCGCAGCGCACCATGTCGAAGTGGGCGGCGGCGTCGCGCAGCGTGGCGGCGCTGTTGGCCGCGTGCACGAGCACCCCGGGATGGCGCTCCTTGACCTCGCTGACCCATTCGCAGAAGCGCCCCAGTTGCTCGCCGAAGAACGCGTCGTTGGGCTCGTCGGCGGTGGCGAAGTGAGTCATCGCCCCGGCCGGCGCAAGCCCCGGCGAGCTAGCCGCCGCGTCAAGCACGGCGCTCGCCTCGCGCGGGTCGCGCGTGCCCAGCCGGCCCATGCCGGTGTCGAGCTTTACGTGCACCCGTACTTGATCCGGTCCGGCGGGGCGTGGCCCCGTCGCCTGGCGTTGGGCGGCGTGCTCGGCGAGGCGCGCCACGAAGCCCGCACGCCAGGCCACGATGTCGGCGCCGGCGTCGAGCGCCGTCCCGATCTCCTCGCCGCTGAGCGCCCCCATCACCAGGATCGGCCCCCCGAGGCCGGCCCGACGCAGCTCGGCAGCCTCGTGGGCGGTGGCCACGGCCAGCCACGAGGCGCCGCCGGCCAGGGCGGCCCGGGCGCTGGGGACCGCGCCGTGGCCGTAGCCGTCGGCCTTGACCACGGCGCACAGGGTCGTGGCCTCATCCAGCTCGCGGCGCAGCCGAGCACAGTTGCGCTCGATGGCCGCAAGGTTTACTCGGGCCAGCGCGCGCGGGGCCACTAGCGCCCGGCGAGCGCCTCGAGCACGTCTAGGCGGGTGACCACTCCCACGAAACGGCCGTGCTCGACGACGGGGAGCCGGTTGTGGCGCTTCTCGGCGATCACCCGTCCGGCCTCATCGACGCTGGTCTCCGGCGTGACCGTCACCGGGTCGGGGGTCATCATGTCCGAGACCTTGGAGGCGACCGCCTTGCGCAGCCGGTCCTCGAAATGCTTGAGCGGCTCCAGGAACACCACGCCCCCGAACAGCTCGATGTAGTGAGGCAGGTGCAGGTCTCGGCCCTCCTCGGAGATGACCAGGTCCGCCTCGGTCACGATCCCCACGCAGCGCCCGCCCTCATTGACCACCGGGACCCCGGGGAGCTCGTGCTCGCGCAGCAGGTGCACCACGGACTCCACCGTGTCGTCGGGCGAGACGGTGACCGTGTCCCGGTGCATGACGTCGGCTACGGTGGCCACGGCGGCCAGATTATCCGAGGCCCGCGACACGGCGGGGATCAGCGGCCCAGGGCCTGAGGCAGCGCGGCGATCACGTCAGAGGCGATCACCCCGTCCGGGCCGGCGGGTACGGCGGCCAGGCGCCCGGCCTCGGCGTGGATCAGGACCGCGGCGCACACCGCGGTGAACGGGTCAAGGCCCTTGGCCAGGATCGCCGCCACGACCCCCGAGAGCACGTCGCCCGTCCCGGCCGTGGCCAGCGCCGAGCAGCCGCCGCGGCTCACCCCCACCCGACCGTCGGGCGCGGCGACCAGCGTGTCGTCGCCCTTTAGCACCAGGATCGCCTGGGCCCGATCCGCCGCCTCGCGGGCGTGGTGAAGGCGCCGGCGGGCCACCTCGCCGCTGTCGATCTCCAGCAGCCGGCCCAGCTCGCCCGCGTGCGGCGTCAGCACCGTCGGCGCCTCTCGGCCGGCCAGCGATCCCAGGTGACCGGCATGGGCATTGAGGCCGTCGGCGTCCAGGAGCAGGGGCACCGGGGCGCGGGCGGCCAGATCGCGGGCCAGGGCGAGGCTGTGCTCCTCGCGCCCCAGCCCGGGGCCGAGCACCAACGCCCCGCCGCGGCGCTCGGTCTCCTCCAGGACCGCCTCGGCCGCCGACTCGGTCAGCGCGCCGTCGCGGTCCGGGAGCGCCATGGTCATGACCTCCAGCAGCCGCGCTTCGAGGACGGTGTCCAGCGAGGCGGGGGCGCCCACCGTGACGTATCCGGCGCCCGCTCGCATCGCCGCCTCGGAGGCCAGGCAGGGGGCGCCGGTCAGCCCGGTCGAGCCCCCCACGACGAGCACGTAGCCGGAGCTGAACTTAGTCGCACCGCGCTCCCGCCGGGGGACCTGGCGGCGCACCTCGGGCGCGATCAAGCCGACCGCGGGCGCGACCGGCGCGCCGGCGGGGATGCCGATCTCGATCACCCGGACCTCGCCGGCGTGATCTTTGCCCGGGCTGATCCACAACCCGGGCTTGGCCGCGTGAAAGGTGGCGGTGGCCGCGGCCGAGATCACGACGCCGGGCACCTCGCCCGTGGAGGCGTCCACGCCGGTAGGGACGTCGGCGGCCACCACGGGGACACCCGAGTCGTTGATCGCCTGCACCGTCTCGCCGATCTCGCCGCGGGGGCCCCCCGAGGACCCGGTGCCCAGCAGGGCGTCCACGGCGACCGCGCAGCCCCCCAGACCCCGGGGGGAGAACGGCACCGGGCCCTCACCGGGCAGCCGGCGCAGGTTCTCGGCGGCGTCGCCGCGCAGCCTCTGAGGATCGCCCACGAACAGCACATCGACCTCGCGCCCGGCCTGGCGCAGCGCTCGCGCGGCGACCAGGCCGTCGCCGCCGTTGTTGCCCTTCCCGCTCACCACGGCCACGCGGCCGTCGGGGGCGACCTTCTCGACCACCCGGGCCAGGCCGGTGCCGGCTCGCTCCATCAAGTCGAGCGACGGGACGCCGCGCTCTTCGATCGCCCAGCGGTCGGTGGCCCGCATCCCTTCCGCATCGGGCAGCGGCTCGAGCCACGAAGCGAGCGTCACGACGACGGGCCGCTCACCGAGCGGTGGTCGAGCGGTCGGCCCGGGCCAGCGTCGCCACCGCCGCGGCGAGGTCGCGCGTATGGGTGAGCGAGATCCGCACGTCGACTCCGAGCTCCTGGGCGCGCCGCCCCGCGACGCCGTGGAGGCGCAGACCGACCCGATCGCCGCCGGCGAGCACCTCGATATCGCGCGGAGCCAGATGGCTGAGACCGAGCGCCTTGGTCACCGCCTCCTTGGCGCAAAAGCGCGCCGCCAGGTGGCGCGCCGGCCGCGCGCGAGCGCCGGCGTACGAACGCTCGCCCTCGGTGAACAGCCGGTCGCCCAGCCGGGGACGGCGATCCAGCGCCCGCTCGATGCGGGCGATCTCCAGCAGATCGACGCCGGCGCCGTGCACAAGGCGAACGCTACCGCCTGCCGGCGCCCGGACGATCGGGCGACCGGTGCGGCGGACGCGAGCTCAGCGGCTGGCCGCCAGCACCACGGCGGTGGCAAAGCAGGCCAGCGCGCCGGCTCTGACCGCCCAGGCCGCCGTCCCCCCCGGACGTCCGGTGACGATCCCCTTGATGGCCACCCCCATGAGCACGGCGGCCACGGTGGTCAGCGCGATCGCCAGGGCTCGCAGCACGGCCCGGTTCGGCCGCGCTACTCGACGGTGACGGTCTTGGCCAGGTTGCGCGGCTGATCGACGTTCAGGCCGCGCCGGCAGGCGATGTGGTAGGCGAGCAGCTGCAGGGGGATCACGGCCAGGATGGGCTGGAGCATCCAGTCTACGGCCGGCACGGCGATGGTCGCCTCGGCGTGCTGGACCACCCGCTCGTCGCCCGCGCTGCGGATCGCCACTACCTCGGCCCCGCGCGCGCGTACCTCCTGGATGTTGGAGATCACCTTGTCCAGGACCGGGGAGTCGGTGGCCACGCACACCACCGGCGTGTGGTCGCCGAGCAGCGCGATCGGCCCGTGCTTCATCTCACCGGCCGCATAGGCGTCGGTGGAGATGTAGGAGATCTCCTTGAGCTTGAGTGCTCCCTCGAGCGCCACCGGCAGGCCCACGTGGCGGCCCAGGTAGAGGAAGAACTCCGACCTCCAGTACTGGTCGGCGATCTCCTCCACGTGCCCGTTGAGCGACCCCATCAGCTCGGTGATGCAGTGGGGCAGGCGCTTGAGCTCGGACACCAGCTCGCCGATGCGCTCGGGGTCCAGGGTGCCGCGCAACTCGGCCAGCCGCAGGCCGAGGAGATACATGATCGCCACCTGACAGACGAACGTCTTGGTGGCGGCCACCCCGATCTCCATCCCGGCACGGGTGAACAGCACGCCGTCGGCGTCGCGGGTGCCCTGCGAGCCCATGATGTTGGTGAGGGCCACCACCCGCGCCCCGCGCTCGTGGGCCAGGCGCATCGCGGCGAGGGTGTCGGCGGTCTCCCCCGACTGGGTGATGCCCACCACCAGGTCGCCGGGCCCGACGACCGGATTGCGGTAGCGGTACTCGGAGGCGATGTCGATCTCCACCGGCAGCCGCGCCCACTCCTCGATCGCGTAGCGGCCGATCAGACCGGCGTGGTAAGAGGTGCCGCAGGCGACGATGACGATGCGCCGGATGCCCTGGAGCAGGCTCTCGTCCATGACGCCCTCGTCGGTCAGGTCGACCCCGTGCTGGCGCGCCGTGCGGTCGGCGATGGTCTCGGCCACCGCGTCGGCCTGCTCGTGGATCTCCTTGAGCATGAAGGTGTCAAAGCCGCCCTTCTCGGCGGTGTCGGCGTCCCAGTCGACCTCCTCGATCGCCCGGTCCACCGGCTCGCCCTCGGCGGTGACGATGTCAACGTCGTCGGGGCGCAGGACGATGATCTCGTCGGTGCGCAGGAACTGCACGCGACGCGTCTCGGCCAGGAAGGCAGCCACCGAGGAGGCGATGAACTGCTCGCCCTCGCCGCGACCGACGACCAGCGGGCACTCCTTGCGGGCGCCGACCAGGACGTCGGGATCCTCGACGCTCATGGCCACGAAGGCGAAGTGGCCCTCGAGCTCGGCGTAGGCGGCGCGCACGGCGGAGGGGAGGTCCCCGTCGAGGTTGCGCGCGATCAGGTGGGCGATCACCTCGGCGTCGGTCTCGGAGGTAAAGACGCTGCCCTGCTCGGTCATGCGCTGCTTGAGGGCCATGTAGTTCTCGACGATGCCGTTGACCACCACGTGCACCCGGCCGTCGGTGGAGTCGTGCGGGTGGGCGTTGGCCTCGGACACCCGGCCGTGGGTGGCCCAGCGGGTGTGGCCGATGCCCACGGTGGCCGGGCGGGTGGCCACGGCCACGGCGCCGTTGGGCTGAGGATCGCCGGCCCGATCGACCGCCTCGCGCAGCGCTCCCAGATTGCCCACCGCGCGCACCGAGTCGACGTTCTCGCCCGAGATCATCGAGATGCCGGCGCTGTCATAGCCGCGGTATTCCAGCGCCTGCAGACCGGCCAACAGGAGGTCCTGGACGGGCCGCTTGCCTACGTAGCCGATGATTCCGCACACGTCGTGTCTCCTTTCTCTGACGAGCCCCGCCGTCTGGGCCCGCCGGCACGAGGCAAGCGGTACAAGCGGAGAAATCGACTGTACCAGCGCCCCTGCTAGCCGCAAAAGGGCTGGGTGTTAGGGCCCCGTTGACGGGCGATTAGCCGCCGTTGGCGCCTGCCAGCTCGGACTCGATCAGCCCTACCAGCCGCGCGCTGACGGCGTCGGCCTCCTCGCGCGTGGGGGCCTCGACCATCACTCGCACCAGCGGCTCGGTGCCGCTCGGGCGCACCAGCACCCGCCCGCGACCCTCCAGCGCCGCGCCCTCGCGCTCGATCGCCGCCGCCACCTCGCCGGCGTCGTCGAGGGCGCCGCGGTCGCCCACGCGCACGTTGACGAGCACTTGGGGCAGCTTTTCCATCGCCCGGCGGTCGGCCAGATCACTCCCGGCGAGCGCTTCGAGCGTGAGCAGGGCGCTGGCGATCCCGTCCCCGGTCGGGCTGAATCCCATCTCGATCACGTGCCCGGACTGCTCGCCTCCCAGCGCCCAGTCGCGGGAGCGCAGCTCCTCCAGTACGTAGCGGTCGCCGACCGCAGTGGTGGCCACCTCGATACCCGCCGCCGCCATCGCCTGATGAAAGCCGTAGTTGGTCATCACGGTAACCGCCACCCCATCTCCGGGCAGCCGGCCTCGCTCGCGCAGGTGCAGGGCGGCGAGGGCGAGCAGCTCGTCGCCGTCCACCACGCCGCCGCGTCGATCGACGGCCAGCACGCGGTCGCCGTCGCCGTCGAAGCCAAAGCCCACGTCCGCGCCTTCGGCGCCGACCCGCTCGATCAGGCCTTCGAGATGGGTGGACCCGCAGCCGGCGTTTATGTTGCGCCCGTCGGGCTCGTCGGCGATCACCGTCACCCGTGCCCCGAGGCGGCGGAATATCTCCGGGCCCACCCGGTAGGTGGCGCCGTTGGCGCAGTCCAGCACGACGCCTACCTCCGACAGGTCGAGGTCGGAGAAGCGCAGCTGGAGCTCGCGCAGGTAGTCGTCGCGGGTCCCGTGCAGGTCGCGCACGCGACCGATTCGGGGTGTCTCGACCGGGGGGCGCTGGACGCGACTGGCGGCGTCGTCCTCGAGCGCCGCCTCGATTCGGCTCTCGGTCTCGTCGGAGAGCTTGAAGCCGTCGGCGCCGAAGAACTTGATCCCGTTGTCCTGAAACGGATTGTGCGAGGCCGACAGGACGGCGGCCAGGTCAAAGCCATAGCGGCGGACGAGCAGCGGCGCGGCCGGGGTGGGCAGCACGCCGCCGAGCAGCACGTCGCCGCCGGCGGCGCTGACGCCCGCGGCCATCGCCGCCTGCAGCATCTCGCCCGACTCGCGGGTGTCGCGAATGATCAGGACCTGGGGGCGCGGCGCCTGGGCGTCGGCGGTGGCCGCGCGGGCCAGGGCCAGGGCGAGCTCGGGGCTCAGCAGGTCGCCCGCGACACCGCGCACACCGTCGGTGCCAAACAGCTTGCGCGCCACGGCGGCGGGGGCGCGCTCAGCGCTTGGAGAACTGCGGCCGCTTGCGCGCCTTCTTCAGGCCCGCCTTCTTGCGCTCCTTGGCGCGCGCGTCGCGCGTGAGGAAGCCGCGGCGCTTGAGCTCGCCGCGCAGGTTGGGGTCGGCCTCCAGCAGCGCGCGCGAGATGCCGTGGCGCAGCGCTCCCGCCTGGGCCGAGACCCCGCCGCCGTGCAGGCGGGCGACGACGTCCATGCGCTCCTCGTAGCCGACGGTCTCGAGCGGCTGACGGATGTTGCGCCGGAGCGTGGGTCGGGGGAAGTGCTCGTCCAGCGCACGGCCGTTGACCGTGTAGGTGCCCTTGCCCGGCCGCAGGATGACGCGGGCGATCGCGGTCTTGCGCTTTCCCGTCGCCCGATAACGGGCGCCGGCGGCAAGGTCGATGGCCGCCGCGGTGATGGGGGCGGGGGCCTCTTCCTCTTCCTCGATCGGCGCCGCCTCGGGCTCCTCGACCGCCGGGGCCAGGTCCTCGGCGTAGTCGGCGCCCAGCGCCTCGGCCCCCTGGGCGTCCGCCCCCAGCGGGTCCGCGCCCTCGGGGACGATGTCCACCTCGAGGTCGGCCCCGGGCACCTCGGGCCGAGCCCGCGCGGTCCCAGCCTCGGTCGAGGCCTCCTCGCGGGTCGCCTCGGCCGCAGGAGGCTTGGCCTCTTCAGCCCGCGGCGCCTCTTCGGCCGCCGGCTCCTGGGCCTCTTCGGCCGCCGGCTCCTGGGCCTCTTCGGCCGCCGGCTCCTGGGCCTCTTCGGCCGCCGGCTCGGCCGGAGCCTGCTCGGGCGGGGTCTCGGCGGGCTCCGACGCCGGTGCCTCGGGGGTCTTCTCGGCGGCGGGCTGCTCGGCTTTTTCCTCGGCCTCGGCTTCGGGGGCGGCCTCGGTGGGCTCGTCCGGTGGGCGCTCCTCGCGCGGCTTCTTGGCCATCAGCTGCGGATCTCCATGGGTTCGGGTTTCTGGGCGGCGTGGGGGTGGTCGGGGCCGGCGTAGACCTTGAGCTTGGTCAGCTGCTTTCGGGCGAGCCGGTTGCGAGGCATCATCCCGCGAACGGCGCGGCGGATGATCTCCTCGGGCCGACGGGTGAGCTCGTCCTCGAAGGTCCGGACCTTGAGCCCGCCCGGATAGCCGGAATGGCGGTAGTAGCGCTTGTCGGCCCGCTTGTTGCCGGTCACGGTGATCTTCTCGGCGTTGACCACCACGACGAAGTCACCCGTGTCGATGTGCGGCGTATATTCGGGCTTGTTCTTGCCCCGCAGGGCGTCGGCGATCTGGGTGGCCAGGCGCCCGAGGGTGCGCCCGTCGGCGTCGACGAGCAGCCAGTTGCGCTGGCGCTCGGCGGGCGTGGCTACGTAGGTCTTCATTGGCGCGAAAAAACGCCACGCGCTGGGGGCGCGCGGCGCAGCCATGATAGGCCATGCCGTCCTCAGGCCCCTATGGGCGGGGGATCTGGCCTGGCACCTCGACCGCCTGCTGGAACGTTGGACGGTTGACCCAGGCCAGCAGCCGCTGGGTGATCGCCCCCAGCGGGCGAAACCAGATCGCGTCGTAGCAGGCCTGGTCGCCGTCGCGCCCGGCCTGCTGGCAGACGGCGTCGCCCCCGTAGAGCTGGGCGGCGCTGACGCCCAGCGCGTCGCGCAGCGAGCTCTCGAGCGCCGCCCGGCAGGCGGCCAACGAGCCGTTTCCGCAATAGACCCGCGACATGTCGGGCGCCGGGGCGGCCGGGCGCCGCCGCCCGGGCCGGCGTCGCGGCCGCCGCTTGGCCCGGTGGCGCTTGCGCCGGTGGGCGACGCCTCGGGGGGCCCGGCGGCGGCGAGCCGCCCGGCGGCGCTTGGGCTTCCTGGGCTTGGGCTTGACCGCCCGGCGGGGGCTGAGCACGTCCCTCAGGTCCTCGAGGGCGTATCCCTCCCAGCCGCCCTGCCAGGAGGACCCGACGTGGTCGCCGTCGTTGTTTGGGTCGTTGGTCAGCCGGTTCATGCGCTGGACGTCGGCGAACAGCTTCGGGCCCAGCACCGGCTCGAACTCGGCGTGCATCCAGCGCGGCCACCAGGCGTCGAGGATGCGGATGGCCTGTGCGTGGTCGTAGGTGCCGCTGCGCGTGGGATCGATGCGGTGTCCGCCGTCGGCGACCCAGGCGCGCAGCTCGTCGACCGCGTGGCGCAGGGTCGGATCGGCCGGCTCGCCGATGACCCGCAGCGCGTAGGGCAGCACGGCGTCGGCGCGCAGGTCGACGGTGGCGGCGTCCTCCATCGCCGAGGCCAGCTGCGGCAGCGTCGCGCGATGGGTCGCGGCCAGCGCATGGACCCGGTCGGCGAGCAGCTTCTGACGGTAGGTGGCGGTGTAGCCCCAGTTGTCGTCGGCCGCGCGATAGCCCGGGGCCTGCTTGTTGTTCCAGTCGGCCGCCCACTCCTGATCGAGGAACTGGGGGTGCTCGGCGGGCGCCGTGAACGCCGCCAGGGTCAGGGCGTCGGGGTGATAGTCGCGCCACTCGTACCGGGGCTGGCCCAGGATCGGCAGGTCGGGGTCGGTCCCGGCGGCACGGCGGGGGTTCCAGCCGGAGTTCTGATAGGCGACGTGGTGGGCGTCGACGTAGAACCAGTTGAACGTGTAGCCGATCAGCGAGGCCGCGCGCTGGAAGTCCGCCGGGGTGCGCATCCGCGCCGGATCGTTGAAGTAGGAGAACGCCAGGCCCGCGTCGGGCTCGTGCAGGTAGGTCGAGCGCAGCCTGGTGTAGGCGACGGGGCGCACGCCGATCGTGCCCCGGCCGACGACCAGGCCCAGTCGCGTGCGCTGCGCCCGCAGCGTCTCCTGTCCCGCCGGCGTGTTGTCGGCGGCAGTGGGCTGCCAGGAGTTGGTGCGGTCGAGGATCTCCATGGGCACGCAGCGATCGCCGTCGCGGTAGCCGGTGGAGGCCGTCGTGGGCGGCCCGCCGGCGGGGTCGCAGAGGTCCAGGGCGAAGGTGTCGACGATGTCCTGGGCCGAGGTCGTCGCGCTCCAGGCGTAGTCGGTGCCGTGGCCGATCTGCACGTAGAGGTTGACCCCGGGAAAGGCAACCCCGCGCGCCGACAGGCCCGGCGCCTGGAGCTCCTGCTCCATCAGCACCTCGGGGGTGAAGTAGCCGGTCTGAGGGCCGAACACCGCCAGCGGGTGCCCGCCGGCCGCGTCGCGGCCCGAGATCAACAGCGCGTTTGACATCGCGTGGGGGAAGGCGAGCAGCCCCTGCCGGGCGCGCGCCAGAGCGCCGGAGGCCGACGCGGCGCCCGGCCGCGGGGCCGAGGCGCGCGCCGCGTCCGAGCCGGCGCTGGTGCCCGGCACGCCGGGGACCGCCTGGGTTCCCGAGCCCGAGCCGGCGACCTGGATGTCGGGGCGGGCGAGGGAGCCGCGGTCAAACAGGGCCAGCGCCGGGCTGGGATGACGCGGGACGGGCGGGGAGGCAAAGCGCCGGCCGCGCACGGTGGTGGGCGCGTCGCGGACGTCGGCCGAGCGAAAGTCGTTCCACGCCCGCCAGCCGCCGGCTGAGCCGAAGCGGGCCTGGGCGTCCTCGAGCGTCTGGGCGCCGTCGAGCTCTGCGCCGCCGCCGACGCCGAAGATCGCCCCGATCACCCCGGCGGTGGCCACCGTGTCGGTGGGCTTCCAGTCGGTCGGGCCCTCGGGATGGCCGATCGCCGCGTACTCGCCGGGCATCTTGGAGGGGTCGGCGCGGGCCTCGGTGATGTACTGGTTGATCCCCGCCACGTACTGGTCAAGCTCCGAGCGCAGTTGGGCGGACTCGGCCTCGAAGCCCGGGCGGGGAGCGTCGATCTGGCGCTGCAGGTCGGACTCGGTGTAGGGGGCCACCCGCCACATCAGGTGGTCGAAGGCACGGTTGGCCGGGCTTCCGCCGACGAAGGACGACAGCTGAGCGCGCCCCAGGTGGCGAAAGACGTCGATGAAGAACAGGCGGTCCTCGGCGGTGGCGTAGCCGATGCCGAACATCGCGCCGGCGCGGGTGGCGCCGTAGACGTGGGGCACGCCGTAGGCGTCGCGGACGATCGTCACGTCGGCACGCGGGCTATAGGTGCGCTCGGCCTGGCCCAACGGGACGCCGAAGGTGGCGTCCTTGAAGTAGCGCCCCAGGTCCCCCGCGCCCAGCCCGCGGTAGCCGTAGAGCAGGTCGCGGTACATGGCCAGCTGGTCGTCGGTGTGCGGGGGTCGCGCGCCGCCGGCCTCGAACTGCCCGAGCTGGATGAGGTTGTCCAGGCCGCCCTGGCCCGCGGGCAGCACGTTGCGAAACCCGCCGGCGTCGAACTGCCCGTAGGGCAGCGGCGCGGGCCCCGAGGGGCTGGTCAGGGCCGGAAGCCCCTGCCGAGGCTGAGCCGAAGATCCCCGTGGGGTCTGGCTGGCAAGCGAAGCGGCCGGCGCGGCCAGCCCGGCCAGCAGCGCGACCAGCGCGCCGGGCCCCAGCAGCCTCCTCCCCCGAGCAAGCACGCCGGTGACGCTAGCGCCCTCGCCGCCACCCGGCGCCGGACGCCACACGCCCGCGTCCGGCGATCCGACCTAGGTTCCGCTCACGCTGACGTTGGCTGCCTCGCGGGTCGGCAGCACGAGCGTCGGGGGATCGAACTGGATGCCGCTGGGGACGTTGCTCGGCCTCAGGTAGGGCTGGTCGACCTGCGTGAGGTCCAGCCGGACGCGGTGCCCCGGGGGCAGGCGCCACTGATTCCCGTACAGCGGCAGGCGGATGGTGCCCGCCGGCGCGTCGTAGGCGGGGGTGTCGAGGCGATAGACGCCGCGCGTCATCAGCAGCGTCGTCCCGTCCGGGGCGACGTCCCAGACGCGGGCGTCGAGCTGGGCGCTCGGCCCCCCGGTCATCGTGTAGGGAACCTTCACGTACCCCAGCCCGACGTAGGTCAGGGCGCTGGAGACCGGCTGGGAGACTGCGCTGTAGTCGGGCGAGGGGCCCGGCGAGGTGCGACAGGGCTGCCCGCTTATGCCCACCACGCCGGGCAGGACGGGGTCGGTGGCCGGGCCGTTGGGGTCCACCCCGCGACCGGTCGAGGTCAGGATGTCGCCCCGCTCATAGCCAATGGCCAGCGCGCCCGCCGAGAGCCCCTCGGGGGTCGTGGCGCTCAGCTCCTGCGCCTGGTTGTCGTTGTTGCCCGAGGTGGCGTCGTTGCCGCACACGGTGGGCTCGCTGGTCACGGTCGTCGTCTGGCGGTGCGACCCCGGCAGCTGCTCGGACAGGAACTGCCAGGCCTGGGCGTTGAGCCGGTGCCAGGTCTGGGGCTTGTTCTGTCCGCGCGAGTGCCCCACGTCGGCGACCGTCAGGCTCACCGGCCAGCGGGCGTCCAGGCGCTTGAGCAGCTTGTACTGGCGGAAGGACTCGACCGCCTCGAACAGGTCGTCGGTCCACCCCTGGATCGAGAAGACCGCCACCTCGCGCCCGCTCGTCTGCGCCGCCCAGTCCTGGTAGTAGGAGCCCCGGAAGTGGGTGAGCCCCCGGCGGATCTGGGCCGCCAGCGGGTCCTCGGCGCCGGCGAGGTCATAGGGCTCGCCCTGGATCACGCCGCGATGAAACCAGGAGGTGATGTTGATCGGACCCTCCTCGGACGGCGTCGTCGTGGTGCCCTGCTCAAACACGCCGGTGGCATCCCCGAGCGCGGTTAGGCCGGTGACGTAGCTCAGCTTGACCACGCCGAAGGGGTTGCCCGCTCCGGTGGCGCTGTCGCTGTGGCCCTGCGAGGACTCATAGATGTCGTTGCCCGTGGGGCCGCCGCCGTGGCCGTTGGGCGCCAGGCTGTAGGCCTGGTCGGTCCACGGGTACTTGGGCACGGCGACCTGCAGCTGGAGCACCGGCAGCGTGGGGTCGACGCTATGGGGAAAGCTCCACACCGGCTGGCTCGCCTGAAGCCAGCTCTCGCCCCCGCCGTAGGAGCCACCGCTGACCGCGACCTGATTGGGGTCGAGGTCGGGATGAGACGCCGCCGCCAGCGCCGCCAGCCACTGGCTGTCGCGGATCTCGAACTCCCGGCTCTTCAGGTGGATCGTGCCGCTGGGCAGGTCGACCGAGCCCTGCGGGCTGCCGGATGGTGTGTTGGGCTCATAGCTGGCGTCGGGTCCGTCGTCGCGAAAGCCGCGCGGGGTGTAGGTGAGCACGTAGAAGCCGTGCTCGGCGAACCAGTGGCTGTTCCAGTGGAACTTGTCCGCGCCGTCGCCCTCGTTGGTGGTGGACTCCCACTCGTGCTTGTTGTTGCCAAAGCCGTTAAAGAGCAGGATCAGGGGATGGGAGGCGCCGGTCCCGGTCGCGGGCAGCGTGAGGTCGACGTCGAGCTTCGAGCCGTCGAAGCTGGGCACCTCGCCGGAGCAGATCTGCTGGTCGCCGTAGGCCGGACAGCTCCCGTCGGGCGCCGGGTTGAGGAAATGCAAGCTAGGTGCCGCGGCGCCCGCGCCCGGCGGCGCGATCGCCACCAGGACCAGCCAGCCCACGATCGAAATCGATGCCGCGAGACCTCTGACCATTGCACCCCTCCCAGGGATCGCCCGTTCCTCCCCTGCGAGGGTCGCCCTTACCCAGAACTGCTCCCGCCCACACGCCCGGCCGCCGCGGGCTATCCATCGCCTTGCGGGCCGCGGCGCCGGCGGCGTCGCCGCCGGGCGGAGGCCCTACTCCCACTCGATCGTGCCGGGGGGCTTTGAGGTGATATCCAGGACGACGCGGTTGACCTCGCGCAGCTCGTTGATCATGCGCGAGGCGATCGTCTCCAGCAGGTCGTAGGGCAATCGGGCCCAGTCGGCGGTCATCGCGTCGTCTGAGGTCACGGCGCGGATCACGACGACGTTGCCGTAGGTGCGCTCGTCGCCCTGCACGCCCACCGTGCGCACGTCGGGTAGCACGCAGAAGGACTGCCACAGCTCGCGGTACAGGCCCGCCTTGCGGATCTCCTCCTGGAGGATGTGGTCGGCGTCGCGCAGCAGGTCCAGGCGCTCGCGGGTCGCCTCGCCGCCCACGACGCGGATGGCCAGCCCCGGCCCGGGGAACGGCTGGCGCCACACCAGCCGTTCGGGCAGCCCCAGCTCGGCGCCGACGGCGCGGACCTCGTCCTTGAACAGCGTGCGCAGGGGCTCGACCAGCTCGAACTGCAGGTCCTGGGGCAGGCCGCCCACGTTGTGGTGGGACTTGATCGTGGCCGCTCCGGTGCCCCCGCCGGACTCGATCACGTCCGAGTACAGGGTGCCCTGGACCAGGTACCGAACCGCGGCCGTGCCCCCGGAGAGCTTGCCCGCCTCCTCCTCGAAGACGCGGATGAACTCCTCGCCGATCGCCTTGCGCTTGGTCTCGGGGTCGGTCACCCCGCGCAGCCGGGCCAGGAAGCGCTCCTCGGCGTCGACGGCGACGAGCGGGACCTTGAACGTGTCGCGGAAGGCGTGGATGACCTGTTGGCCCTCGTTTTTTCGCATCAGGCCGTGGTCGACGAACACGCAGGTGAGCTGATCGCCGACCGCGCGGTGCACCAACAGGGCCGCCACCGACGAATCGACCCCTCCCGACAGGCCGCAGATCACGCGCCCGTCGGCGACCTGAGCGCGGATGCGCTCTATCTGCTCATCGACAATCGACGCCGGCGACCACGATGTGTCGCAGCCGCACACGTCGATCAGAAAGCGACGCAGGATGTCCTGGCCGTAGGGGGTGTGGACCACCTCGGGGTGAAACTGGATCCCGTAGACGTTGCGCTCGGTGTCCTCCAGCGCCGCCACCGGCGACTCGCTGGAGGAGGCCAGCGCGGCAAAGCCGGGGGGCGGGGCCAGGACGGTGTCGCGGTGCGACATCCAGCACGTCTGCTCGGCCGGGAGGCCGGCCAACAGCCGGCCCGGCTCGCGCACGGTGAGCTCGGAGCGACCGAACTCGCCCACCTCGGCGGCTTCGACGCGCCCGCCGAGCTCGAAGGCCAGCAGCTGCATGCCGTAGCAGATGCCCAGCACCGGTACCCCGAGGTCGAGCAGCTCTGACTCCAGGCGCGGCGCCTGGGGGGCGTAGACCGACGCGGGCCCGCCGGAGAGGATCAGGCCCTTGGGCTTGCGGCGGGCGATCTCGGCCGCGCCCAGGTGGTGGGGAAGGAGCTCGGAGAAGACGCCGCACTCGCGCACGCGGCGGGCGATCAGCTGCGAGTACTGGCCGCCGTAGTCGAGCACCACCACCTCGTCCAGGGCCCGCGGTGGGCGGACCCGGGCGGGATCGCGCTCGACCAGCTCGCTGGCCGCCGTGGCGGCGGTGACCACCCCGTCGGCCGTGGCGCTCATCGGCGCTTACTCATTGACCAGCGCCGCCGCCTTGCCGTGGCCGTTGGCCCCCATGCCCACGCCCTGGGCGCGCTGGAGCTGCTTGCCCTCGGTCTGCAGGGCGGGGGCCACCATCAGCTCGGCTCGGTTGAACTCGGGGATGTCCTTGTAGCCGCAGGTGGCCATCGAGGTGCGCAGGCCGCCCATCAGGTTGAACGTCCCGTCGTTCTCGCGGGCGGGCCCGACGAGGATCTCCTGCAAGGTGCCGTTCTGGGTGGTGGCCACCCTCGCGCCGCGGGGCAGGGTGGGATGGAAGGTGGCCATCCCCCAGTGAAACCCGCGCCCGGGCGCCTCGTGGGCGCGGGCCAGGGGCGAGCCGACCATCACCGCGTCGGCGCCGCAGGCGATCGCCTTGGCCACGTCGCCGCCGTTGCGCATGCCCCCGTCGGCGATCACCTGGCAGTAGTCGCCGGTCTCGAGCATGTGGGTCGAGCGGGCGGCGGCCACGTCGGCGATCGCGGTGGCCTGGGGCACGCCGATGCCGAGCACGCCCCGGGTGGTGCAGGCGGCGCCGGGACCGACGCCCACCAGCACGCCGGCCGCGCCGGTGCGCATGAGGTGAAGCCCGGTGTGAAACGAGGCACAGCCGCCAACGATCACCGGCACGTCGAGGGTGGGGATGAACTCCTTGAGGTTGAGCGGCTCGCTGGTGGAGGACACGTGCTCGCCCGAGACCACCGTGCCCTGGATGACGAGGATGTCCAGCCCCGCCTCGAGCGCGGTCTCGTAGTACTTGCGCACCCGCTGGGGCGTGAGCGAGGCCGCCACCGGCACCCCGTGCTCGCGGACCTCGGCAATGCGCTGAGCGATCAGCTCCTCGCGCACCGGCGCGCCGTAGATCTCCTGCATCTCGCGGGTGGCGATCGCGTCGGGCAGGCCGGCGATGCGCTCGAGTTGCTCGTCGGCGTTCTCATAGCGAGTGAAGATCCCCTCGAGGTTGAGGACCGCCAGGCCGCCGAGCCGGCCGATGATCCCCGCCGTGGTCGGCGAGACCACGCCGTCCATGGCCGACGCGAGCAGCGGGAGCTCAAAGCGGTAGTCGCCCAGCTTCCAGGAGATGTCGATGTCGTCGGGGTCGCGCGTGCGCCGGGAGGGCACGATCGCGATGTCGTCCAAGCCGTATGCGCGACGGGCCTTCTTGCCGCGCCCGATCTCTACTTCCATTTGACGATCCTAGGTTTGACGGCGGACGGAGGGAGCAAAAGACCCCGCCCAGGCGGGGTCGTGGAGGGTGCGTTTCGGCGTTGCGCCGGCTCGATCTGGCGGCGGACGGGCAGGCCCCGAGGATAGCAGCGGGACCCCGCCCCGCTGGGGGGCGAAAAGCACCGCAAACAGCGGCTTATGCCACGGGCGCGCCGGCCTCGATCGGCTCGACGCTGACCTCGCCTAGGAGCCGCTGGACCTCGCGGGGATCGATCAGCCCGGCGCCCAGGTGGCGGGTCGACTCGGCCCCGCAGGCGACGCCGAAGCGCAGGCAATCCTCGGTTCCCCCCTCGGTGTAGCGGCAGGCGACGAAGCCGGCCAGGAAGGCGTCGCCCGAGCCCACCGCGGCCACCGGCTCGCGGGGCTCGATCGTGGCCCGCAGGAGCGCCTGTGCGCCGTCGATCGGCACCTGGGCGAAGGCGCCGTTCTCCACCGTCATGATCGCCTCGCGGGCGCCGAGCGAGGCGATCTCGCGCACCGCCGCGCAGCGGTCGCGGTCGTCGTTGAACTCGTGGCCCACGAGCTCCTCGGCCTCGAGCACGTTGGGGGAGACGACGTTGGGCTCGGCCCGCACCGCGTGGCGCAGCGGGTCGCCGTCGGTGTCCACCACCGTGCTCACCCCGAGCTTGTGCAGCTCGCGGATCAGACGAGCGTAGATGTCGGCGTCCACCCCGCGGGGCAGCGAGCCGGCGAACACCACTATGGCCGCTCCCCGCGCCAGGTACAGCAGCTTGTCGGAGAACAGCTCCACCTCGTGCGTGGACACCGTCGGCCCGCGCTGGTTGATCTCGGTGGTCTGGCCGGTGGTGGGGTCGAGGACCGCGGTGTTGGTACGCGACTCCTCGCGGATGCGCACGAAGTCGTTGAGGATCGCCTCGTCGGTCAGCTGCTCGACGATCTGGGTGCCGGTCGGCCCACCGGTGAACCCGGTGGCGATCACCGGCTGGCCCAGCGACTTGAGGGTGCGGGCGATGTTGACGCCCTTGCCCCCGGCCATCGTGTGCTGCTCGACGGTGCGGTGACGTCGCCCCAGGCGGAAGTTGGGGACCGACAGGGACTTGTCGATCGCCGCGTTGAGCGTGACCGTGATGATCATGCGTCGCGCCTGGAGGCGATCGGCTCCCGCTCGTCCTCCCCGGCGGCCACCTGGTGATGGCGCGTCATCCGCCGACGCATCAGCACGAGCAGGAGGCTACACCCAACGAGACCACAGGCGAGGAGGATGGTCACGGGGCGGGCGAAGTAGTCGCCCAGGCGCTCGGACAGGGTGGCCTTGGACACCGGGCGCGCGGTGACCACCGGGACCTCGGCCACCGGGCGCCCGCGGACGCTGATCACGGCGGTGCCCACCCGGGCCCCGGCGGCCAGCGGCCCGTTGACGCTGCGGGGCACTTCCCGCAGGGCAAGCGTGGGACGCTCGCCGGGCCCCACCTCCGCGGTGCGGCCCGCCCCGGCCAGGAGCGCCACCGACTGCCCCGAGCGGTAGCGCAGCCGCGCGCGGGCCAGCGTCTGGCCGCGCCGCACGACGACGGCCCGGTGGTAGCGGTCCAGGCCATAGGCCAGCAGCGCCAGCGTGTCCTGGTCGCGCGCCTGCTCGGAGGGATCGCCCAGGACCGCGCTGACCATGCGCACGCCCTCGCGCCGCGCCGCCCCCACCAGCACGTAGCCGGCCTGGTTGGTGTGGCCGGTCTTGACCCCCACCACCCACGGCACGCGGCCCACCAAGGTGTTGCGGTTGGCCACCGTGCGCGGGCGCGCCCCGCTGCGCAGCTCGATGCGGGGAAGGGCCACGGTGTGGGCGAAGAAGCGGTTGCGTAGCAGGCGCCGGGCGAGCGCGGCCAGATCCGCGGCCGAGGAGTAGTTGCCGCTGACGTCGAGCCCCACCGGCGTGGCGTAGTGGGTGTGGGCGAGCCCGAGCTGCTGGGCCCTGGCGTTCATGGCGGCGACGAACGCCGGCGCCGACCCGGCTATGCGCCGGGCGAGGGTGGTGGCGGCGTCGTTGGCGCTGGGGAGCAGCACCGCGCGCAGCAGGTCTGCCACCGTCAGGCGCTCGCCCGGTTGGAGCCCCAGGACCGACTCGGCGGGCAGGGGGTGGTAGGGCACCGCCGCCAGCTGAGCCTGAAGCGGCTCGCGCTCGAGCGCGAGCAGCGCGGTCATCAGCTTGGTCGTCGAGGCGATCGGCAGCCGGCGGTTGGGCGAGTGGGCGGCCAGGACCACCCCGCTCTCGGGCGCCACGAGGATCCACGCGCGCGCGTGCAGGCGGGGCGCCGGCGCCGAGCGGGGCGAGGCGGCGTCGGCCACCGGGGCGCCGATCAGCGCGAACAGCACGGCGACGGGCGCGGCCAGCCCCCGCGACCGGCCCCTGCGGAGCCTCACCGCAGCCTGAGGCGCTGCCCGACTCGCAGCGTGTTGGGATCGATCTTCGGGTTGAGGTGCTTGAGCCGCGCGAGCGGCAGGTGGCTGCGCTGGGCGATCGCGGAGAGGGTGTCGCCCGAACGCACGACGACGGACTGAGGACCGTGGGGTCGAACGGGTGGCGGAGGCCACCAGGCGGGCCAGTGCGCCGGCCTGGCCGGGGCCGAGGGGGCAAGGTGCCGGCGCGGCGCCCGAGGCTGAGCGGCGACGAGCCTGAGGCGCTGTCCGGGCACCAGGGTGCTGGGATCGACGCCGGGGTTGAGCTGCTGGAGCTGGGCCAGCGGCAGGTGGGTGTGAAGCGCGACGCTCAACAAGGTGTCGCCCGAGCGCACCCGGTAGTAGTGATGGCCGTGCAGGCGGGTGGCCGCCGGAGTGGACCCACCACTCGAGGCGCCGCGGTGCTTGCCCGCCGCGCCCACCACGATCACCACGATCACCCCACTGAGCGCGAGCGCGACGGGCGCCAGAAAGCGCGCCGGACTGCGATACCCCATGGCCCGTTCGCCCATGGCTCAGCCGATGATATAGCCCGATTGCAGGCGCTAACGGCGTGACAGGCATCGCCCGCGCCGCCCGCACGGCCTCAGCCGGAGAGGCTCCAGGCCAGGGAGCGCAGCCGTTGGGCCTCGGCCGCCGCCGCGCGCTCGGGCGGGCCCCCGCCCTCGAGGTGGGCGTCGGCGATCGACCTCGACGCGGTGATCAGCGCCGCGGCGGGCCCGGGGCCGAACGCCGGGCCCAGCTCCTCGACATCGCCGCCCTGGGTCCCCACCCCGGGGAGCAGGAAGATCGCCTCGGGCATCAGCTCGCGGGCCCGGGCGAGGTGCTCGGGGGCGGTGGCTCCGAGCACCGCTCCGACGTCGGCCAGGCCGCTGCGCGCTCCCCGCTCCCCCGCCCCCGCCACCATCTCTGCCAGGCGCTCCCACAGGGGGCGGCCGTCGGAGAGCTCGAGGTCCTGGACGTCGGCCGCGCCGGCGTTGGAGGTGCGCACAAGCACGAACAGGCCGGCGCCGGCGCGCCGGGCGCGGTCAAGGAACGGCTCCAGCGCGTCGCCTCCCAGGAGCGGGCTGACCGTGGTGGCGTCGGCGCCGAGCCCGGCGCCGGCGGCCCCGGGCGGCTCGTCTTGGCCGACCAGCGCCTGAGCGTAGGCGTGGGCCGACACCGGGACGTCGCCGCGCTTTCCGTCAGCGATCACGAGCAGGCTCGCCGAGCGGGCGTGGGCGGCGACGTCGAACAGCACGCGCCAGCCCGCGGGGCCCAGCCGCTCGAAGCAGGCGAGCTGGAGCTTGGCCGCCACGCACTGGGATGCGACCGCGTCGATCAGGGCCCGGCAGTGATCGAGGACGCTCTGGGCCAGGGCGTCCGCCCGCGAGCTCGCCCCTCCCGCGTCGGGGCCCGGCTCGAGCGCCCGCCAGAGCCGCTCGGGGTCGGGGTCAAGCCCCACCACCAGCTGGGACTCGCGCTCGGCGACGCGGGCGGCCAGACGGTCGCCGAAGTGGCGCGGCGAGGGGGCGGCGAGGTCGGACACGTTCGCTGGACTCAGGAGCCCCGGACCGCTCGCTTGAGCGCCGCCCCCGGGCTGAAGCGAGGAATCCTCACGGCGGGGATGCGCATGCGCTCGCCGGTGCGCGGATTGATGCCCTCGCGGGCGCCGCGCTCGCTTACGGAGAAGCGGCCGAAGCCCGAGACGGTGAGCTCTCCACCGCCGCGCAGGGTCATCTCCACCGCCTCGATCACCGCGTCGACGGCACGGGTGGCCTGCTCGCGCGAGATCTCGGCACGGTCGGCCACCTGCTCTACGAGCTCGTGCTTTCTCACCGGCGATCGACCGTAGCCTCGCCGTCAGACGGCGCGAGCAGTCCGAGCGCTCGGCGCAGGTCGTGGCGCACCAGCGCCTCCGTGGTCCCGGGGGGCCGCGAGAGCTGGACGACCAGCCCGTAGCCGCCCGCGCGCTCGGTCAACGTCCCCGCGGTCCCGCCTCGGTGTCGGGCCGAGGGGCGCTCGCCGGCGAGCAGGTTGCCCTCGCCGTCGAGCAGGGCGATCGCCTCCACGCCGGGGGTCAGAGCGCCCAGATATTCCAGCGCTCGGTCGGGCTCCAGGGTGTCGGTCATCCGCGACGGCGAGAATAGGGGCGATGTCGCTCCAGCGCCTGGCCTGGCTGCTGGCCACCCTCACGGGACTGGTCACCGCCCTGCTGCTGTTCATCACCGGCTACTACGGCTACGCCGGCGTGAGCCTGGCCGTCGCCGTGTCGGCGGCGATCAACCTGCGCTAGGGAGCCCACGTCATCGCCCCGGCAACTCGGTGCCCGGGCGCACCCGGTCCTCGGGCTCGAGGTGGATGAGCACGTCGGTGTCGCGCAGCCGTGCGCCGATCGCGTCCTGGAGCACATGGGCGGTCTCGTGGGCGTCCTCCAGCGTCGTCCCGGCGCGGAACTGCACGTGCATGTCGATGTAGCGCCGGGCCCCCGCCCGGCGGGAGCGCAGGCGGTGAAAGCCGGCCACCCCGTGGGCCCGTCCCAGGGCGACCACCGTCTCGCGGACGAGCTGCATCTCCTGGGGGGGAAGGGCCTCGTCGACCAGCACCCGCGAGGAGCGCAGCACGAGGCGGACGCCGGCGGCCACGATCGCCGCCGCCACCGCCAGCGCGATCGCCGGATCCAGCCAGCGGGCGCCGGTGATCTGCACGAGCACGAGCCCGACCATCACGGCGGCCGAGGTGGCGGCGTCGGTGCGCAGGTGGAAGGCGTCCCCGGCCAGCGCCGCCGACTCCGTCTCGCGGGCCCGACGCGCGAGCAGCGAGGAGACCGCCACGTTGGCCACCGCCGAGATCGCCACCACGACGATTCCGAATCCGAGGGCGTGCACGCGCGCGCCCTCCACCAGCCGCCGGACCGACTCGTAGACGATCACGCCGGCGCCGAGCAGGATCAGCACACCCTCGATCGCGGCGGCGAGGTTCTCGAGCTTCTCGTGGCCGTAGAGATGATCGGCGTCGGCCGGCTCGTCGGCCTTGCGTACCGACAGGAACGCGACCACCGATGCGATCAGGTCGATGCACGAGTGCACGGCCTCGGTGAGCACCGCCACCGACCCGGTCACCGCCCCCGCCACCAGCTTGAGCACGATCAGGGCGCTGTTGGAGGCGACCGAGACGCCCGCCGCGCCCAGCTTGGACGCGCCCGGCGCGCCGGCCCCGGGCGTGCCGTCCGCCGAGCCGCTCATCGCCCCAGCCACTCCCGCAGGGCGCGCGCCGCCCGGCCCCGGTGGCTGATGGCGTCCTTCTCGGTCGGGCTGAGCTGCGCCATGGTCAGTCCCGCCGGGCCGTCGTCGGGCAGGAAGGCGGGGTCATAGCCAAAGCCGCCGTCTCCGCGCGGCGCCGGGGCGAGCCGGCCGTTGCACCGCCCGACGAACACTCGCTCGTCGCCGCCGGGGTCGACGAAGGCCAGCGCGCACACGTAGGCCAGGCCGCTTCCCGCGGGCGCCTCGGAGAGCAGCTTGGCCAGGTTGTCCTCGTCGCTGGCCGCCGGACCGGCATAGCGCGCCGAACGCACCCCCGGCGCACCGCCGAGCGCCTGGGCCTCGATGCCCGAGTCGTCGGCGATCGCCGGACCGGCGCAGGCCAACGCCACCGCCCGCGCCTTGGCCAGCGCGTTGTCCTCAAAGGTGGAGCCGGTCTCGGGCGGCAACGCCACCTCCTCGGGCGCCGCCACCAGCTCGTGGCCGGCCAGCAGGCGCTCGAACTCGCGCAGCTTGTGGGGGTTTCGCGTGGCCAGCAGCAGCCTCACGGCGCCGCGGCGGCCACCGCTTGGTCCTGGGCCTCGCGCAGCGCCCCGATGCCGCCCGCCGCCAGCGCCAGCAGCTCGTCGAGGTGGGCGCGCGAGAGCGGCGTGCGCTCGGCGGTGGCCTGGACCTCGACCAGGCCGCCTTCGCCCGTCATGACCACGTTGGCGTCGACCTCGGCGCTGGAGTCCTCCACGTAGTCGAGGTCCAGGATGGGAACCCCGTCCACGATGCCGCAGGAGACGGCGGCCACCGAGCCGGTGAGCGGCGGGCGCCCCAGCGCCCCCGATCGCTCCAGCCTGCGGCAGGCGAGCGCGAGCGCCACGTAGGCCCCGGTGATGGCCGCGCAGCGCGTGCCGCCGTCGGCCTGGAGCACGTCGCAGTCGAGGTAGACCGTGCGCTCCCCCAGCGCTTCGAAGTCGACCACGCCGCGCAGCGAGCGCCCGATCAGACGCTGGATCTCGACCGTGCGGCCGTCGGGCCGGCCCCGGGAGACGTCGCGTTGCTTTCGCTCACCGGTGGAGGCGGGCAGCATTCCGTACTCGGCGGTGACCCAGCCGCGCCCGCCTCCGGCCAGCCAGCGCGGCACGCTCTCCTGCACCGACGCGGTGCAGATCACGCGCGTGACGCCGCAGCTGATCAACGCCGAACCCGAGGCGGGGCCGATGAAGTCGGGCTCGACCTTGACCGGGCGCAGCTGATCGAATGCGCGGCCGTCGTGACGCGCCGTGGCGGGCGCCGGGCCCGGAGCGGTGGGGAGGTCCGAGGCCACGCCGGATCAGGCGGCCGCCTCGCGCGAACCGACGGTCACGTCCCAGTCCGGGAGGTCGATGTGCTCGACCTCGCCCAGCGGCATCTGCAAAAAGCGCGTGCCGACCTCGACGAAGGCTTCCACGTCGCCGGTGCACAGGAAGCGGTAGTCGCCCTCGCCGCCCCGGGGGTGGGCCAGCGAGTGCTCGACCAAAACCCGCTCGACCTCGCCCGCCAGCGCCCGGCCCGAGGTGACCAGGCGCACCCGAGGACCCAACATACGCCGGAGCATCGGGGCCACCAGCGGATAGTGGGTGCAGCCCAGGATCACGGTGTCCACCCGGGCGGCGACCAGCGGCCGGCAGTAGCCCCGCACGGTCTCCACCACCCGCTGGTCGAAGGGAAAGCCGCCCTGGATGATGGGCGCCAGATCGGGACACGCCACCTTGGTCAGCGTCGCCTTCGGCGCGTGGGCGCCCAGCGCTCGATCGTAGGCTCCGCTGGCCACGGTCGCGGGCGTCGCCAGCAGGCCGACCCGGCCGGTGGGGGTGTGCGCGGCGGCCAGGCGCGACTCGGGCTCCACCACGGCGAGCACGTCGACCTCGGGCGCCCATGCGGCCAGCTGCTCGCGCAGCGCCCCTAGCGCCGCCGAGGTGGCCGCGTTGCAGGCCACCACCATCAGCTTGGCGTCGCGGGCCAACAGCTCCCGGGCGATCTGCAGCGAGAACCGCTGCAGCTCGCCCGGCTCGCGCTGGCCGTAGGGAAACCGAGCGGTGTCGCCCAGGTAGAGGAAGTCCTCATGGGGCAGGTGCACGAGCAGCTCGTGCAGCACGGTGAGGCCACCCACCCCGGAGTCGAACACGCCCACCGGGCGCCGCGGGCTGATCGTGCTGGCGTCGGGCATCCCGGCCATGATCCCAGAATGCCGGTCGATCAAATCCGAGCGCTGGTGGTCTCCAACATGCGCGCCGACGGCGCGGCGCCCGGTCGCGGAAGCTTCGTCCGAGACCAGGCGGCAGCGCTGGCAGCCCGCCCCGACCTCGAGGTCGAGCTATTCGAGTTCGAGCCCGGGCCGCGGGCGCTGGCCGCCGCGGCCGGCGCCCTACGTCGCGGCTTCGGCAGACAGCGCTTCGACGTAGTCCACGCCCACTTCGGGCTCACCCAGTGGCCGGCGTTCGCCGCCCGCGCTCGGGCGCGGGCGGTCACCCTGCACGGCACCGACCTGCGCCACCCGCGCACGCGGGTGCTGACCGCCGCCGCGCTGGGGCGCATGGACCTGGTCGCCTGCGCCTCGGCGCCGCTGTGTCGTGACCTGCCCGCGCGGGCCCGGGCCCGGGCGCGGGCGCTGGCGGTGCTGCCCTGCGGGGTGAGCACGCAGCGCTTCGTCCCGATCGATCGCTCCCAGGCACGCGCCCGGTTGGGCCTGGATCCCGACGGGCCCTACATCCTGTTCCCGGCCGCGCCCGAGCGGGCGGTCAAGCGCCACGATCGAGCCGCGGCCGTGGTCGGCGGCGTGCCCCTCCTCACCGCCGGCGCGGTGGCGCCGGAGGAGATGCCGCTGTGGATCAACGCCGCCAACGCCGTGCTGGTGCCCTCAGACGCCGAGGGCTTTGGCCTGGCCGTGCTCGAGGCGCTGGCGTGTGAGGTCCCGGTGCTGGCCACGCCGGTGGGCATCCACCCGGTGGCGCTACGCGACCTGCCCGGGACGCTGTGCGCCCCGTTTGATCCCGGCGTCTGGCGCGCGGCGCTGCGGCCGCACCTGGGCGAGCCCGATCCCCGGATCGGCGGCCGGGGGCGAGCCGAGCTGTTCTCGGCCCCGCGCATGGCCGAGCGCGTCGAGCTCGCCTGGCGCGCGGTGCTGGGGGCCGCGGCGGCCGGCGGATCGCCCCTGCCCGGCCGTTAGCATGACCGCGATGCCGCGATTTCCCCGCATAGGGAGGCGGGACCACGGGGCGGACGCCCCCGCCGACGGCGGTCCCGAGGGTCAGACCACGGCCATGCCCGCGGCGGTAGCCAGCTCGGGCGAGGCGCCCACGCTGGAAGCCGCCGCGGTCGTCGATCCCGCCGCCGGGGCGCCGGCGCCGGCGCCGGTCGGCGAGCCCGTCCCGGCCGCGCCGCCAAAGCCCGATCGAAGCCGGATGCGTCGTCGCCTGCGCTACCTGCGCCACGCCCGCGAGCTCGCCTACCGCGACCTGGGCGGTCTGATGTTCGAGCTGTGGCGGTTCGGCCGCTCGCGCGACGACCTGGTGCTCGCCAAGCTGCAGCGCCTGAGCGAGATCGAGACCGAGATCGTGTCTCTGGAAGTCGCGCTGGAGGAACCGGGAGACGTGCTCGTCGTGCACGAGCCGGGCGTCGCGGCCTGCCCCAACTGCGGCGAGCTGCACGGGACCGGAGCCAACTTCTGCCCCAACTGCGGATGGCCCTTCGGAGCCGCAGCGGCCGCGGTGCCCGCCCCGGCGGCCCCGGCACCGGTCCCCGCTCCCGCCGCCCAGGCCCCCGCTCCACCCGGCGCGCCTCCGCCCGCGGCGCCGCCTGAGACGGCGACGGCCTACGGCGCCGGGACCGCCGAGCAGCCCACGGCCCCGGTGCCGCCCGCATCCGAGCCGACGCCGCCCGCCGCCGCGCCGGACAGCTCGCCGCCGGCCGAGCCGCCCCCCGCTCCGGGGGGCCCCGGCGGCCCGCCCCAACCGTGAGCACGCCGCCGGCGGACCCCGGGGGGCCGACCCCGGGCGAGCAACCGCCCGTGCCCGCGGAGGCGAGTCCCGCCGCCCCGGACCGCTGCCCGCGCTGCGGCACCCCGCTTCTGCCCGGGCAGTACTGGTGTCTGGCCTGCGGCTTTGCCGCGCGCACCCAGGTGGCCACCGCGCCGCGCTGGAGGTGGCCGATCGTGGCCCTGGTGCTCGCCGGAGTGCTCGCACTCGCCGGCGTGGTCTACGGCTTCGTCAAGCTCTCGGAGGAGACGGGCAAGGCGCCGGCCACCGGATCCAGCGGGCCGACCGGCCCCACCATCGCGATCCCCGCCGTGCCCACCGGCCCCACGCAGCCCGCGCCGGCCGCCACCGGCCCGACCGGGCCGACCGCCGGCCCCACCGCGGCCACCGGGCCCACCGGCCCGACCACGCCGGCGTCGACCCCGGCTCCCGGCGCCACGTTCTCCACGGTGAGCCTGGCGGCCGACCCCAATGGAGCGCTGCGCTACGACAAGGCCTCGGCCAGGGCGCGCGCCGGCAAGGTCACGATCGACTTCGCCAACCGCTCCCAGATCGCCCACAACGTGACCGTCTCCGCCGGGGCGAGGACGCTTAAGGCCACCAAGACGATCACCGCGTCCAGCGCGAAGGTCACGCTGACCCTGAAGGCCGGCACCTACACCTACTACTGCTCGGTCGACGCCCACCGGGCGGCGGGGATGCAGGGCTCCCTGGTCGTCCACTAGGGCCCACGCCCCCCGGAGCCCTAGGACCGGGCCAGGGCGCTCCAGCGCTCGGCCAGGCGCCCCCGTACCGCGCTGGCCGCGGGGTGGCGCGCCACCTCCCAGCCCGAGTCCGGCGGGGGCTTTACCAGCTCCCGCAGGACAACCGCCACCGAGGCGGCCAGCGCGCCGAGGTCATAGCCGCCCTCCAGCACCAGGCCGAGTCCGACGCCCAGCTCGGCGGCCAGCCGATGCAGCGAACGGGTCATCGCCACGAACCCCATCTCGGTGACGGCGCCCGCGGCGAGCGGATCGGCGCGGTGGGCGTCGAACCCGGCGGAGACCAGGATCAGGTCCGGTCGGTATTCGCGCGCCACCGGGACCACCACGTGCTCGACCAGCGACGCGTAGACGTCGTCGCCGGTCCCGTGCGCCACCGGGAGGTTGATCGTGTAGCCCTCGCCCGGCCCGGCGCCGCGGTCCTCGAACGGACCGCTGCCGGGGTACAGCGGCCAGCCGTGAATCGAGACGTACAGGACCTGGTCGCTGTCGTGGAATATGTCGTTGGTGCCGTTTCCGTGGTGGATGTCCCAGTCGAGGATGAGCACCCGCTCGGCGGCGCCGCGGTCGAGTGCATCGCGCGCCGCCACGGCGACGTTGTTGAACAGACAGAAGCCCATCGCGGCGCCCGCCTCGGCGTGATGACCAGGCGGCCGATGCGCCGAGATCCCCCGCTCGTGTTCGCCCGAGAGCAGCCGGGCGGCCAGCTCGACCGCCCCGCCGGCCGCGTGCAGGGCGGCGCGGTAGGAGCCCGCGCTCGTCGCCGTGTCGGCGTCGATCGTCCCTCCCCCCTGCGCCGAGAGCCGCTCGATCGAGTCGACGTGGGCGGCGCGGTGCACCGCCTCTAGCTGAGCGCGCGAGGCCGCGGACGAGTCCTCGCGATCGAGGCCCGGCCACCCCTCCCGGTCGAGCTCTCGCTCGATCGCGGTGATCCGCGCCGGGCGCTCGGGATGGGGCCCAGGGTCGTGCTCGAGCGAGGACGGATGGCCGAGATAGAGCACCTGGCTCATCGAGATACGGTACCCACGGATGCCGGCGACCGGGCGCATCGAGGCCGACGTGGCGGTCGTGGGCGCGGGCGGCGCCGGGCTGTTTGCCGCGCTGTCCGCGGTCGAGCACGGGGCGCGGGTGGCGTTGGTGTCGGCCACGCCGTTGGCCGAGACGGCGAGCTACTGGGCCCAGGGGGGTCTGGCCGCCGCGCTGGCGCCGGGTGACAGCCCCGAGCAACACCTGCAGGACACCGTCACGGCGGGGCGCGGGGCGGTGCGCCCGTCGGCGGCCGAGGTGCTGTGTCGCGAGGCGCCGGACCGGGTGCGCGACCTGGAGCGCCTCGGGGTCGCCTTCGACGCCGACCGCACCGGACGCCTCCTGCTCGCGCTGGAGGGAGGCCACTCGCGGCGGCGCGTCGTGCACGCCGGCGGGAGCGCCACCGGGCGCCGTGTTGTGCGTCAGCTCTCGGCCCGAGTGGCCGAGGCGCCCGAGGTCCAAGTGCTCGAGCGGGCGCGGGCCACCGCGCTGCTGACCGCGGACGGGAGATGCGTGGGGCTGGCGTGCGAGGACAGCCGCCAGGTGTCCGCGCGCGCCGTGATCCTGGCTACCGGCGGGGCGGCTGCCCTGTGGCGGCGCACCACCAACCCTCCGGGCTCGCTGGGCATCGGGCTCCTGCTCGCCCACGCGGCGGGGGCGGCGCTGGCCGACCTCGAGCTCGTGCAATTTCACCCCACCGCAGTGATCGGCGTGCCCGGCCGCGAGGGCTTTCTCATCACTGAGGCGATACGCGGCGAGGGCGCGACCCTGCACGACTCGAGCGGCGAGCGCTTCGTCGACGAGCTCGCTCCCCGGGACGAGGTGGCCCGGGCGATCGATCGCCAGCTCGAGCTCACCGGCCAGCACGCGGTCCTGCTCGACATGCGGGCGATCGACCCGGCGAGCTTTCCCAACGTCTTCTCCGCCCTGGCCGACGCCGGGCTGGACGCCACGCGCGAGCGGGTCCCGGTGGCGCCGGCCGTCCACTACTCGATGGGCGGAATCCTCACCGACCTGCAGGGACGCTCGACCCTCAGCGGGCTCTATGCGGTGGGCGAGTCGGGGTGCACGGGTCTGCACGGCGCCAACCGCCTGGCCTCGAACTCGCTGAGCGAGTGCTTCGTCTTCGCCCGGCGGGCGGCGCAGGCCGGGCTGTCCGAGCCCCCGCCGGCCGGGGGGGCAAGCGCGGCCGCGCTGACGGGCTCGCCCCTGCCCGCCCCCGAGACCCGCGAGGCAATGTGGCGCCACGCCGGCCTGCGTCGCACGCGCCAGGGGCTCGCGGCGCTGGCCGCCGATCGCCATCCCCTGGCTCGGCTGATCGCCGCCGGGGCGCTGGCCCGCCAGGAGACGCGCGGATCGCACGTGCGCGTGGATTTTCCCGACCTCGACCCGGACCTCGATGGCTGCCACGCCGTGATCCCGGGCCGCAGTCCCGAGCCGCGGTTCGAGCGCTGGGACTAGCCGAAATCCCCGTAAACCGGGGCCAGCCGGACATACTGGCGACGTAATTAACCCGGACTTAATATTCGTCTCGTTTCGATCTTCACAAACCCGCCGGATACTGGTGGGGCTCGCCCATGGGAGGGGCGAGGAGTGACTCGCCAAACGGGAACGGCGGGAGGGAGGGAAGGTCGATGTATCAGTTCAGTCGCGCCATCTATAGGGAGTTGGCCCCGATGGTCGCCCGCTCGCCCGTCCACGGCGAGGTGCGGCCGCGCGATCAGGCCCATGTCCTGCGCTGCTGTGAGGCCGCGGTCGAGCGGCTGGTGACGGACCGCCACTACTTCGCGCGTCCGGCCCGCTCCCTGTTCAACGACATCCGCAGCTATTTCCCCATGGGCTCGCAGATCCAGGTGTTCCGCGTCGTAAGCCACTACCTGGATCTCGCCCAGGAGTTCGCCGCCCGCCAACCCCGGGCCGGTTACGACGCCAACGGCGACCCGCTGGTATGCCGCGCCACCACACGCAAGGGCACGCCGTGTCAGCGCACCCCGCTACCGCACAACGGCTACTGCCCTTCGCATCAGCACCTGGCGGCCACCGAGGACACCGAGGCGATCGCCGCCTGAGCGTGCGGACGCGCTAGCCAACGCGCAAAGGGGATAGCGGGCGCACAGACGCGATAGCGTCGGCTGCCCATGCGGCTGGGCGTCGATGTCGGCGGCACCTTCACCGACGCCGTGCTGGTCGCCGACGGCCAGCTCCACACCGGCAAGGCCCCCACCACGCCGGCCGATCAGTCCCGCGGTGTGATCGATGCGGTCGAGGTCGTGCTCGACCGGGCGGGCGCCGAGCCGGGTGACGTGCGCGGCTTCGCCCACGGGATGACGGTGACCACCAACGCCCTGCTCGAGGGGCGCGGCGCGCGCACGGCGCTGCTGGCCACCGAGGGGTTTTGCGACCTGGTCGCGCTGGGACGCCAGGCCCGTCCCCACCTCTATCGCCTGTGCGAGCAGCCCCCCGCCCCGCTCGCCCCGTCCGAGCTGCGCCGCGACGTGCCCGAGCGCACGACGCCCCAGGGAACCGTGCGAGCGCTCGACGAGCCCGAGGTCGTGGAGATGCTCCGGTGCCTGGCCGCCGAGGCGCCCGAGGCCGTCGCGGTCGTGCTCCTGCACGCCTACGCGCACCCCGAGCACGAACGCCGACTGGGGGAGCTCCTGGCCGCCCACCTCCCCGGGGTGCACGTCTCGCTCTCGCACGAGGTGGTCGGGACGTTTCGCGAGTTCGAGCGGGCGGCCACCACCGAGGTCGACGCCGCCCTGTCGCCGCTGCTGGCCGGCTACCTCGAGCGGATGGTGGGCCGCGGGCGCGAGCGCGGCCTGCCTCCGCCGTCGATCATGCAGTCCTCGGGGGGCCTGGCCAGCGCCGCCGCGGCCGCGGCCCACGCCGCGGTGACGGTGCTGTCGGGGCCGGCGGGCGGCGCGGCGGGGGCGGCACTGCTGGCCCGCGCCGCCGGGCACCCGGATGCCCTGTGCCTGGACATGGGGGGCACATCGTGCGACGTCTGCGTCGTAGAAGGCGGCTCGGTGCGCGAGACCACTGGGCGCACGGTGGCCGGGCGGCCCCTGGCCCTGCCGATGCTCGACGTGCACACGGTCGGCGCCGGCGGCGGCTCGATCGCGTGGCGCGACCCCGGCGGCGCGCTGCGGGTGGGGCCCCATTCGGCGGGGGCCGACCCCGGGCCGGCCTGCTATGGGCGCGGCGGGAGCGCCGCCACCGTCACCGACGCCAACCTGGTGCTGGGCTACCTCGATGAGAGAGCCCCGCTGGCCGGCGGCGTCCGCCTGCGGCGCGACCGCGCGCAGACGGCCGTGTCCGCCCTGGCGCACGAGCTGGGGATGGGGCCGGCGGCGTGCGCGGAGGGGATCGTGCGGGTGGCCAACGCCGAGATGGTGCGCGCCCTGCGGGTGATGACCGTCGAGCGGGGGGTGGATCCACGGCGCCAGTGCCTGCTCGCCTTCGGCGGGGCGGGCCCCCTGCACGCGGCGGCGTTGGCTGAGGCGCTCGAGATCGAGCGGGTGCTCTGTCCCCGCGCCTCCGGGGTGCTCTCGGCCCTGGGGCTGGCCGCCGCCGAGCGCCGCGCCGACGCTCAACGCAGCCTCCTGCGCCCGTTGGGGGAGCTCGACGGGGCGACGCTGGGCGCCGAGATCGACGCGCTGGCGCGCCGGGCGGCCCAGACCCTGGGCGGCGAGGGCTCGGTGCGGGCCGAGTTTGACCTGCGCTACCGCGGGCAGTCGTTTGAGCTCACCATCCCGGGCGAGGAGCGCCCCCTGCCCGCCGCGCTGGGGGTCGCGTTCGAGGCCGCCCACCGCGAGCGCTACGGCTTCAGAGACCCCGAGGGGGAGATCGAGCTGGTCACCTTGCGCGCCTCCGTGCACCAACCGGCGCCCGAGATCGCTCTGACCCGGCCCCGGGCCGAGCGCCCCCGGCCGGGGGACGGCCCTCGGGGCGCCGGGGGCCGGGGCCGGCCCGCCGCGGGGGCCTCGGTCTCCCAGCGCGACGTCTACTTTCACGGCCGGCCGCGGGCCACGGCGATGCTGTCCGGGCCGCCCGATGAGGAGGGCCTCGACGGTCCCGCGGTGATCGCCCTTAACGAGGCGACGGTGGTGGTGCCCCCCGGATGGCGGGCGCGCGCCGATGCGGCCGGGACGTCGATCCTGGAGCGCCAGTGAGCGTCCCGGGCCTCGATCCGATCGGTCTCCAGGTCCTCCTCGGCGGCCTGCGGGCGGCGTGCGAGGAGATGGGCGCGGTGCTCGTGCGCTCGGCGCACTCGGCCAACATCAAGGAGCGCCGCGACGCCTCGACCGCCCTCTTTGACGCGCGCGCGCGCATGGTGATGCAGGCCGAGCACATCCCGGTGCACCTGGGGGCGATGCCGGCCGCGGTGGCCGCGGTGCGCGACCGCGACCACCAGCCCCAGCGCTCGTGGGTGCTCAACGACCCCTACGCGGGCGGAACGCATCTCCCCGACATCACCGTGGTCACGCCCGCGTTCGCCGCGGGCGAGCTGATCGGGTTCGCCGCCAGCAGGGCCCACCACGCCGACGTCGGCGGACGCCTGCCGGGCTCGATGCCGGCGGACAGCACGCGGCTGGGCGAGGAGGGCGTGGTGATCGAGGCTCAGGTGCTCGGCGAGGCGGCGATCGGGGCGCTGTCCGAGCGCATGCGCCAGCCCGCCCAGCGGCGGGCCGACCTGCGCGCCCAGTTGGCCGCCAACCGGCTGGGGGCGAGCCGTCTGGCGGCGCTGGCCCAGGACATCGGGCCCCGGCGCCTGCTCGCCGCGATCGAAGAGGTGCTCGACTACGCCGAGCGGCGCACGCGCGCCTGCCTGGCGGCGCTGCCCGACGGCACCCGCCGGGCCCGCGACGTGCTCGAGGCACCCGAGGGTGACCTCGAGCTGTGTTTGGCCGCGACGGTGGCCGGGGACGAGCTCGTGCTGGACTTCGCCGGCAGCGCCGCGCGCCATCGCGGAAACCTCAACTGCCCGCTGGCGGTGACCGAGTCGGCGTGCTATTTCGCCGTGCGGGTGCTCACCGACCCGGACATCCCCCCCAGCGCGGGCGCCTACCGGCCGATCACCGTGCGCGCCCCCGCCGGGGGGCTGCTCAACGCCGTACCCGAGCCGGGCCGGCCACCCGAGGACGCGCCGGCGGTGGTGGCCGGAAACGTGGAGACCTCCTCGCGGGTGGCCGACCTGGTGCTGGGCGCCTTTGGCCGCGCGCTGGGCCAGGGGACCATGAACAACCTGACCCTGGGAAACGCCCGCTTCACCTACTACGAGACGCTCGGCGGCGGCCAGGGCGCGTGCCCCGACGCGCCCGGGCCCAGCGGCGTGCACGTGGCGATGAGCAACACCCTCAACACGCCGGTCGAGGCGCTCGAGCTCGAGTTCCCGCTGCGGGTCACCCGCTACGCGCTGCGCGCGGGCTCGGGTGGGGCGGGGCGCTTTCCCGGCGGCGACGGGGTCATCCGCGAACTCGAGGCGCTCGAGCCGATGGACTTCTCGCTGATCACCGAGCGCCGGCGCCACGCGCCCGCCGGGGCCGAGGGCGGGCGCCCGGGCGCCCGGGGACGCAACCTGCTCGCCGGGCGCGAGCTCCCGGCCAAGGCCCAGGGCCGGCTGGACGCCGGACAGCGCCTGCGCATCGAGACGCCGGGGGGCGGCGGCCACGGAGGCACGCCCGAGGGGGACGGGGCCGCCCCGTGAGCGAGCGCGTCGGCTTCATCGGGCTGGGGATCATGGGCTCGCGGATGGCCGCCAACGTGGCGCGCGCGGGCTTCGAGCTGACCGTGTTCAACCGTACGCGCGCCACCGCCGAGCGCTTCGCCCAGGGCCACCGGGCGGCGGTGGCCGACAGCCCGGCCGAGGTGGGCGCCGCCAGCGACCTGGTGGTCACGATGGTCGTCGACGGGCGCCAGGTCGAGGAGGTCCTGCTCGGGGCCCGTGGGGTCATCCATGGGGCCCGGGGCGGGACGCTGTGCGTGGACATGTCGACGATCGGGCGGGCGTGGGCGCGCAGGCTGGGCCAGCGCCTGGGCGAGCGAGGCCTGGCCATGCTCGACGCGCCGGTGACCGGATCGGCCCCCCGCGCCGAGGACGGGACCCTGACCATCATGGTGGGGGGCGAGCCCGGCGATCTCGACCGCGCCCGCGGTCTCCTGGGGGCGATGGGGAGCCTGATCGTGCCCGCCGGCCCGCTGGGCAACGGCCAGATGGTCAAGCTGATCAACAACGCGGTGGCGGCCGCCAACGCCGCGGTGGTGGCCCAGGCGCTGCTGGTGGGCGCGGCCACCGGGGTGGACCTCGACGCGCTGGAGGCGGTCCTGCGCGCCGGCTCGGGCGCCTCGACGATGCTCGAGCTCAAGGCGACGCCGATGCGCGAGCACGACTATCGCCCGCTGTTCAAGCTCGCCCACATGCTCAAGGACATCGACCTGTGCCTGGCCGAGGCCGGGACGGCCGCCGTCCCGTTCCCGGCCGCCGCCGAGACCCGGGACCTGCTCGCCGCGGCGGCCGCCCAGGGGCACGCCGAGGACGACTTCTGCGCCCTGCTCGAGGCGGTCCAGGTGCTGGCGGGTCGGCGCCTGTAAAACACAAAACCCCTCCAAGGGAGGGGAATTTTGGGATTCCGAGCCCCTGTCGTAGACTACCCGCCGATCTCGCGGCAAGCCCGTCCCGCCGACGGTTCGCGGCGAATCCCCCGTAGTCGAAGTTCTCTTACGCCAATGCCAGTTGCCTTCAAGGAATGGGCGGTTACCGTCCGCGCGCTCGCCGAGGGAGAGCAGCTCGTCACCCTGCGAAAGGGCGGCATCCGGGAGTCCGGAAAGCACTTCCAGGTCGAGCACGAGCGCTTCTTCCTGTACCCCACGTTTGACCACCAGCGCCACGACCTGGTGCGCGAGTCCCACCAGCCCGAGTTGCGCCGGGCGCTGGAGGAGGGGGTGTGGAGCGACGGCGAGCCGCCGCCGCACACGCTGACCCGCGACGGCGGCATCCCCCAGCCCGACCGGGTCCGGATCCGCGCCTGGGCAGAGGTCGCCGACCAGTTCACGATCGCCGACCCGCGCTGCGTCGACGCGCTCTCGCCGTTTTACGTGTGGACCCCGGACTACGCCGAGAAGCGCCTGGCCTGGAAGCGCCGCCACCCCCTGCACGTGCTGCTGCTGCGCACCTACCGGATTCCGCGCCCCGTCACGGTGAAGGTCAGGGACGAGTACGGCGGATGTCGCTCCTGGCTGGAGCTCCAGCGCGACCTCCCGTTCGAGGGCACCCCCGTGCTCTCCGATCAGGAGTTTGAGCGGGCCAGCGAGGAGATCCAGGGGATCGCCCGCGACGGCGGGGTCCCCGCGCTGGCCTAGCGCCGGCGCGCCCCGAGCCTCCACGCGCTCGCGTCGGGCGGCCCGCGGTGGCCTGGCTCGAGACCGAATCGCCCTCGTTCACCGCCCGGCACGACGCCGTCGATGCCCAGGACGCCGTCGAGGTGCTCGAGCTGCTCGAGGGTACGCGCGAGCGCCTGGGCTCGGTGTTCCCGGCGCTGCCCGAGCAGGTCGCGGTCGTGCTCCACGGCTCGCCGCTGGCGCTGGCCCTCGCCCAGCCCTACCTGCCCGTGCTGCGGGCGCTGACCGCGCCCGCCGGCCGACGCTATCTCGCCGGCTGGTTCTCGGTCTCGGAGCTCCACGTCCTCTGCCCGCGGCTGCTGGAGGAACGCGCCTCCCAGGTGCCCGGCTCGCGCGAGATGCTGATGCTCGCCCCCGCGGCGCTGTACGCCCACCTGACCGTGGCCCACAACAACCCCCTGCTGCCGCCGCCGTTTCGCCCCGGCAGCCTGCTGCGCCACCTCCAATGGGGCTGGTTGACCGCCGGAGCGGCCCAATACTTCTCGGGCCAGACCGGCTACGCGCGGCCGGCGATCGCCCGGCGCCTACGCGAGGGGTCGGCGCCCGCGTTCCCCCCCGGCCTGCGCGACGCAGCCCTGCTCGGCGGCAGCGTGCTGGACCTCCTGGTGCGTCGGCGGGGCGTACGGGCGGCGGTGGAGCTGGCCGTGGCGCTGCACCCGGCGGGCCCCCGGCGGGCGCTGGTGCAGGCCTTCGACGGCGCGCCGCTGATGGAGATCGAGGGCGGCTGGCGCGCCCACCTGGGACACATGGCCGAACCGTGAGGGGCCCGGCGCCGAGCCGGAAAAGGACAGCCCCGCCACAGGGTGACGGGGCGGAGCTGTCCGCTTGGCGGGCGCTCCTCTGCTGGGAGGGGGAGAGGGACACTCCGCCGGGGCCGGTCCGAGCTGGGAGGACTCAGACCGCTTATACGCGAGCTCCCCTGGCCACGCTCGCAGGCTGCCAGCAGAAGGCCGCAAGGGCGACCCTAGAACCCCCACCGGCGGCCCGTCAATCCCCAGAACGGAAATCCCCCCAAACGGGGAGGGTTGCCCCGGTGCTGGAGCCGCGTTAGGTCACGTTGGTGACCACCCACGCCAGCGCACCCGCCAGCGCCACACCCGCCAGCAGCGCGGCGATCAGGCGCAGGGGCGCCGGCCGCGGCGGCGCCTCGGCCTCGGCCGCGGCGTCCGGCACCGCGAGCAGCTCGCGGGCGGTGGCCACCCCCGACTGGGGCACCAGCACGTCGCGGGGACCGGCGGCGAGGAAGTCGGGCACGTCAAAGCCGCGCGTGCGCTTGAGCAGGGAGGGGATGCCCTCTTCGAGGAGCATTCCTTGAATGAGCTCGGCCTCGGCCTGGTTGCGGGCTGCGCCCGCCCGCACCAGCGGCCCCCGCGCGTACTCGGGCCTGATCTTGCGCGCCCGCGCATGGCGCTCGGTGACCGGCGACTCCGAGTCGACGCCGGCGAAGACCAGCGGCATGCCGCAGCGCCGACAGAAGCGCTCGCTCAGCGGGTGGGCGGTGGCGCAGCCCGGGCAGAGCAGCGGCAGCTCGGTCATCGTCCTAGGACACCTCGAGGACGACCTCTGATACCTCGCCGGAGACGATGCGGTAGGCGCGGACCTGGGGCTCATCGCCGGCCACCCCGACGATCAGATACAGGGAGTCGGGATACAGGGCCAGGTTGATGTCGGTCTGGGAGGGATAGGGGTCGCTGCGGGTGTGGGAGTGGTAGATCGCGCCCAGGTCCCATCCGCGGTCCTCGATCTCGGTCTGGATGCGGTACTGCTCCATCCCGTCGATCTCGTAGCGCAGCGGGCTGGCGGCGGAGTTGGTGGCGCGGTAGACGGCCACCGCGCGCCCGTCCTCGGAGGCGATCATCCCACAGCACTCGTTGGGCGCCTCCGCGCGGGCGTGGGCGATGACCTGCTCGAGCAGCTCGGGCGCGATGCGCATCGCACCCAATTTAGAGTCAGGGGATCCCCGGGGCCGACCGGCGCGGCGAGTAGGTGCCGGTTTCCAGCGCCTCGGGCAGCGGTTCACGCCCCCGGGCCAAGCGCAGGGCGACCAGGTGCTGGCCCTCGGCGGCCGTGATCGAGGCGACGGTCTGGATCGCGCGCCCGTCGGTCAGGCGCCCCAGCGCCTGGGCCTGGGCGGCCAGGCCGACCGCCTCCAGCCCGACGGCGAAGGCCAGGATCTCCCGGGCGCCGCGGGCGGCGCCCAGACCGGGCAGGTAGTGGTCGACGTCCGACAGGCGGCGCGGCTCGGGCGGCAGCGTGCCCTGGCTGGCTCTCACCAGCCCGCCGAGCGCCTCCGCGTGGCGGCGCTCGTGGTCGTGCAGGACACCCAGCAGCCGGCGGGTGCCCGCGTCCAGCCCGGGCCGTGACCGGGCGATGGCGTAGGCCAGGGCCAGCAGGACGAGCCCGAAGGCGAGCGCGACCACGACCACGCCGCCGGAGTGCCGGGCCGCGACCGCGGTGCCGACGCCGACGAGCACGAGCAGGGCGGT
>Ga0209577_10000005_pt1 | contig 191087 bp, 203 predicted proteins | sample GraSoiAngelo_109_FD_185874 | JGI IMG/M metagenome (GOLD analysis project Ga0209577, IMG submission 185874) | Grasslands soil microbial communities from the Angelo Coastal Reserve, California, USA - 14_0903_12_20cm (SPAdes) (version 2) | ecosystem: Environmental > Terrestrial > Soil >... | reverse complement strand
GTCTCTCTGCGACCTGGCAGAGCAGCTGGTCTCCGATCTGATGCCCGAAGCTGTCGTTTACGAGCTTGAAGTCGTCCAGATCAATGAAGAGCACGGCGACCGACTCCCCTCGGCGGTGTGCGCGGCGGCGCCCTCGGCGGGGTTGCTGACCGGTGCCCGCGCGGCGCAGGCGGTTGGGGGTGCGCTGCTCACGCCGGCGTCGCTGGGGCTGCTGTTGCCTTCGTTTGCGCCCGAGCGCCGCCACGTGGCTATCGGGCTGTGGGCGGCGGTGGGCGGCGTGGGCGCGGCGGCGGGTCCGCCGCTGGGCGGGCTGCTGGTGCAGGCGAGCTGGCGCTGGGTGTTCCTGGTCAACGTCCCCGTCGGTCTGATCACCCTGGTGGTCGGGTGGCGGGTGCTCAGCGAGATCCGCCACCCCGACCGCGCGCGCGCCGACCTCGCCGGGGCCGGGCTGTTGGCGCTCGGCGTGGGCGCGGCGATCTTGGCGATCGTCAAGGGCCCCGATTGGGGCTGGATCAGTGGGCAGGTGGTGGGACTGTTGGTGCTGGCCTTCGCGTTGCTGGGTGCGCTGGTGCGGCGCAGCGCGCGGCATGCGGCGCCGATCCTCGAGCCGGTGCTGTTGCGGGCCCGCGCGTTCAGCGTGGCCACGGTCGCCACCACGCTGTTCTTTGTCGCCTTCGCAGCGATGCTGTTGTCGAGCGTGCTGTTCCTCACCGAGGTCTGGCATCGCGACGTCCTCACCGCCGGGCTGATGCTGTTTCCCGGGCCGGCGATGGCGGCGACGTTCGCGGTGCCGGGCGCCCGGCTGGGCGCCCGCTTCGGTCCCGGGCGGGTCGGCATCGCCGGGGCGCTGGTGTTCGCCCTCGGCGGCGTGATGCGGTTGGCGTGGCTAGGGCCCGACGTGCACTATGCGTCGGACTTCCTGCCCCAGATGCTGGTCGGCGGAGCAGGGGTAGGGCTGATCCTGCCCTCGCTTACCTCGGCGGCCGCCGCCGCGCTGCCCCCGGCGCGACTGGCGACCGGGATCGCCGTGCAGACGACCGGGCGCCAGATCGGCTCGGCGCTGGGGGTGGCGATGCTGGTGGCGGTGCTTGGCGGCGCCGCCGGCACGGGTCAGGACTTCAACGGTGCGTGGGTACTGATGATCATCGCGTCGCTGGCCGCCGGGCTTTGCCTCACGGTGATGGGGCGCGCGGGGCGGCCCCTCCCGGCGGCCGGGATGCAGCCGGCGGAGGCGCCGGCATGAGCGGCGGCGCCGATGAGGCGGTTCTGCAGGGGGCTCGCACCCGGACGATCTCCTGGGAGGATCCCGCCGTGGTCGCGGCCGCGAGCCGGTCGCGGTCGGGCCTGGAGGTCATGCGCGCGATCGCCGCGGGCGAGCTGCCGCCGCCGCCGTTCGCGGCCACGCTCGGGGTCGACCTCGTCGGGGTCGAGAGCGGCCGGGCGGTGTTCGAGCTCGTCCCGGCCGAGTTTCACTACAACCCGCTCGGCGTCGTCCACGGCGGAATCGCGATGACCATGCTGGACTCGGCCATGGGCTGCGCCGTGCAGAGCACACTCGAGGCCGGGCAGGCGTACACCACGCTCCAGGTCAACGTCCACTTCGTGCGCCCGCTGAGCGTCGCCACCGGGGTGGTGCGGGCGGAGGGGTTGGCGGTGCACGTCGGGCGCAAGCTGGCGACCGCCGAGGGGCGGGCGACCGCGCTCGAGACCGGCAAGCTGCTCGCCCACGCCACCACGACCTGCCTGGTGATCGGCGAGGACGGCTAGCGGCGAGCCCGGCTTCCCTGCTCAGGTGGGGCGATAGATGTGCACCGCGACGCCCGAACCGTAGGCCTTGGCGTCGACGAGCTCGAGCCTTTGGCGAGCGGGCAGGTCCGAGAACAACGGCAGCCCGGCGCCCAGGGCGACCGGGTGGACGCGAAGGCGATACTCGTCGACGAGCCCGGCGGCGCAGAGCGCACGGGCAAAGCGCGCGCCGCCGTGGGCCATGATCGGATTGCCCGGCTCCGCCTTGAGGCGCCCCACCTCCTCGACGAGGTCACCGCGCACGATGCGGGTCTCGCCCCACGGGGCCTCAGTCAGGCTCTTTGAGAACACCACCTTGGGCAGCTCGTTCATCGGAGCGGCGTATGGCTCCGTCGAGGTCGGCCAGTGGGCCGCCATCTCGCGGTAGGTCGCGCTCCCCATCGCGTGCACGCCCGCCTGCCACACCGAGTCCACCGTCCACGCGGTCAGCTCGGGGTCCGGATCGGCGAAGATCCAGTCCAGCTCGCCCTCCGGCCCGGCCACGAAGGCATCGACCGAGATCGACATCTGCAGCACTAGGTTCCTCGAGTTCTCTGCGGTTGCCACGGCGGCCTCCTGTTTCGGTTGCACGGGCATGAGACCGGGTCGAGGCGGGAAACTCATCGGCCGGAGCCGACGCGAAGCTGCGGGCGCGAGCACGCTCTCGGAGCTCGCGGCCGGCCTGGGCGCGCGCGGTTGGGCGGCCTATGGCGTCCGGCGGGGCGTCAGGTCCAGCGCGTCGGCGTCGTAGGTGACCCCGTTGGGTTCGAGGATCACCCGTCGGGGACCGTCTTCGACTACCCCGGCGACGTGGGCGCCGAGCTTCAGCCGGCCGGCTATGTCCACGACCTCCTGGCCCGCTCCCGGGGGGCAGTAGACGGCGTAGCCACAGCCCATGTTGAAGGTGCAGTAGGCGGCGCTCGGCGACATCTCGGCCTGCTCGACGAGGAACTCGAGCACCTCGGGCACCTCCGGCAGCGAGGTGATGCGGTAGGTCAAGTCGCGCGCCGGTCGCATCAGCTTGAGCAGCCCGTGGCCGGTGATGTGGCTGAGGTAGTGGACCGGTACGTCGCTCGTGATCAGGGCTTCCACGAGCCGCGCGTAGATGACCGAGCGATCGAGCAGCGCCTGCCCAAACGTGCGGCCGCCGGGCAGGCGTGCGCCGTAGCCGTCGGGGAGACGGCCGGCGATCAGCCGAGCCAGCGAGGAGCCGTTGGCGTGCAGCCCGCTGCTGGCCACGAAGACGATCTGGTCGCCGGACGCCAGTTCAGATCCCAGGATTGCCTGTTTGCCGTCGGGCACCACGCCGACGGCGCTCCCGGCCAGCTCGATCTCGGGGACGCTGACCAGCTCTGGCAGCGACGGAGACTCACCCCCGCCCCACGTCGCCCCGGCGTCTTCGCACGCCGCTCGCCAGCCGGAGAGGAGTTCGCTCTGGCGATCGGAGTGCGCGTACCAGTCGGAAGTGCCGGTGGCGAAGTAGGCGTTTACGACCAGGGGGAGAGCGCCGACACAGCACAGGTCGTTGACGATTGCCGCCACCGTGTCGTAGGCGACATCTGCGAAGCGGTTTTCGCCCAGGTCCTCGAGCACCTGACCGGCGATGATCGACTTGGTGCCGAGTCCCTCGATCACGAAGGCGAACGTTTGGCCGCCGAACTGAAAGACGAAGGCCGGCTCACCGCGAGACTCCTCGACGGCCGATCCTCCGCGCGATGAGAGCAAGTGCGAGGTCGCAAGCGCCTCGGTCAGGGCGTTTCGCTTGCCGGCGTCGAGCGCCCCGTAGTCGACCCCAGCCGAGCTGTACGTCGGGCCACCCCGACCCGGTTCTCGCCCTGCCGCCTTATTCAGCCCGGCCGCGGTGATCGCGGCGTCCCGATCAGCGAAGTAGTCGGCGCGCGCGATTTGGCCGTCACGGACGGTCACCACGGAGCTCCAGGCCGACGTCACCTCGATACCGCTGAGCTCGCCGACCCCCCGCCACTCAAACGCGACGAGCACCTTGTCGCCCACCCCGAGGAGTTCCTGCGGGACCACCATGGCGCCCGGCTTCCAGCCTTCGCCGAGCCCTTCATAGAAGCGGCGGACTTCTTCCCGTCCTCTGAAGGGGCCGCCTTCGGGAAACCCCGGAGCGGGCCACACCTCGACGTCGGGCGAGAAGGTGTCAAGGAGCGAATCCCAGTCGCCCGAGTTGTAGAACTCGTAGGAGCGGCGCACGAGCTCGATGTTCTTCTCCGACACCGGCTCAACGTATCGCGCAGGTGTTCAGGAGGCTTGCTTGAGCTCCTGGCGGGCGCTCGCCTGCGAAGCGCAGTCCCCAGGGATGTCCGTCGGGGGCTTGCCGGCCGGGTGGGCCCGAAGCTTGGCGGCGCTCGTCCCCCGGCTCAGCCCCGGGCCACGCGTCTGAGGAAGGGCAGCAGCCGCTTGAGGAACTCGTTGCGGGCAGGACTGGCGGAGTTCGGATCGTTGTGGGCGTAGGTGGTGTGCCGGTCGACCAGCACAAGGCGGCTCGGGGGGATGCCGGACTGTCGCGCCAGGACACGGGCGGCGGCGAGCACCCGGGGTCCGCCGAGCGCGGCGCCGAAGGCGTAGATGCGCAGGCGCTTGGGGAGATGGTGGCCCTGCGTGGCGTGGACATCGAGCACCTTCTGGGCGGGGTTGGCGTTGCCGGCGGCAACGGCGCCCGAGTCCAGGGTCAGACGCCGGGGGTGGTACCAGGCCGTGCCGTCGAGGCCCCTGAGGCCCCAGCCGGAGAACATGTCGGCGTAGCGCTTCAGAGGCGTGAGCTCGTTGGCGTCATCCCAGGCGCGCGGGTCGCCAGAAGCCGCCAGGTGGCCGAGGTGGGCCTGCGCCGGCCTAAGCCCCGGCGGCGAGGTCTTGGTGTCCAGGGCGTAGCCGTACTGGCCGGAGGTGGTCGCGCGTACCGGCGCGACGATGCTGGCGGGCAGCAGCCCCGAGACCTGGCCGTCCGACGCCGCGTTGGGCGCGAGCTTGACGGCCAGAGAGCCGGTCGAGTTGAACAGTCCGGCAAGCGGGGTCGGGATTCCTCCGAAGGCAAGCCACGGCGAGCCGGCATTGAGGGCCGCGAGTTGCGTGCGTGCGGCGGCTGCGGTCACCGGCTGCGGGCTGCTGCCGCCGTCGATGAACACCAGGCCGCTAAGCCCGCGCGCGCCGGGCTTGCCGGCGAAGTTCCAGGCCGCATAGGCCGTCGTGATGGACCCGCCGAGCGAGTGGCCGCCGACGACAACCTTGCCGCCCAGGTGCTGCGCGCGCAGGACGACCCGGCGCAGATCCTGGATCTCGGTGTTGAGACCCCACTGCTTGGCGTAGGCGACCTCGCTGTCTGGGATCAGTCGGAGGTGCGTGGTGATCGACTTGTCCTTGAGCCAGCCCAGGTAGTAGTCGAAGACTTGCCTGACCGTGGCGAGCCCTGCCTTGGCGCGGTTGAGCATGGACTGGTCCTTCAGCAGGTTCTCCCGGCGCTCGACCGACCACACTTGCCAGCCCTTGGCCTGGGAGACGATCGCCTTGGCCAGGGGCACGAAGTACGCGGCGCTGGCGCTGGTCCCGGGATTGAGGACGAGCACATTGCGGGCCCGGCTCGAGCCGACCTTGATGACCCCCACCTTGTCGTACTGCGCCGGCGTGCCCGGGGATTTGAAGCCCGGCAGCCGCTCGAAGGTGATCGCGGCCGAAGCGCCGGCGGCGCAGGCCGCCAGCACCAGTACGGCCAAAAGCAGCGCGGGAAGCGCACGGGCGGCAGGGGGGCGGGGCATGGTCTCCTCCTTGAGGGGTGCGCGGAGCGTGCGCGTTGAATATAGGACATCGACCCTTGCGTGTCCCTACCGGGGTTTCGCCCGCTCCCAAAATTGTCCTTCTTGTCTCGCTAGGGTCCGCCTGGGCCGGCTAATGAGAAACCGGCTAGGAGCGCCGGCGGGGCCGGGGGATTCCCAGCAGAGCTGCCTCCACGTTGCGCAGACGGTCCACGTCGCCGCGCCTGCCGGCGATCGGCTCCCTGAACAGGAAGGCCTCGGCCAGCCTGACGATCGCGTAGGCGAGGTCGGCGGCATCGACCGGCGGGTCATAGCTGCCGGCCTCGATCTCCGCCTCGATGACGCTGCAGATCATTTCCACCATCTGCGGCTGCACCGTCCCACCGCTCGTGGTGATGATCCGCAGGGCTGCGTCGTGCTCGTGCTCGAGGAATGACCTAAGGGCCGGTGCGTCCGCCAGGCGCCGGTTGAAGCGGTCGAAGATGTCCAGCAGCAAGTGGGCACCCTTTCCCCGAGCACCGCGGCGCGCCTTCGCGAAGACCGGGCGGGTGGCGGCCACGATCGCCTCGCCGATCAGGCCATCGCGCGATCCGAACCAGCGATAGATGGTCGAGCGGCCCAGGCCCAGCTCGGCCGCGATCGCCTGGACGTCCACTCGCTGCCCGCGGAGGTAGCGATATAGCGCCGCGTCGAGGACGTCTTCGCGGCTGGCCGCGGCCGGCCGTCCGGGGCCTCTGACCTGCTCCTCAGCCGCTCGCATGGCCAGGACGCTAACGGGTCCACCCGCCCTCGTTCGGGCCGCCGCGATTTGCAGGGCTTTGGCCGGTTGCGAGGCGGGCTTGCCGGGAACCGCGCGTCGACTATGGCGCGGTCCGCGCGTCGATTATGGCGCGGTTCGCGAGGTGTCGCTGAACCCGTTTTTACTCAGCCAGTCTGCGACGATCCGACAACAACCATGAAGAAAGCGACAACGAACATGACGAAGAGGAAGAGCGGCTCGAAGGAAGGAAGAGGAGACTCTCCCTCTCAGCTGATAGATGCGAGAATCAATGAGCTGAGTGATTGGCGGGGCGAGACCCTCGCTCGGGTCCGAATTCTCATCAAGCAGGCCGACCCCGAAGTGGTCGAGGAGTGGAAGTGGAGAGGGGTTCCGGTGTGGTCCCATGCCGGGATGATCTGCACCGGTGAGACGTACAAGAATGTCGTGAAGATGACCTTCGCCAAGGGCGCCTCGCTGGAGGATCCTTCAGGCCTCTTCAACTCCAGCCTCGAAGGCAACACCAGGCGTGCCATCGATGTCCATAAGGGCGACAAGATCGATGAAAAGGCGTTGAAGGCGCTTGTTCGCGCCGCGGTGGCACTGAACACGTCCTCAGCCGGCCAGCGGCCGGGGCCGTAAGACGACCGAAAGGGATTTGAGGCGGGGTGGGTGAGCCCAGGGGGCAGGGGGCCGCCTAGGTGAACGGAGCTCCAACCCGGATCGAGCCCGGCGCCGTCGCGCAGGGTCGCGCGGGTGCTGCGCCGCGGCGGGTCTGCTGGTCACCTGCGAGATCGTGCCACGTCGCGCCGGGGCCTTCGTGATCCGGCATTTGCGGGGCTTTTAGAGCCCAGCGTCGGACTCGAACCGACGACCCCTTCCTTACCATGGTGACCAGGGCGGTCCTAGCGGCTCCGCCCGGGCCATCGCAACCCCTGCAAAGACGCCGCTTTTGACGGTCTCGCACGCCGGTTCGTGCGAGGCCATCCTCAGGGCAGATGTGTCCATGCGGTGTCCACCCGAGACGAGCATCCTGGTGGCACGGCCGCGCCTGTTGCGGGTCGCCTGTTGCCAGGAGCCGGTCGCGTCATGTGCGATCTAGCTCGTCCGTTTGCCGTTCGCCTCAAGCTCGCGCAATCATTGGCTCGTGGCCGACGGCAGGCGGCAGCGGGGAGGTGCGGCTCAATCGGACGATTGGCGGCTGGTCGCCGATCGGCTGTTCGTCTATCCGGCACCGAACGGTCTCGATGGGCTCTGCCACCTCCGCGTGTTCGAGTGCACGCGAGGCCGAGCGCGGCCGGTCGTGATCGTGGGCGGGCTCACCGATGAGATCGGATCCCGCTCGATCACAAATTCGTGCGAGTGGATCGCCGCGGCGGTACAGGAGGAGTACTTCCCAAACGGCAGGCGCTTCGACTTCGTGGAGCACCATCCCGACCAGGTCAGCGGCGAACAGACGCCGACGTTCGCACTTGTGCGCATGGCACGCTCGGGCCGCGCTCGTGCATGGTGGAGGCGTCGGGCAGCGTCGCGCGAGCCGCAGGGTGCCAGCACTCCCACCGGCCATGCCTTGGTGGTGGTCGACAAGGAAGGCGCCGCCAGTCACCGACTGGACGGACCGCCGACTCCGCCCGCGTGGGAGTTCTCGGCGCCGCGGTGGGAGTCGATCGAGTACCAGACAATGGGTGCGCATCGGGTCGCGCTCGGCCCGCTTCCGGGGGTTGAGCTGCGCACCTGGCCGCGCGAGCGGTACACCGCCTACAGCCTGGCGGGGGAGGAGGGCGCACTCATGGCGCGAGGTCTTGGCGAACGTAACCGCCGTCGCGCTGACCAGCTCGTGGGCTCCGCCGAGGCATACAGTCACGCACCAGCGGACGCCGTTGTCGACATCGGTCCGGATCCCCAGGCACCCCCTGCCTAGACCATTTCCGTTCGTGCCGCCCCGCTTTCAGGGCAGATCGCCGGCCTGGCGCCGCGCTCTCGCCTGTCACGGCTGAGTCCTGGCGTCGGAAGGAGCCGTGATGCCTTCGCGTCTGCTCGCCCACCGAACTGCCGGTCCGGTTCGAGGCTTATGGTGATCGCGTGACTGCCGAGGGCGCCGTCGTCGAGCTGGTAGAGCGCGTCCGGGCCAGTGCCACCGGCCCCGAGCCGGCGGCCTTGCGGGCGGCCCTCGAGCGCGAGCTGGGCCGCCTCGGGCGCCAGGTCCGCGCCCACCCCAGTCGCTGGGGCGCCTGGGCCGATGGCGTCGACGTCGTCGGCACGGCCTACGAGCGCCTCGTCAAGGCCGACCAGCGCCGCGCCGCTGGGCAGTTTCAGACCCCGCCCTGGGCTGCGCAGCTAATGGCGACCTGGCTGACAGAGGAGCCGATCGAGCTGCTCCTCGACCCCGGCGTCGGCTCCGGGCGCCTGCTCCTTGCCGCGGCCGCGCAGCCCCGTCCGCCGCAACGGATGCTGGGCCTCGACAGCGACCCGGTGGCCCTGGCCATGACCCGTCTCAACGCCAAGCTGCGCCGGCTGGAGAACCTCAGTCTGCGCTGCGGGGACTTTCTCCTCGACGCGGTGCCAGCGGCGCCGACGGCCATCACCGCCAACCCACCTTTCTCGCGCCATCACGCCATCCCGGCGCCGGCCAAGGCGGCCATCCATGCCGGCCTAGAGGAGCGGGGGCTGAAAGTCAGTCGCCTCGCGCCTCTGCACGTCCTCTTCCTCCTCCGAGCCCTCGACGTCGTCGCTGAGGGCGGCCGCCTGGCCGTGCTGACGCCCTCGTGGTGGCTTGATGCCAACTACGGGCGCCAGATCAAGCATCACGTCCGCAACCAAGCTCGCGTGGACGGCCTGGTCTTCTTCGACGAAAGCCATTCCTTCTTTGCCGGCGCCAAGACCACGGCCCTAATTACCCTCCTGACCAAGGGCGCGAAGCCGGCCGCAACGGCGCCGGCGGTCCAGCTCGGCGCCGAGCTGCCGGCGGTCAGCGAAGTCCTGCGGGCTCTGTGCGGGCGCTCGACCAGCTTGACTGTCGAGGAGGCCGAGCTAACGGAGGCGCGATCCTGGGGCCGCCCGCCGACGCCGCGACGCCAGGGCCAGCCGCTGGCCGCGTTGGGTCGCGTCCGCCGTGGCGTGGCCACGGGCTGCAAGCCCTTCTTCGTCCTCTCCGAAGCTGCTCGGCGTGAGTACGGCCTGCGCAAAGCCGATCTGCGCCCCTGTCTGGCCAACCCGCGCTACATCTCCGGGCTCGAGGTCTCAAGCGCCGACCTCGCAGCCCTGCCGGAGGGCGCGCCACGGTGGATCCTCGATCGACGCGAGCCCGAGGCCGAGCATGCCGATGACGCCTACGGACGCTACCTACGCGTTGGTCGTGCCCACGGCGCTGACGACTCCCACCTGGCCCAGCACCGCACCCCCTGGTATGCCCTCGAACAGCGTGGGCCGAGCCCGATCATCTTTACCTACTTCAACGTCGACCGCCCGCGATTCATCCGCAATCGCGCCGGGGCCGTCCCCCTCAACACCTTTCTGATTATCGAGCCCGCCGACGGCGTCGACGCCGACGCCCTCTGGGCGGCGCTGCAACGTCCGAGCTTTATGGCCCAGCTCGCTCACGCCCGTCGTCCCTACGGCGACGGGATGTGGAAGCTCGAGCGCCACGAACTCGAGCTGCTGCGCGTGCGGCTATAGGTCGCCATCATGCGCGAGTCTTGGCCATGTTCAGACCGCCGGCGGTAACCCGTCGAAGAGCGCTGTCAGCGGCATGGTGATCTCGACCGTGCGCCAGCGCCCGCCGGGGGCGTCGGTCGGCAAGTAGGACTCGAGGTTGCGGGCGCGACACCAGCCGACGATCTCGACGTCCTCCGCGCCGGCGCCGGTCGCCGCGTCGACCTGGCAATAGACCAGGGCCCAGTCGGGATCGCGGCGGCCGACCTCGCCTTCGTTGCGGCTGAGGAAGAAGCGGGCCAGCCCATCAGCGCGCCGCCCGCTGCATTTGACCTCCAGGCGCCGGGTCTTGTCGTCTGGGCCCGGGGCCACGACGTCATAGCCGAGCTGGTCGGAGAGCAGGCTGACGCGACGCACGGCGGCGGCCAGGTCCTCGCGGCCCAGCTCCTCGAGCTCGGCGCGGGCCGCCGCCGTGACGCAGTCCTCGCCCACGGCGCCGAGGGCCTCGAGGGCCTCGGGCTGGACGCGGCGGCCGAGAGCGATGAGGAAGGCCTCGCGGCGCTCGGCGTCGGGCAGGAGGGCGTCGAGGACCGGCACGGCCTCGGGCGGGATGACCAGTGGCTCCTGATTGAGCCAAGGCGGTGGGGCTGCCAGCAGGCAGTGCGAGAGCAGAGTCTCATGGGCGATGTCGTCGTCGAGGAAGGCCAGGGTTGTCAGCTCCGGCAGCGGGTAGAGGGTCTCGTCCTGTTCGCGGACCAAGCCGGCCTCGACCAGGAGGCGCTCGGCCCGGCGCAGATCGTCCGGCGGGTAGATGCCGCCGGTCGGCTGGCGGATGTAGGTGTGGCGTGCGTCCTGGACCGGCGCCCCATGGGCGTCGAGCCAGCGGGCGACCTCGAGCGCGGCCTGGATCAGGTGCCCCGGCGGTAGCCCGCCGACAGCGGCCCACAGCTCCGGCTTCTCCAGGGGCTGGGCCATCAGGGCTGGCGTGGCGCGACCACGCTCACCTCAGGCCGCCGGGACCTGGTCCTCGGCACCCTCGAGGTGGGCAAAGAGGGCCGCCAGGTCCTCGACGTCCTCGATGACCTGGCCGTAGTCATCGTCATCGGGCAGGGCCATCGTCACCAGGTCGGGGTCATCGAGCATCGCCCCCAGCCGCTGCGCCTTGAGGCCGACGCGGGCGTCGACGGCCTCGTCGATGCTGCTCTCGGACTCCAGGAAGGTGATCCGCGTCTCGGTTCCCGGCGGCAGGCCGAGGCGGTGGATGCGATCCAGGCTCTGCAGATACTGGCCGGCGTTGAAGGTCCGCTCGAGGTAGATGGCGTCGTGGCAGGTCTCGTGAAGGCTGACGCCCTCGGCCATCGCCGCCGGGTTGGCCAGGAGGACCTGGCAGCGCGCGTCGTTGCGGAAGCGCCCCAGCTCGCTCTCGCGCGTCCGCGTCCCGGCCAGGGAGCCGGCTTCCTCCTCGTGGGGGATGGCCCCGTAGATCAGGGCCGGCTGATGCGGGGCCAGGAGGCGCTCTAGATCGAGGAGGTTGCCGATGAAGTTCGACCAGATCAGGGTCTTGCGCCCGGCCGCGGCGTTGGTGGCAACGGCCTGGGCCAGCTTCTCGAACTTCGGCGGCATCTCGTGATCGGTGTAGCGGGCGATCAGCTCGCTCAGCGGCGAGCCCGGGGCGATGGCCAGCGTCGGGTAGCGGAAGGTCACGGCGTCATCACCGCCGACGCGGCGGGCCAGCAGCCGAGGGTTGGTTGCGGCCTCGAGCAGGTACATCGTCACCTCGCCCATCTGGGCCAGGAGCGACTGGTCAGTGCGGCTGAGGTCGAACATCCCGACGTAGCGCGAGCGTAGGGCGTCGTAGATGTTGCGCTGGAGGGGCTTCATCGTCACTGGCTCGACGTGCAGGTGGGGCTCGTCGAGGCCCAGCTCGCTCTTGGTCGTCCGCACGAACAGCGGCTCGATGGCCTGGCTGACATCGCCCATGGTCTCCGGTGCTGGGTCGGAGACCAGCGCCGCGCCGGGGAGAATGCGCCGGGCTTGATTGGGCCAGATGAAATCGACGAGGGCGATGAAGTCGCGGGGGCCTTGAGGCGCCGGGGTCCCGGTCAGGATGTCGCGCCGGCGGGCCAGCGGGGCCAGGTTCAAGCAGTTCGTGCCCCACTGACCGCTGCGCCCGCGCTTCATACGATGGGCCTCATCGAGGATCAAGTGGGCGCGGCCCTCGAGCAGCCACCCGGCCAGGGCGCTGAGGTGGTTCTCGAGCCGTTGGTAGTTAACGAGGACCACCTCGGTGCCGTGGGGGATGTGGCCGGCGAAGCGCTGGATGCGCGGTGGGGTGCTGAAGCAGCTCTGGGCCTCGACCTCCCAGGACTCGAAGGCCGATAGCGGGGCCACGACCAGGAGCCGATCGACCTGGCCGGCGACGCGGGCGCTCTCGTAGATGCCGTAGGCGACCGAGGTCTTGCCGGCGCCGGGAACCGAGAAGTTGGCGCCGTGGTCGAGGGTCAGGAGCTTGCGCAGGTCGCGATCCTGGAAGGCCCGCAGGTCGCGGATGTAGCGCGAGTCAGCGGCGACGCGCACATCGGGGACGGCGGCCTGAGCCGCGGCGGCGACGCTGGGGGTCGCCGCCAGGCGCTCGTCGAGCGCCGCGCTCTCGAGTTGACTGCGTTGCAGCAGCTCCAACAGCTCGGGGTTGAAGTCGAGCCCGACGTCGTAGCGGGTGCAGGCCTCGGCCAGCCAGCGCCGCCCGCCGAGGAAGCGCTCGACGGGGACAGCCAGGCGCTGGGCCCCATTGCGGCTGCCCCGGGCGCTGCCGAGCTGCACCGGTAGCGCGAACCACAGGTCATCGGGGACGTCGGCCGCGGCGCGCGAAAACTCAACGACGGGGGGCCTCCCGACCAGGCGGGCCTGCAGCATCCCTGCCGGGCTCATGGTCTGCGCGCTCCGCCTACTCGGACTTGAGCCGGGTCAGCTTGGCCACTTGCTTCTCGACCTTCTCGAGGTGCTTGGCGAACTGGTTGCGGCGCCTCTGGTCAAAGGCCTCCGAGCCGCGCACGCCGCGGTAGGTGCTCTCGGCGTTCTCGAGGTGCTTCAGGGCGCTGCGCAGCTCGGTGCTCGGGGCATCCAGCTCGTCGGCGGCCTTGGCCGAGGTCTTGCGGTCCTTGATGGCCTGCTTGTTGGCCAGCTTGGCCGCCTCGCGGAAGGCGGCCCCGTCGATGTCCTCCTTCTTGCGGCCGGGCAAGGTGACCGTCACCGTGTCCCCGTTGGCGTTCTTGGCGAGGATGTTCAGTAGCGGCGGCACGCCGCGCTCGCCGCTGCCATTACCGTCGGCCGGACGGCCGGGATCGAGGACGTCGACGCCGGGCGGAGGGTCAGCGTTGTCCCTCTCGCTCGGCGTCGGGCGCAACAGCGCCGTGGCGTGCTCCCCGAGCCGCTTGTCCTCGCGCAGGCGCGGCTTCAGATAGTCGAGGTAGTGCTCGTCGACGTTGCGCAGGTCATGGACGCTCGAGGTTCCGCCTAGCAACGCCAGTAGCCAGTTGATGCGGTACTTCTCGGCCTTGGCCGGATCGCTGGTGACCATGGCGTTGTACTTCTGCTCCAGGGCCCGCATCTGCTCGAGCTTGTCGTCGAAGACGGTCAGCGGGATCGGCGGGTCGGTCATCTGCTGCATCTCGCGGATCAGGATCAGGATGCGTCGCCGCTGGGCGACCTTCTCGGCCCCGGCCCGGAGGCTGCGGCCATCGTCGGTGGCCCAGCTCAGGTCGCGCGCGATCTGCTCGTCGCTCTTGCCGTATTCGCGGGCCAGCTCCTCGATGAACAGCAGCTCCTCGGGGAGGCGGTAGTCGTCCTTGAACTCTTCCTGGACTTGGAGGTGCAGCTCGAGTTCGGCCAGCTCCTGGGGGGTGGCGTCGGCGGGGAGGACGGCGACGCGCAGCCAACGGCGATCCGGCATGTCGAGGTCGCGCAGGCCCACCGTGCGGGTGTTGGCGTTGAGGAGGATGCCGTCGCGAGTGATGACGCCGGGATCGGTTTGGCCCTTGTCGCGCAGGTCGTCCTTGAGGGGCCCGAAGCGCTTGTGCCGCACGCGCAGGATCTCGGCCACGACGCGCTGGGACTCCTCGCCCCAGGGGTCATCCCTGACGGTCTGGCCGTCCTTGTGGTCCTCGAGCTTGGCCTTGATCCGGTGGCTGGTGGCGTTCAGCAGCGGAACGTCGACGTCGACCTTGACCACCGGGAGGATCTGCGGACTACCGCGCCACTGCATGGCCAGGTTCTCGCGCTGGCCCTCTGGCGTCTCGTCCAGCGCAGCGAGCGCCTCCTTGATGCGCTTCTTCCGCCCTTCCTTCGTCACCTCATGCCCTCCTCGGGACCCGCTTCCTTGCCGAGTCATTCTACGCCTGCCTCGGCCCCGGAAATCAAGGCCGGAGCGGGGAAGATTCCCGACTAGCCCGCCGTGCGGTTGGCGGTGCGTCGTTGACAAGATCACGAACTCGAACAAGATCACGAACTCGAACTTGGTCTCGTTCAGAGCAGGCCCGGCAGTGCCGAGGCGTCTCACGGGCGCGTCGCCGGCGTATGAGCCTGAGCCGCGGGCGGGGCAACCAGGGCAGCCTGGAGCGCCGGCCCCCACGGCCTAAGGCCGCGGCGCGCGATGGCGGCCAACACAGTCCTCTACCGGCGTCTCGGCGCACCAGCTCTCACCATGTCGTGCTGATGTCGCCGACCGCGTCAACCTACGGTTGATACCGGGGCCCGGTCCCGCGCCCTATTCCCCTGGATATGCACGTTCGGTCGTTCGCCGCCCCTCGCCTCGCTGCGCTCGGCGTGGTTGACCACCCCCCCTCCCCATTGAAGGGTCGTGGGGGTGGTCAACCACCGGGGCGGCAGTAGCAGTTGCAGGTGGACGGTTCGGGCACGGACCGGACCGAAGTACAGATCGGAGGGAGGCGTAGGCAGGTAGTGCAGCGAGGAGGAGTAGCAAGAGAGAGGTTGACAATAGACAGACATAACGTTATGTTACGTCCATGGGAGGCCGTAGGGGCCAGCGAGGTCAGGGGCGCGCGGCGGGCCGCGAGAGGAGCCCAAGGGTGCCGTCGCTGGGGCTGGTGCGTCAGATCGACGAGCAGCTGAGGGCGCTGGATGAGCGGCTGCAGGGCTATGAGGGCTTGGTGGCAGAGCGTCGTCGGCTGGAGGCGGCGCGGGCGGCCCTGACAGGGGACGTCGTGAAGCGACATCCGCGGCTGTCGCAGGATGAGGTGGCGGCCTTCCTCGTCGAGCATCCGGGATCGCGCGCGGGAGATATCGCTAGGGCGTTGGACGCGCCGCTGGTCAACATCTCCCAGCACCTGCACCGCGGCAAGCGGACGCGCTTCGAGCGCCGCGAGGATGGCTGGCACCTCCTGCCAGGCGGTGAGCCCGAGGCTGGGGAAGACGCCTGATGTCAGCGCTCGCCGCACGCGCAGCCGTATCTGGCCCTCGCCACGAGGCGGGGCAGATGCCCCTCGCATCAGATCTAGGCGCGCTGGCCTGGGTCTCGGAGCAGTACGGCGCGCGGCTGGATCACCTTGATCTTCTTCTCGGGCATCATCGGCGCAGCACGCAGCGCCTGGTCCGGCGGCTGCGTGAGGCGGGCCTGATCGAGGCCAGGCCGGTGCTCGCGGATCATCCCGCGTGGGTGTGGCTGACGCCGGCGGGGCAGCGCCTGGCCGGCACCGGGTTTCGGGTCTGGCGACCGCGGGTCGGGCTGCTGGCGCACGTCGCCGCGGTCAACGAGGTGCGCCTTCACATCGATCGGCTCGCACCCGCGGCCGAGTGGGTGTGCGAGCGGGAGCTCGGCCGGACGGCGCGTCGGGGAGAGCACCTGCCCGACGCGGTGATCGCGCTCGACGGCCAGCGCCACGCGGTCGAGGTCGAGCTCACGCAGAAGTCCCAGCCGCGCATGATCCAGATCCTCGATGACCTCTCCGACCGCTTCGATGCGCTCGTCTACTTCTGCGCGCCGGCGGCGCGCCGCCAGCTCGAGCGCCTGGCCGCCGGCGGCGAGTGGCCGAAGCTCCACCTCCGCGAGCTCCCGCCGCTGGGAGGCGCACGGTGAGCGCCGTGGCCTCGTCAAGGCCGGCAGTACGCGGGATTTTCCCCTGGCGCGCGCGGGGGTGGCGCGGTCGCCCGAATGTCCTTCCGCGGCCGGAGGTAGACGTGCCGCTGAGGGCGTATGACGGCGAGGAAGCGGGCATCGTCCTGGGACGCCGGCTGCGAGGCGAGCCGGCACTTCCCTGCCACGGCGGTCTGGTCGTGCTCTCACCGCGGCGCATGACCCACCACCTGCTGGTGATGGGGGCCACCGGCGCCGGCAAGACCGAGACGGCGTTGCGGATCGCCTATTGCCTGGCCCAGGTCAACGACGCGCCCGTGTTCTTCTTGGACGGGAAAGGTGATCGCCGGACCGCGGCGCGCTTCGTGGGGCTGATGAAGTGTGCGGGCCGCACAGCACGGGTGTTCCCGGACGAGCCGTTCGACGGTTGGCGCGGTGGAGCGGGCGATGTCCAGGCGCGGCTCACCGAGGTCATCGACTACGCCGCGGAGGGTCCGGCGGCCTGGTACCGGGATGTGGCCAAGGCCGTGCTCACCCTGGTCTGCCGGCATCCGGACGGGCCCCCGCGCTGCTCGGCGGAGGCGTTGTCGCGGATGGAGCTGCGCCACCTGCGCTCCGTTCACGGTCCCGCAAGCGCGGCCGTGGCGCTGACCGCCGAACAGGTCCGCGGCGTGCGCCTGCGCTATGAGGCGTTCTTCGGGCAGCTCGACGGTCGGCTAGACGGCGGCTGGGGCTGGGACGACAGCCGGGCCGCTTATCTGCTGCTCGACACCTTGGCGCTGCGCGAGGAGGCTCGGGGCCTGGCGCGCTTCCTGTTTGAGGACTTCGCCCACTACTTCACCGCTCGTAAAGCCCGCGAGCGCTTCTGCGTGCTGATTGTCGACGAGTTCAGCGCACTGGCCTCGTCGGGGTCGATGGCCGCCCGGATCGAGCAGGCCCGCGCCTTCAACACGGCTCTGATCCTCGCCCCCCAGGTTGCAGCCGGGATGGGCGAGGCCGAGGAGGCGGCGCGGATCCTGGCCAGCGTCGAGACGGTCGTCTGTCACCGGGTCAACACCCCTGACGCCGTGGTGGCGCTCGCCGGTACCCGCCAGGCCCTTGAGCGCACCCACGAGATCGCCGACGCTGGGCCCACCGGCAACGGGACCGCCTGGCGGGCCCATCACTTCAAGGTCGACCCCAACGAGGTCCGCGGCCTGGATCGCGGCGAGGCGTTCGTGATCGCCCAGGGGCGCGCGATGAAGGTCCGTGTCGCCCAGGCGCCCACGGTCTCGGCCCCCCTCGAGGACGCGGTGCCTCAGTACTCGGCGGCCACTCCTACGGGTTCGCGCGCGCACGCGCGCGAGGCGCCCACGTCATCCGAGCGTGGCGACGATGTCCCGGCCGGGCGGTGTAGGTCGGAGCGGGGAGGAGGGCTTCCGTTTTGAGCGCCGCGCAGCCGATCGCCTCCGTCGTGCCCAAGGAGCGGCCGCTGGGCTGGGTGGTGCTCTACGTCCTCACGCTCGCGCTCCAGGTCGCATTGGGCTTCGCCCGCGGGCTGTTCGTCTACCTGCTCGCCGCGATCGTCCTGCTGCTCAGCGGCCACCACGCCAGCCCCGGCGCCGGCACTTGGGGCCTGGTCGCGTGGTTCGCACCACTGGCCTGGTCGGTCCTGGCGCTCCCGTACGCGATCGGAAGCGGCTGGTGGTTCGTTCAGAGCACCGGTGCGCGCCGGCCATCCGAGCGCGAGCGCATCGCCGTCGAAGATGCTCTGGACACCGTGATCCAGAGCCGCCCCGGCATCCGCCGGCCGGGGAGCTGGTGGGTGCTCGACTCGCCCGAGGTCAATGCCCGGGTTCGCGGCCGAACGCTGATCCTCCACCGCGGGGCGATCGAGAGCCGCTGGCTCGAGGCCACGCTCGCCCACGAGCTCGGCCACCTCAACAGCATCGACGGCAGCCTGATCGTCGCCCTCGATCGAATGGTCATCCCGCTCCGCGTCACATGGCCCGACCGCGGAGCCGGCCTGCTGGGGTTCGCGTCGGCGTTCCTGGTGATGCTGCTCACCGGCGAGCTCGCTCTGTTCCTCGTTCGGCCGATCTGGGGCGCCTACTTGCGCCACCGCGAGTACCAGGCCGACCTGTTCGCCGCTCGCCTCGGCTACGCAGAGGACTTGGCCCAGTCACTTGAGAACGAGGGCCTTCCCTTCGATCAGCCGATCCCGTTCGCCTGGCTGCGCGCCGTTAGCCACCCGCCCACCGAGCTTCGCATCGACCGTCTCATCGCCTACAGCGCCGGGGAAGGTTCATGAGCCTCCGTCCGCCGCTCGTTCATCCGAGCCCTATGGCACCGGGGGCGGAACCCGTCAACCCCGCCCACGGGCGGGGTACGGCCAGCCTGCGGCTGGCCTTGACAGAACCCGCCCCCGGCGCCTGGGGACACTTAGGGTCGGCCGGCGGCCGACCCCGCAAACGGCAGAACAGACCGAGCATCAACGCCATCGCCACGTTGCCCCAATCCGCCACAAGCCCCGCCGAGCCCGATGGGCGAACCGCTCGCCGCCCGTGCACTGGCGGCCGGCTGCGCGTGGTGCGGGCGAAGAGCAGCGAGGCCCCGATCGAGCCGCTGTTCACCGTTGATCAGGTGGGGGAGATGGTCGGCCTGGCGCGGGATGCGATCTACCGGGCGATCGCCCGCGGCGAGCTCGAGGCGTTCAAGCCCTGCGGCAGGCTGCGGGTCACCAAATCCGGCGTGAGGGAGTGGCTCGAGCGCACGCGCGTCAGGCCGACGTCGCCCATCGACCTCATCCCCCGGGGCAACCCCACCGTCCCCGAGCGGCCAAAGCCCGACTACAGCTTCCGCGAGCGCGTCCGCCGACGGCGCGAGGCAAGGGTGCCATGAGCGTCGAACGCAGCCAGCGGCCCGACGGCAGCACCCGCTACAAGGTCCGCTGGCGCCAGGGCGGGCGCTCCCGCGCCCGCTCGTTCGATCGTGCCCAGGACGCCAACCGCTTCGACGGCGAGATCAAGCGCCGCATCGCTCTGGGCGACGAGCTCGCCCCCCGCGGCACCCAGCGCCTCGGCGACTACGCGACCGAATGGTGGGAGAGCTACGCCGAGACCCGGCTCTCCGAGGGCACGCTTGCGGTGTACGCCACCCAGCTCGACCTGCGCATCCGTCCGCGCCTCGGCGATCTGCAGCTGCGGGAGATCAAGCCGTCGGTGGTCGAGGACTTCATCGCCGCGCTCGTCCGCGACGGCGACCGAGGCCCGACGATTGTCAAGGCCCTGACTGTGCTCCAGGCCATCCTTCAGCGCGCCGCCCGCGACGAAGAGATCCCCGCCAACCCGGTGCGGCTGGTGCGAAAGCCATCCCAGCGCCGCACCCGCGAGCCGATCGTCATCCCGCCCGTCCAGGTCGAGGCGATGCGCAGCCACCTGCTCGTCCACGGCCGCCTACGCGACGCCACGCTGATCAGTGTGCTCGCCTACGCTGGTCTTCGCCCCCAGTCAGAGGCGGTCACCCTCTGTTGGCCGCAGATGCGCGAGCGCACGCTGCTCATCCGAGCGTCCAAGCTCGGCGGGCGCCAGCGGACGGTGCGACTGCTCAAGCCCCTGGCCGACGACCTGCGCGACTGGCGCATGGCGTCCGGTCTGCGGGCATCCAAGGGCCTCGTGTTCCCAGCCGAACAGGGCGTGTGGACCAGCCACGACTGGAAGAACTGGCACCGGCGGGTCTTCAAGCCCACGGCCGAGGCTACCGGCCTGCCCAAGGGCGTCCGGCCGCGTGACCTGCGCGGCAGCTTCGCCACGCTCCTCATCCACGAGGGCCAGACCGTCATCGAGGTCGCCCGCCAGCTCGGCCACTCCCCCCAGATGTGCCTGAACACCTACGCCGGTGTCTTCGATGAGTTCGACCCGGCCGACCGGGTCAGCGCCGAAGAAGCCATCATCCGCGCCCGCGCTCAACGTGCCTCCAGCGTGCCACGGCGGGCCGCCCGTTGAGCGCGCTTTACTCCAGTCCACCTGCGTCGGCATGGACCTGACCGACGCCCAGCTCGAGGAGCTCGCCGAGATCGTCGCTCGGCGTGTGGTCGAGCTACTGCGCGATCGTCCGACCGAGCCCCAACCGTTCATCGACGCCGCCGAGGTGGCCCGGCGATTCGGGGTCACCCGCTCGTGGGTCTACGACCACGCCGGTCCCCTTGGTGCCATCCGTTTGGGTGCCGGGCCGCGCGCACGTCTGCGTTTCGATTCCGGTGCTGTCGCGCTTGCACTGGCACGCGCGGACGAGCCTATGGATCCGTCGCCACCGTGGCGGTCACCGCGTCGCCGGCGCCGGCCCCGCCACGGATTCACCGCCAGCGGTGTTCCGCTGCTGCCGATCCGGGGCGATCCGCCACCCTGAGTCGCCCGGCTAGGTGAGCCCCCGCGCTGCATGACTCGACCGAGCTCATCGATTGCGGCCACTGCGCTCTATTCCAGGTCCTCCAGTGGCCGCTTCTCGATTTGTGGCCGCATCGAGCTCTCGATGCTCTCATCCGCGCTCCCCCGCGCCCAAAAGCGCGCCATAGCCTTGCGGAGTGCGATGCGAGCCTCGACGTACAGGCCGAGGCGGCGGTAGTCGCGCAGGTTGTCCTTGAGCATGGACGCCGGTCGGTCAAGTAGCGCAGCGCCGTCGAACGCAAGGATCCCCTCGCCGAGTTCGGTGCGCGGCAGCGGGAACAGGTGTAGTGGCACGCTCTTGCCGGCCCGAATGCTGCGTGCCTGGTTGAGATCCGGGATGACGAGGTTCAGAGGCTGCACCGGCACCACAGCGACGATGTCCTCATCCTTCTCGGCCTCGGAGATGTGGCACGTGGGCGTCACCACCATCCCCAAAGCCCCGAAGGCGGCCTCGACAACGATCTCCGACGAGGGCGCATTCTCCGGATAGTCGTCGTACGTCTCGGTGTGCACCTCCTCGCCTTCGCCGAGCACAAAGCGCGGATGCTGGGGCATCAAGGCGATGGGAACGTTGAACAGCAGGTCGCCTTGGCGCAGATCATCTTCGGGAGCAGGCTCCCAGTAATGGCCGTCGTTGTCGTGTTCGGACATGCCGGAGGCTCCGCCGAGCGGAGCCTCCGGTAACGCTAGGCGAGATGCCGGATGGGGCGCTTACCGGGCGTAAATGCGCTCGCGCAGAGCATTGATCTCCTCTTCGCGGAAGCGCACTTCTCCGTTCGGCATCGTCACTCCCGTCAGCCAGCCGCGCTTGACCCAACCGGCCAGCGTGTTCGGGTGCACGCCGAGTCGCTCGGCGGCCTCGCCGCGACGCAAGGTACTCGGTGGTGCTGCAACTGCCATGGGAAGCCTCCTTCGAGGACGTGCGTGGGGAAGAGGTTACGCCTCCCTAGCGCCAATGTCCAGTATATGTTCGATATCGCCAATATGCCTTATGTAGCCTTTATACTCTATGTATCGGCAGCACGCAGCGCCTCCATTGCTCGCTGAAAACCAGGATCACCGAGGACGACGAGCCGACGGGCCTCGGCGATCGCGTAGGCAGATTCGAAGAGCTCACGGGCGGGAGCCCGAGCGACTTCATCGAGGCCTGGCGCTCTGGCGAGGTCGAGGCAACCCTGCCAACGCACAGCTAGCGATCGATGCGCTCGCCCTGCGTGCTGCGCTCGAGCAGGGCACGTCGCCGTTCCCGCAGCAACAAGAACTTCTCAGCGCTAACGCGGGCGGTACCTGTCGGCGGGCAGCGCTAGTAGCGGCGCTCGCGCCCCGGCTGACCGCTTACGGAGCCCGGCCAGACGGGCCCACACTTCTGCCGTTTAGCTGCCATGTTTGCGAAGGGATCGAGGGGAGTGGACGTGATCGTCCAGCGGCATCGGCCGGCGCAAGCGAACGAAGTACGGTGCCACCAGCGCTGCGCGGAACGCCACGGAATACTCGCTGCCGCCGCGGCACGCGTCTGCTCGACGTACGACGGCGGTGACCTGCGAGGCGCCTAGCGGAGCACCGCTGCGAAGGTTGCGCAGTGCGCCGAAGTTCAGCCGCTCCGCGGCGGCGATCTCGAGCGGCAAGGCCGATGAGCACACGAGCGCGTAGCGTGCCACTCCCGGCCGGGCCGGGTCCCACCGACTGGTGATGCTGGCGTGCGACGGCAGCTCGAACGCCTCTCCTGAGAGCGCTTCGGCCAACGTCCATCGCACGACGCACCCGGGCGCAACGTCGACGTGCCGAGGCCGGCTCCTGATCGGGCTGAACAGGACCTCCGGCTCATCGGCGCGCCGCACTAGCTCCGCGACTGCGGGCGCGATCGAGTTCCCGATGCCCCAGAAGAACACGCCGCCGCTCGCCTGACGCTCGGCTTCCTTGCGCGCGAGTATCGCCTGGATTGTCTCGCCGGCCTCCGTCCCGAAGCGGGTCCAGCAAAACGAGTGCGGCAGGGTATCGCCACGAGGCGCCACTCGTGCATCATCATGCATAGACCAGATGGACCTGAGGGACTTGATCGCCGATCTCCTCGAGCGCGAGGGAATCGGCCAAAAGGTACTTGCTGAACGGGCTGGAGTGCACCAGGCAACGGTTTCGCGCGCGTTGAAACGTCAGCCCTCCCGGCGCACGGCGGCCTATGCCCGCCTCTGCAGCTACATGCAACAATATGCAGCTAGCAGGCCCGCCCCCACGGATCCTGTGCTGGACGCCGTCCGCGAGACGTGGGACGGTTCGGAGGAGCACGCGAGGGCATTGGCGAAGCTCATTCTCGCCTCGCGCGAGCTGTGGCCCACGCTCGGGAAGGAGACAGCGCCGTGACCGGGGAGAGCGGGCGGGATTTGAGGTTTCGTCTGCGCGGGCTCGGCCTGAGTGACCGCGCGATCTCGGCGGCGTGGCCGCATTGGTGGTCCGAGGATGCGGAGGCGTCTGCGTCGGCGCGTGCCGAACTCAGGTTCGGCATCGCGCGACGCCTTGGCCTCGATCCGCACTCGCTCCTCGATGACCGCGACGAGCCGCGCTTCCTATGGCGCGAAGAGGCCCGCTTTAAGCATCTCTCGGGTGAGAGCGAGCGCGAGCGCGCCGGTATCACCTCATTCGGGCGCGCGATCGCGTCGATCCTGGTCAGCGCAACGTCGCCGCCCGAGGGCGATCTCGCCGGCGTGGCGGCGCGCGACCTGCGCGAGAACGTTCTCGCCTCCGGCGGGCAGTTTGTAACGCTTGTCGATCTCCTCTCCCTCAGCTGGGCCCTCGCCGTGCCTGTTGTTCACCTGCGCGTTTTCCCCTGGCCGCAGAAGCGCATGGCGGCAATGACCGTCAGGGTCGGGGGCCGCTCGACTGTGCTGCTGGGCAAGGACTCCGCATATCCGGCGACGATTGCCTTCTACCTCGCACACGAGCTCGGCCACATCGCGCTAGAGCACGTCGCAGCGGACCGGCAAATAGTCGACCTCGAGGGCGAGACGCCCGCGGCCAACGGTGGTGACGAGGAAGAGCGGGATGCGGATGCCTTCGCGCTTGAGCTTCTCACCGGCGCGCCGGAGCCGACGGTCCTGGCGACCGGCCCGGGCTGGGCGCACGGCCGTGCACTGGCCCACGCCGCGCTTGAGTCTGCGCAGGAGCTACGGATCGAGCCCGGAACGCTGGCGCTCGCCTATGGGCACTCGACGGGGGATTGGCAGACGGCGAACGCGGCGCTCGGCAACATCTACGCCGCTGCGCGGCCCGTTTGGACTCAGGTAAACGCGATCGCTAGGCAGCAACTCGAGCTCGGTGATCAACCTGTCGACGCAGTCGACTTCCTCGATGCCGTCCTCGGCGAGGCCGGCGAGTGAGCGTTCGTGACGGTGACACGCAAGTCGATGTCGCTGTGGACAATGATGTCCTGCTGAAGGCCGCCTGTTACGGCATCGCACAGAGGTTTTGGCCGCACGCCGGCGAGGAGCCCGCCGCCGGTGTTCTCGGTGCGGCGCGCTTCGTGATCGCGAGCGCGATCGCGCGGGGCTCGAGGGTGCGCGACAAAGCTGCCGCCAGCAAGGCGCTCGCGGAATTCCTCTCCGAGGCAGCGGTGCTCGAGCCGACCAACGCGGAGGTCGGCGCGGCGGCTGAGCTCGAGCGGCTGGCTCAGCTGACGGGACTCGAGTTGGACGTCGGCGAGAGCCAGCTTGCGGCGATGACCGCGGGCCGCGACATTGCGCTGCTCGACACCGGTGACAAACGCGCGGTGCGCGGGCTCGAGATCCTGATCGATCTCTCGGAGACCTGTGCACAGCTCGGCGCACGAGTGCGCTGCCTCGAGCAGCTCTTCCTCCGCGTCCTCGACGAGAAGCCGGGCGAGTTCGAGGCGATCGCTCGCGCCGTCTGCGCCGAGCCGGCAGTCGACAAGACCGCGAGCATCTGCTTCGGGTGTTACTCGGGCGGCGGGATGGAGCGGGACGCAGTGCTCGTGGGGCTCGAGAGCTACGTAGGGTCGCTTCGGACCGCCGCGCCAAGGGTTCTTGCGGGTTAGCTACTACGTCCTGAGTAGCACGGCGTAGGGCTCGACGAGCCGCGCCACCAGTCCGATGTGCAAGGACGATGCCTCGTCGTCGGCAGCATCATCGACGACCTCGAGGCAGGCCTTGTCGACTCTGCCCCTGATGTAGCGGTCGCCGGGCCGGCCGAGGCTGTTGCCGACAGCTACGCGGGTCCGGCCGAGCGGCAGTTCGAACTCATCTTCGTCGAGACTGTCGATCGCCAGGGCATAACGCGAGCCGCGGACGTTGATCGCGGGCGGGACCTTCTCCCAGCGGACTCCGTCGGCGGAGAACTCGTGCGCGCGATCAGGGATCGCGAAATGCTTTGACTCCATCGGCTGCATGACGAGATAGATGACGCCGTCTCGTTGGGTGAAGTTGCGTGCGAACGGTTGGACGCTCGCGAGCGGATGGCAGGTGTTGCCGCCGTAGCCCCAGAACGCGTAGCCAGCGTCATCGATCTCCTTTCTCTTGCGGGCGATGATCTCGGGGAGCGGCTCGCGCGCGTGCGTCCCGACCTTCATAAAGACGACGCCGGCGCCGGGGTGAATGATGTCGGTCACGGCTGCTCCACCAACTCGAGCTCGTACTCGTCCTGGTGGGCCTTGCCGTAGTCCACCCGCGCCCGCTCGCGCACGTAGCGCACGCGAAGATGGCTGCCGCGGCCATAGAAGTCCTCGAGCCGGCTCGAGTCGTCGATCGCGAGGCTCCTGCCGGCGCAGTGCTCGTTTCCGGGCATGGCTTTGAGGAGGACATTGCAAGACCGCAGGTCGGGGGCGTCATCAAGGTGGTAGCTGTGCACCTGGGGCATCATCCTCTGGACGAAGAACCCCTGCGAGAGCACGAAGGACTGGAGGTTCGCCAGCACGCGCTTCGGCCACTCGAGCTCTGGATCGTCCGCTACTACCGCCATGCCCTCGCCCCGGTAGCCGACGGCCTCCATGCCGCGCTGCACGAAGACGTTGACGCTCTCGCCATCGTTGCTCGCACCCCACGGCGGGTTCGTGTAGAAGCAGTCAAAGTTCGTCGGACCTGGGAACGCATCGAGGCAGTTGTAGAGCTCGGCGTCGAGATTCTCGAGTCGCTCGCTGTCGGCGAAGCGCTCGACCGCCTGGCAGATCCGCTCGTCGAAGTCGTACACGACGACCTTCGAGGGCCCGTAGCCCAGTATCTCCCGGTGGTGGAGATATGCAGTGCAGACGCTGATGGCGTCGCCGTCTCCGATGAAGGCGAGCCGCTTGCGGTCTGCCCAGCGGGCGACGAATTCGCTCTGCATGACCATGTCGCCGGCCTTCATGTAGATCTGGTCGAACTCCCGAAGGGGCCGGGGACGGTTCTGCACCACGTCTGACACCGCGTTAAGCGCCGCGCGTAGATCGATCTCGTCAGCCACCGCTCCAGCGTAGGGCCTCATGCTGCCCCGCAGGACAGATAAGAGTCACCGGAGCCTTCGCGGACCCTCGACCGCATCGTGCGCTGCGACCGACGGCGACGTGCGGTCAGGTCAGCAGCTCAGGTTCTCCCAGGTTGGCGCCCTGACGCCGGGCCGTCCTAGCCGCTCCACCCCCGGCCCCAACCCAGTGTCCATACGGTGCCCACCGGTGGGAATGGCTCTGGGTACACCGTCGCTAGCCAAGAGAAAAACCGCCCATTACCAGGCGGTTTCCGAGAGCCCAGCGTCGGACTCGAACCGACGACCCCTTCCTTACCATGGAAGTGCTCTACCAACTGAGCTAGCTGGGCGCAGCCACGGACTGTAGCGCGGCCGATCCGCTCCCAACCTTGCTGACCGCCACGACGGAAGCGACTGCTCACAGACCAAGCAGGAAGTCGGCGAGCTCCCGAGCGTGAGAGATCAGCAGCGAGTGCCCGGCGCCGTCGAACACGACGGAGGAGACACCGAGCCGGGCAGGTACGGCACGGGCCGACCACTGCGCTGAGATGAGGCGATCGTCGGTGCCGCGGATGTCGATGACGGGGACCTCTGGCCACTCGCGCAATGGGCTCGGCTCGGTGTACATCGTCGATGCCTGCGGCCGCAGGTGCGAGAAGGCCCAGCGGGCGTCGGCGGGGGTGCAGCCGGAGTACAGAAACCGCCCGGCGACCTCCGCGTCAAACCACCGCCGACGGCCGAGGTGATCGAGCTCGATCCCGGCTTGATATTCGTCGAGCAGGATGTGCTCTTCGGTGTTCTGCTCGGCAAATGGGCGCGCCGGAAGGGGCAGCAGAGCGGCGACAAACACCAGCTTCTTCACCGACCGAGCCGCGGCGACCAGGGGAAGGGTGAGGCCGCCGGCTGAGTGGCCGACCAGCACAAGGTCGTCATCGACGCTCGCCACGTCGGTGAGGACGATCTCGGCATATGCCGAGCAGCCGGCGGCGAGGTCCTCGCACGGAAGATCAACGGCCACCGTCCGGTGCCCCGCCCCGCTTAGGTGCCGGGCGACCCGATCCCAGCACCAGGCGCCGTGCCACGCGCCGTGGACGAGCGCGTAGGTGGTCACCGGCGACGACCCTGGGGCGATCAGCTCGCCGCTTGCTCCACTTCCTCCTCAGACGGGGTCACGGTTGTCACCGGGAGGCCAAGCCCGGTGAGCTTGTGCGGCAGATCTAGCCGCAGCCAGCGCGAGACACGGGCCGGAAGGGTGGAGATGATGATCTCGTCGAAGCCCTCGATGTTGACCGCGTCCTGGATCGCATTCAGGGGCTCGTGGGCACCAATCAGGCCCTCGACCTTGGAGCCAGCGGCCTCACTAAGCAGCGGAAGAGCCTGGTCGAGAACGGCCTTCGCCTCACCGTGCTGCTGATCTTCGGGGTCGACGACCCTGTGGAGCCCGTGGGCGGCCTTGGGTACGACCAGCGTGAACGTGCACGGTCCCTTTTTCGCTCTCTTGCGTACGGCTTCGATCAGCGGACGTGTAGCCGCGGTCTTGTGGGCCACGACCAGGACGCGTACTGGGGAGGAGGACTCCAAGGCGGCTCCTTTCGGCTGGCTCTCGACCCGTCGATCATCTCACCGCAAAGGCCCCAGCGCCAGGGCCGCGGAAGCGAGGCTGGTACCGGCCGCAGGCGGCGCCTACGCGGCGCGCCTGAACGAGCCGTGCGCGGCGCTGGCGGACGCCACTCGGCGGCGCTCCCGCGCGCGCCGCGCGCGCTCGCGTGCGTCGGGGGAGCGGACCGCCGCGACGGGCTCCGGCTCCGGCGACCACGCTGGTGCCTCGGCATCGGCCGCTCGCGCGACGGCCACGTCGAACAGCGTGGGGTATGACTCCCCGTCAAAGAGGCGCGCGCGCTCGTTATCCCGCATCGTCGCGCGAACTCGGCGCAGTGCCATCAGCCCAGCGCGAATTCCGGTCACCACCAGGTAGGCGGCCCCGGCGTAGAACGCCAAGGCAACCAACACTCCGGCTAGCCAAAGAGGCCATCCCGGCACGCTCGCCGAGAGCATGTAAAGAAGGTATGAGCCGGGCCGGACGCGATCGCGCGGGGGGCGCTCGCAGGATGAAATGGCGGGGGCAGGATTCGAACCTGCGAAGGCAGAGCCAATCGGTTTACAGCCGATCCCGTTTGACCGCTTCGGTACCCCGCCGGGGCGGGAATCGAGTCTAGCCGTTGGGTCTTAGCGGCCGGGTCGTCTTGTGCCGGAGCGGGGTGCCGCGCTCAACCTCGCACTCGGAGTACCTGGGGCCGCCGAGACAAATCCCCGTGCTGTCCCCACAGCCGCTGCCGGAATGAGCCGCTGGCGGCCGGCGCCGACATGGGCGAACAGGTAATCGCAGCGATCGGAATCGAAGAGCCAAGTCGTAGTCGGGGCGGTGGAACAACGGGACGACTTCGCGGCGCCCGATTATGAGTCACCGGCGCGGCGTCGCCGAGTGAGCAGGGGAGGGAGTCGCGCGGCCGTTTGACGTACTCCGGGGAGGATGCCCGTCGCACGGGTGCTCGTTGCGAGCAGCGCTTGGATCCAGGCCCCGTCGCTGGAGACCCGAGCGTACATCCCCGGTACCCCGGGCTGACCGCAGCGGTCCCCGCCGAAGGAAACGATGCCGATCTGGCGGGCGGCTCCGTCGCGGCCGGTCGCGACTAGCGGCCCGCCCGAGTCGCCGCCGCAGGGGTCGGCCGTGTTGCCACCGGCGCACAGCATCGTGCTGCGGAGGTAATCGTCGCCGTAGCTGTGGCGGCAGGTTCGGTCGCTGCGGACATCCACCGAGGTCCACCGCAATGCGTCTGGCCCATCGTCCTGGCCGTTGGAGATATCGCCCCAGCCAGCGACTCTGGCCTTCACCCCCGGAGCGTCGACGCCGGCGTCCCGCCGGCCCGCGACCGCGATGGGCGGGGCGGCGACGTCGTGAGCCAGCAACAGCACCGCGACGTCATGGGCCATGCTGTCGTCGCTGTAGTGCGGATGGATAACGATCTGAGCGACGGCCGTGCGCTGGCCGTGACGTTCGTCGGACAGAAGTGTGCTGCCCGTGACTACGGCGATCTGGCCGGTCGTCATCCCGTGCACGCAATGCGCAGCAGTTAGGACGGCACCGGGCGAGATCACGCTGGCGCCGCAGAATTGACCATCGAGGGCGGACTGTCCGGAATAAACCAGCGCCGCCACGTACGGAAACACGCCGCTGCGTGCGACGCCGCCCACGTCATGCTTGCCGAGGACGATCGCGCCCGCCGAGCCGGGGGCCGCGAGCGCGGCGGCCACCACGGCGGCTGCAACGAGTTGGGTGAGTCGATGAGTTTGCATGGCGGCACTGTGCGCCGCTGCAGATGACGCGAAGATGACGTCATGCGGATCCTGGTCGTCGAGGACACGGCCGCTCTAGCGGACACCGTCTGTCAGGCGCTTCGGCACAACGGATACGCGTGCGATCTCGCGCCCGACCTCGCCGGGGCCCGGCTGCTCGCAGACATGCATGACTACGACCTCTGTGTGCTCGACCGCCGCCTCCCCGACGGAGAGGGGCTCGACCTGTGCGCCGAATGGCGCGCCGAAGATCGCCCGCTGCCCGTGCTCGTCCTGACGGCGCTCGATGAGACGCAGGCGGTGGTGGCCGGGTTGGGCGCCGGCGCCGACGACTACCTGACCAAGCCCTTCGCCATGGACGAGCTGATCGCCCGGGTCAAGGCCCTCGAGCGCCGCGCACCGGTCGCGCCGCGACCGCTGCTGCACGTCGGCTCGCTCGAGATCGATCGCGCCCGCCGGCGCGTGCGCTCCGCGGGCGTCATCGTGTCCCTGACGATAAAGGAATTCGCCCTGCTCGAACATCTCGCGCTCGCCGAGGGCGGTGTCGTGGATCGCTACGAGCTGCTCGAGCACTGCTGGGACCACGCGGCCGAGCCGGAGTCCAACGTCGTCGACGCGCTCGTACGTCGGCTGCGGCGCAAGCTGGGGACCGGCGTGATCGACACCGTTCGCGGCGCCGGCTACCGGATCGGGGACGGCGTGCCGTGACCCCGAGCTCCCTCGCGCAACTGCGCCGTCGCCTGCGCGTGTATCTGGCGGCGACGCTCGCCGTCGCGATCGCCGTGCCCATCGTTCTCTTCGTGCTGGCAGATTCCACCCGCCGCCACGACCGACTGGACGCGAGCGTTCAGGGCGCCGCCAGCGACACCCTTGCCACGATCGGCGAGGACGACAACCACCCCGGCCGGATCGACACGACCACCTATCAGAACACCCCCCGTCGGCGCGGCGGGCCACTGACCGCGGTGATCGACAGTCACGCCCAACCGGTCGTCGCCGACAGCAACCTGCCCCCTGCCACGCGCCGCCTCGCGCTGCGTCGCGCCGCGGCAGGCAACGAAGCCGCAGTGCCCGTCCGGCTGTACGGCGGGCCGGGTCGACTGGTGGCCCTGCCGGTCGAGGGCGCCAACAGCACGATCGGCGCCGCGCTGGGCTATCAGCGCACCAACACGATCTCTGACCAGGTCCGCACCACCGCGCTGCTGGCGGCCGGCGCCGCCCTGGCCGGCTGGCTGCTGCTGGCCGGACTGGGAGCGCTGCTGATCGGACGAGCCGTGCGGCCCGCGAGCGACACCCTGGCGCGCGAGCAGGCGTTTCTGGCCGATGCCGCGCACGAGCTCCGAACCCCATGGGCGATCGTCCGCGGACGAGCCGAGCAGGCGCTGCGCGAGGGGCCGCGCCCCGAGGACGCTCGTCTGATCGCCGACACCGCCGCCGTCGCCGGCACGACGCTGGCCGACATGCTCGAGCTCGCGGGGCTGGACGCCGGTCAGCAGCTCAGAGAGCTCGAGCCGTTGCGGTTCGATGCGCTCGTCGCCACCTGTGCCGCCGAGCGCGAGCAAGCCGCGACAGCGGCGGATGTCGTCCTGAGCGTCGACGCGCCCGAGCCGGTGGTCGTAACCGGCGACGAGCGTCTGCTGGCGCGGGCCGTCTTCAATCTCATCGACAACGCCATCCGCTACGGCGCCGCGGGCGGGCGCGTCGAGCTCGCGGTAGCGGCGAGCGAGGGCCGCGCCCAGCTAGCGGTGATCGACTACGGCCCGGGCATCGCTCCTGGCCAGCGCGAGCGGATCTTTGACCGCTTCCACCGCGGCTCGACGGCCGCGGCAGCCGGCTCAGGGCTCGGCTTGCCGATCGTGCGGGCCGTGGCCCAGGCGCACGGCGGCACGGTCACGCTCGAGGCTCCGCTCGCCGGCGAGACGGGCGCCCGCTTCCTACTGCGGCTTCCCCTCGCCCGCGGGCGCGGCGCTCCCGTCGAGGCCCCCGGCGACCAGGGCAAGGCCGACGCGCCTTAGAGCGAAAGAGTGCGCCCGCTCCGTGGCGGTGTGCTGAGCCGGTCCCGCACAGCGCGAGCTACGAGGCGTCGCGCAGGCCCTGGGCCTCGGGCAGCGCCTCGAGCTTCTTGAGGGTGTGATTTTCGATCTGGCGGATGCGCTCGCGGGTGACGTCGAAGGCCAGCCCCACCTCTTCGAGCGTCTGCGGACGCTCGCCGGTGAGACCGAAGCGCATCTCGATCACCTCGCGCTCGCGACGGGGCAGGGTAGCCAGCGCACGGGCCACGTTCTCCCGGCGCAGGTTCTCCGAGGCGCGGTCAAACGGCGATTCGGCGGTGTCGTCCTCGACGAAGTCGCCGAGCGCGGAGTCTTCCTCTTCGCCGATCGGCTTCTCGAGGGAGACAGGCTGCTGGGCCATGCGCATGATGTCGCGCACCTCGCGCTGCGTGGTCTCCAGCTCGGCGGCGATCTCATCGGGGGTGGGCTCGCGTCCGAGCTGCTGGACCAGCTGGCGCTCGACGTGGACCACCTTGTTGAGCTTCTCCACCATGTGCACCGGGATGCGAATCGTGCGTCCCTTGTCGGCGATCGCGCGGGTGACCGCCTGGCGAATCCACCACGTGGCGTAGGTGGAGAACTTGTAGCCGCGCCGATAGTCGAACTTCTCCACGGCGCGGATCAGGCCGAGCGAGCCCTCCTGGATCAGGTCGAGGAAGGTCAGGCCGCGCCCGAGGTAGCCCTTGGCGATCGAGACGACCAGGCGCAGGTTGGCCTCGATCATCTGCTCCTTGGCGCACATGTCGCCGCGCTCGATGCGCTTGGCCAGCGCGACCTCGTCGGCGGCGGTAAGCAGATTCACGCGACCGATCGAGCGCAGATACAGTCGCAGCGCGTCCAGGCTCGGCTCGACCGTCAGGTCGACCTCGACCTTCTTGATCGTCGGCATCCGGGTCGGCATGGCGGGCACCTCCGGGCGCTCCGGAGTCCCCCCGCCGTCGCCCAGCGGCGGGATGGGTGAGTCGACGTTGGAGACGACCTCGATGCCGAGATCCTCCAGATGGGTGTGCAGGTCGTGGACCTGCTCGCGGGTCACCTCGAGATCCTCGAGGCAGTCGGCGACCGCCTCCGGGGTAAGCGAGCCTCGCTCCTGACCCTCGGCGATCACCGCCTTGAGCTCGTCGCGCTCGGCGAGCGGAGCATCCTCCAGGGTTTCGACCTTCTCCGCGACCTTCTCCGCCAAATCCGCCAACCCCTTCGCCTGAGCCTGGTGTCTCCCCCCAAGCTGGGGGGACCTCTCCCTATGTTCCTCTCCAAGCCGCGGCGCTACCGCGCGGGGCTGAGCGGGCATACCCACTAGTGGCTAGGATCGCCTCCAACCAACTTCCGAAGTGATAGCAGAGTTTCGGGGAGGGGCGAGAACCGGGAGTTGCGGGTAGCCGGCCAGGGCCGATCACTACCCTGGAGCGCTCATGGAACCGACCGCCGTTTCTGCACACACGCCCGACGTCCAGGCCCAGGCCCCGACCGTCCAGGTGGGGCTTTCGCGGGTCGGCGTCACCGGCGTCGAGAAGGTCATTCGCCTGCGCCAGGACCACTCCGAGCAGCTGTTCTACGCTCGGCTCGAGTGCTTCGTCGACCTCGGCGCCGCGCAGAAGGGCGCGCACATGTCGCGCTTCGAGGAGGTGGTCAACGAGGCCCTCGGAGAGGTGATCCTGGGCGAGTCCACCTTAAAGGCCGAGACCCTGGCCGAGCACATCGCCGTCCTCGTGCGCGACCGTCAGCGCGCGCGCCGGGCCGAGGTCACGATCGCCGCCCGCTACCCCGAGCACAAGCCGGCCCCGGCCTCGGGTACCCAGACGCAGGAGATCTACACCCTCTTCGGCTCGGCCGTCGCCTCGGAGCGGGGCACCCGGCGGCTGGTCGGAGTCGCCGCCCAGGGCATGACCGCCTGCCCGTGTGCGCAGGAGCTCGTCACCGGCCGTGCGCGCGAGCGTCTGCTGGCCGAGGACTTCGACGCCGAGGAGGTCGAGCGCATCCTGCAGGCGGTGCCGGTGGCCACCCACAACCAGCGCGGCATCGGCACGCTTCACATCGGCTGCGTCGAGGACTGCGACACGCAGATCGAGGCCCAGACGCTGCTGGAGATCGTCGAGGGCTCGATGTCCTCGGAGATCTACGAGCTGATGAAGCGCTCCGACGAGGCCCAGGTGGTGGAGAAGGCCCATCGGCGGCCGCGCTTCGTTGAGGACTGCGTGCGGGAGATGATCGCCGGCGTGATCGAACGCTACCCCGAGCTGCCCGACGCCGACCTCGTCTCCGCCCGCCAGGAGAACCTCGAGTCGATCCACCAGCACAACGTCGTCGCCGAGCGCTTCGGGCTGATGGGCGAGCTGCGCGACGAGCTACGCACGGGGGATGTGGCCGCGCGCCACACCACCATGCGCGAGTGGTTGAACAGTTGACGCTGGGCGGCTAGAGCACTCGCGCCGCTAGGAGCGAGCCGTCTCGGCGCGCCGCGCCTGCGCCTGGCCCAGCTGACGGCGCAGCCCGAAGAAGTAGTCGACGCCCGAGACCACCGTGACCACCACCATCGCGTAGACGAGTACGTCCAACCAGAGCGGACGGGACCCCGACACCGCGATCAGCAGAAAGATGGTCGCCACTTGAATAGCTGTCTTTATTTTCCCTGAGAACTTGGCCGCGACCACCACCCCGGATTGGGTGGCGGCCAGGCGGGTGGCGGTGACCGCGAACTCGCGGGCGATGATCACCATCGCCACCCAGGCCATCAGCTTGTGGCGGTCGACCAGTGCCAGCAGGGCGGCGACCACCAGCAGCTTGTCGGCCACCGGGTCCATCAGCTTGCCGAACGTGGTCACCCAGTTACGCGCGCGCGCGAGATAGCCATCGAGGACGTCGGTGATCGAGGCCACGGCGAAAACCACCGCCGCCAGCAGGTCCGCCTCGGTGGTGTTCTCCAGCAGCGCCACCACCAGCACGGGCACGAGCAGGATCCGCACCACCGTGAGTAGGTTGGGCAGGTTGAGCGTGAACACGTTGGGCGCAAGCCTAGGGGCGATCCGCGCGTGTGGCCAGTCGAATAGGCTGCCGGGCGAGCGATGAGGCTCGCTCCATAACCGCGGCGTTGGCCGCTGATGGCCTCTACGAGATCCGTCAACCCCTGCTCGTGGAGGTCCGCTGTGTCGCCGGTCGAACTCGCCGCCGTACTCGCCGCCGCGGCGCTCTTGGCCTCGATGGTCTCGGTCGAGCTCGGCGTGACCGTGGCGCTGGTCGAGCTGGGGCTGGGGGTGGTGCTGGGCAACGTCTTCTCGCTGCACTCCCAGCAGTGGCTTGACTTCGTGGCCGGGTTCGGCTCGATCGTGCTGACCTTCCTGGCCGGGATGGAGGTGGACGCGGGCGTCTACCGCGAGGAGTTCGCGGCCTCGGCGGGGATCGGCCTGGTCTCGTTCATCGGCCCGTTCGTGGTGGCCTCGCTGGTGGCGCTGGCCGTGCTGGGATAGACGCTCAAGGCGTCGCTGATCGCCGGCACGGCGCTCTCGACGACGTCGCTGGCCGTGGTCTACGCGGTGCTCGTCGAGCGGGGACTCAACGAGACGGCGATCGGCAAGCTGCTGATGAGCGCCACGTTCGTCACCGATCTGGGAACGGCGATCGCGCTGTCGGCGATCTTCATACATCCCAACCTGTGGTTCCCGGCGTTCCTGGTCGTCTCGATCGTGTTCATCCTGGTGCTGCCGGGCGTGGCGCCGTGGTTCTTCCGGCGCTACGGAGACCGGGTGATCGAGCCGGAGATCAAGCTGGTGTTCGCCTGCCTGTTCGTGCTGATGGTGCTGGCCGACGCCGCCAAGGGGCACGCGGTGCTGCCCGCGTTCATCCTCGGGCTGGCGATGGGCACCCACTTCGAGCAGCACCGGCTCGAGCAGCAGCGCCTGCGGGTGGTGGCCTTCGCCTTCCTTACCCCCTTCTTCTTCCTCAAGGGCGGGCTGAACGTGTCGCTCGACGCGGTGGTGGCGAACCTGGGGCTACTTGCCCTGCTGTTCGCGGCCAAGATCGTGCCCAAGCTGGGGATGATCTATCCGATGGCCCGCCGCTTCGTGCCGCGGCATTCGACGTTCACGACCCTGCTCATGACACGGGTCTGACGTTCGGAACGATCTCCTCGCTGTACGGCCTGAACGCCGGGATCATCAACCGCACCCAGTTCTCGTTGCTGATCACCGTCGTGGTCTTGTCCGCCGTGCTGCCCACGGCCATCGCCGAGCGCTGGTTCCTGCCCGACGCCGAGGAGGAGCGCGACATGGAGCGGGAGCCAGAGCCGGTGCCGGCGGAGGAGTACGTGTAGGGACCTGACATCTGTCCATGCGGGGGGCTCCGCGTCGGAGACTCCGCCGACCCTCGCGCCTGGAAGACTGCCCGCCTGACGATGCGACCAAGCAGGCTTGTCCTCGGCGCCGGCGGGGCGGTCCTCGGAGTAGCGCTGTGGTGGCGCCGCCACCCATCGGCGTGTCCCTACAGCCAGCGCTTCTGGGTGCAGGCGCCCCACCCGATCATCACCCGCGGGCGGCTGGTCGAGGCGCTCGAGCCGGTACCCGGGGAGCGCATGCTCGAGGTGGGGCCGGGGACGGGCTACTACAGCCTGGACGTGGCTCGGGCGATCGAGCCCGAGGGCGCGCTCGAGATCTTCGACATCCAGCAGGAGATGCTCGACCACACGCTGGCGCGCGCGCGCGAAGCGGGGCTGACCAACGTCTCGGCCACCCAGGGGGACGCCACCGCGCTGCCGTTTGCCGAGGACACCTTCGACGCCGCCTTCCTGGTCACCGTCCTGGGCGAGATTCCCGACCAGGACCGGGCGCTGGCCGAACTGGCCCGCGTGCTCAAGCCGACCGGGCGGCTGGTGGTCGGCGAAGTGCTCGGCGACCCGCACATGGTCACCCTCGCCACCCTGCTTCGCCGCGCCGAGGCCGCCGGCCTGCGCCTCGAGCGCCGGGTCGGACCGCGGGTCGGCTACTTCGCCCGGCTGGTGCCGGGCTCGGGCGCACCTACGCAGTAGCCAAGCCCCGCCCGCCCGTCGCTACGCCTTGAGCCTCCGCCCCGTTCCAAACAGCCACGCGCTCCAGCCCACCACCGCGGCCGCCAGCGCCGCCGTGACCCCCAGGGCCAGCCCGACCGGCACGTCTGCCGTGCCCAGGAACCCGTAGCGCACCGCCTGCACCAGGTAGAAGATCGGGTTGGCGTGCGAGAGCTCGTGCCAGGGGGAGGGCAGGCGGTTGACCGAGTAGAAGACGCCGCCCAGGAACGTCAGCGGCAGGATGACGATGTTGTTGACGAACATGTGGTGGTCGAAGTTCTCCGCGTAGATCCCGACCACCAGCCCCAACGAAGAGAACAGCGCCAGGGCCAGCGCCACCGCCAGGCACAGTTCCAGCGGCTGGTGCACCGGCACGCCGGTCACCGGCACCGCCAGCGCCAGCAGGCACAGCCCGATCAACAGCGCTCGCACTGCCCCCCCCAGCGACAACCCCAGGTTGACCTGCCAGTTGCGCATGGGAGCGGCGAGCACGTCGTGGATGTAGCGGTCAAAGCGCGCCTGAAACACCGACGAGGAGTTGTTCGAGTAGGCGGCCTGGACCATCGCCATCACCACCAGCCCGGGCACGATGAACGCCTTGTAGTCGACCCCGTCGATGTGGCGGATCCGGCCCCCCAGCGACAGGCCGAAGACAAGGATGAACAGGAACGCCGACACCACGGGGGCCGCCACGGTCTGGGTCCACAGCTTCATCACCCGCAGCACCTCGCGGGCGGTCAGCCACAGCAGCGGCCGGTGGCGCTCGAGCGTCCGGGCGATCATCCCGTCCCCATCGCCTTGACGTAGACGTCGGCCAGCGAGTCGGCCTCATACGCCTCGCGCAGGCCGGCGGCGGTGTCGCGCGCGATCAGCCGTCCGCCCCGGATCAAGGCGATCTCCTCACATAGCTCCTCGGCCTCCTCGAGGTAGTGAGTGGTGAGCAGGATCGTGGTCCCGGCGCCGTGTAGGCGCCTTATGTATCTCCACAGTTCCAGCCGCAGCTCGAAGTCGACGCTCGCGGTCGGCTCGTCGAGGATCACCAGCCGCGGCTCGTGCATGAGCGCGCGGGCGAGCAGCAGCCGCCGGCGCATGCCGCCCGAGAGCTTGGGCGCGCGGGTGCCCGCCTTGGCCGACAGGTCGAAGACGTCCATCATCTCGCGCGCCCGCCGCTGGGCCTCGGCCCGGGTCAGGCCGTAGTAGCCGCCGTGGTAGAGCAGCGTCTCGCGCACGTCCAGGAAGCGGTCGAGGTTTACGTCCTGCTCGGCGAGGCCGATCCAGCGCCGGGCCAGCATCGTGCTGTGGGGCTCGCCGAAGACGCGGATCTGGCCTCCGGTGATGCGGATCAGGTTGCACACCGCGCTGATCAGCGTCGTCTTGCCCGCCCCGTTGGGGCCGAGCAGCCCGAAGAAGGACCCCGCCTCGATGGTCAGGTCAAACTCGTCGAGGGCGAGCACCCCGTCGTCGTAGCGCTTGGTAAGCGCGGCGAGCGCCAGGGCCGGATCTCGCCCCCCGCCCGGGGTCTCGGGCGAGCGGCCGCGGCCATTCTCAGAGGAGTCGGACACCGGCCAGCCAGGCTAGCGCGGCGCCCGCGCCGGGCCACCGCGTGGGCCCCCGGCGCCCCTCGCTAGGCTGCGGCTCCCATGCCCCTGGTCCCCATGGTCATCGAGCGCACGGCCCGTGGCGAGCGCGAGTACGACATCTACTCGCGCCTGCTAAACGAGCGCATCATCTTCCTCGGCTCGCCGATCGACGACATGATCGCCAACCTGATCGTCGCCCAGCTGCTGCATCTGGAGTCGGCCGACCCGGACAAGGACATCTCGCTGTACATCAACACGCCCGGCGGCTCGATCTACTCGGGCCTGGCCATCTACGACACGATGCAGTTCATCAAGCCGGACGTGCAGACGATCTGCGTCGGCGTGGCGATGTCCCTGGGGTCGTTGCTGCTCACCGGCGGGGCCGAGGGCAAGCGTTTCTCGCTCCCCAACAGCCGCATCCTCATCCACCAGCCCACCGCCGGCTTCGAGGGCCAGAGCACCGAGATCGAGATTCACGCCCGCGAGATCCTCAAGACCCGCGAGCGGATCGACGAGATCTACGCCCGCCACACCGGCCAGGAGATCGAGCAGGTCCACGCCGACATGGAGCGCGACCGCTTCTTCAAGCCCGAGGAGGCCAAGGACTACGGGCTGATCGACCGGGTCATCGCCCACCACTGACGCGCATCAGGCGATCGAGTGCTCGATCGCGCCCAGCGACTCGATCTCGATCCGCACCACGTCGCCCGAGGACAGGAACTGGCGCGGGTGCATCGCCACCCCGACCCCGCTCGGGGTGCCGGTGAGGATCAGGTCGCCCGGCTCGAGCGTGCACGTCTCGGCGATGAACGCCACCAGCTCGGGCACCCGGAAGACCATGTCGGAGGTGGAGGCATCCTGGCGCAGGTCCCCGTTGACCCACGTGCGCAAGCGCAGGGCGTGGGGGTCGGGGACCTCGTCGGCGGTGGTGATCCACGGCCCGTAGGGACAGAACCCGTCGGCTCCCTTGGCCCGCGTCCACTGCGGCTCGCGCCCCTGCAGGTCGCGCCCCGAGACGTCGTCGGCCACCGCGTAGCCGGCCACCTCGCCGCCGGCGCCCATGACCGCCGCGAGCTCGCCTTCGTAGTCCAGGCGGCGCACCGCCGCCGGACAGTGCACCGGCGCGTTGGGCGGAGCCGCCGAGGCGGGCAGCTTGAGGAACACCACCGGCGCCTCGGGCGCCTGACCGCCGGTCTCGCGGGCGTGCTCGGCGTAGTTGAGCCCGATCCCGAAGATCGCCCGCGGGCGCTGGACGGGCGCGCAGAGCTGGACCTCGGCCAGGGACCAGGACTGGCCGCCCGCCGGCGAGCGGTCCCCGCTGGCCAGCCGCTCGAGCACCGTGTCGCCGTCCTCGAAGGCGGTCACCCTCTCGCCCACGACCTCGCCGGCGACGGCGGTCTGGTCGCCGGGTGCGATGAAGGTGGTCAGGCGCACGCCGCGCAAGCCTAGCCCGGCGGGGTCCTGCCGCCGGTCTATGCTCGCCCCCCGATGGGCGGCCTGTCTCGCAACGCGCGTCTGGCGCTGGTCGGCGTGGTGGCGTTCACCGCGCTGTCGGGAGTGGGTCGCTACGCCGGGTGGACGCCGGTGCTGGCGTTCGCCCTGGCCACGGCGGCGCTGGCCGGCCTGGCCTGGGTGGTCTCGTTCGCCACCGAGCAGGTGGGCGAGCGCCTGGGCCCGGCGGCCACCGGCCTGCTCCAGTCCACCGTGGGCAACCTCCCCGAGCTGTTCGTCGTGCTGTTCGCCATCGACAAGGGCGAGACCGTGGTCGCCCAGACCTCGATCCTGGGGTCGATCTTCGCCAACGCGATGCTGGTCCTGGGACTGGTGATCGTGGTCGGCGCGCGCCGGTCACGCGACGGGATCATGCGCTTCTCCCGCCAGCTGCCGCGCGACACGGCCACCCTGCTGCTGCTGACCGTGTTCATCATCGCGGTGGTCGCGCTGTCGCTCTCCAGCCACGACAAGGCAAGCCACCACGTCCAGGGCGTCTCGGTGGTGGCGGCGGTGGTGCTGCTGATCGTGTACCTGACGTGGGTGGTGCCCTACGTGCGGGGCCCGGCCCCGCCCACGCCCGTCGGGCGCGCGACGGGCCCGCGGGTGGGCATCGCGTTGGCCGTCGTGCTCCTGGTCGCGGGCGGCGTCGGCTCGGCGTTCGTCTCGGACTGGTTCATCAACGCCCTGCGCCCGGCCATCGACCGCCTGAACCTGACCGCCGCCTTCGCCGGCCTGGTGATCGTGGCCATCGCCGGCAACGCGGTGGAGAACGTGGCTGGCGTGGTCCTGGCACACAAGGGCAAGAGCGACCTGGCCATCTCCGTGGTCAAGAACTCGGTCTCCCAGATCGCCGCCTTCCTGTTCCCGCTGCTCGTGCTCATCTCGCTCCCGTTCGCCACCCCGCTCACGTTCGCGATCAGCCCGGTCTACGTCGGGGCCCTGGCGCTGATGGCGATTGCGGTGTGGCAGATCACCGGCGACGGGGAGGCAGCCGCCTTCGAGGGCTTTGCCCTCATAGCCCTCTACGTGGTGCTGGCCGCGCTGACGCTCTACGAGTGACCGGGCGCGCCGGTCGGGTCCGCGTGCCCGCCGCCGTGACTCGATCCCGAGGAGCCGCCCGAGCCCGAAGACCCGCCCGAGCCCGAGGAACCGCCCGAGCTACTCGAGCCGTGGGAGCCTCCCGACCCGCCGGAGCCTCCGCCGCCGCCGGAGCCGCCGCCCGCGCCGCCCGATCCGCCCCCAGATCCTCCACCGCCGCCGGATCCGCCGCCGCCCCCGGAGCCCGAGCCGCCGCCGGAGCCCGAGCTGCCGCCGCCGCCCGAGCCACCCGAGCCACCCGAGCCGCCCGAGCCACCCGAGCCGCCGGAGCCACCCGAGCCGCCGGAGCCGTGCGAGTCACCGGAGCCGCCGCCCGAGCCGTGCGAGCCGCCCGAGCCGCCGGAGCCACCGGACCCGTGCGAGTCACCCGAGCCCCCGGACCCGTGTGACCCGCTCGAGCCGCCGGAGCCCGTCGAGTCACCCGATCCGCTCGAGCCACCCGAGGAGCCGGAGCCCGTCGAGCCGCCGCCCCCCGAGCCGCCGCTGGACGCCCCAGAGCCCGACGATCCTCCGGATCCGCCGGAGGAGCTGCCCGAGTCGCCCGAACCCGTGCTATGGGTCTCACCCGTCCCGCCCGAGGAGGCTCCGGCGCCCGATACGCCGCCGGACCCCGCCGAGCCCCCGGGGCCGCTCACGGCACCGGCGCTGGCCTTCACCGTCACGCCGCCCGCACCCCCCCGGCCGCCGGGGGCGCCCGAGGAGGGTCCCGCACCATGCGCGGCGGGGCCGGTCCCGGTCGGGTTGGAGCTGAACCCCGCGGCTCCGAGGACCGGGGCACCAGGACCGACCGCGCTCGCCGGTACCAGCGCCACCGAGAAGGTCCCGGGGTCCGAGCCGGGGGTGATCGAGGTGACCCGCAGCGCCAAGGGGCCAAAGACGCTGTAGGCCGAGGTGCAGGGGGCGCCGTACAAGCCCAGGCTGGAGCAGGTGACCGTTCGGCCCACGCCCAGGGCCGGTTGGGACTGTTCACTCGGGCCGGCGCGGTGGTGGCGCAGACCGAGCAACGAGCCCAGCTGGTGGCGCAGCGTGGTGGGCGCCGCCACCGCGGTGCCGCCCACCAGCAGCGTGAGCAGCAACGCCGCCAGCCGCGGCGAGAACTTGCGGATCGTCGTCGGATCCCCGCCCATGACCCGGTGGCGCGAGTACTCCAGGTCATAGCGCGCACGCTCGAGCGCCTCCACCACGCGCGGATCGAACTGGCTACCGGCGTGGGCGCGGACCTCAGCCATCGCGCTCTCGGCCGACGCGCCGTTGCGGTAGGGCCGGTCCTCGCGGATGGCGTGGAAGGCGTCGGCGCAGAAGATGATCCGGCTGGCGAGGGGGATGTCTTCGCCCGCCAGCCCGTCGGGATAGCCGGTTCCGTCAAACCGCTCGTGCGCGTGGCGCACGGCGGTGGCCACCTCGTCCATCTCGGGCACCGCGCGGATGATGCGCTCGCCGGCGGGCGTGTGCTGGCGCATCACCGCCCACTCCTCCTCGGTCAGCGGCCCCGGCTTGTTGAGGATCTCGGGCTCGATCGCGATCTTGCCGATGTCGTGCAGCCGGGCGGCGTCGAGCAGCAACTGCAACCTCGGCCCCGTCACCCCCAGGTGCTCGGCTAGCGCGGCGCAGAGGACGACTACCTCCTCGGAGTGCACGCCGGTGGCGCTGGCGTGGGCGCTCAGGGTGGCGGTGGCCAGGTCGATCGCCGCGCGCCGGGCGGCCAGATCGGAGTCGGGGTCCGCCCGACTGGGACCTTGCGCGGGCCCGTCGCCCAGACGCCCCGCCCGCTCGTCGAGCGAGACCTCGTCGTAGGCGGCCTGGTTGGCCCCCAGCTTGTCCTCGGCGCGCTCGAGTAGCACCCGCGTCTGCCGGTTGCCGTTCAGCGCCGCCACGCCGCAGCACGCCGACACCCCGGACTGGGCCAGCTCGCCGGCCGCGACGCTGAGCTGGATCCGCAGTGCGACCGCCGCCGCGGCGGCCTCCATATGTCCGGGTAGGAGCACCCCCACGACGTGCTCGTCGTAGCGGTAGGTGCTGGCGCGCTGGTCCAGCTGGGGGGCGATCATCCGCACCACCCAGCGCAGGATCGCGTCCGCCACCTCGCGCCCGAAGTAGCGCTCGATCTCATCCAGGCGCTCCACGTGGACGAGCACCAGCGACAGGTTGGCCCCCGGCGGGGTCTCCCCGATCAGGCGCTCGAGCTCTGCCTGCAGGGCCTTGCGGTCTCGCAGCCCGGTGACCGGATCGCGCCCGGAGAAGGCGCGCAGCGGGCGACCCCGGCGCCGGCCGCGCGCCATGGAGAAGGCCTGCGCGCCGGCGAGCGACGCGACCACCGCGACGATCGCCGCCACCGGGGCGACGAGCAGTCCCAGAGCGCCGACCGCCAGGGCGGCGGTGAGCCCCATCCCGGCTCGGCGACGCCCGCGCGGCGGTCGACCTGAGCTGGCCGGCCGGTCGCCCTCGGCGCCGGCGCCGACCGGGCGGCCCGGGCTTCCCTGCCCAGGCCGACCCTGTGGTTGGCGCTGGCCTCGGTGCCAACGGGGGGTCGCGCTCGGCGAGGCGAGCGCGGAAGACGAGGCGCCGGAGCCTTCAAAAGCGAGCTCGGCGCCGGAGGCTTCAGCAGTGACGGGCTCGAGCGGGGGTTCTGAAGGGGAGGGGGCCGGCGATTGTGAGGGGAGGGGCGACCGAACGGCGGGGTCCGCCGTCATGCCACTGGCAGGGCTTTCTGCCTGCACTCCCATCTACATCCGTGCCCCCTTCGTGGTAGGCCCACCGGTAGGTTCGGCCGCCGAGCGATCGAACCACAGTCCCCCCAGACCGCAATAGGACATTCGTCGAGGCGTTCTTGGGTAGTACATTCGTCCACTGGGGCCTCGATACGGGCCCTATTTGCGCCGGGGACCTACAGAACGGGTCGGCCCGACCGATCTAGTTAGTGGATCGGCATGAGGCGCCTTCCTTTCTTTCTCGGAGCCGGTGTCACGTGCGTGTGCCTGACCGGCCTCGCGCTGAGCCTCTCGCTGGCCGGACGCTGGTTCTCGACCGTCTTCTGGCCGCGACCGGCGGCCCAATCGCCGGCCGCGCTCCAGGTGGGTCCGTTCGGGCCCGCCGCCGGCGCCGGGGTCCCCGGCCTGGCTCCGCCCCCGCTGGGCTTGCCCCTGGTCCGTCCGATCGTGCCCGCCCCTGGGGCCGGCGCCGGGGGCGCGGGGATCGGCGTTCCCGCGGCTACCGGCCCGGCCCGCACGCCGAGGTTGGTGGCTCCCGGCGGTGGCCGGCGCGGCGGCGGACCGACGCGCACCCCGGTGGCCTCGGCGCCGTCGACCACGGCACCCTCCACAGCCGCGCAGAACTCCAGCCCGGTCAATCCCGCCCGGCCCGCTTCTCCGACGCCCACCCCGGCAAGGCCCGCCCCGGGTGCCGCGACCTCGCCGTCTCCCCGGCCCACGGCCACGGCCGCCGGCCCCTCGAAGAGCTCAGGCGGAGCGTCCAAGGGCGCTTCTAAGGGCGGGTCCGCCAAGCACGGCGGCGGCGGCGGACCGGGTCACGGCCACGCCACCGGCGCCGGGGGCTCAGCCCAATCCGGATCGAGTCCGCCCGATCACCCCGGCAAGGGCAAGGGCGACACCGCTTCCGTGCGCGGCGCGACTCCTCCCTCCGCCGCTGACTCCGGCGACGCCGGCCCGGGCCACGGCCATGGGCATGGCGCCGGCGGAGGCGGCGGCGACGGTTGACCGGCGTCGGGTTCTATCCGGCGGCCATCGGGTCCGGCGCCCCTAGCTTGGTGACCTCGGGCGCCTCGTAGGGCTGGCCCGGGACCCCGCCGATCGCCAGCAGCCGCAGACCCTCACCGCCCGAGCGGATCTTGCGCCGGGCCTCGGGCCCGACCCGCACGAACGTCTCGGTATCCAGCCCGGTCGTCTCGCCGTCGACCTCGATCTCGCCGCTGCCGCGCAGCGCGAGGTAGACCTCCTCCTGGCCCACCTCGGAGTGATCGTGCTCGGGGTAGTCCTCGAAGTTCGGAGGCAGCTCGATCACCTGCATCCCGAACGCCTCGACCCCCAATGCCGCGCGGGCGCGCCGAAAGCCGCCCCCGTAGATCGCCTCGATGTCTTCGATGCGCTTTGCCGTGTAGTCGGCCACTGTCTCCTCCTACTCGCCCCCTCGAGCGAGGCCACCGATGAGGGCCCCGGCCACCCCGCCGGTAGCTGCCGCTCCGGCTTGGGTCTCCCCAGCCTCGATTGGATTGATGAACATGGTTTGCAGTGCCAGCTGACCGGGCCCGGTGAACCGGTTCCAGGTCAGCTTGCCGCCCCCTCCGAAAAGTCCCGTCTTGAGTCCCATGGTGACCGCCTCGAGCTTGACCGTCGGGTCCTTGTAGAGCCAGCCACCGGCCTCGACGTCGATCTGCTCGCCGTCGCTCAGCGAGACCAGGAACACGTTGCCGTGGCCGTGAAGCCAGACCAGCGCGTCGCCGTCGGTGGCGCGGAACTTGTCGATGAACAGCCCCGAGCCCCCGAACAGCATGTTGCGCACGCCCTTGATTCGCTCGAAGGTGTAGTCGAGGTTGTCGGTCGCGGCGACGAACTGGTGCTCGCGCACATGCAGCTCCTGGCCGACCTGCAGATGCAGCGGGATGCACTGCCCGGGCGAGTCGCGCGAGAACGCCACCCTTCCCGGGCCTATCGCCCGCGTGACGAAGAAGTCCAGGCCCGCGATCTTTCGCTTGACGCCGCCCGGCAGCTTCTTGAGCTCGATGTTGACCTGCGTCTCCTTCCACAGCAGGACATGGTGCTCGTGCATGACGTTGCGGTCGCTGAGCTCGATCTGGAGCTCGGGAACGAGCTGACCGCGGATGTGGTAGGTGACACCCGCGAAGGATTCGTCGTGGATGTCGGTGCGGATCGGCTCGGGTATGTGCATGCGGCGCTCCTGGTCGCAGGATCGGGACTGGGCGAGGGAGACTAAGCCTTCGGCACCTATCCTCTCGCGCTCGTGGCGCGCGGTGGAAAAAGATTGGCGGCGCTGGTGGGCGGGGCGTGCGCGCTGGCGGCGACCATGGCCTCGGCGACCCCGACGTCCGGCGCCACCACCACCACCACCCCCGCGGGGCGCGCCGCCGGGGCCTCTGCTCCGTGCTCCGGAGGGCTACCTCGCGGCGACCTGACCGAGACGCTGCGGGTCGACGGCGAGCGGCGCGACCTGCTCGTGCACGTGCCCCGCGGCGCGCGCGCGCCCCGCGCGCTACCGCTGATACTGGCCCTGCACGGCTTTCGCTCCTCGGGGGCAAAGATGGAGCCCTATACCGGCTTCTCGGCGCTCGCCGATCGGAGCGCCTTCGTCGTGGCCTATCCCTCCGCCCTCGGGGGCCGCTGGCGCATCCACGCCACCGAGACCGGCGCCGCCAGCGACCTGGACTTCATGCGCGCGGCCATCGCCCGGATCGAGGGAGAGGTGTGCGTGGACGCGGGCCGGGTGTTCGCCGCCGGGGTCTCAAACGGCGGCGGCGAGGTGGCCCGCATGGGGTGCGCGCTCAGCGACGTCCTCGACGGCATCGCCACCGTCGCCGGCGACTACCGTCGCTTCGGCAGCTGCGACCCCGCGCGTGGGCTGTCGCTGCTGGAGATCCATGGGGGGCGCGATCCGGTCGTTCCCTACCTCGGCCAGGCGCTCACCGGCGACGGCAGCGTGCCCGGATTCCTTGGGCTCTGGCGAGCCATCGACCGCTGCCCGGGGCGCGCGGCCCGCCGGCGACTGGCGCCGCGCACGACGCTGATCGTGTGGCGCTGCCCCCAGCGGATCCGCGTCCAGCACGTACGGCTCGACCAGCTCGGTCACGCGTGGCCCGGCGCCAGCCCGCCGCCCGGACGCCCGCCCGGCCCGTCCTCGGCCACCCGACGGATCTGGGACTTCTTTCGCACCCTACCCTCGCGGCGCCCCCTGCCGAGTCCCCAGCCCCCGGCGGGGTAGGGCCGTCAGGGCAGGCCGGCCTGGCAGGCGCCCGACGTGACGCAGTACTGCATCTGGTCGGCCACCGGATCCTGATCGGCGACCAGGTCCGCCGGCTGGGGGGTGACCGCCAGCCCGGCGCCGCCGGCGCTGCGCTCGAGCCCGTTTACCACCTGCGCCCCCACGCTGGGGCCGATCGAATAGAGCGCCGCCGGACCCTCCGCGCCGTAGGCCTCGGCCACCGGCCACTCCGCGGGCAGGACCACGTATCCGATCTGGTCGTCGGTGAGGCTGCTCGGCAGATACCAGCCGGCGTGGATTTGGTCGCGCGCGGAGAAGAAGACGTCCGAGTAGATCTCCCCCGGGGTCCCGAACAGCGCGCCATCGCCGATGCGCACCGCGGTCACCGGCGCGCCCAGGACGTTGCCCGTCAGGTAGGGCGGCACCGTGGCCCGCTCGATGTGACCCACGCCAACCTTCTTCTGGACGTCGGCGGGCGCGTCGACGATGTCGAAGCCCAGCAGAAGGGCGTTGGTCGACGGCACCTCGATGTGCACCGTCGAGGCGGCCACCCCGCCCTTGTCCACCGGAACGGCGTTGGCCACCGCCTGGTCGTAGACCCCGTTGATCTGGTTGGCGTAGGTGGCCTCCTCGGACTGGAGGTAGCTGTCGCTGTGGGGCTGGGTGTCGCCGCCCGGGAACCGCGGCTCAGAGCCCATCACGCCGGGCAGAAACATGGCGTCGCCGCCCCCTTGAGCGCCGACCGCGTGGTTGATCGTCTGGGCGGGCCAGTCGGGCGAGATCAGGTCTGAGCCCTCGAGGATGTCCGGGTGGGTGCCGAAGTCGAACAGGGTCAGCACCGGCGTGTTGGTGCCCCACGCCAGCGCCTGCAGCACGGTGAGGTTGGAGTACTGGGGCCAGGTCTTGGGATCCGAGTACTGGTCGGGCGGAACCGAGGTGGGGATCGGGTTATAGATGTAGGCCGACCCGTCGGCGTCGCCGTGGCGCAGCCACGCCGGTTGCATGTTGGCCACGGCGGCTGAGACCGACTGCACCGCGGCGCTCTTGACCTGTTCCAGGTAGCTGGTCGGCGCCCCGCCCCAGATGCCCATCGCATCCGGCGCGGTGTGGGAGTGAGTGGAGCTGAAGCTGATGTTCTCCTCGGGCACGTGCGCCCGGGCGGCGGCCGCCGCCCGGAACTGGTCGAGGCCGTAGTCGGCGATCCCCAGGCCCGCGGGCGCAGCCTGGTAGCCCGAGAACCACCCCTGGGAGTCGAGGACGGAGATGACCACCGGTTTGCCCACCGGTCTGCCGTGGGGGCCGGCGGCGGCGATCGCCAGCGTCCTTACCCACAGGCCGCCGTCGACGATGGTCGTGCCCACGCGCTGAAAGCCCTCGCCGCCCAGGTAGTCGAAGGGGAGCTGGGTGGGTGTGATGTCCTGCTTGGAGAAGCCCACGTAGAACATCGCCGGTGCCGCAGCGGCCTGCGCCGCTCCGGCGCCCGCCCCGCCGAGGACCAGGGCGGCGCACAACGCCGTCGCCGCCAGCGCCAGCCGGCAGCCCCTCCTGCGCACTCCCGCTGGGTGCGCCCCTGCCATGCCCAAATTGAAGCACTCCGCGCCCCGGCGGGCCGCATTCGCGGATCGACTCCGCGCTCAGCCGACGGTGAGGTAGGTGTGCATCCCGGCGGCGTCGTGCCCGGGCAGCGAGCACCACAGCCGGTAGCTGCCCGGCGCCAGCGACAGGGTCTGGGAGGCGCGCTGTCCCGACCCGAGCGCGTCGAACGACGCCAACGGCCGGTCCACGCCGGCGGGGGCGATCTGGAGGTTGTGGGCGTCCTCGCCCTCGTTCACCAGCTCCATCAGCACCCGACCGGAGGAAACCGCGCCGCGGGTCAGGGTGATGCTGTACTCGTGCTCGTGGACGCCGACCGCGGCGGTCGGCGGGGGAGGACTCGGTGCAGGCTTGGGCCGGGAGGTGGGTGGCCGGCGCGGCGCCTTGTGCCGGCACGCCCGCCGGCGTCCCTTGCGCCGCGCCGGCCGGCAGGACCGCCGCCGGCGCACCCCTCGCGCGGCGCTCGCCGAGCGCGCCCCGTCCCCAGCGTGGGGTGCGCCCGCGCGGACGGTCCCCGGCGGCGCGCCGGAGGCGCCGGCCGAGCCGATCAGCCACAGGCCGTTGGCGACCACGGCGAGCGCCAGAACGACGGCGACCCTGGCGGCCGACGCCGACGCCTTACATATACGCGCGCGCGTATGTGCGCGCGCGAGGCCGACCGGCGGGTTCCGGCGGTTGGGCGCGGTTTGGCCCTTGGCGCGCTTCATTTGCATCTAGGACATTCCGATCGCCAGCGACGGAGCGGCGATCAAGCCAACTGGACGGATGGTCGAGCGCGCGCTGACCTTTAGCCGCGCGCCCAACTACGGCGTAGCGCAAGCCCAGGCTAGGCCCCGCTCCGCCCCGCGTGCGCGCCGCAGCCGAGCGGACCCGCGCGCAGCTGGGCGTCGGTGGGGGGGTCGGCGGCCAGCAGCTCGGGCAGGCTGACCGCCCGGAGGTGACGACGATGCAGGGCGGGCAGCAGCTTGAGCATGGCCCGGATCGTCTGGCCGCGGTTCTCGTGCATGAGGATGATCGAACCCGGGTGCGTCTCGTGCAGGACGTTGGTGGTGATGGCCGCGTAGTTGGCCCCCAGCGAATCGCGCGAGTCGACGTCCCAGATGATCTGAAGCAGCCCGAGCTTCTGCGCCTGGCGGTCCACCTCGGCAGTGCGGGCCCCGTAGGGAGGGCGAAACAGCAGCACCGGCGCCCCGGTGGCGCGCTCGGCGGTCTTCTTGACGCTGGCGAGCTGATCGTGAATGGCTGAGGGCGAGAGCGCGGGCAGCACCGGGTGGGTTTGGGTGTGGTCGCCGACCGCCCCGTAGGCGAGCTCCCGAGCCAGCAGCTTCGTGCCGCGCTGTTGCATCGAGGTGCCCACCACGAAGAACGTGGCCCGATCGTGGTTTTGGTGCAGCTTGCGAAACGCCAGCGTCGTGTAGGGGCCGGGCCCGTCGTCAAACGTCAGGGCGACCAGGTTGCCCCGGCGGCCGGCGCAGTAGATCGGCTTGCCCAGCCGGGCCAGCCGACGCACGGCGGCGTCCTGGGCCGCCGCCGAGGCCACGCTGGTGCCGCGCGAGCGCCGCGCCCCGCCCCCCGGACCGCCGGCGCGTGGGCCCGGCGAGGACGCCCGACCGCCCTGCCGGCTCGAGGAGCCCCCTCCGCTGGAGGCAATCGCCACCACGATCGCGGCCACCAGGGCGACGCCGAGCAGCACCAGCACCGGCCCGCCACGGCGCCGCCGGGGGGGACGGCGGCGGGTGCGGCCCTCGCCGAGATAGGGGTCGCGGTCGGCCACGGCGCGCCAGTCTAGGACCCTTCCCCGCGGCGCCCAGACCCGGCCAGACCCCCCGACCGAGACCCTGCTCATAGGCTCTAGCCGTGCCGGCTCTTCGCCAGACCCCGATCGCGCTCGCGCTCCTGGCCCTCGCCGTCGGGGGATCGGGATGTGCGAGCGGCGACTCCGCCGGCGCGAGCCTGCGGCTGCCGTCGGCCAAGGGCGTTCCCCGCTCGGCGACCTCCCACGTCGTGGTGGTGGTCCTGGAGAACCGCGAGCTCTCCGACGTGATCGCCAACCGCGCCGCCCCCTACCTCAACTCTCTGGCGCGGCGCGGCGCCCTGGCCACCCGCTACTTCGCCATCGATCATCCCTCGCTGCCGAACTATCTCGCCCTCACCGGCGGTCGCACCTTCGGGGTGACCACCGACTGCACCGGCTGCCGGGTGAGCGGACCCAACCTGGTTGACCAGCTCACCAGCGCCGGCGCTTCCTGGAAGGTCTACATGGAGGACCTGCCCGCTCCGTGCTCGACGGTCACCAGCGCTGGGGGCTACTCGCTCAAGCACAACCCGTTCCTCTACTACCGAGGTCTGCGCGCCGACCCCAGCCGCTGCCGGAGCGTCGTTCCGGCGACCGAGCTCGGCGGCGACCTGCGCGCCGGGCGTCTGGCCGACTTCAGCTGGATCTCGCCCAACCTGTGCCACGACGGCCACGACTGTTCGCTGCGCACCAGCGACCGCTTCCTGCGCCAGCTGGTGCCCCCGCTGCTGGCGGCGCTGGGCCCGCACGGGTTTCTCGCCGTGCTCTGGGACGAGGGCACGAGCGACGCCGGCTGCTGCCGGCTGGCCTCCGGCGGACGGGTGCCCGCCATCTTGCTCGGGCCCGACGTCCGCGCGGGCGGTCGTCTCGCCGTGCGGGTGGACCACTACTCCGCCCTGCGCACGATCGAGGACGCGTTCGGCCTCGCCCACCTGGCAAACGCCGCCTGCGCGTGCACCGCCTCGCTCGACGGCCTCTTTCGCACCCCGCCCCGCGGCCTGCCCGGTCGGCCCCCGGCCCACGCGCCGGCCAGGCGCCCGACGGGCGCCCGTTCCCGCTAGACGGCGGGCGCCTCGCCGCCCGCCCCCGAGGCCCCGGCCCCCGACGCGCCCGGCGCCGTGGAGGCCCGCGGTGCCCCCACCCCGCCGGGAGTGCCTGCGCTGAGACCGGCCACCACCGAGGCCAGCACCGCGATCAGCGCCGCCGCCCAGAACGCGTCGGCATAGCCGCCGAGCGCGGCCAGGCCCCCGGCGATCGGCCCCCCCAGACCCATGCCGGCGTCGAAGAAGGCGGTGAATCCGCCCAGCGCTGCCCCCCGCCGCTCGACGGGCACGCGCTGGATGACGGCAAGCGCCAGAGACGGGTACAGCAGCGAGAACCCGGTGCCCATCACCACGCCGCCCGCTACCGCCAGCGGCCACGAGTGCGCCAGGGCGATCAGCGCCAGCCCGGCCGCCTCGGCCAGGGCCGCCGACACCGCGCTCGCGCGCGCGCCTATGCGGTCGGGTAGCCGGGCGACCAGCAGCCGGGTGCCGACCACCGACGCGGCGAAGGCGGTGAACACCTCCGCCCCGTGGCCGATGTGGCGGTGGGCGAGGAACAGCACCACGAACGAGGCGAGCGTGGCGTAGCCGATGTTGGCCAGGGCGAGCGCGCTGCCCGGGCCGATCACCGCCGACGGCCGCAGCCGCTGGCGCTCGCCGACCGTCGGCCGGTGGGGGTCGACCAGGCGCGCGGCCACCGCCGCGCCCACCAGCGGCGCGAGCGCCGCCAGCGCCCAGACCGCGTCATAGCCGCCGAGCGCGAACAGGCCCTCGCCCGCCAGTGGGCCCAGCGTCAGCCCGCTCCACACCGACAGGCCGAACAGGCCGATCGCCTGACCCTGGCGCCCGGGCGGAGCCAGGTCGACCGCCCACGTGGCCCCGGCGGTGAACACCACCCCCTCCCCGGCGCCGAGCACCAGCCGGGCGCCGACCAGGTCGCCCACGCCGGCGGGCAGGAACAGCAGCCCGCCCGCCCCGGCCATGACCAGCGCCCCGACCACCAGCACCGGGCGGCGGCCGCGGAGGTCGGCCAGCCGTCCGGCCAGCGGCCGTCCGATCACGGCGGTGAAGGCAAACGCGCCGATCACCAGCCCGACTTCGAAGTCGCCCCCGCCCGCCGGCCCGCGGACGTAGCGGGGCAGCACCGGCAGCACCGCGCCGACGGCGATCAGGCAGGAAAGCGTGGCGGCGAACACACCGGCGCCGGTGGTCAGGGCCCGCGGGCGTTCGGCCGCGTCGAGCTCAGGGCCGGGACCGCGGCCGCGCTCGCGCGCCAGGCGCGTCTCGGTGCTCATCCGGCGAGCCTTTCAGACCGACGCCCGCGTCACCGCCCTGGTGGTGCCCCCGCGGCCACCCGAGCGACTCAGACGGACGCGGTCGCGATCTGGGTGGGGGCCTCGCGCCCGCGCAGAACCTGGCGGTCGCTCAGCGCCCAGCGCCGAGCCTCGTCGCCATCGGCCCGGTCCAGCGCCCCCGCCGAGCACAACAGGCGCTCGGGGTGTGACTTGGCCAGCTCGCACAGGCGGGCGGCCTCGTTGATCGGATCTCCGATCACCGTGTACTCGTAGCGCTGCTCGGCCCCGACGTTGCCCGCCACCGCGATGCCCGCCGACACGCCGGCGCCGAAGTCCAGCTCCGCCAGCCCGGCGCGCAGGCGACGGCGCAGCTCACGGGCGGCGGCGAGGGCGCCGCCGGCCGGGTCGGCGATGCGGACCGGGGCGCCGAAGACGCACAGGGCCGCGTCGCCCTCGAACTTGTTGACCAGCCCCCCATGGGCCTCGACGACCTCGACCACGACCTCGAAGAATCGGTTGAGCAGCGCCACGACCTCGGCCGGGGGACGGGCGGCGGCCAGCGCGGTCGAGCCCACGATGTCGATGAACAGGGCCGCCACCTCGCGCTCCTCGCCACCGAGCTTGACCTCGCCGTCCAGGGCGGCGCGCGCGACGTCCTCGCCGACGTGGCGACCGAACAGCTCGCGCATCCGCTCCCGCTCGGCCAGGCCCAGCGCCATGCGGTTGAAGCCCGCCTGCAGCAGGCCGACCTCGCTGCCGTCGTCGACCGGCACGCGGGCGTCGAGCTCGCCCCCCTCGACGCGGGCCAGGGCGTCGCGCATGCCGGCGAGCGGGTCGGCGACCGAGCGCGCGGCCACCACGGTCGCCAGCAGGCCCACGACCAGCCCCGCTGCCGCCAGGAAGGCGCTGGCGGCGACGACGCTGCCGCTGCCGATATGGCCGCCGGCGAGCCTGGCGACGGCAATCGTCACCACGCCCAGCAGGGGAACGCCGGTGGCCAGCATCCATGCCATCGTCAGACGCGCGGCCACTCCCGGCCGCTGTCGCCGCTGCGGCGGCGGTCCGACGGCGAGCGCACGCGCCGTCGCCGGTCGCATGATCCGCTCGACGATCAGATAGGCGACGGCCGACGTGCTCAGGCCGCCGAGCGCGATCGTCGCCGCGAAGACCGCGCCGATGGCCGGGGAGACCAGGGCGTTACCGACCCCGAAGAGAAGGGCCGCCCCGAACCAGAAGCCCGCCGAGGACAGCGCGAAGTCGAGCGGAACACGCAGCGCGCCGTCGCGCTCGGCCGCGGTGGGCGGACGTCCCGAGCGCAACCAGGCATAGAAGGGTGCGTTGCGCCGGATCCCCAGGAGGTTGCCCACATACAGGGTGATCGCCGTATAGCAAGCGCCTCCCACCACGTTGGCCAGGGTCTGGACCCGGCCCCCGCCCGAGCCGACTCCCAGCAGCAGGGCGAGGAACACGACGAGGTCAAGCGCGCCCAGGCAGTTGGCGGCGATCGACGCCCAGGTCAGCCGCCGCCACAGCCTGTCGGCGAGCTCCTCGCCCGAGCGCAGGTCCTCGGGCGCGACGGGACGAGCCGGCAGCAGATCCGCGACGCCCCTCGCAGACGGGGGATCAATCAGCGTCTGTGCGCGAACCGACACGATCAAAGAGTAGGGCTCAGCCCCCGCCCGGCGGGCGGTGAGCGCGCTAGACTGGGCAAGACCTCGCGCCGTGGCGGGGTTTTTCTTCGCGCGCGGCGACCCAGGCAGTCACTACTTTCGGGGTTCCCATGGCCCGTGGAGACGTGCGAATCGCAGTCACCCTCGCGTGCGAGGAGTGCAAGCGGCGCAACTATCAGACCAACAAGAGCAAGCGCAACAACCCCGATCGCATCGCGCTGCGCAAGTACTGTCGCTGGTGCCGCCGGCACACCAGCCACCGCGAGACTCGCTAGCCGAGGGCGTGTAGTGGCCCGCAACCGTCAACGTGCCAAGCAGCGCCAGCAGCGCCGCGCCGCCAAGCGCTCCGCCGCCGGCGCCACCCGCCACGAGAACGTACCCGGGCCCCTCGAGCACGCCTCGGGCGAGGTCGAGGAGTTCGACGCCACGCTCGTCTCGGGCGCCGACGGCGAGACCGCCGAGGCCCTGCCGAGCACCGAACCCGAACCAGAGCCCAGGCCCAAGCCGGCCGAGGTCGGGCTCACCGAGGTCGGCGCCCCCGAAGCCGACGAGCGCATCGTCGAGGAGGAGCCTGCGCCTCCGTCGGGCGGCGGTGGGCGCCGTCGCCCGCCTCCTCCGCCCACCGGGGGCCGAGGCGAGCCCGACGAGGAAGGCGAAGACGAGTTCGACGAGGACTCCTCCTCCGCCGAGGCCGAGCGCGCCCTCGGTCGCCCCGCCCGAAGGCAAGACACGCCGCGGGAGGGCAACCGGATCCTCGCCTTCCTGCGCGCCAGCTGGGCCGAGCTCCAGCGCGTGCAGTGGCCCGACCGACGCGAGGTCGCTCAGGCCACCGCGGTCGTGCTCGGCTTCGTGGCCATCGCGGGCGGCTACCTGGGCCTGGCCGACCTGGTCGCCTCGCGCATCGTGAACGCGATCCTGTAGAAAGCGCCACCGATGTTTCGCTGGTACGTCGTCAACACCTACTCCGGCCACGAGAACAAGGTCAAGCAGAACCTCGAGCACCGCGTGGTCTCGCTGGGCCAGCAGCGCGCCGTGCGCCAGGTCGTCGTGCCCACCGAGGCGGTGGCCGAGATGAAGGACAACCAGAAGGTGACCGTCGAGAAGCGCACGATGCCGGGCTACGTGCTGGTCAACATGGACCTCAACGAGGACTCCTGGAGCCTGGTCAAGGGCACCCCGGGGGTGACCGGCTTCGTCGGGGCCTCCAACGAGCCGGTCCCGCTCACCCAGGGTGAGGTCGATCGCCTCCTGCACAAGGAGGTGGCGGTGCGCGAGCGCACCCGCGCCCAGTTCTCGATCGGCGAGACGGTCAAGGTCGTCTCCGGGCCGCTGTCGGACTTCTCGGGCGAGATCTCCGAGATCAACGAGGACGCCGGCCGCCTGAAGGTGCTCGTCTCGATCTTCGGCCGGGAGACCCCCGTCGAGGTCGGCTTCGACCAGGTAAAGAAGCAATAGGGCCCGCTTCGCGGGCCGATAGACCCCATGGCCAAGAAAGTCCTCACCACCATCAAGCTCCAGGCGATCGGCGGCGCCGCCAGCCCGGCCCCGCCGGTCGGCCCCGCCCTGGGCCAGCACGGGATCAACATCATGGAGTTCTGCAAGGCGTTCAACGCCCAGACCCAGCCGGACGCCGGCACGGTGATCCCGGTGGTGATCACCGTCTATGAGGACCGCTCGTTCACTTTCGTGACCAAGACCCCCCCGGCTGCGGTCCTCATCCGTCAGGCGATCGGGGTCGAGAAGGGCTCGGGAGAGCCCAACCGCGAGAAGGTGGGCACGATCTCCGAGGCCCAGCTGAGGACGATCGCCGAGCGCAAGATGCCCGACCTCAACGCCCACGACCTCGACGAGGCGACCAAGATTATCGCGGGCACCGCCCGCTCGATGGGAGTGGACGTCGCCTGATGGCCCGCCGCGGAAAGCGCTTCCTGAACGGCCGGGAGAAGGTCGATCGCGAACGCGAGTACTCGCCCGGCGAGGCGGTGGGCGTGCTCAAGGCGCTGCCCACCTCCAAGTTCGACGAGTCAGTCGAGCTGCACGTGCGCACCGGCCTGAACGTTCGCCACGCCGAAGAGCAGCTGCGGGGCACGATCGCCCTGCCCCACGGGCTGGGCAAGAACATCAAGATCGCCGTCTTTGCCCAGGGCGACAAGGCCCGCGAGGCCGAGGAGGCCGGCGCCGACGTGGTCGGCGCCGAGGACCTGGCCGAGAAGGTCCAGGGCGGCTTTGCCGACTTCGACGTGGCGATCGCCACCCCCGACCTGATGCCGGTGGTGGGCAAACTGGGGCGCATCCTCGGGCCCCAGGGCAAGATGCCCAACCCCAAGGTGGGGACGGTGACCCAGGACGTGCGCAAGGCGGTGCAGGAGTCCAAGGCCGGCAAGGTCGAGTACCGCACCGACCGAAACGCGATCGTCCACATGGTGATCGGCAAGATGAGCTTCGAGGGACCGCGCCTGCTGGAGAACTACGCCGCGGTGATCGAGGAGCTGATCCGGGCCAGGCCCTCGGTGGCCAAGGGCCGCTATCTGCGCTCGATCACGCTCGCCCCCACGATGGGCCCCGGGGTCAAGGTCGATCCCGGCCGGACGCGCGACATCGCCGAGGACAAGATCCCGGCGCCCGCCGCCGAGGACGGCCAGCCGGCGCCGGCGGAGGGGGCCCCGGCCTAAAGCCGCCTACAATGCACACCGCCTAACGCGGCCGAAGACCCCCGGCTCCCACCACAGGGATAAGCCCAGGGCAGGCGCGCGATCGAAGCTCGGACCCCCCTGCCTCGACGCCCGCCTGCAGCGCGGGCGTTTTGCGTGAGGGCGCACCCAGTCCAGAGCAAAGGCATGAACCGAGACCAAAAGACCGCGGCGATCGAGGACATCGCCAGCCAGATCAAGGAGGCCGAGGCGGTCTTCGCCGTCGACTACCGCGGCCTGTCCGTGCCTCAGGCCGCCGAGCTGCGTGGGCGCCTGCGCGACGCCGACGCGCGCTTTCGGGTGGTCAAGAACACGCTCACCGAGCGGGCGGCCGACCGCGCCGGCGTCGAGGCGATCAAGGAGCTGCTGGACGGGCCCACGGCCCTGACCTTCGTCCGCGGCGACGTCGCCGTGGCGGCCAAGGCGATCGCCGACTACGGCCGCGCCATCGACGGCCTGCTGCCGTTCAAGGGCGGCCTGCTGGGCGAGGAGGTCCTGACCGTCGAGCAGCTGCGCTCGCTCGCCCGCCTGCCCGCGCGCGACGTCCTGCACGGACAGCTGGTGGGCGTGATCTCCTCCCCGGTCACCGGGCTGGTGCGCACGCTCAACGCGCTGATCTCCGGCCTCGCCGTCCAGCTCGGGCAGATCGCCGAGCAGGGCCTGGTCGCCGGCGAGCCGCCGGCCGAGGCCCAAGCCCCGGCGGAGCAGGCCGAGCCCGAAGCCCCGGCCCAGGCCGAGGCCCGGCAACCGGCGCCAGAGGCCGAGTCCGACGCCGAGCCGAAGGAGCCGGCGCCCGTCCAGCCCGACCAGGCCGAGGGCGAGGACGACCAGGCCGAGACCGGCCAGCCCGAGGGCCAGGACGTTCCCGGCCCGGCCGAGGGCGAGTCGCAAACCGCCAGCGAGGAGGCCCCGCCGGCCCAGCCGGCCGAGGAGACCTCCTCATCGACCGACGACAACCAGGCGCAGGCGCCAAAGACGCCGCCCGGCGCCGAGCAAGACAAGGAGTAAACGCACATATGCCCACCACCCAGGAGTGGATCGACGAGCTAAAGAGCATCTCGGTGCTCGAGCTCTCCGAGCGCATCAAGGCGCTCGAGGAGGAGTTCGGCGTGTCGGCCGCCGCGGTGGCGGCGGCCGCCCCCGCGACCGGTGCCCCCGGGGGCGCCGACGGCGCCGAGGCCGAGGAGCAGACCACCTTCGACGTGGTCCTCACTGGCGCCGGCGACAAGAAGATCCAGGTGATCAAGGTCGTACGCGCCGCGACCGGCCTGGGCCTCAAGGAGGCCAAGGCGCTGGTCGACGAGGCGCCCAAGCCGGTCAAGGAGGGCGTCGAGAAGGAGGACGCCGACAAGCTCAAGCAGGAGCTCGAGGAGGCCGGCGCGGGGGTCGAGGTCAAGTAGCCGAGGGGGGCGTGCCCGGAGGGCGCCCCGGGGTGAGCCCCCCGCCGCCGTCGGACGCCGGGTATCCCTGGCGCGTCGGGTGGCGCTCGTTCCCCACAAACACCCGCATATCCGCTACAGTCCGGTCGCCGGCTGATAGCCGTAGCCGTCCCACAAGAGGGCGCCGCGCCACATACGCGGTGGTTGGCCCGGGGCGGGGTCCGTGGAGCCGGCAGCCCTTGCGGGGGCGGTAGCCTGCCGTGCTATATTTGCTGGCCGCGTTCTTGTGCGCGATGGTCGCGCCTCGGCGCGCCGCCTCTGCCCGTCTTTCCGCCGTGAGGAGCCCCACTTGGCTGCTGTTGACGCTCCCCGGACGCGTCGGTCCTTCGCGCGTCTGACCAAGACCCTCGATGTCCCCAACCTGATCGACATCCAGCGCCGCTCCTTCGAGTGGCTGACGGACACCAAGGCCGGTGGCCTGCGGGAGACCATCGACGACATCTCGCCCATCGAGGACTACACCGGCAACCTCGCCGTGCAGTTCGGCGATTTCACCTTCGACGAGCCCACCGCCTCGATCGAGGAGTGCCGGGAGAAGGACCTGACCTACGCCCGGCCGCTGACCGTCACCGTCGCCTTCATCAACCGCGAGACGGGGGAGATCCGCGAGCAGTCGGTGTTCATGGGCGACTTCCCCTGGATGACCGACCGGGGCACGTTCATCATCAACGGCACCGAGCGCGTGGTCGTCACCCAGCTGGTGCGCTCGCCGGGGGCCTACCTGATGGAGCCCAAGGACCTGGAGAAGCAGGTCTTCACCGCCAACCTGATGCCGGCCCGCGGTTCGTGGCTGGAGCTGGAGATCGACAAGAAGGGCAAGGTCTTCGTCCGCATCGACCGCAAGCGCAAGCTGCCGATCACCGTGCTGCTGCGCGCGATGGGCTACGCCTCCGACGAGGAGATCCTCAAGCTCTTCGACGACTCGCTCTACATCCGCAACACGCTCGAGGCTGACACCGAGGTCACGCGCTCGGAGGAGGGCGCCCTGATCGAGCTGTTCAAGAAGCAGCGCCCGGGCGAGCCGCCCAGCGTCGAGAACGCGCGCGCCCTGCTGAACCAGCTGTTCTTCGACCCCAAGCGCTACGACCTCACGCGCGTGGGGCGCTACAAGCTCAACTCGCGCCTGGGCCTGGACATCGACCTGGACACCCGCACGCTCACCCACGACGACATCCTCGCCCTGGTGCGCGAGCTGGTGGCCCTGCCCAAGCGGCTCGGCCTGCCCGAGAAGCCCGAGGCCGAGATCAAGGACTTCGCCGCCGAGGCGGCGGCCATGCCCCGCGAGCCGATCCTCGAGTACCTCGACGAGTACGAGCACTTTGGTAACCGGCGCCTGCGCACCGTGGGCGAGCTGATCCAGGAGGCCTTCCGCATCGGCCTGTACCGCATGGAGCGCGTGGTGCGCGAGCGGCTGACCACCGAGGACGCCGACACCATCACCCCGCAGACGATCATCAACATCCGCCCGGTGGTGGCGGCGCTCAAGGAGTTCTTCGGCTCCTCGCAGCTGTCGCAGTTCATGGACCAGACCAACTCGCTGGCCGGGCTCACCCACCGCCGGCGCCTGTCGGCCCTGGGCGCCGGTGGCCTGACCCGCGAGCGCGCGCCGATCGAGGTGCGCGACGTACACCCCACCCACTACGGGCGCATGTGCCCGATCGAGACCCCCGAGGGCCCGAACATCGGCCTGATCGGGTCGCTCTCCTCCTACGCCGAGGTCTCCGAGCACGGCTTCGTCACCACCCCCTACCGGGTGGTCAAGGCCGGCGTGGTGACCCCCAAGGTCGTCCACCTGGACGCCACCCAGGAGGAGGAGCAGATCATCGCCCAGGCCAACACGCCGATCGACGCCAAGACGGGCAAGCTGCGCGGCCCGGAGATCCTGTGCCGCACCCAGGCGGGTCAGTACGTGACCGTGGCCCCCAAGGACGTCGACCTGGTCGACGTCTCGCCCGAGCAGATCTGGTCGGTGGGCACCGCCATGATCCCCTTCCTCGAGCACGACGACGCCAACCGGGCCCTGATGGGCTCCAACATGCAGCGCCAGGCGGTGCCGCTGCTCAAGACCGACGCCCCGCTGATCGGCACCGGGATGGAGCGCCGCGCCGCGCTCGACACCGGCGACGTGCTGCTGGCGCAAAACCCGGGCACCGTCGAGTTCGTCGATGCCACCGCGATCGTGGTCAAGCAAACCGGTGCCGGAGGCAAGAAGGACGAGTACGAGCTGCAGAAGTTCATGCGCTCCAACCAGGGCACCCTGATCCACCAGAAGCCGCTGGTGGCCACCGGGCAAGCGGTCAAGGCGGGCGACGTGCTGGCCGACGGCTCCTCCACCGACGGCGGGGAGATGGCGCTGGGCAGGAACCTGCTCGTGGCCTTCATGTCCTGGGAGGGCTACAACTTCGAGGACGCGGTCATCCTCTCCAACCGGCTGGTCAAGGATGACGAGCTCACCTCGATCCACATCGAGGAGTACGAGATCGACGCCCGCACGACCAAGCTGGGCGAGGAGGAGATCACCCGCGACATCCCCAACCGCTCGGAGGAGTCGCTGCGCAATCTCGACGACCGGGGCATCGTGCGCATCGGCGCCGAGGTGGCGTCGGGCGACCTGCTGGTGGGCAAGGTCACGCCCAAGGGCGAGACCGAGCTGACCGCCGAGGAGAAGCTGATCCGGGCCATCTTCAAGGAGAAGGCCCGCGAGGTGCGCGACACCTCGCTGAAGGTTCCCCACGGAGAGGGGGGCGTGGTGATCGACGTCATGACCTTCTCCCGCGAGGAGGGCGACGACCTGCCGCCGGGGGTCAACGACCTGGTGCGGGTGTTCGTGGCCAAGAAGCGCAAGATCTCCGAGGGCGACAAGCTCGCCGGGCGCCACGGCAACAAGGGCGTGATCTCCAAGATCGTCGACGAGCAGGACATGCCGTTCCTGGAGGACGGCACCCCGGTCGACGTGATCCTCAACCCGCTGGGCGTGCCCTCGCGCATGAACGTGGGCCAGATCCTGGAGACCCACCTGGGCTGGGTGGCGGCCAACGGCTGGTACGACGACGGCTCGGCGGCGTTCAAGCGGTCCAAGTCCGACGGGGGCAAGGTCTACGTGGCCTCGCCGGTGTTCGACGGGGCCACCGTCGAAGACGTCGACCAGGCGCTGGTGGCCTGGCAGGACCAGCACAAGGGCTCGATCCACCTGGACATCGACCGCTCGCGCCGGGCCGGCGAGCGGGCCTCGGGGAAGATGACCCTCTACAACGGCCGCACCGGTGAGCCCTTCGAGGAGCAGGTCACCGTCGGCCACATGTACATCCTCAAGCTCCTGCACCTGGTCGACGACAAGATCCACGCCCGCTCGACCGGGCCCTACTCGCTGGTCACCCAGCAGCCGCTCGGGGGCAAGGCCCAGTTCGGCGGCCAGCGCTTCGGCGAGATGGAGGTCTGGGCGCTGGAGGCCTACGGGGCCGCCTACACCCTGCAGGAGATGCTCACGATCAAGTCCGACGACACCGTCGGGCGGGTCAAGGCCTACGAGGCGATCGTCAAGGGCGAGAACATCGCCGAGCCCTCGATCCCCGAGTCGTTCAAGGTCCTGCTCAAGGAGATGCAGTCGCTGGCGCTCGACGTCAACGTCGTCTCCGAGGAGGGCCAGCGCGCCGAGGTGGGCGAGGAGGACGACGACCTGCTGCGCGCCGCCGAGGAGCTGGGCATCGACCTCTCCGGGGTGCGGGCCACCGACGGGGGGGCCGCCGACGAGGCGGTCGAGGGGAAGGACGACACCGACGCGGTGGGCGGCGACGGAGACGAAGCCGAGCCCACCGACGAGGAGCTCTCCAAGGAGGCCGAGGCATAGCCCCACCGGCAGCTCGCCGGAGCCCCGTCCACCGGGCCCCGGCCACCGCGCCGTCCTCTGCCCATTGATTTTTCAACGACAGGAAGCCGCATGATCGACATCAACAACTTCGACGCCATCGAGATCTCCCTCGCCTCCTCCAAGCAGATCCGCTCGTGGAGCTCGGGCGAGGTGACCAAGCCGGAGACGATCAACTACCGCACGCTCAAGCCCGAGAAGGACGGGCTGTTCTGCGAGCGCATCTTCGGTCCCACCAAGGACTGGGAGTGCTACTGCGGCAAGTACAAGCGCGTGCGCTACAAGGGCATCGTCTGCGAGCGCTGCGGCGTCGAGGTCACGCGCTCGAAGGTCCGGCGCGAGCGCATGGGCCATGTCGACCTGGCCGCGCCGGTCAGCCACATCTGGTTCTTCAAGGGCGTGCCCAGCCGCATCGGCTACCTGCTCGACATGGCGCCCAAGGAGCTGGAGAAGGTCCTGTACTTCGCCGCCTCGATGGTCACCTGGGTAGACGACGAGGCGCGCTCCAAGGACCTGAGCAAGCTGGAGAAGGAGGTCAACAAGGTCCTCGACGCCTACACCGCCGAGCGCGAGGAGCGGGTGCTCGAGCTGCGCGAGTCGCTGGCCCGCCGGGAGAAGTACCTCACCAACGGCAAGCAGACCGGCTTCGACGACGAGGACCACCTGTGGGCCGAGGGCCTGGACATAAACGTGGCCAAGCTCTCCGACGAGGAGCGCGAGAAGCAGCTCAAGGAGCTGCGCAAGATGTTCGAGGCCGACATCGCCGACACCGAGGCCTACATCGAGGACGCCGCCGAGCGCATGCGCCAGGTGTGGAACCTGTTCCGGGAGATGGAGCCCAAGCGCATCGAGCACGACGAGACGATCTTCCGCGAGCTCAAGGAGCGCTTCGGCTCGCCCTACGGCTTCGGCGAGTACTTCCGCGGGGGCATGGGCGCCGAGTCGGTCCGCGACCTGCTCGAGCAGGTCGACCTGGAGGGTGAGCGCGACGAGCTCTCGGAGATCATCAAGACCTCCAAGGGCCAGAAGCAGGCCCGCGCGGTCAAGCGCCTGAAGGTCGTCTCGGCCTTCCTGCAGTCCGGCAACAAGCCGGAGATGATGGTGCTGGACGCGGTGCCGGTGATCCCGCCCGAGCTGCGCCCCATGGTCCAGCTCGACGGCGGTCGCTTCGCCACCTCCGACCTAAACGACCTCTACCGCCGGGTCATCAACCGCAACAACCGGCTCAAGCGCCTGCTCGACCTCGGCGCGCCGGAGATCATCGTCAACAACGAGAAGCGCATGCTCCAGGAGGCCGTCGACGCCCTGTTTGACAACGGCCGCCGCGGCCGGCCGGTCACCGGCCCGGGCAACCGCCCGCTGAAGTCGCTCTCGGACATGCTCAAGGGCAAGCAGGGGCGCTTCCGCCAGAACCTGCTGGGCAAGCGCGTCGACTACTCGGGTCGCTCGGTGATCGTCGCCGGGCCCTACCTGAAGCTGCACCAGTGCGGGCTGCCCAAGCTAATGGCCCTGGAGCTGTTCAAGCCGTTCATCATGGCCCGGCTGGTCGAGCGCAAGGCCGCCCAGAACATCAAGGCGGCCAAGAAGATGGTCGACTCGATGATCCCCGAGGTGTGGGACGTGCTCGAGGAGGTCATCCACGAGCACCCGGTGCTGCTCAACCGCGCGCCCACCCTGCACCGCCTGGGCATCCAGGCGTTCGAGCCGCTGCTCGTCGAGGGCAAGGCGATCCAGGTCCACCCGCTGGTCTGCCATGCGTTCAACGCCGACTTCGACGGCGACCAGATGGCGGTGCACCTGCCCCTGTCCGCCGAGGCCCAGGCCGAGGCCCGCATCCTGATGCTGTCGTCCAACAACATCCTCTCGCCGGCCCACGGCGCGCCCCTGGCCACCCCCACCCAGGACATGATCCTGGGCGCCTACTACCTCACCTACGGCCCCGTGCCCGAGGAGCTGGCCGAGCGCCAGGAGGCGCTCACCGTCGGCAAGTGGCCTCGGGGCGAGACCCGCCCGCACGTGTTCCGCACCGCCCAGGAGGCCGAGCTCTCCTACGAGGCGGGCGTGGTGCGCATGCACGACCTGGCCGAGTTCCGGCCCTTCGGGCGCGAGGGCGGTCACGTGCTCACCACGGTGGGACGGATCATCTACAACGACCGCATCGAGCGGGCCCTGGCCGAGGCGCTGGGCGACGGGTTCGACGCGTCCAAGTATTCGTTCGTCAACCAGTCGATGAAGAAGCGCGACACCACGCGTCTGATCGAGGCGCTGGTGCAGACCTACGGGGCGACGACGATCTCGATGGTGCTGGACGCCTTCAAGGACCTGGGGTTCACCTACGCCACCCAGGCGGGGATCACGATCTCCAAGAACGACCTGGTGGTCCCGCCGGTCAAGGACGAGATCCTCGGCAACTACGAGGGCGAGGTCTCCGAGATCCACGACCAGTACGACCAGGGCCTGATCACCCAGGAGGAGCGCCACGAGGCGGTGGTGGAGCGCTGGAACGCCGCCACCGACGACGTCGCCGAAGCGATGGTCGACAACCTCGATCCGCTCAACCCCATCTTCATGATGGCCAACTCCGGGGCGCGCGGCTCGTTCAAGCAGATCCGCCAGCTGGCGGGCATGCGCGGGCTGATGGCCAACCCCAAGGGCGAGATCATCGAGCGGCCGATCAAGTCCAACTTCGTCGAGGGCCTGTCGGTGCTCGAGTACTTCATCTCCACCCACGGCGCCCGCAAGGGTCTGGCCGACACCGCGCTGCGTACCGCCGACTCGGGCTATCTGACCCGGCGCCTGGTGGACGTCGCCCAGGACGTGATCATCCGTGAGGTCGACTGCGGCACCAAGGAGTCGATCGACATGGCCGTCTACGCCGCCGACGGGCGCCCCAACGAGAACCTGCTCGGGCGTGTGGCGGCCCAGAAGATCGCCACCAAGCGCGGGCGGGCGCTGGTCGACAAGGGCGCCGACATCGACCGGGCCGAGCTGGCGGAGATCGCCACCGCCTACGCCGAAGACCGCGCGAAGGGCAACCCGGTCACCGTGCCGGTGCGCTCGGTGCTCAAGTGCCAGGCGACGACCGGCGTGTGCCAGTCCTGCTACGGGCGGGCGATGGCCACCGGCCAGAAGGCGCAGATCGGCGACGCGGTGGGGATCATCGCCGCCCAGTCGATCGGCGAGCCCGGCACGCAGCTGACCATGCGCACCTTCCACACCGGCGGCGTCGCCGGGGCCGACATCACCCACGGTCTGCCGCGGGTGGTCGAGCTGTTCGAGGCGCGCAAGCCCAAGGGGCTGGCCAAGATCGCCGAGCAGGACGGCAAGATCTCGATCGAGGAGGCCGAGAAGACGGTCACCGTGGTGATCACCGACGGCTCGGGCGAGGAGCACCGCCACTCGTTCCCCCGGCGGACCCGGCTGTTCGTCTCCGCGGGCGACAAGATCGAGGCCGGCACCCAGCTCAACGAGGGGTCGCTGTACCCGCACGAGCTGCTGGCCATCCGCGGTCGCACCGAGACCGAGCAGTACCTGGTGCGCGAGGTCCAGGAGGTCTACAAGTCCCAGGGCGTCGACATCAACGACAAGCACATCGAGCTGATCGTGCGCCAGATGCTCAAGAAGGTGCGGGTCGAGCAGAAGGGCGATACCGACTACCTGCCGGGCCAGTTCGTCGACCGCTTCGAGTTCGCCCGGGTCAACGGCGAGGTCAAGAAGGCCAAGGGCGAGCAGGCCCAGTTCGAGGACCTGATCCTGGGGATCACCAAGGCGTCGCTGAACACCGACTCGTTCCTGTCGGCGGCCTCCTTCCAGGAGACCACCAAGGTGCTCACCGACGCCGCGCTCGAGGGCAAGATCGACCGGCTCAACGGGCTCAAGGAGAACGTGATCATCGGCAAGCTGATCCCGGCCGCCACCGGGCTCAAGCGCTACCGGCGCATCGAGATCGAGCCGTCTGAACCGCTGCCCCGGGCGATCGACGACGTCGGTCTGCTCGACCGCGACGACCTGGCCGCCGAACTGGGGCTGGGCGACGGCGAAGGCATGTCGGGGTTTGGCCAGGCCTTCGACGAGGACCTGGCCTCACTCGAGGAGATCGGCGCCGGCGGCAGCGGGCGCGGATTTGCCGACGAGCTGGCCGACCTCGACGTGCCCGAGCCCGAGGAGTCCGAGACCACGGACGACAAGAAATAGGGCCGTCGCGCCGGCCGGCGCGGGTGAGGTCGTCGGCCAGCAACTCCTCGATGACGCGGCGATCGCCGGACTCCTAGGCGCCGTAGGCGGCGCGCACGAGCTCTAAACGGTCATGTCAGACACGATCGTCCTGCCTGGTTTCGCGGCGGCGATCCGGGGTTGCCCGTCGCCCGCGTACAGCGGTTAGCGTCGTCCCTACCCCATCCACCCGCGCAGGAGGCCGCATGTCCGCCGAAAACGAAGCAGTGGTGCGCCGATCCTTTGAAGAGCTCTGCAACGGCCGGCACGCCGAGGCCGGACCTCGCTGACGGGCTGATCTGGTGGACCTGCTCGCCCGCGGCCGGGCGGCCGACGTCTACGCCGTCGGCCCCGGGCGAGTGCTGCGCCGCTACCGGCCGGGGGAGCGCGAGGACACGACCGTCGAGGCGGCGGTCATGGAGCAGGCGCGGCGCCATGGCTTTCCTGTGCCCGCGGTGTACCAGTCCTCGGGCCGGGACCTGGTGCTGGAGCGGATCGACGGGCCGACGATGATGGCCGACGTCGCCGACCGGCCGTGGCGAGTGCGCCGCCACGGCCGCACGCTGGCCGCGCTGCACCGCCAGCTGCATCGCATCCCGGCGCCCTCCGGGGCCGACGCGCCGTTGGGGCGCGGCGACCGGCTCGTGCACCTCGACCTTCACCCCGAGAACGTGCTGCTCTCGAGCCGGGGACCCGTGGTGATCGACTGGTCCAACGGCTCGCGCGGCGATCCGGCCGACGACGTGGCGCTGACCTGGGCGATCCTCGCCACCTCGGCGATCCCCGGCCCGCTGCCGTTCCGCGTGCTCGCGCGCGCCGGCCGCGGACTGCTCCTGGGGGCGTTCCTGGGCGGCGTGGACGCCGACGCCGCCAGGGAGCGCCTGGCCGAGGTGGCTGGGCGCCGCCTGCGGATCGATCCCCACCTGCACGAGCCCGAGCGGCGGGCGCTTGAGCGGCTGGTGGCCCGCTCGAGACCCGGTCACTCCCACCGCACGGGCGGGCCGTGATCCCCACACCAGGCCAGGTGGCGCTCGGGCTCGCGCGGGCTCAGGCGCACCGACAGCTGCATGTTGGCGAGGTGGTCATCCCCGGGCTCCATGCTCAGCCACACGATTGGCGCCCGCGGGGAGGCCCGAGCGCTGCGGGCGTAGATCGCCTCGAGCTCGGTCCACCGATCGGGGCCGACGTACTGGCGAAACACCGAGTGCCAGACCACGGTCAGGACGTCGGCGGGGCGGTCGGCGAGCTTGGCGGGCAGCCACGTATCGGCGGGCGCGGCGGCGATCGGGGGCGGGTCGTGTGCCGCGAGCTCCAGCGCGGCGCGGATGCGATCCATCCGCTCGGGCTCGTCGGGCCAGATGTATGACAGCGCCAGCAGACGATCCTCGGGGCTCGCGGGATCGAGCGGGGCGACGTCACAGCCGCTTCGCTCGGCGATCTGGAGGCTCCGGGCGGCGTCGAGCAAGTCGATATCGGGCGGGGGCGACCACGGCTCGAGGAACCTGACCGGGGAGGTCGGATCGCCGAGCGCCCGGTCGCCGACCAGGTAACAGAACCGGTCTACGAGCAGGTTCAGCCCCGCGCTGGCCCCAACCTCCAGCAGGCGGATGGGCATCCGGTAGCGATCGGTGAGCCACAGCAGGGCCGAGAACAGCGCCGCGGCGCGGCCCGGCTCGTTGGTTTGCACGGTGCGCCCCACCCGGCCGCGGACCCAGTCGAAGTGCTCGCGCAGGGCGGCGTCGGCCACCGGCCACACCCCCGCTGGCGGCCGGGTGCCCCCGGCGCTGGGATAGAACTCGGCCAGCGCCCGGGCGCGGCCGGCGAGGACCAGGTAGTGCAGGGCGCCCAGCAGCCGGAGCGCGGGTACCGACCCCGCCGGGACGCTGACCCCGTCGTAGAGCTCGGCGACGACGCCCCGGGCGTCTATGTTCCGGGCGGCGTCGTGCATTAGCCGCACGCAGAGAGGGGAGCGCCCCGCCCGCTCCAGAGAGTCGGCCTGGCGGCGAAAGCGCTCGGGCAGCGAGCGCCCCGTGACGCGGGCGGCGGCGGCGCGGGGAAGCGCGGAGGACTCGGTCACCGGCACAGCCTGGCAGCCTCGGCGAAAACGGCTTGCCGGCGCACCCTCGGATCGGAGAGGATCGACCTCCGTCCCTTCTCTCGATCGGAGGCACCGTGCCCCTCTACCTGGGTCGCTTCAGCTACACCGCCGACGCCGTCAAGGCGATGGTGGATAGCCCGTCGGACCGCGCCGCCGCCGCCAAGGAGGCAGCGGAGTCCCTGGGAGCCAAGATCGTCGGCTTCTGGTTTTCGTTTGGCGAGTTCGATGGCGCCTTTCTCACCGAGGCGCCCGACAACGCGACCGTCGCCGCCCTGGTCATGGCCATCGGCTCGAGCGGCGCGCTGTCGAAGGTCGAGACCACGGTCCTGCTGGACATGGACGAAGCCCAAGGGGCCATGCGCAAGGCCGGCGGGGCGACTTATCGGCCGCCCAGCTGAGCCGGTGGACTACCACAACCTTAAGTACGAGCAGGACGACCACGTCGTCCTGCTCACCTACGACCGGCCGGCACAGCGCAACGCCATCAGCCGGGAGATGAACGCCGAGCTCCACCACGCCTGGCAGCGCTTCCGCGACGACGACGACGCCTTCGTGCTGGTCATCACCGGCGCCGGCGACGCGTTCTGCGCGGGCTGGGATCTGGGCGATGTCAGCGAGTGGCCGGAGCCCGACTGGGAGGAGTTTCGCCGCCACATCTTCAACTCGCCGGGGGCCTGCGGCTACAGCCGCCGGGTCGACGTGTTCAAGCCCGTGATCGCCGCCGTCAACGGCTGGGCGGTGGCCGCCGGGCTCGAGAATGCCCTGCTGGCCGACATCCGGATCGCCGCCGAGAATGCGGTCTTCGGCGCGCTTGAGCGGCGCTGGAACATCGTCGCCGGCGACGGCATGACCGTACGCCTGCCGCTGACGGTTGGTTACGCGCGCGCGATGGAGATGATCATCACCGGGCGCCCGGTCGATGCGGCAGAGGCCTTGCGGATCGGGCTGGCCAACGAGGTGGTGCCCGAGGGCAAGGCCTTCGAGCGGGCGCTGGAGCTCGCCCGCCAGATCGCCCGGTTGCCCCAGGGGGCGATTCGCAGCGACAAGGAGGCCCTGGTCCGCAACGTAGGGCGCACCTACGAGGAGCAGCTGCGCCAGGAGGCGGAGCTGACCATCTCGATGTTCATGCGCCGGGACTCGATGCGCGAGGGGGCGCGCGCGTTCAAGGGACGACGCCAGCCCGACTGGCCGCACCACGGCCTCTGAGCGGCGACGCTCGCGGCGCGCGCCCTCCGGCGTCGCGCCCGCCTTCGGGCTGGGGGGCCGCTATCCGGCGCGCTGGTAGGTAGCGCAGCGCGGATGGGCCAGCGCGCCGCCGCCCAGGCGCACGGCGGCCTGGGGGCGCGTAATCGGCTTGCCGCAGCGCAGGCACGGCGGTCGGTGCGCCAGCGGGCGGGGGGAAGGGGGCAGTCGCCGGCGCGGGCGCGGCAGGCGAATCAGATCTTTGAGCGCGAACACCAGCGCACCGTAGGCCGCTCACCGGCGGATCCTGTTGCCTGGGCGTCAACTTGCGGGCCCCGGCGCGCCAGCTCGGACCCGAGCCAGGGTCAGAGCAACAAGAGGCCGCACCGGTCAGCTGCCGCGCGCCAGCTGCCGCGCCCACGTCCGCAGCTGCTCGACGTGCTCGGCGCCCAACCCGCTGGCCGGGTCGGTCGGCACGAGCAGCGTCGGCGCCGAGCGTTGCGCCGCCCAGCGGTGACACTCGGCGTTAAAGCCGTCGTCGACCCAGGCCAGCGGGCGGACGCCGGCGTGCTCCTCGATCGCCTCGAGCTTCCAGTGGCCGCGGGGCGCCTCGGCCGGGTCCGGGAAGCGCAGATAGGGCAGCGGGCCCGCGAGCCCCAGCAGTGGGCGCAGGTATTCGTTGGCTTTCTCCTCCCAGCCGCTGCACCAGATTGGCTGATAGTCATCGGCCAGCGCGAGCAGGTGCTCCCCCGCGGTGGCCGAAATCAGGTGCACGATTCCGTCGACGGACAGGTACGTCCCGGGAGGCTGGGCGTCCAGGTCGAACCTAAACAGCGAGATGACCCCGTCGATGTCGATAAAGAGCAGCGGTTTGTCCATGGTTTGCGGGGCCTTTATCAAGATTTACCTGGACCGTCTCGTAACCGCGAAAGCCCCGGTAGGGTATTTCGCGCTAGGTAGGGGTAAAGGCTTTGGGGCCGGCCGTCGATCCAATGCTCATCGGCGGGGGGCCGCGGGAGGCCGGCTACCCGCCTTTCTCTTTTTCGTGCCATGACCGTCCAATTGGGCATCCTGCTCGCGCTCCTGTGCGCCTTCGCGTCGAACCTCGGGTTCTTCTACAAGCACCGTGGCGCGTGCGCGAGCGCCAAGGTGGACATCCGCCATCCGCTGCACTCGGCCCGCTGCCTGTGGAGCAACGGGTGGTTCGCCCTGGGTATGGCGGTGGCCACCGGCGGCTGGGGCCTGCACGTGGCGGCGCTGGCGCTGGCCCCGATGTCGGTCGTGCAGGTCGTCCTGGCCGGCGGCGTGGTGCTGATCGCGATCATGGCCGAGCGCATGTTCGGGCTCACCGTCGGGCGCCGGCAGTGGGCGGGCCTGGGCCTGACCGCCGCCGGGCTGATCCTGCTGGCGATCACCTCGCCGGCCACCCACGGCGCCCACTCGAGCTACTCGGTCCCGGCGATGATCGGCTTCGAGGGTGGCCTGTTCCTGATCGGCGGCCTGCTGATCATGGGGCCCCGGACGGGCCGGGCCCCGGTCGAGCACCACGGCGTGATGCTCGCCGCTGCCGCCGGGATCCTGTTCGGCGTCTCTGACATCTCGATCAAGGCGCTCACCGGTCTGTTCATCAACCACGGCGGCGTCCTGGCCATGCTCACCCCGTGGCTTGTGGTCGCGGTGGCCGCCTCGGTAGTGGCCTTCTTTGCCTCGGCCCGCGGATTGCAGGACGGGCAGGTCGTCCCGGTGATCGCGGTGACCGGCACCGCCGCCAACATCTCGGCGGTGGCGGGCGGCATCCTGGTGTTCGGCGACCCGCTCCCGGGCAGCGCCTTGGGGATCATCGTGCAGAGCCTCGGCATGGTGATGGTGCTGATCGCCTCGGCGGTCATGCCCGCCCCGCTGCGGGTCGCGCCACAGACCGCCTGAGCCCCGCCGGCCGGGCGCGGGCTCCCTGTTAGGATGGCCGGCCGATGCCGACCACCAGCCAGCTCGTGCGCAAGGGCCGCAAACCGCCTCCCAAGAAGCTCGCCACGCCCGGCCTGAAGTCGGGCAAGGGCCGGGGCAAGCGGGTGGCCGCGCCCCAGCGCCGCGGTGTCTGTACGCGCGTGTACACGACCACGCCCAAGAAGCCCAACTCCGCCCTGCGCAAGGTCGCCCGGGTGCGCATCGCCGGCTCGATCGAGGTCACCGCCTACATCCCCGGCGAGGGGCACAATCTGCAGGAGCACTCGGTGGTGCTGGTGCGCGGCGGCCGGGTCAAGGACCTACCGGGAGTCCGTTACAAGGTGGTTCGCGGCACGCTGGACGCCGCCGGCGTCTCAGACCGCAAGAAGGCCCGCTCCCAGTACGGGGCCAAGCGGCGCTGATGCCGCGCCGGGCCGCCGCCCAGGTCCGGTCGCTCGAGCCGGACCCCCTGCATCGCTCGCGCCTGGTCCAGCAGGTGATCAACAAGGTGATGCTGGAGGGCAAGAAGTCCAGCGCCGAGCAGATCGTCTACGACGCCCTGGCGATTCTCGGCGAGCGAACGGGAACCGAGCCGGTCGAGGCGCTCGAGGCGTCGATCAAGACGCTGACCCCGACGCTCGAGGTCCGCTCGCGGCGCGTGGGGGGCGCCACCTACCAGGTCCCGGTCGAGGTTCCCCCCCGGCGGGCCCGCACCCTGGCCGTGCGCTGGCTGGTCGAGTTCGCTCGCCAGCGCCGCGAGAAGACGATGGCCCAGCGCCTGGCCAACGAGCTCCTCGACGCCCAGTCCCAGCAGGGCGGTGCCTACAAGCGCAAGGACGACATCTACCGCATGGCGCAGGCCAACAAGGCCTTCGCCCACTACCGCTGGTAGCCCACCCGCGCTCTCGGCGCGCGGGCCGCGGCGCCTACTCCTCGGCCGCCTCGAACCAGTCGTCGACGCGCCGCGCGCCGGTCGCCGGGCCGCCCTCGGCGCCCGACTCGGGCGGGGCCGACGCCCCGCGCCGCCGGCGCCGAGGCCACCGCAGGCCACCGCGCCGCGGCAGCGCCACGCGGGTGGGGATCGCGCCCATCAGCACCAGCCCCGCCCCGCCGGCGAGGAGCAGCAGCACGGCGGCCAGCGTCTCCTCGTAGAAGCCCGACCCCGGTCCGGCGGTGACGTTCTCATACAGCTGGCCGTAGGTGCCGGTGGCGTGCACGTCGCCGGCGTCGCCGATGAGCGTGATGCCCAGTGCGACCAGGCCCAGGAAGGCCAGCGCCGCCATCGCCGGCACCGCGCCGCGCAGCGCCCCCAGCGCCATGAAGGCGGCCACCACGCCCAGGATCACCAGCGCGTAGCCGTGCTGGCCGTGCCCGGAGAAGGAGCGCGTGATACCGCCCGGGACGTTGATCGAGTACAGCGTCGAGAGGTCGGCCACCACGAGCAGAACCGCCCCCGCCAGACCCGCCAGCGCCACCCCCACGCGGCCCGCCAAGAACCCGTCAGACCGGGCTGAATCGGGCGGTGCAGGGGGTGGGGAGGCCCCAGACCCTCTGCTATATTCAGCCCCCGCCCCGCGGTGGCGCGTGCTCATACGCGCGGCCGCCGTCGGGTCACCAACACCCGGTATGGAGTCCATGACCACATAGCGGACCGGCCCCCGCCGACAGCTGCTTTGTGCACGGGCCCGTCGGGCCCGTTTTTTTGCCCCGGAACGGTTGGGGCGCCACGCCTAGGACGCTTTTCTGATGCCGAGAACATTTACGCTCGAGAACACCCGGAACATCGGGATCATGGCGCATATCGACGCCGGGAAGACCACCACCACCGAGCGGATCCTCTACTACACCGGTCGCACCTACAAAATGGGGGAGGTCCACGAGGGCGCCGCCACGATGGACTGGATGGAGCAGGAGCAGGAGCGCGGCATCACGATCACCTCGGCCGCGACCACCTGCGAGTGGCGCGATCACCGCATCAACATCCTCGACACCCCCGGCCACGTGGACTTCACCGTCGAGGTCGAGCGCTCGCTGCGCGTGCTCGACGGCGCGATCGCGCTGTTCGACTCGGTCGCCGGGGTCGAGCCCCAGTCCGAGACCGTCTGGCGTCAGGCCGACAAGTACTCGGTCCCGCGCATCGCCTACATCAACAAGATGGACCGTGTGGGCGCCGATTTCGATCGCGGGGTCCAGACCATGATCGAGCGGCTCGGGGCCCACCCGGTGCCCATCCAGCTGCCGATCGGCGCCGAGGCCGACTTTCGCGGGATCATCGACCTGGTCGAGAACAAGGCCATCCTCTACAAGGACGAGCTCGGCGTCGAGCAGGAGATCACCGACATCCCCGACGAGTTCTCCGCCGACGCCGCCGCCGCCCGCGAGCACCTGCTCGAGGAGGTCTCCCACTACGACGACGGGCTGGTGGAGATGATCCTCGAGGAGAAGGAGATCGCCCCTCAGCGCCTGCGCCAGGCGATCCGCAAGGCCACGCTGGACATCAAGCTCACGCCGGTTCTATGCGGGTCCTCGTTTAAGAACAAGGGCGTCCAGCCTCTGCTCGACGCCGTCGTCGACTACCTCCCCTCACCCCTGGACGTGCCCCCGGTCACCGGCCTGGTCCCCGCCAAGTCGGGCGAGGAGGAGGCGCCGGTGACCCGCAGCCCCGACGACTCCGAGCCGTTTGCCGCTTTGGCGTTCAAGATCATGGCCGACCCGTTCGTGGGCAAGCTCACCTATTTCCGCGTCTACTCGGGCCGCCTGCAGGCGGGCTCGAGGGTGCTCAACGTCACCACCGGGCGCACCGAGCGCGTAGGGCGCATCCTGATGATGCACGCCAACGACCGCGAAGAGGTCTCTGAGGTCTTCGCCGGCGACATCGCCGCCGCGGTGGGGATCAAGCAGGTCACCACCGGCGACACGCTGGCCGCCCCCGATGCTCCCGTGCTGCTGGAGACCATCATCTTCCCCGAGCCGGTGATCAAGGTCGCGGTAGAGCCCAGGACCAAAGCCGATCAGGAGAAGATGTCGATCGCCCTCGGGCGCCTGGCCGAGGAGGACCCCACTTTCCGCGTGCAGACCAACGAGGAGACCGGCCAGACCGAGATCTCGGGCATGGGCGAGCTCCACCTCGAGGTCCTGGTTGACCGCATGAAGCGCGAGTTCAAGGTCGAGGCCAACGTCGGCCGCCCCCAGGTCTCCTACCGCGAGACGGTGCGCGGCAGCGTCCACAGCGTGGAGGGCAAGTTCATCCGCCAGACCGGAGGCTCGGGCCAGTACGGGGTGGTCAAGATCGATCTCGAGCCCGCCCCCGGCGAGGGCTTCGACTTCGAGAACAAGATCAAGGGCGGCGCGATCCCCACCGAGTTCATCCCCGCCGTGGAGAAGGGGGTCGAGGAGGCGATGGAGTCCGGCGTCAAGGCGGGCTATCCGATGGTCGACCTGCGGGTGCGCCTGGTGGACGGCAAGTACCACGACGTCGATTCCTCGGAGATCGCCTTTAAGGTCGCCGGATCGATCGCCTTCCAGGAGGCCGCCCGCCGGGCCAAGCCGGTGCTCCTGGAGCCGGTCTTCGCCGTCGAGGTCGTCACTCCCGAGGAGTTCCTGGGCGACGTGATCGGCGATCTGAACCGCCGCCGGGGACGGGTCGAGGGCCAGGAGCGCCGCGGCAACGCACTGGCGGTCACCGCCCGGGTTCCGCTGGCCGAGATGTTCGGCTACGCCACCGACCTGCGCTCGACCACCCAGGGGCGCGCGACCTACACGATGCAGTTCGATTCCTATGAAGAGGTACCGACCAACATCGCCGAGCGGATCATCGAGCGGCGCACCGGCGAACCGGTGCCCGCCTAGCCGGCGGCGAGCGATGGCGAGCCGGCCAAGTCAGCTAGGGTTTCGTGGTTGCGCCGCGATCGGCGTGGCCTCCAACTAATTAACCAGAGGAGCAACCAGAGGTGGCAAAGGAGAAGTTCGAGCGCGATAAGCCGCACGTCAACGTCGGGACCATCGGTCACATCGACCACGGCAAGACGACGCTGACCGCTGCCATCACCCAGGTCCTGTCCGAGAAGGGCGGCGGTGAGGCCAAGACGTTCGATGAGATCGACAACGCTCCCGAGGAGAAGGAGCGCGGGATCACGATCGCCACCTCGCACGTCGAGTACGAGACCGACAGCCGCCACTACGCCCACGTCGACTGCCCCGGCCACGCCGACTACGTCAAGAACATGATCACCGGGGCCGCCCAGATGGACGGCGCGATCCTCGTCGTCTCGGCGGCGGACGGGCCGATGCCCCAGACCCGCGAGCACATCCTGCTCGCCCGCCAAGTGGGCGTGCCCTACATCGTGGTGTTCCTCAACAAGGCCGACATGGTCGACGACCAGGAGCTGCTGGAGCTGGTCGAGGTCGAGGTCCGCGAACTGCTCTCCGAGTACGACTTCCCCGGCGACGACATCCCGTTCATCACCGGCTCGGCGCTCAAGGCGCTCGAGGGCGACGCAGACGAGAGGCAGAAGATCCTCGAGCTGGCCGAGGCGCTGGACACCTACATCCCCGAGCCCACCCGCGAGCTCGACAAGCCCTTCCTGATGCCGGTGGAGGACGTCTTCTCGATCACCGGCCGGGGCACGGTGGCCACCGGTCGCGTCGAGCAGGGCGTGATCAAGACCAGCGAGGAGGTCGAGATCGTCGGCATCCGGCCCACCACCAAGACGGTGGTCACCGGCGTGGAGATGTTTCGCAAGATCCTCGACGAGGGTCGCGCGGGCGACAACGTCGGCTGCCTGCTGCGCGGCACCAAGCGCGAGGACATCGAGCGCGGGCAGGTGCTGTGCAAGCCGCGCTCGATCACCCCCCACACCAAGTTCAAGTCCGAGGTCTACGTCCTCAAGAAGGAGGAGGGCGGTCGTCACACCCCCTTCTTCAGCGGCTACCGGCCGCAGTTCTACTTCCGTACTACCGACGTCACCGGCGTGGCCAAGCTGCCCGAGGGCGTCGAGATGGTCATGCCCGGCGACAACGTGGCCATGGAGATCGAGCTGATCCAGCCGATCGCCATGGACCAGGGCCTGCGCTTCGCGATCCGCGAGGGCGGTCGCACGGTCGGCTCGGGCGTGGTCACCGAAATCATCGAGTAGCCAGGAGGGCGCAGCGAGCTGGCCACCGCGCCCTTCGCCTTCGAACAGGCCAGCGAGTCGGATACGACATCAGGGGGCGGACCCCGGGAGACCAGGGCCGCCCTCTCCGCGCCGGGGGCGCATGAGCTCCCGGCGTTGTGCGGTCCACGACCGCCGAACGCCAAGCAGCAAACACCCAGCGATCACCGTCAGCACCTACCGCCAGAGCCCAAGCAAGTAACAGACCATGGCCACGGCCGCCCAGAACAACATCCGTATTCGCCTGAAGGCGTATGACACGTCGGCCATCGAGACCGCGGCCAAGGAGATCGTGGAGACCGCCACGCGCACCGGGGCCCGAGTCTCGGGTCCCGTGCCCCTGCCCACCGAGAAGAACGTCTACTGCGTGATCCGCTCTCCGTTCAAGGACAAGGACTCGCGCGAGCACTTCGAGATCCGCACCCACAAGCGGCTGATCGACATCCACCAGCCCACGCCCAAGACGGTCGACTCGCTCCAGCGCCTGGACCATCTCCCGGCCGGCGTGGACATCGAGATCCGCCTCGCCTGAGCCGATGGCCGCGATCATCGCCCGCAAGATCGGCATGACCCAGGTGTTCGGCGAGGACGGCCGTGTCGAGCGCGTGACCGTGCTCGAGGCCGGGCCGTGTCCGGTGACCGCCGTGCGCACCCCTGACCGCGACGGATACGAGGCGGTCCAGCTGGCCTTCGGCGCGGCGCGGGAAAAGCAGCTGTCCAAGGCCGAGCTCGGCCATCTCAAGAAGGTCGACGCCCCGCCTCTGCGGCACCTGGTCGAGTTTCGCGACGAAGTGGGCGAGCTGCAGGTGGGGGAGACGGTGACCGTCGAGGCGTTCGAGCCGGGTCAGCGCGTCAAGGTCTCGGGCACGTCTAGGGGCAAGGGCTTTCAGGGCACCGTGCGCCGCCACAACTTCAGCCGCGGTCCGACCACCCACGGCTCGCACAACATCCGCGCGCCCGGCTCGATCGGCGCCTCAGCCACCCCTTCGCGGGTGTTCAAGGGCATGCGCGGACCGGGCCAGATGGGCAACGAGCGCGTCACCCAGCGGCGCCTGCAGGTCGTCCAGGTGCGCGCCGGCGAGAATCTCCTGCTCGTGCGCGGCGCCGTGCCCGGTCCGCGCAACGGAATCGTCGAGGTGCGCTCCGATGGCTGACGCTCCGGTGCTGGGCGCCGCCGGCAAGGTAAAGCTCGACGCCGAAGTCTTCGGCGCCCGCTTCTCGGGCCCGCTGGTACACGAGACGGTCCGCGCCGAGCTCAATGCCCGGCGCCGCGGCACCGCCGCCACGCGCACGCGCAGCCAGGTCCGGGGGGGCGGCGCCAAGCCGTGGCGCCAGAAGGGCACCGGACGCGCGCGGGCCGGCTCGAACCGATCCCCCCTGTGGGCAGGCGGCGCCGTGGTATTCGGCCCCCAGCCCCGCTCCTACACGGTCAAGGTCAACCGCAAGGAGCGCCGCGCTGCCCTGCGCAGCGCGCTCTCCCTGCACGCCGAGCGCGGCTCGCTGGCCGTGCTCGATCCCGCCGGCGTGGGCGAGCAGCCGTCGGCCAAGACCGCCGCCACGCTGCTGCGCGACTGGGGCGAATCCCCGCCCACGCTGGTGGTGCTCGGCGTCGAGGAGGCCACCGCCGCCCTGTCCTTTCGCAACCTGGCCCGGGTGAGTGTGCGGGCCGAGCCCGACGTGGGGGTGGCCGACATCGTCGGCGCCGCCTCGCTGCTGGTCTCCCGCCAGGCGCTCGACGCGCTCGGCGCGCGCGCCCGAGGCACGGCGCCGGAGGCCGGCGCCCCCGCCCCGGCCACGGCGCCCGAGCCCGCCAGCTCCGGCGGCGGAAAGGACGGCTGACGTGGAGCCCACCCAGGTGCTCATCCGTCCCGTGGTGTCCGAGAAGAGCTACGTGCTCTCGGCCGCCGATCGCTACACCTTCCGGGTACACCCCGACGCGCACAAAACCGAGATCCGCCAAGCGGTTGAGCAGCTGTTCGACGTCAAGGTGCTCGACGTGCGCACGCTCATCGTCAAGCCCAAGCCCAAGCGCCGCGGCCTCACCCGGGGGCGCACGCGACGGTGGAAGAAGGCCATCGTCCAGGTCCGCCCGGGCGACACCATCCCGATCTTCCAGCGCCTGGAGGGCATCGAAAGCTAGAGCCATGCCCATCCGCAAACCCAAGCCCACCAGCCCCGGACGCCGCTTCGCCACCTACGCCGACTTCGGCGAGCTCACCCGCCCAGAGCCCGAGAAGTCGCTCGTGGAGGGGTTGGGCAAGAGCGGCGGCCGCAACACCCACGGCCGCAAGACCTCGCGCCACCGCGGCGGCGGGGCCAAGCGCCGCTACCGCAAGATCGACTTCAAGCGGCGCAAGGACGGCGTGCCCGCGCGCGTGGCGGCGATCGAATACGACCCCAACCGCTCGGCCTACATCGCCCTGCTGCACTACGCCGACGGCGAGAAGCGCTACATCCTGGCGCCCAACCGACTGCGCGTGGGCGCCGCCGTCGTCTCGGGCGACACGGCGGAGGTCGCGGTGGGCAACTGCCTGCCGCTCGCGCGCATGCCGATCGGCACCGTGGTGCACAACGTCGAGCTCGCGCCAGGCCGCGGCGGCCAGCTCGCCCGCTCGGCCGGCGCCGGTGTCCAGCTGATGGCCAAGGAGGGCGACCTGGCCACCCTGCGCCTGCCCTCGGGCGAGATGCGCCAGGTGCGCTCCAGCTGCCGGGCCACCGTGGGCACGATCGGCAACGCCGACCACCAGAACGTCAAGATCGGCAAGGCAGGCCGCAAGCGCCACCTGGGCGTCCGACCTCAAACGCGCGGCACGGCGATGAACCCGGTCGACCACCCCCACGGGGGCGGGGAGGGCTCGACCACCGCCGGACGCCACCCGGTCACGCCCTGGGGCGTGCCCACCCTGGGCTACCGCACGCGCAAGAAGCACAAGCCGTCTGATCGCTACATCGTCCGCGGCCGCCGCCGCGGCAAGCGCAAGTAGCCATGAGCCGCTCGAGCAAGAAGGGGCCGTGGGTCGAGCAGCGCCTGCTGGCGCGCATCGAGGCCATGAACGCCTCCAACACCAAGCACATGGTCAAGACCTGGTCGCGGACGTCGACGATCTTCCCCGAGATGGTCGGCCACACGATTGCCGTGCACGACGGACGCAAGCACGTCCCGGTGTTCGTCACCGAGTCGATGGTGGGTCACAAGCTCGGCGAGTTCGCCCCCACGCGGATGTACCGCGGCCACTCCGGCTCCGGGAGGGTGAGGTGAGCCCGAGCAAGCCCCAGGACCCCGAAAAGGGCAAGGCCGCCGAGTCCGAGCAGATCGCGGCTGAGGCCGCCGAGGCCAAGGAGGCCGAGGCCAAGGCCGAGGAGGCCAAGCCGCGGCGCCGGCGCGCCAAGAAGGACGCAGACGCCCCCCGGCCCCGCCGTCGCCGCGCACGCAAGGCCGCCCCCGAGGCCGAGGGCAGCGCCGCCGAGGAGACCGAGGTGGAAAAGGAGGGCGCCGCGGCCGCCACCGCCGAGGCCCCAGCCAAGGCTCCGGGGAAGCGTCGCCGCGGTGCCAAGGCCGACGCGGGCGCCGACCAGAAGGTCCCCGAGCTGGAGGCCGAGCGCAGTAAGGACGAGAAAAAGGAGGAGAAGGCGGCTGCGCCGCCATCCACCCCGGCCCCGTCGACGCGCCGCCGGCGGGCCGGAGCGCGGCCTCCCGGCGCCCCACCGCTGGTGCGGGCGCGGGCACGCTACGTGCGCACCTCGCCGCGCAAGGCGCGGCTGATGTGCGAGCACATCCGGGGAAAGCCGGTGCCCGAGGCGCGGGCGATCCTGGCGTTTGCGCCACGAGCGGCGGCGCGCGACTGGGCCCGCCTACTCGACTCGGCGGTGGCCAACGCCGAAAACAACCACGAGCTGGTGGGCGATGAGCTGCGCGTCACGCAGGCCATCGCCGACGAGGGGCCGACCCTCAAGCGCTATCGACCGCGGGCGATGGGACGGGCGACCCAGATCCGCAAGCGCACCAGCCACCTGACCATCACGCTCGCCCCGGAAGAGGAGTAGCCCGTGGGTCAGAAGGTCCATCCCGAGTCAATGCGCGTGGGCTACATCCACGACTGGAAGTCCAATTGGTTCTCTCACCGCCACTTCGCCCAATTCCTGGGCGAGGACGTCCGCATCCGCGGGCACATCACCGGCAAGCTCGCCCATGCCGGACTGAGCGACATCACCATCCGCAAGGACTCGGCCGAGGTCGAAGTCAACATCCACACCGCGCGGCCGGGGATCGTGATCGGCAAGTCGGGCAGCGAGGTCGACGCGCTGCGGCGCGATCTGCACCGCATCACCGGCAAGCAGATCAAGGTCAACATCCTCGAGATCAAGCGCCCCGAGCTCGACGCCAAGCTGGTCTCCCAGTCGATCGCCGAGCAGCTGCAAAACCGCGTGGCCTTCCGGCGGGCGATGAAGCGCGCGCTGACCAGCGCCATGCGCTCCGGCGCCAAGGGCGTGCGCATCCAGGTCTCCGGGCGCCTGGGCGGCGCAGAGATGGCCCGCACCGAGGGGTACTCCGACGGCCGCGTCCCCCTGCACACCATGCGCGCCGACATCGACTACGGCTTCTACGAGGCGCGTACCACCTTCGGACGCATCGGCGTCAAGTGTTGGATCAACAAGGGCGAGATCATGCCCGAGGGCTACTCCGGCGCGGACCTGACCGATATGACCGGCCCGCCGCCCCAGTCCGAGCGCGACGGCCGCGACGGCCGCGACGGCGGTCGGGGCCGGGGACGGGGCCGCGGCGGCGGCTCGGGCCGCTCCGGTCCGGGCGGGCCGCGTCCCGCTTCGGGCGGGCGCGATCGCTCGGGCCCTGGCTCCGGCGCGGCGCGCCCCGGCGAGGCGCCTGCTCCGGCGCCGCCGAGTGCCGAGACGCCGTCCCCCGCCTCCGAGCCGACCGAGGCTCAGCCCCCAGCGCCCGAACGATCCGAGGCGCCGCCCTCCGCGCCCGAGCAGCCCGCGGCGCCCGAGCAGCCCGCGGCGCCCGAGCAGCCCGCGGCGCCCGAGCAGCCCGCGGCGCCCGAGCAGCCGGCGACCGAGACCGGGGACGCCGACGCGCCGCCTGGCCCGGAGGCCAGCTGATGCTCTCGCCCAAGCGCGTCAAGCACCGCAAGCAGCACCGCGGCCGCCGCGCCGGGGTGGCCCGAGGCCAGGTCAAGGTCCAGTTCGGGGAATACGGCCTCAAGTCGCTCGAGGCGGGATGGCTGACCAACCGCCAGATCGAGGCGGCCCGTATCGCCATGACACGCCACATCAAGCGCGGTGGAAAGGTGTGGATCAACGTCTTTCCCGACAAGCCGGTGACCAAGAAGCCCGCCGAGACCCGTATGGGCTCGGGCAAGGGCAACCCCGAGGGCTGGGTCGCCGTGGTCAAGCCCGGTCGCGTGCTGTTCGAGCTGGCCGGGGTGTCCGAGCCGCTGGCCCGCGACGCGCTGCGCCTGGCGGCACACAAGCTTCCCCTGAAGTCCAAGTTCGTCATGCGCGAGGACTGACGTGCCCACCGCCCGCGAGATCCGAGACCTGGCCGATGACGAGTTGGCCGCGCACATCGCGACCGCCCGACGCGAGCTGTTCGGGCTGCGCTTTCAGCACGCCACCGGCGAGCTGGAGAACACCGCCGGCCTGCGCGCGGCCAAGCGCGATCTCGCCCGGGCGCTGACCGTGGCCCGCCAGCGTGGATTGAAGATCGTGCCCGAACCCACCCTCCAGCCCTGACCAAACGATGACCGACAAGAAGCCCGACACCCCGGAGAACGAGACCGAAGCCGAGACGCCCAGCGAGGGCGAGGCGCCCGCGCCCGAGGCCGCCGAGGCCGAGGCCCCCGCCGCCGAGAAGCCCAGCGAGGCCGAGACCGAGGCTGCGCCGGCGGCGGAGGAGCCGGCCGCGGAGGAGCCGGCGGCGGAGGAGCCGGCGGAAGAGGAGCCCGCTGCCGCGGAGCCCGTCGGCGAGGGGGCCGAGCCCGCGGCCGCCGCGGGACCCGTTTCGCCCAAGGAGCGCCGACGTCGCGCCCGGTCCGCACACCGCGATGCCCGACCGGAGCGGAGCCCGCAGGAGCGCCAGGCCGAACGTCAGGCGGCCCGCGCCGCCAAGGGCCGGTCGCGGCGCACGGCCCGCGAACGGCGCCGGACCAAGGCCCGCGAGCGCCGCGCCGCCGCTCCGGATGTCCAACCGCCTGCGCCGTCCGCCGGTGCGGCCGGTCGTCCCAAGCTGCGCCAGGGCGTCGTCGTTTCCGACAAGCCGAACAAGACGATCACCGTGCGCATAGACATTACCCGCCAGCACCGCATGTACCAGAAGATCCTGCGGAGCTCGCAGACGCTGCACGTCCACGACGAGTCCAACGAGGCCCACGAGGGCGACACCGTGCGGGTGATCGAGAGCCGTCCGACTTCGCGCACCAAGCGCTGGCGTCTGGTCGAGGTCCTGGAGCGTGCCCGGTGATCCAGAACGAGACCCGGCTGCGGGTCGCCGACAACACCGGGGCGCGGGAGATCCTGTGTATCCGCGTAAAGGGCGGCTCGCACCGCCGCTACGCCTTCGTGGGCGACGTGATTACGGCCACCGTCAAGCAGGCCACCCCGCAGGGGACGGTCAAGAAGGGCGAGGTGGTCACCGCGGTCGTAGTGCGCACGAAGAAGTCGCTCGGTCGCGACGACGGCACCTACATCGCCTTTGACGAGAACGCCGCCGTGATCATCGACGAGCAGAGCAACCCGCGCGGCACGCGCATCTTCGGACCGGTGGCCCGCGAGCTGCGGGAGCGCAACTTCATGAAGATCGTCTCGCTGGCCCCCGAGGTGCTGTGATGGGCATGAAGATCCGCAAGGACGACGAGGTGCTGGTCACCTCGGGCAAGGACCGCGGCAAGCGCGGCCGCGTCCTGCGTGTGGATCCCCGCCGCCAGCGGATCTACGTCGAGGGCCTGAACATCATCAAGCGCCACCAGCGCCCTCAGCAGGTACGGGACGCCCAGCGTGCCGAGACGGTGGGCGGCGTGATCGAGCGCGAGGGTCCGATCCACGTATCCAACGTGATGCTCGTGGACCCCAAGACCGGCGACCCCACGCGCGTGGGGATCGAGCGCGAGAACGGCAAGCGACACCGCGTGGCCCGGCGCACTGGCCAGCGCCTGGAGTAGCCGCGATGGCCGCCACCACCGCCACCCCCGCCCGTCTCCGGACCCGCTACGAGGAGGAGATTCGCCCGGCTCTGATGGAGCGCTTCGGCTACGGCACCCCGATGCAGGCGCCCCGCGTGGAGAAGGTCACCCTCAACATGGGCGTGGGCGACGCCAAACAGGACTCGGGCATGCTGGAGGCCGCCTCCGAGCAGCTGGCCACGATCGCCGGCCAGCGCCCGAACGTGCGTCGGGCGCGCAAGTCGATCGCCAACTTCAAGCTGCGCGAGGGGATGCCGGTCGGCGTCTCGGTGACCCTTCGCCGCGAGCGGGCGTACGAGTTCCTGGACCGCCTTATGTCGATCGCCATTCCCCGCATCCGCGACTTCCGGGGTCTGAACCCGCGCTCCTTCGACGGGCGCGGCAACTACTCGATGGGCGTGCGCGAGCAGATCATCTTCCCCGAGATCGATTACGACTCGATCGACCGGGTGCGAGGCCTGGACATCACGATCACCACCTCGGCGCGCAGCGACGAGGAGGCCTTCGCCCTCCTCGAGGCGCTGGGGATGCCCTTCTCCCGCGAGGGGCGACCGGGCGACCTCGCCGCCGAAGAGGCGCGCGCGGCGGCCGAGGAGGAGGCGCGACACGAAGAGGCGCGGGCCAAGGCCGAAGCCGAGCAGGCTGCCCTAGAGCAGCTCAAGGAGGAGAACCCCGAGGCCTACGCCCGGCGCGAGCGCGAGACCGAAGAGGGCGAGGAAGGCGAGGCGCCGGCGGCCGGCGATTCATCCCAGGGCGCGGACAAGAAACCGAGCGAGGAGCAGTAACGAGCGATGGCCAAGACCTCTCAGCGCGTGCGCCAAGCACGCCCCCAGAAGTTCAAGACCCGCAACTACACCCGGTGTCAGCGCTGTGGCCGGGCGCGAGCGGTCTACCGCCGTTTCGGTCTGTGCCGCATCTGTCTGCGCGAGCTCGCCCACAACGGGTTCATCCCCGGGATGACCAAGTCCAGCTGGTAGACCCATGTCGATGACCGACCCCGTCTCCGATTTCCTCACGCGTGTGCGCAACGCCATCCAGGCCGCGCACGAGACGGTGGAGATCCCCTCCTCGCACCTGAAGGCCGACATGGCCCGGATCCTCAAGGAGCAGGGCTACATCGACGCCTACTCGATCGACCGTCCCCAAGGTGCTCCCGGCGACATGATCAACATCCGCCTGCGCTACACCGGGGGTCGACAGTCGGCGATCACCGGCCTGCGCCGCGTATCGCGTCCGGGCCGGCGCACCTACGTCGACGCGCATTCGATTCCCCGGGTAATGGGTGGGATGGGCACCGCCATCGTCTCAACCTCGCGCGGGGTGATGACCGGTCACGACGCCCGCGCCGCCGGCGTGGGCGGCGAGGTAGTGGCCGAGGTCTGGTAGGCGGCGTGTCGCGGATCGGAAAAGCCCCCATCCCCGTGCCCTCCGGGGTCACGGTGGCGATCGAACCCGAGCTCGTGCGGGTCAACGGCCCGCGGGGCGAGCTCTCCGAGCGCGTGCCGCGAGAGATCGAGGTCGTCCAGGACGACGACCGGCTGGTCGTGCGCCGCCCCACCGACCGGGGCGAGCATCGGGCCCTGCATGGCCTGACCCGCTCGCTGGTCGCCAACATGGTCCAAGGCGTCACCGAGGGCTACGAGAAGCGTCTGGAGATTCAGGGCGTCGGCTACCGGGCCCAGCTGCGCGGCCGCGACCTCGAACTCGCCCTGGGCTACTCGCACCCGGTGTCGATCAAGGCCCCAGAGGGCATCGAGTTCGAGGTACCGGCCCCCACGCGGGTGGTCGTGCGCGGGATCTCCAAGCAGCTGGTGGGGGAGACCGCTGCCAACGTGCGCAAGCAGCGACCGCCCGAGCCCTACAAGGGCAAAGGCATCCGTTATGAGGGCGAGTACGTAGCTCGCAAGGTGGGCAAACGGGCATGACAGTCAAGGCCAAGCCCCAAAGCCGGATGCGTCGCCGTCGGCGCGTGCGGGCCAAGATCACCGGCGACGAGCAGCGGCCGCGGATCTCGGTGTTTCGCTCCAACCGCGGCATCAACGCCCAGCTGATCGACGACTCGGCCGGCCGCACGCTGGTGGCGGTCAACTGGACCGAGCCCGAGCTGCGCGAGCTAAAGCGGGCCGAGCGCGCCCGCCGCGTCGGCGAGGTGCTGGCCCAACGAGCCAACGCGGCGGGCATCGAGCGGGCGGTGTTCGACCGCGGCGGCTACCGCTATCACGGCCACGTGCGCGCCCTGGCCGAGGGCGCTCGCGAGGGAGGCCTGGCGCTGTAGGCCGGCCGGGGCCAGCAGCTACCCTGCTCCAACACATGCCCGCCGACCGCTCAGTCAGCCCCGCCGGCCTGGACCTCCAGGAGCGCGTGGTCGAAATCAACCGCGTAGCCAAGGTGGTCAAGGGCGGCCGCCGATTCTCGTTCACCGCGCTGGTCGTCGTCGGCGACGAGCAGCAGGTGGTCGGCGTCGGCTATGGCAAGGCCAACGAGGTGCCCCTCGCCATCCAAAAGGGGGTCGAGCGGGCCCGCAAGGCATTGTTCCGGGTGCCGCGCTTCGGCGCCACGATCCCCCACCAGATCACCGGCGTCTACGGCTCGGGTCGAGTGCTGCTAAAGCCGGCCGCCCCGGGAACCGGGGTGATCGCCGGCGGCGGCGTGCGCGCCGTGCTCGAGCTGGCGGGCATCAACGACATCCTCTCCAAGAGCCTGGGCTCCCAGAACCCGATCAACCTGGTCAAGGCCACCGTCACCGCGCTGCAGACGCTGCGCACGCCCGACGAGGTCGCCGAGCTTCGCAACCTGTCGATCAACCAGGTTCTCGGCCTGGGGGGCGAGAAGCGCGACGGAGGCCAGGCCCGCGAGGGCGCTCCTGCCCCGCCCAACCCCGCTGCCCTGCCCAACGCCGCTGGCCCGCCCAACGGCGATGGCGACGAGCGAGCCCCCGGCGGCGAGACCACCTCGGTTAGCTGATGGCCACGCTTTCGGTCACCCAGCGGCGCTCGACCAACGGCGTCAACCGCCGTCAGACGGCGACGCTTCGCTCGCTTGGGCTGCGCCGGATCGGCCACACCGTGCAGGCGCCCGACACGCCCCAGGTCCGCGGCATGGTGCACGCCGTGCGCCACCTGGTCGAGGTGCAGGAGAAGGGCAAGTGAACGAGCCGCGCATCGGGCTGCATTCCCTAAAGCCCGCTCCCGGCAGCCGCCGGGCGCGCAAGCGGGTGGGGCGCGGCGAGGGGTCGGGCACGGGCAAGACCGCCGGACGGGGGCAGAAGGGGGCGGGCGCCCGCTCGGGCTCCAAGAGCAAGGTGGGCTTCGAGGGCGGACAGATGCCGATCCACATGCGCATGCGCAAGCTCCGCGGTCCGCACATGAAGAAGTCGATGCCATTTGAGCCCTTCCGCACCCATACCCAGCCCGTCAACGTGGGCGACCTGGCCGTCCGCTTCGACGCCGGTGCCGCGGTTACCCTCGACGCCATGCGCGAGCACGGCCTGGGCACTCGCCGGGGCGTGCCGGTCAAGGTGCTCGGCCGCGGCGAACTCGACAAGGCGCTCACCGTGCACGCCCACGGGTTCAGCGCCCGCGCCCGCGAGCGCATCGAGGCGGCCGGCGGCACCTGCGTGACCGTCACCGACTAGCGATACTGCGGAGGACCAGCGCCGATGCTCTCCACCATCGCCAGCGCCTTCACCGTCGGGGAGATCCGCCGCAAGCTCGCCTTCACCGCGGCGATGCTGGCCCTGTACCGGCTGGGGTCACACATCCCGGTTCCCGGGATCAACATCCACGCGGTCGACGCGATCCAAAAGCAGTTCGGTGGCTCGAACATCCTCGGCTTCCTCAACCTGTTCTCGGGCGGAGGCCTGTCGCGGATCGCGCTGTTCGCGCTGGGGATCATGCCCTACATCACGGCGTCGATCATCCTCCAGCTGCTGACCGTCGTGGTCCCGGCGCTGGACAAGCTCCAGAAGGAAGGAGAGGTCGGCCAGGCGCGCATCACCCAGTACACGCGCTATCTGACGGTCGGCCTGGCGTTCGCCCAGTCGATCGGCTACGTGTTCCTGTTCCGCAGCTTCCAGGCCTCGGCCGGCCAGCAGGTCATCGCCAAGTTCGACGCCCCGCACGTATTCCTAATCGTGATCTCGCTGACCGCGGGCACGGTGCTGCTCATGTGGATGGGCGAGCTGATCACCCAGCGGGGGATCGGCAACGGCATCTCGCTGATGATCTTCGCCTCGATCGTCTCTCGCCTGCCTCAGGGCATCCAGGCCTGGTGGACGTCGAACAACCAGGTGTTCAAGGTGATGATGCCGTTCATCGTCCTGGGCGTCGTGGCGTCGATCGTCTTCGTCCAGGAAGGCCAGCGCCGCATCCCGGTCCAATACGCCAAGCGGGTGATCGGCCGGCGCATGACCTCGGGCGGTCAGACCTACCTGCCGCTGCGGGTCAACATGGCGGGCGTGATCCCGGTCATCTTCGCCGCCTCGATCATGGCCTTCCCGCCGACGGTGGGCCAGCTCATCCGCCAGCCCTGGGCCCAGAGCGTCTCGAACTTCTTTAGCCCCAACGGCTGGCACTACGTGGTCGGCGAGTCCCTGTTCATCATCCTGTTCACCTATTTCTACACGGCGGTCACCTTCAACCCCGTCGACCAGGCGGACAACCTCAAGAAGTACGGGGGCTTCATCCCCGGGGTGAGACCGGGGCGGCCTACCGCCGAGTTCCTGGACCGCATCCTCGCCCGCCTCACGTTCCCCGGCGCGCTGTTCCTGGCGGCGGTGGCGGCCTTACCCACCCTGCTCATAACCCGCGCCCATGCCAACTTCTACTTCGGGGGCACCTCGATCCTGATCGTCATCGGGGTGGCGCTGGACACCATGAAGCAGCTCGAGGCGCAGCTGATGATGCGCAACTACGAGGGCTTCCTGAAATAGTCCGCGCGTGTCCGAACTCAACCTCATCTTGCTCGGCCCGCCCGGGGCGGGTAAGGGCACGCAGGGCGAACGCCTGAGCGAAGACTTCGGCCTGCCCTACGTCGTCACCGGCAATCTCCTGCGCGAGGCGGTCAGGGACGGAACCGACCTGGGCCACAAGGCCGAGAAGTACATGAAGGAGGGAGAGCTGGTCCCCGACGAGGTCGTCGTCGAGGTGATCCTCGAGCGAGTGCAGTCCGACGAGGCCCGCGACGGCTTTCTCCTCGACGGCTTTCCCCGGACCATCCCCCAGGCCGAGGCGCTGGGCGAGGCGCTGGGCGTGCTGGAGCGCGAGCTCACCGCCGTGCTCGCCATCGAGGTCCCCGACGACGAGGTCGTCCGCCGCCTCTCCGGCCGGCGCACCTGCGTCAAGGCGGGACACGTCTACCACCTCGAGTTCGATCCGCCCAAGCGCGAAGGTATCTGCGATCAGGACGGCTCGCGTCTGGTCCAGCGCGAGGACGACCGGGAGGACGTGGTGCGCAAGCGCCTGCGCGAGTACCACGATAAGACCGCACGGCTGGCCTCCTACTACGAGGAGCGCGGCCTGCTGCGGCGCTTCGACGGGTGCCGGCCCCCCGCCGAGGTCAACGACCACATCCGGGCCACCCTGGCCACGCTACGCCTCGAGGAGCGCCTGTAGGCCGTGATCATTCGCAAGACGCCCGAGGAGATCGACCAGATGGCCGCCGCCGGCGAGATCCTGGTGCGCACGCTGGCGCTGCTGGAGCGCAAGGTCCGACCCGGGGTGAGCACCGCCGAGCTCGACCAGGCGGCCGAGCGCTACATCCGCTCCCAGGACGCCGAGCCGGCGTTCAAGGGCTATCGCGGCTTTCCCGGTTCGATCTGCACCTCGCCCAACGAGATGGTCGTCCACGGGATCCCCGGTCCCTACCGTCTCAAGCGGGGCGACATCATCTCCATCGACGTGGGGGTCATCCACGAAGGCTGGGTGGCCGACGCCGCCCGCACCTTCCCGGTTGGGCCGGTCTCGCCGATCGCCGAGCGCCTGCTTGAGGCCACCCAGGCCTCGCTGTTCGCCGGGGTCGAGCACGTCCAGCCGGGAGGGCGCCTGGGCGCCGTCTCGGCGGCGATCCAGGCCACCGTCGAGGGGGCGGGGATGTCGATCGTGCGCTCGCTGGTGGGCCACGGCATCGGGCGCTCGATGCACGAGGACCCCCAGATCCCCAACTTCGGGGCTCCGGGGACCGGGCCCGAGCTCCAGGAGGGCATGGTGCTGGCGATCGAGCCGATGACCACGGCCGGTACGCACGCCGTGCGCATGGGCTCAGACAGCTGGGCGATCTACTCCCAGGACGGCTCGCTGACCGCCCACTTCGAGTTCACCGTGGCGGTCACCGCCCAGGGTCCCCGGATCCTGACGCCCTGGCACCTGGGGGCGGGCAAAAACGGCGGTCGGGCGCGGGGGATGGCGGCGGCGACCTGATAGCATGACCTGCTGCGCACCGGCGCCGTTTTGCGCTGCGAGCGTCCTCGATTTCTAGACGCGGGCGATGAGCCTCCCCCCGGGCAGCCCGCCGAATACCGAAAGGGATCATGAAGGTACGACCCTCGGTCAAGCCGATGTGCGAGAAGTGCAAGATCATCCGCCGCAACGGCGCGGTGCTGGTGATCTGCCAGAACAAGCGCCACAAGCAGCGCCAGGGGTAGCGCATGGCTCGAATCGCCGGGATCAACCTTCCGCTCAACAAGCGCGCCGAGATCGGCCTGACCTACATCTACGGAGTGGGCCGCTCGACGGCCAACCAGATGCTGGGGCAGGCCAAGGTCTCGCCCGACACCTACGTGCGCGACCTCACCGACGATGAGGTCAGCCGCCTGCGCGAGGTGATCGACCAGGGCCCGATGGTCGAGGGCGACCTGCGCCGCGAGCGCTCCCAGGACGTCAAGCGCCTGATGGAGATCGGCTGCTACCGCGGCATGCGCCACCGCCGGGGCCTGCCCGTCCGGGGCCAGAACACCAAGACCAACGCCCGTACCCGGAAGGGGCCCAAGCGCATGCAGGTGGCGGGCAAGAAGAAGGCGACCAAGAAGTAGATGCCCGCACCCAAGCGCCCTGCGCGCGGACGCCGCAAGGCCAAGAAGAACATCCCCGTGGGCCAGGCCCACATCAAGACGTCGTTTAACAACACGATCGTCGCGCTCACCGACAACGAGGGCAACGTGCTCGCGTGGGAGTCGGCCGGCGGCGCCGGCTTCAAGGGGTCGCGCAAGTCGACCCCGTTCGCCGCCCAGGTCACCGCCGACTCGGCGGCGCGCAAGGGCATGGACCAGGGCCTGCAGAAGATCGAGGTCTTCGTCAAGGGCCCGGGCTCGGGCCGCGAGACCGCGATCCGCTCGCTGCAGGCGGCCGGGCTCGAAGTCACCGGCGTGCGCGACGTCACCCCGCAAGCCCACAATGGCTGCCGCCCCCGCAAGCGGCGCCGCGTCTGACGCCATGGCCCGCGACCACTCCGCCCAGTGCAAGCAGTGCCGCCGCGAGGGCCAGAAGCTGTTCCTCAAGGGCGAGCGCTGCCTGACCGACAAGTGCGGCGTCGAGCGACGCTCCTACCCGCCCGGGGAGCACGGCCGCGGCCGCCAGCGCCAGAGCGAATACCGCGTGCAGCTGCGCGAGAAGCAGAAGGCCCGGCGTTACTACGGCGTGCTCGAGAAGCAGTTCCGCGGCTACTACGACAAGGCCTCGCGCCAGCCCGGGATCACCGGCCAGAACCTGCTCGCCCTGCTCGAGTGCCGCTTGGACAACGTACTGGTGCGCCTGGGCTTTGCCGCCTCCCGGCGCCAGGCCCGGCAGATGATCCGCCACGGCCACTGGACGCTCAACGGACGCCGGGTCAACATTCCCTCGGCCCAGGTGCGCCCCGGCGACGTGATCACGGTCAAGGCGGGCTCCGGCGCCGAGCAGATCATCCGCGACGCCACCGAGCTCACCGGGCAGATCCCCGCCTGGCTGCAGGCCGACCACGACTCGCTGACCGCCAAGGTGCTGCGCCGGCCCGAGCGGCGCGAGGTGGCCGCGCCCGTCCAGGAGCAGCTCATCGTCGAGCTGTACTCCAAGTAATCCGCTTTTTGCCAAGCGTCGCCGCGACGACGCACCAGGGGGCCCGCCGGGCCCCGAGATAACGAGACAGGACCCTGATGCTCGACTTTCAAATCCCTCGAATCACCAGCGAATCGGTCGACGAGAACCGTGGCTCGTTCGTGATCGAGCCGCTCGACCGCGGCTTCGGCTACACCTTCGGCAACTCGCTACGCCGCGTGCTGCTCTCCTCGTTGGCCGGAGCGGCCGTCACCAGCGTGCGGATCGAGGGCGTCGCCCACGAGTTCTCCACGATCAAGGGAGTCAAGGAGGACGTCACCGACATCGTGCTCAATCTCAAGGGGATCGTGTGCCGGATGCACTCCGACGCCACCGAGATCGAAGCGCCCCTGCTGTTCACCGGCCCGGGCGACGTCACGGCCAAGGACATCGACCTCCCGGCCGGCGTGGAGGTGCTCAACCCCGGAGTGCACATCGCCACCCTGGAGAAGAAGACCAAGCTCGAGCTGTACCTGACCATCGGTCGCGGCCGCGGCTACCGCCCGGCCGAGGAGAACAAGTCGCCCGACCAGCCGATCGGCGTGATCCCGATCGACTCGATCTTCTCGCCCGTGCGGCGCGTGGCCTACGCGGTCGATCAGGCCCGCGTCGGGCAGCGGACCGACTACGACAAGCTCACCCTGGACATCGAGACCGACGGGTCGGTCGAGCCCTCGGCCGCGCTGCGCGAGGCGGCCGAGCTGCTGATCAGCCAGCTGGCGATCTTCACCGACGCCGACCGCATCGAGGAGCTGCGCGCCGGCCCGGCCGGCCAGCTCGACGGCCACGGGGCCGGTCCCGTAGCCGCCCCCGCCGGGGCCGGGCCGCTGCCCGCCGCCCAGGGAGAGGAGCACGGCATCCTCATCGAGGAGCTCGAGCTGGGCGTTCGCTCCTACAACTGCCTCAAGCGGGCCGGCATCCAGACGGTGGGCGACCTGATCTCCAAGTCCGAGGCCGAGCTCAACGCGATCCCCAACTTCGGCAAGAAGTCGATCGACGAGGTCATCGAGACCCTGCACTCGCGGGGCCTGGACCTGCGCCAGGACTAGCGGGGCTCGCGGGGCGGCCATGCGCCACCAGAAGACCCGCAACAAGCTCAGCCGCAGCTCGGCTCACCGCCGGGCGCTGGTGCGCAACCTGGTCAAGCAGGTGCTCACCCACGAGCGCATCCAGACCTCCGAGGCCAAGGCCAAGGTCCTTCGCCCCGAGCTCGAGCGGCTGATCACGCTGGCCAAGCGCGGGGATCTGCACTCGCGCCGGCAGGCGCTGTCGGCCCTGGGCCAGGACAAGTTCGCCGTCTACAAGCTGTTCGAAGAGGTCGCTCCCCGCTACGCGGACCGGCCCGGCGGCTACACCCGCATCCTCAAGCTGGGCCCCCGCCGCTCCGACAGCACCGAGATGGTGCTGATCGAGCTCGTCTAGCAGGGTGCAAGATCCTCCTGGTTTGGGATCTATCTAGGTAGGAAGATCAATCCAAGGAGGGAGTCGTGAGGAAGCGACTTCCCCTCTTGGCCGTAGTGGGCGTGGTGGTGGCGATCGGCGCCATCGCCCCGGCGCAGGCGAGAAAGCCCAAGCCGGCCAGGCCCCATCCGGCCAAGTGCGGCCCCCACAACTCTGGCTACAACGCGTCGGGGGTGCTGATTCACGCCGCGCTGACCCCTTCGGCCAAGGGCCGCTACACCGGAACGCTCGAGGTCAACGTGACCAAGGCCAACCACCACGGCGCCACCGGAGATCAGACCTTCACGCTGACCAACGCCCGCGTGAAGTTCCACCACGGCGTCGATCCGGCCGCTCCGGCGGCGGGCAGCCGCGTCAAGCTGCACGGCAAGATCACCCAGCTACCCAAGAAGTGCCCGACCGCCGGTTTCACGCCGACGGTGACGGTCAAGAAGGTGGACATCAGCAAAGCCAAGAAGTAGCTCCGCTCCCCGGGGCCCGGCCCGGCCCGTGTCGGGCGGGCCCGGCCCCGGTCGGGCGCAGAGCGTAGGCCGGTCAGCCGTGCAGAAGCGACGGTCGTCGTCCCCGACGGCTCCAGAACGGAGATGTGGGCCAGCGGGGCTCCGCGTCGTAGTGGGCGGCCTGATGGATTAGATGCTCGTGCAGGAGGGCCGCGTATCCCTCGGCATAACGGCTCAGCGGCTCGACGTCGCCGGCCAGGCACGCCGCGGCCGCCGCCCGCCCCGCCTCCCGTCCCATGAGGAGCGCGGTGATCATGCCCTGCGAGGAGAGCGGGTCAAACGAGACCGCGGCGTCGCCGGCGGCGATCCAGCCCGGACCGGTCAGGGGGTCCAGGTATGACGTCGAGGCGTCGCAGATCCGGGCGGGGCCCTTAGCGCGATAGCCGCCGCGCTCGAGCGCATCGCGCACGCGCGGCGGAGGCGCGGGCTCCCAGCGCCCGTCGTGGGGGCCGCGAGCGCCGCGGTGGGAAAGCAGGTCGGCGTCGGTGAGGAACCCGATCATGCGACGCCGGCCCGGCACGGCGTGGGTGTACCACCAGCCTTCCGGAGCCGCCTCGACTGTGGTGCTGGTGTCGGGGTCCTCGCGCTCTGCCTGAAGCTCCCAGCACGCCGCCACCAGCCGGTCGAGCCGGCGGCGCCGGGCGCCCTGGCTGCGGGCCACGCGCGCGGCCCGCCCGGTCGCGTCGATCAACACCACGGCCGGCGAGCGGCGGACAGCGCCGTCTGAGACCGCGGCCCGCACCTCCCAGCCCTCCGCACCCCACGTCGCCTGGCTGAGCCGGGCCCCGCGATGGACGGTCACCCCTGCCGCCTCGGCGCGGGCCAGCAGCCCGCGGTCAAGCGCGGCCCGGTCGACGTGCCATCCCCGGCCGAACGGGCTGAACAGGAAGTCCACCGACGCGAGGTCATCTCTCCCCCACGCAGCCTCGTTTCCGTAGGCGGAGCGGTGGGCCTCGGGTGAGACGGCGCCCTCCCCGAACAGCTCGTCGAGCAGCGGCTCGCACCCGGGGGGCAGGCTCTCCCCCGCGCGGGCGGGCGGCCGCACGAAGTGCAGAAGCTCGACCTCGAGCCCGTGGGCGCGGGCGGCGACGGCGGCGGCGGTGCCCGCCGGGCCGCCTCCGATCACCGCGACGCTCGCCGGCGCGCGCGCTGCGCGGCGCGCCCTCACAGCTGGGGCACCCACAGGTCGGGCCCGTACTCGTGCCGGGGCTCGGCGGCAAAGCCGACGTAGGACTCGACCTTGAACGTCGCCGGGAAGTGCTCGTCGCCGGGGCCGGGGCGCTCGGCAACCATGCCCAGCTTTGGCCAGTCCCTGACCATCATCTCCAGGGTGGGCGGCCGGGTGGGCCGGGCGATGAAGCGCTCCCAGTCGTGGCGCCGGCGAAATGCCTGCATCCGCCCGGCGAGGGACCGACCGCGGTCCATGATCAGGCGGTAGTCGGCCTCGGTGAGCACCTGGTTGGGGATCCGCGCGGGCCAGAAGGTGGGCAGGACGCGCGAGATCCGCCTCTGATAGCCCGAGCGGCAGCTCGCCGCGTCGCTGTGCCAGGGCACGCCCAGCCAGCGCGTGAGCTCGCCCGGCGCACAGCCCTGCAGGGGACCGTTTGGGCTGAGCGCCACACGGGGGGTGAGCTCCTGACCCCAGTCGTGAAAGTCCACCGCCGTGCTGCGCATGCGCAGCCGGAACGCCGACTGCCACAGCGTGGGGGCGCGCATCACCCAGGGCGCCTCGATCCCGGGGTGATAGGCCCCGCCCAGGCACGACTCCAGCGCGGCGCGGTCCAGCGCGGCGGGTTGATCGGCCACGGCCAGCTGCGAGAGCGACGTCGGCCGGTGCAGTTGGGAGCGGTCATCGACGAACTGGCCACGGGCCCAGGCACCGAGCTTGCGGTACTGCAGGGCGGTCACGGCCAGGTACTGACGGGTGCTGGTCTCCGGGAAGGCGATCGCATCCCCGTACAGCTGTGGCGTTAGGCGCGGCTGGGCCGAGCGGAACGACGGGTCGCGGAACCGGCGGTAGAGCTGGGCCCGGAAGGAGGCGCCGGCGGCCGAACGGTCGGCGAGGCGCTCGAGCATCGCCGGGGCGAGCCAGTCCTCGTTGCTCCCGAAGCCGTTGCTGCGCAAGTAGCCGGCGTTCACCCACTGCATGTCCACCAGCCGGGAAAAGAGCGGCAGGATGTCGTCGGCGAAGCTCACCGGCCCGGCGCCTAGCATGCCGGCGCTGACCAGGGCGGATCGAGCCGAGTCGTAGAGCGAGACCAGGCCGGGTCCCATCCCCGGGCCGTAGTTGGGGGGCGTTGCCAGCACCCACGCGGGCTCGGCCTCGATGCGTCGGCCGCCGAGGCGCACGGTGGCCCGGACCGGCCCGTCGCAGACGTCGTCAGCCCAGCCGTTGTCGCCCGAGAACGTCGCCAGCGGAGCGTTGCCGGGAGAGTAGCCCCCGCCCGCGGCGGGGAGGAAGACGAGACGCCCGTCGGCGTCGGTCATCAGCTCGCCCAGGCCCACCCTCTGACCGAGGAACGAGCCGCCGTCCAGCGGCACCGGTCCGTGCGCCCGGCCGCTGACCGAACGCTCGTCGGCGGCGACCACCAGGCGCCGGCGCTCCTTGACCGCCGGGTTGCGGCGTAGAGCCGGCTTGGCCCCCGGGAGGTCGAAGGCGATGCCGAAGTCGTACCAGTCCGCCTTGCTGTTGGCCACGTTGACCCGCCAGGTGATCTGGGCGTCCCCGGCGGTCAGCTCGCGCACCACCCGACCCGATCGATCGAGCCCGTAGACCCGGAAGCGAGCGGCCTGGCGCGCCACCGCGCCGCGCGCGTCCTTGAAGCCCGAGGGGGCCCGAGGAAGGGTCCCGGGGACCTCGGGCCCGAAGAAGAAGGCGTCCGGGCTGTTTCCCACGCGCGCGATTCCCACCGCCGGGTGGATCGCCGCCCGGACGATGCGATCGTCCTCGCCTCCCCCACAGCCGGTCGCCCAGGGCAGGCCGGCGGTGGCCGCCGCCGCCGCGCTGGCCTGAACAAAGGCGCGGCGCGTCACCAGCGCGCCCGGGCGCTCCCCGGGCGGGCGCGATCGCTCTGCGGTGTCCGCGGTCAAGCGCTGGGTCGCCTTGTGTCGATGATCGCTGGTGTCGAGAATCGGTCGGTAGGGCCCCGGCCCGCGCCGGGCGGGCCGATCCTGTCAGCCGCTTCGAGCTGCGTCCAGGGTGGAATTCGGGACCGCCTGCGGTGGCATCGGGGCCGCCCTCTACCCTGGGTCTCAGGTACGTCGAGGAAAGGTCCCATGGCCAAGACCAGCCAAGAGCGCCAACGAGAGCGAAGAGCCGAGCGCCTGAAGGAGATCAAGCGCCAAGTCGACGAGGGATCGCTCGTCATCCGCAAGATGACCGCGCGCGAACGCGCCAAGTACGCGCCCCGCGCCAAGCCGGACTCGAGCCGGCGCAACCGCCCCCGACGCTAGGCCCCGATCTCAGGCGGCCAGCGGGGCGGGCTGGGGAGCCCGACCGGTCCGCAGACGATCGAGCAGCACCGCCGGGCTGCCGCGGCGAGGCGACAGGGTGATCGCCCGGCGGCGGGTGAACTCCACGCCGCCCTGACCCGGGCGCAGCTCGAAGCGGCGAAGCAGCGCGCGCAGGACGACCTTCATCTCGACCGTGGCGAAGCTCGCGCCCAGGCAGCGCCGCCGACCGCCCCCGAACGGCAGCCAGGTGTAGGTGCCGGGCGGCTGCTCGAGGAAGCGCTCGGGGCGAAACGCGTAGGGGTCGGGGTAGACCGCGGCGTCGTGGTGGACCAGGTATGCGCTGGCCACCAGCGCGGCACCCGGCGGGTAGGTCCACGGCCCGATGGTGACCGGCTCCTTGACCAGCCGCGGCTCGGCGTTGGGCAGGACCGGGCGCCGGCGCAGGGTCTCCTGGACGGTGGCGGTCAGGTAGGCGTCGCGCTCGCCCGCCGGTCCTGACTCTGCGGCGTCGCCCCCGCCTCCGGCGCCGCCCTCGCCGTCGGCGTCGACCTCGGCGCGCAGACGGCGCAGCGGGCCTGGGTTTCGCAGCAGGGCGTGGACCGCCCAGGCCAGCTCGGAGGCGGTCGTCTCGTGCCCGGCCACGAGCATGGTCATGAGCTCGTCGCGGATCTCCTGGTCGTCCATGGGCGAGCCGTCCTCGTGGCGGGCCTGGAGCAGAAGCGCCAGCACGTCGTCGCGGTGGGGTGAGTCCGCGGCGTCGCCGGCCGGGCCCTGTGCGGCCCGCCGCCGCTCCTCGATTAGGGCGAACACCAGCTCATCGGCGTGGGCCATGGCCTCGGCGAACTCGCGCGCCGGGGCAAACAGGGCGAGGGCGCGCTCAGGGAGCGGCAGCAGCGACAGGGGATTGGTGCCGAAGCGCAGGATCCGGGTCAGCCGCTGGCGCAGCTCCTCGAGCCGCTCGCCGTCGTCCAGGCCGAAGACCGTGCGCAGGATGATCTCCAGGGTCAGACGCTGAAAGCGGGGATGAAGCGCGATCTCCCGATCGCGCGGCCAGGAGTCGAGCTCGCGCTCGGTGAGCTCGGCCATGAGCCCGCACAGGGCCTGGACGCTCTCGCCGTGAAAGGCGGGGAGCAGCAGCTTGCGCTGCTCGAGGTGGGGCTGCTCGTCGAGCAGGATCACCGAGTTGACCCCCACCACCGGCTCCAGCACGGCGGCGCCCTCGCCCGGATGGAGCACCGCGGGGTCGGCCATGAATGCCTGCTTGATCTCCTCGGGATCCGAGAGCTGCACGAAGGGCGGCGTGCGCAGCAGGTTGAGGGTGAAGCGGGGCCCGTAGGTGCGGCGGCAGCGCTCGAGCAGGGGGATCGTCCGGCTCCACCAGGCGAGCGTCTGCACCGCCGCCGGCGCGCGGGGCCCCGGCGGCAGCCCGTCGGGGACGGGCGGGGGGGCGGGCTCTGCGGGCTCCCGGGTGATTGACTGCGGACGCGCGGCTACCTGGCTCATGGCTTCTCCCATCGGCAGCACCTCTCCGCCGGATCTCCCCGGCCCGGCACTCTACGCCTAGGCGGTGTCCGCTTCCACCGACACGTCGGCGGCGGGGGCGGCGGGACCCGGGCCGGTTACCCGGCTGACGATCGAATACGACGGGTCCGGCTTCTCGGGCTGGGCGCGCCAGGCGGGGCTGCGCACCGTCCAGGAGGAGCTCGAGCGCGCCCTGGCCACGATCCTGGGCCAGCCGCCGGGCCTCACCGTGGCCGGGCGCACCGACGCCGGCGTGCACGCGTGGGGGCAGGTGGCCAGCTACCCTGGGGAGGCGGTCGACCCCGCGAGCGTCAACGGGCTGCTGCCGGCCGACGTGTGCGTACTCGACTCCCGGCCGGCGCCGGCGGGCTTCGACGCCCGCCGCTCGGCGCGCTCGCGCACCTATTGCTACCGGCTGCTTCACCGCCGGGCGCGCAGCGCGTTCGAGCGCGGCCGGGCGCTGTGGTGGCCGCGACGGCTGGCCCGCGCCGACCTGCACGAGTGCGCCGCGGCGCTAGAAGGCAGCCACGACTTCACCGCCTTTACCCCCGCCCAGACCGAGCACGTGCGCTTCGAGCGCCAGGTCCTGGGGGCCGTGTGGCGCGAGCACGGCGACCTGCTCGAGTTCTGGATCGAGGCCGACACCTTCATGCGCCACATGAACCGGATCCTGGTGGGGACGATGCTCGAGGTGGCGAGCGGGCGACGTAGCCTGGGCTCCTTCCGGGAGCTGCTCGCCGGGCGCCCCCGCTCAGCGGCCGGCGCCACCGCCCCCGCCCACGGGCTGTACCTGGCCCGGGTGGGCTACCCCGATCCGCCCGCCGGCGGCTGACCGGCGCCGGAACCCCGACCGGGCCCCCCGCCGCTCCGGGGCGCTGCATCGCCCCCGAATATCCTCACATGGGTGCGCGTGCTGCTCACCAACGACGATGGCATCGGCGCCCAGGGTCTACACACCCTGCGGCGCACGCTGCAGGAGGTCGCGGGCGTCGAGCTGGCGGTGATCGCCCCCGACAGCAACCGCTCGGCCACCGCCCGCTCGATAACCACCGGGCGCCCGCTGCTGGTGCAGGAGGTGCAGTTCGAGGACGGCACGGTGGGCTACGCGACCGACGGGACGCCGGTGGATTGCGTGCGCTTTGCCAGCCTGGGGTTGATCGACGGCTTCGAGGCCGAGCTGGTCGTCTCGGGCATCAACCACGGCTCCAACCTGGGCGACGACATCACCTACTCGGGCACGGTGGCGGCGGCCCTGGAGGGGCTGGTGCTCGGCCTGCCCAGCCTCGCCGTCTCCCAGCAGTCCTCCGCCCGGGAGCTCGACTTTCGCCTCGGGCGCCACTTCGAGTTCGACGTGGCGGCGGACTTCGTGGCCGGCCTGGTGGACGAGCTTCGCGACGCTCCGCTGCCCGCGGGGACGCTGCTCAACGTCAACGTCCCCGGCGGGCGGCCCGAGGGCGTCGAGGTCACCCGTCTGGGCAAGCGCATCTATCGCGACGAGCTAAAGCCCGCCCCCGAGCAGGAGGAGGGTAGCCGCCGCTACTGGATCTACGGCTCGGATCCCGGCTATGAGGACGAGCCGGGGACCGACCTGGCCGCGGTGGCGGCGGGACGGATCGCGGTCACGCCGCTGAACTTCGACCTCACCGACCTGGCCGGGATGGACGCGCTCGCGCGGCGCGACCTCGGTCGCCTGGTGGTCCCGGCCGCGCGCGAGGTCGAGTGAGCGTCCCCGCGCAGGCGAAGAAGCGCGCCGCCGAGCTGCGCGAGCAGCTCACCCACCACGCCCATCGCTATTACGTCCTCGACGATCCGGAGATCGGCGATGACGTCTACGACGCGCTCATGGATGAACTCCGGGCGCTCGAGGGCGAGCACCCCGCCCTGGCCGCGCCCGACTCGCCCACCCAGCGGGTGGGGGGCGAGCCGGTCGAGCACCTGGCCAAGGTCTCCCACCTGCAGCCGATGCTCTCGCTGGACAACGTGCGGTCGGCCGAGGAGCTGGGGGCCTGGCTTTCGCGCATGCGGGGACACCTGGCTCGGGAGGGGATCTCCGATCCGCGCTTCGAGTTCGTGGCCGAGCCCAAGATCGACGGGCTGGCGATCTCCCTGGTCTACCGCGACGGGGTGCTCGAGCGCGGCGCCACCCGGGGCAACGGGCAGATCGGCGAGGACGTCACCCACAATCTGCGCACCATCAAGACGATCCCCCTGCGCATCGAGGACGCCCCCCCGGTGCTCGAGGTGCGCGGCGAGGTGTACATGTCGCTGCCCGACTTCGCCGCCCTCAACGAGCGCCGGGCCGAGCAGGGCCTGTCCACGTTTGCCAACCCCCGCAACTCGGCCGCGGGGACGGTGCGCCAGCTCGACCCCGCCCTGGCCGCCGAGCGACCCCTGTCGATGTGGTGCTACGGGGTGGGGAGGGTCGAGGGCCTTGAGCTCCCCACCCACTGGGAGGCGCTGCAGTGGCTGCGCTCCCGCGGCTTTCGCATCAACGCCGACGTGCAGATGCTGGGCTCCGAGGAGGAGGTGATCGAGCAGTGCCGGGCGTGGGAGGGGCGCCGGGGGGCGCTGGACTTCGAGATCGACGGGGTCGTGGTCAAGGTCAACGACGTCGAGTTGCAGCGGCGGCTGGGCGCGGTGGGCAACGCCCCTCGGTGGTCGGTGGCGTGGAAGTTTCCCCCCACCACCGCGGTGACCCGGTTGCAGGCGGTGCAGTGGAACCCGGGCCGGTTCGGCGACCTGCACCCGTTCGCGGTGCTCGAGCCGGTGGCCGTCGGCGGGGTCACGCTCAAGCTGGCCACGCTGCACAACGAGGAGGACCTGCGGCGCAAGGACGTCCGCCCGGGCGACGACGTGGTCGTGCTGCGCGCCGGCGACGTCATCCCCCAGGTGCTCTCGCCCGCGCCCCACGTGGCCGAGCGCTCCGACCGCCGCCGCCCGCCGCGCCCGCCCAAGCGCTGCCCGGTGTGCCGGACGCCGACGGTCAAGGCCGAGGGGGCGGTGTTCACCCGCTGTCCCAACCGCCTGTGTCCCGGGCGCCAATGGCAGCTGCTCAAGCACTTCGTCGCTCGCGGGGCGATGGACATCGATGGGCTGGGCGAGAAGCAGGTGGCCATGCTGATGGACCGGGGCCTGGTGCGCTCGGCCGCCGACTATTACCGGCTCGATCCCGCGCAGCTGGCCGAGATCGAGGGCTACGGGGAGGTGTCGATCCAGAACTTGCTTTCGGCGATCGAGCGCTCCAAGGAGCGTCCGTTTGACCGCGTGCTGTTCGCGTTGGGGCTCGAGGAGGTGGGCTTTGTCACCGCCCGCTCGCTGGCCCAGCAGTTTCGGTCGATCGACGGGTTGCTGGCGGCGTCGGTGGAGGAGATCGAGCAGACCCCGGGGGTAGGACCCAAGATGGCGGCCGCGATCCACACCCAGCTGGCCGATCAGGGCACGCGCGAGCTGATCGGCGAGTTGCGCCAGGCCGGGCTTCGCTTCGAGCTCGAGGGGCCGCCGCCGGGAGAGGGGCGGTTGGCGGGAAAGACGCTGGTGCTCACCGGGACCCTGCCCACGCTCACCCGCGAGCAGGCCACCGAGCGGATCTTGGGCGCCGGGGGGCGGGTCACCGGCTCGGTATCCAAGAACACCGACTACCTGGTGGCCGGCGACAGCGCGGGCACAAAGCTCGCCAACGCCGAGCGCCTGGGCGTGCCGGTGATCGACGAGGCCGGTCTGCTGAAGCTGCTCGGCGCCTAGCCGAACCCAACCCTCGGGGTCAGCCGTCGTAGCGGGCCAGGGCGCTGGCCATCGCGTCCTGGGCCGAATGGGCGGTGCTTACGTCGACCGAGTTCATGAGGAAGGCGAAGGCCAGCGTGTGCCCGTCGGCGGCGCGACAGTAGCCGGCCAGGTTGGAGACGTAGTTGAGCGTCCCGGTCTTGGCCTGGCAGCGGCCCTGGGCCGCCGTACCCCTCATGCGGTGAGCGAGCGTTCCGGTGCTCCCCGCCACCGGCAGCGCGCCGATCACGGCGGGGCCGATGGGCAGCGAGCGCAGCTTGGACAGCAGGGCGACGATCTGGCGGGGGCTGGTGTGGTCTGACCGCGACAGGCCCGAGCCGTCGACCACGGTGGGATGGATGCCCAGCGCGGCGATCTGGCCGCTCACCACCTGGGCGCCGGCGGGGGTCGATCCGTGGCCGCCGAACGTGGCGCCGAGGTCCTTGAGCAGCATCTCAGCGAAGAAGTTGTCCGACGGGCCGAGGGTCATGGCCACCAGGGTGCGCAGGGGGGGCGAGAGCGCTTGGGCGAGCAGAACGCTGTTGGGCGGGGTGCGCCCGGTGCGGGTGCGCTGGGAGACGTGCACCCCGCCGGTGCGCAGGGCGTGGGAGAAGCGGTCGGAGGCGAAGTCGGCCGGGGTGGGCGCCCGGGCGGTTCCGCTTTCCTGGCGGGCGCCGCGGTCAAACGCCAGACCGCTCAGGTCCCCCTCGATGTCCGAGTCGTAGCCGTAACCGGTGCGCGGCCCGCCGCGGCGGGAGTCCAGGAACGACTCGTCGCCCACCACGTGGCCCTGGAGCTGCTTGAGGCCGCCGCTGGCGATCACCGCGTGCACCAATGCCCCGACCGTGGCCCCCTGGCCGTCGTAGTTGCGGCGGATGAAGCTCGAACTGCCGAAGGTGGGGTCGCCCCCGCCGCGCAGGTAGAGGTTGCCGCGCAGGATGCCCGCGGCGTCGGGGGGCTGGGGGGCATAGACCCGCGTGGCCAGGCGGCCCTGGGGGCCGAAACGAAGCAGGGCGGTAGTCATCGTGTAGAGCTTCTCCACCGAGGCGGGGATGCGCGCCACGGTCGAGCGCTGGGAGAACAGGGAGGCCCCGGTGTTGAGGTCGACCACGTAGGCGCTGGCTCCGGATCCCACCCGAGCCATCTGCCGGTCCAGCCTCGAGCTCAGGGCATCGGCCTGATAGGCGGTGGGGATCGACCACGCCGCCGCCGATCGGGCCGGGCCTGGGGGGGTGGCGCGCGTGGCGGCGCCTCCGCCCGGCGCGGCCCCCGCCGCGCCGGCGCCCACTGCCGCGGTGGCGGCGAGCAAGAGGGCAAGCCCAATCGCTCTCATGGGGCGATGGTGGAACACCGGCGGCCTAGAATAGGTGCGCCATGGGCAAGGTGGTAAAGCTCGAGCCGGCGGTCGACAAGCGTCCCGCCAAGGCCTCGGGCAAGCGCGCCGCTCCGCGCCGGCGCCCGTCGCGCTCGAAGACGGCGCTGGTGCTCGGGGGCGGAGGGTTCACCGGTGGCGTCTATCAGATCGGCGCCCTGCGGGCGCTCGATCTGCTGTCGGTCAACCGCACGGTCAACCAGTTCGACGTCTACGTGGGGACCTCGGCGGGGGCGTTCATCGCGGCGATGACCGCCAACGGCGTCACGCCCGAGGAGATGATGCGGGTGGTCAGCCGCCAGGGCCCCTCCCCGTTCCGGGACATCGACCTGGGCACGCTGCTGCAGCCCAACCTGCTCGAGTGGGCCAGGGCCGGCGCGCTGATGCCGCTGCGCGCGCTGTCGCTCGGGCGCCAGCTGGTGGGTCAGCTCGGGCAGGTGTCGATCATGGACCTGCTGCTGGGCTTGGCTGAGGGGCTGCCGTCGGGCGCCTATTCGGGCGCGGGGATCGAGCGTTACGTGCGCCTGGTGCTCTCGGACCCCGACCGCGCCGACGACTTCCGCATGCTCGAGTCGGAGCTGTACCTGGCGGCCACTGACCTCGACACGTGCGAGCGGATCGTCTTCGGAAGCCCGGAGTGGGACGACATCCCGATCTCCAAGGGCGTGCGGGCCTCGACGGCGCTGCCGATGGTCTACGCCCCGGTCAAGGTGCGGGGGCGCGAGCTGGTCGACGGGGGCATCGTCTCCACCACCAACGTGGACATCGCCGTCGAGGCGGGGGCCAAGTTCATCGTCGTGGTCAACCCGCTGGTCCCGTTCGTAAACGACTTCTCCAAGCAGGTACGCGCGCTCAACGGGCTGCGGCCGCGGCGGGTGTCGGACATGGGCTTTCCCCAGATCGGCTACCAGGCGTTCAAGCTGCTGGCCTACCAGCGGCTGCACGAGATGGCCCGTCAGTGGGAGGAGCGCTATCCGGGCGTGGACATCGTCCTGATCGAGCCCGAACCCGACGACGAGCTCATGTTCCAGACCTCGATCATGAACTATGCCTCGCGCATCGACATCGCCCGCCACGGCTTTCAGTCGGTGACCTATCGGCTGGCCGACGACTACGAGCGCTTTCGCGAGATCTGCCACCGCCATGGCATCGAGATCTCGGCCACCCGGGTGCGCAAGGTGGTCAAGCACTTCGCCGCCGAGCGGGAGAAGACCCGGGCCTGGCGCAAGATCCTCGAGCAGACCACGGGCACGCTGCTGCGCCAGTCCGCCTCCCAGGACTAGGCCGGCGCCGCTCAGTCGGCCAGCGCGTTGGGCAGCGCGGACAGAAAGCGAGCGCTGGCCGGCTCGTCCTGAACCGACACCCGCACCCGGCGGGGATCGCCCAGCGGACCGCCCTGGGCGACGATGATCCCCGCCCGGCCCAGCGCATCGGCGAACTGGGCCCCGGACACCCCGGGGCGCCCGAGCCAGAGGAAGTTGGCGCGGCTGTCCGAAGCCTGGACTCCCATCCGACGGACCTCCGAGATCAGGCGATCGCGCTGCTCGCCCACCGCGGCGGCGCGCTGGATGGTCATCGGCCCGCAGCTGCGCAACGCCTCCAGGGCGCCGGCGCGGGTGAGGTCGTTGATCCCCAACTCGGGCTCCAGCTGCTCGAGCATGAGCTCGGCTCCTTCGCCCCCCACCGCGTAGCCGCAGCGCAGGCCCGCCAGCCCCCACGCCTTGGAGAAGCTTCGAAACACCAGCAGACGAGAGTGCTCTTCGAGCAGGCCCAGGCCGGCGCGGGCCGCGTCGGGCCCGGCGAAGTCGACCAGCGCCTCGTCGAGGAGCACGATCACCCGTTCGGGCAGGGCGCCGAGCAGCTCGGCCAGCTCGCCGGGCGCCATGTGCTCGCCGGTGGCGTCGTTGGGGTTGGCCAGGGCCACCACCCGGGTGCGGGGGTTGACCGCCTCGAGCAGCGCCGCGGCCGAGAAGCCGGGGACGGGTACCGCCGCCCCGCGGGCCCGGCGGGCGAGCAGGGGGAGCTGGGGGTAGCCCGGCCAGGGGCACACCAGCTCGTCTCCCGGCTCGATCAGGCTGAGGATCGCCGAGCCCAGCAGCTGGGCGGCGCCGTTTCCCACCACGATGCGCTCGGCGGGAAGCTCCAGCACGTGGGCGAGCTCGTCGCGCACGCTCTCGCCGCTGCGCCCCGGGTAGCGATGCAGCCCGCGCCGGGCGACGTAGGTGACCGCGTTGACCACGTAGGGGTGGGGGAGGTGGGGCCAAGTGGTGCTCGAGAGGTCCAGCGGCTCGACCACCGCCAGGGCCTTGCGCTTGCGCTCGGCGGCGCGCTCGCGCAGACGGGCGTTGACCTCCTCCTCGCTCATCGCCTCGAACTGGCGGTAGTAGTCGAGCAGACCCATGATCGCTCGGTCAGCGCGTTGGTCGGCCAGGGCGCGGAAACGGGCGGTCGGGGTGCGGACCGGCCGCCGCGCTCACGCGCCGTTTCGCGGCATCAGCTCGGAACCCAGCCCGGCGATGAACACGATCCAAACGGTGAACAGGACGCCGCCGACCACGGCGGTGATCCAGAAGATCGGGCCCATCACGCCGCTGCGCTGGTCGTGACCAGCCGCCCGCCGCACCAGGATCCACGCCTGGTCCATGCGGCGCATGACCACCAGGCCGACCAGCAGCGTGAACATCAGGCCCACGAACGCGGCGGTGATGCCCAGCTCGACGCTGTCGGTCCGGTAGTCGACCTGGGAGCCCACCCATAGCCAGGCCACGGGCAGCGGCCCCCAGAAGGTCAGGTTCACCAGACCGATCCCCATCAGCAGCCCGGTGGCCAGCGCCGAGTCAAACCGGCGACGGATCTCGCTTCCGTGCTCGGGCAGCGCCCGGTACCTCACCGGCGCGGTGCCCGGTCGACGGCCAATGAACAGCCCGCCGTTGTCGGTCGGATCGGTGCGCATGTCAGAGGAGTCGGCCCATCCGTTGGCCGAACCCTGCAGGATAGGGGCTAGGAACGCCCCGGCGGCTAGGTGGGCGCGCCGGCGTCAGCCCGCGGGCCCCAGGGCCTCCTTCGCCGCCCGACGCCGCAGGCGGTCGAGGCGTCGACGCTGGGAGCGGGCGCGCTCGATCAGCTCATCGAATTTCACCCGGCGCAGGCGGGAGTCCTCGCCGTGGGTGTGGCGCAGCGCCTCCCACAGCGCGAGCTTGGCCTGCACCCCCAGCCCCAGCAGCTCGAGCTCCTCGAGGCGGCTGAGCGGCGAGTAGCGGATCAGCCCGCCGTTGAGCTTGAGCCGACCGGCTTTCTCGGCGGCCCACGAGACGGCGAGCTTGAGCGGATCGCGGCGGATCGCCAGGCGGTCCATGACCTCGACCAGCGCGGCGCGATCCTCGCCGATCTCCGTGGCCAGCTCGGCGAGCGCGGCGCCGTAGTCGTTGCCGCGGTTGCTGCCCGCCAGGCGCCGGGCCAGCTCGTGGCCCGCGGTGGCGCCCGCGCGGTGGTCGTTCAAATAGATCGAGAGCTTGTCGGCGCTGGGCAGCGGCCCCATCGCGTGGAGTCTGTCAGGAGGTGACCGGACCTAGTCGTCGAGCTTGTCGCGCTCGGGAGCCTCAGGCTGCTCGGCTTCGGGGTCCTGGGTGGGGTGCGGCTCGCTCGTGCTGGTGGCCCCGGGCGCGGGGCTCGCGTCGCCGTCCTGGGGAGAGCGCGGATCCGCTCGCCGCTCGTAGGGGTCGGGCCATTCGCTGGGGTCGGGTTCGCCGACCGGCGTATTGAGGGAGTGATGCGGGTCTTCGTCGCGCGATCGGTCCCCCGGGTCCCCGCCCGGGGGCTCGGGAAAGCCAGACGGCGGTTGCTCCTGGGAGCGCCGGCGGGAAGCTTCGTCGCTCATGCAATGCGACTACCCCCGCGTGGGGGACGCAAACCCGCCGGGCGAGCACGGGCGCCTGGGGGCCGGACCAGTGGCGTTTTGACCCTCGGAGGCGGGGGTAGGCGCTCGACATGCGACAGGACGAACGAGAACACGAGCTGGTCCGCACCCAGGAGGATGAGGCCGCCCGCGAAGCGGCGGAGATCGGGGGCCAGCCGGGCGAGGTTGAGCGCGATCCCGCGCAACGTCCGGTGAGCGAGGCCGGCGGCGCCGAGGCCGAGGGCTTCGAGCAGGCCGAACGCGAGCTGGCCGACAACGCCGAGCATGGCATGGGCCACGGCAGCCCCCGCCATCACGCCTTTTCCCCCGAGGTCGAGTCCAACCGCTCGGGGGCTGTCTACGGAGACGCCGATGAGCTCGAGTCCACCGGCCGGGAGGGCAGCCGCGAGGACACCGAGCCCGATCGGCGCGACCACACGCCCACCGCGGTGGATCCCCCCGACGACGAGCCCAGCTGAGCGGGCCCGTGGCCGGCGTGGCCCTCATCACCGGATCGGACTCGGGGATCGGCAAGGCGACCGCGGTCGCGCTCGCCGAGCGGGGTCTGGACATCGGGATCACCTGGCACGAGGACGAGGCGGGCGCCAGCGACACCGCCCAGGAGGTCCGCGCCCACGGCCGCCGCGCCGAGGTGCGCCGGGTCGATCTGGGCGACGCCGCCGCGGGAGGCGCGGCCGTGCACCAGCTGGCCGACGCCCTGGGAGGGATCACGGTGTTCGTCAACAACGCCGCCACCGGTCATCACGACGCCTTCCTGGAGCTCGACCTGGACCGTTTCCGCCACGTGCTGGAGGTCGACCTCCTCGGGGCGTTCGCCGCCGCTCAGGCCGCCGCCCGCCGCATGGTCGCCGCCGGCCACGGTGGGCGGATCGTCAACGTCACCTCCGTGCACGAGCACGTACCCCTGCGCGGGGCGGCGGCCTACTGCTCCGCCAAAGGGGGCCTGGGCCTGCTCACCAAGGTCATGGCCCTCGAGCTGGCCGAGCACGGGATCACGGTCAACTCGATCGCCCCGGGGGAGATCGCCACGCCGATGACCGACGCCGAGGACGTCGATCCCCGCGGCGAGGAGCGCCCCGGGATCCCGCTCGGCCGTCCCGGCGATGCCCGCGAGATCGCCGCGGCGATCGCCTACCTGGCCTCGCCCGAGGCCACCTACGCCACCGGCGCCTCGTTCGTCATAGACGGCGGCCTGCTGCTGATGGCCGCCCAGGCCAACCAGCTGGTGACCGGCTAGACGAAAGCTCCGGGGCCCCCGGCGGGCGCACCGGCGGTCAGGACTGCTCCCGGGGGCAGAACACGGTCGTGCGACCGCCGATCCGCGTGCGCTCCAGCCGCGTTCCGCACCGCGGACACGAGCCGCCCCGGTGATCGCGCGACCCGGTGAGCCAGCTTCGCTTGGCGGGGACCAGCCCGTGGGGCAGCGAGTCGCGCAGGACCTTTTGGATCTTTCGGTACAAGGTCGCCTCCTCGCGCTCGTCGAGGGAGGAAACCCGCCGCCGGGGGTCGATGCGGGCCTGCCACAGCGCCTCGTCGGCGGTCAGATTCCCCAGGCCGGCGGCCACCTTCTGGTCCATGAGCGCGACCTTGATCGACGAGCGACGCCCGCCTAGGCGCTCGCGGAAGCGAGCGGGAGAGACCTCCAGCCAGTCCGGGCCCAGTCGCCCGGTGATCGACTCCAGCGCCTTCGGGTCTCGAGCCAGCCAGATGCCGCCGAACTTGCGCATATTGCGGTATCGCAGCTCGCCATCGGCGAAGACGAGCACGAGCCGGTCGTGCCGATGGCGAGGCTCCCCGGAGGACCACTCCAGCGATCCGGTCATGCCGAAGTGCAGCACCAGTGCCGGACCGCCCGTGGGGCAGATCAGCAGCTTGCCGTGGCGGTAGGGATCGCGGAATCGCCGCCGCGCCAGGGCCCGGGCCAGCGATCGCGGGCTGGTCTTGCGGGTCATCGTCCGATCGACTGCCTCGACGCGCGAGACCGTCTTGTTCGCCGCGTGTCGGGCGAAGGTGCGGCGAAAACCCTCGACGTCCGGCAGCTCGGGCATGAACCCACTATTCCCGTCGGGCGCCCCGACACTCGCCCCCGGGCCGGATGCCGGGCGCTTGGGGCGGGGCGTTCGTTTGTCCGGGGCGCGGACGGGTACAGGCGGCCTAGCCATGGCCGACGGCGAAAAGGTGGGCGCCGAAGCGTTCCTGCCCGAGCGGTTGTCGCTTCCGCGCATGCGCGAGGCGGCGGCGGGCTGCCGGGGCTGTCACCTACACCAGCACGCCACCCAGACGGTCTTTGGCGAGGGTCGGCGCAGCGCTTTGCTGATGTTGGTCGGCGAGATGCCGGGCGACCGCGAGGACCTCGCCGGTCGACCGTTCGTGGGTCCCGCGGGAAGAGAGCTCGACAAGGCGCTCGAAGCGGTGGGCATCGACCGGCGCGAGGTCTACGTGACCAACGTGGTCAAGCACTTCAAGTTCGAGGAGCGCGGCAAGCGACGCATTCACCAGACGCCCAAGCGACCGGAGATCGATGCCTGCCGGCCCTGGCTCGACAGCGAGATCGAGGTGGTGCACCCCCGCGCCCTGGTCCTGCTCGGCGCCACCGCGGCCAAGGCGATCTTCGGCTCGAGCTTTACCCTGTCGCGACACCGGGGCGAGACCCTGCCGGCCGAGCTGGCCCCGATCGTTACCGCCACCATCCATCCCTCGGCGATCCTCAGGGCTCCCTCCGAGGCCCGCCAGCGCGAGCGCCAGGGGTTCACCAACGACCTGCGCGCAGTGGCCCGGGCGCTCGCCCAGACCGCCTGAGCACAGGCTGGGACCGCTAGCCTGCGGCGCTCTGATGCCCACCCCGCCGCCGTTTCCTCCGCCCGGGACGCTCCGGCTCAAGCTGGTCAACTCGCTCTCCTCGGCCAACGTGGCGCTCTATCGGCTGACCGGCGGGCGCCTGGGGGGCAAGGTCTCGGGCGCCCCCGTGCTACTGCTTGATCACGTCGGCCGCAAGAGCGGCAAGTCGCGCACCACCCCGGTGCTCTACCTGGAGGACGGGTCAGACCTGGTGGTCGTCGGATCGCGGGGGGGCTCGGACGATCCGCCGTCGTGGTGGCTGAACCTGAAGGCCAACCCGGCCACCACGATCCAGGTCGGCTCGCGGCGACTTGATGTCGTCGCCCGCCAGGCCAGCGGCGAGGAAAAGCAGCGGCTGTGGCCGCGCCTGGTGGAGATGTACTCCGATTACGCGGTCTACGCGCGGCGCACCGAGCGCGAGATCCCGGTGATCATCCTCAGCCCGGCGCCCTAGGACGCCAAGCCGCATCAGCTCGCCGTCGCCGGCGAGCCCAGCTCCGATCGGGGCGAGGCCACCCTGGGCGCGGTGCGGGCGGCGCCGGGCGTCTGCCCGGCGGCGATCCGCTCGCGTTGGGCACCCACCACGTAGCGGGGATCAGACGCCGAGCCAAAGCCCGCCTTGAACACGCTCCAGCGGGCGCTGAGCGCGCCGGTCCCCAGCAGCACCCCCCCGGCCACCGCCGCCGCTCGCGAGCTCGCGCCCCGGGTGGCGAGAACCGCGGCCCCGGCGGCGATGCACGCCCGGGCGACGTGGCCCAGGGTCGAGGCGGGCCCTTGCCGGTATGGCTCCCCCAGCTCCCCCAGGCGCCGCTCCATGAGCTCCTTGGCCCCCAGCTCGCACGCCGCTCCCAAGAGCGCCAGGCGACGGGCGGGAGCGGCGTGCCGGGGCGGGGTTACGGCCACCGCGGCGGCGCCGGCGCTGAGCGCCGCCCCGGCCCCGAACACGAACGGAAGCAGGCCACGCGACTCGTGCCAGACGGGCACCGCGGTGTTGGCCACCAGCGCCGCCGTGTAGGTCGACAGGGGCAGGCCGAGCAGGGCCGCCGCCGGGCGCGCGAGCGCCGCCGGACGCGCCAGGCGCCCCGACCAGGCGTGCAGGGCGACCAGCCCGGTGCTCGCCCCCTGGGCGGCCAGGATCCACGAGCCGACGCTCATGGGAGAGGTGACCTTGAACATGCGGAGCATGTTCAAAAAGCGCGCCGGCCGGCCCAGATCGGAGATCAGCAGGATGGGGCTCGCGGTGGCGCCGACCAGCGCCGCCGCCCAGGCTCGCCGGGCGAGCACCTCGTTCCCGCGCCGCTCGGACAGGTAGGCCAGGCCGGCGGAGGCCCCCGCCAGCCCGCCGGTGAAGAAGTAGCAGGGGATCTCCCACGTCCAGACCGGCTCCTTGATCACCGGCTGGCCGTGGTAGGAGCGAGCCGGCTCGGCCGCCGGGCCGGGATCGGTCATCTGCGCCCGCCCAGGGCCGCCGCCACCAGGCCCGCGCCCAGCGCCAGCGCGGCCGCCGCGGTGGCGGCCCAGATCGAGCCCAGCTCGCGGCGGGAATCCACCGGGTCGGGCGGCAGGCCGTAGACCTCGGGCTCGTCGAGCAGGAGGAAGAAGGCGCTGGCGCCGCCCACGCCGTCGTCGTCGTCGGCGAGGTAGAGCCGCGCCTCGCGCTGGCCGGCGTGCTGGAGCTGGGCCAGCCGGTGCTCGGCACCCTCGCGCAGCTCGCCCAGCTCTCCGTACTGGATCGAGTTGGTGGGACAGGCCTGTGCGCAGGCCGGTTCCTTCTCGTCCTTTAGTCGGTCATAGCAGAGCGTGCACTTCCACACCCGCCCGTCGTCCTGGCGCTGGTCGAGCACCCCGAACGGGCAGGCGGGCACGCAGTAGCCGCAGCCGTTGCAGACGTCCTCCTGCACGACGACGGTGCCGTACTCGGTGCGAAACAGGGCGCCGGTGGGGCACACTTCCAGGCAGGCGGCCTCGGTGCAGTGCTTGCACACGTCGGAGGCCATCAGCCAGCGAATCCCGTCGCCCTCCTGGTAGGTGGCCAGCCCCTGATCCTCGGCCAGCGACGCGCGGGCGGCGACCTGGCTGAGCGAGCCGTCACCATCGGCGTCCACCGGCTTGCGCTGCTCGATGAACGCCACGTGGCGCCAGCTGTTGGCCCCCAGGTCGATCGTGTTGTCGTAGGAGTGCCCGGTGAACCCCTGTACCGACATGGGGATCTGGTTCCACTCCTTGCACGCCACCTCGCAGGCCTTGCAGCCGATGCACACCGAGGTGTCGGTGAAGAACCCCATGCGAGGCTTGGCCTGATCGCCGTAGGACCCGGGCCAGGCGATCGTCTCCAGCTTCACGACTTCACCCCTGCGCGTCGGCGGTAATCCTCGACGAGCGCCAGGCGCGCCTGGCCCCGGGGTCGGCGGCCGGGACGGATGTCGCAGGTGGCCACCTTGTACTCGCTGATGTGCACGTTGTTATCGAGGGCCAGGGGCAGCAGCTCGTTGGCCGAGTCGCCGGTGACGATCCCCACCCCGCCCCAGTGATAGGGGGCCCCCACCAGGTGCATCGCGCGCCCCTGGACGTGCAGCGGCTTGATCCGGTCGGTGACCAGCACGCGGGCCTCGACCGCCTGGCGGGCGGTGACGATTGTCGCCCAGCCGCCGTGCTCCAGGCCGCGCTCGGCCGCCAGCTGCGGCGAGACCTCGCAGAAGAACTCCGGCTGGAGCTCGGCCAGGTAGGGAACGGTGCGCGACATGGCCCCCGAGGTGTGGTGCTCGGTGAGTCGATAGGTGGACAGCACGAACGGATACACGCCGGCCCCCTGCTCGCCGTCGGTCGGGTTGTACGGGTTCTCCGGGCGGTGAAAGACCTGGCGCGTGGGGTTCTGCTGCTGGGCGTAGAGCGGATTGCTAAACGGAGACTCCTGGGGCTCGTAGTGCGTGGGGAGCGGCCCATCGACCAGCCCGGTGGGCACGTACAGCCAGGCACGCCCGTCGGGGTGCAGGATGTAGGGCTTGTCACCCGCGATCGCCTCCATCTTCTTGGCCCGCCGAGACGGCCGGTAGCCGGGCTCCTTCTCCGGCGGAAAGTCGGGCGAGTCACCCAGGCCCGTCCACCGGCCCGCGTCGCCGTCCCACCACACGTAGCGCTTGCGCTCTGACCACGGCCGGCCCTCGGGGTCGGCGGAGCTGCGGTTGTAGATCATGCGGGTGTCCTTGGGCCACGCCCAGCCCCACTCGTGGGCGATCCAGTTCTGCTCGCTGTGGGGCTTCTTGCGCGCGGCCTGATTGACCCCGTCCTTGTAGATACCGCAGTGGATCCACGATCCGCAGGTGGTGGAGCCGTCGGGCAAAAGCTCGTCGTAGCTCTCCAGGAAGCTGCCGTCGGGCCTGCGCCCCGAGATCTCCTGCAGGACGTGTTCGGCGTCGGGTTCGTCGTGCGGGCCGTGGACGGGGTAGTCCCAAGTCACCTCGCGGATCGGCCGGTCGCGCGGATCCTCGGAGTCGGCGAGCTTGGCCCGGATCGCCTTACCCAGGTGATAGATCCAGTGCAGGTCTGAGCGCGCGTCGCCGGGCGGCTCGCACGCCTTGTGGTGCCACTGCAGCAGCCGCTGAGTGTTGGTATAGGTGCCGTCCTTCTCGGTGTGGGCGGCGGCGGGCAGGAAGAACACCTCGGTCTGGATGTCGGAAGCGCGCACCTCGCCCGATTCGTGCTCGGGCGAGTCCTGCCAGAAAAGGGCCGACTCCGTCGGCTGGAAGTCGCGAACCACCAGCCAGTCGAGCTTGGCCAGCGCCAGGCGGATCAGCTTGGAGTTGGCCGAGCCCACCGTCGGGTTCTGCCCCACACAGAGCATGCCCTTGACCCCGCCGTCGAGCATCTTGAGCATCATCGCGTAGTGCGAGTGGTCGCCGTTGATGCGGGGCAGGTAGTCGAAGCAGAAGTCGTTGTCCTCGGTCGCGGCGTCGCCCCACCAGGCCTTCAGCAGCGACACGATGTAGGGCCGCAGGTTTCCCCACGCCCCGGTGTCAGGTCCGTTTAGCTCGACGAACGTGTCCAGCGTGGGATGCGACTGCGGGTGGGGCATGGGGATGTACCCCGGCAGGATGTTGTAGAGCGTGGGGATGTCGGTCGAGCCCTGGATGTTGGCGTGGCCGCGCAGGGCGAGGATCCCGCCGCCCGGGCGCCCGACGTTGCCCAGCAGCATCTGGACGATCGAGGCGGCGCGGATGTTCTGCACCCCGGTGGTGTGCTGCGTCCAGCCCACCGAGTAGACGATCGCCGAGGTGCGCTCCCGCCCCGAGTTCTCACACAGGGCGCGCGCCACCTCCAGGAACTCCTCCGCCGAGCAGCCGCAGGTCTCGGCGACCATCTCGGGCGTGTAGCGCGAGAAGTGCCGCCGCACCATCTGCAGGATGCAGCGCTCGTCCTGCATGGAGTCGTCGATGTCGGGGGGCTGGCCGGCGCTGAGCTTCATCCCGTGGGCGCCGTGGGCCTGCTCGCCGGAGACGTCGGCCTGCTGCTCGCTCTTGCCCGCCGTGGCCTCGCCCGTCGACTTGTTATAGCCCCAGGTATCGATCTGATAGGCGCTGTGCTCGGAGTTCCAGCCCGAGAAGAAGCCGCTGGCGTCCTCGGTGTCCTGGAAGTCCGGTTTGAGGATGACGGGGCCGTTGGTGTAGTGCTGGACGTACTCCCGAAACCAGGCATCGCGCTCGAAGATGTAGTTGACGACCCCGCCCAGGAAGGCGATGTCGCTCCCGGCGCGGATCTGGACGTGCCGGTCGGCCATCGCGCTGGTGCGGGTGAAGCGCGGATCGACGTGGATCACCTTGGCCCCGCGCTCCTTGGCCTCGATCACCCACTGAAATCCGACCGGGTGCTGCTCGGCCATGTTCGAGCCCATGATCAGGATGCAGTCCGAGTTCTGCAGGTCCTGCTGGAAGGTGGTGGCGCCTCCGCGCCCGAAGGAGGTCCCCAGACCGGGGACCGTGGAGCTGTGTCATATGCGGGCCTGGTTCTCGATCGACAGCGCCCCCGCGGCGCTGAAGAACTTCTTGATCAGGTAGTTCTCTTCGCCGTCGAGCGTGGCGCCACCGAGAAAGTGGATGCCGAGCGTGCGCTTTAGCGGCTGACCCTCGTCGGTCTCCTCCTCCCAGGTCTCGCGCCGGGTGCGGATGATGCGCTCGGCGATCATGTCGGTGGCGCGCTCGAGTGATAGCTCCTCCCAGTCGGCTGCGCCGGGGGGGCGGTACTTGACCTTGGTCTCGCGCATGGGGGAGTTGACCAGCGCCTCGGACGCCGCACCCTTGGGGCACAGCCGTCCGCGCGAGATGGGGGAGTCGGGATCGCCCTCGATCTGGACCACCTTCTCGTCCTTGACGTAGACCTTCTGCCCGCAGCCGACGGCGCAGTAGGGGCAGATCGACTGCACCACCTTGTCCGCCGTCCTGGTGCGCGGCGCCAGCTCCTCGGAGACGGCCGACTTCGCGGCCTGGCCGAGCCCGAGCCGATCGCCGCCCAACTGGCGGAGCAGGGGAGGGACCACGCGCCGGCGGCTGATCATCGCTAGCCGATGCTACCCCCCAACTGTCGGCGGCCAAACCGGTTCGGGCTTACCCGCCGACGGAAGGGGTAATCGCTGTGGCATGGCCACCGATGTGCAGATCGAGCGGGCGCTGGCCACCGTCGCGGGCACGCTCAACGATCACCGGCTGGAGCGCCTTGACGCCCAGGCAGTGCAGGAGATCGTGGCGGCGTCGCTCGCGGGCGAGCCCGAGCTGACCGTCGACGACGGCGGCGGACTGCACGACGAGACCGGCGCGCGCATCGGGGCGATCCGCCGCACCGACAGCGGGGAGTGGATCGCCGATCGCCAGAACCCCGCCGCCGAGCGATCCCAGACCGCGATCCCCTCGCCCCCGCCCCAGGGGAAGCTACGCCGGGCGGTGACCAAGCTGAAGGTGGGCTCCTCCTAGGGCTCGGCAGGATGGCCGAGGTCGTCGTCATCACCGGAGCGTCGGGCGGGGTCGGGCGGGCCACCGCCCGGCGCTTTGCGCGCGAGGGGGCCCGCATCGGGCTGATCGCGCGCGGACGGCGGGGGCTCGAGGGGGTCCGGCGCGAGGTCGAGGAAGCGGGCGGCGAGGGCCTGACGCTGCCCATCGACGTCGCCGAGCCCGATCAGGTAGAGGCCGCGACGGCCTCGGTCGAGGAGGCGTTCGGGCCGATCGACGTGTGGGTCAACGATGCGATGGTCACCGTGTACGCCGAGTTCCTGGACATCGAGCCCGAGGAGTACCGGCGCGCCACCGACGTCACCTACCTGGGCATGGTGTGGGGCACCCGTTCGGCGCTCCGGCGGATGGTGGGGCGCGACCGCGGCTCGCTGGTGCAGGTGTGCTCGGCCATGTCCTACCGCGGGATCCCGCTGCAGGCCCCCTACTGCGGCGCCAAGCACGCCTGCAAGGGCTTCACCGAGAGCGTGATCACCGAGCTTCGCCACCACAAGTCCAACGTCCGGGTCTCGATGGTCCAGCTCCCGGCGCTAAACACGACCCAGTTCACTTGGGGGCGCACCAAGCTGCCCAAGCAGACCCAACCGGTCCCCCCGATCTACCAGCCCGAGGTCGCGGCCGACGCCGTCCACCACGCGGCCCACCATCGGCGCCGGCAGATCTACGTCGGGATTCCCACCGTGATGAACATTCTCGGCGAGCGGCTCGCCCCGTGGCTGCTCGATCGCTACCTCGCCCGCACCGGCTACGCCTCGCAGATGACCGAGCACGAGCTCGACCCCACCGGCCACGACAACCTGTTCTCGCCGGTCGACGAGGACCGCGGCGCGCATGGTCCGTTCGACGACGTGGCGCACGGGGTCAGCCCCCAGCTCGAGCTGGCCAAGCGGCGGGGGCTCGTCATCGCCGGCGTGGGGGTCACCGCCGCCGCCGGAGTCCTCGCCGCGGCGGCGGCCCGGAACGCAAGCGGCTGAGGGCGCGGGCCCCGCGCCTGACCGGGGCCCGCGCCCGCGAGCGTCAGGACGCTCTCGCCGCGTCAGGACGCCGTCGCCAGCTCCTGCTGGGCACCGGTGGAATCGGCGCGGCGTGCGCTCAGGCGGCGTAGCGCGCGGCGTCGGCGCGCTTTAGCTCGATACCCAGCCCCGGGCGGTCACGCGATGGACACAGCGCTCCGTCGCGGGGCTCCAGAACCCCGTCGAAGAGCAGGCGCTCGATCCTGACGTGATCGTGGAAGTACTCGATGTGCTCGAAGTTGGGGATCGCCGCGCACACGTGGGCGTGGACCTGCGGAGCGGTGTGGGCCGAGAGGGGAAGCGCGCTGGCCGCGCATAGCCCGCTCCCGCGCAGGAACTCGCCCACCCCTCCGCAGCGCGTGACATCGAGCTGCAAGACGTCGACCGCTTCCGCCTGGATGAGCCGAGCCGCCGCGAAGAGGTCATAGCAGTACTCGCCGGCGGCGATCGCCATGCCGGCGGGTGCTCGACCGCGCACCAGCCGCAGCCCGTCCAGGTCATCGGAGGAGACCGGCTCCTCGAACCAGCTCACGCCCGAGCGGGCGAACCGCTCTGCCAGATCCAGCGCCTGCTTGCGCTCGTAGGCCCCGTTGGCGTCGACGAACAGCTCGGCCTTGGGTCCGATCGCTGCGCGCGCCGAGGCGACGCGATCGACGTCTTGATCGGGCTGCGAGCCGACCTTCATCTTCACCCGCCCGATGCCCCCTGCGACCCATTCGGCCAGCTGGGCTTGCAGTCGCTCGATCGGATATGAGGTAAAGCCCCCGCTGCCGTAGATCGGGACCGCGCTGTGGATGCGCCCCAGGAGGTCCGCGAGCGGCACTCCCACCAGGCGCGCCTTGAGATCCCACAGCGCGATGTCGACCGCGGACAACGCGCTCGAGCAAAGACCGGCCCGGCCCAGGTTGCGCACCGCTGCGCGCATCCCCTCCCACGCCGCATTGGGAGCCAGCGCATCGGCGCCGGCCACGATCCCCCGCAGCTTGCCGTCGATCAGGGTGGCCGCCGCGGCGTCGCTGTAGGTGTAGCCGACGCCGGTGACCGCTCCCGAGCGCGCCTCGACGACGACGATCGTGGTGTCTTCCCAGGCGAGCGTCCCGTCGGCCTCGGGGGCGTCGTTGGGAATCGTGAACGCCGCCACGTCCAGGCCATCGAGCCTGGGATGTGCCTCGCCGACCGCACGCAGCCTCGTCCTGTCTTCGGCCAGCGGGCTCACGGCACGCTAGGCGGCGGCCCGGAAGACGCCGTCCACCGCGGTGAGCTCCTGCAGCTGGGCTATGCCCCGGCGCACGAGCCGGGAGACCTGCATCTGTGAGACCCCGACCTGCTTGGCGATCTGAGTTTGCGTCATCTGCTTGGCAAAGCGCAGGTGAAGAACCCGACGCTCGCGCGGAGGGAGGTTGTGGGCGGCGGCGGCGATCGTCGCGTCGGCGTCGATCAGCTCAAAGCGCTCGTCCTCCTCGCCCAGGTGATCGGCGTAGGTCGCGGCCTCGTCTTCGTCGGCCGAGGCGACGGGGGCGTCGATCGAGCACGACTCGTATGCCCTGATCGCCTCCAGCGCGTCCAGGACCTCCTCTTCGCCCAGCTCCAGGTACTCACGCAACTCGCATACGGTGGGGGCCCGCCCCGACCTGGCGCTCATGGCATCTTGGGCGGCCTGGACCTCGAGCGCTCGCTCCTGCGCCCCGCGCGGAACGTGAACCGCCCAGCCGGCGTCGCGAAAGTAGCGCCGGAGCTCGCCCAGGATCGTGGGGACGGCAAACGACGTAAACGCGTGTCCCCGCTCGCGATCGAAGCGGTCGACCGCCTTGACCAGGCCGAGGCTGGCCACCTGCACCAGGTCTTCGAACGGCTCGCTCGACCGGCGGTAGCGCCGGGCCAGGCTGCGCGCCAGCGGCATGTAGTGCTCAATCAGGGACTCGCGGGCGCGGGCGTCGCCACCGGCCTGCCAGCGGCGAAACAGCAAGGCGGGATCGTCGTGTGCGCATGGTGGCGTTATCGATGTCGTGGTCATCGAGCCTCCTACCGGTTGGGCGCGCGGCGGTTGGCGCCGCGCGCGGGCCCGCGCTGATCGGGGCCCGAGGGGGGTCAGGCGGTGATCGAGCCCACCCCTCTGTCTTGGTGATAATCGAGCCTTACCCACTCCTCCCGGGGCCGATGCGCCCTCTGTGTTTTCCTCCTGACAACGAGCCCACAGGGGTTCTGGGCCGGTGTCGGAGCACCCTGAGCGGGTATCTCAACCGGGTCCCAATCCGCCACCGAGGAGGCGCCAGTGGAGGCCGTTCCGTGCCCGGGTCGAGGCCCCCTCGCGCCGCTGACTCCAGGGCAAAGGCCGGGGCCATGAGCGCCTATCGGCCGATCGCCGACTACGCCCTGATCGGCGACTGCAACGCCGCGGCGCTGGTCTCCCGCGATGGCTCGATCGACTGGTGTTGCCTTCCGCGGATCGACTCCGGCAGCTGCTTTGCCCGCCTGCTCGACCACGACCGCGGCGGCTCCTGCTCGTTGCGCGTTCGCGCCCCGACCGACGCCCCGGTACGCGAGTACATCGACGACACCATGGTGCTGTGCACGGAGCTCAGCTCCCAGACCGGCCAAGCCCGGGTGTTCGACCTGTTCGCCATCGACGCGGCCGATCCGCAGACCCCCCGACGGCAGCTGCTGCGCATCGTGGAGGGAGTTCGCGGCGCCGTCGAGCTCGAACTGCGGATCGCCCCCCGCTTCGACTACGGAGCCTCGTCGGCCTCGCTGCGCAAGCACGGCGTCGGACACTTCGCCGCCCTTGGCGGCAACGACGGGCTCGACGTCCAATGCGACGTCGAGCTCGAGCTCGACGGCCATCACGAGCTCGTCGGCCGGTTGAAGGTTCGTCCCGGCGAGCGGGTCCGAGCATCCCTCACCTACCTCGAGGCAGCGACCCTCGACCTGGAGCCGCCGTCCCCGCTGGCCGGCGAGGAGCTCGACCGCCGGCTGCGCGAGACACTGGACTGGTGGAACCGTTGGGCGCGGCGCATCGACGTCGACGGACCCGACGCCGATGCCGCGATGCGCTCGGCGCTCGTGCTCAAGGCGCTAAGCAACCAGAGCACCGGCGCGATCGCCGCCGCCGCCACGACCTCGTTGCCCGAAGCTCGCACCGGGGGGCGCACATGGGACTACCGCTATGCCTGGATCCGCGACTCGGTGTTCGCCGCCCGAGCGCTCGGTGAGCTGGGGGCAGAAGAGGAGGCCGACGCCTTCCGTCGATTCATCCAACGCAGCGCGGCGGGCGAGGCGACCGAGCTGCGGGTGGCCTACGGGATGGCCGGCGAACAGCGCCTGGAGGAGATGGAGATCGAGGAGCTCCGGGGCTGGAGGGGGATCGGGCCCGTACGCGTGGGAAACGGCGCCGCCCGTCAGGAGCAGCACGACAACTACGGCGAGCTGCTGAACCTGACCTGGCGCTGGCACCGGCGCGGGCACAGCCCCGACGATGATATGTGGCGCTTCGTCCGCGGGCTGGTCGACGAGGCCGCCGCCCGCTGGCAGCGCCCGGACCGCGGGATCTGGGAATGGCGCGACCGGCCGCTGCACTTCACCCATTCCAAGGCGCTGTGCTGGAGCGCGCTCGACCGGGGCATCGCCCTGGCCCAAGAGTGCGAGCGCCGGGCGCCGCTGCGCCGCTGGCGGGCGGCCCGGGATGAGATCCGCCGGGCCGTCGAGCGCCACGGCTATGACCGCCGGCGCGGCGTGTTCGTCCAGGCGTTCGACCGGCGGGGAATGGACGCGGCCCTGCTGCTGCTTCCGGTCGCCGACTTCGTCGCCTGGGACGACGAGCGCATGGTGCGGACCGCCGACGCCATCCGCGACGAGCTCTCAGAAGGCTGGCTGCTGCGGCGCTACCGCGGCCGCGACGGGCTCAAGGGCCGCGAGGGGGCGTTCCTGGCGTGCTCGTTCTGGCTGGTGGAGTGCCTGGCCCGCCAGGGTCGCGTCTCCGAGGCGCGCGAGCACTTCGATGCGGTGCTCGCGGTGGGCAACGACCTGGGCCTGTTCGCCGAGCAATACTCCGTGCGTCGCCGCGAGCTGATGGGCAACTTCCCGCAGGCGCTGACCCACCTATCCCATGTCACCGCCGTGCTTGCCCTGCGCGACATGCAGGCACCCTGAGCGGGAGATCTCAGCGGCGAGCCTGGGCCTCCTCGGGCGCCGAGACGGGCTCGTAGGCGGCCTCGCGCGTGCTGGGAACGCCGGCGTCGGCCTGCTCTCGCGCCTGGGGATCGAGTCCCTGGTCCTCGTCGCTCGAGGCGGCGCGCGCGGCGCCCAGCCCGCCGATGGCGAAGGGAATGGCCACGATGATGATGCCCACCGGGACGGCGATGAAGGCGGTCAGCCCGGCGATCACGATGAGCAGGAACACGGCCACGACGGCGATGAATAGAGCGACGGCTACCTCCACGTGAGCTTGCATACCCGGCGCGGGGGACGGGCGAACCCCGGGACACGGTTGGGCGGACGCTCAGGGTGGGTATGGACCCTCCATGGATGGGGGGCGACCAAAGCGCTCGGACCAGCGGCCGGAGGAGGCGCCGGCCGAGCAGGTCCCCGACGACGCCGACCAGGGAAACGAGGCGACGTCAAGACCGGACCAGGACCCCGATCCTCCCGCCACCGGGCATCCCCACGACGAGCCCGGCCGCGGCGGGGAAGCCGTGCCCGAGGAGCGGGGATCCGATGGCCGCGGCGATCAACGACCGCGCTAGGTCTCCGGAGCCCGGATCGGACCGCGCGCCTAAGCAGGGAGGGGTGATGGACGTGCCCGAGATCGGTCACCGGCGGTGGGCCATAGCCGAAGGCTGGATTCCCAGCGACAGCGTGGGTCCCGAGCCGACGTTCGAGAGTCACGAGACGGCGTGCCTGCTCAACGCCGGCGACCGGCCCGCCCGCGTCGAGATCACGGTCTACTTCGCCGACCGCGAGCCCGCCGGGCCCTACCGGGTCGAGGTCCCGCCGCGGCGCACGCTTCACCTGCGCTTCAACGAGCTAGACGATCCCCAGCCGATCCCCCGCGACACCGACTACGCCGCGGTGATCTGCAGCGATGTGCCGATCGTCGTGCAGCACACACGACTCGACTCTCGTCAACCGCCTCACGCGCTGCTCTCCACGCTCGCGTTCGCCGGGGAGTAGCGGCGGTTCACGCCCTGGCCCGGCCAACTCCCGGCGGTTTGTCCCGCTTCGGCGGCGGGGAAACCCGCGCCGGGATGAACGCCGAGGGGACCGACACGCGCGGCCCGGGTGAACGGACCGACACGCGCGGCCCGGGTGGACGGACCGACGCGCGCGGGCCGAGGCGGGGACGGCGGATCGGCTACCGAATGGCGACGGCCTGCGCCCTGGCGGGGGCCGGCCTGTTGGGCGGCTGCGGCGGGGGTGGCCAGAGCACCCTGCATCCCCACAGCGGGCCGGCCCACGACATCCGGACGCTGTGGTGGTGGATGCTCGCCGTGGCCGGGGTGGTGTTCCTCGGGGCGGTGGGCCTGCTCCTGCTGGCCTGGATGCGCCGACGGCGGCCCGGCCTTCCCCTGCTGGGCGAGGACGAAGGCGCGACCGTCGGTTTGGTCGTGGTCTTCGGGTTTGTCATTCCCGCCCTCGTCCTCGTCGCCCTGTTCGTGGTATCGGATCTGGGGATCCGCACCACCGAGGCGCCGGCGGCGGGCAGCACCCCGCTCACCGTCGAGGTCACCGGACACCAGTGGTTCTGGGAGATCCGCTATCCGGGCACCCAGGCGGTGACGGCCAACGAGCTGCACATCCCCGTCCGCACGCGCGTGAACGTGATCACCAAGACCGCGGACGTGATCCACAGCTTCTGGGTACCGGAGCTCAACCGCAAGCAGGACATGGTCCCCGGGCTGCCCAACCGGCTGCTGCTCTACGCCGACAAGCCCGGGGTCTACGGGGGACAGTGCGCGGAGTTCTGCGGCGCCCAGCACACCCACATGGGCCTCCTGGTCTTCGCCGACCCGCCCCAACGCTTCCGCTCCTGGCTGGCGAACATGGGCGCCGCCCGCGTCGCTCCCGGCACCCCGACCGAGCGGCGCGGCGAGGCGGTGTTCCAGGCCAGCCAGTGCGCCAGCTGTCACACCATCCGCGGCACGCCGGCGCGAGGGGTGATCGGTCCCGACCTCACCCATCTTGCCACGCGCTCCACGCTGGCCGCGCGCACGATCCCCAACCGCCCCGGCTATCTCGGGGGCTGGGTGCTCGATCCCCAGCACATCAAGCCCGAGAGCAAGATGCCCGGGTTTAACCTCAGCGGGCCCGACTTCCAGGCCCTGCTCGCCTACCTGAGGAGCCTGCGCTAGCCGATGGCGATCGCCCACCCCCCCGCGGCCGAGCCCCATCTCGAGCGCCTCGAACGGATCTGGGAGGAGCGCCCGGGGCTGCTGGGCTGGCTGACCACCGTCGACCACAAGCGCATCGGGCTCCTGTACTTCTTCACCGCGCTGGCGTTCTTCGCCGCCGGCGGGGTCGAGGCGCTGATGATCCGTACCCAGCTGTTGGCGCCCAACAACGGGGTCGTCGGCCCGGGCACCTTCGATCAGGTGATGACCATGCACGGCATCACGATGATCTTCCTGTTCGTCATCCCCATGGCCACCGGGGCGTTTGGCAACTACCTGGTGCCGTTGATGATCGGGGCGCGGGACATGGCCTTTCCCCGGCTCAACGCGCTCTCCTACTGGATCTTCCTGGCCTCGGGCCTGCTGATCTACGCCGGCGTCTTCATCGGCTATGCCCCCAACGCGGGCTGGTTCGACTACGTGCCGCTGGCGTCCAAGCAGTTCAGCCCCGGCCCCAACATCGACTTCTACTGCCTGGGGCTGATCTTCAACGGCATCTCCACCACCGCGGCGGCGATCAACTTCATCGTCACCATCTTCAAGCTGCGCGCCCCCGGCATGTCGCTGAACCGGCTGCCGCTGCTCTGCTACGCGTTCCTGGCCGTCTCGCTGGCCCTGGTATTCGCGCTGCCTCCGCTAAACGCGGCGCTGATCTTCCTCGAGCTCGACCGCAGCCTGGGCATGCACTTCTTCGACCTGGTCCACGGGGGCGACCCCGTCTTGTGGCAGCACCTGTTCTGGATCTTCGGCCACCCCGAGGTCTACATCATCATCCTGCCCGCCTTCGGCATCGCCACCTCGATCATCCCCACCTTCGTGCGGCGGCGCATGGTTGCCTACGCGCTGGTGGCGCTGGCCGAGGTGCTCGTGGCGTTCATCGGCTTCGGCGTCTGGGCCCACCACATGTTCTCGGTCGGGCTGGCGACGATCACCACCGTGGCCTTCGCCGCCGCCAGCCTGGTGATCGTGATCCCCAGCGGCATCCAGCTGTTCGCCTGGATCATGACCATCCTCACCGGGCGTCCGCAGTTTCGGACCCCCCTGCTGTGGATCGTGGGGTTCATCGTCTTCTTCCTGCTGGGAGGGCTCTCCGGGGTGGCGTTCGCGGCCATCCCCTTCGACCAGCAGCTGACCGACACCTACTTCGTGGTGGCCCACTTTCACTTCGTGATCTTCGGCGCCGCCGTGTTTCCGATCCTGGGGGGGATGTACTTCTGGTTTCCCAAGGTCACCGGGCGGATGTACCACGAGCGCCTGGGCCAGGCCAGCTTCTGGCTGACCTTCACCGGCACCGGGCTGACCTTCTTTCCCATGCACATCGTGGGGTTGTTGGGCATGCCTCGGCGCCAGTACACCTACGCGCCGGGCATGGGCTGGACGGGCCTGAACCTGATCGAGTCGATCGGTGCCTACGTGCTGGCGGCCGGGCTGGCGCTGGTGGTGGTCAACCTGGTGGTGAGCCTGTTCCGCGGGGCCCCGGCGGGGGACAACCCGTTCGCCGCTCCCACGCTCGAGTGGTCGACCAGCTCGCCGCCGCCGCCCTACAACTTCCCGGTCATCCCCCGGGTGAGCAGCCCGTATCCGATGTGGGACGTCGACGACCGCCTGGTCGACGTGCGCCAGCTGACCGAGGGCGAGATGGTGCTCGAGGAGGGGCACGAGACGCCGACCACCAGCGTGCTGGACGCCGATTGGGACGAGGTCCTGGACATGCCCTCGGAATCGCCGTGGCCGCTCGCCGTCGCCGCGGCGCTCACCGCCGTGTTCGTGATGCTTCTGACCAAGCAGGTGATCGTCGCCGCCACGTTCGCCGCGGTGGGGGCGCTGGTGGTGGCCCGCTGGCACGCCCAGGAGCCCCAGCAGGCATGAACGAGGTCACCCGCAGCGCCCGGGCCACGAGCGGCGAGGCGGTCGCCCGGGTCGCCCGCCTGCGCCGCAGCCAGCCGATCGGGTGGTGGGGGATGGCGCTGTTCATCGCCACCGAGGCGGCGCTGTTCGGGACCCTGCTGTCCACCTACTACTACCTGCGGCTCAAGAGCCCGGTGTGGCCCCCGGACCACATCCCGGCTCCGAGCATGGCGCTGCCCCTGGCGCTCACCGGCGTGCTGGTAGCCAGCGCCCTACCGATGGCGCTGGCCAACCGGGCGGCGCAGGCCGGGCGGGCGGCTCCGGCGTGGTGGGCGCTGGCGGTGGCGCTGGGCATCCAGTGCGCATATCTGGCGCTGCAGCTGCACTCGTTCTCGAGCGACCTGGACAAGTTCGGGCTGCACCGCGACGCCTACACGTCGATCTACTTCACCCTGCTCGGCGCCCACCACCTGCACGTGCTGATCGGGATCCTGCTCGACGGGTGGCTGCTGGCCCGCCTACCCAGCGGGCTGACCAACTACCGCGCCCTGGCCGTGCGCGTGACCGCCCTGTACTGGTACTTCGTCAGCGTGCTGGGGACCCTCGTCGTGGTCACCCAGCTCGCGCCCTCGTGGTGAGCATGGGCGGTCACGACCAAAGCGGCGGCCCCCGCCTCATGCTGTGGTTCGGGCTGCTCGGCGCCCCCTTGGCCTGGGTCCTGCAACACCTGCTGGTGGTGTGGGTGGCCGAGGCCACGTGCGACGTCGGCGGGGGCGGGATCGCCCCCGATCGCTGGCTGGTGATCGGGACGATCGGCGGCGCCGCGGTGGCGGTGGGGGCGCTGGCCTGCTCGATCGTCACCCGGCGCGCGACGCGCGAGAGCCAGGCGCCCCCGGGCTCGCGGATCCACTTCCTGGCCACCATCGGGATGACGATCAGCCCCCTGTTCCTGATGATCATCCTCATGGACGGCCTCGGCTTCCTGGCGCTGGTCAAATGCCACCAGTCGTGAACCGACCACGACCGGCGCTCGCCTCGGCGGGCGGGCTCGCCGCAGCCGCGCTCGCGGCGCTCCTGCTCGGCGCCTGCGGCGGGGGCGGGGAGGCGCCGACCGTGCCCGGAGCCAGTGCCCCGCGTGGGCGCGCGCTGATCACCTACTACGGGTGCGGCGCCTGCCATCGGATCTCGGGGATCGACCAGGCCGACGGGCGCGTCGGCCCGTCGCTGGAGGGCTTTGCCGAGCGCCGCTACGTCTCCGGGCGCCTGGCCGCCACCCCCGCCAGTGTGGCCCAGTGGATCGTCGACCCCCAGCGCTACCTGCCCCAGACGATCATGCCCACCCTGGGTGTCACCCCCGGCCAGGCGCGCGACATCGTCGCCTACCTCTACCGGCAGTGATGACCCTCTCCCGGCTTCGCGCGCGAGCACTCGGCCGCCCCGGGCGCCGGGTTATCTGGGCGCTGGCGGCGACCGTCGCGCTCGGCGGGGGGGTCGCCGAGGCCCAGCCGCCGATCGGCATCGTGCGTCCCGCCCACGAGCAGGGGCAGCCGCTGTCGCTGCTGGGGCGCGAGCTGTACGCCGGCAACTGCGCGAGCTGTCACGGCATCGACGGGCGCGGGGTGGGCTCGCTCGCCCCCCAGCGCGGGGTGGGGGCGGTCAAGGGCCTGGGACCGTCGCTGCGGGGAGTGGGGGCGCTGGCCGCCGACTTCTACCTGCGCACCGGCCGCATGCCGCTCGAGCGCTCGGGCAAGCAGGCCTCCCGTCAGGGCCCCCAGTTCAACGAGCGCGAAATCGAGGCGCTGGTGGCCTACGTCGCCTCGCTGGGCCAGGGACCCCCCGTCCCCCAGCCCCACCCCGAGCGGGGCAGCGTCGCCGCGGGCCTGCACCTGTTCACCGAGCACTGCGCCGGCTGCCACCAGGTGGCGGGGGAGGGGGGCGTGCTCACCGGCGCCCGCGTGCCCCTGGTCAAGCACTCCTCGCCCGCCCAGATCGCCGAGGCGGTGCGCATCGGCCCGTTCCTGATGCCGCGGTTCTCCCGGCGCCAGATCTCCGACCGCCAACTCGACTCGATCATCGCCTACGTGCGCCTGGCCGACGCGCCGGTCGACCGGGGCGGATGGGGCATCGGGCACCTGGGCCCGATCCCCGAGGGGATGGTGACCTGGCTGATCGCCGTCGTCTTGCTGGTGGGGGTGTGCGTGCTGCTGGGCCGGAGGCTGTCGTGATGCGATGGCTGCGCGCGGCGGCGGTGGCCCTGCTCGGCGCATTGGGGTTGGCGCGCGGCGCCGGGCGCCGCGAGCGGGTCGTGCAGCCGGGTGAGCCGGCGCCGCGATCGGAGCTGGTGGTGGCGGCGCTGCTGCTCGGGGCCGCCGCTTGCGCCGTGGCCTTCTGCGTCTTTTACGCCACCGACAGCCTGGGGCATCAGACCCAGCTGCTGGGCTTGTCCCTGGGCGGGGCGCTGGCCCTGCTTTCCGCGGCGCTGATCGTCACCGGCAAGCGGCTGGTGGTCGAGGAGGAGCTCGAGGAGGACTACCCCGAGCCCGAGTCACCCGACGAGCAGGAGCAGGTGACCGCGATCGTGCGCGAGAGCGCTCGGCCGCTCACGCGCAAGCGCCTGCTGGCCGGCGCCGCCGGCGTGGCCGGCACCGCCCTGGGGGCCGCGCTGATCACCCCCGCCCTGTCGCTGGGGCCGGCGCTGGACACCGAGTCGCTCTATGACGCCCCGTGGCGGCGGGGCACGCGCCTGGTCGGCGAGCGCGGCACGCCCTATCGCGCCGCCGGCATCGAGACCGGGACCTTCTACACGGCGTTTCCCGAGGGCGCCGATCCCGAGGAGCTGGGCTCGCCGGTGGTGGTGGTGCGCCTTGACCCCGCCGCGCTGGCGCTGCCGGCCGAGCGCGCGCGCTGGGCGCCCGACGGGATCGTCGCCTACTCGAAGGTCTGCACCCACGCCGGCTGCGCGGTGGCCATATACCGCAAGCCGTTGTTTGCCCCGGCCGAGCCCCGACCGGCGCTGGTGTGCCCCTGCCACTACTCGACGTTTGACCCCGCCGCGGGGGGCAAGGTCCTGTTCGGTCCCGCCGGGCGCGCGCTTCCCCAGCTGCCGCTGGAGATCGACGCCACCGGTCAGCTGCGCGCGGCGGGGAACTTCTCGGGCCCTGTGGGCCCCTCTTTCTGGGGAGTGCGTACTCGGAGGCCGCGCTCGACGTGATCCGCCGGGCGATTCGCTTCCTGGACCAGCGCAGCGGCTCGGCGCCGCTGCTGCGCAAGTCGCTGCGCTACCTGTTCCCCGACCACTGGTCGTTCCTGCTCGGCGAGGTCGCCCTGTACGCGTTCATCGTGCTGGTGGCCACCGGCGTCTATCTGACGTTCTTCTTCGACCCCAGCACCGCCAAGGAGGTCTACCACGGCCCCTACGCGCCGCTGCGCGGCTTTCACATGAGCCACGCCTACAAGTCGGTGCTCGACATCTCCTTCACGGTCAAGGCCGGGCTGCTGATCCGCCAGACCCACCACTGGGCAGCCGACGTCTTCGTGGCGGCGATCGTCGTGCACCTGCTGCGCATCTTCTTTACCGGCGCCTACCGCAAGCCGCGCGAGCTCACCTACGTCATCGGGGTGTTGATGCTGTTCATCACCCTGCTCGAGGGCTATCTCGGCTACTCGATGGCCGACGACCTGCTCTCGGGCATGGGGCTGGCGATCGGATACTCGGTCGCCCTGTCGATCCCGTTACTGGGCGCCAACCTGGCCCTGCTGATCTGGGGCCACCCCTTCCCCGGCGACCCGTCGTTCTGGTCGCGCATGTACGTCGCCCACGTGTTCATCCTCCCGGTCGTCATCGGCACGCTGATGTTCCTGCACCTGGCGCTGGTGGCCTCGCGCCACCACACCCAGTTTCGGCGCCAGGCGCGCCAGACCGAGCGCAGGCTGGTGGGCGTCCCCGCCTTCCCCGCACAGGCTCCGCGCTCGCTGGGGCTGCTGGCGGCGGTGGCCGCCGTGCTGTTCCTGCTCGGCGGGCTGGTCCAGATCAACCCGGTCTGGCAGTGGGGGCCCTATACGCCGTCGCTGGGCACCAACGGCGCCCAGCCCGACTGGTACCTGGGGTGGCTGATCGGGGGGATGCGCCTGGTCCCCCACTTCGACGTGACGCTCGGCAAATACACCCTGATACCGAATCCGTTCTGGGGTGGGGCCCTGTTCCCCCTAAGCGTCCTGGTCGCCCTGGTGTCCTGGCCCTGGCTCGAGCGGCGGCTCACCGGGGACCACGCGGCGCACAACGTGCTTGACCGCCCGCGCGACGCGCCCACCCGCACCGCCATCGGGGCCGGCTTCTTCACCTGGGTTCTGCTCGTGTTCGTGGCCGGCTCGGCGGACCGGGTGACGGTGGCCTTCGGGCTGAGCTATCCCGCCCAGATCTGGGTCTTTCGAGTGCTGGTGGTGGTCGCGCCGATAGTGGTGTTCCTGCTCGTGCGGCGCGTCTGCCGTGAGCTGCACCAAGCCGAGCTGATCGAGCGCGACCGCGAGCGGGCGGAGGCCGAAGCGCGCCAGGCGGCGGGCGCGCGAGCGCCTCGCCCGGCCTAGGCGCGCGCGGGCCGGCGGGCGGTGGCCCAGTAGGTGGCGGCCATGTCCTCGTCGCCGTGGCCCGCCTCGACCGCCTTGCCCATCTGCTCCTCGATGAGCTCGGCCAGGGGCGCGCTGGCCCCGGCGTCGTGGGCCGCCTGGGCCACCAGCCGCGCGTCCTTGCGGGCCATCGACAGGCCGAAGCTGGCCTGGTCGAAGCGATCGTCGAGGATCGTCTTGGCCTTCGTCTGCGCGTAGGGGGCGTCGAGCGGGCCTCCGCCGATCACCTCGAGAAACAGGCGGGGATCCATCTCCAGCGCCTCGGCCAGCGCGATCGTCTCCGCCACCCCCTCCATGACCGCGAGCACCCACTGGTTGAGCACCAGCTTGAGCCGGGTGCCCTGGCCCACCTCGCCCAGCCTCACGGTGCGGGCGGCCACGGCGTCGAACACCGGAGCGGCGCGCTCGAGCGCCTGGGCCGCGCCCGACGCCAGTACGGTGAGCTTGCCCTCCTCGGCGGGCTGACGCGTCCCCAGCACGGGCGCGTCGACGAGCTCGAGCCCCAGCGCTTGCGCCGCCTCGGCGCAGCGCTCGATCCCCCGGACCCCGACCGTGCTCATCTGCAGCCAGGTCGCCGGCCGGTCGTCGGGCTCGCCCTGGGCGCCGCCCGCCCGCTCGATCGCCGAGAGCACGGCATCGGCGTCGGACAGCATGGTCACCACCAGCCGGGCTCCTTGGGCGGCCGCGGCGGGCGAGTCGGCGACCCGCACGCCGCACGCGCTAAGCGCTTCGGCCTTCTCGCGGGTGCGATTCCAGGCCGACACCGAAAGCCCGGCCTCGGACATGCGACGGGCCATCGGAGCGCCCATGATGCCCGTCCCGAGCACGGCCACCGCGGCTGGCGATTGCGCCGGCACGAGTCGTCCCTACCCGCCCCCGCCGGCGCCTACGCCGCCGGCCCCCGCGTCATGGAGTCGACACCCGCGGGGGATATGAGCGCCCGCGGCGGGTATTTGGAAAAAGCAGTTCCCGGCGCCCAGCGAAAGGAAAGCCATGGCCTCCCAGACCGTCGCCCAGTTCATCCTCGGTCGCCTCGCCGATCACGGCGTGCGACGGATCTACGGCTACCCCGGCGACGGGATCAACGGTCTGCTGGGCGCGTTTCACGAGGTCGGCGAGCGGCTCGAGTTCACCCAGTGCCGGCACGAGGAAATCGCTGCGTTCGCCGCCTGCGGGCACGCCAAGCTGAGCGGTGAGGTGGGCGTGTGCATGGCCACCTCGGGCCCCGGGGCCATCCACCTGCTCAACGGGCTCTACGACGCCAAGCTCGACCACACGCCAGTGGTGGCGATCGTTGGCCAGCAGGCGCGCACCTCGCTGGGCAGCGACTACCAGCAGGAGGTCGACCTGGTCAGCCTGTTCAAGGACGTCGCCCATCAGTTCGTGCAGATGTGCAGCACCCCGCCCCAGGCGCGCCACCTGATCGACCGGGCGATGAACGTGGCCAAGGCCACGCGGTCGGTCACCTGCGTGATCGTGCCCAACGACGTCCAGGAGGCCGAGTACTCCGAGCCCTCGCGCGAGCACGGCTCGGTGTTCTCGGGCGGCACGCTGCGTCTGCCCCCGGTGGTGCCGGGGCCCGACCAGCTCCTCCACGCGGCCGAGGTGCTCAACGCCGGCGAGAAGGTGGCCATCCTGGTCGGGGCGGGAGCGCTGGGGGCCGAGCGCGAGCTGGTCGAGGTCGCCGACCGGCTTCAGACCGGCGTGGCCAAGGCGCTCAACGGCCGCGCCGCCCTGCCCGACGACCTGCCCTACGTGACTGGCTCGGTCGGGCTGCTGGGCACCAAGCCCAGCGCCGACATGCTGGCCAAATGCGACACCTTCTTGATGATCGGCTCGAGCTTCCCCTACTCGGAGTGGCTGCCTGAGGAGGGCCAGGCCCGCGGGGTCCAGATCGATATCGACGCCACCAAGATCGGCATCCGCTACCCAATGGAGGTCGGCCTGGTGGGCGACGCGGCGCCCACCCTGCGCGAGCTGCTTCCCCAGCTAGAGCAAAAGCGGGACTCCTCCTGGCGCCAGGAGATCGAGGCCAACGTCGAGCGCTGGTGGCGCATCCTCGACGAGCGCGCGATGCAGACGGCCGACCCGCTCAATCCCCAGCGCGTGTTCTTCGAGCTCTCGCGCCGGCTGCCCGACGGCGCGATCCTCACCGCCGACTCGGGTTCGGCCACCAACTGGTGGGCCCGTCAGCTGCGCCTGCGTAGCGGGATGAAGGCCGCCCTGTCGGGAACGCTGGCCACCATGTGCCCGGCGGTTCCCTACGCCCTGGCGGCCAAGTTCGCCTATCCCGACCGGCCGGTCATCGCCTCCGTCGGCGACGGCGCGATGCAGATGCTGGGCAACAACGCGCTGGTCGACATCGCCCACTACTACCGGCGCTGGAGCGACCCGCGCTGCGTGATCGTGATCCTGCACAACAACGACCTCAACCAGGTCACCTGGGAGCAGCGCGTCATGTCCGGCGACCCCAAGCTCGACGCCTCGCAGGTGCTGCCCGACTTCGACTACGCCGGCTATGCCCGCCTGCTGGGCCTGGACGGGGTGCGGGTGGACGCCCCCGAGCAGGTGGGCGAGGCGCTGGAGCACGCGCTCTCGGCCGAGCGTCCCGCCGTGGTCGAGGCGATCACCGACCCCGAGGTACCGCCGCTTCCCCCCCACATCCGCTTTGACCAGGCCAAGAAGCTCTCCCAGGCGGTGCTCAAGGGCGATCCGGCCCGCAAGGAGATCGTCACCCAGTCGACCAAGGGCAAGCTCGCCGAGCTGCTGACGCGCTAGTAGATGGCCGGCACGACCCACGCCGACCGGCGCGACCTGCAGGCCGCGCGCGCCCGCCGGCCCGAGTCCGGCTACCGCCCCCAGCAAAACCGCCACTACGAGCGCGTCGACCTGGATCCCGGGGCCCTGGAGCACGACCTCGCCGCCCGGGTGCGGGGCGAGGTGCGCTTCGATCAGGCCTACCGGGCGGCCTACACCTGCGATAGCTCGAACTACCGCCAGGCGCCCCTCGGGGTGGTGTGCCCCTACGACGCCGACGACGTCGTGCAGGCGCTTGGTGCCTGTCACGCCCACCGGGCGCCGGTGACCTTTCGCGGCGCCGGCACCAGCCTGGCCGGTCAGGGGACCAACGCCGCGGTGGTAGTGGACACCTCGCGCCACATGCGCGAGATCCTCCGGATCGACCCCGAGGCCCGGCTCGCCCGCGTGCAGCCCGGTGTCACGCGCGATCAGCTGGCTAAGCCGCTGGAGTCTCGCTACGGGCTGTCGTTTCCCCCCGACACCTCGACCCACGCCTACGCCACCTTCGGGGGCATGATCGCCAACAACTCCTGCGGTGCGCACTCGGTGATGACCGGGCGCACCTCGGACAACCTGGCGGCACTGGAGGTCGCGCTGGCCGACGGGACCCGGATGACGGTCGGCGCCACCAGCGAACAGGAGCTGGCCGAGATCATCGCCCGGGGCGATCGCCAGGGGCAGATCTACCGCGCGCTGCGCGACCTGCGCGACCGCTACGGCCAGCGCGTGCGCGAGCGCTACCCCCGGATCCCGCGCCGGGTATCGGGATACAACCTCGACGAGCTGCTACCCGAGAACGGCTTTCACGTGGCGCGCGCGCTGGCCGGCAGTGAGGGCACCCTGTGCGCGATCCTCGACGCCACCGTGCACCTGCACGACTGGCCGCACGCGCGGAGCCAGCTGATCCTCGGCTACCCGTCGATCTTCCAGGCGGCCGACCACGTTCCCGAGATCATGGCCACCGGTCCGATGGCCTGCGAGGCGATCGACCGCGTGCTGGTCGACGACATGCGCCAGCAAGGCATGAAGGCGGACGAGCTGCCACTGCTCCCCGACGGGGATGGCTGGCTGCTCGTGGAGTACGGGGCGGACACGCGCGAGGAGGCCGACGCGCGCGCCCGAGAGGTCATGCAAAAGCTGGGCAAGGACGCGGTCACGCCGGAGATGAAGATGTACGACGACCCGGCCGACGAGCAGAAGCTGTGGAGCGTGCGCGAAGCGGGGCTAGGGGCCACCGCCTACCTACCTGGGGCGATCGACCACTACGAGGGCTGGGAGGACGCCGCCGTGCCTCCCGAGAGCCTGGGCGCCTACTTGCGCGACTTCCAGGCGCTGCTCGACCGCTACGGGTATGACACGTCCAAGTACGGGCACTTCGGCCAGGGGCTGGTGCACTGCCGCATCAACTTCGGCCTGCGCAGCGCGGGCGGCGTGGCGGACTGGCGCTCGTTCATGGAGGAGGCGACCAGCCTGGTGGTCGAGCACGGCGGGGTGTTCTCCGGAGAGCACGGCGACGGGCAGTCCAAGGCGGAGTTCCTGGACAAGATCTACGGGACCGAGCTGGTGCGGGCGTTCGCCGAGTTCAAGGCGATCTGGGATCCCGACGGGCTGATGAACCCCCACAAGGTGGTGGAGCCCTATCGCATCACCGACAACCTCAAGCTGGGCACCGACTACCGCCCACCGGACCCGCGCACGCACTTCTCCTACCCCGAGGACGGCGGCTCGTTTGCCCACGCAGCGCTGCGCTGCGTGGGGGCGGGCAAATGCCGCGACACCTCCGAGGGCACGATGTGCCCCAGCTACATGGCCACGCTCGATGAGGAGCACACGACCCGGGGAAGGGCGCGGGTGCTGTTCGAGATGCTCAGAGGCGAGGTCATCACCGACGGCTGGCGCTCGGACGCGGTGCACGAGTCGCTGGACTTGTGCCTGTCGTGCAAGGGGTGCAAGGGAGATTGCCCGGTCAGCGTGGACATGGCCACCTACAAGGCCGAGTTCCTATCGCGCTACTACAAGCGTCGCCTGCGCCCTCGGCCCGCCTACGCAATGGGACTGATCATGCTGCACGCCCGGCTCGCCTCGCGCGTGCCCCGGCTGGCCAACCTGGCCACCCAGACCCCCGGCGTGCGTCGCCTGGCCCAGCGGGCGGCTGGCCTGACCACCGAGCGGCCGATGCCGCCGTTTGCCCGCCAGACGTTCAGGTCGTGGTTTGCCGCGCGCGGAGCCGTCAATCCCCAGGCCCCACCGGTGGTCCTGTTCGCCGACACGTTCAACAACTACCTGCACCCCGAGGTGGCCAAGGCGGGCTGCGAGGTGCTCGAATCGGCGGGGCGGCGGGTGGTGGTGCCCGAGCGGCCGCTGTGCTGTGGGCGCCCGCTGTTTGACTACGGCATGCTGCCCACGGCCAAACGCCTGCTCGGCGACCTGGTGGACGGCCTGCGGCCCTGGATCCGCGAGGGGATCCACCTGGTGGTGCTCGAGCCGAGCTGCGCGGCCTCGCTGCGCGACGAGCTGGTGTCGCTGTTCCCCCACGACGAGGACGCCAAACGCCTGAGCCTGCAGACCCTCACCCTGGGCGAATATCTACGCGACCACGCCGACGGCTGGCAGCCTCCCTCGCTGGATCGCGACGCGCTCGTCCACGGCCACTGCCACCAGAAGGCGATCATCGGCACGGACGCCGAGACCGAGCTGCTGGAGCGCATGGGGGTGCGCTTCGGGGACGAGCTCGACGCCGGCTGCTGCGGCCTGGCCGGTTCCTTCGGCTTCGAAGCCGACAAGTACGAGCTGTCGATGAAGATCGGCGAACGAAAGCTGCTGCCCGCGGTGCGCGAGGCGGGGGAGAGCACGTTGATCGTCAACGACGGCTTCTCGTGCAAGACCCAGATCGCCCACGGCACCGAGCGGAGCGCGCTTCACCTCGCCCAGGTGATCAAGATGGCGCTCGACCACGGGCCCGAGGGCGTGGCCGGTCCCCGCCCCGAGCGCGCCTACCCCGACCTGCTGCTCTAGAGGGTCCGGCTGGCCCTCAGCGCAGGGTGGCGGCGGTCCGCTCCTGGGCGCTCAACTCGAAGGTGTGGTAGCCGCGCCTCATCACCGGTATGGAGACGTTGTACACCGGCACGCCGGCCACCGCGCCCTCGAAGCTACCGACGTGAGCGTGGCCGTGGACGACCAGGTCGGGCTCGTGCTCGACGATCGGGGCCGCCAACCGGTCGGTGCCCAGAAAGGTCCAGATCCCGGGCGGCTCACCGACCAGGGTGTCTCCGGTGGGCGAGTAATGCAGGAGCACGATACGGATCTGGCACAGCGCGATCTCTCGCAGGGCACCGTCGAGCGCCTCGACCTCGCATCCCGCCAGCCGGTAGAGCTCGCGCAGGGCGGGTTCGCCGAAGTCCGACAGGTGCGAGCTACCGGCGAAGCCGCCGACGAACCCCTTCGTGCCGGCGATCCCGACGCTCTGGCCGGCGACCTTGATGGTGGCCGAGTCTCCTCCCAGGACCCGGATGCCTCCCTGCTCGAGCCGGCCGATCACCTCGGTGGGCCGCCCGGCGTGACAGTCGTGGTTGCCCAGCACCGCGAAGACGGGGATCTCCAGCCGATGACAGATCGCCGCTAGCGCCGCGGCCTCGTCGGGCTCGCCGTGGGTGGTCAGGTCGCCGGCCAGCAGCAGCATGTCGGCGCGATCAGAGACGTCGGCCAGCGCTGCCTCGACCTCCTTGGTGCGCTCGCGGGCGCAGTGGACGTCTCCGGTCGCCGCCACCCGCACAGGCGTGTGCCCACGGGCGTTTGCCCCGGTGGGCTGCTCGGTTGCCATGTCGGCTATCTACCCCGCCGCGCGGGTCCCAGCACATTGGCGGGTAGTTGGAGGACGATGGGTTCTGGACAGACTCACGCGGCGATAGCGGCGACGTTGCGAAAGGCCACTGCCGCTCTGCGCGACGCCGGCGTGCCGTTCATGCTCTCGGGCAGCTTTGCCTGCTGGGCGCGCGGCGGCCCCCGCTCCCAGAACGACCTCGACCTCATGCTTCACCGGGCTGACGCCGAACGCGCGCTGGCCGCGCTCGAGTCGGTGGGCATGCGGGGCGAGCACCCGCCCGAGGAGTGGCTACTGAAGGCGTGGGACGACGAGGTGATGGTCGATTTGATCTTCGAGTCGCTCGGGGTGGGCGAAGTGACCCCGGAGATGATCGAGCGCGCCGAGCGCATGTCGGTACTGGCCATCAGCATGCCGGTGATGTCGATCGAGGACATCCTCGTCGGCAAGCTGCTGGCCATCTCCGAGCAGAAGCTCGACTACGGTCCGCTGCTGGAGATCGCCCGCTCGCTGCGCGAGAGCATCGACTGGAGCGAGGTCCGGGCGCGGATTCACGCCTCACCTTATGCCCGGGCGTTCTTTGCGCTGCTCGCGGAGCTCGACGTCGTCGCTCCCCTGTCGGAGTCCTACGCTCCCCCGGCCCGCCCCTACGCCGGGCAGCCCAGGCCCCCGCGCACAAGGCTCACGCGGCGCATGGACCTCCGGGCGCGGGACAGCCAGCCCTAGATCGGCCGGTCCAAGACGGGTCGTGCGGAATCAGGGAGGACCCTCACCGGCGACCTGTTCGATTGTGCGGCCGCTGAGCACGGACGCGGGCGAGCTCGGGGCGAGCTGGGGTGCGTCAGCCGGTGGGCCAGCGGCCGGTGTCGGTGAACCGGCGCCGGGCCTCCTGCTCTCGCTCGCGGTCCCCCTCGCTGGAGATCGACAGCCGGGCCAGCGCGTCGGCCAGCACGACCAACCCGGCCACCGCGATCAGCACGATCCCCAAACCGGTGGCCGCGTCCCCGGAGCCGAGGACGAGCAGCGCTACCCCGGCGGCGGCGATCGTCGCGGGCAACCCGACGCGCACCACCAGGAGGGACCTTCGTCGGCCCCGCTCCGCTGGCCGAGTCCGGGGATCAGGCGGTGGCGGGGGCATCGGCGCGATCGGCGAGCAGCTCGACGCCCGCCTGGGCCGCGCAATGCGCGCAGCAGAAGAACCGCCCGTCGGCCTCGTGTCCGTGGCCGATCACGGGACAGCCGCAGTTCTCACACCGGGGCGCGAGCGCGTGGATCGCGCACTCGAAGGAATCGAAGATGTGACTCGCGCCCCCGGACGCCACCTCGAGCGGCTTGTCGTAGTCGTTGCCGCATACCTCGCATACCGGCATCGCGAAGCCTCCTCGTCTATTGGCCTTCAAACCGACCTGGTCACCCTGTACCCCCCGGCTGGACGGACAAACGGCACCGTCGCCTCGACGGGCTAGCGTGGGCTCATCCGCCGCGCCGATCCAGATCGCGGCAAACGAGGTTCGGATGTCGGAGCCGGCCGCGCCCGCGCGCCCGCCTTGCGCAGTGGATTCGTGGCCGCCTTCGTGATGACCAGCCCGAGGGCGGGCTTCGGCCCCTCGGACGTCTTCGCCGCCCGGATCCTCCGTCCATGGCGCATGCCGGTCACGCGGCTTCGCCGTGACGTAGCCGTCGAGCGAGCAGATCGCCGAGTAGATCAGCGTGCCCATTCGCTCAGTCGAGGTTCCATCCGAAGTACACCTCCGCCATCGCGATCTTGTCCTCGTCGAAGGTGAGGATCTCGGTGTTGCGAAAGCGCTTGCCGTCATTCTTGGTCGCCTCGTAGGTGACCAACACCTCGTCGACGCACCCGATGATCCGCTTGAACTCGAAGGCGGCGATCATCTCCGCGTTCGGCCAACAACGCGTCCAGTAGGTCTCTAGGTCTATTCCGACATCGGCGGGGCGGTAGAACCTGAAGTCGGGAGACAGGTGCCTCTCCACCATTCGGCGGTCACCGGATTCGTAGGCGCCGTAGGTCTCGCGCGCGATCCGCACGCGATCGGTCGCTGCCACGTCATCCTCCTTGTCTTGTTACTCCAGGACGTTAGACCGCCGCCCGAGGGCAAACTCATCGGACCCGACCGAAAGGCACAAGATGGACCCCCACATCGACGTCATCACGCTCGCCGTCGCCGACCTCGAGCGGGCGCTTCGCTTCTACCGCGACGGCCTCGGGCTGGAGTCAGAGGGAGTGATCGGCACCGAGTACGTCGGCGACGATGTCACGCCCGCCGGAGCACTCGCGATGTTCAAACTCCACGGCGGGCTGATCCTGGCGCTGTACCCGCGCACCGAGCTCGCCAAGGACGCCAACATTCCGCCCCGGCCTGCGCAGAGCGGCGAGTTCAGCATCGGCCACGCGCTCACCAGCAAGGCGGAGGTCGACGCGCTGCTCGGCCGAGCCCAGGCGGCCGGCGCGATGCTCGCCGACCAAGCGCATGACCGTCCATGGGGCATCTACTCCGGCTACTTCCGCGACCCGGACGGGCACCTGTGGGAAGTCCTATGGAACCCACGGCTCGAGCGCCCGCAAGCGTGACGTTCACGAACGCCTGCGAAGCACGTCAGCTGGATTGCGGGATGAGCGGCGCCCCAGGTTCGCGAGGTTCGGGCGGTAAAGGGGTGCACCTCCTCTCGCGCCAAAGCGGATCAGCCGACCTGGAACTTGATATGCGTGACGCCGGGCGCGTCGACCGCGCGGATTTGCCTGAGCTTGAGAGTGTCACGCTGGAGCCCCGCGAACAGACGGGCGCCGCTGCCAAGGATCACCGGGGCGATAGAGATGTCAATCTCGTCGACAAGCCGCGCGGCCAGGTACTGGTTGACCACCGATGCGCCGCCGGCGAGCCAGATGTCCCGTTCCTGCGCGGCGTCCTTGGCCTGCGAGAGCGCCGACTCAATCCCATCGGTGACGAAGTGAAAGGTGGTGCCGCCCGTCATCTCAAGAGGATCGCGTGCGTGGTGCGTGAGCACGAACACCGGATGGTGGTAGGGCGGATCGTCCCCCCACCAGCCTCGCCACGACTCATCCGGCCACGGACCCCGCACCGGCCCGAACATGTTGCGGCCCATAATCGTGGCGCCGATATTCTCCCGGCGCTCCTCGACCACGCCGGAGCTCGCGTTGACCTCGCCGCCGTCCTCACCGTGCATCTCCCTGAACGCCTTAAGCGGAAAGAACCACTCATGCAGCTGCATCCCGCCGGTGCCGAGTGGGTTCTCCTCGCTCTGGTCCGGGCCGGCCACGTAACCGTCGAGCGACATCGTGATGCTAAGCCTGAGCTTGCTCATGTCCACACCTCCCTAGCTGTCGAATCCTGCTCCAAGAGACTGCGGAAGCGGCCGGAGCTCATCGGCGGTTATGCCTGTCGGCCGCTAGGCGGACACTGCAGAAGACCGCGTCAGAGTGATGCTCTACGCGGATGGGGCAGCGGCCACATACCGATCGGGTGAGAAACACGTGGTCCGAGACCGGCCGTGGATGGGAGCAACCCCGTACCCCGAGACCCCTAAAACGACCTTTCTGGAGGGAAGCGAAATTTTCATCGGGGCGCCCGGATTTGAACCGGGGACCTCACCGACCCGAACGGTGCGCGCTACCAGGCTGCGCCACGCCCCGAGAGCGTCCCAGCTTAACGATGCGAACCTAGCCGGCGGCCTGCTGGCCGGCGACCGCCTTGAAGTAGCGCACCGCCAGCCCGGTCATCAGGGTCTGATAGCAGTGCTCGAGCGATAGCTTCTCCCGGCGCGCGTAGGCGGCCAGCCCCGCTTCCTCGATCGCCTGGCTCTGGGCGATCACGTCGTCGATCAGGTCGGGGTGGCGATCGCAGAAGTAGGCCCCGATCGAGTACAAACGGCTCTCGGTCAAGGACTCCAGGAAGGCGTCGGCGCTGCGGGCGGACACGGCGGCTGAGCCTAGTGGCTGTCGGCCAAGTCGGGGGGGCAGATGGCACCATGGCAGGGATGGCATCGCTGACCGAGGTCATCGCGGCGCTCGACGACGAGCTCGCGATCGCCGACTTCGAGGACTACGCGCCCAACGGGCTGCAGGTACCGGGCCCGTCCGAGGTCGGCACGGTGGTCACCGGGGTCAGCGCCCAGGCCGAGCTCTTCGAGCGAGCGGCGAAGGCCGGGGCGGATCTGGTCCTCGTCCACCACGGCCTGTTCTGGGAGGGGACGCCGCGCCGCTTGGACGCCACGGCCAAGCGGCGGCTGAAGCTGCTCTTCGACCACGACATGGCCTTGGCGGCCTACCACCTCCCGCTCGACGCCCACCCGCGGCTGGGCAACAACGCGATCATCTGCGAGCGCTTGGGCCTGGTCGGGCCCGCGCCGTTTGGCCTGCACCGCGGGCGCCCGGTGGGCTGGGCGGCGCGCGCGCCGGGAGAGGGGCTGACGATCGGCGAGCTGGTGGACCGCGTGGCCGCGCTGACCGGTCGCTGGCCGCTGGTCTTCGACTCCGGTCCCGAGCGGGTGCGCTCGCTCGGCGTGGTCTCCGGCGGCGCCTCCTCGTCCTTGGACGAGGCGATCGAGCGGGGGCTGGACGCGTTTTTGACCGGCGAGCCCGCCGAGCGCGTGATGGGCCAAGCCCGCGAGTCGGGGGTGCACTTCATCGCCGCCGGGCACTACGCCACCGAAACCTTCGGGGTGCGGGCGCTCGGGGAGCTGCTGTCCGGGCGCTTCGGGCTGCGTCACCAGTTCGCCGACGTCCCCAACCCGATCTGAGCGAGGGCGCCGAAAGGCCTTGTAGGCGTCCTGTGGACGCGATATATCTAGGCCCCGCGCCCAACCGGATAGGAGGCAACTGCACGATGGCCAATCACCTGACGCCCACCGAGCTCGCACGGGAAGCCGGATTGGAGCGTCGAGAAGTGATCAGCAAGTGCATGGAAATGGGAATTCCGATCTTTCAGGGCCGCATCGACAAGAGCCTCTTTCTCGTGAGCCTCCAGCAACTAACGCAACCGCCGCAACAGCCCGCCGAGGCCTAGCGCCGCGCGGTTCATCCTCCCTTCAGACCTCTTCGCCCAAACCCACGGCCTCGCCCAAACCACGGCGCCGCGCCCCCGAGGGTCAACCGGAGCGATCCCCGGGTAACTCCGGCATGAAGCGATGACGCCTGGGCCCCTAGACGAGCAGGACCTGCACCCGGATCTGGTCGCGCTGCTGGAGCACGGCGAGGCCGAGGGCTGCCTGTACCCGGCCGAGATCGACGCCGCCGCCCGCGGGGGAGGTCTGACCCCCGACGACCTATCCGAGCTCTATGACCGCATCGACGCGCTGGGCATCGAGCTGTGCGACGACGGGCGTGCGCGGACGGCGCCCACCAGCTACAGCCCGCAGGACCTGGCGGTCCAGACCACCGACGCGCTCCAGCTGTTCTTGCGTGAGGCCGGGCGTTACCCCCTGCTGCGCCCCGAGGAGGAGATCGAGCTGTCCAAGCGCATCGAACGAGGGGACCTGGAGGCCAAGGAACGCATGGTCAACTCCAACCTGCGCCTGGTCGTCTCGATCGCGCGCAAATACCAGGGCCTGGGCGAGCTATCGCTGCTCGACCTGATCCAGGAGGGAGTGCTGGGGCTCATCCGCGCGGCGGAGAAATTCGATTGGCGCAAGGGCTTTCGCTTCTCGACCTACGCCACGCTGTGGATACGCCAGGCGATCCAGCGCGGGCTCGACGAGCGCGGGCGGATCATCCGCCTCCCCACCAACGTCGCCCAGCGCGAGCGCAAGGTGGGGCGCACCGAGCGCGACCTGGCCGCCCGGCTCGAGCGCGAGCCTTCGGAAGCCGAGATCGCACAGGCGGCGGGGCTAGACGTGTCAGAAGTCCGCGAGCTGCGCGAGACGGCGCGCGTGGTCACCAGCCTGGACCGGCCGGTCGGCGATGAGGAGGAGACCGCGTTCGGGTCGCTGCTGCCCCACGAGGGACCGACGCCCGAGGAGGAGGTCCAGGTCAGCCTCACCCAGGACGCCGTACGCCGAGCGGTGGCCGAGCTTCCCGAACGCGAGCGCCAGGTCATCCGCCTGCGCTACGGGCTCGATTCGAGCCCCAACCCGGTGTCGCTCAGCGAGATCGGCCGGCGGCTGTCGATCTCCCCCGAGCGCGTGCGGCAGATCGAGGAGCGCGCGCTGACCCGCCTGGCCCTGCAGCGCGAGATACGCGCCATGGCCGAGGCGGCCTGACCCGTCCGCCCGGGCTGCCCGACGGCGGCCAATAGAATCAAGGGCCGCCTTCGGCGGCCGACCACCCAACCCAGAGGGGGAGCATGCAGGCCAGCACCGCGACCGCGAGCGCCCAGACCACCGGCTCCAAGACGATTGCCGATCTGATGGCGCGCGCCGCCGAGCGCTACTCGGACATCGCGGCCGTCCGCCACAAGGTGGACGGCGAGTGGCGCGAGCTGACCTACGCCGAGGTGTGGGGGATCGTGCGCGAGGTCGGACTGGGCCTGATCGACCTGGGGATCGAGCCGGGCGATCGCGTCTGCGTCCTGTGCAACACCCGACCCGAATGGACCTACGCCGACTTCGGCGCCACCTCGGCGGGGGCGGTGGTGGTGCCGATCTATCCCACCAACTCGCCCGAGGAGTGCCAGTGGGTGGCCGGCAACTCAGAGGCCTGCGCGGTCATCTGCGAGGACGCGACCCAGCTGGCCAAGATCCGGGCCGTCGGCGAGCAGCTGCCCAAGCTGCGCACGCTGATCGTGGTCGATCCGGCCGGCGACACCGACGGCGCGGTGTCCCTGGAGGAGGTGCGCACGCGCGGGCGCGAGCGCGACGAGGCCGAGCTGACGGCGCGCAGCGAGGCGGTCTCGGGCGAGGACCCGTTCACCTTCATCTACACCTCGGGCACCACCGGGCCGCCCAAGGGCTGCGTCCTCACCCACGGCAACTACCGCTCGATGCTCGACATGTGCGCGTCGCTGAGGGTGCTCGAGGGCCAGCACGAGGTCACCTACCTGTACCTGCCCCTGGCGCACTCCTTCGCCTTGCTCATCCAGCTGCTGTCGGTTGACCTGGGCGGGACGATCGCCTACTTCGGCGGCGACACCCAGCAGATCATCCCCGAGCTCAGCGAGACCAAGCCCAGCTATCTGCCGTCGGTGCCGAGGATCTTCGAGAAGATCTACACCCTGGCCACCGCCCAGCTCGAGCGCGCGTCAGACAGCGAGCGCAAGCAGTTCCACGAGGCGGTCAAGCTCGGGGTCGAGGTCCGCGACCTCCAGCGCCGCGGCGAGCCCGTCCCCGAGGACCGACAGAAGGCGTTCGACGAGGCCGACGAGAAGCTCTACAAGAACGTGCGCGCCATCTTTGGCGGCAACGTGCGCCAGGCGGTGACCGGAGCGGCGCCGATCGCGCCCGAGATCCTCGAGTTCTTCTACGCCTGCGGCGTGCCCGTGCTCGAGGGCTACGGGATGACCGAGACCGCAACGGCCGCCACCTACTCGACGGTGGAGGAGCACAAGTTCGGAACCGTCGGCCGCGCGTTCCCCGGGATCGAGCTCAAGATCGCCGACGACGGCGAGCTGCTGGTCAAGGGGCCCAACATCTTCCACGGCTACTACAAGAACGCCGACGCCTCGTTTGGCGCAGTGGTCGACGGATGGCTGCACACCGGCGACCTGGCCACCATCGACGACGAGGGCTACGTATCGATCGTCGGCCGAAAGAAGGACATCATCATCACCGCCGGGGGCAAGAACCTGACCCCGGCCAACATCGAGAACGACCTCAAGCAGTCGCGCTGGATCTCCCAGGCGGTCATGCACGGTGATCGCCGGCCCTACCCGGTGATCCTGCTCACGCTCGATGAGGAGGAGATCGTCGCCTGGGCCAAGGAGCAGGGCCTGCCCGCCGAGCTGGGCTCTCTCTCCCAGCACCCGCGGGTGCACAAGCTCGTCCAGACCGAGCTCGATCGAGCCAACGCCAAGTACGCGCGGGTCGAGCAGGTCAAGAAGTTCGCCATCCTCGACCACGACCTCTCCCAGGAGGGGGGCGAGCTCACCCCCACGCTCAAGGTCAAGCGCAGCGTGGTCAACCAGAAGTACGCCGACCTGCTCGACTCGCTCTACAGCGACCGACGCTAGGGCGCCCGCTCGGGCCGGGCACGCCGCCCGGGGCTAGAGCTCGCCCGGCTTGGCGATGCGGTAGAAGAACGGACCCAACCCCGCCTGGTTGATGGCGAATACGAGTTGGATGTGGTCCTCGAGCAGGGGGGCCTGATCCAGTCCGCCCACGTAAACGGGGTCATAGCCGGCGTCGCGGATCAGCCGTTCGGCGACCTCGCGGGCGTCGTCCTCGGCGGCGTACAGGTTGCTCGGCCGCGAGCGCTGGGCGGGGATCTGGTCGTAGATCCTGGCGAAGTTGATGTTGAACGACTTGGCGGTGGGGCCGCCGACGATCGACTTGACCTGGTGGGCCAGCGACTCGTGCTCTTCGCCTGACCCACCAAGCGCGTTGGTGGCGTCGATGGCGACCTTTCCCTGGACTCCGCGGACCTTGCCCAGCGCGTCGGCGATCGCGCTCGAGGGCACGGCGACGACGACGACGTCGGCGTCGCTGGCGTCGCCTCCGTCGCTGCCCAGCGCCGTCACCTCGTGACCGGCCTTGCGCCATAGGTCGGCGAGGCCGCCGCCGACGTTGCCTCTGCCCAACACGGTGATGTTCATGAGCCTCCTCGGCCGAGAGCCCTCGTCTTGCCGGTCGTTTGGCGAACGCTAACGTCCGCGGGGTGTGGGCGTCGACTGCCCCGAGCCGCTGATGGCGCCCCGTAGCGCGGGAGTCCTGCCGTATCGGGTCGGCCACGCCGGCCTGGAGGTGATGCTGGTGCACCCCGGCGGTCCCTTCTGGGCCCGGCGCGACCTGGGCGCCTGGTCGCTGCCCAAGGGCGAGCTCGAGCCCGGCGAGGACCCGCGGGACGCGGCGCTGCGCGAGTGCCGCGAGGAGCTGGGCCTCGACCTGGACGGACCCCGGCTGGTGGACCTGGGCGAGATCAAGCAGCGGGGCGGAAAGCTCGTGCGGGCCTGGGCCGCGGAGTGCGCTCTTGACCCCAGCGCCGTGACCAGCAACACCTTCTCGCTGGAGTGGCCGCCGCGCTCGGGCCAGGTACGCGAGTTCCCCGAGATCGACCGCGCGCAATGGTTCTCGGTGAGCGAGGCGCGGCGCCGGATGCTCGAGGCCCAGGTCCCCCTGCTCGACCGGCTCCTGGAGCGGCTGGAGGCGGCCTGAGGCCGCGGCGGCGGCACAATCGCGAGAATGCGCCGACGACCACCGGGGCGACCCCTGAACAAGGAGCACTGCAGATGAAGACGCGTCAGCTGGGAGCAGATGGCCCCACGGTGTCGGCCCTCGGTCTGGGCTGCATGGGCATGTCCGCGTTCTATGGCCCCACCGACGAGGAGGAGTCGACCGCCACCATCCAGCGCGCGCTCGACCTGGGCTGCAACTTCCTCGACACCTCGGACATGTACGGGCCGCACACCAACGAGCGGCTGGTGGGCCGCGCTATCGCCGGCCGCCGCGACGAAGTCGTCCTGGCCACCAAGTTCGGGATCAAGTTCGACCCCGCCGACCCGCGGCGGCGCAGCGTCGACGGAAGCCCGGAGTACGTGCGCCAGGCCTGCGAGGGCTCGCTAGAGCGCCTGGGCGTCGATCACATCGACCTCTACTACCAGCACCGGGTCGATCCCAACACGCCGATCGAGGAGACGGTAGGGGCGATGGCCGAGCTGGTCGCAGACGGCAAGGTCCGCCACCTCGGTCTGTCGGAGGCCGCCCCCGACACGATCCGCCGGGCCCACGCCGTGCACCCGATCACCGCGCTGCAGAGCGAGTACTCGCTGTGGACCCGCGATCCCGAGGCGCAGGTGCTGCCCACGGTGCGCGAGCTGGGGATCGGCTTCGTCGCCTACTCGCCGATGGGGCGCGGCTTTCTCTCCGGGCGCTTCAAGTCCCCCGAGGACTTTCCCCAGGACGACTTTCGCCGTTATAACCCGCGCTTTCAGGGCGAGAACTTCCAGCGCAACCTGGCGCTGGTCGAGCGCATCCAGGAGCTGGCGGCCGAGAAGGGGATCACCCCGGGGCAGCTGGCGCTCGCCTGGGTGCTCCATCAGGGGCAGGAGATCGTGCCGATCCCGGGGACCAAGCGGCGCAGCTACCTGGAGGAGAACCTCGCCGCCGGCGACGTCGAGCTCACCGACCAGGAGCTCGAGCGCATCGCCGAGGCGATGCCCGAGGTCGCCGGCGACCGCTATGACCCCGTCGGGATGGCGACGCTAAACGGCTAGGCCGCCAGGCGCACGTCGGCGGTCGCCGCCAGCTCGGCGAGCACGCTCTCGAGCTCCTGCTCGAGCTCGGGGTCCAGCAGCTCGCCGTCGGCGCCGAACGCCTGCTCGGCGCCGGGCACGGCCAGCTCGCGGTCGAGGACCCGCGCGCCCGCCCCGGCCAGCGTCTTGCGCAGCTCGGCCTGCGCCCACACCGCCCCGAACATGCCGGGGCTCGCCCCGATCACCGCCACGGGCTTGTTGCGCAGCGCGGCCGAGCCCGACGGGCGCGAGGCCCAGTCGATGGCGTTCTTTAGCTGGCCGGGGATCGAGTGGTTGTACTCGGGCGTGGCGAACAGCACCGCGTCGGCGTCCTCGATCGCCCGCCGCCAGGCCTCGACCGCGGGGCCGGGGTCGGGCTCGTCGTCCTCGTCGAAGGGCGGGATCGCCTTGAGCGCGTCGAACAGCACCAGCTCGGCCTCGGGCGGCAGCAGCCGTGCTGCCGCCCCAAGCAGGCGCCGGTTGTGCGACTCGCGCCGCAGGGAACCCGCTACGCCGAGGACGCGCATGGCGCTAGCCCTCCTCCGGGGCCAGCTCGAGCTCGATGCTCAGCTTGACCTCGTCGCCGACAGCGAAGCCGCCCTTGGGCAGCGGGGCGTTCCAGTCGAGGCCGTACTCGGTGCGGTCGATGACGGCCTCGAGCGAGATGCCGACCCTGGCCTGGTCGCCCAGAATCACCGACGGTCCGGTGATCTCGCCGCGGGCGTGCACGGGGCGGGTCTTGTCCTTGATCGTCAGCTCGCCGTCGAGGACGAGCTCGTCGCCCTCGCGCCGCAGCGAGCTCGACCGAAACGCGATCTCCGGGTGGCGCTCGACGTCGAAGAACTCGGGCGAGCCGAGGTGGGCCTGCAGGTTCTCGTCCTTGACCTGGAGCGAGTCGACCCGCACGGCGCCGCTAAGGCTCGCGCCGCCGTCGTCGGCCACTTCGAGCGTGGCGTCGAGGTCCTCGAAACGACCGCGGAAGGTGGACACGCCCATGTGCTTGACGGCAAAGCCGGCGGACGAGTGCACGGGGTCCAGGCGCCAGCTGCCGGTGGGCACTTCGAGCGAGACGGGGGCGGGGGTGAGCGTGGACATGGCTTCCTCCTGTCGGGTGAGTATTCGGACTATAGTCCGCTTATATGGATTACGGTAGCAAACCGGACCACGGTCCGCAAGGGCGGAGCTTATGCTGAGCCGCGTGGCTACAAGCGGCATCGGCGGCGAGCTGGAGATGGCGCTGCCGCTGGCCGGGGGCGAGCGCCACGAGCGCGCCGACGCGGCCCGAAACCGCGAGCTGATCCTGTGCGCTGCCGAGCGGCTGTTCGCCCAGCGCGGCGTGGAGGCGGTGACGATGGACGAGATCGCGGCCGAGGCCGGGGTTGGCAAGGGAACCCTGTTCCGCCGCTTCGGCGACCGGGCCAGCCTGTGCATGTCGGTGCTGGACGAGCGCGAGCGAGGCTTTCAGGAGGCGTTCATCCGCGGCCCGGCGCCGCTGGGCCCGGGCGCCCCGGCGAACGAGCGCCTGGTGGCGTTCGGCGCCGCGCTGCTGGATCGCGCCGAGGCCGAGGGCGACCTGCTGCTCGCCGCCCAGACCGGGACGCCGGGGCTGCGCTTTCGCCACCCGGTCCACCTCGCCTACCACGCCCACCTGACCTCGCTCGTACGCGAGCTGGCGCCCGCCAGCGACGCCGAGTACCTCGCCGACGTGCTGCTCAGCGCGCTGTCGAGCGAGCTGGTGCTGCACCAGCGTCGGGGTCGGGGGATCGAGCTGGCGCGCCTGAAGGAAGGCTGGCGCGACCTGGCGTGCGCCCTGATCGCGCACCACCCCGCCTAGGCCGCGGCCGAGCGCCTACAGGGGGATCAGAGCGGCGTTGGCCACCGGCGGCAGGCGCGGGGCTCCGCCGGCGCCGGGGACGGCCAGGCGGGCGAGCGCCAGGCGGATGACCATGCCGTGGCAGATCACCAGCGCCGGCCTGAGGCCGGTGGCGATGTCGGCCAGAGCGCGGCCGACGCGCTCGGCCTGATGGGCAAACGACTCGCCGCCGGGAAAGGCGAAGTCGGGGTCGGCGCCCACGAACGCCGCGAAGCGCTCGGGCTCGGCCGCCTGGACCTCGGCGAAGTCGCGATCGGTCCAATCGCCGGAGTCGGTCTCGGCCAGGCGCGGGTCCTCGTGGGGCTCGAGCCCCAGCCGCTCGCCCACGATGTCGGCCGTCTGGCGGGCGCGCAGCAGGGAGCTGCACCACAGGGCCCGAAAGTTGCGGGCGGCAGCCTCCTCGGCCAACTCCAGCGCCTGCCGCCGGCCGCGCTCGTTCAGCGGGACGGCTAGCCAGCCCTGAAAGCGGCGATGAAGGTTGTAATCGGTTTCGCCGTGCCGGGCCAGGAAGACGCCCGACAGGTCAGCGCGCCCGTCGTCAGTCCGCTCGGCGGGAGCACCAGAGGGCATCGAGCCAGCCTAGTCCGTGCACGGTGCGCTCGCCGCCGCTCGGCGAAAGACCTGCACGCGGTTGTTGTGGGTATCGGCCACGATCACGTCGCCCAGGCAGTCGGCGGCCAGGCCCTCGGGTCCGCTGAACTCGCCCAGCTCGGTGCCTTCCCGGCCCCAAGCGTTCAGCAGCGCGCCCCGAGAGTCGAACTCCTGGACGCGGTTGTTGCCCGTGTCGGCCACGAACACGTCCCCGCGGCCGTCGACGGCCAGGGCCGCCGGGGCACGGAGCCGGCCCGGGGCGCCACCCGGCCCCCCCCAGCTGGCCACCGGCGCGCTCCCGCCGGCAAACGCGAACACTCGGTCGGCGCCGGCGTCGAGCACGTAGATCCTCCCGCCGGCGTCGACGGCGATGCTCGCCGGGGCGCGCAGCGGCGGCGACCCCGGGACACCCGCTCCCCACAGGCGCAGCGCCCGCCCCCCGGTGGTCAACTCGACCGCGCGCCGGTGACCGGTGTCGGCCACGTAGAGCCGGGCCGTCGAGTCCACCGCCACCCCCGTCGGCGCGCGCAGGCCGAGCTGGCCGTGGGCGGCGGGCTGGCCCACCAGCCCCAGCAGCCCCCCGCTGGGACTGAGGTGGCGCAGCAGGTCGTTGTCACGGTCGGCCACCCACAGCGAGCGGTCCGGGGCGACGGAGATTGCGGCGGGGTTGAAGAAGTGGTGGCCGACGATGTCGTTGCGGCCGCTGTAGCTCGAGCGAAAGTCCAGGTCGATCCCGAAGCGGTCGATGCGGCTTCGGGCCCCGAAGGTCTCGGCCACCATCAGCTCGCCCGACGGGCTCGCCGCCACCGCGTGGGGGGCGATGAACTGTCCGGGATCCTTGCCCGAGGCACCCCAGCCGGCGACCGACGCGCCGTCCGGGTCGAGGACCTCGATCCGGTTGCGCCCGGCGTCAGCGACGTAGACGCGCCCGTGCCCGTCGGCGGCCAGCGCGCGCAGGTAGCTAAAGCGGGCACCGCCCGCCGTGCGCCAGGCGGCGAGGTAGCGCAGCTGGGCGGTGAGGACAACGACCCGGTTGTTGTTGTCGTCGGCCACGTACACCCGGCCCCCCCGACCGATCGCGACCGCGTAGGGGTCGGCGAACTGGCGCGGTCCGCGTCCGAAGGTGCCGATCTGGGCCAGCAGGCGTCCGCCGGGGCTGAACAGCTCCACCCGCCGGTTGCGGTCGTCGGCCACGTAGACCCCGTCGGCGCTCGCCGCCAGGCCGCGGGGGAGGGCGAGCTGCCCGCGCCCGTGGCCGGGGCGCCCCCACGCGCTCGCGTGGGAGCCGTCCAGGCCGAAGCGCTGTACCCGGTTGTTGGCCGTGTCGGCCACCAGCACCTCGCCTCTGCGCACGGCGATACCGCCTCCCGGCGGGCGGTCGGGGCCGCCCCCGTGGCCGAAGTCGAACTCTCCCAGCGCCCGTCCGTGGGACCCCCACGCGCGCAAAAACCGCCCGCTGGGGTCGAATTTCTGGACCCGGTCGTGAGTGCTGTCCACCGCATAGACATTGCCGCGGGCGTCGACCGCCAGCCCCCCCACCGCCCCGAACTGGCCCCGACCCGCTCCGTAGGAGCCCCAAGACCCGCGAAAGTCCCCGCCGGGGGAGAAGCGCTGGATGCGGTGGCTGAACTGATCGCCGACGTAGAGGTCGCCGCCGGGAGCCACCGCGATTGCCTCGGGCGCGCGCAGTACGCCGCGCGTCCGCTGGCCGGCCGTGGTCACCGAGTCATACGGACAGCGCTGGGCCCCCGGGCACGGGCGCCCATGGCCGCCGGGCCCCGCCGGTCCGGCGCCGGCTCCGCCGCATCCCGCGATCGCCCCCGACAGCAGGATCGCGAGCCACCGACGCCGCCCCTCAGGACGCCCGCGGACCACGCGGTCGCTGGTCGGCAAGGGCGGGCGCCGGGCGTAGTCCCCGCTCCGATGGCGCTGGCGACATGCACCTATGGTGTCAGCCGATGAGCCCGGGGGACGCTTCGCAGGCCGCGCGGCGCCCGGCGCCGCGGCGCCGGGCGCGACTCGCGTGGGCGGCCGGCGCCGCCGCCGTCACGGCCGTGGCGCTGGCGATCTGGCTGCTGATCAGCGGGGGCGGGGGGCGTGGGGGGCTCCCGCCCGAGCCGCAGGTCGACCCCGCCGGGCCGGCGGCGAGCCCCGCCGCTCGGCGGGTGGGCCGGCCACCGGGTCGGCCGGTGCGGGTCTCGATCGACGTCGGCCACCCGGGGCCGACGGTGCCGGGCGACTTCATCGGCCTCTCCTTCGAGCCACGGAACCTGCCGACCCTGGCCGCCCTGGCCCGGCGGGGAAACCTGGTCGAGCTGCTGCGCGCTCTCGGACCCGGGTTGCTGCGCTTCGGCGGCGTCTCGGGCGACAAGCAGACGGCGTGGGTGGGCGAGCGCGCCCGTCGGGCGTCGTGGGCGACCTACGCCATCGGCGCTTCGGACCTGCGCGGACTGGCCGAGCTGGCCTCCCGTGCCGGCTGGCGAGTCCTGCTCAGCGTCAACCTCGGCCACTACGATCCGGCCGCCGCCGCCCAGGAGATCTCCGCCGCCCGGCGGGCGCTGGGAGGCGAGCTCGCCGCGGTGGCGATCGGCAACGAGCCCGACGCCTATGTCCCCCAGCGGCTGCGATCGCCCCCGTGGGACTACCGCGCCTACCGGGCCCAGGCCGACGCCTATCTGGCGGCGATTCGGTCGGTGGCACCCGGGATCAGGGTGGCGGCGCCCGACGCCTCCAGCGGCGTGCCCCCGCTGCGCTGGGTCGGCGAGGAGGCGGCCAGCGGACACCCCGCCCTGCTCACCGACCACTTCTACCCCTCGAGCAGCTGCGGCTACAAGCCGGTGGTCAGCGACCTGCTCAGCCCGGTCACGCGCCGGATCGGGGCGAGCATGGTGGAGCGCCTGGCGGCGATCTCGCGCGCCGCGCACACGCCCCTGCGCGTCGACGAGACCAACAGCATCTCCTGCCACGGCCAGCCGGGCGTGAGCAACTCGTTCGCCTCGTCCCTGTGGGCGCTCGACTATCTGTCGCGGGCCATGCGCGCCGGGCTCGGCGGGGTCAACCTCCACGACCTGATCCTCCAGCCCCTGAGCTACAGCCCGATAGCGGGGACCCGGGCGCAGGTCGCCGCCGGGGCCCTGAACGCCGAGCCCGTGTTCTACGCGCTGCTCGTGGCCCGGCAGCTGGAGGGCGGGCGGTTCCTGCCGATCGGCGTCACCCCGGCCGCCAACAGCCTGAGCGCGAGCGCCGCGCTTGTCAGCCGCGGTCGCTTGCAGGTTCTGCTCGTCGACTACGACGAGCCGGGCACCGCCCCCCGCGCCGTCCACCTGGGAGTGCCCGCGCGCTTTTTCGGGGGAACGGTGCTCAGGTTGCGGGCGCGCTCGCCGGCGGCCACCACGGGGGTGACCCTCGGCGGAAGGCCGGTGGGAGCCGACGGGCGCTGGCGCCCAGCCGGGCGGCTGCCCGGCCTCTACGGCCCCCCGGGAGGGCTGTCGGTGGGGCTGGCGCCCAGCAGCGCCGCCCTGGTGACGCTCTACCCGCGCCGTTGACGGTGCGACAATGCGGCCATGGGACCCGAGCGCCGGCATGAGCGTGGCCTGCTCGGTCCCCAGTCGGTGGCCTGGTCGGTGATCGGTCACCCCGGCTCCCTGGTGGGCGGTCTGCGAGCCCTGATGATCCAGTCGCTTCACCCCCTGGCGATGGCCGGCGTGGCCCAACACAGCGACTACCGCATGCGCGCGCTGGACCGTCTGCGGCGCACCGCCTACTACGTGACGGCGACGGTGTTCGGCGACCTGGCCACCGCCCGCGCCGCCGCCGAGCGGGTGCGCACGATCCACCGGCGGGTCAGGGGCTTTGACCCGGTCACCGGCCGCGCCTACAGCGCCGATGACCCGGACACCCAGGTGTGGGTGCACTCGGTGGAGTGGCACTCGTTCCTGGCCGCCTACCGCGCGTTTGCGCCGACGCTGGCGGCGAGCGAGGAGGACTGCTACATCTCCGAGGGGGTGGCCATCGCCGAGCTGGTGGGGACTCCCCGCGAGCTGGTGCCCCACTCGGTCGCCGCGATGCACGCCTACTTCGAGGGGGTCCGCAGCGAGCTGCGCGTGAGCTCAGACAGCCGCGACGCGATCGACTTCGTCCTGCACCCGCCGCTCACCCGCGAGCTGCTGGCGGTTCAAGTGCCGCTGCGGATCTTCTCCAACGCGGCGCTGGCCCTCGTCCCCCGAGACCTGCGCCGCCTGGCCGACGTCGACCGACCCCGGGCCCTAGACGTCGTCGCTCTCGCCGCCGCCCGTCCGCTGGTCGGCTCTATGGTCCTGCCCGGGGTGCGCGACGTGGCGGCGCTGGTACTCGGCGGCGAGGTGCGCCGGGTCCGCGAGCAGGCGCTGGGGGCATACGGCCAGGCCACTCCCGCGTCGCTCGGGCGCGAACGCGCCGCGGCGTGACTAGGCTGGGGGGCGCATGAGCTCCCTGCGCGGTGGCATCGACCTCGGCGGCACCAAGATCCAGGCGCTGGTCGTCGACGGCGAGCGCACGGTGCGCGGCCGGGCCCGCCACCCCACCCCCACCACCGGAGGCCCCGAGCAGGTGGCCGAGGCGATGGTGGCCGCCCAACAGGAGGCCGCCCAGGACGCCGGGCTCTCGGCCGCGAGCGAGCTGCGGGGCGTCGGGGCCGGGTGTCCGGGCCAGGTCGACGCCGACGCGGGAACCGTCGAGCGCGCCGGCAACCTCCCCCACTGGGAGGCGCCCTTTCCCCTGGCCGAGCGGCTGCAGCGCGGCCTGGCCGCGCCCGTGAGGCTGGGCAACGACGTGTCGGTGGCCACGATGGCCGAGTTTCACCTCGGAGGCGGCGCCCCCTACTCGTCGCTGCTGGGGGTGTTCTGGGGAACCGGAGTGGGCGGCGGGATCGTGCTCGACGGGCGGCTGTGGGAGGGCCGGGGGTCGGCCGGCGAGATCGGCCACACGGTCATCAAGCGCGGGGGGGCGCGGTGCCCGTGCGGGCGGCGCGGCTGCCTGGAGGCCTACGCCGGGCGCAAGGCGATGGAGGCGCGCGCCCGGGCCAAGCACGAGCGCGGAACCAAGACCGAGCTGTTCGAGATCATGCGCCACCGCGGACGCGACCGGCTGACCAGCGGCGTCTGGGAGCGCGCCGTCGACGGGGGCGACCACCTCGCCCATCGCCTGCTCGAGCGGGCCGTGCGGGCGCTGGGCACCGGGATCGCCTCGGCGATAAATCTGCTCGACGTGGAGGCTGTCGTGCTCGGCGGAGGCCTCGGCGTGCGCTTCGGGGCTCGCTACCTGCAGGACATCGAGCGCGAGATGGTCAGGCATCTGTTCCACGACAGCAAGCCGCCCAAGCTCTTCGTGACCGAGCTGGGCGACGACGGCGGCGGCCTGGGCGCGGCGATGCTGGTGCCCGAGCATCCCCAGCCGGCCCGAGCCGAACCCGCCGGCGCGACCGCCGGCTAGCGCCCGCGCCCGGAAGCGCCCGAGCGGGCGGGGGCGCTGCCTGCCCCCGGTGTGACGGCGGGCCGAGAGGCGGCGGGCACGGCCGCCGGGTGGCGCTGCTCCCAGGCCTTGATCATCGCCAGGCGATCGATGATCGCCGGGTGGTCTTCGAACAGGGCCTTGACCAAACCCGACTCGCTCGGCTCCGCCCGGCTGAGCCGGGCGAGCTTGACGAACATCGCCTGGGCGGCGGCCGGGTCGTGCGTGGCCTGCAGCGAAGACCAGTCCGCCTCGGCCTCTAAGTGGCGGGAGATCAGATTGTGGGCGGGGAGGAAGGCGAGCTGAACCAGCACGTAGGCCAGCAGCGCGGTGGGCACCGCGGTGGGCGCGTAGATTCCGCCGCGCCGGCGGGTGGCCAGGGCGATCAAGAAGGCGAGCGGGAACGCGAAGATCGCCGTCCAGCCGATCCCCTTGAGCAGGTGGTCGTGGGAGAGGTGGCCGAACTCGTGCGCCAGGATGGCGTCGATCTCCTTGCGGCTAAAGCGGCCGTGGAGCAGGGTGTCCCACAGCACCACCACCCGGGTCGGTCCCAGCCCGGCCGACTCGGCATTGGGGGCGGTGGTGAGCTCGTGGACGTTCTGGACCTTGACCTTGACGCCCGGGACGCCCTCGCGTCGGGCGAACAGGGCGGCGTCGGCTTTGAGGAGCTGGCCGCGCAGCGGACGCAGACTGGGGAGCAGGAACGGCGTGGTGAAGGTGGCCAGCGCCGCCAGGGCGACGAACGTCGGCGCCGCCAACGCCCACCAGTAGCGGCGGGTGAGGCCGGCGAAGCCCATGGCGATCAGCAGCGCCAGGCAGACGAAGATGAACTTGCTGCCCAAGCCAAACCAGTCGTTTACCGCCCAGCTGAGGTAGTCGACCTTGGAGATGCCGTGTTCGTGCTCCCAGATCTGGGCCGCCAGCCCGAACGGGAGTTGGGCGATCCACACCACGCCGAAGCCGAGCATCCCGAGCAGAAAGCCGGTCCCGATGCGCCCCGCCGCCGATTCCCGTACCAGGCGCGGCCCCCAGCGCGAATAGAAGGCGAGCGCCAGCACCAGCGCGTCCTGGGCCAGGAACGCGTCGATGTGCAGGAAGTTCTCAAAGCTCGATGCCCGGTGCAGATCCGCGGCGGTGAAGTAGTCGCGGGCCTGTAGATGGGGGAGAGTGAGATTGCTGGGGACGGTGGTCGAGTCCCACAGACTGAGGGCGCCCCACACCCCGACGGCGATTGTGGCCAGGCCGACCACGGCCCAGATGAGCCAGCGCGCCATCGCCGGCTGGGCCATTGGGCTTAGGCGGGCGGCGCGGGCGGCGGCTCGGGTGGCGGCGGTGGCCCGCCCGGGGCCCGGGGCTCAGATGGCGTCGCGGCGGCGGCATCAGAAGCCGCCGGCGCTGGCGGCCACCCCGGGACCGGCTCGCCGCGTGGCCAGTCGCGCGGCGGGGCCGGCGGCGGCGGCGGCGGACCGGCGGCCGGCCCGCTGTAGGGATAGACCTCGGTGACCAGGTAGAAGCTGTAGGCGAGCGTCTGCTGGACATACCGGAGCACGAAGACGCCCAGATTGCGAAGGCCAACCGGCATGCGCGCCGTAAACACCGCCGCAAACCAGCCCAGCGTGGCCACCGCGGAAAGCACGCCGGAGAGCGCGCTGGCCAAGAGCAGGGCGGGGATGGCGAGCACAATCCGAAAGCCGATCCGCCAGCGGCTCTGCCTGACGAGGGGCGGGACTACGAGGTCGATCGGATAGCTGCCCGGCCGGCCCATGAAACCGGGGAACGGGTCGGCCAGGATCGTCAGGTAGGCGGCCAAGTGGGTGGTGTAGCGCAAGAAGAAGGCGAAGAAGTCCTGAAAGAAGGGGACGGTACGGCCCCGGAACAGCATCACGAACCAGTTGATGACCACCAGCAGCGGGACGACGTACCAGGCCCAGATCCCCAGCCAGAAGAAGTGGGGCAACGCGGTGAAGTAGCGAAACGCGACGTGCACCTGCCAACGGCGCGTGTCGTCGGTAACCACCGTCTGTACGGGATGGTCATGCTCCTCGGCCACCGCCGGGACGGCGTAGGGATCGCTGTTGGGGAACCGGTCGGTGAGGAGGAATACGCCGTAACCGAAGGTCTGTGCCCCGTAGCCGAGCCCGTAGACGATGAGGTTGCGCAGGCCCTGGGGCATCCGTCCGCGGATCAGCGCGGACCACCAGCCGAGGATCCCCGCGATGACCGCCGTTCCCGGCGAGGAGGAGTAGCTGTTGCTCGAGCCGAGCACCCCGAGTGGCGTGTACAACGCCAACGCCGGGTACCACAGGATCCACCGAAAGCCGGTCGCCCACCGATATTGGCGCGCCCGCGGATCGATCTCTATGTCGACCGGATAGCTGCCGGGTCGGCCCGTGAATCCCGGGAACGGATTGGCCGCCACCAGCAGGAACGCAAGGATGTGCACCCAGTAGCGCAGGTAGCGGGACAGGAAGCGGTGGGCCCAGTCCGCCGGCGTCCCCGAGAACAGCGTCACGAACCAGTTGATGATCGCGACCACGTATACCGCCACCAGCCACAGCAGGGCCCACACGAGATGGGGCAAGAACAGCAGCACCCGGAAGAACACGGTCAAGCGGCTGCGCCGGAGGTCGTCATCGGCGACCGCCAGGCGTATGGGGTGCGCGGCCATCGAGCGTGACTCTAACCGGGTCGTCGGCTACAGGTAACGTCGGCTTGTGAACCGCCTGGCCGAGCTGGACATCGCCCGCCACCGGGCGGAGAACCCCAGCGCGCTGACTCTGTCCGGGACCAACACGTGGGTGCTGGGGCGCCAGCCGGCGTTCGTGATCGACCCCGGTCCGGCCCTGGCCGAGCACCTCGCGGCGGTGGCCGAGGACGTGGCCGGCCGGGGCGGCCTGGGGGGCGTGGCGATAACCCACTCCCACGTCGATCACGTCGAGGGGCTAGCGGGACTGCTGGAGCGCTGCGGCCCGGCGCCGACCGCGGGCGCCGGATCGGGCTGGGATACCCAGCTCACCGACGGCGGGCGCTTCGGCCCTTTGGTGGCGCGATCGACCCCCGGCCACGCCGACGACCACCTCGCCTATCTGAGCGCCGGGGCGTGCTTTACCGGCGACGCCGTCCTCGGGGAGGGCAGCGTGTTCGTGGCGCCCGAGCCGGGGGCGCTGGCCGGCTATCTGGACGCGCTACGGGGCCTGCGCGAGCTGGATCTCCAGGTGCTGTGCCCCGGCCACGGGCCCCCCATCGCCGACCCCCGGGCCAAGCTGGACGAGTATCTGGCCCACCGCGAAGACCGCGAGCGCCGGCTGCTGGGCGCCCTGGACCGGGGTCTGCGCGACCCCGACGAGCTCCTGGACGTCGTGTGGGACGACGCCCCGGCCGAGCTGCGGCCCCCCGCCGCGCTTACGCTGACCGCCCACCTGCACAAGCTGGCCGAGGAGGGACGGCTCCCGGCCGACGTGGTCTGGCCGGCGCTGCCCGGGGACCTTCGGCCCGGATAGGGCGATCAGCCCGCCCGGACGGCGTTTCTGTGGGCGGCGTCTCGGGCGGTCTAGGGGGTGAGCAGGGACCCGGTGCCGGACCCCGTCGAGCCGGTGCTCGAGCCCGACCCCGAGCCGCTGGTCGAACCCGACCCCGACCCCGACCCCGACCCCGAGCTCGAGGAGGTGCCCGAGGTCGAGGACCCCGACCCCGACGAGGACCCGGAGTAGTTGCTGCTGGTCGAGCTCGACGAGGAGCCCGAGGAAGTGCCAGAGCCGCTGCCGGACTTCGTCGATCCCGACGACCCCGAGCCGGAGCCCGAGCCGCCCGGATGCAGCAGCCCGCCGACCAGCGGGAGCGGGTCCTTGGTCGTGGTCGGGGGCGCGGTCGACGTGCTGGTCGGCTTGCCGGGCGAGGTGGTGGGCGTGGTGGCGGGCTTCGGCGAGCGGTGAGGCGCCCGTCCGTAGCGTCCCTCGTAGACGTAGATGTCGGGGCTGATGAAGCCGCCCGCGGCGTGACCGCGGCGACGCGCGGGCGCGGCCTGGGCGCCGGCGGCCCCCCAGGGAAAGACGCTTGCGCCGGCGCGGGCGTGGCCGTGCGTCCACTCGGCGCTCGCCGTGTCGGCCGCGGAGACGTTGCCCGCCTCCCCGGCGCGGTGGTGCTCGGCGGGAACCGGGTCCAGCGGTCCTAGCGAGAGCAGCGTCGCGCCGGTGAGCACCGCGGCCACCTTGGTCGCCGTCACCACCGTGGCGCCGGCGCCGAGGACCGCCAGCCCGCTACCGCTCGCCGCGCCGCTCGCCGCCAGCCCCGTGCCCCCGATCCCCAGCTTGGCCAGGATCCCGAACGGACCGGCGCCGAACGGGACCAGCGCCGCCATCGAGCGCCGCACGCCCCGGAGCTGGCCCCGGAACTCGCGGCAGCAGTCGCAGTCGCGCACGTGCCGACGGGCGTGGCCGCTCATGCGCACGCCGCGATCGAAGGACAGGACGAGGTCGCGGCGGATCTCCACACAGGCGGTCTCGCGCGACTCGGCCGCCTCGACCAGCCCCATGCGGGCCCGTACCAGCAACGACTTGACGGCGGCGACGCTGGTGTCCAGCGCTCCGGCGAGCTCGGCGTAGGACATGCCCTGCATCTCGCGCATGAGCAGCGCCGAGCGCTGCTGGTCGGGGAGGCGCCGGACGTCGGCCACCAGTCGACGGAGGTCCTCGCGCCGCTCGGCCTCGAGCAGCGGGTCGCGCAGCGGCCCGCGCGAATTGTCAAAGACGTCGGCCAGCGCGGGGGCGGGCCGGCGCAGCTGGTCGATGCAGCGGTTGTGGGCCACGCGGTAAAGCCAGGCGCGCAGGGTCACCGGTCGGCCGTTGGCTCGCAGCGCGCCGTAGGCCCTGATGAAGACGTCCTGGGTGGCGTCCTCGGCGTCCTGGCGCGAGCCCGAGAGCATTTGGCGCACGTAGGCGAACAGCCGCTGGCGGTAGCGGTCATAGATCACCCGGAAGGCCTCGTCGTGGCCGGCGCGGAACAGCTCGACCAGCTGCTCGTCCGAGCGCAGGCGCAGGAAGCGGGCCGAGATCGAGATTCGGCCGACCGCTGCCGGAGCGTGGATTGCTGAGGCTTCCAAGGTGCTCCTGGATCGCCGAGTACAGACGATCCGGTCTGGGAACTCTAACCGCTGGGTCGGGCGGGGGTTGCGGCGTTGGTCGAGTTGCAGTCCTGTTGCCCCAACTCCGGCAGGCGGCGATACCCGAGGCCTCTGCTAGGTTTTCGCCAGCCCGTTAGGCAACCCTAAGACGGCCGGGAGATCCGGCCCCGCGTAAGAGCTACCCGTGTCCTTTGGCCAGACCCTCGCGCTCGGCGCCCTCGCCGGACTGACCATCTTCCTCGGCCTGCCGCTGGGCCGCATGCGTCGGCTCGGTCCCGGCGGGCGCGTGGCCATGGCGATGTTCGCCGTCGGCGTGCTCTCGTTCATCTTCGTCGACGTGCTCGCCCAGGCGCTCGACCTGCTGCACGGGGCGGTGAACGACCTGCGGGCGGGCAAGGGGGACCTGGGCAAGACCATCGCCTGGACCGCCCTGCTGGCCGGCGGCTTCGTCCTCGGGAGCGCCGGGCTGGGCATGCTCGAGCGGCGCTTGCGGCCCAGCGCGCCGACCACCCCCCCGATCGCCGGGGGCGCGACCGCGGCGCTCGAGCCCGCGCGGGCGGCGACGCTCGCCGAGGAGGCGGAGCGGGCGCGGCGCCGCACGCTCCACCTGGGCCTGACGATCGCGATGGCAATCGGCCTGCACAACTTCGCCGAGGGCTTGGCCATCGGAGTGTCGGCACGCGCCGGGGCGATCAGCCTGGCCACCGTGCTGATCGTCGGCTTCGGGCTGCACAACGCGACCGAGGGGTTCGGGATCGTCGGTCCGCTGGGAGAGGTGACCCCCAGTTGGAGCTGGCTGGGCCTGGTCGGTCTCATCGGCGGCGGGCCGACGTTCCTGGGGACGCTGGTGGGCTACAACGTCACCAGCCATCCGCTGGAGCTGACCTTCTACGCGCTCGCCGCCGGCGCGATCCTGTACGTGATCGGGGAGGTGTGGCAGGCCATGCGCCGCTACGGACACCGCGAGCTCGGCCTGCTGTTGCTCACCGCCGGCTTCATGGTCGGTGTGATCACCGATCTGGTCGTCAGCTACGGCGGCGGCTAGACGAACCGCGGGTACAGGGTCATGCCCCCGTCCACGAACAGCGTCGTGCCCACCACGTAGTCGGCCTGCTCGGAGGCCACCCACGCCACCGCCCGGGCCACGTCGGAGACCTCGCCCCAGCGGCCCAGCGGGATCTCGGCCTGCACCTCGCCGCTCTTCTTCGGGTCGGCCAGCACGTCGGCGTTGATGGGGGTGGCGATCGCGCCGGGTGCCACCGCGACCACCCGGATGCCGTGCGGCGCCAGCTCGCGGGCGATCGACTGAGCGAACAGCTTCATGCCGCCCTTGGAGGCGCAGTAGTGCGAGAAGCCGATCCACGGGATCTGCTCGTGGACGCTCGAGATGTTGACGATCACCCCGCGGACCCCGTCCGCCCGCATCGTCCGGGCCGCCTCGCGGGCGCACAGAAACGCGCCCGTGAGATTGACGTCGATCACCTTCTGCCACGCCTCCAGGGGCATCTCGGTCAGCTCGTAGGGATGCTCCAGACCGGCGTTGTTGACCAGTAGGTCCAGCCCGCCGAGCTCCCGGCGCGCCTGGGCGAAGGCCTGGGAGACGTCCTGCTCGCGCGAGACGTCCATCGGGACGGCCAGCGCCCGACCGCCGCTGCCCTCGATGCGGGCCACCATCTCGCGTGCGGTGTCCGCCCCTCCCAGGTGGTTGATGGCCACCGCGGCGCCGTGGGCGGCCAGCTCGAGGCAGATGCCCGCCCCGATCCCCGAGTCCCCGCCGGTCACCAGTGCCCGGCGGCCACGCAGGAGCTGGGCCTCCACCGGATGCGGGCTGAACTCCGGGACGCTGTCGACGGGGACGGCGCCGGCGGCTGACGTCGGCTCGGCCATCGCCGCCAACATACCGGCAGGACGTCTATGGTGAGCACCGCGTTACGCGAAGGGGGGCGAGTTTGCGCCGGGCGGGCCTCTCAGCTAGGAACGGAGACCGGACGTGCCCTACTTCAAAGACGAGCAGGAGGTCTACGCCCACATGGGGCGCCTGTTCGAGGACCTGATGAAGGACGATGAGCTGGTGCCGCAGTTCCAGCGCGCCAACACCATCGTCCAGTACGACTACCGCAACCCCGGCTCCAAGATCACGGTCAAGATGCTCGAGGGCGAGCCGACCCAGGTGGATTTGGGTGCCACCGAGCTCGAGCCGGAGGTGGTGATGAGCATGGAGGCCGATACCGCCCACCGCTTCTGGCTGGGCGAGGTCAACGTCACCGTCGCGCTGGCCCGAGGCCAGATCAAGGCCAAGGGTCCGGTGGCCAAGATCCTTAAGCTGGTGCCGCTCGTCAAGCCGGTGTTTCCCCGCTACCGGAGCCAGCTCGAGCAGGCCGGACGCCCGGACCTCCTGAGCACCGGCTGACCCCGCCGCGCCCTCGCCGCACAAACGCGCTCAGGCGGCCTGCAGGTCCTCGCGGTGGGCGACCACCGTCTCGCGCAGCGTCTGGCGCCCCGAGCGCCGCGGGCGCCAGCGCAGCTCGCGCCGCGCCTTGGCGCAGTCCAGCAGCACCGGTCGGCGAAACGCCTGCACCCACGACGCCTCGGCGGGCAAGAAGGGCAAGCGCGCCACGATCTCGGCCGTCGCGTCGGTGGCCAGCTCGGGCACCGGCAGCGCGTACCAGCCCAGCTCGCCCGCCAGGTCGGCCACGGTCAGCTCGCCCGGGCCGGCCAGGTTGTAGACCCCGGGCCTGCCCCGCCCCAGGATCGCCGCCCGCATGGCGCTGGCCACGTCGTCGTGGTGGACGAGCTGGAACGGGACGCCCGGGTCGGGCAGCACCGGCTTGAGGATCGGGACCTGGTCAAACAGGGTCCGAACCGCGCCCGGCAGCCGCTCGCGGATCTGGACGTATGGCATCGAGCGGACCAGCATCGTGGCCCGCGGGCCGGCGACGATGCAGGGCCGAAAGACGTAGGTCTGCGTGGCGCTGCCCTCCGTCACCTCGGCCAGCGTCTGCTCGAGCTCTGCCTTCTGGGCCGAGTAGTACAGGCTCTCGCTTCCCCGCGCCGGAACGTCCTCGTCGAGCACGTCGGGGTTGTCCTCGTGGAATCCGTAGGCCGCCACCGACGAGGTGTAGACCAGCCGACTGGCCCCCGCCGCCACGGTCGCCTCGAAGACGTTGCGTGAGCCCTCGAGGTTGACCGCCCGGCTGCCCTCGGCGTCGTCCATGATGACGAACGCCAGGTGCACGACGACATCGGCGCCCTTCACCAGGCGATCGACGCTCGCCTGGTCGAGCACGTCGCCTTGGCGGTACTCGAGCTTCTTTAGCCCCAGCCGCGCCGGGTCGAATGCCCGGCGCGCCATGCCCAGGACCCGGCCCACCTCGGGGGTGCGGTCCAGGGCGCCCAGTAGCGCCCGCCCGATCTCACCGGTCGGTCCGGTGACCGCCACCGTGAGCCCGCGGCGCCCCTGGCCCCGGTGGGCCTGGGCCCGGCGCCCCTGGCCCTGGCGGCCCTGGCGCGGGGCAGGCGACATCAGCTCTCCGTCCCGCCCACCGTCGAGCGCACCGAGCGCCGCCGCGAGAGCTCGCGCTTGGCGGTGGCCTGAAAGCGGCGCATCTTTCCCAGGTTGAGCCTGGCCCGGGCGAGCAGCGACCCCGGCGGCATCTCAAAGCCGCCGATCAGGCGGTGCGGCAGCAGGCTCCAGCCGCCGTCGTGATCGCGCACCAGGTCCCCGCGCACCTGGAAGTTGCGCTGCCAGCTGAAGTCGGGCGGGTGCTCGTGGGCGGTCAGGCAGGCCAGGCCGGGCTGCAGCGGGACGCCGCTGAGCTCGCCTTCGATCCGCACCCGACGACCGGCGGCGTCGACGGCCACCGGGACCCGGACCGAGAACGGGAACCCGTCCGGCGCCACCAGCGAGAGCACGGCCGAGCGATAGTGGCGCCCGAGCTCCTCGAGCCGCTCGTCCCACCTGCTCGCGCCCCCCTCGGGCTGGGCGTGGGCGCTGTCGGGCTCCTCGTAGTGGCCCGAGCGCACCTCCTCCAGGCGCGTGTCATAGAGCTCGGGCTCGGCGCCGAGGTCGCCGGCCGGCCAGGCATAGATGCGTTCCGGACGCACGTGCACGTAGATACGGGTGTAGTACCAGGACAGCATCCGGGTCATGATCCGCGGCGTCTTGGGGGCGTGGGGCAGCTTGACCGCCAGCTCGCGGGCATAGCGCTCGCGGTTGAAGTCCAGGTCGTGGTCGTCGACCTCGGCCGTGCCCTGCACGAGCACCAGGGGCGCGTCGGCGAGCCCGCTGCCGGTGGCATCGGAGAACAGCAGCGAGACCTTGGGGTTGATGCGCGCGTCGGCCGCCTTCTTGGGATAGCCCAGGCCGGTGGTGACGTCGATGCACGGCGCGCCGGGCTGGTAGTAGGGCGTGACCGGCCAGGTGATCGGCTGGCCATGCTCATCGACCGTGGTGTACTCGGTGGTGATCAGGCGGGCGAAGGTCTCCTGGATGTTGGGCGGCAGCGAGGCGGTCACAACCAGGAAGATAAATAATGGGCGCTCCGCGCCCGTGCTCCCGAACCCCGTATCCCGCGCTCTGCGCATCCTCGCTTTGGCGCTGGCCCTGCCCGCGGCCTGGCTGGCCGGCTGTGGAGGCAGCGCTCATCACGACACCGGTTCCCTGCCTCAGCCCGCGGCGCCCGCGCCTCGGGCTGAGGCCGCTTCGCTGACCCTGAGCAGCCCCGCCTTCGCCTCCGGGGGGGCGATCCCGGGGCGCTTTACCTGCGGCGGCGCCGATGTCTCACCACCCCTTGGCTGGTCGTCTGCTCCCGCGGGAACCGGCTCCCTGGCGGTGGTGATGGTCGATCTCGACACCCACCCGCAGTTCGTGCACTGGGTGCTCGCCGGCCTGCCGCCGAAGGCGAGGTCGCTGGTCGCCGGAGCCCGCCCCCCCGGCGCCATCGACGGCAGAAACAGCTTCGGCACGACCGGCTACCGGGGACCGTGCCCACCGCCGGGGGCCGGCGCGCACCGCTACGAGATCGCGCTCTACGCGCTGCCCGGCCGTCCGCGCCTGCCGGCGGGCTTCGCCTTCGGCCAGCTCAGCGGCGCGCTCGGCGGCGCGTTGGCCGTGGCTCGCCTTCAGGGTCGCTTCGGGCGCTGAGCGGCCTGCTCGTAGCCCGGCTCTCCCGGTAGCAGGACCCGCGCCACCTCGCCGGTGACGATCACCCGCGGTTGCACGGGCTGAACGTCGCGCCCGCGCGCGTGGTCGATCACGGCGCGGGCGCTGGGAAATGCCTCCAGCTGCTCGAGGTGCTTGATCGTGGGAAAGACGAGCAGGATCCGGCCTTCGCGGTGCGCGTGCAGCGCCGCGGCCGGTGAGAACCAGCCCACGTCGACGATCTCCGATCCGTCGATCACCGGCTCCTGGCGGTCGGGCAGCTCGGCCAGGAAGAAGTGCGTGTCGAAGCGGATCTTGACCTCGGCCGGGGTGATCCAGCGCGAGAACTTGACCAGCGGGGCGTCAGCGGCAAGCCGTACCCCGGCCTCCTCCTCGAGTTCGCGGATCGCCGCCGCGCGATGGGACGCGTCGCCCTCGCCCTCGGTCGCGTCCACGGCTCCGCCCGGAAACACCCACACCCCGCCCATGAATCGCGCCTCCGGGTTGCGCTTGACCAAGAGCAGCTCGAGCTTCTCCTCGCCGCCGCGCAGCAGGATGATCGTCGCCGCCTGACGGGGCCTGGTCTCGGGCCCAGGGTTGATCTCCTCGCCCGGAGGCGCGCGGTCGAACTCCTCGGGCGCCACAGCGGGCGGACCCTACCGTCCCGGCAGGACGCACGCTGCGATCTGCCCTCGCGGTGAAGCGCCGCGCCGCGCCGGTCAACCCGTAGGCTGTGCGGCCGCGATGAACGCCGCCCAGCGCTACATCTGTACCTCGTGTGGGTTCATCTACGAGCCCGCCGAGGGCGATCCCGACGGGGGCATCCCGCCCGGCACCGCCTTTGAGGACATCCCCGACACCTGGTTTTGTCCGGTGTGCGGGGCCCGCAAGCGGGACTTCGAGCTGCTCGAGGACTAGCGGGGGACTCGTCTCGCTCTCGCGGCCACCTTCGGCGGAAGGCAAGCGCGTGCCGGTGCCCCGTTCTTCATCTCCTCGCCGCCCGGGCGGTGGGCCCGGGTGGGCGCGCCAGGCGGCGGACAGCTCTGGGCGGTCAGGCCGCGCGGGCCAGGCCGGTCCCGGTCTCGGTGGCCTGCTCGATCGCTGACCCGGTGATCTCCACCAGCCGGCGCAGCTCGCCCTCGGCGATGGACAGGGGCGGCATCAGCACGACCACGTCGCCCAGCGGACGGATGATCGCTCCGCCCTCGCGCGCGGCCACGGTGACCTGGTGACCCATGCGGTCGGCCGCCTGAAAGCCGCCCAGCGCGATGCCGACCATGAACCCTCGCTGGCGGATCTCGGCCACGGCGGGAAGGGGCGCCACCAGCTCGGCGAGCAGCCGCTCCAGGAGCGCGATCTTGCCCCGCAGGCGGTTGAGCGTACGCTCGCGCTCGAAGACGTCCAGCGCGGCCAGCGCGGCGGCGCAGGCCAGCGGGTTGCCCGTGTAGGTATGACCGTGAAAGAAGGTCCGAAATTCCTCGTGGCGGGCCAGGAAGGCTTCATAGATGCGCTCGCTGGCGAGCGTGGCGGCGAGCGGCAGGTAGCCGCCGGTCAGCCCCTTGGCCAGGCACAGGAGGTCGGGGCTGACGTCCTCCTGCTCGCAGGCGAACATCGTGCCGGTGCGCCCGAAGCCGGTGGCGACCTCGTCGCAGATCAGCAGCACCCCGTGCTCTGAGCACAGCTCGCGCACCGCTCGCAGGTAGCCGGGCGGATGGAGCAGCATGCCGGCCGCCCCCTGGACCAGCGGCTCGATGACCACCGCCGCCACCTCGTCCCCGTGCGCCTGAAGCAGCCGCGCCAACTCGCGCTCGTCACCTGGCTCGGCCTGCAGCGTGTCGAACAGCAGCGGGCGATAGGTGGCTCCAAACAGCTCGATCCCCCCCACCGACACCGACCCGATGGTGTCGCCGTGGTAGGCGTCGCGCAGGCGGATGAATGTTCTGCGCCGGGGCGCGCCCTCGCGCTGGGCCCAGTACTGAAACGCGATCTTGAGCGCCACCTCGACCGCGGTGGCGCCGCTGTCCGAGTAGAAAACGCGGCTCAGCCCCGGCGGCGCGAGCTCCACCAGGCGTTCGGCCAGCTCGATCGCCGGGCCGTGGGAGAGGCCGAGCATGGTCGAGTGCGCCACCCGATCGAGCTGGGCCCGCACCGCCGCGTCGATCGCCGGATGCCGATGACCATGGACGTTGCACCACAGCGAGGAGACCCCGTCGATGTAGGCGCGACCGTCGACGTCGTACAGCGTGGTGCCCTCGGCGCGCTCGATGACCGGAAATCGCTCGTGCTCCCAGCCGAGCTGCTGGGTGAACGGATGCCAAAGGACCCGACGATCGCGAGAGGCCAGCTCGGCGCTCCTCACCTCACAAGCGCCCTTTGGCCAGGCTGACCACACGACCAACATACGCTCGGCCACGGACGGCACTCGGGTTCCCAGCGGCGCCCGAGACCGGCGCCGACGCACGTCGCCGGCGCGCTTGCAACCCGGCGGCGCCCGTCTACAGGCTCGGCGCCCAATGCACTGATCCCGCGCCGGGGCTCTGGGCGCCCAGGCTGGGCCCTCTCAGTCGGCCAGCCAGGCGTCAACTGGCAGGGTGCCGCCGGCCGCCGCCAGAGCTTCGAAGCCGGGGTCCGCGACGCGGGCCAGGGTGGTCACCGGCACCTCTCCGAGCGCGGAGATCGTCTGGAGGTTCGAGCGCTCGACGACACCGGGCGCCTCGGGCCACGGCGTGAGCACGACCGCGCGCACGTCGAGCCCGCCGGCGCGCGCGGCCTCCAGCGTGAGCAGGGTGTGGTTGATGGTGCCCAGCCCGGGCGCCGCCGCGATCACCACCGGAAACCCCAGCTCGCGTGCGAGGTCCCGGACGCAGTAGCCCGCCGTCAGCGGCACGAGCAGCCCGCCCACCCCCTCGCAGACCAGCGTCTGGGCGCGGCCGCCCGCCGCCCGCGCCGCGCGCAGCGCGCTCGTAGGGTCGATCGCCTCCCCGGCCAGCTCGGCGGCCAAGTGCGGTGAGACCGCCGGACCAAAGCGCAGCGGACAGACGTCCTCCGGCCGGCCGCCGGTTACCGCCGCCAGCAGCTCATGGTCGGGTGGCCACCCGGCGCCGGGCTCGGCGGTCCCGGTGACCACCGGCTTGAACGCCGCCACCCCGACTCGGCGCCTGACCAGCGCTGCGCACACCGCCGCCGCGAGGACGGTCTTTCCCACCCCGGTACCGGTGCCGGTGACGAACAGGCCGCCCACGTGGTCCGCACCCGCCCGGTTACCGGACGCCTAGGCCGCCTGGGCGGCGGCGACGGGCATGCCCGCGCCGGGCCGAAACCCGGCCTGGAGCGCGGCTCGGCCGAGGGCGCGCGCCGCGTCACGCAGCTCGTCGGCCGAGTGCGAGGCCATCACCGCCAGCCGCAATCGCGAGGTCCCGGAGGGGACGGTCGGCGGACGGATCGCCTGGGCGAAGACCCCCAGGCCCAGGGCCGCCTCGCACACCCGCATCGCCAGGTCGGGCTCGCCCACCACCAGCGGGATGATCTGGGTGCTCGAGCCGGCGGTCTGAAAGCCCTCGCGCGATAGCTCGTCGCGCAGCAGGTCGGCGTTGGCGCGCAGGCGCGCCACCCGGCCGGGCTGCTCGAGGACCAGCTCCAGTGCGGCCAGCGCCCCGCCCACCGCCGGCGGGGGCGGGGCCGTGGAGAAGATCACCGGCCGGGCGGAGTTGACCAGGTAGCGGGCCATCGTCGCCTCGCAGCACGCGTAGGCGCCGTAGGAGCCCAGCGCCTTGCCCAGCGTCCCCACCACGACGTCGACCTCCCCCTCGAGGCCGGCCTCGGCCACCGCCCCGCGTCCCCCCGGGCCCAGCGCGCCGGTGGCGTGGGCCTCGTCTACCACCACCCGCGCCCCCGCCGGATGCCGGCGGGCGAGCTCGACGATTTGAGCGAGCGGGGCGACGTCGCCGTCCATCGAGAAGACCGAGTCGGTCACGATCACCGCCGGGCGGCTCGGCACCCGGCCCATGCCCCACGCAAGATGATCGGGGTCGCAGTGCTGGTAGACGAACTTCTCCGCGCGCGCCAGCCGCGTGCCGTCGATGATCGAGGCGTGGTTGAGCGCGTCGGAGAAGACGGTCGAGTCCGGGCCGGCCAGCGCACTCAGGACGCCCACGTTGGCCAGGTAGCCCGACCCGAACAGCAGGCACGCCTCGGTTCGCTCGAACTCGGCCAGCGCTCGCTCGAGCGCCCCGTGGATCGTCATCGTGCCCGAGACCAGGCGCGAGGCGCCCGCGCCGACACCCCAGCGCAAGGCCGCCTCGGCGGCCGCCTCGCGCACACGCGGGTGGTCGGCCAGCCCCAGGTAATTGTTCGAGCACAGCAGCAGCACCGACTGACCGTCGAGCTCCACCCGAGGTCCCTGGGGCCCGCCGATCACGCGCAGGCGCCGATACAGGCCGCGCGCCTCGAGCTCCTCCAGGCGGCGCTCGATATCGGTCACTGGGGGCGTCGGCGGCTAGTCACCGAGTGAGGCGACGCGGCCCTCAGTCTCCCCACCCCGCGGGCTCTGCCCTGGGGACGGGCGCGCGGTTGGGAGCCCCGTCCGGGCGCGGGGGAACCGAGTCCTTGCGCGCGAAGCGAAGCTGCTTGGACGGATCCCACAGGCGCACGCCCAGGTCCACCTCGCCGCCCGGCGTGGCTGCGTCGGGCATGTCGGCCAGGGCGGTGGCGGGGTCGGGCGGCTCGCCCTGCAGCCAGCCCGAGCGATTGTCCGGACGGGGGTCCGATCCGTTGTCGGGCTGGCGTGCGACGTTGAGTCCGAGCTCCTCGAACATCGCCCGGTCCTCGTCGGGCGTGTTGCCCAGCGTGGTCAGGAAGTTGCCCATCATCACCCCGTTGAGCCCGGCGCGCACCGCCACCTCCTGGAGCTCGCCCAGGTTCTCGACCCTTCCTCCGCACAGGCGAAAGAGCGCGTCGGGCAGGATCAGCCGAAAGATCGCGATCCACTTCACGGCTTCCCAGGGGTCCATGAACTCCCGGTCGCCGAACTTGGTCCCCGGGCGCGGGTTGAGCAGGTTGATCGGGACGCTGGTCGGGTCGATCGCCGCCAGCTCGAAGGCCATCTCCACCCGCTGCTCGCGGCTCTCGCCCAGGTTGAGGATCCCGCCCACGCACGTCTCCAGGCCGGCCTCCTTGACCGCCTCGATGGTGCGCAGCCGGCCCTCGTAGCGCACCGTGCTCGAGACTTCGGGGTAGTAGCTGGCGGATGACTCGACGTTGTGGTGGACACGCTGGATGCCGGCCTCCCGGAGGGCGCGGGCACGCGCCGCCGAGATGTGACCGATCGACGCGCATCGCTTGAGGTCGGTGTGCTCGGCCACCAGCCGGGCGCCGGCGAGCACCTTCTCGAAGTCGCGCTTGGACAGACCCTGGCCCTGGGCGACCATGCAGAAGCGGTGTGCGCCCGCCGCCTCGGCGGCGCGGGCGTGCTCGAGCATCTGCTCGGGGTCCATCATCGCGTGCATCGGCGTCTCGGCCTCGGCGTAGCGCGACTGGGCGCAGAAGCCGCAGTCCTGGGCGCACCCACCGGACTTGGCGTTGACCAGCGAGCACATGTCGGTCGAGTTGCCGAACCGCTCCACCCGGGCCCGCCACGCGCGCTCGACCAGCGCCTCGATCTCGGCGTGTTCCTCGAGCTCGCCCAGCCGGACGGCTTCCTCGCGGGTGATCAGAGGCGCCATGAGCCGCGCCCCAAGTTATGACCGCGACCGGACGAGTACGCGACCGGGTCGGCGATGGCGCCTACTTGGTCAGCGGTCCTGCCAGCGCGGCACGCGCTTCTCGGCGAACGCGCGCACTCCCTCGCGCATGTCCTGGGAGGCAAAGGAAGCCACCCGCAGCTCGATCAGCTCCTGCTCGAGCTCGGGGGGCAGCCCGGCCTGGGCGGCCAATAGCTCGCGGATGATGCGCTTGTTGCCGCGCAGCGACAGGGGGGCGTTGGCGGCCAGCTCGACCGCCAGCTCGAGCGCCGCCTCGGGCAAGCGATCGGGTTCGACCATCTCGGTGACCATCCCCCATTGGGCGGCGACCGCCGCGTCCACGTTGCGCCCCCGCAGGAACAGCTCGCGCGTCCGGGGAGCGCCCACCGTGTCGATGAACTTGCGCACGCCGGTGTGCGAATACACCAGCCCCAGCTTGGCCGGCGGCATGCCCAGGCGGATGCCCTCGGCCGCCAGGCGAAAGTCGCATGACAGCGCCAGCTCCAGCCCCCCGCCGATCGTGTGGCCGCCGAGCGCCGCGACGGTGGGGTAGGGATAGGCGTCGAGCGCCTCGAGCGCCGCGGTGAACGGGTGGGCGACCAGTCGCTCGGCGCGCTCGGTGAACTGCGCATCGGGGATCTCGCCGATGTCGTATCCCGCCGAGAACATGTCGCCGGCCCCGGTGAGGATCACGCAGCGCGCCGATAGCTGGCCCAGCGCCTCGCACAGCGCGTCGAGGATGGGATGGTCCAGGGCGTTGCGCTTGGCCGGGTTGTCGATGGTCAGGCGCGCGACGCCCTCGGCGGGCTCCTCCAGGCGCAGCTTGCCCTCAGCCAGCGCACGTCCCGGACGGCGGCTCATCGCTTACTCGAGGATCACGAGGGTGTCGCCCTCGTTGACCGCCTGGCCTTCTTCGCAGAGGATCTCCTTGACTGTCCCGGCGTCCTCGGCCTCCACCGGCATCTCCATCTTCATCGACTCGAGGATGGCCACGGTGTCACCCTCCTCGATCTCGTCTCCCACGTCGCATTCGATCTTCCAAACCGTGCCCGTGATATGGGCCTCGACTTCCGGCACCTGCGGACCTCCTCGGCTGCTCGTCGGCGGAGTTGCCGCACAATAGCCCGCCCTCCCGACCGCCCATGCCCGACGCCGCCGCCATCGTCACCGCTCGCAATGAGGCCGACCGCCTGCCCGCCACGCTGGCTGCGCTACGGCGCGCCCTCCCCGGCGCCCCGCTGCTGGTGGCCGACGACGGCTCCAGCGACGCCACCGCCCGGGTCGCCACCGAGGCCGGGGCCCGGGTCATCGCTACCGGGGAGCCGATCGGCAAGGGGGGCGCCGCCACCGCCGCCGCCGAGACACTGCTCGCCGACGTCGCCGGACCCGAGATCGTCGTGCTGTGCGACGGCGATCTGGGGGCCAGCGCGGCCCGCCTGGTCGCGCTGGTCGACGCTGTCGCCGCCGGCGGCTGCGATCTGGCGGTGGCGGCGTTCGCCCGGCGCCTGGGCGGCGGCTTCGGGGTCGCCCTCGGCTTCGCGCGCTGGGTGGTGCGCAAGCGCGCCGGGCTGGCGCTGCGCGCGCCGATCTCGGGTCAGCGGGCGCTGCGCCGCCAAACGCTGGAGGCCACGCTCCCCTTCGCGCCCGGCTTTGGCATGGAGATCGCCATGACGATCGACGCCGCGCGGGCGGGGTTTCGGGTCGCCGAAGTCGAGCTCGATCTCGAGCATCGCGCCACCGGGCGCACCGCGGCCGGGTTTCTGCACCGCGCCGGCCAGCTGCGCGACTTCGTACGCGTGTATCTGAGCCGGGGCGAGGGACGGCGCCGGCAGACCGGGCGCGCCCCGGCGTAATCTGCCGGCCGTGATCCTGGCAATCGATCAGGGCACGACCGGCACCACCTGCCTGGTCTTCGACTCGGGCGGTGAGCTGCTCACCCGCGCCGGCCGCGAGTTCGAGCAGCACTTCCCCCGTCCGGGGTGGGTCGAGCACGACGCCACCGAGATCTGGGAGGTCACCCAGGCGGTGGCGGGCGAGGCCCTGGCCGACGTCGGGGCCCGCCCCGGGGATGTGGAGGCGGTGGGGATCACCAACCAGCGCGAGACGGTGTGCGTGTGGGACCCGGCCACCGGCGAGCCGCTGCATCGCGCGCTGGTGTGGCAGGACCGCCGCACGGCCGCTCGCTGTGACGAGCTGCGCGAGCAGGGCCACGAGCAGCTGCTGCGCAAGCGCACCGGGCTGGTCATCGATCCGTACTTCTCGGCCACCAAGATCGAATGGCTGTTGGCCAACGTCGAGGGGCTCGCCGAGCGCGCCCGTCGCGGTCGGGCGGTGTTCGGGACGGTGGACTCCTGGATCTCGTTCAAGCTCACGGGCGAGCACGTGACCGAGCCCTCCAACGCCTCGCGCACGCTGCTATTCGATATTCACGCCGGCGAATGGGACGACGAGCTGCTCGAGCTGTTCGGGGTTCCGCGCGCCGCGCTGCCCGAGGTCCGTCCCAGCGCCGGCGATTTCGGACGCACCCGCGGCGACGCCCTGCATGGACACGAGGTGCCCGTGGCCGGGGTGGCCGGCGACCAGCAGGCCGCGCTGTTCGGTCAGGCGTGCCTGGAGGGCGGCCTGGGCAAGAACACCTACGGCACCGGTTCGTTCGTCCTGCTCAACGCCGGCTCGAGGGCGCCCGAGCCGCCGGCAGGGGTTCTGGCCACCGTTGGCTGGCGGATCGGCGAGCGCACCGTCTATGCGCTGGAGGCGTCGATCTTCGTCACCGGGGCCGCCCTGCAGTGGTTGCGCGATGGCCTCGCAATCATCGCCCAGGCCAGCGAGAGCGAGGCGCTGGCGTCCGGGCTTCAGTCCAACGAGGGCGTGTACTTCGTCCCAGCGCTCACCGGGCTGGGCTCCCCCCATTGGGACCCTTACGCGCGCGGCACACTGCTCGGGCTCACCCGGGGCACGGGCCGGGCGCACCTGGCCCGCGCCGCGCTCGAGGCGATCGCCTACCAGACCGTCGACGCGGTGCGGGCGATGGAGGCGGCGGGCGAAGAGCCGCTTCACGAGCTGCGGGCCGACGGGGGGGCGAGCGCCAACGCCTGGCTGATGCAGTTTCAGGCCGACGTGCTCGGGGTGCCGGTGGTGGTGCCCGTGGTCAGCGAAACCACGGCGCTGGGCGCCGCCGGCCTGGCCGCGGTGGGGGCGGGGGTGTGGACGCTGGACCAGGTTCGCGGCGTCTGGCGCGCGGACCGCGCCTACGAGCCCGGCATGGGGGCCGACGAGCGCGAGCTCCTGCTCGCGGGCTGGCGCGCGGCGCTGGCGCGGGCCGGCGGATGGGCAAAAGAGGTGCGTAACCACTCCGGCGCGATGGAGTAGGCCGTCTCGTGGCCGACGATCTCGCCCCGATGAAGGAGCAGGTCTACACCGACCCGCGGGCGCCCGAGTACTTCGAGCGTTTCCACGCCCGGGCGCGCCGCCGCGGGCCCGACTGGGTGTATGACCTAGCGCGGCTGCTGCTCACGCCGGTCATGTACCTGCTCTACCGGGCGCGCTCGATCGCCTCGGACCACGTACCGCCCGAGGGCCCGGTGATCGTGGCCCCCAACCACTTCTCCTTCATGGACCACTTCTTCATCGCCATGTTCCTGCGCCGGCGCGTGCGGTTCATGGCCAAGTCCCAGCTGTTCAAGCGCCCGATGCAGTTCATCTACCACCACGGCGGCGTCTTTCCCGTGCGCCGCGGCGCGCGCGACGAGGAGGCGTTCATCACCGCCCACTCCATCCTGCGAGACGGAGGGCTGATCGTCATGTATTGCGAGGGCGGGCGCTCGCGCACCGGCAGGCTGGCCAGCCGGGCCCGCCGGGGCATCGGTCGCCTGGCGCTGGAGAACGGGGTGCCGATCGTCCCGGTGGCGATCCACGGCTCTTCGAAGATCCGCAACTGGCGCCGACTGCAGCTGCCCAAAGTGACCGTCCAGTTCGGGCGCCCGATCCGCTGGGAGGCGATCGCCGATCCCACCCGCGACCAGCAGCAGGCGATCGCCGACGAGGTGCTCGGCGAGATCAAGGCCATCTACGCCGGCCTGGAGCAGGTCGGGCGCCGGCGCATGATCCGCCGCGTGCGCGAGCAGCGCCGCCTGGCGCGCCGAGGCGAGCGCACCGCCGCCGCCTCGACCTAACCGCCCGTACCCACCCCGCCGCGGGCAGGCCCGCGCTCAGGCGTAGACCGATTCCAGCGTCGGCCAGCTCTCGGCGTCGTGGCCGCAGATGACCACCGCGTTGGGCTCGGCCTGGATGTAGCGCTGGATCTCGCCCAGCGAGCGCAGATAGACGTGGCGGTCGGCATAGAGCGCGGGGATCCAGCTCTCGGCGATGGCGCGTCGCGTGTAGGCGGCGTCTCCCACCAACAGCAGCGAGCGCCCGGCGAGGCGCAGTAGCACCGACTGGTGCCCGTGGGTATGTCCCGGCGTCGAGAGCAGCCGCACCGAGCCGTCCCCGAGGAGGTCGACCGTACGTCCGAACGTCTCGTGCGACTCGACGTCGGATGCGCCGTAGTCGATCTCACGCCAGTCGAACGGGTGGTCGAAGTGGCTGTGGCGGTAACCGTGCCGAAAGCCCCCCGAGCTCGCCGCCTCCCACTCGTGGCGATCGACCACGAACGTGGCCGCCGGAAACTCGGGCACGCCGCTGGCGTGGTCGAAGTGCAGGTGGGTCATGACGACCAGGCCGACCGCGTCGGGATCGATCCCCCGCGCCAGGAGCTGCTCGCGGATCGCCTGTTCGGGACCGACGCGCAGCGTGAACAGGGTGCCGGCCCTCCAACCCAGGCTCTCCCGGGGGTTCTCGGCCACGCTGGGGGCAAAGCCGGTGTCCACCAAGATCGCTCCGGCGCCGGGGTGCTCGACCAGGAACGCCGGCACCGGAGCCCAGATCCAACGTGAGCGCGGCGTGGTTAGGCCCAGGCCGCGCAGCCTCCCCAGCCGCCCCGAGGGGGAGTTCAGATAGGTCGGGGGCAGCTTGGCCTCGCCGGCCAGCAGCGGGGTTACGCGCACGGTGGCCTGCGGTTGGCCCCCAGGCAGCGGCAGCGCAATGCGTCGCGGGTGGTGACGTACCCCCATGCCGCGCCGAGCCTAGCGCCCCGGCGCCCATAAGCTCTGGCCCGATGGACCCCCCGGCTCCCAGCAGCGTCCGGCGCCCGGGCGAGGGTCCGCTGCTGCGCGACGGCCTGCTCGAGGGGCGCGTGGTGGCGATCGCCGTCTCGCCCGGGGCCGACGGATCGGCCGCGGCCCGCGAAGCGGCCCGCCGCTGCGCCGAGCTGGGGGCGTCGGCGCCGTGGCTGAAGGTCGGGCCGGCACCGGAGGCCGACGCCGAGGCGGCCGTGGCCGCCGTCCTCTCCGAGCACGGGCGCATCGACGCGATGGTGGGCGACGGGCTCGGCACGTTCGCCGCGGCGCTCGCCGCCTCCGACGCCGGCGCGTCCGCGCTGCGCGCCTGCCTGGACGGCGCATGGAACGCCAGCCGGGCGGTGGCCAACGCCGCCTTCATTCCCGACGCCCGCGGAGGCAAGCTCATCTACCTGGCGCCGGCGGCGCAGCCGGGGGCCCACCCGGGTCGCCAAGCGGCCCGCGCCGGCCTGGAGAACATGGCCCGAACGCTGTCGATCGAGTGGGCGCGCTATGCCATTTGCATCACCACGATCCTGCCGGGCGCCACCACCGCGGGCGGGGTGGTGGGCGACCTGGTCGCTTTCCTGGCCTCGCCGGCGGGCGACTACTACTCGGGCTGCCGCTTCGACCTGGACACGCTGGCCGGGGACTGAAGACGTCCGCATTTGCTGGGCAGATGCCGACGAGGACGCCAACCTGGTTTTACCGGGATGACCGGCGCCGTCGGCGGGCCGCAACGTCCGGGTGACGGCCCTTCGGGCCGCCCGGGGCGAGGTGGTGTGGCTAGCTCGCCACCGCGACCGTTCGCCGCAAGTGGCGCACGGGGCCCATACGGCTGTAGCCAGGATGCGCACTTAGCGTCCTCGCCCGCCGGCCAGCGCCAGCGTTACCGCCGCCGTCGCGCGTGGCGCCCACCCTCGCCAGCGCCGGAAGCTGCCCCTGCCTGGGTCGGTTCCCATCGCGCCCGCCCCAACACTGGCGGGCGGTCCAGGTTTGCGCCGACCGCCCGGCAGACCGGACCGGGTCGGGTGAACTACGTGGTCATGCCGGTGAACTGGCCGCCGGTCACGTTGAGCACCTGGCCGTGTACGTAGTTGGCCCACGGCGAGCACAGAAAGAAGACGCCTCCGGCTGCCTCGGCCGGGGTGCCCGGCCGGCCCAGGGGGATGAGCATGGCCGCCATGCCGCGAAGCTGGTCGGGGATCCCCAGCTGGACCTTCTCGCCGTCGATCTCCATGACGTTTGACTCCTCCTTGGAGGCGGTCAGGCGGGTCTCGATGTAGCCGAAAGCGACCGCATTGACGTTGACCTTGAACTGGCCCCACTCCTTGGCCAGCGTCTTGGTCAGACCGACCACCGCCGCCTTGCCCGAGGAGTAGTTGGCCTGTCCGGCATTGCCCATCGTGCCCGAGATCGACGTGACGTTGACGATCTTGCGAAACACCTCGCGGCCCTCCTCGCGCTCCTGCTTGGCCGGCTCGCGCAGATGGGGGGCGGCGGCGCGGATGACCCGGAAGGGGACGACCACGTGGATGTCGAGCATGCGCTGAAACCAGTCGTCGGACATCTTGTGGATCGGTGCGTCGAGCGTGTAGCCCGCGTTGTTGACGATGATGTCGAGCTGCCCGAACTCCCCCACCGCCTTTTCCACCAGCTGGTCTGGGACGCCCTCCTTGGTCAGATCGCCGGCGAAGGCTGCGGTCTCTCCCTGGATCTCCGAGGCGGCCTGCTCGGCGAGGTCGCCGTCGAGGTCGTTGACCAGCACCCGGGCGCCGTGCTCGGCCAATAGCTCTGCCGTGGCCCGGCCGATGCCGCGTGCCGACCCGGTGACGATCGCCGCCTTGCCGTCGAGAACTCCCATGTCGTTGACTTCTCCTTTGGTGGTGTGAGGGCGGGTTTATAGCTGCCTGGTGCCCGGTGCGATCGGCAGGAGAAAAGGCGCACGCGCCTCGCGGCTCTGAGCCGCTCGCCGGCTGGGACCGATGCGCGTGGCCTAGGGCGACCGGACGAACTGGGGGCCCGAGGCCTGGGCGAGCTTCCCGGGCGACATCACCCCGCCAGGGCGGGCACCGGCCCGCCCGTTCCCGATCCCTTGGCCTTGCAGGCGACGGGCCCGCTGGGCCTTGTCGCGGTGCCCGGCTCCTGCGGTGGCGCCGAGCTGTTGACCGTCACCGGGTAGTACTGCACGCCAGGGCCGGTCTCCGAGATCTCGCTGGCGGGCCCGCTTGTCGGGCAGTCGCTCGTCCACACGCGGGTGTCGGCGAGCGAGGGCTGGTTCATCAGCCCGGTCACGGTGGGGGGGACCGAGTCCTTGACGCGGGCGAAGTTGAAGGCCGTGGTCAGGTCGCCAACCGCCTGGTTGCGCCAGGTCGAGAGGTTCGGCACGTACACGCCCTGCGCGCTAAAGCGCGAGGCCAGGAACTTCAGCGTCGAGGTGTGGTCGAAGGTGTCGGCGCAGACAAACCCCCCGTTGGAGAAGGGGGAGAGAACCAACGTCGGGACGCGGAAGCCCAGGCCGATCGGGCCCATCACGCCCCCGGCGCCGCCGGTCGGTGGGTTGACGGTCAGCCACTCGCCGGGGGTCCCCGAGGCCGCCGTGGGCGGCGGCACGTGGTCGAAGAAGCCGCCGTTTTCGTCGTAAGTGACGAACAGCGCCGTCTTCTCCCACACGTCCTGGTTGGCCAGCAACGCGCGGAGTGCGTCGGCGGTGGCCACCTCGCCCCAGGTGACCGGGGTGGGCGGGTGCTCGGACTCGAGCACCGGCGCCACGATCCAGGAGACCTGGGGGAGGGTTCCGGCCAGCACGTCGGCTTGGAACTGCCCGGGGTAGACGTTGCCGAAGGCGTTGGCGGCCAGTTGGGGATCCTGCTGGTAGGCCTTGAAGTAGGGCAGGACGTTGTCCGAGACGGGGCTGAGGTTCTCCGGTGCCTCATAGACCTTCCAGCTCACGCCGGCGGCCTGGAGGACCTCGGGCATCGTCTTCCAGGTGAACTTGCCGTAGTTCTGCACGCGGTCCGAGACCAGCGTGGAGACGATCGGACCGCCGTTCTGGCCGTCGGGGTCGATCGAGGCCGACATCGAGTAGCAGCGGTTGGGGTCGGTCGGCCCGACCACCGAGCAGTGGTAGTGGTCGCAGATGGTGAAGGCGTCGGCCAGCGCGTAGTAGAAGGGCAGATCCGCGCGCGTGTAGTAGCCCATGGTCAGCGGCCCGTTCTGGGGCCCGTTGACGTCGGGCGCCATGTGCACGCTGAGGAACTCATCCATCGCGCCGCCGTCCCATGCCGTGTGCTGAACGGTCCACGCGTGGTCGATGTCGTTGGTGCACTCGCCCTGCTGGCTGCGGGAATCGAGATGGAACGGGTACAGGTGATCGCCGTCGAAGCCGTTCGGATAGCCGGGTTGGGCGAAAACGGTCAGGCCGCTGCCGTCGGTGAGCGTGAGCGCGCTGGGATCCTGAAAGCCCGCCACGCCCTTGTAGCTGCCGAAGTAGTGGTCGAAGGAGCGGTTCTCCTGGATCAGGATCACCACGTGCTCGATGTCGCTCAGCTGTCCGCATCGACCCCCGCTCTGGGCCAGCGCCCGCTCGACGAGGCGGTCAAAGAACAGCGAGGATGCGCCGAGCGCCGCCCCCGAAGCTGCGCCGGCGCGCAGCACCTGGCGACGTGTGAGCCCTGATGTCATGCGTCTCCCTCCCGTGAAGTCGCCGGATCCCCAGCCGCGCCCTGTCCACGCGGTGTCAAGGAATGTAAGACAGCCCGAGCCCCATCTACCCCGCAGGGGCCGATTCCAGCCCCTTTGACCCGGGACCGGTTGCAATCCGGTCCTAGCCGCCGGAGCCAGGATCGAGCTTTACGGTCACCGTCACGCCGCTCCTCGGGTCGCCTTGCGCGGTGGCGTGGCCCGTTCGCTCCCGGCCCTGGATGCGGATGCGCACGGGGGCCTCGCCACCGCGGAGGTTGCGCCACCAGACCTTGCGCTCGGGCCAGCCGACGACGATCCGGACGGTGTCGCCGCGCTGGGTGTATCCCACGGGAAAGGTGTGCTCGCGGCCGGTCTTTCGCCCGGTGACGGTGATCAGGGCGAGCCTGCGGCTGGCGAGACGGTGGCCGAGCGGGGCTCGGAGCAGCAGCCCCACCAGTGGGTTGGCGGTCCGGTTAAAGACGGCAAACGGGGTGTGGCCGCTGGGCATCTACCAGCCCCTGGCAGTCAGAGGCCCAGCGACTTGCCCAGGATCTCGCGCATGATCTCGTCGGTCCCGCCGCCGATCGGTCCCAGGCGCGCGTCGCGCGCGGCGCGCTCGATGTCGTACTCGCGCATGTAGCCCGCGCCGCCGTGGATCTGTAGGCACTCGTCCATCACCTCGAAGGCGGCGCGCTGGGTGGCAAGCTTGGCCATCGTGACCTCGCGCAGGGCGTCTCGCCCGGCGACGAACAGGCGCAGGGCGTGATAGGTGAGGTCGCGCCCGGCCTCGATGCGGGTGGCCATCTCGGCGAGCTTGTGGCGAATCGCCTGGTGGGAGCCGATCGGTCGCCCGAAGGCGCGCCGCTCGAGCGCGAACTGAAGCGTGCGGTCAAACGCCCGCTGCATGGCCGCCACCGACCCCAGCGCCATGAGGAGGCGTTCCCATTGGAAATTGGCCATGATCAGGTAAAAGCCGCGGTTCTCCTCGCCCAGCAGGTTCTCCTCGGGGACGAAGACGTCGGCCAGCGTGATCAGGGCGGTGTCGGAGGCGTGCCAGCCGAGCTTCTCGATCGCCGAGGCCTCGACCCCCTCGGCCCGCTCGACGATGAGGAAGGAGATCCCCTGGTGGCCGCCCTCGGGGGTGGTCTTGACCGCGCAGACGACGAAGTCGGCGCGCACGCCGTTGGTGATGAACATCTTTGAGCCGTTGACCACCCACCCGCCCTCGACGCGCCTGGCGTGTGTGCGGATGCTCGCGACGTCAGACCCGGCGTCGGGCTCGGTGATGCCCAGCGCGGCGATCCTCTCTCCCCGGATGGCCGGAGCCAGGAAGCGCTGCTTCTGGTCCTCGGTCCCGAACTTCCACACCGGCGGCGTGGCGATCCCGACGTGGGCGCCGATGCCGGCGGCGACGCCGCCCGACCCGCAGCCCGCCAGCTCCTCGGTGAGCACGGCGTCGTGCAGGTAATCCCCGCCCTGGCCGCCGTACTCGGTCGGGTACTTGAGCCCCAGGTAGCCGAGCTCGCCCATGCGCAGGAAGACGTCGTTGGGGAACCAGTGCGCCTCCTCCCAGTCGCGTGCGTGCGGCGCGAGCTCGCTGGCCACGAAGCGGCGCAGATGCCCGCGCAGCTCCTGATGCTCCTCGGTGAAGGGCGGGATCAGCCGGCGCTCGCCGGGCTGGGCGCCCAGCCCCTCGAGCGCCCGCCGAGCGGTCGAGATCACGCTCACGCGGACACCCTAGGCGCGCCGCCGGCGCGGGTGTAGGGTCGCCACGACGGTAAAGCATCCGACGCGAAGGGAACCGAACATGGACCGCAAGTACATCGACTGCCGCGAGATGCCCAGCGAGAACAACTGCGATCTGGCGATGGCCGGAAGCGAGGAGCACCTCGTCGAGGCGGCCGCGATCCACGCGGTGACCGCCCACAAGCACGAGGACACGCCCGAGCTGCGCGAGCAGATCCGCGGGGCGATGAAGGACGAGGTCCCGGGCGCGATCGCCTGATCCCGGTCCGCCCGGTCAACGGACCTCCGCCGACCGGGGAAGGCAAGCGCCGGGCCACCGCGGGCCCTAGAGCCCGTAGGAGCGCCCGATGACGTCGAGCATGATCTCGTCTGTGCCCGCGCCGATGCGATTGAGGCGCATGTCGCGCCACACGCGCTCGACGCCGTACTCCTTCATGTAGCCCGCGCCGCCGTGGATCTGGATGCACTCGTCGGCGACCTCGACGGCCACCCGTGCGGCGTGGAGCTTGGCCATCGAGATCTCGCGCACCGGGTATTCGCCGTTCTGAAAGCGCCAGGCGGTGGTGTAGACCATCTGGCGGGCCGACTCGATCTTGGTCGCCATCTCGGCGAACTTGTGCCGGATGACCTGGAACCTGCCGATCTGGCGACCGAACGCGGTGCGCTCTTTGGCGTACTCCAGCGTGCGGTCAAAGCAGCGCTGGGCGCCGGCGACGCAGCCCGCGGCGCCGATCAGCCGCTCGCCCTGGAGCTCCCACATGATGTGGTAGAAGCCCTTGCCCACCTGGCCCAGCACGGCCGACTCGGGGACGCGCACGTCCTGGAAGGCCAGCAGGGCGGTGTCCGACGCGTGCATGCCGAGCTTGACGAGCTTCTTCTCCCGGATCACCCCCGGCAGGTCCATGGGGACCAGGAACAGCGTGAAGCCGTCGTAGCCGGCGTCGGGGTCGGTCTTGGTGACCAGCACGATCACGTCGGCGCGATGGCCGTTGGTGATGTAGGTCTTTGACCCGTTGATCACGTACTCGCCGTTCTCGCGCACGGCCCGGGTCTTGATCCCGGCCACGTCCGAGCCGGCGTCGGGCTCGGTGATCCCCAGGCACAGGATCTTCTCGCCCCTGATCGCCGGCACCACCCACTCCTGCTTTTGCTCCTCGGTCCCGAAGGCCAGGATCGGTGGCATCGCCATGTCGGTGTGCACCGCGAGGCCCATGGCCAGGCCGCCGGAGTTGGCGTGGACGATCTCCTCCGCCAGCACCAGCGAGCTGTAGTAGTCCCCGCCCTGCCCGCCGTACTCCTCGGGCTTGTCCAGGCCCAGGAAGCCCAGTTCGCCCATGCGGGCAAACACCCAGTCGGGAAACGTCGTCTCCTCCCACTCCTCGGAGTGGGGAGCGAGCTCCTTCTGGGCGAACTTGCGGATCGACTCGCGCAGCTGCTCGTGCTCGTCGGTGAAGATGAAGCTGTGGCGCTTGGCGCCGAAGTCGGGCTTGAGAACGTCCGCGGTGGCGCCGGCGTCGGCCGGCGCGCTGACTGGGCTAGACATCGGTTGGGTGGCTCCCTTGGCGGTGGGGCGGACGCGAGCTGGCGCCCGCCGCGGGCGGCGGTGGACGCCGTGGACGCTAACGCACGCCCGCCCAAAAGTAAAATGTAGGACTTCCTACTTTCCGCAATGCGGGGCTCCGACCCCAGTCTGCCGGCCGCTGGCGCCGCGGCATTTCTGACAACCTGCCCGCCGTGCCCGAGCCGGTGCTCTACGCGGTTGGCGACGACGGCGTGGCGACGATCACGCTCAACGACCCCGAGACGCGCAACGCGCTCTCGGACGCGCTCTTGGGCGGGCTGATCGCGGCTCTGGAGCGCGCCCGCGACGACCACGGCGTGCGCTGCGTCGTGCTCACCTCCTCGCACGAGCGGGTCTTCTCCTCGGGCGCCAACCTGGGCGGGTTCTCCGCCGAGGTGCCGTTGGTGCACAAGCACTTTGGCTCGGGCCACTTCCCCCGCCTGTTCCGGCTGATCGGCGAGCTGGGCAAGCCCACCCTGTGTGCCGCCAATGGGCACGTGCTCGCCGGCGCCCTGGGCCTGGCCCTGGCGTGCGACCTGATCATCGCGCGCGAGGACGCCGGCTTCGGGACGCCCGAGATCAACGTCGGGGCGTTCCCGTTCATGATCATGGCCCTGGTCTATCGCAACGTCCCGCGCAAGAAGACCAACGAGCTGCTACTGCTCGGCGAGCGCCTCAGCGCCCAGCAGGCGCTGGAGGCGGGGATCGTCAACCGGGTGGTCGCGGCCGAGGAGTTTGACGCGGCGGTAGCCGACTGGGCAGGCAAGCTGGCCTCCAAGTCGCCCGTGCTCATGCGGCTGGGCAAGGACGCCATGTTCCGCCAGCAGGACATGGCCTTTGCCGACGCGCTGGAGTTCCTGCACGCCCAGCTGACCATCGCCCTGTCCACCGAGGACATCGTGGAGGGCGTCAGCGCCTTCTTTGAGAAGCGCGAGCCGCGCTGGAAGGGCCGCTAGACGTACCCAAATTCGGGCCCTGACCGCCACTTCCGGGGTCCCTAATTCTGGCTAATGCTTTTCGGCCTTCGTGCCGATCAAGGGGATGCCGCCTTCGGTTGGGCCTGCCCTGGGCGGCCAACGGCAAGCGACCGTGGTCCAAGGAGCTCGGATGCGTCTCAGGAAGGGATTCCTCGTCAGGACGGCGCTGCTCGGCGCCCTGCTGGCCGGCACCGTGCTGGCCGCTGTACCCGCCGCGGCCCCGGCCGCCGCTTTTGGCTGCGACGCCAGCGCATTTCGGGGCACGGTGCTCGGCGCACCCTCGATCGAGCCGATCACCGCCAACCGCGGATCGGCGGTCTGTCAGAACGCCCAGGCCAACCTGTCCACCGCGGGCCTGACCCTGCCCGCACCCCTGTCGGCCGACGCGGCCGCGGCCCAGACGGTGATCACCGACACCCACAACGCCGGCTCGGCCGGCGGCGTCGCCAACCTGGCGGTCAATCTTTCCAAGCTTCCCCTGGCGCTCCCGGTTCCGAGCGTGCCCGTACCCTCGAGCCTGGGCTCGATCCCGGTATCGGTCGATCCGACCAGCCTGCTCGGCAAGGCCCTCGCCCAGCAGTGCCTGGTGAGCCTTGTCACCTGCAGCACCTCGGGCACCGTCACCAATGCACTACCCCAGGTGCAGGCGCTGGTCAACGGGCTGATCAACACCAAGCTGCCCAACGTCGACCTGCTGCGCCTGCAGGCGGCCCAGTCCTACGCCACCGCCGCCTGCCAGGGCGCCACGCCCAAGCTGGCGGGCAGCTCGACGGTCACCGGGCTTAGCCTGCTCGGCCAGAACATCACGCTCCCCACCACCACGGTTACCAACGCCCTGCAGCTGCTCAACGGGCAGACGATCAACCTCTCGGGGATCAACGCCGGCGGGCTCAGCCTCTCCTCGCTCGGCCTGCCCGCGGGCTGGAGCACGGCGCTGTCGTTCGGCGACGTGACCGTTCCTCTGGTCGGCACCATCAACGTCGGTCAGGCCCTGCAGGCGACGATCGTCAACGCGATCCAGCAGGCGCTCAACGGGCTGTCGGTCTCGGTCCCGGGCACGGTGGGCAGCGTCACCATCACCCCGGCCCAGCAGACCAACACCGGCGACACGCTGTCCCAGGACGCCCTGCGCGTCCAGATCTCGGCACTGGGCCAGACGTTGGTCGACCTGGTCATCGGTGAGGCCCGCATCGCCCAGAACGCCGTTGACTGCGCGCTGCCGGCCACCAAGCCGGGCACCGCACCCACCCCCGCGGCGGTCGCGCTGCAGTGCACCACGCGCAAGCTGACGCTGATCGACGTGCTCGAGCGCGGCGACCACGTCGACCTGGTGGGCGGTGCCGATCGCAGCCTGGTCGGCAAGCGGGTGAGCATCTTCTTCACCGGCACCAGCAGCAAGGTGGCCACGGCGGTGGTCAAGCCCGACGGGTCCTTCCGCACCACCGCGCCGCTGCCGCCCGAGAGCCTGCGCCACACCAACCTCGCGCGCTATCAGGCCCGCATGGGCAAGGACCGCTCGCTCAACCTCAAGCTCGAGCGGCGCCTGATCGTCGACTCGATGAGCGCGAGCGGCGGCAGCGTCACGATCCGCGGGCGGGTGATCCAGCCGTTGACCCGGCCGCCCTCGGCGATCCTGATCCAGCGGCGCGTGTCGTGCACCAAGGACGTCACGGTGGCCCGCGTGCGGCCGCGGAGAAACGGCCACTGGGTGGCCGTGGTCAAGGCCCCGCCCGGCCAGCAGGCCGCGGTCTACCGGGCCGCCACCAAGGTGCTGCACACGCTCACCACGCCGGTCGTCGACCCGACGTTCACCCTGCCGCGCGTGGTCGACCTGCGGCACTAGCGGGAAAGCTCCCGGACCCGGCGCTGCCGCGGCGCCGGCTCCGGAGCGTTTCGCCGGGGCCCCGCGCCCGCCGACTTGACGGCGGGCGCGGGCACGTGGCAGAGTGGGGAGTAGGACTTCTCACTTCCCGCCCGCGCGGCTGAACGCGCCCCGGCGGTGGGAGGGGTCCGGCCCCGCTGCTGCGCATGGCCACGCCCACCGAGCCCGTCACCGCCCCCTCGCTCCTGCGCCCGCTGGTGGCCGACCTGCACGAGCGGCGCGAGCGCATCAAGCTGGGCGGGGGCGCGGAGCGGATCGAGCGCCAGCACGCCGCCGAAAAGCTCACCGCCCGCGAGCGCCTGGCGCTGCTGATCGACGAGGGCACGTTCTGCGAGCTGGGCATCCACGGACGCCCGCACTTCTCCCAGCGGGCGATGGAGGGCCGCGAGGCGCCGGCCGACGGCGTGATCACCGGCTACGGCAAGGTCGACGGCCGGCTGGTCGCCGTGTGCGCCTACGACTTCACGGTCATGGCCGGCTCGATGGGCATGACCGGCGAGCTCAAGGTCTCGCGTCTTCGCGAGCTGGCGCTGACCAAGCGCATCCCGTTCATCTGGCTGCTCGACTCGGCCGGCGCCCGCATCCAGGAGGCGGTCGGCTCGCTGTTCGCCGGCTCCGGGCACCTGTTCCGCGAGGAGGTGATCATGAGCGGGGTGATCCCGCAGATCGCCGCCCTCATGGGTCCCTGCGCGGCCGGGACCGCCTACATCCCGGGCCTGGCCGACTTCGTGCCGATGGTCAAGGGCCGGGGCTCGATGGCCTTGGCCGGCCCCCACCTGGTGCGCGCGGCGGTGGGCGAGGACGTCACCCAGGAGGAGCTCGGGGGCAGCCGCGTGCACTGCCGGCGCTCGGGGGTTGGCGACCTCGAGGTGGGCTCCGACGAGGAGTGCGTGCAGGCGATCAAGCGCTACCTGTCCTTCATGCCCCAAAACTGCGAGCAGCCGCCCCCGATCATCGAGTGCACCGACCCGATCGAACGCGGCGACGAGGAGTTGCTGGACGTGCTGCCCGAGTCCAACCGCAAGCCGTATGACATGTACGGCGTCATCCAGCGCATCGTCGACGACGGCGAGTACTTCGATCTGAAGCCCCAGTGGGCCAAGACGCTTATCACCTGCTTTGCCCGCTTCGGCGGACGGCCGGTGGGGATCGTGGCCAACCAGCCCAAGCAGCTGGGCGGGATCCTCGACAACGACTCCTCGGACAAGGCGGCCCGCTTCGTGAACCTGTGCAACGCCTTCGCGCTGCCGCTGGTGTTCCTGATGGACGTCCCCGGCTTCATGGTGGGAACCAAGGTCGAGGAGCAGGGGATCATCCGTCACGGCGCCAAGATGCTGCACGCGGTGGCCAACGCCACGGTGCCCAAGGTCACGGTGGTCCTCCGCAAGGCCTACGGCGCCGGCTACTACGTGATGAACGGGCGCGCGTATGAGCCCGACCTGATCGTCGCCTGGCCCAGCGCCGAGATCAGCGTGATGGGGGCCGAGGGCGCGGTGGAGATCGTCATGCGCCGCCAGGTCGAGGAGGCCGAGGACCCGGTGGCCAAGAAGGCCGAGCTGATCGACGTCTACCGCAAGATCATCGACGTCTACGTCGCCGCCGGCAACGACATGATCGACGACGTCATCGACCCGCGCGAGACCCGGTCCACGATCGTGCGCGCGCTGGAGATGGCCCAGGGCAAGCGCGTCGAGCGCCCGTGGAAACGTCAGGCGGTGGTGCCGGTCTGAGCCTCGAGGACCCGGTCATCATCACCTGCTCGATCTCGGGGACGGTGGCCAAGCGCGATCAGTGCCCGGCGATCCCCTACACGCCGCAGGAGTACGCGGCCGAAGCGCGCCGGATCGTCGAGGAGGGGGGCTCGATGATCCACATCCACGCCCGCACCCCCGACGGCACGCCCTCGTATGAGATAGAGGACTTCCGGGCGATCACCGAGGCGATCCTGGCCGAGGTCGACGACGTGGTCATCAACTACTCCACGGGGGCGATCGGCGTTCCGCTGGAGAAGCGGATCGCCTACCTGCGCGAGCTGCGCCCCGACGTGGCGGCGCTGAACATGGGTTCGATGAACTACGCCAAATACTCGCCGCGACGCAAGGGGTTCGTCTTCCAAGCCGTCTTTGAGAACTCGTTCGAGACCATCACCACGCTGCTCGAGGCCATGAACGAGCTCGACATTCGCCCCGAACACGAGTGCTTTGACTCCGGGCACATCGCCAACCTGGACCCGCTGATCGACCTGGGGCTGCTGTCCGAGCCGCTGCAGATCTCCTGCGTGATGGGGGTCACCGGCGGCATCCGGCCCACCGCGCGCAACCTGGGGCACATGTCCGAGCAGATCCCCGGCGGCGCCGACGGACCCAACAACTGGGGCGTGATCTCTGTCTCCCGTAAGCAATGGATGCTCGTAGCCGCCGCCCTGACCCTGGGCGGCAACATCCGCGTCGGGCTGGAGGACAACTTCTATTTGCCCGACGGCGAGATGGCTCGCTCCAACGGTGATCTGATCGCCAAGGCGCGCCAGCTCACCGAGGAGGTCGGGCGTCGCCCGGCATCGGTGGCCGAGGCGCGCGAGCTGCTCGGCGTCCCCCGCCGCGAGCTCTCGCGCCGCGAGCTGCTCGGCGGACCGGCCGAGGGGGGCTAGATGGGCCTGGCGCTGGAGGGAATCCGGGTCCTGGACCTGACGCGGCTCCTGCCGGGCGGCTTCTGTTCGCTGCTGCTAGCCGACTTCGGGGCCGAGGTGGTCAAGGTCGAGGACACCGGGCTGGGGGACTACGTGCGCTGGGCCACTCCCTACTACGAGGGCGTCGAGGAGAGCGCGCGCTCGGCGCTGTTCCTGGCGCTCAACCGCAACAAGACCTCGATGCGCATCGACCTCAAGCACGAGCGCGGGCGGGAGGTGCTGCAGCGCCTGGCGCGCGACTTCGACGTGCTGGTGGAGTCGTTTCGCCCCGGCGTGCTCGATCGGTTGGGGGTCGGTTATGACGCGCTGCGGGCCGAGAACCCCGGTCTCGTTTACTGCGCGATCACCGGCTACGGGCAGGGCGGGCCGCTACGCGACCGCTCGGGGCACGACATGAACTACCTGGGCCTGATCGGCCTGCTCGGGCTCACCGGCGAGCGCGATGGGCCGCCGGTGCAGTCGGCGGGCCAGATCGCCGACATCGGCGGCGGGGCGCTGATGGCCGCCTTCGGGATCCTGGCCGCGCTGCGCGAACGCGACGGTGGGCCGGGCCTAGCGGGGTCCGGCGAAGGCCAGCTGGTCGACGTCTCGATGGCCGACGGCTCGCTGTCCTGGCTGGCGCTGGTGGCCGCTCGCTACCTCGCCGAGGGCCACACCCCCCACCGCGGCGACCTCGAGCTGGCCGGCTCGATCATCTGCTATCGACCGTATGAGTGCGCCGACGGGTGGGTCACGCTCGGGGCGCTGGAGCCCAAGTTCTGGGCCGCCTTCTGCCGAGGGGTCGACCGCCAGGACCTGATCGAGCGCCAGTTCGAGAGGCCGGGCAGCGACGCCCACCGCGAGGTCCAGGCGATCTTCGCCACCCGCACCCGCGAGCAGTGGCGGGCGTTCGCCGCCGAGCACGACTGCTGCCTGGAGCCGGTGCTCGACCTCGACGAAGCCCTGTCGTCGGAGCTGGTCGCCGCGCGCGAGATGCTGGTGGAGATCGATCAGCCGGGCGCCGCCCAGCCCGTTCGCCAGCTCGGGGTGCCGATCAAGCTCTCGCGCACCCCGGGGGACCCCGCCCAGCGTCCGGGCCCGGTTCTGGGCGAGCACACGGCCGAGATCCTGCGCGCCGCCGGCTACACCGAGGCCGAGGTCGCCGAGCTGGCCGAGGCCCAGGTGGTGGCCGGTCCGGCCCGGGGCGTCCAGGGCTCGTTCATGGGATGAGCTCCAACGGCCCCAAGGCCCCCGCCGGTCCCGACGGCCTGCTCAAGATGCAGGAGCTGTCCGAGGCCTCGGGCGTCTCTCCGGCGACGATCAAGCACTACCTCCGCGAGGGGCTGCTCCCAGAGCCGGTGCGCACCAGTCGCAACATGGCCTACTACCCGCCCCACTTCGTCGAGCGCATCCGCCTGATCAAGCGTCTGCAGGAGGAGCGCTTCATGCCGCTCAAGCTGATCCGCGGCATGCTCGACGAGGATCCCGATCGCGCCCGGGCGCTGGTCGAGCTCGAGGATCGCATCCTGGAGCACGCACTGGCCGCCTCCGACCAGCGCCGGGTGTCGGCCGCCGAGGTGCGCACGCGCTATGACATTCCCCAGTACGTGCTCGAACGGCTGGCCGAGCTCGAGGTCCTCACGCCGTCCTCGCGCGGATATGACCCCGACGACGTGCAGATCATCGAGGCCATCGGCCGCTTTCGCGCCGGCGGCTATGACGAGGCGCTGGGCTTCACGGTCTACGACACGCTGCGCTACCGCGACGCGCTCGAGCCGCTGGTGGCCGAGGAGGTGCGCACGTTGCTCGACCGCCTGGCCGGTGGGGTCGAGGCCGACCGGGCGGCCCAGATCATCCGTTCGGGTGCCGAGCCCCTGCGCGAGCTGATCGGAGCCATCCACTCCAAGCTGCTGCTCGCCGAGCTGCGCCGCCAGCGGGGGCTGGCCGGCGCCCGCTAGGCCGGACTAACCCCGAGTTGTGCCGACACCTTTAGGGGTGTTGTGAAGTCGGACGCCCCGGCCAGCTGGCCGGGGCGTCCGTGCGCTCTTTCAGGCTGCTCAGTCGACCAAGACAAACCACCTGAAGG